>Ga0172368_10000067_pt1 | contig 127790 bp, 115 predicted proteins | sample Lak11m_FD_114540 | JGI IMG/M metagenome (GOLD analysis project Ga0172368, IMG submission 114540) | Freshwater microbial communities from Kabuno Bay, South-Kivu, Congo - kab_022012_11m | ecosystem: Environmental > Aquatic > Freshwater > Lake | place: Democratic Republic of the Congo...
ATCAAGACCTCTTACGCCTTCGGCGCTCCGACGTGTGACGTCGGAGCCACCCTCAGAAGATGGTGTTCATTCCCTGCCTTCGGACAGGTTGTTGCTCCTCGCCGTGAATAACTGAACGATTACCGATGAGGGCAATCATTGGGCTGGAGTGGAAGACATTGCGGGTGCTCTCGTGAGACACACTGGAAGAGTCTGTCTTAGAATCCCGCGGCGGATTCCAATCGTGGCACGATTGACCGTAGGGGCGGGGTTTATCCCCGCCCGTGATCTCAGGCTTCGCGAGACGGGCGGGGATAAACCCCGCCCCTACATAGGTTTTCCGCGTCGGGAGCGATTGCGGATCAGATCACTTGCGTGCTGCGTCGCGTTGAGGACACATGAAGCGTGTCACAATTTCGTACCACGTTCGACTCGTGAGACAGCTTCCGCAAGCCCGCCCCGCATGACGGAATGTTCGCTTCCTAGGCAACGCGAGAAAGCGTTTCGCCATTCAGTTGACCATCTCCCCACCGATACGGAACGCTGTGAGGTTGATGTCCACTTTGTCAGCGGACATGTGCTCACGGATTGCCTGTTCGAGACCTTCCTCGGTAATGGGCAGCAGACCTGCGGCAGCTACAGCGCCGATCATAATGATGTTCGCCAGGATTGGATTGCCGAGTTCGAGCGCACGTTCGGTCGCTTCGAGTACGTACGTCTTCGCGCAGAGCGATTCCACTGTTTGGAGAAGCTCGTCCGCAGGTGGATAGGAGAGGACACCGCTGATCACGTCGACGGGATACACCGGTCGGCTGTTGACTACGCCGACGGTATCCGGATTGCCGTACCGGCCGAGCACCCGCGCTGCTTCGCTGGGTTCCAGGGCGATAACCAGGTCCGCGCAACGCGGTGGAATGAGCGGCCCGTACTGTCTGGCTTTCGAGATACGTAAGTGGCTCATGACCGAACCACCACGCTGCGACGCGCCGTACGTCTCGCCGATGGTCACCCTGTAGCCCATGTCCACAAGCATCGCGCCAATGAGCTGTGACCCGACGACGTTACCTTGTCCGCCGACTCCCGCCACGATAACGTTATATGGATCTTTCATTTACGCACCTTCGCGAACTATTGCCCGAGTGGGGCACACGTCTGCGCATACGCCGCATCCCACGCAGATGGCTTCGTCGATACTGGATCTGTTCAGGCCCTTATCCCAGTTGAGTCCGGGACACTTGAAAACCCGTGTACACAGGCGATTGCAGCCGCACTCTTCACCAATGCATCGCTGCGAATCGATTGTCATCCGGTAACGGCGACCTTCCTTCTTGCTACGAACAAGCGCACACTGCTGCCTTAGCACGAGAACCTTCGGTCCGCTCCTCTTCTGGATCAGATCGTAGACAGTTTCGGTAGCGGTTTGCAGCTCGAACGGGTCTCTCACGAACGTTTCTATCCCGAGGGAATTGCAGATCGATTCGATGCTCATCCGAGGAGCGGGCTTGCCCATTGCGTCCGTCGCGGTGCCGGGGTGTGGTTGGAAGCCGGTCATCGCAGTTCCGCCGTTATCCAGGACCATCAGCAGGAAGTCCGACTGTTGATGCGCAGCGTTAATCAATGACGGCACTACTGCATGGAAGAACGTCGAGTCACCGCAAATCGCGAGACTCGGCTGGTCTACTCCCAAGCGTTCAAAGCTGCCGAAACCGCACGCCATGCCCGCGCCGGACCCCATGGCGTGAAGCGTCTTCAATTGGAAGAACCCTGTAGACATGATCCCAAGCGAGTAACAGCCAATGTCCCCAAACAGCACTCCGTTACGCCCGTCCAGTGCGATCGCTTGTTTGATAGCCCAGAGAGAAGCTCGATGCGGACAGCCTGCACAAAAGGCCAATGACCGTACGGGAGCGTAACCGTCTATCGCTCGTTTGGCTCTTGCCGCATACGCGGGGTCTATTTCCGGCGGCTGAACGCCTGTCACTTTCGACAGGCAGTCCATCACGAGATCGGGCGACAGCTCGCCAATCGCCGGGACCGTCCCCGATCCTTTTCCTCGGAATTCGATCCGCGGCAATTCGCGATTGTGCTGTGCGTAGAGCTGCAACACGTTGTTTTCCAGGACGGGATCGACTTCCTCGAAAAAAAGCACCCGTTCCGTTGTCTTGAGGTGCTTGAGGAGGAACGCCGTCGGCAAAGGCCAGGTCGTGCCGACTTTCAGTATGCCCACCCGCGAGCCGAGCCCCAGAAGATCCACAGCCTCCGCAGCAAAGAGCCATCCCGCGCCACAGGTAATGATGAGTAGCTCCGGTGCGTCGGGTCCGTCGTAGGTGTTGAACGGCGAATCTGCCATGAGGTCGGCTGCTTGAGCCAACCTCCGATGGAGCACCGGGTGAGTGAGCGCTGTCGGGAGAGGGCACAGCGGGAACGATGTGTCGAATCTTAGCGGTGGGCGCTCTTTCGGCAGCGGTCCGAGGACGACGTTTCCCCGCGCGTGCGAGATGCGGGTCACACTGCGTACGATCACAGGATTACCGATCTGGCGCGACAGGTCGAACGCATACCGAACCATTTCCTTAGCTTCGTGGAACGTGGCCGGCTCCAACAGAGGCAGGTCCGCGAGTTTGGCGAATATGCGCGAGTCTTCTTCGTTGCTGCTCGAAATCCCCGATGGGTCGTCCGCCACGATTACAACTAATGCCCCGCGAATGCCGGTCAAGTTGAGGTTGAGCAGGAAGTCGCACGCTACGTTGAGACCATTCTGCTTCATAGCAGCCAACGCATTCCCATTGGACACCGCAGCGGCTGCCGCCACTTCTACGGCAACCTTTTCGTTGACCGACCACTCTACGTGGATGCCCATTTCGCCGGCCACTTTAGCCAGCGTCTCGATGATGTCCGACGAAGGGTTTCCGGGATACGCGGCGGCTACCTGCAAGCCGGCTTCAAGGGCCCCACGGGCAATGGCTTCGTTGCCCATCATGAGCACTTCTTTGCCTTCCGCGTCGAGGTTCAACACACTCATGACTTGGCTCCGATCATGACCCGCCGCCGGAGGCGCGCTGCCTCTTGCGTGCGGAAGCCTGTTTCAGATGATCCAGGTTAGATTGGGGGAATGGTTCGGTGACGATGCGACCGGCGGCAACAGCCTGTTCGACGAGCCCGCGACCAGCGGTGGTACGCACGATAAGCGTGTTCCAACCGGGTTGCCCCTCATACATGCCCACGGAAACGTCGGCAAATTCGGACGTCATGTCCGGGCACTCCGCGCAGGCGCCTTGAATGAGGTGACGAACATCGTCGAGAGGGATGCTTTCCACGCCGTCAGCGGTTACGATGTCGAGCCTGTTCGCCGGCGGAGGTGGAATGTCGAATTTCTTCACCTTCTTGCCCGCGACCCGCTCCGCCATGGCCGCAGAGAATTCACGTGCGGAAAAGGCCCAGTTACAGAAAAGCCCGATCACGAGAGCGAACCGCGCGCGGAGGTCTTCGCTCTTGAGGTCATAAAGTGCCATCTTGCGCACGGCGCGGACCTGGCAAGGGACGCCGACCACGCCGATCTTCTTGTAGCCGGCATCGAGAGCGTCTTTGACTGCGGCCAGGCCATGTGACCCGACGAAACGAGAGCCTCCGCACGCTGCGACCTCCTCGGCCGTGGTCGCAACCACGCCATGAGGAAAGCCTTCCGAGCTCGCACTACCCGTGAGGACGGCAGCGTCGATGATTCCGCGCTCCATCGCGGTGACCACCATTGCGGAAACAGTTCCGCCGCCCTGTGCGGTCGCGGCGAGTTCTTCGACCGGTGAACGCGCTGCGAGCACTTCGATGGACCGTCCCACTTCGGACGAGCCTTGTGCGCCGTTGAATACCTGGGCAGCGACTTCCTCTTCGTCGAAGAAAGTCATGGGACAGTATGCATAGCATCTGCCCGCCTCGACGGTACACGAGTCAAGCTTGACCGTTTTGCCTCTGAAGCGAACAAGATACGGGCAGCGCCCAACGCATGCCCCGCATCCAGCGCAACGCGCCTTTTCCAGAACCTGGCGGCTCAATTCATTGAGCCCGTGGATATCCACCATTGGTCGTTCCCTCTGCATTGGAGGCTTCGCGGACTCGGGCGCGTACGCTTGCGCCGACCGTTCCGCTTCACACGCCAAGGTATTGTCGCATCAAATCGCGGTTTTGTCGAAGGTCTTGTACGCTGCCCTCGTAGACAATCGTTCCTTTGTCGATGATGTAGACCCGGTCGCAGATGTCGAGGGCGAAAAGAGCGTTTTGCTCGGTAAGGAGAATAGTGAGTTTTTCCGCTTTGAGCCGGGTAATCTGCGTTTTGAGCAACTGTACCACTATGGGCGCAAGCCCGGTAGTAAGCTCATCCAACAGCAATAGGTCCGGACCGCCCATGAGCGCCCTGCCAATGGTGAGCATCTGCTGTTCGCCGCCGCTCAGCGTTCCACCTTGACGGTCTTCCAGATCCTTGAGACGAGGAAACAGGCCATATATCTTGTCGAGCGCCGCGAGGAGTCCTTGTTTGGAAGCGTTTCTGCATCCCAGCTCCAGATTGTCCCGCACCGTCAGATCTTGGAAGATGAGCCGGTTCTCAGGCGCATACCCCATACCCAGTCGGGCGATCTCGTAGGGCTTCTTATTCGTGATTTCCGTCCCTTTGAAGGTGATCGTCCCGGAGTGAGCGTGATTAAGGCCGAGAACACTGCTGAGTGTGGTGGTCTTGCCCGCGCCGTTCCGTCCTAAAAGACAAACTGCCTCGCCCTCGTCAAGGCGCAGGGACACGTCGAAGAGGGCCTGGAACACGCCGTAGAATGCATTGATTCTCTCGATTTCCAGGAAGGCCATTATCCCTCCCCGAAGTAGACGCGCTGAACTTGTCCGTCTGCTCGTATCTGTTCAGGAGAGCCGGTCGCGATAACCCTTCCGAAGTTCATGACCGTAATGTGCGAAGAGATGGAAAAAACCACGTCCATCTTATGCTCGGTAAAGAGCACCGTGATCGATGTCTCTACCGCGATGCGTTTGATCAGGTCGATGGTGGCAGCGGTCTCGACCGGCGACATGCCGCAGGTGGGTTCATCCAGGAGCAAAAGGTCTGGCTTCGTCGCCAGGACAATGCCCAATTCCAGCCGTTTCAGGTCGCCGGCAGACAATACGCCGGCCGCTTCGTTACGCTTTTCGAGCAATCCCACCATTTCGAGGATGGATTCGGTCTCGTTGATCGCCATCGCTTTGGCGGGAGCGAAGAGGTTGAGTCCTTTGCCCTGCTGGAAGATTACAGTGGATTGGATGTTCTCGAAAACGGTGAGTCGGGGGAAGATGTTTGTCACCTGGAACGACCTTCCCATTCCCATCCGAACGATCTGTTCCGGCGGCATGCCCGTGATCTCGGCGCCCTTGAAGAATACCCGGCCTTGATCACACGGCAGGCGGCCGCTGAGAAGGTTGAATAGGGTGCTCTTGCCTGCGCCGTTCGGTCCGATGATGCTGTAGATCTCGTTTTCTTCCACGGCGAGAGTGACTTGGCTCACCGCAGCCACGCCGCCAAAGGATTTCGTCAGATCACGTGCCTCGAGAATAGCCATCAGGCGCGTTTCTCCCCCTTCCACGTTGAGTAGAACTTCGCCATCAGGCCGCCCACGCCCTGCGGGAAGACGAGCACGATCAGGATTAGTGTAACGCCGAGGCAGATCTGCCAGTACTGGGTATACGAAGTGATGAATGAATTGAGGAGCACCATGATCGCGGCGCCGAGCGCTGGCCCGAGAAACACATCCATTCCGCCGAGCAGCCCCATCAGTATGACTTCGCCGGAGTTGCTCCAAAACAAGACATCGGGCGAGACGGATGTTTCCAGGAAGGTGAAGAGCGCTCCGGCCACACCCGAGAAGAAAGCCGAAATCGTGAACGCGATAAGCCGGTAATTTTGCACGTTCATCCCGATGAATGTGGATCGCTGAGGATTGTCTCGAAGCGCACGTAACATGAGTCCGAACGGCGAGCGCCCGATCCGCCAGAGAAGATATATACAGACGAGCGCCACCGCGAGGGCAAAGAAGTAATACCCGATGTACGAATCCTGTGTGGAAATGATATCGGGAACCGGGATCCCCTGAATACCGTCATCACCGAACGTAAAACTGCGCCACTTGAAGACAATGATGTAGAGAAGCTGCGCGAAGGAAAGGGTGAGAACCGCGAAATAAAACACTCCCTTGATGCGTACGCTGAAGAAGCCGATTACCAACCCGGCGAGCGCCGCTGCGACCGGCGCTGCAAGGAAGGCCAACGGCATCGGCCACGATGCTTTGACAATGAGCAGCGCCGCACAGTATGCGCCGACCCCGTAGAATGCGGCGTGGCCGAACGACATCATTCCGCCGTATCCCAGCACGAGATTGAAACTCATCGCGAATAGCGCCCACACGATGATCTTTATGGCGAGATACACGTAGTACTGGGAAACAGCCTTCTCCAGCACGAACGGCAGCGCAATGAGAATAATAGCGGCAACGAGCCACCAACTCCAATGCTGCGTGCGATTGCATGACATCGCGCTCAGCCGCCTTCCTGGGTGGTCTTGCCAAGAAGGCCCGCAGGCCGAAAGATGATAATGAGCGCTGCCAGGGCAAATAGAAACGCCATCGCGTACTTCTCTATTATGAGAATTCCGAAAGCGTAAAGCTGCCCGGTGATAAGCGCACCGAGCAGGGCTCCCCAAACGTTGCCCAGACCACCGATGATGACTACCAGAAATGCTTCGATGATGATCTCCATACCCATGCCGAGAGAAATGCGGACGGTCGGCGCGATCACGACTCCGGCGAGCCCACCCAACCACGTTGCCATCATGAAGACAATCGTAAACAGGCCGCCCACGTTGTATCCGAGCGCGTCCACCATATCGCGGTGTTCTGCCGCGGCTCGGAGTAGCTTGCCGAACCTGGTCCGCTGCAAGAGGAACCAGATGGCAATCGCCACCGCCAAACCCACTCCGAGGATGAAGAAATAGTAGACCGGAAATTGGTGATCCAGGAACGGCACAAAGCCGCCGAGCACAGGCGGCATGTTCACCATGCGCAACTCAACACCCCAGATCATCTTTGTCAGGTCGTTGAGCACGAATATCAACGCGTACGTGAGCAAGATTTGGAGCAGATGCTCTTTGTCGTAAATCCTTCTAAGAAGGAAGATTTCGACTAAGCCTCCGACGAGAGAAACAATTATCGGTGCTATCACCAACGCAATCCAGAAGCCGCCCGGCACAGTGGAGAGCATTTGGGTGATGCTAAAAGCAAGGTAGGCGCCGAGCATATAGAACGCGCCGTGCGCGAAGTTGATAACGCGCATCACGCCGAACACCAGTGTCAACCCTGACGCCATAAGGAAGAGAATCATCGCGCGGCACAATCCGCTGACAAACTGCACCGCAAGAATGGACGGATCGAACGCCATGCGCTGCACCTACCTACCATCACAATGGGAGACTTCCACTTGTACACCCTTTCCCAACCACGGTGACGAGTGGAATCTGCTCCGGTACCGATAAGATGAAGCAATTAAGGCCTGTCGCAAAATAACCATGTCAACTCGCGGCACGTCGTCACCCCGGACTTGATCCGGGGTCCAGAGGAAGGTAAGAACCTGGATCCCCCTTTTCGCGAGGATGACGGTAATCACCGCCGGCAAGCTAATTGCCCCGGCGCGTTGCAACACTTATTTTGGGACGCTCCCTTACTATTCCATCTCACAAAAACGGTAGCGCCTTGGTGACCGTCAGATCACCATTCTCGGTCCTCTTACGGTGGGACGCCTGTCCCACCATTCCTGGCACAAATGTGTCACAGTACCTGTGAAATAGAGTGCTTACTGAGCACGATCTTTGATCACCTGCCCGCGAGACGTGAAGGAAATGCCTTGTCCGGATTTGGTTCCCGCCATCACACCTTCGATGATGGGTTCATTTACTCCGCTCGCGGCTTTCCACTTGACGATGAAGGACGCTCCGAAGCCTCCGCTCGTGTCAGCTTCGCTGACGAAGAAATCCTTTGATGCGAGCGGGCCGATTTGCATAGGCTTGTCGAGAAACCTTTTTACGACTTTTCCATTGGAATTGTGATAGGCCACTGAATTCACCGTGATCGATTCATGCGGGTCCGTGTTGCGTATGCTCAACGAAATTGCAAGGTCGAACGAAATCCCTTTAATTCCCACGGGGATATGTGAATAAACCGGTACGTATACCGTTGCTCCGGATGAAAGCCCTTCCGCTGAGAGCGCCTGACCGAGTGCGCCCAACGGAATTCCTGCTGTGAGCACCATCACAAGCACTGTTACATGCCACACGTTACCGGAAAATCTCTGCATAACTCCTTCAGCTCCTATCCGACGGGATTGTTTTGTGCCTCGTATCCAGTTCCGCTGTCCTGCCCGACTCATACCAACTCCCATGGCTATCAAGCCACAACGAACGATGAGAATCCGGTGGGTTTACGTCCGTGGCTTCGGCCCGGATGGTAGGGTTACCTTCCGGGAACATCGGTTCGGTGTAGGGGCGACCTGCCGGTCGTCCGTGCGAACTCGTACTGAGATCCATGCGGGCGACCGGCCGGTCGCCCCTACAATGCCCCATCCGCGGCCCGAACATTCGCGTACATGGGCGAGCGATTCTCACATGAACGGTAAAGTTGGACGTCCAATCCCGCCTAACCATTTAACCTGCTACTTGGCTGCCTTTCGCGCCTCAGCGATCTCCTCGCACGTCGGGAGCACTTTGTCCGGCGGCGTCATGATCGGATCTTTGATGACCGGGAATGGGAAGCCTTCCACCTTCTCAATCTTGCCCCAGAATGCCGGCGTCGCGGCCTGGTGGTCGCACGCTCGCATGGTGATTGGTCCCACGGCTGTCTCGATGGTCAGCCCTTCCAGCGCCTGGATCACCTTCTCCGTGTCAGTCGTGCCGGCCTTGAGGATTGCATCGGTCAGGAACTTCGCCGAGCAATATCCTCCGAACACGCCGATGCCTGATGGATAGGGATCGGCCTTGCCTTCTTTCGCGGTGTATTCTTTGCACTTTTCTACGAAAGCCTTGTTGGCCGGAGTGGCGGGGAAGTACCACAAGTAGTTGTTTCCCGCGAACGCTCCGATCGGCATGTCATCCTTGAGGGCCTTGGGGAAGAGCGAGTCTCCGAGCGCGTAGGCGAATACCGGGAGCTTCTCGAACAGCCCGAAGAGCTTCGCCTGCTTTACGAAGGAGATCAGGCCGGACGCGCCGAAAGCTACGTATACTGCGTCGGGTTTGGCAGCGACAAGGGCCGTGAGGTACGGCGCGTAGTCGGTCTCCTGAAGTTTCGGCCATGCTTCTCCGACTCTTTCGACATCCGGTTTGTTCTTCTTGAGGCCTTTCCAGAAATTTTCCTCTATTGAGTGGCCATATTCGTAGTCTTCACCAATGATGTACCACTTCTTATATGGCATGGTCGCCGCGTAGGCCCCTCCGGCCAATCCTTCAATGGCCGCATTCGGACACCCCGCGAACACGTACTTGTGGCCTTTATCGCCGGTGATACGGTGACTCCGGGAGATGTGATCCATGAAGATCTTCTTCTTGGACTTGGCGAATTCCGAAACCGCAAGCGCCACGCTGCTGCTCACGGTGCCCCCAAGGAAATCCACATTCTCTTTGAGAACGAGTTCACGCGCGTGAGAAAGGGCCTCGTCGGCCTTGAATTTATCATCTCGAGTGATGAGTTCGATCTTCCGGCCTTTCAGTCCGCCTTTGTTATTGAACTCTTCGACAACCATCTGCCAGCCCGCCAAAGCGGGTTTGCAGAACGCAGCGGCTCCACCGCTGTAGGTGTCGATGATGCCGATCTTGATCGGCTTCTCTGCTGCAGAGGCCGGGAATACAGTGAATCCGGTCGCGAGAACCGTTGCAACGATGATGCACACATACGTCCAGCGCGCGTTGTCGAGCATGATACACCTCCTTGAGAACGGTTTAAATGTCCTGGTGTTTCAGTGGCTTACCTGAACGATATCAACAGCAACGGCGGACAGGCTCCGCCAGCGTGTCGTCTTCAAGACACTGGCACTTCACCGTTCGTTGAGGCCCGCCGTCCACAGGAGTCAGTGTGGGGCCGAATATCATCATGGTGCATATATGCGGAGATCTGCGCGCCATTCCGTGAACGCCCGCCCGCGCTCTCGTTGTTCGCTGCAATCCCGGATCTTGTGGGATCGTGGATCAGGGGAAGTTCATGGTATAACTGCCGTTGGTTCCTGTCAACGACTATCGCGAGGAAATGGTATCCATTCAGTCACGTGGGGGAGCAAGACATTTGTTGTTACCGCGGAGGGCGCAGAGACGAGGTAGGGGCGGACCCGCGTGTCCGCCCTTGCTCCCGCGTACGAGCCCCAAATAGGGCGCACACGCGGGAGAGTGTCTCAAAACTCCTTGAAAGGGCGCCATCGTAGCTCGATTGCTCCCTCACCCTAACCCTCTCCCGGAGGGAGAGGGGACCGGAAGTCGGCTCCACAGGCCTCCCTCTCCCTCTGGGAGAGGGCCGGGGTGAGGGGGACCAAGACAGAAACAAAGCATGATCGTGCTACGATTTTCAATTCCTCGCAAGTTTTGAGACACTCTCGCGTGTCCGCCCCTACAGCGAACTCCGTGGTGATTCGTCTTCTTCTTTCCTGCTATAAGGCCCGGACAACTGAACGATCACCGGAAAGGCTCGATGAAAGCGTATACGTGCGGGCTTATGTTTCGGCGGGCGATGGCGGCCTGAGGATCTCGGAATGGATGTTTCTCGTCACTTCAACAGACGCGGAATCAGAAAAAGGTGCCGGAGAGCCCTCAGCCAAATCAAACTGGGACCGTCAGTCACATTGCATGAGGTGTCCCGAAATCGGGCACTCTCGCAAGCAGAGGGCCTCCGGAGTCATGACCTTAAAGTCAGGCGAGCCACCGTTTGCGCCGCCGATAGTGTTTCACGTCACGGTAGCTCTTCTTCCCGATCTCGGTGAGACCGAGGTAGAACTCCCGAACGTCTTCGTTGTTTCGGATGACGTCGGCTTCGCCGTCAAGCACTACTCGTCCGTTTTCCATGACATAGGCGTACCGGGCGAAGTCCAATGCCATAGCGGCGTTCTGTTCCGCCAAGAGCACGGCGACGTTCTCGTCCTTGTTCATGCGAGCGACGATGCTAAAAATCTCTTCCACCAAGAGTGGAGCCAGCCCCATGGACGGTTCGTCCAGCAGCATGATTTTGGGGCGCGACATCATTGCGCGACCCACCGCGACCATCTGCTGCTCGCCGCCGGAGATGTAGCCCGCCTTCGCGTCGCGTCGCTGCTTGAGACGGGGGAAATAGTGGTACACCATTTCCAGGTCCTGCTTGACCTCCTTGTCAGTCCGGGTATAAGCGCCCGTGAGCAAGTTCTCTTCGACAGTGAGGTGCTCGAAGATTCGGCGCCCTTCCATCACCTGGATGACCCCTCGCTTTACCAGTTCGGCGGCGTGCATCTTGTCGATGCGAAGGCCGTCGAATTCGATGGCTCCTTTGGTGACTTCGCCACGTTCTGCCCTGAGGAGATTGGAAATGGCTTTGAGCGTCGTGCTCTTGCCCGCGCCGTTTGCCCCGAGGAGGGCGACGATACCCCCCTCGGGAACTTCGAGCGAGACCCCCTTCAGCACCAGGATCACATGCTCGTAGATCACCTCGATGTTGTTGACCCTGAGGAGTAGGGGTGCGGCCTCTGCGCTCATGGTTTATTTCTGCCCTTTCTTGGCGGCATATTCAGCGGCCGACTTTTTGACTTCAGCCTGCACCAATTCCTTCATGGGAGGGATCCAGTCGGATATTCCCACCCATTTGGAGCCATCCCATTGCTGGAATCTCACCCAGCCGCCGCCCTCATGGTCGGTGGGGCTCGTCTTGAGAGGAGGCATAAAACCTTCCGCTCCAAGTTCCTTGATGCGATTCTCATCGATGTTGAGGTGCTCCAACGCCCATTTCATCTGCTCGCCATTGACGGGAACGGGGCCGAACTTCTTGTAAGCGGTCCTCAGCGCCTCCACAGTGATGATCCCATGTATGACTCCGCGGTTGTAATAGACCGTTCCCACACGGGTGACCGGCAGGTTGCCCTTACCTTTCATGTAGATGTTTTCAAGGATCTCTTGGATCACAGGGAAATTCTGTCCGACTCCGTGAAAGTTGGTCGTTATGTAATCTTTTGCCGCTGGTCCGGCGGGAACCACGTCTTCTTCGGAGCCGCACCACCACACGCCGATGATGTGGTCGCGAGGGAAGCCGACTCGGGCCGCTTCCTTCAGCGGCACAGTGCAACTGATTCCCCAGTTACGATTGATAACCCAATCGGCCTTGAAACGACGTTTGATGTCGAGCCACTGGGCGCTTTGTTCGAGCCCCGGCGCAGGGACGGGAAAAAGGCCCAACTCGAAGCCGAATTTGTCGGCTAATGCTTTCAGAACGGGAATAGTCTCCTGTCCGTAGGCAACGTCGATATAGAGAAGCGCGATTTTCTTGCCCTTGAGTTTGTCGAGTCCGCCTTCCTTCTGGGCAATGTAGCCAATCTTTCCGGTGACCTGGGACCAGTAGGTGGTCACCAGCGGGAAAACGTACGGGAAGATGTCGCCGCCAGCCTGGGCGTCGGCTCTGCCGTACCCGATGCTGGTGAGCGGGATCTTGTCGGCACTGGCGCGTTCCATCAGGGCATAGGTGATACCGGTGCTGATCGGATGATACACGCAACACCCGCCCTGCTCACTCTTGGTTCGCTCATAGCACTCCACTCCTCGAGGTGGAGAGTAGGCGGTTTCGCATTCTTCCCACTTGAGCTTGACTCCGTCGATGCCGCCCTTGAGGTTGATCAGGTCGAAATAGTCCTCCATGCCCCCACAAATGCCACTGCCACCGGGAGCGTACGGGCCGGTCCGATAGCAGAGCAGCGGCAACCACTGCGCTTTCTCCTGGGCTGCAGCCGGACCTGCCATCAAGAGCGAACCGGCAATCACGAGCGAGATTGCGAGCGCCCATCGAAGTTTCATGTTCCTGGACATTGTCGCCACCTCCTTGGAAGGAACTTGGGAATAGCCATTTTTTCTGCCGACCTGGGATCCGGACGCGATGGACATCCGGTCTCCCGCCTCTGTCTCGAGCATCGACTCCTTTAATAGGGGAACGGCCACAAGCGCAGGTAATCCTTGATGGTGTGCCAGAGGCGAGCCAGGCCCTGAGGCTCCACCGCCAGGAAGAAGATAATGAATGCGCCGAAGATCATGTTCTTCGCGTTGGCCAAAAGGTCCGGGGTGAACACCTTGCTGAGATCGACAACGTTGTGAGTGATAGAGCTGATGCTCAGGTCGATGAATATCGGCAGGAGAGTGATAAAGCCCGCCCCCAAGAACGACCCCAGCACACTGCCCATTCCGCCGATAATGACCATGCCAAGGATCTCGAACGACAACATCAGATGGAACTCTTCGATGTTGGCTGAACCGTAGTAGACCGCCACAACGAGGCCGCCGGCCACACCGGCATAAAACGAGCTTACAGCGAAGGCGAGGACCTTGTACCTGAACTGCGAGATCCCGATTATCTCCGATGCCACATCCATGTCGCGGATGGACATCCATGCCCGGCCTATACGACTGCGGACAAGGTTCTTTGCGAATACCGCCATGATCACGACAATAACGAGCGCTACGTAGTATTTCTCAGCAGCGGTGTCGATCTTCCAGCCCATGAATTCCAGCGCCTTGATATCGACGGTCGAATAGACGCCGCCACTGATCCACTTCACATGGGTTATGACCCATTCGATGATCAACTGGGCCGCAAGAGTGGACACAGCAAGGTAAAAGCCTTTGATGCGCAGCGAAGGGAGGCCGAATATCGAGCCCACGGCGGAAGTAATCACGCCCGCCCCCAGCAAGGCTACCGGGAGCGGTACGTCATAGCGGTTGTACATAATCACCGTTGCGTAGGCTCCCACAGCCATGAATCCCGCGTGTCCCAGCGAGAGCTGTCCCGCAAAGCCGGTCAGAATGTTTAAACCGAGCGCGGCTAAAGAAAAGACCAGGAACGGAATGAAGATGCCCACCAGCAAATAATGGCTGGCGAACAAAGGAATGATCAGGAAGGCAAGCACCAAGCCCACCGTGAAGCCGATCTTGTCCAAAGGAATGGGAAAAAGTTCCATGTCCCGAGCATACGTGGTCTTGAATACGCCGGTTTCTCGATAGAACATGGTTTACACCCTCTCGATGATTTCTCGGCCGAACAGGCCGTACGGGCGCACTCCCAGGACAATAAGGGCAAGAAGATACGGGAAGAAATTCTTGATTCCGCCCCCCACAGCGGGACCGATCAAACCCTCGGCGAGATTCTCCGCTGCGCCGATAATTAGACCCCCGATAATGGCGCCGGGGATCGAGTCAATTCCGCCCACAATAAGGACAGGCAGCGCTTTGAGAGCCAGGAGAGCGAGACTAGCCTGAACTCCGACCCTTGTTCCCCACAAAGCACCCGCCACGATGGCCACGATCCCGGCGATAGCCCAGGTGATCCCCCAAGCTTTTCGCAGCGGAATACCTACTGACAGCGCTGCTTCATGGTCGTCGGAGACGGCTCGGAGCGCTCGGCCGGTCTTGGTCTTCTGAAAAAACCATACGAGCACCACGACGAGGACACCGGCCACCACCGCTCCGACTATGTCCAACGAACTGACGAACATGCCGCCGATCTCGTAGGTATGATCGGTCACTCCGAGGCTCAAACCTCGCGGCTGGGTGCCCCAAATCCCCTGGGCCAAGCCCTGCAGAAAGAAGGCAATCCCGATGGTGGCCATGAATAGGACAAGAGGCGGTCTAGCGACCAACGGCTTGAGCACGATCCGCTCGATAGCGACCGCGAGCACGACCATCGCTCCGACCATGAGAATGATCCCTACCCACATTGGAATGAGCGCGCCGAAAGCGGCCATGCCGAGTGCGGCGAAGAACGTCATGTCCCCTTGAGCGAAGTTGAAAATGCCGGACGCCTTGTAGATGAGCACGAAACCCAAGGCAACGAGTGAATACATCAACCCCACGAGAAGTCCGCTGACGGTCAGCTCGACAGCGAAGAGCACCGTGTCGCTCATAGGGCCTCCTTCACTTTCTTTCCGTGTGCGCCGAGATAGGCCCTGATCACGTCAGGGTTCGTGCGAATCTCTTCCGGTGTGCCTTCCGCTATTTTGGTCCCGTATTCTAAAACGACGAGTCGGTCGGAGATGTCCATCACCACGCCCATGTCGTGCTCGATCAGGCAGATGGTGAGGCCTCGCTCCTCGTTGGCGTCCAGAATGAACCGAGCCATGTCTTCCTTTTCCTCGAGGTTCATCCCCGCCATAGGCTCGTCCAGGAGAAGGAGCTTCGGCTCGGCTGCGAGGGCCCGTCCCAGCTCCACCCGTTTCTGCATCCCGTAAGGGAGCATTCCCGCAGGAGTCTTGCGGATCGCTTCGATCTCGAGAAAATCGATAATGTCTTCTACCGCTTCGCGATGCTTGATTTCTTCCTTTTGACCCCATCCCCAGTAGCATCCGGACGCGAACAATCCCGACTTCATCTGCAGGTGACGGCCGACCATGAGGTTGTCCAGCGTGGTCATCCCCTTGAAAAGCGCCACGTTTTGAAACGTGCGTGCGATGCCGAGGTCGGCCACACGGTCCGGATGCAGGCGAGTGCGGTCCTTTCCCTCGAAGAAGACCTGCCCCGGCGAAGGGTGGTACACACCGCTGATTACGTTGATGAGAGTGGTCTTGCCCGCGCCGTTGGGGCCGATGATAGCGAGGATCTCGCCCTCGCGGACGTCTACGCTAACCCCGATCAGCGCCTGGAGCGACCCGAACGTGACGTACGCATCGCGTACGCTCAACAGAGGCCGTTGAATGCCGTCAGGCATGGGTGTGTGACTCCTTCTCCGTCCCGGCCCACGGACCAGCTACGAATTGAGTTCCACGTCCCTTATCGCCAGGATGGCGCGGATGGTGGCGGTTCTGCCGTCCTCATAGGTGATGAGGGCCTCCACGTGTACGCTGTCCTGGTCCGAGTACAGTGCCTCGATCATCTGTTCGTATTTTTCGGCGATGAAGCGACGTCGGAGCTTGCGCGTTCTGGTGATTTCCGCGTCGTCGCAATCAAGCTCTTTGTGAAGGATAAGGAAGCGCTTTATCTGGGCTCCGCTGAGCTGCTCTTCTTCGCGCAGCGAAGCATTAACCTTCTTAACTTCGTCGTAAATCAGGTCGTAGATTTCTGCCTTCTGGCTCAGGTCGGTGTACGACGTGAACCCGATGCCTCGTCTTTCGGCCCAGTTGCCCACCGTCTCCCCGTCGATGTTGATCATGGCCGCGACGTAGTTTCTCGCCTGTCCGAGAGTGACCGCTTCCTTGATGTACTGGCTGAACTTGAGCTTGTTCTCGATGTATTGAGGGGCAAAAATGGTTCCCGTGGCCATGGTGCTGACGTCCTTGGCACGGTCAATGATCTTGAGGTGGCCGTCCCGGTCTATGATTCCCGCGTCGCCGGTACGGAGCCATCCGTTCTTGAGAGCGTCCCTGGTGGTCTCGGGGCTCTTGTAATAGCCCTGAAACACACCGGGGCTCTTGATGAGCACTTCACCTTGATCGCTGATGCCAATTTCCACGCCTGTGCAAGGTTTGCCGACAGTATCGAGCTTCACGTCGTCGTCGGGCTGGTACGTGCACATGGCGGACGTTTCGGTAAGGCCGTAGATCTGCTTGAGATTCACACCGATTGCCCGGTAAAAGCGGAACACCTCCGGCCCAATCGCTGCTCCGGCGGTGTACGCATACCGAATCTTACTCAGGCCGAGGTTATCCCTTAGCGGACTTGTCACCAGTACCCGTCCGAGGCCGTTGAGTATCGACAGCCGGGTAGGTACGGGTTGCTTTGCGCTCTTGAGCTTGGCACACTCGACAGCGATGTCGAGAAAGTACTCGTACGCCTTGCGAATCGGCAGGAACGCGTCATCCATCTTCACCTGAACGGCCGAAAGGATGTTCTCCCAAATCCGCGGCGGGCAAATGAGTATAGTGGGGCCGATCTCCCGCATGTCCCGCATCACCGTTGACGGGCCTTCGGGGCAGTTGACGGTAAACCCCGTATTCATAGCCATTGCGATGGAAAGCACACCGTCGCCGATCCAGGCCATTGGCAGGTACGCCATAACCTGGTCGGTGGGCTGGTGGTCTTCCATCGCGGAGAGCATACGAGCATTGGTGATAAGATTCGCGTGTGTGAGCACCACGCCCTTAGGGTTGCCCGTTGTGCCCGACGTGTACGAGATCAACGCGATGTCGTCGGGTCGGACTTTCTCGATTTCGGCGAGGACGTAACCCGGATTCAACTTCTCGAACTCGCGTCCGAGTTCCTGCACGTGGGTGAAAGCCTTGATGTGGGTGTGGTCATAGTGGCGCATCCCCTTGGGGTCGTCGTAGATGATCAACTCAAGAGTGGGGACTTTCTCCTTGAGGGCCAGCATCTTGTCGACCTGTTCCTGGTCTTCGGCGACAATGATGCGGGCCGCACTATGAGCCACGATATATTCCAGTTCCTTCTCGATGGCGTCCTGATAGAGCGGCACCGGCACGCCGCCCAAGCACATGGCCCCCATTTCGGCCCAATAGAGCTGGGGCCGGTTGTCGCCAATAATGCCGAACACGTCCCCTCGGGCAAATCCGAGCGATGCCAGACCTGCCGCGAATTCCCGAACCTGGTTCCAGTAATCTTCCCACGTGAAGGATTGCCAGATCCCGTAATCTTTCTCCCGCATTGCGATGCGGTCCTTCTCTCGTCGGGTCTGGCGACCAATGAGCAGTCTGGGAATCGTATCGAGTCGCCTGGGTTCCCTGGTGAGCGCTTCGGGCATGGTGTGTCCCCCTCGACAACCGGGTAGGGAAAGTTTTACGCCGAAGTCTTCAAGGTCCCGTCATAATCCGTCCGCGGCACCGGGCGCTTGCGGTCGGGCGGCTGAGATGCGGGTGCCTCCCATGGGGCGTGACGGCGAAATGAGACATGACCATGTCCGCTCATTCTCGCCGAGAGAGGCGATGAGAGGCACTTGGGTTGAAACCGTTCGTCTGATAAAGAGCGATAAGGTTCTTGGTTGTCTGTGTTTACGGGTAAGTTGAATGAGGGATAGCACGGTGCGCGGCGAATGACAACACTTTTTTGAGCTTATCCATCAACTTTTCTAATTGATGCTGCAAAACGTCGCTCCTGGTAAAGCTTTCGTCTGTCCTCTCCGCCGTTCGCTTCCCTTAAGCCCTTCCCATGGACTGTGGAATAAGATATAAGGAACCGGATTCCTGTCTCTCCATCGCAACCGGACAGAGTGCATCGCCCGAGCGGGTCTTTGAGCCTTCACCCGCGAGCCGTAACCGCTTCCCCTCGGGAACAGGAACAGGAGCGGATACCCATGGATTTGGACCTCACCGACGAACATCGCATGATCCGAGACATGGCCCGGAGATTCGCCGATGAAGTCATCGCCCCTCGTGGAGAAGAGCTGGAGCGCACGGGCACATATCCATACGACATCATAGAACAAATGGCCGAGCTGGGTCTCATGGGCATCCCGTACCCCGAGGAGTACGGTGGGAGCGGAGGAGACTGGGTCGGTCTGATGATCTGTATCGAGGAGATTGCCCGAGGGGACATCACCCTGGGTGCGATGCTGGAGGTCACGGCAAGCATCGCAGCACAGGAGATATATGCCTTCGGGACGGAAGAACAGAAACGGCGCTGGCTTGTTCCCCTCGCGCAAGGGAAGCAGATCGGCGCATTCGGACTTACCGAGCCGGACTCGGGTTCTGACGCGGGATCGCTCCGCACGTCGGCCGTACTGGATGGTGATGAGTGGGTCCTGAACGGAACCAAGCAGTTCATCACGAATATCGGGTTGGACAATGCCTCGATCCTCCTCGTGGCCGCGAAGGTCAAGCGCGGTCCAAAGGACGCCATTTCCACCTTCATTGTTCCTAAGGACGCGCCGGGATTCAAGCTGGGCAGGGCATACCGGAAGATGTGCTGGCACGCATCGGCCACCCATGAGGTGATCCTCGACGATTGCCGCATTCCGAAGGACAACATACTCGGCCAACCGGAGCGAGGATTCGCGCAGCACCTGTCTGTGCTCGAAACCGGCCGGATCGGCATTGCCGCAATGGCCGTGGGATTGGCGCAGGCGAGCTTCGAGCACGCACGGAAACACGCGATGGAGCGCCGGCAGTTCGGGAAAGCCATCTACAATTTCCAAGCCGTGCAGTTCAAGCTCGCTGACATGGCCGTGGCAATCGAAGCTGCTCGGAACCTGTATACCAAGGCCGCGTGGCTTAAGGACCGTGGGCGCCCTCATACGTTCGAGACATCAGCCGCAAAACTTTTCGCGTCGGAAATGGCGGAACGGGTTGCCAGCGACGCTGTCCAGATCCACGGTGGATACGGCTGTATGGAAGAGTACCCGGTCTCACGCTACTATACGGCCGCTAAAGTGCTCCAGATCGTGGATGGCACCTCCGAGGTCCAGCGAGTAGTCATCGGACGGCTGCTCCCGGCCCGCTAGCAGGTGGATTCAGAAATAGGTTTACGTTGTTGTCAGCGACAGGCTTAGGTAGGGGCGGGTCTCAGACCCGCCCCTACAGAGCTAGGAACGGAACGAGGAGAAACGTCAAACAGCCGCGTCATGTCGGCAAAATGCTCCATGTCCAAGGAGGCTCAACAATGGCTCTAAGAACGCGCGAACAGTATCTTGCGGACCTGCGGGGTATGCGACCCAACATCCACAAGTTCGGCAAACCCATCGAGGACGTCACCACGCACCCCGCGACACGACGCTGCGTGGAGAGCCATGCGCGGGGGATCGACGCGGCTCATGATCCGAAGCTTGCGGACATCTTCCGGACTACGTCGAGTCTCACCGGTGAACCGATCCACCGCAACACCTCGCTTATGACGAACCCGGAGGAGATGGCGTACAACTCCAAGTTCAAGCGCAAAATGTACCATCTGACCGGTTCGTGCACTGGCGGTCTCTGCGTGGGATGGAACGGCCTCAACGTGATGTGGTCGATCACCAGCGAGATAGACCAGGCGCTCGGCACCGACTACCACGCTCGCCTGAAAGAATGGGGAATCAAGTTTCAGAATCGCGGCCTCATCGTATCCGGCGCTCTCACCGATGCGAAGGGTAATCGCAAGCTCAAGCCGCACCAGCAGGCCGACCTCGATACAAACCTCCACATTGTCGAGAAGAGGAGCGACGGCATCGTCATCCGCGGAGCCAAGCTGATGATATGCGGCGTCTCCGCGTCGGATGAGATCTTCCTATTGCCCGGCAGTGGGTACGGCGAAGCGGACAAGGATTTCGCGCTTGCGTGCGTCGTTCCCAGGGACATCGACGGTCTCACCATCGTCGAGACGCGGCGGCCCAGCGATTCGAGGGAACAGGAAGACGGCTTCGATATTCCTACGGAAACCGGGATCACACAGGCCTATCTGTTGTTTAGAGACGTGTTTGTGCCCAATGAGCGGGTCTTCCTCGCTGGAGAGTATCAGTACACCGGCCAGGTGCTGACTCGTTTCACTGCCACTTACAGGGCGTGCATCGGTGCGTGCGTGGCAGGGCAGGGCGATGTCATGGTCGGCGCCGCGGCACTGATCGCGCGTGCGAACGGTCTGAGCGCCAAGACCTTCCGGGACAAGCTCACCCAGATGGAAGTCAACAACGAGACCACCTTCACCGTGGGACTCGGGGCGATAGCTCTGGGACGGAGCCATCCGTCGGGCGTTTGGCTCGCCGACAGCTTGACCGCTCATGCCAACAAGGTCCATGTGGCGACACTGCCGTACGAGACCAAACGTCTCTGTCAGGAGATCGGTGGTGGAATCGTGGAGACCGGCTGTTTTCCCTCGTACGACGACTTCGTGAGCTCCGAATACGGCCACCTCATCCAAAAATGTATCAAAGCCGGCGCGTGCAGCGCGGAATCGAGGGCTCGTCTGGCCCGCCTTATCGAGTGGCTCACTATCGGCGCGGGCGTGCCGGGGTGTATGCATGGAGGCGGTTCTCCGGACGGCGCTCGCATGGTGGTCTTTGGTTCATCGCCTCTCGAGGAATACGCCGGCTATGCGAGAAGTCTTGCTTGTGTTGATGAGGAGATACCCGAGCCCGCTAAGTAGAAAGAGCGCAGTGCGGAAGGCTTGCTCTGCATAGAGAGTTTGTGGTCCCCAGACACGGATCCAAGGCTGGTGGCTTTCTTATCCACGGCAATTATACAAGTCGTTTGTAAGGGCGATCCCGTTCTATCGTAGGGCTATCTGCTTTCGCGTGATCGGAACGGAGAGAAGCTCAGACCAGCCCCAATACGTCGAGCCCTGACACTGGCATGCCCGGGCGAGGCATATTTCTGCCCAGCTTGCCCCGCGAAATGGAATTGATACAGCGGTGGGCTTTTCTCAGGACATCCTTTTGAGATAAGACTATGATATGAGCTTGAGACTCATGCGGGTGAGACAGAGGAGGATGAGTCCGGACATGCCTGGCGAGAGCGCCCGGTGTTCGCGTATTGTGCGGCTGTCGATTTAATGGGGCGGCAGCTGTATCGCGCGGATGGACGCGGTCAGCGGAAGTTTGAACCGTGCCGTTCGGCTTCACCAAAGGGACGGGATAGATGGACAGGACCTCCGGGATCGTTGCGGCCCACTTGACCGGCTTTGAGAGCTCGGCTTACGTACGAGGTTTGGCAGAATACGAGCGGTTGTACCGGCGCTCTATTGACGAACTCGAAGCATTTTGGGGGAAAAGGCCCGTCAGTATCTCGTGTGGGAAAAGGAGTGGGATTTCGTTCTTCACCACGACGTGGATGAAGCAAAAGTAGAGTGGTTCGGCGGAGGGCTGATCAACGCGACTCGCAACTGCGTTGATCGGCACGCGGAACGCCTTCCGGACAAAGTTGCGTATTACTGGGACGGGGATGCGCCCGGACAATCACGAACGTTGACTTATGCGGAGTTGTTCGTTGCGGTAAACAAGATGGCGGCGCTCCTCAAGTCACGCGGAGTAGAAAAGGGCGATCGCGTAATCATTTACATGCCCACGATTCCCGAGTTGCCCGTGGCAATGCTCGCGTGCGCCCGGATCGGCGCGATCCACACGGTTGTTTTTACGGGGTTCGGCTCGGCATCTCTTGCTTACCGAATCTCCGCGTGCGAGGCAACGGCCGTCATCACAACCGACGGTGCATACCAGGCGGGGCGTTGCTTTCCTCTCAAGGAGAAAGTGGACGAGGCGGTCAAGCGTTCACCAGGAGTCCACACCGTTGTGGTTGTGAATCGCTGTGGCTTCGAGCTCGACCTTGATTCGTCTCGTGAAGTCTGGTGGCACGACGCAGAAAAGAATCCTGCGTTGCCATCGTACGTGCCACCCGTGCCAATGGATGCAGAAGATCCGCTATTCATCGTATTTGTCGGCACGAGCGCGGGTAAGCCGAGGCCGCTTGTTCACACACATGGCGGCTATCTGCTTTGGTCGGCGATGACCACGCGCCTGATTTTCGACCTCCACGATCATGACGTTTTCTGGAGCGCAAACGAGCTGAGCTCGATCGATGGACATACTTTGGCGGTGTATGGCGCGCTGGCGAACGGCGCCACAGCGGTGCTTTACGAGGGGCTCCCTCACTATCCCGATTGCGGCCGATACGGCGAGATCATCGCCGCGCACAAGGTGAACAAACTCTGCGTCCCTCTAAGCGCTATCCGCTCGCTCAAGCGGGAAGCCTGGGATTACCGGATCAGTCGAGACCTCGCGACGCTGAAACTCCTCGGCACGGCCACCGAACCCATGACGCCTCAAACGTGGCGCTGGTACTTCGAACACGTCGGACAGGGCAGGTGTGCCATTATGCAGACGTGGTGGCAGCCGGAAACCGGCGGCCCCGTGCTGACTCCGTTGCCTGGCGTGGCAGGTCTGAAGCCCGGTTCCGTTTCCTTTCCGTTCTTCGGCGTTTCCCCCGTAATATACGACCTCGACACTTGCGAGGTGGCTCAATATCCCAATCAGGAGGGAGCGTTCTTCATCGGTAAGCCGTGGCCGGGCATGGCTCGAACCGTCTACGGTGATCATGATGCGTACCGAGAAGCGTATTACGGTCAATTCCCAGGTCTTTTCATGACGAGCACCCTCGGTAGACGGGACGAAGAAGGATATTACTGGATCTCCAGGCGAATCGACGACATCATCGAAGTGTCGGGGCATCGTGTGGGCGCGCGGGAGATCGAATCGGTCCTCCTCGCGCATCCGCAGGTTACTGAAGCTGTGGCGGTCGGATTTCCTCATCCGCTAAAGGGCGAAGGGTTGTACCTGTTCGTTATTCCGAAAACAGGTGCGGAGAAAACCGACGCCTTTGCAGATGAGTTGAAAGCCATGCTGGAGAGCCGGATCGGGACAATAGCGATCCCTGACCACATCCAGTGGGCCACGGCCTTCCCGAAGACACGCACCGGAAAAGTACTGAGACGTTTGCTACAGGAAATCGCGGAGGGAAATGTGGAGAACCTGGGCGACATAGCTACCGTGGCAAACCCGAATTCAGTTGAGGACCTCATCAACGGAAGAGGCAGAATTGATGCCGTCACCGACCGGGAACAACCGTGGCGATCATAGGCGGCCAGGAATTAAGGTTCGGATGTAGAAGGCAGTTCTGCTCGGAATGTCACTGCGAGGCCGTTCCGCATCAGGCGGAATCGTTCCGTTCCTCGCACTGACAAGGCAATACAAAGGGAGGTTACGCAATGGTCAACACTCCGAAGTGGTACGACGCTCATCTCGAGGAGTATCGAAAAGTCGCGTACGTCAAGAGCAAAGACGAGTACGACCGGCTTTACCGGCAGTCCATTGAAGATGTGGACAGCTTCTGGGGGCAAGCAGCCAAGGAATACATCTCCTGGTACAAAGAGTGGGACGCCGTCCTCAACTACGATTTCGAGAAGGGGCATATCGAGTGGTTTGGAGGAGGTGTGCTCAATGTGTGCTACAACTGCCTCGACAAGCATCTGGATAAGGTGAAAAACAAGGTCGCCTATTATTGGGAGGGGGACAGTCCCGCGGAATCGCGGATCGTGACGTACCTGGAGCTGTACCGGAGCGTCAACAAGTTCGCCGCGGCCTTGAAAAAGCTGGGTGTCCGCAAGGGCGACCGGGTGATCATCTACCTGCCCATGATCGTCGAGCTGCCAGTAGCCATGCTGGCCTGCGCTCGTATCGGCGCGATCCACAGCGTCATTTTCGGAGGCTTCAGCGCGGAATCCATTGCGAGCCGAATCCAGGATTGCAGAGCCAAGCTCGTTATCACCGTTGACGGTGGGTACCGTGCGGGCAAGCACATTCCCCTGAAGAAGAACGTGGATGATGCATTGAAGAGCTGTCCCAACGTCGAGAAAGTCGTGGTCTTCAACCGCGCGAATCTGGGGCTCACTCTCGACCCGAACAAAGAATACTGGTGGCACGAATTGCTCGCGGACCCGTCGCTGCCTTCGTACGTGGAACCCGAGCCTATGAACGCGGAAGATCCGCTATTCATCCTGTACACGAGTGGCAGCACCGGCAAGCCGAAGGGTGTGCTCCACACACAGGCGGGTTATTTGCTCTATGTCTCTATGACCACCAAATTGGTGTTCGACCTCAAGGAGCAAGAAACGTTCTGGTGCACCGCGGACATCGGGTGGATCACCGGCCACAGCTACATCGTATACGGCCCGCTCAACATGGGATATTCGAGCGTTATGTTCGAAGGTGTCCCGAATTACCCTGACTGGGATCGTTTCTGGGAGATCGTGGAAAAGCACCGGGTGGACAAGTTCTACACCGCTCCCACCGCGATACGATCCCTCGCCAAGGAGGGCGCGTCGTACGTCGAGAAGCACGACATCTCTTCGCTGAAGCTCTTGGGGACGGTCGGCGAGCCCATCAACCCCGAGGCCTGGCGGTGGTACTACCACCATGTGGGCCGCGACTGGTGCCCCATTGTGGACACCTGGTGGCAGACGGAAACCGGCGGCCACATGCTGACGCCCTTGCCTGCAGTAGCTCCCATCAAGGCCGGTTCGTGCTCGTTCCCGTTCTTCGGGGTCGATCCGGTAATCCTCGATCCCGACACGGGCAAGGAAGCGGTGCATCCCGGTCAGGAGGGCGCTCTGTTCATCCGGCGTCCGTGGCCCGGCATGATGCGGACAGTGTACGGCGATCACGAGCGGTTCCGGGAAACCTATCTCAGCCAAGTTTCGGGGTTGTAATTCACCGGTGACGGAGCGAAGAAGGACGAGGACGGGTACTACTGGATCATCGGCCGCATTGACGACGTGATCAACGTTTCCGGGCATCGTCTCGGGACCGCGGAAATCGAGTCCGCGCTCGTGCTTCACGACAGTGTAGCGGAAGCGGCGGTTGTGGGATTCCCTCACGACATCAAGGGGCAGGGGATCTATGCCTTCGTTACGCTCAACACCGGCGTTGCCAAGACCGACGACCTGAAGAAGGAACTGGTACAACTGGTGCGACGGCAGATCGGTCCTATTGCAACGCCCGACGCGATCCAGTGGGCCGACGGTTTGCCTAAGACCCGCAGCGGCAAGATCATGCGGCGGATTCTCAAGAAGATCGCCGCGGGTCTCGTGGACGACCTGGGCGACACCACCACGCTCGCTGACCCGACAGTGATTGAGGGCCTGATCAAGGAACGAGTCGCTGTGTAATTCGCCTTGGCGGAGGGATGAGGCAAGTGTCTCAAAATTCATGCAAATGACACTGTCGTAGCACGAACTTCCCTTCACCCTAACCCTCTCCATTAGGGAGAGGGGACCGGAAATCGGCACCACACGCCTCCCTCTCCCTCTGGGAGAGGGCCGGGGTGAGGGTGACAAAGACGGAAACAAGGTCTAATCGTGGCACGATTTGTAGCTCTTCGGTCTTCTTGAGACAGGCTCTGAGTGGTAGGGGCGGGCGTCTCTGCCCGCCCGTCATTCGCTCTCTGCGGTGAATGAATCCCATCGAAAAAACCGGCACATGGCTGACGACCAAGACATAACCTATACCGAGATCCCCAGCGATCCCACGGCCCGGGACGCGGATGTGGCGGACAGCGTTCGTGCAGTCGTCGAGCTTTACGACGTCTTTGGCGCCAGAGGCCAAATTCAGGGACTACCGCCCGCGGGCTGTGAGGCTCGGCAGGCGTGGGTCAGGGGATTGTTCGACGCGGGGGAGAACTTCCTTGCCTGGCAAGGCGGAAAGGTGGTAGGCCATTGTTGTTTGATCGTTGACCCGCGTCGTCAAGACGCTGAGTATCTTATCTTCGTGCATCCGGATTTTTGGCGCCAAGGAATCGGAACGGAACTGACCCGTCGGAGCATCCAGCAGGCTCGGCAGCTCGCGCTGGAGTGTGTCTGGTTGACTGTGGAGGCTCTAAATTTTCGAGCGATCAGGTTGTACAGGAAATCGGGTTTCCTCTTCTGTGACACCGGGGAGCGGGAACGCACAATGATCTTGAAATTGTGAGGCGGCATGAAGCTGAAAGTCGGCATTGTGCGTGATGAGAGGTTCCTCGTTCACCAGACCGGTCTTGTCCATCCAGAGCGACCGGGACGGCTCAAAGCCATCTATCGCATGCTCGACACGGACTTCAACGACCGGTTGATCTCCATTGAACCGCAATTCGCCACTCTTGAAGATCTCGAACTTGTTCATACCCCGACGTACATAAACAAAATCCTGAGAACTTCCGAACGGGAGTTCACCAATCTCTCTCCCGATACGCCGGTAAGCGCTCAGTCGTACGTGGCCGCGTGGCTCGCGGTCGGCGGATGCATACGAGCGGTAAATGCCCTGCTTTCCGGCCGTTGTGACGCGTGTTTCTGCCTCGTTCGGCCGCCGGGACATCACGCCTTGAAGGACCGAGCCGGTGGCTTCTGTATCTTTAACAACGTCGCGATAGCGGCCAGGCACGCCATCGAGCGCCATGGCCTTCAAAGAGTCCTCATCATCGACTGGGACGTCCATCACGGCAACGGTATTCAAGACGAGTTCTACGAGGAAAAGGACGTCCTCTACTTTTCCACGCACTACATGGGATGGTACCCGCAAACCGGTGACTGGGAAGAGGCCGGCGCTGGCAACGGACTCGGATACACGGTCAACATCCCCATTCCCAAAGAGATCGAAGACGCGGACATTCTCTATGTCTATGCGAAAGTGCTCGGGCCGATCATGAGGAAGTTCAGACCGGAACTCATCCTCGTCGCAGCCGGGTTCGACGCTCATTACCGTGACCCCATCGGCAGAACCAGGCTGACCAGGGCCGCGTTCCGACAGCTTACCGAGCTGCTGATCCAGCTCCGAGACCCGGTGAGCGCTCCGCCGCTCTTGTTCGTCCTTGAAGGCGGGTATGACGTGTCAGCGCTGGTTGCTTGTGTCAGAGAAGTGCTCTTGGCGCTCACGCACAACGACCGCCGTCCCAATGTGCCGGTGACGCTGACCCCACGGGGCGCGGAGCTGGTCGCACACGCCGAACAAGTTCACAAGCCGTTCAAGGTGTGGGTGGAATGATCAAAGCGAGAGTTCCTCCGGAAAATCCCGACGCCAACCTCAAGTCCTATTACGAGGCGTGTCGGACTTTTTCCTGGGCCGACGTGGAAAAGCACTTCACGTGGTCGGAGACCGGCAATCTGAACATCGCGTACGAGGCCGTGGACCGATGGACGCGGGATGAGCGGACACGACAGCGCAGGGCGCTCGTATTCGAGAGCGCCGGTCTGGTGCGGGAGTTCACCTATCTCCAGCTTCGGGAGTTGTCGAGCCAGTGGGCCAATCTCTTCATTGAGCAAGGTCTCGCGGTCGGTGACCGGCTCTTCATATTCTTGCCTCCGTGTGCCGAAACGTACCTGGTGATGCTGGCCTGCGCCCGGTGTGGGATCATCTTTTCGCCGCTCTATTCCGCAATGAGCTATGATGAGCTGGAAGTCAGGCTACAAAACGCCAAACCCAAGGCGATCGTTACTCATCCCGATCTCATCGAGACCCTCTCGCACCAGGCCATGACGAGCGTCCAAAATGTGTTCCTCACATCCGGACCGCTGCCGAACGTGTTTCCAGGTGAAGTGCTCGTCGACGAGATGCTGCCCGACTTCGCCAAGAAGAGCCCCGCCAGATGGCTCAAAGGGAGCGCTCCGCTCTATCTGGTCTACACGTCGGGCAGCACTGGGCCGCCAAAAGGAGTGGTCCACGCGCACCAGGATATGCTCGGGCACCTGATGACAGCGAGGAACGTCCTGAACCTCGCCGAAAAGTCCGTTCTGTGGACGGACGCTGATCCGGGATGGGTGACGGGCGTCGTGTACGGCGCTTTTGCTCCGTGGCTGTGTGGAGCCACCGCGATCATTCAGGGAGATCCCTTCGCCGCGTCAACGTGGTACCGCACGCTTGAAAAGCATCGGGTGACGACCTGGTACACCACACCTCGCACGCTCACGAGGCTCATGCAGGCCGGCGACGACCTTCCCGCACGGTACGACCTTTCCCGCTTGCAGCACATCGCCACTGTCGGTGAGACGCTGGCGCCTGACCAGTTCTACTGGACCAAGAAGATCCTGAAGCACGCTCCACACGACACGTGGTGGATGACCGAAACGGGCATGATCTGTATTGCGAACTATCCTTCCATGAGCATCAAGCCTGGCAGCATGGGACGTCCCGTTCCCGGTGTGGAGGCCGCGGTGCTGGACGAAGAAGGAAAGCCGGTCCCGATGCTCACGATGGGCGAACTTGCCCTGCGCACGGGCTGGCCTTCCATGATGACCGGCCTGTGGAACGACCCGGTACGGTACGATGAGTATTTCCGAGTCACGGACTGGTTCCTGACCGGAGACATGGCAGTCATGGATGAGGAGGGCTACTTCTACCACCACGGCCGCAACGACGACCTGATAAAGGTGCACGAAAAGTTCGTCGGCCCGTACGAAATCGAGCAAACCACATCTTTACACCCTGCGGTTTCCGAGGCAGTCGCCATCAGCCTGGGAACGCTCAGCGGCAAGGTGATCGTCAAAGTCTACGTGACCATCAACAGAGGTTACACACCGTCCAAGCGCCTGAACCACGAGATCAAGACGTTCGTGCAGACCAACTTCAAGGGGGAGCTGCCTTTAGCGGAAGTCGTTTTCATGGACGAACTGCCCAAGACCCGCTCCGGGAAGCTCTTGCGCCGCGCACTGAGGGCGCGGGAGCTTGGCTTTTCCAGCGGCGACCCGACGAAGTTGAAGGAGTAGGGCAACTCCTACCGGGACGTGGTAAGAGTGGCAAAGGTAACAAGGGGGTGAGCTCAATTGAAGGGGACAATTGACAAGTACATCAAAAGGTTGCACTCTTCTTTGGGCCGGAGCGCCCTGTTGCACGTGGCCCCAAGCAAGACCACGCTTTCCCGATTTGACCTTGCCCGCCTTTCCTCGGTGAGTCCACCGCCGCATGAAATTCTATGTGAACTTCTATTCGCGAAACATCATAAAGCCGTGATTGACTTGCGGCTTCACGACGCCGAATCCGTCCGCGACTTGGAGCATCGGAAAGGATTCTTCAACATCGTCAGGTTATCACTGATGAAAAAGCCTCCTTCATCTTTAGAGAGACCGGGTTCCGTTCACTGTGGGTCCTTTATCCCATTGTCTACATCCGAGGCGTCGGGCCAGAGGACAAAGACGGGGTCTTGAGCCCTATCTATCTTTGGCCTGTAACCCTGTCCACGGGAGCGAACGCCCACGGAACCGTCACGATAGCTCTTGACAAAGATGCTCCAGAGCCGGTGTTCAACAAAGCGCTCAGCTTCTGGATATCGAAGAAGTTTGACCTGAGTATCGACGACGCCTCACCCGGCGATCTCTTGCAGAGCGAAACCGAAAAGCTCCAGAAACGCGTCGGACAGATCTTCTCGGCTCTCAACCCGAAAGGTCTGGGATTTTCAGGGCCGTTACAGGCAGTCCCTCTCAAGGCTGAATTGAAGCACATTGATTCCCCTTGTCTTTTCAATTCTGCTGTCATCGGTGTTGTGCAATGGCAAAACCAGGAATTGATGAAGGATTTGGAAAGAATCAGCAAGCTCGCCGCCGAAGGATCTCTGCATAGCAATCTTATTGAAAACTTCTTAACGGGAACAGAATTTCCACGAGAGGACGACAACTCCGTTCCAGCGGAGAACGACAGATTTCTAGTGTGTCCATCAGATTACACTCAGGAAAAGGCTATTTGGCGATCGCGGAAGACACCTGGCTGCGTAATCGATGGACCTCCGGGAACCGGAAAGTCGCAAACTATCGTCAATATCGTTGCTGATGCCCTGGCGCGCAGACAGCGCATTCTTGTTCTCTGTCAAAAGAGAGCGGCCCTCGATGTGGTAGCAAAGCGACTCCATGCCGTAGGACTTCGCGACTTCTTTCTCTGCATACACGATGCGGAATCCGACCGAAAGGAAGCCATAAAGCACATAAGAGGGGTTCGCAAAGCGGTTGCGTCCGAAGGTGATCACGAGGGCGGCAAGAAATTTGACTCGTTGTGTGAGAAGATCACCGAACTGGAGAGCAAGCTGGATCGTTATCACAGCGCTCTGTTTGAAAAGCATCCGAAGGTAGGGCTGTCCTATCAAGACGTGATAACGCGCATCCAACAATTGAAGGAAATGAATCCCGGTCTCAAGCCGTTGAAGAGTCTTGATGAGCTGCTCAAAGGACTGGACGTCACCCGCCTCACTGACCTCGCAAAAACGGTTCAAACGATCGCAGGATACTGGCTTTCGGTTGACCCCTTGAGAAATCCGTGGATGAACTGTCGGGATGACCTCGTCCTGGACCCGTTCGTGATCGATGAGATTACCGAAGCAATCGCCGGGATGGGAGCTCTTGATCAAGTTCACCGCGCGTTCGTGGGGGAGCACGGAATCGGGTTGGCAATTGATGACCCGGCCGACGATTTCATGAATAGCCTTAACGAGCAGTGGGGCTTCTTGGCGGAAAAGCGCAAACTGGAGCACATGGTGGATCACCTGCTCTGTTGGAGCAAGCTATTGAACGCCATTGGGCCTGAGAATCTTGAACGGGTACATGGGCAACTGAAGGACGCGATTGAAGTCTCTATTTCAGCCAGCTCTATGCCCGTAGACGAAGTCCTCGATGGGAAACTGGGGCATTTTGGTGCTCAAGAACTGGGCGATTTCCAGACGATTACCGGTAAAAGCTTCCATTATCGAAAGAAGTGGTGGAGATCTTTTTCCCCCGGATTCGCCACCCTTCAAGGAAAACTGAACCCACTGTTCATGAGCCTCCAAGAGGGGTTCTCTTTTGACGTACTGGATGAAATTCTCCCGTACCTCCAGGCCAAACTCACGAGCATCAAGAAGCAGGCCCTCTTGAGTGAGGTTTTTGGCAGCGAGGCAGAAAATCTTTTTGCTATCCCCTCGGCCGAGCTACCGGTACTTCTCCGTGACAAGAAGTCAGCGCTGGAACTGTACGAATGGCTCAAGCAGTTGCAAGGGTCGTTTTCTTGGGCGTCGGACGCCTGGGATGCCGTGCAGGAGTGCGACAGGAACGGAGTGAATCAGGCCTTCAACAATTTCGAGATCGGACGCAAGCGGGGGGAGAAAGCTCTACCGCTTCTTTCTGATTTGCAGCAACTTGAACTGTGGTTGACGAAGCCCTATGTGCAATCATTGCGGGCGAAGGTTGTACAGGGGGTCTCGGTGCAAGCAGAATTGTCGGCTTTATCGCAAGGTGTAGGTACAATTACCGACTTATTGAACCTACGCCAAACGCAGCGTCACCTGGATAACGTGGCGAAGCGGGTCATCACGGCGTTGGAACGACAGTTTCGCAAGGAATCGACCGCAGACTCTACAGCGGGAGTCACTACCCAGCCATCAAGGTGGCGCGATCTATGCGCGATGAGTGCGTATCTGACCTGGGAAAAAGATATCAAGAACGAGGCTCCAGCGCTTAACGAATTGAACCCTGTCATGTACCAAGCCAACAAAGAGGACCTGACAGACCAACTCAACGAGAAGCGAGAAGCGGTGGTTCCAGCAATTCGGGCGCGATTACAGCAAGATCGGAAGCGAGCCGCTGCCCATCCTGGATGGCGGCCCCTGTTGAAACTCGCCGGTCCCGGAAGCAGGCGGCTGAGAGAAATTGTCGAACTCGGTGAACCGCGGGGATTGTTTTCATTGGTTCCCTGCTGGATGATGAATCCCAATACTGCCAGCCGCCTTTTCCGCATGAAGGAGAGCTTTTTTGATGTAGTCGTTTTCGATGAAGCGTCGCAATGTCCGGTTGAGCAAGCCATTTCGGCAATATATCGCAGTAAGCGAGTGGTGGTTTCCGGAGACGAGAAACAACTTCCTCCCACTACTTTCTTCCATTCAGCTTTTAATTGGGAAGACCTTGAAGCTGACACGCAGAAAAAATCTGATGAAGCCGAAAACCTCACCGATGATGATTCGATTGAGCAAAGGATGAGGGATTTGAGCAAAGAACTGGCTCGAGGTGTGGAAGATTTATTAGAAGTCTCCCAAGTCATCTTGCCGCGAGAAATGCTCAAGATCCATTATCGATCGAAGTGGCCGGAGTTGATCGAGTTTTCTAATCATGCCTTCTACGGAGGCAAGTTGCAGGCGCCGCGGCCGGCTCGGCTTCCAGATAATGATCAGGACGCCCCAATCCGGCTGGTACACCTACCAGACGGGGTATATTCTAACCGGACGAACGAGAGGGAAGCAGAGCGCGTTGTTCAGATATTAGATGAGATCTATCGAAGGCCCGGGACCCCACCGACGATTGGAGTCGTAACGTTCAATCAAGCCCAAACCGAGTTGATTGAACAGATGCTCGATGAACACGCGAACCAGAATGCTGAGTTTCGAGTCGCCTACGACGCACAGCGCCAGCTGAAAGATGGTGAGCAGGATGTCGGACTGTTTGTCAAGAACCTTGAAAACGTGCAAGGCGATGAACGCGATGTGATGATTTTCTCCACGACTTTCGGCCGACGTGATGACGGTAGTTTCAACAGGTACTTTGGCCCAATCAATTACCACGGCGGAGAACGCCGCCTCAATGTCGCGATAACCCGATCCCGGCTGCAGAAGATTATCGTGACCTCTCTTCCGCTTAGCGAAATCTCCCCAAGAGTGTTTCACGACTCGCTCCCTCCAGGCGAAGAGTATTCTGGTCGGGATTACCTGCAACTGTACCTTCGTTACGCTCAAGCCGTTTCAGAAGGGCGTAAGAGTGAGGTTGACGCTATGCTGGTCCGCGCCCACACGCTTGGTGACATCGGCGCGCCACCTGATCCCGAACCCCCCGCGAACATCTTTGAGATTGAGGTAAAGGATGGCATTGAGAAAAGACTCTGGCAAGATGCGGATCTCAAATGCATGACGGTGGATTCTCAGGTCGCGTGTAGGGGATTCAGGATCGATCTTGCTGTCCGACGGACTGATTCATCCGGTTATCTCCTTGGGATAGAATGTGATGGAAGGACGTACCACGAAAGTCCTTCGGCTCGTTTCAGGGATATTTGGCGCCAGGGCATCCTCGAAGACCGCGGGTGGACAATTCACAGAATTTGGTCTCCAAACTGGTGGCTCAACCCTGGAGCAGAAGTTGAGAAGGTGATCCACAAGCTTAAAATGGCGATGGACAAAATGTAGCAAGAGCCATGTTCTGGTGGAACCAAGCAGACTATGAAAATGGCTAGCAATGAAGATCCGGAAATGATGGACGAATACGATTTCTCTCATGGCATTCGCGGAAAGTACGCGAACCGGTTCGGGGAGAGCATGAGCGGTGAGGCGACCATGGTAGTTGACCAGGAAACAGCCATTTCTCACTTCCTGACTCTCGCTCGTTCGTGGCATGAAAAGCGACTCAAAGCAGCCGAGTTGGTCCGGGAGATTGTCGCCTTCTTTCGAGACGTGCGAATCTCAGGCGCGGATATTGATGCCGGAAACGACGCGCTCGTCTTTCAGTGGGGAGCGGGTAAGAATTTGCTCTACTCGGAACCGACCGACCTGCGTCAGCTTACGGACGATCAGCTGAAATGCGATGATGACTCCGAGTCCGTTTTCTTGGAATTCACGCGGCAGGTCTTCGCACCGGACGCTGGCAAAGAAGCCGAGTTTGATGACCTGGCAATAAGCATGAGCGTCTTTCTATTGTACGGTCCGGCGAGCGGCCAGGAACCTGACGAGAATTTGTGGATTACGTCACTACAGCACATCGACCGCTATGTGGAACAATTCATGTCGCAGCCTTTTGTTTCTGAATTACTGCGTGCAGAGCCAACCTGCTATGTGTCACTCGTTTATCACTGCGGGTGAGCCTGACGACATTCAAGCTGCAATGGTGTAATGGTATCGATACCAGCGACAACTCCGGCTGGTGAACGTTCGAGCATTGCAATCGATCACAACGAGATGTCGATCTTCAGTGCATCTTCGAGCGCTGCGAGCGCAAGGTAGTAAGACGCAGCGCCAAAGCCCGAGATTGTGCCGATGCACGCTCCCGCGGTGATCGATCGGGCGCGGAACTCCTCGCGAGCATGAATGTTGGAAAGGTGGACTTCCACCGTGGGGCGAGCCACGCCTGCGATCGCGTCCCTGAGCGCCACGCTCGTGTGGGTCAGTCCGCCGGGATTGATGATGATCCCGTCCGCCCAACCGGCCGCGTCGTGGATCGCGTCAATGAGCGCTCCCTCGTGGTTGGATTGGAAGCATTGGACCTCGATGTCGCTCTCGCTGCCACGCCGGACGAGTTCCGCGTCGATCTCGCTCAAGGTCACGCGTCCGTAGAACTCTGGCTCTCTTGTGCCGAGTAGGTTCATGTTCGGGCCGTGAAGGACGAGTATTTTCATGGGGCGTGCAGCTCCTCCAGGACTTCTGCGAGAAGATCGGGGCTCACCTCGCAGCCATATTGCACTTCTCCGATGTCGTTGACGAGCACGAAACGCGCCTGTCCGCCTCGACTCTTCTTGTCTGCGGTCATTGCAGCCATGAGCGCTTGCGTTGCCACGCTGTGTCTGACGGGCAGACCGGTTTCCACGAGCAGGGATTCGATCCGGTTCGGCACGTCTGCATCGCACAGTCCCATCTTGCGGGAGATCCGCGCCGCAGCCACGAGTCCCACAGCCACCGCGTCACCGTGGCGCAGCGCGTAACCGCTGCATTTCTCGATTGCGTGCCCTACCGTATGCCCAAGGTTGAGCACTTCCCGCAATCCCTCTTCAAACGGGTCCTTTTCTACAACGTCGATTTTCACACGGACGGAACGCGCTACAAGGTCAGCGCCGAGCGCAAGCGTATCGGTCGATTTCTCCAAGTGCTCAAGCAACTCCCGATCCCCGATGACAGCGTGCTTGATCACTTCTGCCATGCCCGTGCGGATTTCGTCCGCGGGCAGCGTGGCGAGCGTCTCGGTGTCCGCGGCCACAAAGGCGGGCTGTTTGAACGCACCGACGAGGTTCTTGCCCTGAGGGAGGTCCACGCCGGTCTTGCCGCCTACCGATGCATCGACCATGGAGAGCAGGGTGGTTGGGCACTGGATAAACGCGACCCCTCGCATGAACGTGGCCGCGGCGAATCCCGCCAGATCTCCGATGACTCCACCGCCGAGCGCGACCACCGCTCCGCCTCTGTCCAATCCGCCCTCGATGAATTGCCCGAAGAGCGTTTCCACGGTTGAGAGCGTCTTGTGTTCTTCGCCCGCGGCTACGACACACGAGAACGGAACAAAGCCCGCGGAACGGAGTGAGTCGAGCACTCGCTCAAGATAAAGAGGCGCCACGTTCGAGTCGCTCACCACAGCAATTCTCGGCGTAAAGCCGCGATCTGCGGCGAGCATCCCGACAAGATCCAGCACCCCAAGGCCCAGAACAATCGGATATCCGCCACCAGAGGGCGAGGCAACGCTGAGGAATCGAGCCTCAATCGGCGTCGCGGCCGCGAGATGTCTTAGCTTTTCCACCACCTGCTGAACGCTCATTCGGCTCGTAACCACATGAAAAGGCAAGGAGTGGTACGCTGGTTTGCGCTGTTTCAGCAATTCCCGAGCCCGTCCGAGGCGGTCCTCCCCGCTCAAGAGAGGGCGTGAGTCATCCTCCGCCACCCGATCGAGAAGTTCAGCTTCATCGCAGTGCAGGCAGACAACCAATCCCGCGGAAGAGAGCAGTTTCCGGTTCTCCGGATCAAGCGGCATGCCGCCGCCCGTGGCCACTACGAGACCTGTCTTTGAAGCCAATTCCCGACTGAATTGCTTCTCCGCCGCGCGAAAGTCAGCTTCACCGCGGGTGGCAAAGAGCCGCGAAATGCTCATGCCGGCCTGGCGCTCAATCTCATGGTCGCTGTCGATGAAGGTCACGCCGAGGGAATCGGCCAGCATCCGGCCGACCGCGGTCTTCCCCGTGCCCATGAATCCGGCCAGAATGATGTTCCGTTCCGGCGGAATTGGCGAGGCCGCCTCACGGTTCATCGAAGCCGAACCTCCACGGAACGTTGTCCATCGGCAGGTCGTCGAAACGCGCGGAACGAAGGCGGGCGAATCGGGGCAGCATCTCGGCCACGCTGTCACCACCGAGCTTCTCGATCAGGGCGTCAGCCAGCACGAATGCCACCATCGCCTCTGCAACCACCGCAGCCCGCGGGACAGCACAGATGTCGCTGCGCTCGTACGCGGTGGAGACCGGCTCGCCTGTGACGAGGTCCGTGGTCCGGATTCCTCGGAGGGTCGTGCTGATGGGCTTCATGGCAGCGCTGACGAGGACCGGCTCTCCGTTGGTGATACCGCCTTCGATGCCGCCTGCGCGGTTAGTCGCTCGCCTGAGGCGCACTGTCGAACCGTTTGCCGCGGGAATAATTTCGTCGTGAATATCGGTGCCGCGCTGGGTGGCGTTATCGAACGCTGTGCCGATTTGGACGCCTTTGATCGCCGGAATGGAGCCGACAGCAGCCATGAGACGAGCCGAAAGCCGCCGGTCCCAGTGCACGTGACTACCCAATCCGGTCGGCACGTTCACGGCCACGCACTGAAATGTTCCGCCGAGCGTGTCGCCCGCTTTCGCTGCTTGGGCAATAGCCTCGACCATCGCTGCCGACGCTTCTTCGTCGGGGCACCTCACAGGGCTGTGCTCGGCGCGGAGACAGAGGTCAAGGTGGTCAGCTTCATCGGGAACGTCGATCTTCACCGGCCCGATCGAAAGCACGTACGATCCCACTTCGATTCCAAAACCTCCAAGCAGCGTCTTGCACAAAGCGCCCATTGCGACTCGAGCCGCGGTCTCTCGTGCCGACGCGCGCTCCAGGCCAAGGCGCAGATCGCGGTAGCCATACTTGACCGCCGCATTGAGGTCCACGTGACCCGGTCGAGGAATCGTCATCGGTGGAATGTCACGGTCTTTCCATGCTGCGAAGTCCTTGTTGACGATGATCAGCGCCACGGGACCGCCCGTGGTGCGGCCTGCCATCACGCCGCCGGTAATCCTGGCTCTGTCACTTTCGATAGCCATCCGGCCGCCGGAACCCTCACTTTTCTGCCTGCGTGCGAGCTGCGCGTTGATGTTCGAGGCCGCGACGGGAATTCCCGCGGGAAGGCCTTCCACGATGACCGTGAGTCCCGGGCCGTGCGACTCGCCTGCGGTGAGAAATCTCAACATGGGACCGGGACCTGCTTCATGATGTCCACCGGCGCGGGGAGGCCTGTCCAGAGGCTGAACGATCGAGCCGCCTGGTAAATCAGCATGCTCAGGCCGTTCTCGGCTCGAATGCCTTGAGAGCGAGCCTGGTACATGAACCTCGTATTCGGAGGATTATACACGAGGTCGTAGATGAGCCGGCATCGAGGCAAAGCCGCGTCTCGAGGCCAGGGTGAGTCGGATTGAGCGGGCGTAGTCGCCGAAATTGGGCGTTGATCGGATTCCAAAATCCCCCCTGACCCCCCTTTACGAAAGGGGGGGATAAGCGGCACTTCCCCATTTACCAAAGGGGAGGAGGCAAACGGCACTCCCCCCTTTACTAAAGGGGGGTTGGGGGGGATTTTGCTGTCATGACTCGGTCCTGTCTGAACTGCCGTGGAATTCGAAGATCGCATCCCGACCGGCGTCGTATTCACGATAAGGTCGAAGCCGCCATTCGATGCGATGATTTCCCCAAGCGGTCTCGAGGCAACTTCTACAGCACTATTCACGGTGTGAATATTCTCGGTTAATGACGCCGCGGCCGCGGGGTTTCTCCCACAAATGGTGATCCGAGCGTCGCTGCGGGCAAGGGCGTAGGCAATCGCCCGTGCAGAGCCGCCTGACCCGAGAATCAGGGCCTTGCAGCCCGCTGGATCGAAGTCCATTCCCGCCAACGAGTCGAGAAAGCCGCTCCAATCGGTGTTGTCACCATACAAGCGGCCGTCGCGCACCACGATGGTGTTCACCGCGCCGATCTGAAGGGCCTCCGGCGAGACTTCATCGAGTAACGGCAAAACTCGTTCCTTGTGGGGAACCGTCACGTTGGCGCCGCGAAAGCCAAGGCCGCGTAGACCTTTGATTGCCTCCTTCAGCCGTGCGGGTTCCACCGGCAAAGGGACGTACGTCCAGTCCAGGCTAAGTGCCTCAAATGCTGCATTATGCAGGGCAGGGCTCAGGCTGTGGGCCACGGGCCAGCCGATGACGCCCACCACGTTGGTCGTTCCTTTCACCATTGGAGGTCGGCCCCCAGCCCGGCCATCAACTCGGTAAAATGGGGAAAGGAATCGTGGATTACGTCCGCTCCTTCGACGACTGTCTCTCCTTCGGCAATGAATCCGGCAATGATGAGGCTCATAGCGAGTCGGTGATCGCCCCTAGCGTTGACCTTTGCCCCGTGAAGCCGTTTCGGGCCTTTCACCACAAACCCGTCGGCAAGGGTTACAATCCCCGCGCCCATGCGATTCAGCTCATCAGCCAACGCGTCGATCCGATCGCTTTCTTTGTGGCGGAGTTCCGTTGCCCCGGAGACCGTGGTGATGCCGCGCGCTTGAGTCGCTGCAACTGCGAAAATGGGGAATTCATCAATCATGCGGGCCACAACCGGCCCTGAAACGCTGGTCCCGTGCAGTTCGCCAGAATGAGCGGTCACCGAGCCGGTGGGTTCTCCGTTGGATTCGCCCGCGTCGCTGACAGTCAAGTCCGCGCCCATGGACTGAAGCGCCTCCAGCAGGCCGATCCGACCGGGATTCAGGCAGAGGTCCTCCACAGTAACCTTCGCATCGGGCAAGACGAGGCCCGCGACCAGCAAGAACGCCGATGATGAAGGATCGCCCGGAATCCGCATGTTCAGCGCGGGCAGGCTGTCCATCCCGTTGGCCAGTGTTACCACGTTGCGACCATTCGCGTCGATGTGTGAGTCGAGCGGCAGGCCCATGCAGCGCAGGAGCCTCTCGGTGTGATCGCGGCTCGCGTGAGGCTCAATCACGGTCGTAGTGCCGGATGTGTAGAGACCGGCCAACAGAAGGGCCGATTTCACCTGCGCGCTTGCGACGGGCAATTCGTGAACAGACGACACCATGCGCGAAGGTGAAAACGACAGTGGCGCGTTGCCGTTTTCACTAATAATTTTGGCTCCTTTGCTTCTCAAAGGCTCGACAACGCGATCCATGGGACGCTTCCGCAACCGGTCGCTCCCATCCAGAATTGATTCGAAAGACTGGCACGCAAGCACGCCAGCCAACAAACGCATCGTGGTGGCGGAGCCGCGGCAGAACAAAGGCCGGTCGGGAGCCGCGCATCCGTGCAATCCACGGCCGCGTATGAGGAGATCGGCCCTAGCAGCTCGGTCGCCGCTTGCGCCGTCCAAGATGGTGATTTCCACTCCGAGGTCACGCAAACAGTCGATCATCGCCTCGGTAACGCCAGCGTCAAGGCAATTGCGGACCGTTGAGTCTCCGTCAGCCAGTGCGGAAAAAAGGAGGGCCCGGTGAGACAATGACTTGTCGCCCGGCAGCCGGACCCTCCCGGACAACCGCCGCGTGGGTCTGACGACGATGGGGGAGTTGCATGGTCTCCGTGAAATCCGATGCTTATCCATTCAGTGTCCACCCAGAAAGAATCACCGGTCGGGTGCCACTGCTGGCTCGTCCAGCAGTGTCTTTCGGGCATGCACTGCTGGGCAAGCCAGCAGTGGCACCCACTGAACAAATGTCGCGTTCCGTCAGAAGGAGGCTTTGAAAGCTACCAAATCCATTCATCATCTCTTCGAGGCCATGTTGAGCAATTGATCTAGGGCGCATTGGCGATCACTACCTTCTCGGTGGCCAAATCCGGCTGAAACATGCCCATCCGGCGGCGGCGCAATGGGGTGAGCATCTCCATGAGCCCGTTTTCATCTTCTTCCTCAAGGAGCCTGCTCACAAGGGCCATCTGGCGGCGAGCCTTGCCCAGCATTTCGAGCACGTTCTCGCGGTTGGTGGCGAGTATGTCCATCATCATTGCGAGATTACCCGCAGCAACTCTCGTGGTGTCACGGAACCCGCCCGCGGCAAGCTCCCACACTTCCGGCAGCTCGTCCGACGTCTCTTCGGCGACGGCCACCAAAACGCCGGCCATGAGATAAGCAAGGTGACTGATGCACGCGACCGCGCGGTCGTGGCGTTCCGCTGTCATCGACATCGGGATCGCTCCGACGGCCAAAACCATCTCTTCGACAAGTCGCAGCGCAGAGGCGGTGCTTTTGGCGGAAGGAGTGAGCGCCCAGACTTTCTTTCGGAAGAGATCAGGATCGGCCGCGGCCAGTCCCGAAATCTCCTTGCCGCACATGGGGTGTCCGCCCACAGCGGAGATCTTCGCGGGGAGCCGGTCCAGTGCCTCAACAATCCCGCCTTTGGTGCTGCCCATTTCGGTTACGACCGCTCCGGGCTTCATGAAGGCGTGCAGCGTTCCGATCTGTCTCTGGATCGTGCGAACAGGGGCCGCAAATACGATGAGGTCCGCGTCGGACAGCAGCTTTTCCGGATTGGTTCCTGCCTTGTCCGCAGCTTTGGCTTTGACGATCTCTTCAGCGGAAGATGATCGCCGGGTGAGCGCCCGGACTTCCTTGCAGGCACGGCCCTTAACGAGGGCCTTTCCAAGGCTGCCTCCCATGAGGCCCATTCCCACGATGGTGACAATAGCGTCTGCGAGCCGCATTCAACGCCCTTCCTGTTACATGTACCGGCCGACGGCTTCAGCCACCGGTCGCAGGTCGTCCATAAGCTGCTGGAATTCTTCGGGCCGAAGGCTCTGCGCGCCGTCGGACAGCGCCTTTTCCGGGTCGGGATGGACTTCCACCATCAGGCCGTCCGCGCCGGCCGCGATTGCCGCACGGGAGACCGCGGACACGTACTCACGTTTCCCTGTGCCGTGGCTGGGGTCCACGATGACGGGTAGATGACTGAGCGACTTCAGGACCGGGATTGCGTTGATGTCCACGGTGTTGCGGGTATGCGTCTCGAAGGTGCGGATCCCGCGCTCGCACAGTATCACTCGCGGGTTTTGATGGCTGAGGATATACTCCGCGGCGTGGAGGAACTCATCGATGGTGCTCATCAGGCCCCGCTTGAGCACTACGGGCTTGTGCGACTCGCCGACAGCGTTGAGCAGTGCGAAGTTCTGCATGTTCCTCGCGCCCACCTGAAGCACATCCGCGTATTGGCTCACGAGCGGCACCTGTTCAGGCGCAACCACTTCGGTCACGACTGCCAGTCCCGCGACGTCCCGCGCTTCTGCGAGGAGCTTGAGACCTTCCTCTCCGAGGCCCTGGAAACTGTACGGAGAGGTCCGCGGCTTGAATGCGCCGCCGCGCAGCGCCACTGCGCCCGCCTTCTTCACCGCGAGCGCTGACTGAAGGATCTGGTCCTTGCTCTCCACAGCGCACGGGCCCGCGATCATGATGATCTTCTTCTCTCCGATTCTGGAGCCGTCGATGGAGAAAGAGGTGTTTTCCTTCTTGAAGTCGCGGCTGGCGAGCTTGAACGGCCCCAAGAGCGGCACCACCCGTTCCACACCCTCAAGGGATTCGAACGTGTCCGGGGTCTGATCGTTGTTGTCGCCAACCACGCCAATGATGGTGCGGACCTTGCCCCTGGAAAGATGCGGTTGCATGCCGACCTCCTCTATCCGCGCCAATACGCGGGCGAGTTGTTTCTCCGTTGCCTGCTTCTTCATGACGATCACCATGGTCACCTCCCAAAAAAAAATGCGGAGCGCTTGCTCCGCATTTTCTTTTCTTTATTAGCTGTTAGATCAGCTTAGAGCACGCGCAAGCACCTCCTGGGTGGCCCAAAATAATACCACCAAAAATAACGGAAGGCTGCGCTGTGCTGTTTGGAACTGATCATAGGTACACTTCTTTCTGTGATCCCAATGGATACAGCGAATCCGGCAGCCTGTCAAGAGGATTTTCAAGGGTAGCGAAAATCTAACGCGGAGATTGGCTCCAGGAGGCGATTTGCGGACATGGTGCGGTGGAGGGGCAAGGGAACACCGCTACAAACATCTTCACCAACCCGCAAGATCCCCCTCCCTGGCCCTCCCCGTCAACGGAGAGGGGACGTACCTCCACTCATCGTTGGAGGGATTTCGGTCCACGTCCTCAACAGCAATCTTCAAGAGTAATCGCGGATAGGCTTCCGGGTGCCACTGCTGGCTTGCCCAGCAGTGCGACTCCATTTCGCGAAACCTTTTGAGAATTACCGTAGACAGGACTTGGTCCTTGGCTTCCCCCAGTTGACGGGGGGATTGAGGGGGGCGCTTGACTGCAAGAGCGCAACCGGGTACCGAAACGTCATGCTATTGATGGCACGCGGCCGGCCGTCTCGACGTCAAAGAGGATACGGGAGCGGCCCGCCCAGAAACCCAATACCAAATTTGTCGGCCGGCAGTATAATAACCCCCCGGCACGCCGCGTGCCCCGATCCTCCCAGCCAGGAAGAATATGAAAGACACAAATCTCCAAGACCTCCGCGACGAGATCGACCGGATCGACCGGGAACTCGTCGATCTTATCAACCGGCGGATGGTCTCGTCGCTGAAGATCGGTGAGCTGAAGTCCGCGGACAATCGCGAAATCCTGGACTCTGCCCGCGAGAAGGAAGTCCTCCGCCGCATCACGGAGGCCAACGCCGGGCCGCTGCCCGAAGCGACGCTCCGAGCCATATATCGGGAGATCTTCTCCGGTTCTCGTGCGCTGCAGGCGCCGGTGAGCGTAGCGTACCTCGGGCCCGCCGGGACCAATTCCCACCAGGCCGCGTGGGGGAGGTTCGGCTCTGCCGCGACATACGTGCCTGTTGCCGCTATCGGAGACGTCTTCGACGAGATTGGCCGCGAAGCGGTGACCTTCGGCGTTGTTCCGGTGGAGAACAGTATCGACGGCTCTATCCGGGAGACGATGGATTGCTTGATGACGTCTCGGATTGGCGTGTGCGGCGAGATATGCCTCCGGGTGAGCCATGCACTCATGAGCCATTCCGGAAATCTCGACGACGTCCGCCGGGTAGTTTCTCATCCGCAGGCGCTGGCGCAGTGCCGGAGCTGGCTCCGAGCGCATCTGCCCGGCATCCCGCTGGAGGAATGCGCGAGCACCGCGGCATCCGCGGAAATCGCCGCGTCCGACCCGTCCGCGGCCGCGATCGCGAATGAAAGCCTCGCGGAGCCCGCGGGATTGAGCGTCATCAGCCGTGCGATCGAAGACCGGCAGGACAACATGACGCGTTTTCTTATCCTGGGGCGCCTCAAGCCGGCACCTTCGGGTAACGACAAGACCTCCATCATCTTCTGGACCGAAGACCGACCGGGCGCACTCTACCAGGTGCTGGAGCGCTTCGCGGCCCACGGTATCAACCTGTGCCGGATCGAATCCCGTCCCAGCAAAGGAGCCGTCCCCTGGAAGTACGCCTTTTTCGTGGACCTCGAAGGCCACCGCGACGACGCGGCCGTTGCCGCATGCCTGGAAGACGTAGCGTCGTCGGCTGCCACGGTCAAGGTGTTAGGATCGTTCCCGATGCATCAGGTGCCGATGGTGGAGTAGGCGTTGAGGAGAAGCAGGCTGATGCAGGGAGGGCTGGCTTCCAGGTGTTCTATGGGAAAGTTGCGTGATGAATCGAATCGGTGTGATTAACTGCATCATCCCAATTTTTCGAAGAAAGGGAATGAATTGGATAAATACATTGAACTATCTATACCGTCAGGTGCCAAAATTCCGACCGTAAAGGCCTACGCCGGACTCTTGCTACCATCCGAAATTCAAGATGACTACTGCCGAATGAATCAGTATGGCTGTGTTGCCTCCGAGAACGACGATGCCTTGCTTGTTGTCCAGACTGACGATATCCACTTCAGTCTGCTCCCCGGCCCGGAGTTTTCGCCTCGCCTATATCGCGGACAACCGGCTTTCTATGAGGCATGCGTTCCTTCGCTGTTTAGGCATCCGATGACTCAGATAAAGTATGTAACTAACCTGCTTAAGAAATATGAATTCTACAAATTGATGGCTGGGCATCCCATGATCGGGTACCTTCAAAACTGGTGCATTGACGGAAAGTATTTCAAAATAGATATGGAAGGCTTATCTGCCCACTATGAGTTTGCGACTCCGATGATAGATGTCAGCAGATCAAAGGACGTTGCCATGTTTTTTGCCCTGTGTGAAAAGAACCAATACAACGAGTATGAGCCCATAATAGATGAAAGTCGAGAGATAGTATTATATACTATTGATTTGAAGACCTTATTGGAAAACAGCAATGCCCGTTTTCACATTATTGGATTTCAAGCTCTACCGCGTCCCGATGCTCAGAAGGCATACTCTGTGATGGTTGACTATATGGAGAATTTCAGCGCATTACCTTTCGTCAGCTATGAGAGATTTGGAATAAATCGCAAACAGTCAGAAACGTATTTCGAGCTATTTGAAGGGGGCACCAAGCTTTTCCCCAATGACATTGTTGATGAGATGGCGCTGCAGATCAAGACCTCAAAAGAGATTGACAGAGAGGTGTTGGAGGTATGTTTCGAAAAACAGTTGATTCCCAAGGCTTGGGCGAGTGCGTCCGATCTCGGGAAATTCCTTAACGCATTCGGCTATGTCGTCGCGGAAAAGCAATTGGCATTCTCCGAGGAAGAGCGAAAAGAAATAGTGGAAAAGTGGAACAATAATCCGCCATTATATGGAGATAGAGTCAAATGCCGCTTTGTTTCGGAACCTCGGAAATTCGGGGAAACCTATACTTAATCGTTTGACAGCGCGTCATATACTGATTTTGGGAGACATAACATCTTCTTGCGGCATCCATATTTAGGCTGCACTGCCACTCAGACAACCCCGCGAGCAGCGGGTCTTGTGTCTCCGGAATCCGGAGAAATCGCGAAGCGGATTGTTCCACTTGCTGAGAATTTAGCTATTAAAAAAATAGCCGCTGTGTTTTAATAGCACGAGAGTCAGTTAAAGACCTCTTTAGTAAGGGAGACAGACCGTGAAACGCGGTCTCCAAGGAAGACTCGTCCGACAAACCACGACCGGTGAAGCCTTCGAAGCTTTCGTCCCGTTTGCTCTGCCCGTGGACCCGCCTCTGGATATTGATCTCGATCTGTTGGAGAAAGCCAACCGAGGCGTGGGACGTTTGGACGCTCTCACGCTTCTTCTCTCGGACCCTTCCCTGTTTCTCTACTTCTATGTCCGCAAGGAGGCGGTTCTTTCTTCTCAAATAGAGGGGACCCAATCGTCACTATCCGACCTCCTGGTGCATGAGTATCGCGGAGTGCCTGGAGTTCCCACAGGCGACGTGGAAGAAGTGTCACAGTACGTGGCTGCCCTTTATCACGGATTGGAACGACTGCGCGGCGGATTCCCTCTTTCGCTGAGATTGATACGGGAGATTCATGGGGTGCTCCTTTCGAAAGGTCGCGGCAGTACCCAGACTCCGGGTCAATTCAGACGATCACAGAATTGGGTGGGAGGTTCTCGTCCGGGAAATGCGCGATTCGTCCCTCCGCCGCCGGAAGAGGTTATGGGTTGTATGGGCGACCTGGAAAAATTCCTTCATGATCAACCCGGCCGAACTCCTTTGCTTATCAAGGCAGCACTCAGCCATGTGCAATTTGAGACCATTCATCCTTTCCTCGATGGGAACGGACGGGTCGGAAGACTCTTGATCACCTTCCTCCTCTGCACGGAAGGCGCCCTGTCCGAGCCTCTCCTTTACCTGAGCCTCTATTTCAAGACACATCGTGACACTTATTACGATCTGTTGAAGAGAGTTCGTGTCGAGGGGGATTGGGAAGCTTGGGTGACCTTCTTTCTGGAAGGGGTCATAGAGACGGCGGAGCAAGCTGTGACAACCGCACAACGGATCATGAATCTGTTTGCCGATGATCGGACCCGCATTGAAACGTTGGGACAAGCGGCCGGTAACACCGCACGAGTCCATTCCTATCTCCAGAAGAAACCCGTGTTGGAGATTCCCAGAGCGGCGCAGGAGATCGGGATATCTCAACCAACCGTCACGTCAGCCCTGAAGAAGTTGGAAGAGATCGGAGTGGTGAGAGAAATTACCGGCAAGGCCAGGGATAGGATGTACGTCTACGAGAAGTATCTCGATATTCTTGGAGAGGGGACCCAGCCTTTATGAGTGGTAGTCTGCCTCGAGAATTCCGCTCGTCATCCAAGCCCGTGGGGATATTGGAAGATTGCACCATTTCAGGTGGTTGTATAATCTCGCTCCGAAAACGCACGCTCGATATGAAGGCCTCCGCTGAACTAGTCCAAACATGGAAAGCCAGAGCCCCAACGCTGGTCTATCCAAGACCAGAGATAACCCTGATGCTGTCGATCAAGCCAGTCAGCAGCGAGATAGAGCAAGAAAAAGGCGGCGAATATGCGCCAGATCCATCGAGAATTCTCCCTGTACAATCTTTCCACTGCCCTGCCGGTCTTTTCTGCCGCTCTCACGTCTCACCTCGCTGTCTGGCTGACGCTGCTGGACATCCTGCATCTTCTCCGGGTCGCGCTTTCCGGGTGTTCGCCCATGTAGACTAATTGCCGGGTCGAAATCGTGTCAGGTACCGCTGGTCCCGGCTCACTTTATCTGCTTTCCGATCCTGCTCCAGTCCTTCGAGTAGTAGATGAACAGCGCCTTTCCTTCGATTCCCCTTTTTTCCACAAAGCCCCAGAAACGGCTGTCATGGGAAAAGTCCCGGTTGTCGCCCATAACAAAGACCGAATTGGGCGGGATCGTTATCGGCCCCATGTTGTCCCGCGGCGACGCACCACGTGGCTGCATGACTGGGCTTTAGTGAACACTCCACGGGTCGTCGAGCCGCCGACCATTGATGAAGACGGCCTTGTCCTTTATTTCAAGCTCCTCTCCAGGTATGCCGATAACCCGCTTCGCAAAGAATTTTGACTCATCGACGGGATACCGAAAGATGATGACCTCGCCCCGTTTGGGCAGATGGTCTCGATACCGTTCGAGCCTGGCGAGGAGACAATCTCCCGGCTCCAAAGCAGGAATCATACTGCTCGCGGGAATTCCAAAAGTCCTAACGCCGACGATTTGATACTGGGCGCCCCACACAATCATGGGTTCCAAGATCAAACCGGCGCACACGAGGACGCCCACATACGCCCACCATTTATTGTACCATCTGAGCGGCAATGCGGTCGCCCGCCGGGCTCCGATTGCCGCATCTATCGCGATGAGGACTTGAGCGATAGCAGCAGTCGTGGCAATAGCGATCAGACCGTAAAGGCTGAAAGCCAATCCGCTTAGTCCCATTCCAATCAAGACAAGCCAGAAGCCACAATGGAGTAGAACGCCTCGCAGAAACTTCCCGTTGTACATCTGGCCAAGGCCGGGCAAGAGGATAGACAACAGCACGGCGATGACCGGGTTCCTGCGCTTGGTTGCTTCCATCTGCGACTCCTGATAACCCCTCTTTCGACTCGGAACGTGCGCAATGGAGCGATGGTAAGAAGCGGAGCGCGGCGTGTCAACAACAAATGCGCGTCATTGCCACGAAGTCCCACCCGAGACTTGAGACCGGACGTAACGCTGGCTTCGCTGAGCATTTGAAGGAAGCGTGTTCTAGTGTTAATATTCGAGCCGAGAGGTGACTGATGCCCACTGCTCCCATAATCGATCAGCGCGCAGACGCGGCCATCGAAAAAGAACTCCTTCGAGACCCTCAGGTTCAAGACGCGCTCGCAACGTTGGATGATCCCGAAGAGAGGGAAGACCTCCTCGATGCCTTGGTCGTGACCACGCGGCTCAAAGAGGGCAAGGAAAAGACGTATGCCCTCGAAGACGTGATACGGAATGCCGGGATTTAAATTCAATGCTTGTGACTTAAGATTTCGGTCTCGGGTTTCGAATGTGGGGCAGGCTTTCTAGCCTGCCGATTTTTCAGGTAAATGAATCGCAGGCTGGAAAGCCTGCGCCACATCAAATGCCCTTAAGTCACCGGCATTGGGATTTAGGTTACGGGCTTAGCCCGTCCGCTGCCACACGGGACTCCCGTCCGCAGGGCGAAAACTTCCGGAAGATTCACTCCCGGCACGGGAAAATTTTCTGGAACCTCCCCGCACCATGGGTGTCGTAATTAACAGAGTCCATGTGCAAGGCGCAGATGAGGAATGTGCCTGTCGTCTCTGATGCTCTGAGAGAATACGCCATGATTGACGAGACGAAGTGTATTGATTGGCGGTTCTCTGGAGAGCAAGACCACATGGGCTCTTACCGTTCTTAACCCTTCGCCGCTGTGTTAACCGTCTTGTTCGCCGGCCTGAAAGGTCAATAAGTACTCAATCTCACTAAGACAGTGATGATCTGCGGACGGCATTGGTAGGATCGACATCCCCGGATCATATCGTTTCGCACGCGTCCAGATGTCCGTCGCTGCACATGCAACTCCACCCGACCGGGCAGCAGCCGGCAATTTCATCATTGGGGCATTTGTCGCATCGGTAATACGTTGGCGGGCAGCCGGTCAGCCTGCTCGCAGGAATCGGCTTTCTTGATTTGTCTATGGTTGAAGATCTCTCGTCCACGGTAGCTCTCCTCTTGGCAGTTGAAACGTCTCTCCGAGCCTCTGATAGCGGCCGGCGCGGAGGCCGGCCTCATTATAGAAATGGGTCGGACGGTCGACGAAGTCATGCGTATCCAGTAGATCGATTCAGAAATGCCTTTACGTGGTTGTCAGTAACGGCCTTGGGTAGGGGCGGGTCTGAGACCCGCCCCTACAGCGCACTTTGCGTCGATCAACGCCTCCGCTTTTCCAGCGGCTTGACTGCAAAATATCTGCGAATCGATCTACTAATACCGCAATATCGCAGCCACTTCCGCGTGGTCCGGGATGTCGTCCGGATTTACCGCGTAAACGATCCCGCTGTTCAACAGGGTTTGAGCTGCAGCGAAGTCCAGCAGATCGCCAGCGCCCGGTTCAACTGATTGGAGCGACGTCACCTCATCCGTCGAAGAATCGAAGTCGCCCCAGTGGTGCCCTCCGACCGGAACGAACAGCACTTCAACCCGCCCGTGATACGCCGCTTTGACAACGTCTTCCACGCGAGCTGCCGCCTTTGCGGTGTTGCTCAATTCATGGTACATGGCTTCATGATTCTGGAGGTCTCGCTCAAGGTACGGCATCACGATGTCTAGGGCCTTCTTATGCAGATCCTCCGCCGGGAGCTCTTCAGGGTTGCCCGATACGGCCTGATCCACGACGCGAGAATACGAGCTCGCCTGCTTGAAAATGGGAACGAGATAGTCGACTCCGGCTACAATGAGTGGCGCGCGTTCTTCTCGAAGAATATTTTGAAGCCCTCGGTCAATCTCCTGGAAGAAGCGCAGAATACGATCCTTGGCATCGTCTATGCCAACACCGTGGCCGTGAAATGTCGCCCCCTGCCTGCCGCCGCCGCCCGCACTATGTGCATGGAGCTGAAGCGGCTTTTCGGTTTCGTCGTATCTCAATGCTTCGTCCAGACTGCGAGGCACACCTTTCAACTCGATTTCGCTGACGCTGTACCTGGTGCAGAGAAGTAGCCGTACGTCGTTTTGGCTCAGCGCCAAGACGTAGAAACGGCCGTCGCCGGTGAGCATCGGCAAGAGAGGCTTCGTGTGGAATCGGTCCGACACCAAGACCAATTCGTCAAATTTAATCGGGAGGCGGTACGGCCGAACGAAGTCTTTCGAGAGAAACAGCGCCAGGCCATCGCTTTGATGATGCCAGAAAGGCTTGTCTTCCGACAACTTGCGAGCAGGTCCCATCAACAGGTCTATCGCCTTCGATCCAAGTCCTGCGAGTTTCTCCTCAGCTTCTCTCAAAAGATTCTTGAACCTGATTTGGTTTTCCTGCGCGCGAGGCGTGACGCGATGGGTGGGCATGAAGATTGACACACACCACTCTTCCTGTTTTTCCATGAGAAGTTTCAGGTCATCTATCACGAACAAATCCGATTGCATGGCATTCCTCCTCGTGGCACGGGGATTCTCCCGGTTTGGCATGGGACGCTCCCGCAGGAGCGAGTGGGCTTGGCCGATGCAGGCATGTGGCAAATCCATCCGCTCTGGCGTTATTTGGCGCGCTGGCCAAATTCCATCGTCTCCCGGCCGAGCTGCATTCACAAATCGGGCGGCGCGATATTCACGCCGATGGGCCGAATGGATGACTAAAAGCCGCCACTTGCCTCATCGACCATCCGTTCTGCAATCTCGCGAGATACGCCCAATTGTTCCTGGAGCCTTTTGATTTGCCACTCGCGCCTGGCCGACGTTTCCTGCAGTTCCTCACCGGGCTCGATCAAGTCCTTCACAGAAAGCGGTTTGAGAATTTCTCCCGTCGGTTTCGTCACGTCGGCCTGCTCTTCGTAATCAACTTCTCTTTCGCTCATACGCTCACTCCTCGGATCGGCCTTATAACCGCCCAACAAAGGCTCAAGCGGTTCCTCCCTATTTCCCGGCCATCTTGGCAGCCAAACTACTTCCTCTCATTCAAAGCGTAATGTTTCAAGCCGGAGAACGCAAAGAGCGCGGAACGATGATATTGAGATCACGAGATATTTGTAGGATCGTACTGCCCTCGGTTCGCGAAATGCCCGCAGAGTCAGGATGGTTAGAGTTCGCCAAAGGCGCTTCAGACGCCGTCTCGGAGTGGCTTCTGAAAAATTCTGATTGACAGGCTTGCTGCGCCTGTGTACCCTCACCCTTCAGCAGGTAAGGATCTCATGATGTTCTCGAACACCCTCAATAATTGGTGGTGGCGCTGGATAAAAGGACACGGGAGGTCTGCCTGCGGTTAGTGCCGGAATCATAACGGACTGAAACAGCAATCGGAAATCAAGGCCACGGGCAACCCCCGTGGCCTTTTCGCGTGTACGGGCCGGCAGCAGCTGCAAGATGCGGGAGATTTGGGAAGGATTGCCGGGGAGGCCTTTTTTGGAAAAAGGTCCTCCCCGGACCCCTCCCCAAAAACTTCTCACACTTGGCGCTGCCCCGACGCCAGCGAGTACCTCAATCGAATAACTATGCATCCCTTTGGGTGAGTATTCCGTCCGGACACCCCAGGGACATTGAAAACGACCTACGGACAACAAAGGATTTTGTCGCCATGATTCGCCCCAACCTTTTTGAATTCGAGCAATTGGCCCGTGAGGGCCGGATGGTTCCGCTGGTGATGGAAGTTCCCGGCGACCTGGATACACCTCTGTCGGCTTTGCTCAAGATCGACGACGGCCGCCATTCGTTCCTGCTGGAAAGCGTGCAAGGCGGAGAGCGTTGGGCTCGGTACTCGTTTCTCGGCTCAAGCCCGAGGATGGTACTGAGGTTCGGGAAAGCGGAGGCTGAGATCACGCACGACGGGCACGTAGAGCGAATCGACGGATATCCCGACCCCACGGTAGTTCTCAGAGGAATTATGAAGCAATTCCAGGCAGTATCGCTGCCGGGCTTGCCGCAGTTTTTCGGGGGCGCTGTCGGATTCATGGGGTATGACGTTGTGCGGCACTTCGAGCGCATTCCCGATCTCGGCCGGCCGCGTCCGGACTTCGACGACGCGTGCTTCATGATTACTCGCGACGTGGTGATCTTCGACAACGTCTCGCACCGGGTGCTTTTGACCACGACGGTCTCACCCGGTGACGCCCATTCTGCAAGTGCGGCGTACGCCCAGGGAGTCGCGCGGCTGGAGCGCCTGCGGGCTCAGCTCAACACGTCCATGCCCGCGAGCGCTCAGGACCGAGCTCACACGGGCAATGGATTTGTATCGAACACCTCTCCGGAGGAATTCGAGCGCATGGTGCTCATGGCCAAGCAACACATCAAAGCCGGCGACATCATGCAGGTCGTGCTTTCTCAGCGATTCCGCAGCACCGCCGCAACGGACCCGCTCAACGTGTATCGCGGGCTTCGGATGATCAACCCGTCGCCGTACATGTTTTTCCTGCGCACGGGTGACCAGATACTTGCCGGTTCATCTCCCGAAGTAATGGTGCGGTACAGGGGGGGGCAGGCTGTGTTGCGCCCCATTGCCGGAACACGGCCTCGCGGTGCAACCAAGACCGCAGACGAGCAGTTGGAGCGTGAACTCCTCGAAGATGCAAAGGAGATCGCCGAACACGTGATGCTCGTCGATCTGGGCAGAAACGATCTAGGGCGCATCGCATCGCCAGGGACCGTCAGCGTGGATGAATTCAAGACCGTAGAACGGTATTCGCACGTCATGCACATCGTCAGCAACGTTCGAGCCAAAGTCGCGGACAGGTTCGATGCCTTTGACGTGCTGAAGGCGACATTTCCCGCGGGAACGCTCAGCGGTGCGCCGAAAATTCGGGCCATGGAGATCATCGAGGATCTGGAGCACGAGCGACGGGGCCCGTACGGCGGATGTGTAGGATATTTCTCGTTCACCGGAGCAATGGATATGGGCATTACCATCAGGACAGTGACGATGAACGGCTCCGGAACATATTTTCAGGCCGGCGCAGGCATCGTAGCGGATTCCGATCCCGAGCGTGAATATCAGGAAACCGTGAACAAGGCGGAAGCAATGCGCAGAGCGCTCGCTCTGGCTCAAGATTTTGAGGGGAGGGCGTCATGATCCTCGTCATCGACAACTACGATTCGTTTACGTTCAATCTTGTCCAGTATTTCCAGGAGCTTGGCGAAGAAGTCCAAGTCAGGCGCAATGACTGTGTGTCGCTCGCCGAGATCCGGCAGTCGAATCCGCGTGCGGTCGTGATCTCTCCCGGTCCGGGCGGTCCGGATGAAGCCGGCGTGTCTCTGCAGGTCATCCGAGATCTCGGCAGCAGCGTCCCGATCCTTGGGGTGTGTCTGGGGCACCAGGCCATCGGCGCGGCATTCGACGGGAAGGTCGTTTCCGCGGACCGCCTGATGCACGGGAAGACATCACCTATCTTCACGGACGGGACCGGGCTCTTTGAAGGCATGGAGATCCCGTTCGAGGCATGCCGTTATCACAGCCTCATCGTAGATGAAAACTCGCTGCCCGACTGCCTCGAAGTCACCGCTGTGAGCGATGAGAACGAGGTAATGGCACTCAGACACAGGACCTATCCCATCCAAGGGGTCCAGTTCCATCCCGAGTCGATCCTTACGCCGGGCGGCAAACGGATACTGGTCAATTTTCTCGCCATGGTGGACGACTTCCACCGTGGGATCACGGAGAGCCGCGATTCCGACCGTCCTGCGGGGAGCGACAACGGACGCAAGCCTGTTGGCGCTGCGCTCTCAGCGCCTTCCGGGAATGCCGCGCCTCCACTGCCGACAGAAAGCGAAGTGCTGAAAGAAGCCATCCGCAAAGTGTCCCGGCGAGAGGACCTGACGAGCGATGAAATGGCCGATGTCACGTCCGACATAATGGACGGATGTGCCACTCCGGCCCAGATTGGGTGCTTGCTCGCAGCTCTGAGAATGAAGGGCGAGACCGTGGACGAAATCACCGGCGCGGCCAGGGTCATGCGAGCGAAGGCGATCAAGGTGCCGGTCGCGCACAATGGCGCGCCGCTGCTCGACACGTGCGGCACAGGCGGTGACGGCGCGGGGACTTTCAACATATCCACGACTGTGGCGTTTATCCTTGCCGGCGCGGGGGTGCGAGTGGCAAAGCATGGGAATCGCTCGGTTTCCAGCTCATGCGGCAGTGCGGACGTGCTCATGGAGTTGGGCGCGGACCTCCAGCGCTCGCCTGAATCGGTTGCACGGTGCATCGAGGAAACCGGTTTCGGGTTTCTCTTTGCGCCTGCTCTGCACCCAGCCATGAAATACGCGGCAGGGCCTCGCCGCGAAATGGGTATCCGAACACTGTTCAACATTCTGGGTCCGCTCACTAATCCGGCCGGCGCGTCCTGCCAGTTGCTGGGCGTATACGATCCGGACCTGACCGAGCCCCTTGCCCAAGCGCTGGTCGGTCTCGGCATTCGTTCGGCGATGGTTGTTCACGGCACGGACGGTCTGGACGAGATATCGCTCTCGGCTCCCACGAAGATTTCGAGAGTCGAGAACGGCACGGTCACCACTACGCTGATCGACCCGCGGGAGCTCGGCCTGGAACTGTGCACCGTGGCTGAGATCAGCGGAGGCTCTCCCGCGGCCAACGCTGCGCACTTGCGAGAGATACTGGCAGGAACTCCAGGGCCCAGACGGGACATCGCGTTGCTCAACGCGGCTGCAGCGCTCGTAGTCGCGGGCAAAGCCAGGGACTTTTCGGAAGGGCTCCAAGTTGCGGCAGAGTCCATCGATTCGGGCAAAGCGAGGCAGAAGCTAGCCGAATTCCTGGAGTTCCGGGGATGACGCCCAACGTTCTCGATAAGATCTCTGCGAAGAGACGCTGTCGGCTTGAAGACGAAAAAGCTGCGGTGCCGCTCGAAGCGCTCGAACGGATTGCACGGTCGCAGCCGCCGCCATTGAACTTTGCGGAGGCATTCCCGCCCGGTCGTGTCAACGTCATTGCGGAAGTGAAACGCGCGTCGCCGTCGCGTGGACTGCTGCGAGGGGACTTCGATCCGGAAACCCTGGCCCAAACGTACGAGAGCGCTGGTGCGTGCGCTGTCTCTGTGCTGACCGAGCAGGATCACTTCATGGGAAGCCTCGGGTACCTGGAGCGTGTCCGGTTGAGTGTCTCCGTTCCTGTTCTGCGAAAAGACTTCCTCACCGACCCGTATCAGGTGGTTGAAGCACGGGCAGCGGGCGCTGATTCATTCCTCCTTATTGCGGCTCTCCTGGACGCGGGTTCCTTGAGGTCGCTGATCGACTTCGGCAGGGAATGGGCTATGGAACCGCTGGTGGAAACCCACAATGAGCGCGAACTGGCGACAGCCCTCGACTGTGGAGCGAAAGTCGTCGGCATCAACAATAGAGACCTCGCCACGCTGAACGTGGACCTCGGCGTGACACTGCGTTTGGCTCCACGTGTGCCGGCGAATCGGATCGTGATTTCCGAAAGCGGAATCAAGTCCCATTCGGACATTGTCCGCCTGAGTGATGCGGGTGTTGGAGGCTTTCTCATCGGCGAGAGCCTCGTGACCGCCGCGGATCCGGCGACAAAGCTCAAGGAGCTTATCGATGGAGCACTTCAGAATCGCGGCGAGAAATAATGTCCTGCAGGATTTCGCTCTCGCGGGTGCCACTGCTGGCTTGTCCAGCAGTGCTCGCTCACAAGACACTGCTGGACAAGCCAGCAGTGGCACCCATCCACTGTTCTCGGGCTGCCTGGGCCAAACGAAAAAGGACATCTCTTTGAATAATCACCACAGACAAGTCGTTCAGGTCAAAATCTGTGGCATTACACGCCTGGAAGACGCACTGGCCGCGGTGGACGCGGGCGCGGACGCGCTCGGATTCGTGTTCCACCCGCCCAGTCCGCGATACATCACGCCCGCGAAGGCTGCTGCGATCATCGCGGAACTTCCGCCGTTTACCACAACGGTCGGTGTCTTCGTAAACAAGCTCAGGAGTGAGATCGAACAGATTGTGCAAATCGCTCGTATTCAAGTCATCCAGCTCCAGGGCGACGAATCGCCGGACGATTGCGCTGACTTGAGCCGACCTGTGATCAAAGCTTTTCGGTTCAATCCCGACGGGGGCCTCCGAGATGTGGCGGCCTGTCGGGCTCAAGCGGTTCTGGTGGACTCCGGCGCCAAGGGGCAGTACGGCGGTACGGGTATTGCGCTCGACTGGACGGTGCTCCGCGACCACCTGGATCGCGAATCGGACCGGCTCAGATCCAGGCTCATTCTGGCGGGCGGGCTCACTTCTGAAAACGTCGTCGAAGCAGTCAGAATTGTTCAACCGCGGGGTGTAGACGTAGCAAGTGGGACGGAGTCTGAGCCCGGAATTAAAAGCCATAAAAAAATCAGGGAGTTCATACATGCAGTCAAGGACTGAATTGCCGCAGCACTCGTGGCCGGACACGCGAGGCTATTACGGCGAATTTGGAGGCAGATTCGTCCCCGAAACGCTGATTACACCGCTCTATGAGTTGGAAGCCGCACTGGCGGAGTTCCTCAATTCACCTCGCTCCATTGAGGAACTGCAGGAGCTGCTGAAGACGTATGCCGGCCGTGAAACGCCGCTATTTTACGCACGACAGATTTCCGAGCGGATGGGCGGCGGCAAGCTGTACCTCAAGCGAGAAGATCTGTTGCATACCGGCGCGCACAAGATCAACAACACGCTCGGACAGTGCCTGCTCGCACGATACATGGGCAAGACCAAAGTAATTGCTGAAACCGGCGCAGGACAGCACGGAGTCGCGACAGCCGCGGCCGCGGCATTGCTCGGACTGGAGTGCACGGTCTTCATGGGGGAACTCGACATGGAGCGGCAGGCGCCGAACGTGTTCCGCATGAGGCTCATGGGCGCACGGCTGAATCCGGTGACTTCCGGCACAGCGACGCTGAAAGACGCGATGAACGAGGCATTGAGGCACTGGGCCACGCACGTCAGAGACACCTTCTACGTGATCGGGTCAGTGGCCGGGCCCCACCCGTATCCTCGCATGGTGAGAGAGTTCCAATCGGTCATCGGCCGGGAAACTCGCGCTCAAATCCTGGAACTTGAAGGCCGGTTGCCCGACAAGGTGATTGCATGCGTCGGCGGAGGCAGCAACGCTGCGGGAATCTTCCATGCGTTCGTCCCGGACACCGACGTGGAGCTCATCGGCGTGGAGGCCGGCGGGGAGGGCATCGAGTCCGGAAGGCACGGCGCATCGATAACAGCGGGAGAAATCGGAGTGTTCCACGGCTCCCGATCCTTCGTGCTTCAAGACGCTCACGGACAGATAAGCGACACGCACTCCATTTCCGCGGGGCTGGACTATCCCGGCGTCGGGCCCGAGCACGCGCTGTTCCATGCGACAGGCAGGGTGCGGTACGCCACGGTGAAGGACGATGAAGCGCTGGAGGCGTTTTCTCTGCTGTGTCGGACCGAAGGCATCATTCCAGCGCTGGAGTCCGCTCACGCTCTGGCCTACGCGATGAAGACACTACCGAGCATGGCAACGGACCAGGTGTGCGTCGTGAACCTCTCCGGACGGGGAGACAAGGACATGCCCATTGTCGAAAGGGTGTTACAGGTCGGCTAAGATGGAACGAATCAGAAATACATTCGAACAACTCAGACAAACGAACCGCACCGCATTCATCCCATTTTCGGTGGCGGGATATCCGGACCTGGAGCAATCCCGTGAAGTGTTTCTCAGCCTTGCCCGCGCAGGAGCGGATATCATCGAAGTTGGATTGCCATTTTCCGACCCGATCGCGGACGGGCCGGTGATTCAGAAGGCTTCCGGGCAAGCGATTGCAAACGGAATGAACCTCGACCTCTGCTTGGAAACGGTCGCATGGCTCAGAGAGCGCATTGATACGCCGACGGTGCTGATGGGTTATTTCAACCCCATCCATCGATATGGCACCAAGAGATTTGCGGCCAGGGCAAAGGAATGCGGGCTCGACGGCGTGCTCATGGTTGATGTGCCGCTGGAAGAGTCCCGCGTGCTGAAGCCGGTGACCGATGCTGCGGGGCTCGCCTGGATATACCTGGCAACGCCGACTACTCCGTTGGAACGCGTGCTCCAGATGGACCGTGACGGGTCAGGCTTTCTCTATTACGTCTCCGTTACCGGCGTCACCGGCGCGCGGTCGGCCCTGCCGGCAGAGATTATTGAACGTCTCGACCAAATCCGGATGAGAAGCACGCTTCCGCTGGCCGTGGGCTTTGGCGTCTCCGCGCCCGATCAGGCGTCCTGGCTCGCTCCGCATGTGGATGGCGTGGTTGTGGGCAGCGCACTTATCTCCAGGTTGGAAAACGGGGATGGACTCAACGAACTGGAGGGTTGGGTCAAGGAGATGAAGGGAGCATTGGAACAAGAGCGCCAACAGTTCGTGAAAAGCCCGTGTGTTCCGTAGAACTTGCTGAGAATGTCCGGCTAATTCATTGCCGCGATCGGGCGGCAAGTGCGGATGCCTTCACTTCCGCCTTCGTTTCCAGGCAAAGTGCAAGTGCATCAACGAGGTTGTCCAAGGCTTCCTCGATCGTCTCACCTTGAGAAATCGCGGCTGGGATTTCTTTGCAGGATACCGTGTAACCCCCGTCTTCCAGGTCCGGCCTGAGAATGGCTGTGAATCGCGTTTCGCCTACAAAGACGTTCTCTTCTGATGGAGCTTCCATTGAATCCATCTTTCCCTCCTTGAACTGACGAGGCATGTGAACCGTAGCCCGTTCCCCAGGGTGGCTCCGACATTATACGTCGGAGCGCCACAGGCGCAAGAGGTTTTGATCATGCCAACTTGAAAAACCCTCATGAGGAGCGAGGGTCTGAACCTCTTGTTGCTGCGCAACCCCGACGTGTAACGTCGGGGCTACCCCCTTGCCTCAATCCTGCTGTTGCGGGCTCGCTGATCTTCGCCGAAACCAAATTCACGTACACTTTACCGCTTCGTCGGTCGGGCGACCGGCAGGTCGCCCCTACGCCGGTCTGTTTTCACATCTCTCTCTTCGTTTTGGGTGCAAACCCTCTCCTCAGTGTGTTCTCGCTGATGCTCCTCGCGTTCATGAACTGAAGCAAATAGTCCGGTCCGCCCGCCTTGGAGCCGACCCCTGACATCCCGAACCCGCCGAACGGCTGCCGGCCGACCAGAGCGCCGGTGATCTTCCGGTTGATGTATAGGTTGCCGACTCGGAATTCACTCTCTGCCTTGCGGATGTTCTCGGGGCTCCGGGAGAATATTCCTCCGGTCAAGGCGTATGGCGTGCTGTTGGCAAGTTTGAGCGCCGCGTCGATGTCCGCTGCTCGCATAATGCTTACGACTGGACCGAAGATCTCTTCCTGTGCCAGGCGCGAATCGGGCGCCACGTCCACGAAGATCGCGGGCCCGACGAAATAACCGGGGCGGTTGACCTCGCGAATCAGGAGCTCCTTGCTCTCGATCTTCCCGATCTCGATGTATTGCCGGGCCTTAGCCACCTGCGCTTCGTCGATCAGCGGGCCCATGAAGTTCTGCGGATCTTCCGGCGGACCGATCCTGACACTTTGCATCGCTTCATTGAGCCTTCCGCAAAACTCATCGAACACGTGCCCGACCACGATCACCCTGGAGCACGCGGAGCATTTCTGGCCCTGAAAGCTCAGAGCTGATTCCAGAACGCCCTTGACCGCTGCGTCCAGGTCCGCGGTTTCATCGATGATGATCGCGTTCTTTCCGCCCATCTCTGCGACAACCTTTTTCACGCCGCGCTGTCCAGGGTGCGTCTTGCCCGTGAGTTCAGCGATCCGCAACCCCACCGCTGTTGAGCCGGTAAAGATGACAAAATCGATCTGAGGATGCGACACGAGCGCTTCGCCCACCGCGTCGCCCGGTCCGGGAAGGAACTGCAGAACGCCTGGAGGAAGTCCCACATCGCGGAAGATCTCGGCAAGCCTCCAGCCAAGGACCGGCGAAAGGCTGGACGGCTTGAAGATCACACAATTCCCCGTGACAATACCCGCGCTCACCATGCCAGTCGGTATGGCAAGCGGGAAATTCCACGGGCCGATGACGACGCCCACGCCTTTGGATTCGTGTACGTAGAGGTTCTCTTCTCCCGGATACGTTCCCAGGAGCCTTGGAGCGCCGATGCGGATCATTTCCCGCCCATAATACTCGAGGAAGTCGATGGCTTCGGTCACGTCAGCATCGGCTTCCGTCCATGTCTTTCCGACCTCGTACACCTCCAAGGCCGCGAGTTCGAAGCGTTTCTCTCTCATCCGCTCGGCCGCGTCCAAGAGGTATCGGCCGCGCCATTCAGGAGATGTCTCTCTCCAATGTCTCCATACAAGGCGGGCAGCATCGACGGCCTGCCGCACCTGGTCGGTCCCGGCCGCGCACTGCCGGCCTACGATCTCGTCCGGTCGCGCGGGGTTGAGCGAGACTATTTCGGCATCGGTCCAAACGTCTTCACCTGCCACGATGATAGGATATCGCCTACCCAACCTCTTTCTTACCGAGGTGAGCGCTTTCCGCATCCGGTCCCGGTTTTCGGCTCGGGAAAAGTCCGTGACAGGCTCGTTATTGAAGCCTTCGGAAACCGGCGCCCGCGGCTCTTGATCTTCCACCGGCCGCGGCGGCCTGGAAAGCTCCTCTAGCGGAATATCTTCTGCGAACGATTTCCGGAGAAAAGACTCGTTGGAGGTATTCTCGAGCAACCGACGGATAAGATACGCCATTCCCGGGAGCAATTCGCCCACGGGAGTGTAGATCCGCACACGATATCCCATCTGCCGCAACGCGGTGCGGATAGGTTCGGCCATTCCGTATATCATCTGGAATTCAACCGCTTCACGAGGGAGCTTCAAGTGGTCCGCGACAGCGATCGCATGACTGATGCTCCTGATGTTGTGTGTAGCGAAGCCGGGGCGCACGGAATCGACGTTTTCCAATAGGGTCCAGGTCAATTCCTCGAACTGGGCGTCGGTCCGGTCCTTGGTCCGGAAGACCGGCACCGGCCAGCCAAGCTGACGGTGGACGACGGTTTCGTGATCCCAATATGCGCCCTTGGTCAAGCGTATGCCAATTCGCCTTCCTCGCTTCTTCGCCCATTGAATGAGCGTGGCAACATCATCTTTGGTTTCCGGCAGATACGCTTGCAGTGCGATTCCGGGATGTCGGAACTGGTGCATCTCCTCAAATGTGCTCTTGAAGATGGCGAGGGTCAGGTCTTTGAGATAGTAGTGCTCCATGTCGAACACGAGCCCCGCGGCAAGATCGTGCGCGCGTTCGATAACCGGTCTCAAAGATTCTCTCGTGTGCTCGATCGAGCCATCCCAGTCAATCGGGTCGAGATGCGCATAGAACGACGATACCTTGAGCGACACCTCCAGGTGGGGGAGCGGTTCCAGGTGGTCTCGGTCGAGTATCGGAATCTCTTCCCACCCGCTCGCTCTTGGCCCAAGAAAGTCGAGCAGCGCGAGATAGCGCCGGATGTCGTTCTGTGCTTCGCTGTCGCTGAGGACTTCCTCACCAAGGAGATCCATGCTGATTGCCAGCCCGGACTTACGGAGTTCCTCCACGTGCTTCAGCGCGTCCTGTTCGTCACGACCGGCGATAAACTGCCTGGCCATCGATTCGACATTAGCCCGGATGACCTTTCCCGCGACGTGCGGAAGAAAGCCCGTTCCCGCGATGAGCCCCAACCCTTTGAGAACCGGTGTAGTTTGCAGGTCCGCGAAGTACTCGTTGAACAGCTTGACGACGAGCGCGTCGCTCTTGAGGGAAGGCAGGACGTCGACGCAGCGAAAGAGCTGCACTTTGACGTCCTCGTCCGCCATGGACCATTGCATGAGTGTTCCGGACCAACGCTTCCGGTCGAAGAAGGACGGAACTTCTTTTCCCACCAGGGATTGGATTTCCCGTGCTACATTTTCAATGCTGGCCTGGAGGTCCGGAGGAGGCTTCATGAGATGTCCCTTGCCGGCGGTGCGAGCGAGCGCTCAGCATCTTGATTTTGCCTGCTTTCTGAGCGTACCTCTCTGACAGCGGTCGGTCAACTCTATTCTGCACTGGCGCCAAGATCCTACACCACTGTAGGGCGATGCCAGAATCGTCCGAAAGCCTAAACCGAGATTGACCGAGAGGTGAAGGTGAAGTATGTTCGTACATCTGTGTAGGCTCAAGTCGGAAGACCGGTTAAGACCGAGTCTTCAATTACCAAAGGAGGCATGGCCATGAGAAGAGCATTCTTCTTCGTCATTGCGGCATTTGTGTGCGCAACGTCGTTGCTGATCAGCGCTCCGATCGTTTTCGGCAAAGACGCTGTCGGAGTCATTGTAGTTGACGTTCAGGGAGATTTCACCAAGTGGAAGAACGGATCGCTGGCGGTCAACGGCACTGATGAGGCCTTTGTGGACAAGGTGAAGAAAGCAACCGAAGACCTGAAAAAGAAGGGCCTTTTAGTTTTCGCGACGCAGGATTGGCATCCGAAGGATCATATCTCGTTTTGCACGAACCACGAAGGCAAGAAGCCCTTTGAAGCGATTCAAGTCGACGGTCGGACTCAGGTACTCTGGCCCGCTCACTGTGTTCAGGATTCGGAAAACGCGAAATGCCTGCTGGACAACAGCCTTTTTGTCGCTGTTGTCAGGAAAGGCCAGGACAAAAAGTTCGACAGCTATTCCGGCTTCCAGGACGATGGCGGCAAGACGACCGACATGGATGCAATTCTCAAGAAGCGCGGCGTAAAGGAACTCATCGTTTATGGCATCGCCACAGACTATTGTGTGAAGGCGACGGCTATCGACGCGGCAAAAGCGGGCTACAAGGTCACCGTGATTGAAGGGTTGTGCCGTGGAGTCGCTCCGGAGTCGACAGCCAAAGCTCTGCAAGAAATGAAAGAAAAGGGCATTACGATCAAACAGGATCTGTAAATCGCTATTAAGTTTGCCCAAACTCTTCCATCTGGAACATCGTTTCGTAAGTAGCTTGCCGCTTTGCGAGAGACGGTGTGAGGAGTTGAACAACGCTATATGCGCTGTAGGGGCGGGTCTGAGACCCGCCCCTACCCAAGGCGGTGGATGACGACCGCGAAAAGCCATTTCTGAATCGAACTACTCGTCTCGGTCGCCATCCCCGGAATCGGGAGTGCATCCTCTCGATCGTGGGGGGCGGTCTCGCGAGACGCAGAATTGTCCCCCCAAAGCACAAGAGATTTCCCCAGCATAAGTGATTACTTCCTCTCCTCGGAAGATTATGATTGACACACGTCCAGTACCGGTGCAATCAAACTCCCTGTAAACAACGTATCCGTAAAATTGGCTCGATGATGGATTGGCTCTGGCGCTGAGCCGCGTGATGCAACGCGGTGGGGCCGGGGGGCCGATGTGCTCTCTGGGTTTGAAGCCGGGCACAATCTGAGTCGGGCGGTGCAATTCGGGCGTACGCATTGAGACGGTCTCCCAACGGATGGAATCCGGGAGGAGAGCGACCGTCCGTGGCGCCTTTAGGGAGGTCAAGTCGTGAAGAAGCTTTCCGCAGTACTGGTCGGTGTCTTGGCAGTGTGGGGTCTTGCCGCAAACGCTCCTGCGCTCGGATTCTTCGGGACAGATGGGATATCCGGCATTCCAGGCTTTTCTTCCAATTGGGGCAAAGGTGTCTGTGACACGAAGTGTGACCCAGGCCGCGGTCTCATGACAGCCCCGACGTTGTACTTCGGGTGGCTCGAACACCGGAAGGGAAGCACGTGGGCACTCAAGCGTTCGGATGAGACCGGCACGGCCTCTTGGCCTCTCAAGGGCCTTTGGCTCGGGATCAGCAAAGACGTCGCGTATGACCGCAGTTTCGGCCTGATTCTTTCCGGATCTGTTTTTGTCCCTCGGCAAAGTACCGGTGCGTGGTTCACTGCTCCTTCGAGGGATACCGTTGATTTTGATATTCCTTCGTACGAATGGTGGTCGGTGGACGGGCTTGCCAAATTTCGCGTCGCCGGAGACGTTGACCTTCTCGCGGGCTTGCGTTGGGACCACACGAGCACACGAGTGAGCTACATGGATAACACGGATGACGATTACATTCTCAACGCATACGTGCCCCTTTTCGGACTCCAGGTTCGTCAGCAGTCATCCAACGGTTCTCTGCTCGTGCGGTTCGTGGGATCGCCGTGGATAGCGGGACGGCTTCGATATCATTTCTGGACAGGGACCCCTTCTACGGAGTTCGGTGATTTCAATGTGACAAACGGCTATTTCATGGAACTTCTCGCGGACTATTCCGTCAAGGTGATGGGCGATCTGAACGTTGGGGTCTTCGCGAGGGGGAATGCTCTTCACCTGAATACAGCCGAAAAGGGCCTTTCCGGTGATACGTCAGAGCAGATTTCGTGGACCGTTGATATTCGGTCATGGACGCTCGGCGGGACCATGTCTCTCGCCTTTGCCAGTCCTCTTTAGCAATTCATATTGCCTGGTAGTCAAGTAAATCAAACGGCCTCCCTTCATTCGGGCGACCACCAAAAGAAATAGTGGGGCCGGCATCCCTGCCGGCCATTACGGGAGTACTTCTTTGAATGCGACCCCGTATCATATTGATTTGTCTTCAAGTGGATAAAGTGAGAGCGGTCGGCATTCGTGCCGGCCGCTCCTATTCTGATTCGGCCATGTGCCTCGCCCGACAAAGAACGACAGGCAAGATGCCTGTCCCACCACAAGCAAGGAATTATTGTTGAGCATGCCCCACTGACACCTGTCTTTCAGGCTGGGGCGTGGGGTATCCGTATTCCGTCCGCTCCCGCTCCCAGATCGGGTCGAAGAGCGCCCGCACTCGGCGCCCATAGTCGTCAAGGTCATCCTTGAACTTGGTGAATACGTCTTCCGCTCCCTCGTGAGTCGGATATGCCCCGCACGTCTTGACCACGTTTCTGAACACGTCGGGATTGTCGATGATCATGCACGGGGTAAGCATATTCTCTGTGTACGGCTGCTTGGACCGAATGAGCCGGAAGAAGTCGCTGTTCAACACCTCCAAGACGCTCTTGTTGAAGATCGTGTCCACTGCTACGTGCGTGAATACACACGGTTCCACGTCACCGTTGGCGTTGATGTGAATGTAATTGCGGCCACCCGCGATGCATCCGCCTACGTGCGGCGCGTCGTTCCAGAAGTCCGCGATGAAGATGGGGTACTTCGCGCGGAGCGCAATGTCCCGCTGGCGAAGGTACTCTCGCTGCTCAGGAGAGGGCATGAGTGATACGTCCGCGTCCTTGCCTACAGGCATGAAGAGGAAGATCCAGGTCAGCATCACTCCTTTGTTGTACAAATGCTCGAAGAATGCATCGCTCGTGATGTCTTCGACGTTTCGGCTTGTCACAGTGAGCGAAGTACCGAATGGTACTCCGCGCTCTTTCAGCCGATCCATCGCCGCCATAATCCGACGGTACACGCCTTTGCCGCGCCTCGCATCGGTGGCTTCTTCAAAGCCTTCCATACTGATCACCGCGCCCGCATTGCCAACGCGGTACAACTCATCCGCGACGGTGTCGGTAATGAGCGTTCCGTTGGTATAGAACATGAAGTACATGTCGTCGTACTTTTCGATGAGCGGCAGCAGATCGTCTGTGCGAGTGAGCGGCTCACCGCCGCTGAAAACGATGAAGAGGCAGCCCATGTCGCGGCCTTCACTAAGGACCCGATCGATAGCCTCCGCTGGCAAGCCCTTCTGTTGCACGTAGCGCCCTGCGTAACATCCAACACACTTGAGGTTGCACTGCATGGTTGGGCTGATCAGCAGAGTGAACGGAGGATAAAACCCATGCTCCCCAGCGAATTCGTCCCGTATCGCGGAACTCCGGAGCAGCCCGTTGATGAACAAAGTCCGGGCCACCTTCTTGAGACAGTGAGGCGACAGCTCGGTCATGACGCGGCGAAACATGCGGGTAGCCTGACCGTTCTCTCCCTCGTGCAGGCTTTCCTTGACCGCCTGGATTGCCGCGTTCGCTGCTTCCCCTTCAGCGAGCGTCAAAGCGAGTGTAGTGAGTTTGAGGAAAGTATCGGGTGATACGTACGTGAGCAGGTCGATCATCGTGTGAGCGACCTGTTCCCTGGTCATAGACTTGATACGCTCCACGAATTCCATGATCCGCCTCCTTCAAAAAGTCTTTTGGTCATGGGTTCGTAACGTTCAGTCAGTATGCCGAGGTTTAAGTAATTGCCGCCTTTGTTCGAGGATCGAAGCAGTTTGAATTATAGTTAGAAGGAGTTTAACACAAACGAGTTTTATACCCAACAGTACTTTCCAAATTCTTATCGCTTCATTCAATCGCGAACTTCACGAGAATGAACCCGCCGATGAGCAGCACTACGAAAACTATTGCAAGTGCGTTGAAATACCGTTCGATAAATCCCCGGATCGCTGGCCCGAAGTAGTAGATCAATCCTGCCACAAGGAAGAACCTCGCAGACCGACTGAGCACGGACGCGATCACGAAGACGAGGAAGTCAATTTTGAACGCACCCCCCGCGATGGTGAAAACTTTGTAGGGAATCGGTGTAAAGCCTGCGATTCCGACTGCCCACCCAGCGTAGCGGTTGTAAAGCGATCCCACCATGTCCCATTTGTCCGTGAAGCCATAGAATGCAATGATTCTGTTGCCCACGGCCTCCATGAACTCGTACCCGATCAGGTAACCGCCCATTCCCCCCAGGACGGAACCCACGGAACAGACAAGCGCGTAATAGAATGAATTTGCCGGTATGGAAATAGCCAGAGCGATGAGTAGCACGTCCGGCGGCACCGGAAAGAACGAAGACTCCGCGAATGCGAGCACGAACAACGCGGGAACGCCGTACGATGTCTCGGCCCACGACAGCACCCAATCGTAAAGTCTTCTCAACCAAGCCACTCGAGTCTCCCGGTATTCAGGTTACACGGCGCAGCCTCAGGCCGCAACCAACAAGATTTACTCACAGATTATAGCAGTTGCCAGAAGGTTTGGTCTTTTGCACGGGCCGCGCGTAAGAAAACCGGTAGGGCCCGGCGTCCCTGCCGGGCCTCAACTAGTTGATAATCCCTCACAAAGTGTGCCGGCACGGAGGCCGGCACCTACCGACTTCCAAAGGGCGCTCTTCGCAATCGGACATGATTTTTTGACACTTGCTATACGCCGACGGACACAGATATTTCTCTCGGTTCCTTTTCTCTGCGTAATCTGCGTCATCTGCGGATAGCTCTTCCGAAATCTTGGCGACAAGGCAATAAGTCAAGGAATTGTAGTACAGAAGGCTTCCGATTGCACGATATGATCGCCGGCGTTCGGCAATCACGAGCAGCCGTTGCTCGCTCCGCAGTTAAGACAATGATAACATGAGCCGCTGCGAACCATGATCGCGCCGCAATCCTGGCACGCGGGTGCATCTGACTGAGGCCGGAATGCATGGTCTTTCGACGACGACTGGGACTCCGGGACCGGAAGCTGAGGCGGCGGAGCAGTGGGGTGCGGCGCCTCGACTGAGTTGGAACCGGGCGGAAGCAAACCCGCCGTCTCCTGCTCGACAGGACTGAGGAACCTCAGCCCAAGGAACCGGAAGATGTAGTCGGTAAGCGACTTGGCAATAGGAATTTCCGGATTGCTCGTAAAGCCGGACGGTTCAAACCGCACGTGGATGAACTTATTGACCAGCGCCTCCAGTGGAACTCCGTACTGCAGAGCGATCGAAGTGAGCGTCGCAATCGTGTCCATGAGGCCTGAGATGGTGCTCCCTTCTTTGGCCATGCGGATGAAAATCTCACCCACTGTTCCATCTTCGTAGAAGCCCGCGTGGATGTAGCCCTTTTGACCTGCGACTTCGAACTTGTGGCGCACACTCTTGCAGTCGATCGGGAGCCGACGCCGTACCGGCCCGAGCGCCTTGCCGTAATGGAACGCGCTTTGGCTCACGGGTTGCACCATCTTGCAGCCATCCCGATATATCGACACCGCCTTCAGTTCGAGCCGCCACGAAAGACGGTAGATCTCCTCTATCTGCTCGGAAGTCGTCTCATTGGGCAGGTTGATGGTTTTTGAGATCGCTCCGGAAATGAATCGCTGAACTGCCGCCACCATGCGCAAGTGGCCCTCCGGTGCTATGAAGCGTTTGCCCTTCGTCGGCCGAAACGCGCAATCGAACACAGGCAGATGCTCGGGCTTCAGCTCGCCGATTCCTTCGATGGTGCCGGTGTGCTCGATCTCCGAGACTATCACGCGAATGGCCTCTCGTGAGTATCCGAGGCGTTCGAGCGCACGCGGTACCGTGCGATTGACGATCTTCAGATGCCCGCCTTCCGAGAGGCTCTTGAACTTCATGAGCGAAAGCTCCGGCTCAATGCCGGTCGTATCGCAATCCATCATGAAGCCGATGGTCCCCGTCGGAGCCAAGACCGTAACCTGGCAATTCCGGTATCCATGCTTCTCACCGGCTTCCACGGCCTGATTCCAAACCTCTCTCGCCAAGGCCGCGAGGTCTTTAGGTACCGCGGACAGGGGGATCTCCTCAGTATGATCCCGGTGCATACCGATGACGTTGAGCATGGGCTCGCGGTTTTTTTCGAATTCGGTGAACGGCCCTTTGACCGCCGCGATGCGGGCGGATTGGAGGTAAGCCTCGCCGCACATGAGTGAGGTCACGTACGAAGCCCACGAGCGTCCCTCATCTGAATCATAGGGCAGACCGAGCCGCATCAGCAGGGACCCGAGATCGGCATACCCGAGCCCGAGCGCACGCAAGCTTCGCGCATTTGCCGCGACCTTCTCGGTGGGATATCCCGCTCGGTCGACGAGAATGTCTTGAGCCGTGATCATCACGTCCACAGCGTGCCGGAACGCGGCCGCGTGGAAGCGGTCTTCTTCAAGGAAGGCAGTCAGCTTCAAGGAAGAGAGATTGCACGCCGAATCATCCACGTGCATGTATTCCGAGCACGGGTTGGACGCGCGGATCGGCGCGGTATTTGGACACGTATGCCACCGGTTGATGGTCGAGTGGAACTGCATGCCCGGATCGCCGCAGAAGTGCGCTGCACGTGCGATTTCTGCCATGATATCGCGGGCGCGGCGCCTGTCAGCCTCCTCGCCGGTGAGCACGTAATGAGTGGTCCAGGTGCCGTCGTCCCGATCGGCCTCCATGAACTCGTCCGCAGCCCGCACCGAGTGGTTGGAATTCTGGAACGCGACCGTCCCGTATGCTGCCCGGCCCGACGGTCCGCCGAACCCCGCTGCTACAAGCGCGTGGGCTTTGGCCTCCTCTTGGGCCTTGCTGCGGATGAACTCCATGATGTCCGGATGGTCCACATCCATGATCACCATTTTCGCTGCTCGCCGGGTCTTGCCGCCGGACTTGATCACGCCCGCCGATGCGTCCGCGGCCTTCATAAAGGAGACCGGACCCGAAGCGGTGCCCCCGCCGCCAAGCGCTTCTCTGGCAGAACGAAGGCTCGAAACATTGATCCCCGCGCCGGACCCGCTCTTGAAGATCATACCTTCCTGGCGGTACCATTCGAGGATCGATTCCATCGTGTCCTCGACGCTGAGTATGAAACAGGCAGAGCATTGCGGCGTCTCGTCCACGCCCAAATTGAACCAGACCGGGCTGTTGAAGGTCGCTTTCTGGTGGAGAAGCAGCATCAGCAGCTCATTGCGAAAGATGCGTGCGTCCTCCTCAGACCTGAAATATCTCTGTTCGAGTCCCCACTGGTAGATTGTGTCGACCACACGAAGAATGAGGTGTTTGATACTCTTTTCACGATCGGGCGATCCCGGCACCCCGCGGAAGTAACGCGATACGACCACGTTCACCGCCATGTCCGACCAGGAGGCGGGCGCCTCCACATCGGACTGCTCGAAGATCACCTTCCCGTCTTCGCTGCGGATGACCGCGTGCCGCTGGACCCATTCCACGGTATCGAGCGGGTCCTGCTCGGGAGCGCTGAAAAAGCGATGAACGGCCAGACCGTATCGTGTGACCTCAACGGACGACACGGGGCGCTTGCGTGTATGGTTTTTCAAAGACCGAATGCGGCCCGCCATGATGAGCCTCCGTGGCGCCACTTTCTTACTGTGTGGGAGCGGCGCCTTGCCTGCTTATCTAATAATTATAATATAGTACCCCGAATGCAGCAATTTCGAGCACAGGCGCGAAGCGCGAATTCTCACCCGGCCGCAGCCGCGGCGGCCATACGTCTGAGGCGAAGCTCCACGATGGAGCGCTTCGTGAGTCGCCGCAGATTCACCGAGCGGCATTCCGGACACGCGGTGAAGTGGAACAGTGAAGCGAATCCGCAGAACGCGCACTGATATTCGGGGAATTCCTCCTGGATTTCAACGATGGGGATGTGCGAGGTACTCCTGCCTACTCTTAGAGCGAGGCGTCTGCGCAAGTCATCGAGAGAGATGAGTCCTCTGTGAAGGAGTTTGGAATAGATTTGCGATAATTGTCGCCACGTTATGCGATATTTATCAATCAATTCCTCGTCAGAAGAGTCAGCTTTGAGATCGTTGAGGAAGTCAGTTGTTTTGATTCTGACACGCGTACGTCCATTCTCCGTAATCCCTTGCATAGGCTTCGCCTTATATAATAAAATTGATTAATTATATCACATAACATATTAATAAAGCAAGGTTAAATTGTTGTGATTTCCTTCACGTCCTCGCGATCTTCGCTACCGCGGCTCGATCCTGCATCTCATTTGCACGCAGTCCTTGCGCCGCACTTCAAATCCATTCAGAATGGTTCGGGTCCCTCGTCATGGGGCAGACCTGGGATCGGCGAGGGCGACCCGACCGTGAGCGGGCAGGTGGAGCCTAGTAAATCGATTCAGAAATACGTTTACGTTGTTGTTAGCGACAGGGTTGGGTAGGGGCGGGTCTCAGACCCGCCCCTACGAGGCATATCGCGTTGTTCAGTGCCGCACCCTCCCATGATCTTGGTGCAAGGAGATTACGGATCGATCTACTAGTCACCACTCGCCACAGGAGAGCATGATGAGTTCCGTCCCTCTCTTGGTGTCCGTCATTGGACTGTTGATCGTTGTGAACGGCTTGTTTGCCGCTATGGAAATCGCTCTCGTCTCGGTGTCCCGCGCTCGGTTGAAGCGGTTCGAGAACGAGAGCAAACCAGGCGCTTCCACCGCACTAATCCTGCAAGACAACATTGACGACTTCTTCGCCGCGGTGCAGATCGGAGTGACCTTTGTCGGCACCCTGTCGTCGGTGCTCGGCGGTGCATTTGCGGTGGATTTTCTCGCTCCGCTCGTCATGGCGGTGGGGGTCGACCCGTCCTCTCCTCTCGGTCAGTCGTTGGCGATTCTCATGGTCGCTGGGGCCATTTCGTACGTGAGCCTTGTTGTCGGAGAGTTGGTGCCCAAATCGTTGGCCAGACGCTTTCCCGGTCGGATCAGCCTGGTGTTGGCCGGGCCGTTCAGGCTGTTTTCCAAGATAATGCGGCCCCCGGTGCGGTTGCTGACTGTTTCCACTTGGGCTGTACTGAGAGTGATGGGAATATCCCGATCTCACCAAGGCGTGTCCGTCACTTCGGAGGAACTCCGCATGATGGCGTCGGAACTCGTGGAAAGCCGCGAGATGACACCCGACGTGTACGACATGCTCGTCCGGGTGACTCGGTTGTCTCATATTCGCGTCGAGGACATCATGGTCCCGCGGCATCGCATCGTGGCAGTCGAGGTGGATTCGCGCAAAGACCCGCTACTACGGCGCAAAATTGTGACTACGTATCGGGCGCACCCGTTCACGTATTTTCCGATTGTCGAAACGACTGGGGAAAACGTTCTTGGTGTCGTGAATATAAAGGATGTGCTCCTCCATGATCCTCAGTCGCCTTCTGCTCGTCTTCTCCGGCCCGCGGTGTTTACCGCGAGAGGACAAACCGTGGATCGCGTCCTCGCGACCATGCAGAAGAAGGATGTCCATTTCTCGGTAGTTGTCGACGAGCACGGAGTCATCGACGGCATTGTCACACTGGAGGATATTCTCGAAGAGTTGGTGGGAGAGATCGACAGCGCGATCGGGCCGGAACTCGCTCGCGGACGCCATATCAAATCTGAGGGCGTGTTCGTGGTGGACGGCCAGATTACTCTGCACGAACTGAAAGGACGCCACGGCATCTCATTGCCGTCGTCCAAGTTCTATTCGACGCTTGCGGGGTTCCTTCTGGATCACCTCGGTAAGATTCCGTCGCCGGGCGAGTACGTGGACTACGCAGCGTGGAGATTCCAGATCCTCGCGATGGCCAGAAACCGGATCAAAGACGTGAAGATCATTCGCCTGGAGCCGGAACAGGAAGATTGACACAGCTCGATTGCGAGAATCCTAGTAGATCGATCCATAGATGTCTTGCCCCAAGCTACCAGGCCAGGTGAGGTGTTAACCGACACGACATGCAATGTAGGGGCGGGTCTCAGACCCGCCCCTACCCAAGGCGGTCGCTGACGACCATGCAAAGGCATTGCTGAATCGATCTACTGGCGAATTCTTTCGCCTGTGTCCGTCAACTGACCGTTGGAAACGGACCAATCAGAAAGTGGAATCAGTGAACGTCGCTATCCGCGAAGCCACCGAATCGGATTTACCCGCCGTTTTGGATTTGTATGCTCAGCCAGGAATGGATGACGGCCAAGTGTTGCCGCCGGAAAGGGCGCGCGAGATCTTCAATCGAATGCAACGTTACCTCGATTACAGGCTTTACGTGGCGGTGGTAGGCGAAGAAACGGTGGGTACGTTTGCGCTGCTTATCATGGAAAATCTCGCCCACATGGGGGTGCCTTCAGGGATTATCGAGGATGTGGTCGTGCGGCTTGAGTGGCAGAGAAAGGGCATCGGAACAGCAATGATGAACCGCGCGATCGACCTGTGTAAGGCGCGGGGCTGCTACAAGCTCGCGCTCTCGTCCAACATGAAACGAGAAGCGGCGCACGCGTTCTATGAATCGCTCGGCTTCCGGAGGCACGGATACAGCTTCCTGCTGGATCTTCTGTAAAGGAGTAATGAAATGTCCGATGAAATCATCCATCCGCCAGTCCATCCGGGAAAAATCCTTCTTGAATTGTATTTGGAGCCCCTTGGATTGAGCCAGAACAAATTGGCTGAAGTCCTCGATGTCGATCCAGGCAGGATCAGCCGCATTGTGACGGGAAAGAGTAGTATTACCGCCGACACTGCTTTGCGCTTGGCCCGGTATTTCGGGACCACTCCGCAGCTTTGGATGAATCTCCAATCCAACTATGACCTTGAGATTGCTAAGTTGAGGAAAGCCACGGAGATAGAGGAGAGAGTCCAAGTGCGTCAAACAGGTGAGGCGTTTGCTTCGGCCTGATTGAGCCATGATCTCCGGAATGAGCGAATTGGCCTTTTGGGTGTGGTCGCGACATTTCAAGCATGCGTTAATCTCGCCTTTCCTTCTTACCCTCCTCATCACTCGTCCGCTGTCCAGCGGAAGGAGTCCTGCACGATTTCGTGAACCGAAGTCTCCGCGGGAAAGCCGCCTTTGAACAATTGCTCGACGCTCGTAATGACGCGGTCGCCGGAGCGGCCCTCCGCGATGATGAGGATGTCTCGCCCATCCTGGCGAGCAAACTCCTGAAGATACTGAAGACAGGCGCCACACGGCATCAGCGGCGCGTGCAGGTCCGATGTCACGGCCACGGCGAGAAAGCTGGTCTCTCCGTGAATGATTGCGTGATTCACCGCGTTGCGTTCGGCACAGACGCTCAGGATCGGGATAAGTGACTCGGTGTTGCAGCCGGCAAAAATGCGGCCGCTACGAGTCACGACTGCAGCGCCAACGTGGAAGCGACTCAGTGGGACCCAGGCCCGCTCCTTCACGTCGAGTGCGGCGCGAACCAGTTCTTCCACCTCCCATTGGCGAGGCGCCAAAGGTTCAAGGAATGGCAACTCGGGCGAAGTCATGGCGCGCGTGGATACCACCGGCGGGCGGTTGCGTCAAGTTCCAAGATCACCGCCGGATGAAGAGGCAAATGAGTTGAAAAGAGCGGAGCATTGGTCTAAAAGGGGGGTCGCGCAGCCTGAGGCATAACGTGCATGGCTTTCGCGGACGGAGGGACAAGCAATGAATCAGAATGAAAAAACCGTTCTCGACGCAATGAAGAAGGCAGGCAAGCCGGTGAGGCCCGGAGACGTTGCCAAAGCCACCAACCTGGAATCCAAAGAAGTCTCGAAGATCATCGATTCCCTCAAGAAGCAGGGGCTCGTCACTTGCCCTAAACGGTGCTATTACGCGCCGGCCGAGAGTTGATGACCGACAGCCCTCATGGTGACGGGGAGCCGCTCTCCCTGCTGCCCGATCGACCGGCGCACGTCCACTTGATGGGGATCTGCGGCACGGGGATGAGCGCGCTGGCGGGCATGTTTCACGAGATCGGCCTTCGAGTCACCGGGTCGGATCAGGGCATGTACCCGCCCGTTAGCGACTTTCTGCGCAAGCTCGGCATCCGGGCTACGGAAGGGTACCGGCCGGAAAACCTCGATCCCCGTCCCGATCTTGTTGTCGTAGGTAACGTAATTCGGCGCACCAATCCCGAGGCCGTGGCGCTCCAGGACTCAGGCATCCCTTACACAACGCTCCCCGGCGCGCTCACCCGGTATTTTACCCAGGGCAGGACCAGAATCGTGGTGACGGGGACTCACGGAAAAACTACTGTGTCCTCGATGATTGCGTGGATCCTCCACGCGGAGGGGCTCGACCCGGGGTTCATGATCGGCGGGATCGCTGCGCATTTCGGGCGGAACTATCGCCTCGGCCGCGGCGGCCATTTTGTCGTAGAAGGAGATGAATACGACACTGCGTATTTCGAGAAGACACCGAAATTCCTACACTATCAACCCGACGTGGGAGTGATCACATCGTGTGAATTCGACCACGGCGACATCTACGCGAGCCTTGACGAAATCAAGGAGCAGTTCCGCTCGTTCGCTCGCCTGATCCCGCCGAACGGCCGACTTATAGCGAATCTGGACGACGCGGATGTGGTAGAAGTGGCTGCCGCGGCCACAGCGCGGGTCGAAGGCTACAAAGCCGGACGGTCAGCCGAGTGGACCGTCGGTGAAGCGATGGATACGAGCAGCGGAATGCAGGTGACTCTCGCACGGAACGGACATGAAGCAGCGCGCGGCATTCTGCCGGTTACAGGATTCCATAATGTGCTCAATGCCTTGGCCGCGGTGGCCGTGGCGGTCGGCGAAGGCATCAGTCCTCAGAGCGCACTGTCGAGACTCGAATCGTTTCGCGGAGTGAAGCGGCGCCAGGAGGTAGTGGGAGAAGAGGCCGGGGTGACGGTGATCGACGATTTCGCGCATCATCCCACCGCAGTAAAGGTCACGTGTGCCGGCATCCGTAGGCGCTACCCAAAGCGGCGGCTCGTGACCGTATTTGAACCGCGGACCAACACGAGCCGAAGGAGCGTATTTCAAGCTGCGTATGTATCGGCTTTCTACGATGCAGATTTGATCGTGTTGCGAGAGCCGCGAGATGTGGGTGCGATTCCGGAGTCGGACCGGTTCGACAGTGCCCGACTCGCCCGCGATCTAAAGTCCGGCGGTCAGGAAGCCCGGGCGTTTGGTGACACGGACGGGATTGTTGCATTTCTCTCCACGGAGCTGCACTATGGAGACGTGGTGCTGGTCATGTCCAACGGCAGCTTCGACGGGCTCGTGGGCCGCGTGCTTGCGATGCTCAAGGAGAGGTGACCATGAAGGAAGCGCTTCTCTACGACAAGCTGGAGGAAAGCCAGGTCAAGTGCCGTCTATGTCGCCACGGGTGCAGGATCCGCGACGGAAAGCGGGGAATATGTTTCGTCCGGGAGAATCACGGAGGAACCCTTTACAGCTTGGTCTACGATAAGGTGATCTCCGCGAATGTGGACCCGATCGAAAAGAAGCCGCTGTTTCACGTGCAGCCCGGATCGAGATCCTTTTCCATTGCCACGCCTGGATGCAATTTTCGGTGCACTTTCTGCCAGAATTACACCATTTCGCAAATGGCTCGCGACGCGGGGCGGATCGAAGGTGAGGCAGTGGCGCCGGCACGTCTCGCAGAGATCGCCGTGTCACGTAAGTGTACAAGCATCGCATACACCTACACGGAACCGACCATTTATTACGAGCTGGCCCGGGACACAATGGTGGAAGCAAAAAAGCACGGGCTTCTCAACGTTTTCGTTACCAATGGCTATATGACCCGGGATATGTTGGACGATTCCAAGGGACTGCTCGATGCCGCAAATGTTGACCTCAAGGCGTTCAACGATCATTTTTATAAGAAGTACTGCAAGGCTCGCCGTGTGGGTGTGATGGATACACTTCGGCACATGAAGCAGCTCGGGATCTGGGTCGAGGTCACAACGCTTCTGATCCCGGGTCTGAACGACGACCCGGACGAGGTCAAGGCTATGGCGGAGTTCATCCGGCAAGACCTCGGTCCCGAAACACCCTGGCATGTCAGCCGGTTCTTCCCCAATTACCTGGAAACAGGTATCCCTCCAACAGATGTGCAGGCGCTTGTGAGCACCAGGCAGATCGGTCTCGACGCGGGGCTTTCTTACGTGTACACCGGAAACCTGCCGTGGGCGGACGGTGAGAAGACCGCATGCCCGGATTGTGCACACGTGCTTATTCAACGATCGGGGTATACGATCACCCGTAACAGCATCAAGGAAGGGCGCTGTCCCCAGTGTGGGCATGCAGTGGAAGGCGTTGGAATCTAGGTCGAAACGAGCGACCGGAAACGGAGTTCTGATGGTCGGCAACAAATCAATTGTAATATCCCCGTCGATTCTGTCGGCGGACTTCACCAGACTTGGCGAGGAGCTGCAAGCCGTGCAGGCCGCCGGCGCGGATTGGATTCATGTGGATGTGATGGACGGCCATTTCGTGCCTAATATCACCATAGGCCCGATGATTGTTGAAGCCGCGAAGCGCGCGTGCGATCTGCCGCTGGACGTGCACCTCATGATCGCGGACCCGGACCGATATCTCGAGACGTTCCAGTCAGCCGGTGCAGACATTCTCACAGTTCATCCTGAAGCGACGTACCACCTGCACAGGACGCTGACGCGAATCCGGGAACTCGGCATGAAATCAGGCGCTGCACTCAACCCGTCGACGGGACTCGAGGCTGTAGAGCATGTTATGGCGGAACTGGACGTGGCCATGATCATGATGGTAAATCCCGGCTTCGGCGGACAAAGCTTCATTCCGACCATGCTCCCCAAGATCCGCCAGCTGAGAGAGATGATCGATCGATCAACGTATAAGGTCCTTATCGAAGTGGACGGCGGGGTCAGTCCCGCAAACGCCCGACAGCTCGTGGAACACGGCGCGGACGTCTTCGTTGCCGGGAGCGCCGTATTCGGGCATCCTCCATACGATAAAGTGATTGCCGAACTTCGCGACGGCAAGCCGCGATAATCTCCGGGTGCGGATGATAACGCTGCACGTCCGCTGAGTTCAGCAGGAAGGCAAAGGCTCATGAACAGGTATCCGAGGTATTTGTTTGCCGTCGCGGCTATGCTGGTTTTGTTAGTGACCGGACTCTGTTGGGCGCACCAGCTGGCCAAGCTGGATGTATCGGAAAGCGGCCCCTTCGAGATACCGGACATCGACCAGGATCCCGGCCTGTATTTCCTGCTTGCCGAACAAGCTGAAGCTCAAGGCGACATGGAGGCCGTTTTCCGGTACTACCGTAAGGCGCTTTCTCTCGACCCGTCATCCGCATACCTGTACGCGCGAGTCGCAACGATTTTGGCACGCAATCGCAAGATTGCCGACGCTCTCGTCATGGCCCGCATCAGCACGGTCTTCGACGCGAAGTACGACGAGGGATACTCGCTGCTGGGAAAGATTTACAACCTCACCGGCGACCGGGTGCGTGCGATCGAATCGTATAACAAGGCCCTTGAGCTCAAGCCCGACGAGAAGGAACTCTACGTATTCGTGGGGTCTCTCCAGGCATCTCAAAACCGCTTCGAGGATGCCGAGAAGACCTTCAAGAAGATGGTGCAGCAGTTTCCCGAGGACAAGGACGCTTACTTTTACCTGGGCAAAGTGTACGTGGAAACCAAGCAGTTCGACGAGGCAGTGAAGACTTTCGAGAAGCTGCTGGAAGTCCGCAAGGAAGCCGCGTCGCAGGTTCACGTGGAACTCGGCGCCATATACGCAGTCCAGAACAAGCTCAAAGAGGCGGAACATCACTTCCGGGAGGCGGTCAAGCTCGACTCCTACAACATCGACGCACAATTTAAGCTCGGGCAAATACTTGCGACACAGAACAACTATACCGAGGCATACAAGGTCTTTGACGACCTGTCGAAACTCGCGCCGTCCAACGTGCGGATCCGCATTCAAATGGGCCTCATCCTTGCGGCTCAAAAGCAATACGATCAAGCCACGGAGATGTTCAACAAGATCCTGGAGACCAAACCGGGGTGGGATCAGGTTCGATTTCATCTCGGTCGCATCCTGAGGGAGCAGGGCAAGATCGACGAAGCGGAAAAGGAGTTTGCTCAAATCCCCAAAGGCGCGGGCACCTACCTCAATTCCCGTATCGTTATGTCGATCATGTTCCTCAAGAGCCGCGCGCTCGGCAAGGCCCTTCGCTATGCGGATGAAGCCGTCGAAACGGAATCCAAAGATCCGGACCTCTACCAGATCCGGGGCTCGATCCTGGAAGAACTCGGGCGCTACAGCGAGGCGCTCAAGAACTACAATCAGGCGGTCGAACTGGACCCGAAGAACCTCAAGCTCCGCTATTCCATCGGCAATGTCTGCGAAAAGAGCGGCCGCCGCTCCGAGGGCCTAAAAGTGATGCACGAGATACTCAAGGAAAAGCCCGACGATCCCAGCGCCTTGAACTTCGTTGGGTACACGCTCCTTGTCACTGGCGGGGATACAGATCAGGCTGAAGCACTGATCCGCAAGGCCAATGAACTCAAGCCGAATGACGGTTACATAATGGATTCACTGGGGTGGGCGCTCTTCAAGAAAGGGAAGGTAGACGAGGCGCTCGAATTGCTCAAGGCCGCTGCGGAGAAGGTGAAGATCGACCCGATCATCGCGGACCACTACGGCGACGTGTTGATGGCCAAAGGCATGAAGAAAGACGCGCTCGAAGCGTACCGCCGCTCAATTGAAGCAAATCCGCTGAATACCGTTGTTCGTGAAAAGGTAGAGAAGCTCGAAAAGGAACTTGGTGCGGGCGCAGGAGAGAACTGATACCGATGCGCGTTCAAACAAGTAAGATCGGGAGGAACTTCTTTGCAAAGAAGTTTCCCCCCGAGCCCCCTTTAAGAAACTCTCATGTTCGCTGCCCATCCGCTTTCCTTTACGAGGAAAACGGATGGGCAGCGCCAACGAGAAGTTTTTGGAGAGGGGTTTGGGGAGGAACCTTTTTTCAAAAAGGTTCTCCCCAGATTACTTCTTTGAAAGCGATCTGGTATGACGCGCTGCGGGGCGGCTCATGGCGTTGATTGATCTACCGTGGAAGCCTGCGATCGTGGCCGCCGCGTGGATGGTGTGCGCGGCTATGGCGTGCCATGCAGCCGAACCAACGTCTGCACCCGCCAAATTGCAGGCACGATACAAGATTCCCGCGTCAATGCTTGGAAAACCCTTCGTATTTGCCGGGGAGACGGTTCCACTCAATGCACCGCAGGTGAAGTCCCGCGTCGAGGCGCAACTCAATCTGCTGCTCATGGACGCGCGGAGTGTCCTCACATCGTGGCTCAGCGAAAGAGGCCGACATCTTTGGATCTTTGAGGAGATCTTCCAAAAAGAGGGTGTCCCGAAAGACTTTTCCCTGTTGTCGCCTGTCATAGCCGGTCTCAGCTCGCGATCGTCCGGTCGCCCGGCTGGCGCAGGCTGGTGGGTGCTCGAAAAACCGTGTACCGCGGCCGAAGGGGTGGAAATGGCAGCGGACGCGTGGCACGACGACAGAATGGATATCGACCTCGCCACGCGATGCTTTGCCGTGCGCATCAAGGCGGTCAAACAGGAACTCAAGACGGGAAGTTGGCTGATGGCTACGGCCGCGTATCTTACGTCCGTCAAGCAGGTCCAAGACCTGTGCAACAAATGGAACGCCAGCACGTACTGGGATTTGCCCTTTCCCGAGACTGCTGAAGTGCTCATTCCGCGTTGGATGGCCTTCAGCATCATCGCTGCCGACCCCGAAGCATTTGGACTCTCGCTCAAGGGGCAGACGCCGCTCAGCTACGACCATGTGTCGGGGCTCGTGCTCTCGAAAGACCTTCCTGTTGCTGAGATCGCGGCCATGACCGGCGAACCGCCTCGCGAGATCATGCGCCTCAATCCGAAGATCAAGCCGGCCCAGCCGAAACTTCCCGCCATGGCGGACGGTAAGCGGGTGGCGCATACACTTGCATTGCCCAAGGGGAAGGGCAACGTTCTCGTCGACAAATTGAGCGCAGGCGGATACCTGGCCGAGAAAGAGAAGAAGTGATCGCTTTTGGCTAGTGAGTCTATCCGTGGATGATATCGAAGGTTCTGGTGACGTATGAATTGTGTGGCGGATGCCAAGAGAAGTCTCCGATCTTGGGGAGTAATCTCTAGAATTTGGTAGCCGCCGGCCTCCGTGCCGGCGGGTCATGATCACAAGGAACAGTCATAACTGTTCCCAAAATTCTTGTCCAATTCGCATAGCAATCTTCCGTCGTTCCCGCGAAGGCGGGAACCCAGAAAGGCAGCTGGATTCCTGCCTTCGCAGGAATGACGCGCTCTTTTTGGGGTTACCTACCTTCAGAACAAAGGGACGCTCTATTTTGGCAATCACTATAGTTCGGTCCTGAGGTGGACAAAGCGCTAGCCCGGTCTTGCGCCGAAATTCTCGGCAACTTGCCGTTGCATCCGCTATGGTGCGCTCATGATCGAGATTGACGGGTCCCTCTATTCAGGCAGCGGAACGCTTCTCCGGTACGCCGTGGCACTGGCCACTCTGACGCACCAACCGCTCCGTATGTTCCGGATTCGAGCGAAGCGTCCCAAACCGGGCCTGCGGGCGCAGCATCTTCAGGTGATCAAAGCGTGCGCTGGCATATCAGGCGGTCGGGTCGAAGGCGGGGAGGTGGGGTCTCAGGAAATCGTCTTTCAGCCGGGACCGCACATTCGTGCAGGTGAGTTCCGGTTTGATATCGGAACGGCCGGCTCTGCGGCGATGGCCGCTTTTGCCCTCATTCCGCCGTCCCTGTTTGCACAAGGACCCTGCCGATACTCGATTGTCGGCGGCCTATTTCAGGACTTCGCTCCCACATTCTTTCACATGGACCGGGTGCTGCTTCCGCTGCTCCGATCGATGGGCGCGGATGCGAAGCTCAGGATGGTCAGGCCGGGCTATTACCCCGAAGGCCAAGGCGAGCTCACCATGACCGTGAAGCCGCTGTCAAGAGCACTCAAACCCTTGGAACTGACTGGGCAGGGATCTGTGACGTCTATCCGAGGAATTGCGCTCGCCTCACACCTGAAGGTTCAGCAAGTGGCCAAGCGCATGGCGGACACCGCACGCGAGTTGGTCGAGCGCCGTGGCGTTACTTCAAGAATCGATATCCTCGAAGATACCGAAGCGGTACAGAGAGGCGCTGCACTCATAATGTCGGTCTCTACGGACACGGGGTGCATTTTGGGATCGGACCAGGCGGGCAAACTCGGGAGACGGGCGGAGGCGATCGCTCAGTTTGTTGTGAAAGGGCTGTTCGAGGACCTGGACAGCGAAGCCACGGTGGATCGACACGTGGCAGACCAGTTGATCCTTTTCGCCGCGCTTGCACAGGGCACGTCTCGATATCGGTTGCCCATGATGACCGATCATGTCGAGTCCAACCTCTGGCTTGTGGAGCGAATTCTCGGGGCTCGAAGTTACCTTGAAGGATCGATGCTGCACATCGAGGGAGTGGGGAGTCCGCCCGGATAATAGTGAGACTTGCAGATTGATTCAGAAATACCTTTACGTTGTCGTCCGCAGCAGACTTGAGTAGGGGCGGGTCTGAGACCCGCCCCTACCGGGCATATCGCGTCGTTCGGCGCCTCACCTTGCCAGGGCTTATACCAACTTCCATGGCGAGAATCGCCACAACGAAGCATGAAAACGCCGTGAAAAATACCGGCAAGATGCCGGCGCTACCGGCGTTTTCATAGGAATGCGCTTTCTAACAAGTATTATAGAAAGGGCATTGGTATCAGCACGGACCTCTACCTTTCCATCATACGAGACTGTCGTCCTGCGTGCCAACAGTTCGGTGAATTGGATGCCCGCGCGTACGCAGCCCGTTCATGCCCGACAGGTGCGCTCGTATCTACTGGATAATTGCGCTCATCTGTGTCCGTTCAGTTACGTGCGGCTAGGACGGGTTAGTCCGTACGCACCCAGCGAACTTCGCGGCAAATGCCCCGAAGGGCGCAAACCATGAGTAGTCACGCTGTAGCGTGATTCACCCTACGGAAACGATGATTACAGCCGGTTTTCAAGGACCCTGAAGGGGTCCTCCATGTGGGGATCGGACGACCCCGTCAGGGTCGTTTCAGACCGCTTGCATGCCGCATTCCGTGGGCTGAAGCCACACGGCTATTTATGTTACGCCCTTTGGGCGAAGACCCTCCCATGGAGTGCGGATTATCAAACTTTTGAATTTTTTCCGCACGTAATTGAATTCTTACGGTGATCTTCTTATCGTGGTTGACCGCTGGCTGAACTTCAACTAGACTAACCCGGCGCTAAAGTACGCTCACAGAATCACCGGTTGATCGCTCACGATCAGAATTGGCTTTACAGGGGCGATTCGGCCTCGTCCTTGGAATGAATTGCACGTAAAGCCTCACTCCGCCCGCCTCATGACCGGATATTGGTTAACCTGGAGGCCGCCGAACGCTCGGAAGGAGAATCAGCGTGCACACGGTCGTCTGCGTAGCAGTCGTATTCTCGCTTGTCTCATGGTCCTGCCTTCCGGTCTGGAGCGCAGAAGCCGTCGATTCCGAGCTGGTCCCTTCAGTTCTGACCGTGAGTTCATATTATCAGGGATATCCGTGGGCTGACGGAGAATTATCCGGCCTCTTCCATCGTCCGGTCTCCGGCTATGATCGTCACTACGGGCTTCTATTGGCCGCGCTATCCGCTGGGGCATTGGCCATTGGTCTGGTTCTCGCGCTCGTTTGGCTGCTCATCCGGCGAGCGCGGGCAAGAGAGGCCTTGCGCATCTCCGAAGAGAAGTACCGCCAAATTGTGGAAACCGCCCGTGAAGGTATCTGGGCGGTCGATAGTGAGTTTCGGACCACATTCGTGAACCGACGCATGGCCGACATGCTCGGATACTCGATGGAAGAGATGATCGGGCGAAAACTGGACACGTTTGTGTTAGAGGAGGAACTCGGCGATCACAATTCAAGAATGGAGGAACGCCGCCGTGGCAAGGGGGAAACCTATGAAAGACGCTGGCGTCGGCGCGACGACAAGCCCCTGTGGACACTTGTCTCGGCTACACCCGTCAGGGATGCGGAGGGTCGATTCGCCGGCTCTTTCGGGATGATTACCGATATCAGCGTGCACAAACACGCGGAGGAAGCCTTGCGGGTCAGCGAGGAGCAATACCGACTGCTGGTGGAGAAGGCCCAGGAAGGTATTTGCGTAGTTCAACAGTCCGTGATGCGTTTTGTTAACCCGCGCGTGGAGGAACTTTTCGGGTACACCGCAGATGAGCTGATCGGAAAAGCCATTACGGGATTCATCCACCCTGACGACAGGCAAATGGTGCTGGGACGGCATGACCGCCGCCTGAAGGGAGAGGTGTTCCCGACTCGCTATCCGATCAGAGTAATTGACAGGAGCAACAGGCTACGTTGGGTGGAGATCGAATCCGTGAGGGTCGAGTGGGAGGGCAAGCCCGCTGTCATGGTCTTCCTGAACGATATCACGTACAAGAAGCTCGCTGAAGAGGCAGCAGCGAAAGCGGAAAGACTCCGGGCCGTCACAGAGCTTTCAGCCGGTGTTTCTCATAATTTCAATAATCTCTTGCAGATAATCGTCGGCAATGCGAGCCTCTGTCTCATGGACCTGAAGTCAGGAGACGTCCTGGGAATCAAGAACAATTTGGAACAGATGCTCGAAGCGGCTACCTTCGGCACGGAGACCGTTCGCCGTCTGCAAACTTTTGCGAAGGTCAGAGCCGACATGACGCAGGGCGAGGCAGCCATATTCGATGTCACCACGACCGTGAAGAATGTCGCAGAGATTACGAGACCTCTGTGGAAGACCGAGCCAGAGAAGAAAGGTGTTCAAGTCCGCCTGAAGCTCGATCTCCAAGACACGCTGCAAGTTCACGGGAAAGAGAGCGAGTTGTTCGAGGCAATCGTCAATCTCATACGAAACGCAGTCGATGCCATGCCGGAAGGTGGAGACCTGGAGATCAAGACATGCAGAGACGCGGAGGCAGCCGTCATCCAGGTTCGTGATACAGGCACGGGAATCCCGCAGGGGGATTTGGACCAGATTTTCGAGCCGTTCTGGACTACAAAAGGCATGGGCCTGGGGACTGGAATGGGGCTGGCAGTCACGCTTGCGGTCGTTCAGCGCCACGGCGGCTCGATTGCCGTTGAGAGCAGACAAGGAGGAGGAACCGAGTTCACGGTCCGGCTTTCTCTTGCTCACGCGGAAGTCGGGCCCGCGCAACAGCCCGCGATGATTCCAAGTGCCCGAATCCTGACTATTCTGCTTATTGAAGACGTATTGCCCATCGTCACTTCCCTAGAACGGATATGCACGGCGCAAGGACACAAAGTTCTGAGAGCGCTGTCCGGCGAAGAGGGCCTATCGCTCTTTGCCGAGAATCACGTGGATATGCTGATTTGTGACCTTGTTATGCCCGGAATGAACGGGTGGGACATCGGCAAGGCAATTGTCTCGATGTGTCAAGAGAAAGGAATCGCCAAACCGCCCTTCATTCTATTGACCGGATGGGATGGTCGCGAGATCGAAACACAGAGGACCGTAGAATCGGGTGTGGATGCACTAATCACAAAGCCCGTGAATTCTGCCGTCTTGCTTGCGACGGTCCAGGAAATCGCCGATCGATTCGACCTCGGGGAAGATGGGGGTTATACCAGTTCGCTTTCAAACAAGTGACATTGGCAGTATCCAAAATCCCCCCTATCCCCACAGGCGTTAAGATAAGAAGCTGCAAAGCCTCGGAAAGTCACGATTCAGCGTCGGTCTTTGTCTTGCCCGCAACCGTCCCCCCTCTCGGTCCCCCCGTCAACGGGGGGAAGTGCGTCCCCTCTCCGTTGACGGGGAGGGACAGGGAGGGGGTTCTTATTGGAATCCTGCTCAACTTAACGCCTATCCCCCCTAACCCCCCTTTACGAAAGGGGGGTTAGGGGGGATTTTCTCGTACGGAATCCCATGTGGGCGAGTGGTGCCAATGTTACCAATATGATGGCACATTGGTATTAGCGGCGTGCTGCAACTGTCCAATCTCAGTACCGCATAGTGGGGCCGGCCTCCGGAGACTGTCTCAAAACTCCTCGACGGGTTCCAATCGTAGCACGATGAACCGTAGGGGCGGGGTTTATCCCCGCCCGCCTCGCGTGGCCTCTGCTGACGGGCGGGGATAACCCCCGCCCCTACGAAGGCTTTCTGCGCCGGGAACGAACGTGGCGCGAAATCAGTTCCGTACTGCGCCGCTAATAGCACGTTAGAATCGTGCCACGACTTTATGCGCGATTCGACTTCTGAGACAGCCTCTCCGTGCCGGTCCTCGCCCAATGGCCGGCAGAGACGCCGGCCCCACTACGTGAGCAGGCATTGGTGGGACAGTCCCGCGCGGAACGCGGGATTGCCTGTCACTTCTTTTGGCGACGACTTCCGAAGGAGACAGGCGAGACGCCTGTCCACCCAATACTTTCCGGAATACGTGACCGAATTTACGCCATAGAGCACTTATATCGGTTCTCGAAAGTAATCACGGATTGACTGCTGGGTGTCCCGCGCGGCGCGGGACTGGCTTGTCCAGCAGTGTGATCTCATATCGGGAGAACTTTCGCGAATCCCTATAGCCACGAGCGATGGTAGGCTCCGTCACCTGTCGGCGCCACCAATCCGGAACTTCTCCAGATACCGGTACAATGTATCGCGGGATATGCCGAGGACACTTGCAGCAGTCTTCTTGTTGCCGCCCGTTCGCTCAAGGGCTGCAATGCAGAAGGCCTTCGCAATTTGATCGGTCGCTTCCGGAAGGGTGATCTCTTCCGCAAAAGAGATTGTCGTGGCCTGACCGGTCGGCGCGGATTGCGATGCGGGCTTCACTCCGGGATTGCTCAAATCGAGGTACTTGCCTCCTGAAATCATGAGCCCTCGTTCAAGCACGTTTCGCAACTCCCGCACATTTCCGGGCCAGTCATATTGCTTGAGGGTTCTGATGGTCGCTGGGTCGGGGAACGGCAAGTCGGCAATCTGGAGTTCTTGGCAGAGCTTTCCCAGAAGATCCCGCACGAGGACCGGGATGTCTTCCAATCTGTCCCGCAGTGGAGGCATCGATATCGCCATTACATTGAGTCGATAATAGAGGTCCTTTCGGAATCGCCCTGTCGCGACTTCCTCCTTCAGGTCCCGGTGAGTGGCTGCAATGAGCCGGGCATTGACCGTTGTTTCGCTTTCTCCGCCGACACGGGTAAATCTCTTGGTATCCAAGAATGTCAGTAGCTTTGCCTGTAACGACAGAGGAAGCTCTCCGATTTCGTTGAGCAGTAGGGTCCCGCCTTCGGCAAGTTCCAGTAATCCTCTCTTTCGGGCAGCCGCGCCGGTAAAGGCGCCCCTCGCGTGACCGAAGAGTTCCGATTCGGCAAGCTCAGCGGGAATGGCGGCACAATTGATCGCGAAATAGGGGCCACTCGAGCGACTGGAATGATCATGAATGTACTTGGCCAGGTAGTCCTTTCCGCTGCCGCTTTCACCCATGAGCAGTACGATAGCATCCCTTTGCGCTGCCAACTCTGCTTGTTCCAGAGTGAATTGCATCGCCTTGGAGGGATATCTATCCGGGAATCGTCGAGGCCCCTCTACTTTCTTGCGGTCGGTAATATCGCGGGATATCCCCAAGATGGACACGATCGTTTCGGATTCGTCTTTTAACGGGATTCTCGTGTCAAGAAAGGTCATCAGGGAGCCGTTGACCTTTCTTGTGTTTTCTTCCTCTACAGTTTCGCCTCGAAGGACCCGCAATTCAACTTCTCTGATATGGTCGACGGCTTCGCGGCCGAACAGATCTTCGTGCCTGAGACCTATGATTTTCGAGGCAGGGAGCCCAACGAGCTGCTCAAAGGCAGGATTCACATCGGCGTATCGAAACGACAGATCCTTGAGGAAGATGCAGTCCTGTGTTTCTTCAAAGATGAGTCGAAACCGTCGTTCGCTTTCACGCAGAGCCTCTTGTGCCCGCCTGTGCTCAATTAACAGGTCCCATTGTCGTAATGCTCGTTCGGCAATGTACGGCATTTGTGCGAATGTTGAGGGCGATTTCACCACGTAATCGACCGCGCCGGCCTTCATGGCGCTGACGGCGAGCTGCTCGTTCCCATAGCTGGTCATCAAGACCGCGGGAAAGACGAGCTGTTCCTTATCCGCGGGCAGGATGTCCGTACCTTTGCCATCCGGAAGGAGCCAGTCGGCTATGACGAGGTCCGGGGTAAGTTGTTTCACATATGCTGATGCCTGCTGTAAGCTGAAAACGCAATGGAGATCGACCCGGAATGCCGTGGCCTGAAACGCGCGTTTGACTGCTTCCGCGTGCGCTTCGTCGTCTTCCACCAGCAGGATGTTGATCGTTTCCCTCGTCATCGCACGTGACCTCTCTTCAGACAGGGCCGTGAGAATAGGGGTTGACGTTCCATCCGAGCCAGTAAAACCCCAGGTCCTTCATGAGTCCGGTGAACTTCACGAAATCCACCGGCTTGACGAGATAACTGTTTGCATGAAGATCGTACGCTTGAGCGATGTCAACTGAATTATCGGAACTCGTCAGGACGACGACGGGAATTCTGAGCAATTGTTCGGTTTGTTTGATCTCTTTGAGAACCGTCCAGCCATCGATCCCGGGCAACCGCAGGTCCAAGAGAATTACGTCCGGTCGCGGGCTGCGCATTGGATCGCGGTATGCGCCGCGGTGAAACAAGAAATCGAGCGCGGCTTCGCCGTCGGCGACGACGCGAAGATTGTTGGCCACGCGATAATCACGGAAACTGCGCATCACGATTTCCGCGTGATCTTCGTTATCCTCTACCAACAAGATCTCAAAAGGCCTGCCCTGTGTTTTCATATCTGTCCACCCCCTTCCCAATGGCAATGGGTGCCCGAACAAGTGGCGTCGTAGCGTTCAAAATCCTCCCTGTTCCGTTTCAGCCGGATCCGTCCTGAACAAAGGGGTTAACGTTCCAACCGAGCCAGTACGATCGCAGGTCCCGCATCAGCTCGGTAAACTTGGTGAACTCCAACGGTTTCACCACATAGCTGTTCGCATGGTAGTCGCACGCCATCCTTACGTCAATTCCCGCCTGAGAACTGGTCAGAATGACGACCGGAATGCCGCGTAGTTCCTCGGATTGCTTGATCTCCTTGAGAACTTCCAAGCCGTCCACCTTGGGGAGGCGAAGATCCAAGAGCACTAGGCTCGGCCGAGGATTGGCCTCAGGGTCGGCGTACTCTCCCCGTCGAAGCAAGTAATCCAGAGCGCTTTCTCCGTCGGTCACATGAACGATCCGGACCGGGCCTTGATTTGCCCTGAAACTGCGCATGACGATTTCCGCGTGATCCTCGTTGTCTTCTACCAGCAAGATCATTGGGAATTCCCTTTCTGCATCCGGTTTCGGCTATTTGTCTCCTTGCGGAAGAGGACAAGGTAAAGTGAAACAGAAACTGGCGCCGTGCCCGATGCCTGAAGATTCCACCCAGATGCGACCGCCGTGCACCTCGACGATACGTTTGACGAGAGCCAATCCTATGCCGGTCCCTTCGGTCTTCTGGTCCAGCTTGTTGAACAGGCCGAAGACTTTGTCATGGTACAGGGGGTTGATGCCTATGCCGTTATCTCTCACGAAAAGGATTGTTTCGTCGCCGTCCAATCTGCTGCCTATCCGGACTTTGGGGTGCGGCTGATCCCCCATGAATTTCATGGAGTTCTCGATGAGGTTGAGGAAGACCTCCAGCATGCGCGGGCGGTCAACGTACAGCACGGGAAGATTGGGTTCGATTTCCACTTCCAAGCCATGCTGTGTGATTCTTCCTGACAGAAGCTCCAACGCCTCGTTTGCCATTTCTCCCACCGGCACTTCCGAAGGCGGGTTGAACAGCCGTCCGACGCGGGAAAGCTCCAGGATCTCTCCCAAGAGTTGTCCCATTTTCTCCGCCGCCTTGTCAATCCGGTCCAGGTCGGCTTTAAGGTTCGTAGTGTTTCCGCTGCTGACTTCTTCCGCGATGAATCCCAGGAAGGTCCTGATGGTAATCAGAGGGCTCCGCAAGTCGTGCGACACCGAATAAGTGAATCGTTCGAGTTCGGCGTTCTTGGCCTCCAACTCCGTGATCAGTCGCTCGCGCTCGATCTCAGCCTGTTTTGCTTCCGTGACGTCCCGGTCAAATCCCGCGACACCCGCAACCTTTCCGTTTGCGTCAAGGACGGGATAGAAACTGGTGTAATAGAATCTGCCGTCTTTCTCGTCCTCGAAACGGACCGCGCTGCCGGATCGCATGACCTCGTCGAATTTTGCGCCACCTTTCACTTCGATGTCCGATGTCAGCACGTCGGACAACGCCTTCCCGAGAAGTTCGCTGCTGTTCTCGCCGAGTCTCAAAGCCGTGGCCTCGTTCAATGCGACGAAAGTCCCATCGGCCGACAGGAGGAACACGGAGTCCGTGCTGGCATTCAAAATTGCTTCGATGTCTCTGTTCCGCTTAGCGAGAGCTTCTTCCGCCTTCTTGCGGGCACTGATATCACGAGCCGCGGCAAACAGACCGATAATCCGTCCCGATTCGCCGGAATACACGGACGCATTGTAGGTAACCTGGGTCAGGTTCGCGTTCTTGTGCCGGATTTCCAATTCGTAGTCTCTCACCGACCCATCCTTGAATGCCTGCTGGTATCCGGCCCTGGCGTTTGCGGGATCGGTGAAATAATCGGCAAAGTCCGTCCCGATAAGTTCGATTCGCGAATACCCCGTGACGCGCTCCGTCGCTGTATTGACGTCGGTAATCTTCCCCTCGGCACTGATCGTCACGAGCGGATCCAAACTGGCCTCGATGAGGCTGCGGTTGTATGCGCTGGCTGCCTGTAGTGCCTGTTCCGCTCGCTTGCGGTCGCTGATGTCGCGCGCTGCGGCGAAAAGACCGATGATCTTTCCCGATTCGTCGGAATACACGGATGCATTGTATGTTACCTGCGTGAGGCTGGCGTTTTGGTGCCGGATTTCCAATTCGTAGTCTCTCACAGACCCATCCTTGAAAGCCTGCTGGTATCCGGCCCTGGCGTTCGCGGGATCGGTGAAATAATCGGCAAAGTCCGTGCCGATAAGGTCGTTACGTGAATAGCCCGTGACGCGCTCCGTGGCAGTATTGACGTCCGTGATTTTTCCTTCTGCGCTGATGGTGACGAGCGGGTCCAAACTGGCTTCGATCAGGCTGCGGTTATAGGCGCTGGCTGCCTGCAAGGCTTCTTCTGCGGCCTTTCGGTCGCTTATGTCGCGGGCTGCCGCGAAAACACCCGTAATTTCACCTGATTCGTCCCGATACACGGAAGCGTTGTACATTACCGGCGTCAGCCAACCTTCTCTGTGGCGGATCTCCAGTTCATAGTCCTTCACCAACCCGTCGCGAAAGACCTGTTGGTATCCTTCTCTTGCTCGTGCAGGATCGGTGAAATAATCGGCAAAGTCCGTCCCGATCAGCTCGCTTCGCGTGAAGCCGGTTACACGCTCTGTGCCTCTGTTCACGTCGGTAATCTTTCCTTCACCGCTGATGGTGACGAGCGGGTCCAAACTGGCCTCGATGAGGCTGCGGTTGTACGCACTGGCGGCTTGCAAAGCTTCTTCTGCGGCCTTTCGGTCGCTGATGTCACGAGCTGCTGCGAAAACACCCGTGATCTCACCTGATTCATCCCTGTATACGGAAGCGTTGTACATAACCGGAGTCAACCGACCGTCTTTGTGGCGGATCTCCAATTCATAATCTTTGACCAAACCGTCCCGGAACACCTGTTGATAGCCGGCCCTCGCTCTTGAAGGATCGGTGAAATAATCCGCGAAGTCCGTCCCGATGAGTTCGTTTCGTGAATAGCCGGTGACACGCTCGGTGCCTCTGTTCACGTCGGTGATCTTTCCTTCGCCGCTGATGGTGACGAGTGGGTCCAAACTGGCTTCAATAAGGCTGCGGTTGTAGGCGCTTGCTGCCTCCAGTGCTTTCGCTGCACGTTTGCTCTCGGTGATATCCCGGGCCGCTGCAAAGAGACCGATGATACTCCCTGACTCGTCCAAGTATACCGAAGCGTTGTACATGACCGGAGTCAACTGTCCGTTCTTGTGCCGGATTTCCAACTCGTAGTCCGTCACCGAGCCGTCTCGAAAGGCCTGCTGGTATCCGGCCCTGGCCTTATCAGGATCGGTGAAGTAATCCGCAAAGTCTCTCCCGATGAGTTCGTTGCGTGAGCAGCCGGTCACACGTTCGGTCCCGGTGTTCACGTCGGTAATCTTCCCTTCCGCACTGATGGTGACCAGCGGGTCCAGACTGGCTTCAATGAGGCTGCGGTTGTACGCGCTGGCGGCCTGCAGGGCTTTCTCGGCTCGTTTACTCTCTGTGATGTCCCGGGCCGCAGCGAAGAGGCCGATAATGTTGCCTGACTCGTCCCGGTAAACCGAGGCATTGTACATAACCGGCGTCAACCATCCGTCCTTGTGGCGGATCTCCAACTCGTAGTCAGTCACGGAACCATCCCGAAAGGCCTGTTGGTAGCCTGCTCGGGCTCTCGCGGGATCGGTGAAATAGTCGGCAAAGTCCGTGCCGATGAGTTCGTTTCGGGCATGGCCGGTGACCCGTTCCGTCGCGGTATTGACGTCCGTGACCTTGCCTTCGGCGCTGATGGTGACGAGCGGGTCCAAACTGGCTTCAATGAGGCTGCGGCTGTACGCGCCGGCTGCTCGTAACGCTTCCTCCGCCCGTTTGCGGTCACTGATGTCACGGGTAATCGATGAAGCGCCCACAATCTCCCCGGATGGGCTCTTGATCGGTGAGACGGTGACCGAGACATGGGTGTTATGGCCGACCCGGTCCATACGCATCGTTTCATAATGTTCGATGCGTTCCCCGCCCTTAATTCTCGAGAGAATTTCCGGTATCTCGTCGTGGCGGTCAGGAGGCACCACGATGTGAATGGGCTGACCGATCGCTTCTTCGGCGGTGAAACCGTACATCTTCTCCGCAGCGGCGTTCCAACTCAGGATCGTGCCGTCAAGCGTCTTACCGATAATCGCATCGTCGGAGGATTGCACGATCGAGGCCAAGAATGCCCGCTCGGCTACGACATTCCCTTCTTCCAGGGCTTCCCCGAACTCCCGTTCCGCACGCTTGCGGGAACTGATGTCCCGGATGATGGAAGACGCGCCGACAATTTCCCCGGACGAACTCTTAATCGGCGAGACGGTGACGGAGACATAGATGTTGCGGCCGTCTCTGTCCATGCGCAGGGTTTCGTAATGGTCAATGCGCTGGCCGTCCTGGATTTGCGAAAGAATGCGAGGAATCTCATCATGACGATCCGGGGGCACCAAAATAAGAATAGATCGACCAATGGCTTCTTCAGCCGTGAAACCGTACATTTTCTCCGCAGCGGCGTTCCAGCTGAGGATCGTGCCATCGAGGGTCTTTCCGATAATTGCATCATCCGACGACTCGACGATCGACGCCAGAAACGCTCGCTCGGCCAGAACGTTGCCCCCTCTCAAGACCTGGTCAAATTCCCGTTTCTCGACCATTAACTGTACCTCCGGCGTTGAGAGAACTCAGTGTCCTCTTGCCTCAGTCACAAATTGTGATGAGATGAAAAATGCCTGCCATTCCATGCAGGTTTGCCCGAGATCACGCTGTGCGTCACTGTGGTCGGGAGGTCGCAAGGCCATGGCCGGTGGATTCCCGCGCTCCCAGGTGGTTGCCGCGTTTCTGGGAATAAATACCAATAGTATCGGGTTGAGTCGCTGCCTCGCACGCGGCCGCTCTTGCCGTCATTTCGGCCTGGTCGTGCGATGGGATAGACTGCCCCCACTAAAACCCGAGGGCGGAATCAGCACTATGCAATAGGGTCCGGCTCCGGCGTCTCCCGGAACTTCGACGGGGGGATCGCCAAGACAGCGAGACGGACCTGAAGAATTCGCAATAAACGGGCAGCAATGAGGACGGGTACTTCCTCCTCAAATGTCGAGCGCCCCAGTCTCAAGAAAAATCAGTTACTTGAGTATAGCACTCTACATCTCGGATAGGAGGAAGTCAAGAATTGTATCGATGCAGTTAGGTGGAGGCCAAGAGACAATGCTAGGTCGATTCAGGAATGTATTTACGTGGTTGTCAGCGCCAATCCTGGGTAGGGGCGGGGTTTATCCCCGCCCGCTTTGCGAGGCGTGAGATAACGGGCGGGGATAATCCCCGCCCCTACAATCGGTCGTGCCAAGATTGGAACTCGTCGGGGAATTCTGAGACGGCCGCTGAAGCACACGGCTATTCATGGTACGCCCTTCGGGCGAATACTTCTTCCGGAAGGGTGGATTGGCATATTTTGCTCCCTTCCTCGACGTAACCGAACCATCTTCAAGACTTCGGTTCAGGGGTTGACTGAACGCCGAGAGTAAAGTAAGGTAATTTGTTGGCATCGCCCGGATTATCCGGACCATCACGGCTATTCTCGAACCGGAGCAAAGCCCATGACTACTCTGAACCGGTGGGATCCGTTGAGAGACCTCCTGAACTTTCAGGAGAAGCTGAATAGGCTTGCGCATCGGCACTCCGAAGAACGTTGCGCACTCACGGGCCCTTCCTGGGGACCTTCGGTGGATGTGCTGGAAACTCCGGACTCGTACATCTTTCGGGTGGATCTCCCGGGAGTGGGCAAGGAACAAATCAATATCGAGGTACGCGGGAGCCGGCTTATCATCCAGGGCGAGCGATCCGTACCCGATGAGCCTCCGATCGCAGCGTATCACAACGTCGAATGCAAGACCGGCTGCTTTCAGAGAAGCTTCAGCCTGCCCGGCCTAGTGAACGTGGATGATGCGAAAGCGACTTATGTGGACGGCGTGCTGGAAATAGTGCTGCCCAAGGCGCAGGAATTCGGCCGTGCAGGAGTGACGGTCGTGTGTCTCGGATGAGCGCTGCGGGCGGAGAAGTCGCTTTACCGACGATCGCCGGAAATACGGTAACCTCGATCACCCCGCACGAGGCGTAATCGACCTTCAAGCCGGTCGATTATTCGTTTGGAAGGGCCGTTCCTGAGACAGGCCGGCCCAGGACAGGGAGCAAGGTATGGAAGGACCCGAAGACGAGGGCGGATTCAAGGTAAGCGACAAACGGCGGTTCACCATGGAGGGCGAACCGAAGACCGAGGCTGAGGCAGCCGCAGAGCAAAAGGAGAAGGCCGAAGCCGCCCGAGCGACCGCAGCCGCGGCCGAGCCCGAACCCAAGAAAGAGCAACAAGAACAGGCTCAGCAGAAACCGCTGCCGCCAGTGGATTTCACGATGCTGATTCTCAGTCTGGCCAATACTGCGCTCTTTCAGTTAGGATTCGTCAACTCTCCCGACAGCGGTATCACCAAGGACCTGGAAGGCGCTCGGCAGACCATAGACATTATCACGATGCTGGAAAAGAAGACTCAGGGAAATCTCACCGACGAGGAGCGGAAAGTGCTCACGGAGACCCTGTTTCAACTACGTATGGCCTATGTGGAAGCCACCAAGTGAGGCGGCCGCTCCGCACGGTTGCACGAAAGATTGAGGAGATGGATACATGAGGATATGTGACATTTGCGGCAAGAAGCCGTTGCGAGGTTTCAACGTCAGCCACGCACACAACCGCACCAAGAAGATCTCGTTCCCCAACCTGCAGAAAATCCGCGTGGTGGAAGCTTCGGGTCGAGTGAAGCGAATCAAGGTCTGCACGCGGTGCATTCGTTCCAACAAGGTGACGAAGGCGCCGTAAGGAGCCAATACGCAGTTGGGTGAGGGCTTGTTGGTCGCCGCGCTTGGATGTTGAGAGCAGAATCCCCCCTAACCCATACGTTAAGATAAGCAAGATTCCAGAAAGATGCCCCTCCCTGTCCCTCCCCGTCAACGGAGAGGGAACGCACTTCCCCCCGTTGACGGGGGGATTGAGGGGGGGCGGTTGACGACAAGAATCTGCACGGCGCAGAAAAGACACGTCCTCGGGGCTGCACCGCCTCTTATCTTAACGCCTACGCCCTCCTCCCCCCTTTCGTAAAGAGGGGCAGGGGGGATTTGTCATGCAAAGTGCCATGCGTTTTTCACGTTGGTGGGTTGCCCAGCAACTCGTCCCCGACCGCTCCGTACTATCCCGCTCAACAAATCCTCGGAAGTAATTCCCCCGATGGTTCGGCAAGCACCCTCGTGCCGCCCACGCGGGTTTTCATAATCACTCGAGAGGCATGATCGGCCGCTATTTCTCCGATTACCGCGGCGTCTTTCGCAAGAGGACAGTCTTTCCACAGGTCGAGCACCCGATCGGCGAATCCCTTCTTGACCACCACCACGATCTTTCCCTCGTTTGCCGCCTGGAGCGGGTCGATCCCCAGGATTTCGGAGGCCGCCCGGACACTGGTATCGAGTGGGATAGCAGCTTCATCTACGATGACCCCCTTGGCCGTTCGGGCCGCGATCTCATTCAACGTCGCAGCCAGTCCGCCTCTCGTGGGATCGCGGAGAAACTTGAGACCCGGTCCGAGTTCGAGAAGACGCTCGATCAGCGGCCAGACCGAGGCTGAGTCGCTTTGGAGTGCGAAATCAAACGAAAACTCTGCACGGCTGAGCATCACCGCCATGCCGTGATTCCCGACCGGCCCGCTCACGATCACTTCGTCGCCGACTTCGATGCCTTCCATGCACGGGACCGTTTCAGCTTCGATGCGGCCGATACCCGAGGTGTTGATAAAGATCCCGTCAGCGCCTCCTTTCGGAACCACCTTTGTGTCGCCCGTGACGATCTCGACTCCTGCTTCGTCCGCGGCGCGGGCCGCTGAGTCAAGGATCGTCTTGAGTTTGTCTAAGGGAAAACCCTCTTCGAGAATGAGCCCCATGGAGAGAAAAAGCGGCCTCGCAGCGGAACATGCGACGTCGTTGCAAGTGCCGTGCACTGACAGAGATCCGATGTTTCCACCCGGAAAGAATATCGGTGAAACCGTGAATGAATCGGTAGTGTAGGCGATCCGGTCCCCGAGTCCGGTGAGCACCACCGAATCGGGCAGGGCCGCAAGCTTCCCTCGATCGAATCGAGGGACGATCAGATCACGAATCAGCCTTCCCGTAAGTCGTCCGCCTCCGCCGTGGCCGAGGAGCACTCTGCCGTCCTTGTCCATGACAAACCCTTCGCGTTGAAGAATCTAGAGGCCGCCAGAAATGATGTCCGTATGTCCAGGAGATGAACATCCCGAAAGGCATCGTCGTTCCCGCGTAGGCGGGAACCCAGAAAAGGCAGCTGGATTCCTGCTTTCGCAGGAATGACGGGAGGACTGCCGCGGCAAATGGACAGAAATCCGGCAAACACATCGTGAGCAAGAAGATTATAACCGCTTATTTGGCGGGACGCACGAGAAAGTGGCGTAAGAGAACTTTCATTCAGTAACGAACCCAGGGTGGCTGTGGGAGGCCTAGGTCAGCCGCACAATCCCCGACGCCACCTGTGAGGGCATTGTCCAGCCGATCTAGCAGTCGCACAGTGCGAGGCCGGACTACAAGGGGTGAGATTTCATTGAGCAGGTGGGTGGCTCCGACGTTATACGTCGGAGCGCCAGAGGCGCAAGAGGTCCGACTCGTCTTCTTGTCTGATGACCTCCCACGAGAATCGTGGAAAGAACCTCTTGTTGCTCCGCAACCCCGACGTGTAACGTCGGGGCCACCCGGCGCAACGGAGTGCCCTCATCGACCTGCACGCAGTCAGATAGGGACCGCACCATTTGCACGGCAGGATCGATAGGGGAGCACAATAATGTGCTACTTGTCTTGACCCCACTGAAGCTGCTTCTGAGGTTCGGGCGCTGGTGCATCAGCCTTGCCCCAGGGCAACTTCTTCGTGTCAGGTTTGTCCGCTTCGCTGGGAACCGAAGGCTTTTCCCTTTTGCTTTTCGGCTTCTGGGCCGCGGGGGCTGGCTGGGGGCGTTCACGACGCGATGGAGTCACGGCCGGTCCGCTGCTGTCACCGGACCGAGGCGCTCGCCGGGGTGTTTCCCGGTATGTGGGCCTCTCGGACTCCGGTCTTTGCGGCACCGGTGCGGCCACGACCGGTTCCGGGAGATCGGCCGCTTCCGGTTCAGGTTCAGGCACGTCATAGACTTCGAGCTGCCCGAGGGACTTGGGCTGTTTCACGGGGTCCATGATTTTGAAAGGGAGGTCTTTTGCGGTGATTTCGATGTCGCGCTGCTCGCCGGGATCCCAATAAATGTCGTCCGCGTACACGATCCCCACGGGGGCCGATCCCAGCAAGACGGCAAGAGCCACGATTAACAACGTTTTCATGGCGTTCTCCTTCCCAGTGTTCGGTGCAGCGTCAGGCCCCGCTATCGTCCCCCTGCATGCTCACCGGTTTGGACTCTCTTTGTAGCACAAATGGCCGTAATGAGTCAATAAGTGCGTTATCGGACTCGTGTCCGTTCAGTTACGTGCCGCTGGGACGTGGTCAGTCCCTGAGCGCCCTGCGAACGTAGCGGCAAATGCCCCGAAGGGGGCAAACCATGAATAGCCGTAGGGTTCACCCTACGGAAACGATGATTACAACCGGTTTTCAAGGACCCTGAAGGGGTCCTCCATGTGGGGAACGGACGACCCCGTCAGGGTCGTTTCAGACCACTTGCATGCCGCATTCCGTGGGCTGAAGCCGCACGGCTATTCACGTTACGCCCTCCGGGCGAAGACCTTCTCCGAGTGCTGGTTCAACAATTTTGAAATCTTCGCTGCACGTCACTGAATGATTATCCGGATTGGGCCGAGCCTTTCGTTTCCTGGCGGCAATGGTAGGACCGGCATCTTGCCGGTCATCTGAAATTCGACGTCATTTGGCCCCAAAGATGAGCGTTCCGCTCACCACGCTCTGTTGGATCAAGTTGTCTCGTTCGAGGTATCGCAGATAGGCCATCGTTTCCGCCACTTCGATAAACCGGTGAAAAGCTCTCACGAAAAGATCTTCGATTACGTGAGTCGTCTTACTTCGGATGCGGGCTGCCGCCTTCACGGGGGTCATCGGCTCTTTGCTCACGGCGGCCAGAATCTTCTCGGCCCGCTTCTGGTGCCACCGCGTGATCTGTTCCACTCTCGCCGGAGCATTCCGGAAAACTCGGCCGTGGCCGGGCAACACCTGTTTCGGTTGCAGCGCGACGGTGCGGGCGAGGCTGTCAAAGTGATCTTTGAGCGGATTTCCCGCATCCGACCACACCTGAATGAACGGCACCACATTGGGGAGGAGATGATCGCCGCACACGAGCAGCCCATGTTCCGGCTCGTGCAGGCACATGTGCCCCGGCGTGTGACCAGGCGTGAGAACGCAGGAAAACGAGTATCCATCATAGCTCAGAGTGTCGCCTTCGCGCACTTCCGTCGTTTCGAGACCAAGAGACGGATCGAACCTGTATGTGCCGCGAAATGCGTGATCCAGGTTCTGGCTGTCTTCAGCCGAATAACCCCACGATTGAGCATAGGCGATCAGCGCCTCCCAGAAAGGCCCCGATCGCAACCGGTCGATTTCGGTGCCGCTCATGAAAACTCGGATCCCGTGACCGATCAACTCAGGGATAAGGCCGAAGTGGTCGGAATGGTAATGGGTGATGAAGAAATCAGTTCGACTGAGATCGATATCCAGTTCGGCAAGTCGGTTGAGCAGGCATGCCAAACCTTCTGGAGTGCGCGTAGCGGTGTCAATAACCAGATTTCGCGGCTGCGCGACAACCGCGTACGAGTTGGTCGATTTCATGGGGTGCCTGGGCAACGGCACTTCGATCCGATAGAGATGACGCGCTACTTCTTCCAACATTCTGTATTCTCGGCTTCCCGCTGGTCCGTATGTCGCGGGAACGGGAACGACCGCATTCCCCCAGCCGCGCGACTGATACCGATGCGCTTTCTAACAAGTAACATAGAAATGGCCGGCAGAGCCTGCCCCGGACTCGATCCGGGGGACTCCGGCCCCCACCATCGCTTATGGTGGCGGCCGGCCTCCGTGCCCGCCATTTCACTTGTATGAGAGCTCATCAGTACAAACCCGACGACATCAACTCAATTGCATCGACGGATTTTGTTGGGTGAGTAATTCGTATCGCATATTGCCGCCGCAGAACCGTCCGATCAACTCCATGGCCTCCCGGCAGATCTCCTCGACTTCGACGGGCGTTACGGGTGGGAGTCCGTCAACGTTCAACTCAAGTGCGGTGGTCTCGGGAACGATAAGCGTATGTCGAGCCTGTCGCCAGGTCCATCGCCGGGTGAGAACGGTGTTGCCTTCGACAAAGACGATTTCTCCTGGGAGCGGGTGCTCCATGACCTCAGAGCCGAACGCCACAAATTCCTCTTCACCCGTGGCGGGACGCAGAGCGATATCCTGGGTGAGCGTGCCGATTGCGTGGCCCCCTGCCGGAACCAAGCGACGCAGTGAAAGGACATTCCCGATGTCGACCAGTGTGCTGATAGATGGAATCTCGTTGTTCTTAAGGACTCGCCGTGCCATAGCCTCCATGGACGGACGGAACTCGCTCGGCTTGGCTCCGAAAGCGCGATACGCCTCTCTCCAGGATGCAATCCGGGGATCTTGTGCCACTGCATCGGGCTTCAGACGGGCTCGCAGGCCTGCTTCAGCCTCTCGAAGCATTTGGACAAGTGCCGCGGGTGAATCGCCGTTTCGTATGTCATTGGCAACCACCACTCCTCGCACGTAACCGGGGTAGTTGCCGAATACCTCGGAAGCGATGGTGTACCGTATCGGATTCTGGTTCATGTGATCCTTGTACCTCGCAGTCAAGAGTGAACACCAAGATTTGGCGTGTACCACATCCTGTCCGGAGTGTCTACCTGTCCGAAGTCCTGGAATGAACACCATCTTCTGTGGGTGGCTCCGACGTTATACGTCGGAGCGCCGACGGCGTAAGAGGTCTTGATCGCTCCTCATGAGGCTTCTCTCATGCGAGAAAGAACATGGACCTCTTGTTGCTGCGCAACCCCGACGTGTAACGTCGGGGCTATCCTGCGTTACCTCCACAGGTGCGGGACATTCTGCTCGGGCCCCGCCCAGAGATTGTTCGGTCCGCTGGAAAACCGGCCTCAACGATAGGGTTTGCGGAACCGCCCAGCGTAACTGAATCCTTACCCTTACGCAAATTCTGTCGTTGACCGGAATGCCTTGTTCGCGGTAGGGTAGCTCATCCAACAACTGCGACAGGGAAGTGCTGGGGGCAGGGGGACGGGAGTGGTGTCGGCAGCCGATGCGAACTCGCGGATTGTCTGTTTCAGGCGAGTTGCTTGGAACGAGCGTCCGACCTGTGAGGCTTCGCAGAGACAGGGCCGCTTTCCCAGTGCAGTTGCCGGGGGCCGGAGGGGATGGCATGAAAGAGGTGATAGTGCCGGTCAGGCGTGTCCTGATCGATATTCGCAATGGTATGAGCGATCAGGAGCTGACCAAGAAATACGGACTTTCTTCGGCTGGACTTCACGACCTTCGCAAGCAACTCATTCAAGCCGGCATGATCGAGCAGGTCGCGGGCGGTTACCGAGTCCCCCACACAAGAAAGATCAACACGCTCGATGTGATTTCAGACATTCGTTCGCGGATGAGTATCTCCCACCTGATGGAAAAATACACTGTCTCGGCCAAGCGACTCGAGACGCTCTTCAGACAATTGATGGCAGGAGGGCACGTAACTCAGGAAGAGCTTGAACCGATCGCTCAAGACGCCGCTGACACCGGGGCGCTGATACCGGTCCGACGGTTTCCGCGATTTCAACCACCGCTGCCGCTGGCAGTCTTGACCGGTATCACGTCTTTCCCCGGCAGGGTGGTCGATATTTCTGCTTCAGGGCTGAGGGTGTGCGGAGTGACACCTCTTCCGACTACCATGGTCAGAATCACTGTTTTGGGCGACGAGTTCGGTGAGTTCGAGCCGTTTGAGTTCTTTGGAGAATGCCGGTGGAGCACCACGAATTCAGCGAATGATTTTGAGGCTGGATTCGAGATCGTCAAGATTAGTGCAATCGATTTGCACAAGTTGCTCCGCACGCTGGAAAGCTGCGAAGACGACCTCCGCAACGGTACAAAGCGGTTTCTCGAGTGACGCCCGCGCATGCGGATGCCGTTCACTTCACCGTGCCGAGCCTTTCTTCTTGTCGGAATCGAGAAAGGCATCACCGGTGCGGTTGAGGACCTCTGCGAAACGTTCGCCGCTTCGGCAGTGCTGGAGGTAATGGTCCAAGCAGCGTTCAACGCAGTCGAGCGCTTCAGCCTTCGGGAGAACGATGCCCAGCTCTCGCCCCAGTTGGGGATGACGGCCGAGTTTGCCTCCCACAAGTAGACGGTATCCCTCGGTCTGCTTGTCGAGCGTGCCCGTCGGACAGGCCTTGACGCAGTCCCCGCAACAAACGCATTTCCCCAAATCGATAGCGGGGCGATCTGCCCCGTCGGGAAACGTGATCGCTCCCTCTTCGCAAGCCTCTATGCACGCGCGGCACTGTGAGCACGCTTCGTTGGTAACTCCCGGCCGCACAGCGCCGATGACGCCCACGTCAACTATCTGAGGCCGCGAACAAGCGTTCGGGCAATCCGCGACGGTCACCCGGAACTCGTGGTGGAGCTTGAGCGGGCCCTGAACCCTGCGTTTCAAGAAGCTGCGAAGGTCTTTGCCGGTCAAGAGCCTTTCCAATTCGCGAGGCATTTCGTCGTTCGCGACCGCACGGCGAGGACAGCCGGAAGACCCGAAACACGATTCGACTTGATATCCCTTTACTTCGTCTTCCATCTTGTTCAAGAACCGCTTTCGGCACACTTCCACGTGCTCGAGAGTCACCACTGGCGCGCCCTGCCGAGCGGCCTCTTCTTCGACCCGTTGCCGAACCCGCCGCCTGACAAAGAATGGGACTTTCGAAATCGCTTCCTGTGCTTTGTCATTCCACTTCATATCCGTAGACCTCGGGTGAATTTCGATCGCTACCTTAAAATATCCACTGACTTCAATAACGTCATTGACTTGGGTCAATTCTTGCTGAATGTGCTGTTAAAGCGTTTGAGAAGATTAAGAGCCCAAATTGGAGTGGCGGCGACCAGCTTCTTTCGCTTCGGACGGCAAGCCTGACTTCGCTCCAGAAGCAGGACGCGGCCGCGCAATCGGGTGATCGAGTGGTTGTCGGCATCTGACAAAAAATGTGGCGAGCGCTATCGTCGATTTATGATATCGTGAGAGAGTGTGGGGCCGCAGTTCAGGAGAAGGAGCAGGCGAAGGCCCGTCGGAGGGGGCTCACCGTGAAAATATTCAAAATCCTTTTTCTCGTGGGAAAAGACAGGCCGGGGATTGTCGACAAGCTGTCAAGCTTCCTCTTCGAGCGCGGCGCCAACATTGAAGACAGCCGGATGGCGGCGATGGGCGGCTGCTTCTCGATCATGACGCTCTTTTCGTGTGAAGAGGAACAGCTCGAGGCAATTACTGCCACTCTCGGCGAGTTGGAACGGCTCGGATTCGAGACATCATTCCATGATGCCCAGGATCCAGCCACTGTCTCCAAGGGGCCCGAACTTCCTCTTCACCTGGAAGTGGTAGCAATGGACCATCCCGGCATCGTTCAGAAGGTGGTCCACATCCTGCATCGTCACAAGGTGAATATCCAGTCACTGAACACCCAGATCCTGCGCGCTCCGCACACGGGGGCTCCGCTCTTCGACTTGAGCCTTGTTGCCGGCGTCCCAGCGGAAACTTCGGTCACTCGGGTGAAGGAAGAGCTGGAGGAACTAGCGTATGAAATGAACCTGGATCTCAGCTTCAAAAAGTGAACATCACTGTGCTCAGAAAGACCTGAAGGGTCGACCGCCTTCCAAGAATTGTAATTGACCCAATTGACACTGCCGATTGCAGAGCGGCATGCAAACTTGTAGCACGGGGAGGAATCGGTGATGCCTAGAAACCACCCAATGGAGTTGAGGAAATTCTTGGTTCCGGAATTCGTCTATGGAGACGGGGCCATCTCTTTGGCAGGCCGGTATGCCCGCAATTACGGAGCCAAGAAGGTGTTGGTCGTTACCGACCCCGGCATTGTCGAGGCCGGATGGGTTGAGAAAGTGGAGGAGGTGCTCAAAGACGACGGCGTACCGTATGTCATCTTTGACGAAGTGACGCCCAATCCCAAAGATAATGAGGTGATGACCGGGGCGGAGGTATATCGGGACCAAGGGTGCGATGTGGTACTGGCAGTTGGCGGTGGGAGCCCCATGGATTGTGCCAAGGGTATTGGCATCGTCAACAGCAACAACAAGCATATTGTCGAGTTTGAGGGCGTGGATGAAGTACCCATGCCCGGGCCGCCGTTGATCTGCATTCCCACGACTGCAGGGAGTTCGGCGGACATATCTCAATTTGCCATCATAGTCGATACCGCCCGAAAGACGAAGATCGCTATCATTAGCAAGACGGTGGTTCCGGATACGTCTTTGATAGACCCAGTAACTACCACCACCATGTGGCCGGAGCTTACCGCCGCAACCGGACTGGATGCACTGGTCCATGCCTGCGAAGCATATGTTTCCAATGCCAGTTCCCCTATCACCGATCTGGGGGCTTTGGAGGCGATTCGTCTGGTGGAACATAATTTGATCCCTGCCATCAAGAATCCGCTTGATTTGGAATTTCGGAACAACATGATGATGGCCAGCCTTTTAGCGGGCATGGCCTTCTCAAACGCGAGTCTGGGTTTGGTTCACGCCATCTCGCATAGCTTGGGAGGGTTGTTGGATGTGCCTCACGGTGTCAGCAATGCCATAATGTTGGAGCACGTGGTGGAATATAACTTTGCGTTCGCAGCGGAAAGATATGCCAAGATCGGCTCGGCTCTTGGGCTTGACATGGATAGTCTGAAGCCTGCAGATTGTAAAGATGCGATCCTTCAAAAGATAACGGGAATGAGAAGAGACGCTGGCATACATCAAACACTTGAAGAATTGCGGGTAACCGTGGAGGACATCGGAACGCTTGCCAGAAACGCATTCCGAGACCCCTGTTTGGCGACCAATCCCAGACAACCGACGGTGGAAGAAATAGAGGCAATCTATGAAAAGGCACTCCGGATACAATCATGTTGAATATTCCTTGCGCGAGAAAATCATAGGGCTGGGCGAACGCTCGATCAGGAAGAGTTACTATCCTCAATTGCAGAGGGAGGCGGAGTATCTCAAGGAGAAATCTGCAGCCCTTATCCAAATGCTGGCGGATCTCGAAGAAGCTAGAGAAATGCTGGAAGAGAGCGAGGCCAGATACCGGTCCATTTTCGAAAACACCGGCACTGCAACCGTGATTATTGAGGAGGACGGAACCGTTGCGCTGGCCAACGACCAATTCGCAAACCTGTGTGGATATGCCCGCGAAGAAATAGAGGGAAGGAAAAGCTGGATCGAATTCGTGGTCGAGGATGATCTCGCGAAGACGAGAGAATACTACCACCGGCGAAGAGTCGATCCGAAGGCCGCGCCTGCCAGGCACGAGTGTGATCTTGTGAACCGAGGTGGCCAAGTCAGAAACATACTCTTGACGGTAGATATGATTGCAGGGACCTCGCAGTGTGTGGCCTCGCTCTTGGATATTACCGAGCGCAAGCGTGCCGACATGGCTCTGCGAGAATCCGAGGAGAAATATCGCCTCCTGGTGGCGAATGCTGGTGAAGCTATTCTGATTGTCCAGGATGGCGACATCAGATTCCTAAACCGCAAATGCCTTGAGATGACCGGGTATTCTGAAGAGGAATTGCTCGAGTTTCGCTTCGCCGATCTTGTCCATCCTGATGATAGAGGCATGGTCCTACAACGCTATGAAGAGAGACTGAGAGGAGAGAGAGAGCCTGAGACCTATCCATTCAGGATCTTGAACAAAGCTGTCGATGAAATATGGGTTCAGTTCTGCGGCGCCAGGATCACCTGGGAAGGGAGACCGGCAGACCTTGCTTTTCTCCAGGATATCACTGAACAGAAGAAGCTGGAAGCCCAATTCGTGCAAGCTCAGAAAATGGAAGCAGTGGGACGGCTCGCTGGTGGTATAGCTCACGACTTCAATAACATGATCGGCGCGATTCTCGGGTATTGCGATTTGATCCTTCCGGGCTTGAGAGAAGGGGACCCGCTGTACTCCGATATCATGCAGATCAAGATATGTGCGGAACGATCAGCGGCTCTCACGCGGCAACTGTTGGCATTCAGTCGCAAGCAGATACTAGTTCCCAAGGTACTGAACCTCAGCGAAGTGGTTGAAGAATTCAAGAGCGTGTTGTCAAGACTCATCGGCGAGCATATCAAGCTGCAGATCATCCGAAGAGCTTCGCTCGGTTTTGTGAAGGCGGATCACGGGCAGATCGAGCAAATCATTATGAACCTGGCAGTGAACGCACGCGACGCGATGCCAAACGGCGGGAAGCTCACGATTGAGATAGAAAACGTTCAAATTGACGAGCGCTATGCTGCGACGCATATTGGCGCCACGCCGGGGCCGCATGTCATGCTGGCGGTAAGTGATTCGGGTTGCGGGATGGCAGCGGAGACGCTGTCCAGGATTTTTGAACCCTTCTTTACCACTAAAGAAGCAGGCAAAGGTACGGGCCTCGGCCTCTCCACAGTGTATGGCATCGTGAAACAGAGTGGCGGCAGCATTTGGGTCTACAGCGAATTGGGAAAAGGCGCTACCTTCAAATTGTATTTCCCCCGCGTGGAGGCCGCACGGAAGGAGAAGAAGCGTAGTCGCCCGGACGCGCTTCGCGGCGCTGGAGAAACAGTGCTCGTCGTAGAGGACTCGGACGCTCTCCGGGCTCTTGTCGTCCGAATATTGGAGTGGGCCGGATATGCGGTAATAGCGGCGAGCAACGGCGGAGAGGCACTCCTCACGTGTGAGCGATTTCCCGGTCGCATAAAGCTGCTTCTTACAGACTTGGTTATGCCGCAAATGGGCGGCTGCGAGCTGGCGAACCGGCTAGGCCAGACATGTTCGGAGATGAAAGTTCTCTACATGTCGGGCTACACGGACAATTCTATAGCGCAGAACGGCACGCTGGAGCCAGGCGCCCACTTCATTCAAAAGCCTTTCAATGCGGAAGCGCTGCTAAGAAAGATCAAGGAAATCTTGACACTCGAGGGGTGAATAATCCTTCGATAGGTGTCTCTGTCATATGATATCCGTTCCCACGGCTGTTCGTTTCCGCGCACACCGCCATCACACACCCATCTCTCTCTTGACCGCGGAGAACTGCTCCATCGCGAAATCCAGGTCTTCAATCGTATGCAGAGCGCTCAACTGTACGCGGATGCGGGCCTGTCCCATTGGCACCACCGGATACGAGAAGCCGATCACATACAGGCCCCGGTCGAGGAGCTTTGCCGCCATCTGCTGTGCCAATGCCGCGTCCCCGAGCATGATCGGAACGATGGGATGGTCGCTGGGCTTGATCTCGAAGCCGCGGGCGGTCATGTGCTCGCGGAAGTATTTCGTGTTTGCCGCGAGACGGTCCCTAAGTTCGGTCGTCTCGGACAGGAGTTGGATCGCCCTTATCGATCCGGCTGCGATCATGGGCGCGAGAGTGTTGGAGAAGAGGTATGGTCGCGACCGTTGGCGCAGCATGGCCACGATCTCCGCACGACCACTGGTAAAGCCGCCGCTTGCGCCGCCAAGCGCCTTGCCGAACGTACCCGTGATGATGTCGATGCGGCCCATTACTCCGCGGTATTCGTGCGTCCCCCGGCCGGTGCGCCCGAGAAAGCCGGTCGCATGCGAATCGTCCACCATGACTAAAGCGTCGAAGCGCTCCGCGAGATCGCAGATCGCGTCCAGCTTGGCTATGGTGCCGTCCATGGAAAAGGCTCCGTCTGTAGCAATCAAACGGAACCGTGCACTCTGAGCGATCTGTAGCTTTTCGGCCAGGTCGTCCATGTCCTCGTGACGGTACCGGTGACGTTGAGCCTTGGAGAGCCTGATCCCGTCAATGATGCTCGCGTGGTTAAGCTCGTCGCTGATGACAGCGTCTTCGGCAGAGAGGATCGTCTCGAACAGCCCGGCGTTCGCATCGAAGCACGATGTGTACAGGATAGTATCTTCCGTGCCGAGGAATTCCGAGACAGCGGCCTCCAATTCCTTGTGGACCGACTGAGTGCCGCAAATGAACCGTACGGACGACAAGCCGTATCCCCATCGATCGAGCGCCTCACGGGCCGCGGCCATTACTGCCGGGTGGCTCGACAGCCCGAGATAGTTATTGGCGCACATATTGAGCACTTCGCGGCCGTCCCGCACGGTAACGTGAGATCCCTGGCGGGACGTGAGCACACGCTCGTCCTTGAATAGTCCTTCGGAGCGCACTTTGTGCAGCTCATCGGTCAAATGTGTCCTAATTGGGCCGTACATTGGACTGCTCCTCGCTCTTGACAAGTGAAACACAGACCCCGCTTCCGCTCGCTACTATCCTGACGCCGCCCAGATTCGCACGACATTGTGTCTCTGCGCTTTTCCTCTTCCGACATCGAAGTCGCAGTCCGCCCCAGATCGATCGCTTGGAGACGAGAACTCCGGCATGTATCCGACAGCGCAGGAGACGAAATCAGGAACTCGGAGTGAGGTGTTCACATGGCCTAAGCTAAATGAATGATTACCACTCATTGTTGCCCACTTCACTTACCAGTGCTTCAGTCATGGCCTTTGCAACCTCCTCTTCCTCAAAGGAGATTGCCGATACCCCCAACCCTTCGAGAATAGGCTTTGCGTACAGAAATCTCGATCTGACAAGGGTTCTGATCCTTGGATTCAGGTCCAACGCAGTCGTGACAATCGCGATTGCGCTTGTGAGGTCCGGCACCGTAATGAGTAGGTATTTTGCTTTGCTTATTCCGGCTGCCGTCAGGATGTCACGGTGACTCCCGTCACCATATATTGCGAGGTGACCTTCAGATACCAGATGGCTGACCGTATCGACATTCAAATCTATGACAACGGGCTGCATCTGAGACTCCTTCAGGATGGTTGATACTCGCTGTCCGACAGGTCCGTAGCCGATTACAATCGCCAGGGGCTTTTCGCTTTGCGGAAGTAGTTCCGCTTGAGTCTGAACATTTGCGGCCCTTGCTTTCATCTCCGCCTGATAGTTCAGAAGTCCCCAGAGCCTTTTCCGGCCTCGCAGCCAATCCTCCACGGGATCAATCGTCTTGAAGAGCAAAGGATTGACAGTAATGGAAATCAGAGCGCACGTGACTACCACGCTGAATCCTTCTTGGGGCATCAGATTAAGACTTTGGGCCTGTTGGCTGAGCAGGAATGAGAATTCCCCGATTTGAGCCAAACCGATTGCCACGGCAAGGGCAGTACGAACCGAGTATCCGAGGACAAGGACCAGCAGACAGGAAACGAGGGTCTTTACCACTACAATCACGAAAAGACACGCAACAATGAAGCCGGGGTTCATCAAAAGAAAGCTTGGGTCCAGGAGCATACCGATGGATAGGAAAAACAGCACAGCAAAAGCGTCCCGCATCGGGAGAATATCGGCTGCCGCCTGATGGCTCAATCCTGTTTTGCCGACGACCATTCCAGCCAGAAATGCCCCGAGGGCTACGGAAGCACTAAAGATCATTGCAGAGCCAGCGGCAATCAAGAAAGCCAAAACGAGAATTGTGAGGGTGAACAGTTCTCGCGAACGAGACCGGGCGACGAGCGATAGCAACCAGGGAATGATTCTACCACCGAGAGGAAGTATCAATACCCCCAGGGCTATTAGTTTGCCGACCGCTATGCCCAATGAGGTCAGGATGTCTCCTCTTTCCTCACCGACAAATGAAACCGCCGTCATAGGCAGAAGGACTAGGACGAGTACCGTTAGGATGTCTTGGACTATTAACCATCCGACAGCAACGTGACCGTGGACGGTATCGAGCAGTCCATTGTCCGTAAGGCACCGCACCATTACGACCGTGCTGGACACCGCGAGTGCCAGACCAAGTACCATGCCGGTGCCTAACGACAAGCCAAAAGCCAAGGCCACGAACGCACCCAGGACCGTGACAGTCAGGCTTTGCACAATCGCACCCGGAACAGCGATTCCTTTGACGCTTAGGAGATCTGTCAGATCGAAGTGCAGACCTACGCCGAACATGAGTAAGATGACCCCAACTTCGGCCAATTGTCTCGCAAGATTTGGATCGGCGACAAATCCCGGAGTGTGAGGTCCCACAAGAATTCCGGCAAGCAAATAACCCACAATCGGAGACAGTTTGAGCCGATGGCTAATAAAGCCAAGGACCAGCGCTGCAAGAAGACCTATGGCGAGAATTTCAATTATCTCCAAATGGGGCATACTTAAATTATCCTATTATACACTCACAGAGCGAACAAGATTCGAACCATGAGCGGATTCGATAAGTCGTTTCAGGAAATCCGTGCGTACGCCGCTCAAGTCTTGCTGGGGGGTAAACACCTATCAAATCCAGTGGTCATAACCGGTCATCCCTCGATCCTTATCTTGAATAGCCGCTCCAATTTCCGCCAATATTTCGAGTGAAATTTCACCTGATCGTTCACGTTGTCACCTTCATCGCAAGGCCTGCAAAGCCGGCTTACCCTCATTCCCCTTCGTCCACCCAATTCAGTATCACCTTTCCGGACATTCCGGATCGCATGACCTCGAAGGCTTCCTCGTACTCGGTGTAATGGTAGCGGTGCGTAATCACCGGCGAGATATCGAGACCCGACTGGATCATCACGGTCATTTTGTACCACGTCTCGTACATTTCCCGGCCGTAGATCCCTTTGATGGTGAGCCCGTTGAAGATTACCAGGTCCCAGTCGATGGCCGTGTTGGGCGGCAGAATGCCCAGGAGAGCGATCTTGCTGCCGTGGCACGAGTTGGCGAGCATGGACCGGAGAGCGTCCGGGCTGCCCGACATCTCGAGCCCCACATCGAAGCCTTCCTTCATTCCGAGCCGTTTCTGCGCGTCTTCGATGGTTTCGTGGCGCACATCCAGCGCGAGGGTGGCGCCCATCTTTCGTGCGATATCAAGCCGGTACGGAATCACATCCGTTACGACAACGTGCCGCGCTCCTGCGTGCCGCACAATGGCCGTGGCCATGCATCCGATAGGACCCGCGCCGGTGATGAGCACGTCTTCGCCCAGCACGTCGAACGACAGCGCTGTGTGGGTGGCGTTTCCGAGCGGATCGAAGCACGCGAGCACATCCATCGGAATAGTGGGGTCGCAGTACCACACGTTGGTGACCGGGATGCAAAGGTATTCCGCAAACGCTCCGGGACGGTTTACACCGACACTGGTAGTCTTCCAGCAGAGGTGGCGCCTGCCTGCCATGCAATTGCGGCAACGGCCGCAGACGAGGTGCCCTTCGCCGGAGACCACGTCACCGATAGCGAGATCGTGGACATTGCTCCCCATTGCAGCCACAGTGCCCACGAACTCGTGCCCGATGGGCATGGGTACCGGGATCGTCTTGCTGGCCCATTCGTCCCAGTTGAAGATGTGGATGTCCGTGCCGCAGATCGCGGTCTTGTGCACCTTGATGAGCACGTCGTTGATACCGACCTCGGGGATCGGCACTTCTTCGAGCGTGAGTCCCGGTTCAGGACGTGCCTTGACGAGAGCTTTCATCTTCTCCATGGGGGCTCCGTGGATCAGCGGCCGTGGAACAGCCCGGACGCGAGCCGCCGAAGACCGGCGATTTCTTCGGTGGAAAGGGCTCGGAACAAGTATACCAGCAGACAATATGCCACTGCGGAGATGCCTACATTGGCGAACACATTCCAGTCGCGCAGAAGCAGCGTGACAACACCCATGCCCGCGGCCGCGGCGAACGGTTTGGCCGCGAGTTTGAGGATTGGCAGAGAAAAGAGATGCTTCTTGATATAGGCGTACTGGAGTTCATTGAAAATAATGATTGTCCCCAGGTTGGCCAGCACGCAGCCCATCTCGCCGTACAGCGGGATGAGCACGAAGTTCAGCACAACGTTGATTGCCGCGGAGACCATATTGATGGTCATGTCCACTTTCTGATTATCCGTTGCAATGAGAACTTGAGCCAGCGTGAACACTGTGCCGAAAGGAACCAGCGCAATGATGAGCACTCTGAGCACAGGCACCGACTCTGCAAATCCGGTCCCGTAGATGAGCGTGATGATCTGGTCGGCAAGTATCGCAGTCCCGACTACCACGGGAAAAGTCCCGAGGAACAAGTGCCTGCACGAGTTCGCGACAAAGCTCCAGAGTTGTTCCACGCCATGCACATACTCTCTGGTGAAGAACGGGAGCACTGCGTTTGAAAATGCAAGCGGCAGCGCTACACACATGCTCAGCAGCCTCATCGCGGCGCTGTAAATGCCGACCGAGTGCACGTCTTTCAATTTGGACAGCATGATCTGGTCGATGTTCAAATGAATCGTGGAGAAAATAACAATGTTGAGGAACACTGGCGATTGCGTCAACAGCAGGCGCCAGATATCGGGTCGGAATTCCCACTTGGGTCGGCCGAGCACCTTCCAATAGAATCGCGCCATGAGCGCCAGCGCAAAGACCCGCACCGCGACGCTTACCACGAACACAGGCACGATGCTATATCCCAAAACAACCAGCAGAATACAGGCCGCGACGCGGAGAACATTTTCCGCTAGATAGGTAATGGCCACGTAATGAGACTTCTCGAATGCTCGGAACACGCCGTCCATGTACCAGATCGGCGTGGACGGCAAGAGCGAAAACGCCATTACTACCGACGCGATGAAGACGCTCCGTGCATACCCCATCGCGTACACGAGACCTATCATCACCACCAGCGAGACAAGCGACGAGATAATGCCGAAGACCGTTGAGTTGAGCAGGAACACATGCACTTCGTCGCGCTTCTTTGCAACTTCCCGCACTATGAGGCTCACCAGACCGAGCGAGGCCAGCGTCTGAAATATGCCCGCGTATGCCAGAACCAAGGAATACTCGCCGAGTCCGTCCGCTCCGAGATACCGAGAGATCGCCCAAATAAGCGCGAACGACAGGAGAGGATTGAGGAAATCCGGCAACCAAAGCGACAGCGTGTTTACGAGGACGCTTGCGCCTTTCCACATGTGAGCGGTCTTTCGCATGGAATGCGTCTCCTGCCGGTTGCAGGGAATCAAGGCAGGCCGCGAGCCTTGAGCGCGCGGAAAATGCACGTCGCGAAGTCGCGTGCCATTGCCGAGCTGTAGTGCGTGAGGTCCACGTAGAGCGGCTCTTTCTTGCCTTCCTGGATGTCCGCGCACCACACGAAGTTTTCGCCGAACGATCCCTCACGCGCTCGACGTTCCACCAGCGTGTAACCGGAGCGGCCTCGGCCGTGTGAGCCGAAGCCACCTTCTGCGAATTGGTGGTACTGCAAGTCGTATTTGTAGACGGGCGTCGGCTGCCACACGAAAACGGTCTTGACGCCGAACACTGAAGCGACTCCGTCGATGATGCGCTTGTTTGTCGCATAACGGTCTACGATGTGTTCTATCATCTGAGGATCGGTAGGGGGTTCCGTGCCGTCTTCAGAGCTGAGATCAGGACCTCGATGGTGTATCGGCGGCGCCTTGGGCTGCAACACTTTGCCAACCGGTAGCTGCATGAGCGCCCTCCGCCACGCCTCCAACGGCCCGGCATCCTCATGAGCGCGACGCTTGCCGCACTCCTGGAGCATGCGGCTGAATACCGGCTCATCGCCGGGGTAGAAGAATTCGTTGACTCCGTCGATGAATATTGCCACGTCCGGGATCGTGTCTGCTGCGAGAAGCTTCACGAAGAGCGCCCGTTCCTGCGAAGAAAAATAGTGGCCGCGACCGAAGTTGTACACGCGCGCGTCTACACCGTCAGCCACAAACATGTCCTGCAAGTGCGACGCGACGGTCTGGACGTCGGGCAGGCCGTAGCAGAATGTGGTGCTCCCGCCAAACAGGAAGATGGTGCGATGGAGGTCTTTGCGAGGCGGCCACGGCCCCTGGTTCTTTGTAATTCTGAACCCGAACGGGCTCACATTTACATAGCGGCTTGAATACGGGCTCTCTTTGAACTGGGTGAACGATTCGTATTGGAAGGATCGGTGCCACGTGTGGAGAAGAAGTTCATCGATCTCTCCTGGCTTCATGTCGGGATAGAGCGCATCCACGGGCTTGCGGTGCCGCTCGGCCACGGGGTTGCGCTGTTCGGGTGACAGGGCGCTGTGTAGCGTGAGCACCAGCCAGACCAGGACATTGACCGCAACGAGGAGCAGCACCGTTGTCGTGAATACGGTCGCGGCAATCTGATACCAACTCCCATGCCCATTTTTTTGCGCAGAACGAATCATGAAAGTCCTCGGCTTCGGCCAACACTCCGTGGCTTCGCCTCGGAGACGGATAGCAAGAGCGCCATGCTGCGCCATCCTGCGGAGGGGAGACTTATCTCCTCTCCCATGAGCGTTAAGTTTAGAGGCGGTGCAGCCCCGAGGACGTGTCTTTTCTGCTCCGTGCAGATTCTTGTCGTCAACCGCCCCTCCCTGTCCCTCGCCGTCAACGGGGGGAAGTGCGTTCCCCCTCCGTTGACGGCGAGGGACAGGGAGGGGCATCTTTTTCGAATCTCGCTTATCTTAACGCCTATAATCTCCCCTCCGCACCTCCCCATACGTACGCCCGGTGGCACGTGCGTATGGCGACGACTCTCATAGGACCATCGCCAGGGTCGAGGGGCACCACCATCACCGGGACGGTCCATTTCCCGATGCTCTTCCTGCACGGACATTCCTCCGATTTCTCTCTCTTTTTCAGCAGCTCGACAACGACAGATGTTAAACCACCACCTGGAGCCGGTCAACGGAGAAACGCACGCAAAGGCATTGCTCTTCAGATATCCGCCCGTGAGATCTTGCCCCGGCCGGCCATATCAAATTTCGCAATGGTTCACCGGGACATCGAGATGCACCGGATGGTGTCGGTTCGTGAAGAGTCCCCATCCCCCTGCCCCTTCCCCTAGTATGGAGAAGGGGAGCGTCGGAATCCCCTTCTCCACCCTTGGAGAGGGGGTGGGGGGTGAGGACGGCCGCCCTCCTGGTGAACGATTACCAAATTTCTAACACACCGATAATCATTTCCGAAAAGTGCCGGTGTTGACTGAACGCGGGGCATTCCCCCACCCAGTAAGAATGTACCGAACTTCGTGAAACGACTTGCCTCGGTGTCGGCCGGCAGCATTGGCGGCCCGTCGCCGCCGAGTTGTACGAACCGTAAAGGAGAGTTGCCATGACTCAAAGGAACAAACAGAAAGGTCGCCTGAATATGAGAGCATCCTACCGGACAATCGCCCTCCTCGTGATTTTGACGGCAGTTGCACTGGCCGGTGGTGTATCGAACGGTGTTGCGGCCCCCAAGGAGACGGTAACTATCAAGGGCGCGGGCGCGACATTCCCCATGCCGATCTACGCAAAATGGGCGTCAGCGTACGAAAAGAACGGCGGCGCCAAAATCGAATACCGCGGAATCGGATCGGGCGGCGGGATCGCTCAGATCAAAGCCAAGGCCGTCGATTTCGGGGCATCTGATGAGCCCCTTGCGCCGGGAGAACTCGAGAAGCACGGACTGATCCAGTTTCCGCTCGTGATTGGCGGCGTGGTCCCCGTGCACAACATCCAGGGCGTGGCCAAGGGACAATTGAAGCTCACGCCGGACCTCCTCACCGACATCTTCCTCGGCAAGATCAAGAAGTGGAGAGACCCGCGTGTGAGGGCGGTCAACCCCGGCCTGAAGCTTCCCGATGAAGACATCACTATCTGCCACAGAGCTGACGGGTCCGGCACCACGTGGATATTCACCACGTATTTGAGCAAGGTCTCCCCGGAATGGAAAGAAAAGGTGGGTGCAGACAAGGCGGTTTCGTGGCCTCATGGTGTCGGAGGGAAAGGCAATCCCGGTGTGACGGAACTCGTCAAGAAGGTCAGCGGGTCCATCGGGTACGTAGAATTCGCTTACGCACTGGAGAACAAGCTCAATTACGTGATGTTGCAGAACCGCTCGGGAGAGTTCGTGGGTCCGACTATCAAGAGCTTCCAGGCCGCGTGCGAGAACGCAAACTGGGAAAAGGCGCCCGGCTTCTACGTAGACCTCAACGACCAGCCGGGTCAAGCGAGCTGGCCGATCACGGGCTCGTCATTCATCCTCATGCACAAGGATCAGCTGGAAGCAGGCAAGGCATTAGAAATGTTGAAGTTCTTCAACTGGTGCTTCGGGAAAGGGACTTCCATCGCTTCCGACCTGCATTACGTTCCGATTCCGCCAAAGGTTTACGGACTGGTGGAATCGATCTGGAAAACGAGCATCACTGCGAACGCCTCGCAGGTGTGGAAGGCTGAAACCTCGACGGCCGCAAACCCCGCGTCGAAGTCGAAGGAATAGACGAAAGACTATATCGGTTCTCGAAAGTGATCACGGTTTGACTTCTGGGTGCCACTGCTGGCTTGTCCAGCAGTGCGATCCCATTTCGCGAGAACTATCGAGAATCTCAATAAGCCCGCCGAGAAAAGCGTGAAGGGAGTGACGTGAACGTGTCTCAATTGCTTAACCGTCTCCACAACAACCCAATGCGATTGCTATCGGCAGGAATGATCCTCAATCTTGTACTGCTGCCGATAGTGGGGTGGTTGGTATGGAATATGTACTCAACCCTGTCCGAAACAGGAACCGTCCAAATACGGCTTCAGCACCTCGTCGGCAAGCTCGCGCACCTCAACGAGATGTTGACAATGTCCGCGCGTATGGCCGCGGTAACCGGCGATCCGGAATGGGAGAAGAATTACCGAAAGGTCGAGCCACAGCTCGACGAAGCCGTTACGGAAATTGCCCTGCTTGCTCGGGAAGAATACGGAAAAGCCTATTCCTCGCAAATAAAGCTCGCTTATCTCAAGCTGATCGAAATGGAGTCTCTGGCTTTGTCCTTGGTCCCGCGCAATCGCGGGTCCGAAGCGACTCAGATGCTCTTCAGCGCCGACTATGAAACTCAGAAAGGGCTCTACTCGCAAGGACTCGAAGCCATGGCGACAGCGGTGCAACAACGCACCAGCGAGCGCATTCGGCAATTTCGCGGCCGAATCCTGGAGGCCGGGCTCCTCGGTGTGCTCAGCCTTGCCGTACTTCTCTTCGCGTGGTTCGGCGTGTCGGTCGTGCTCAGGAGACACCTTACGCAGCGTCGGCAAGCAGAGGAGATTCTCGCACAAGAGAAGGAACGACTCGCGGTGACGCTGCGCTCCATCGGGGAAGGCGTGATTACCGTCAACACCTCGAGCCACGTGGTGATCATGAACCGCGTAGCTGAAGAGCTCACCGGCTGGAGTTTTGAAGAAGCAAACGAGAGGCTGTTAGACGAGATCTTTCGGATCGTCCACCAAACGGCCGACCGGAAGGGACAAAACCCTGTCAAGGAATTGCTCGCGTTCGGCACTGTCAGGAGCGTGGCAGAACATTGGTCGCTCGTCGCGCGAGACGGCCGGCGCCGTGTCGTTGCTCTTACAGCGGCCCCTGTCTGCGACCCGTCAAGTAAGATCGCCGGTGCGGTCGTGGTCTTCCGCGACGTGACCGAGCAGCATCGGCTTCAGGAAGAGGCCCAGCGAGCGGAAAAACTCGAGGGCGTCGGCATCCTGGCTGGAGGGATAGCACACGATTTCAACAATATCCTCACCGGAGTGATGGGCAATATCTCCCTTGCCAAGGGCATGATCGATTCTGCCTCTTCTTCGACCTATCCCCTGACGGAAGCGGAGAAGGCCTGTCGTCAGGCGACGCGTCTGACTCATCAGCTTCTCACGTTTGCAAAAGGAGGAGCGCCGGTGCGCAAAGTGTCTAAGGTGAAGGACCTGCTGCACGAGTGGGCCAAGTTCGCGCTCACGGGATCGAACGTCAGGTGCGCGTTCACCATCGATCCCGGTCTCTGGCACGCAGACATCGACGAGGGCCAGATCGGCCAGGTAATCAATAATCTCGTCATAAACGCCCACCAGGCGATGCGCAACGGCGGAACGCTTCACGTCTCGGCCGATAACTGCGCATTCTCGGCGGACTCTGGAGTGCCGTTGGCAGCCGGGAAATACGTGCGGATCCGTGTGCGGGACGAAGGTGAAGGAATCGCACCGGAGCACCTCAAAAAGATCTTCGATCCGTACTTTACCACCAAGGCCAAAGGCACGGGTCTTGGGCTCGCTACATCGTATGCTATCGTTCGCCGTCACGGCGGGCACATTTCTGTCGAGTCCACCCTGGGACGTGGGACCACCTTCAGTGTGTGGCTCCCGGCAGCGAACTCGTCCGCACCGGAGCGCGTCATACAGACGGCAGCCCCGAAGAGAGGGAAGGGCAGAGTGCTGCTCATGGATGACGACAAGGTGATACGGGATCTTTCCGCCACGATGCTGAGACTGCTCGGGTATGATGTGAGCCTGGCGGGTGACGGCAAAGAAGCGGTGAACCTCTACTCGCAAGCCAAGCGAAGCGGCGCACCTTTCGACGCTGTCATCATGGACCTCACCGTACCTGGCGGAATGGGCGGCAAGGAAGCCATGGAGCGCCTCCTCGCTGTAGATCCGGGTATAAGGGCAATAGTGTCGAGCGGGTACTCAAACGATCCGATCATGGCGGACTATCGGGCCTACGGATTCTGCGGTGTTCTCACGAAGCCCTATTCGGTGGAAGAAGTGGGCCGATTGCTCTATGCGGTGACGAATGGGAACAATACTGAGGCCGCTGCGTGAAGCCCTCAGCGATCTCGAGAAGAGTGGCCACGGTGGCCACCCTCAAAAGAGGGCAATCATATCCCAGCGATGCCGCTGAGTGGGCCTTCCGAACGGCAAAGCCCAGCCGCAGCACAGAAGGATCATGCTATATCGGTTGCCAGAAATAATGTCCGTTTACTCGAGAGACGGGTAATCGAAAAAGGAAGCGTCGTTCCCGCGAAGGCGCATAAGCGTTAAGATAAGAGGCTGTGCAGCCCGAGGACGTGTCTTTTCAGCGCCTGGCAGATTCTTGTCCTCAACCGCCCCCCCTCAATCCCCCCGTCAACGGGGGGAAGTGCGTTCCCTCTCCGTTGACGGGGAGGGACAGGGAGGGGCATCTTTTTGGAATCTTGCTTATCTTAACCCCTATGTGCTTCCGCAGGAATGACGGCTTTCGCCATGGGAATCGGACAAAAATTCTGGCAATCCTTGTATCTTCGAGATTCGGATCGGACTCAAGAAGTGGCTGCATGGAGTGCCTTCGTCTCGCCTTTCTCAACAACTCGCTGGTGCGGTACAACTTCTAACAGTTCGTCAAGAAGGTCATCCTGCACATCGGCAGGAAGGCCGTGCTTGGCGAGAATGCCTTGAATGCGCTCGGGTATTTCCTGGAGCCAAAGGACTTCAAGATCTCGCCTTAGCCCTGCGCCCACGTAGTACTTGATCAGGGCCTGATATCCGGTCATGCCTTTCAGAGGCGCTATACGCTTGAGGTCCTCGACGACGTCCACCGGCATTCTCAAGGAGACCATCATATTCTTGCGTTCTCTAGTCTTCATAGGCTCGTCTCTCCAGTTTTGTGGCCATTCTTGCAGATATTATGCGCCAATGGTTCTCTCCGAGGTCCTTGGCGACGACGTACAGTGGGTGGAGCGGATGAGTTGACGGGCAGTAACCGACGACTCCTACTCGCTCTTCCGACCGATCTGAGGCATCCTCCAAGAGATGAAACGGGTCATTGAAGGCTTCACAGGCATCCTCGAATCTGATTCCGTGCTTGCGCTCGTTGCCGACCGCTTTGTCGGAATCCCACTCGAAGGTCCCCCAACGTTCCCGTCTCACTACCGTACTCATGATGATCCCGTGTCTATGAATTGTCAATACGAAAGAGCTCGTTGCCTTTTCACGACGGCATACGTGTGAACCCGGCACATTCGGAATTACGCATTACGTATTCCGAAATCTCGCAATGAAATCCTTCAGGCTTGGCGTTCTCTCGGCTGCTATTCCTTCGCTCCGTGCGCTTTCAACAGGTCCGCGATCTCCGTGGCGCCTCTCTCTCGTGCCCGCTGCAAGGGAGTCCGTCCACGAGCGTCCTTTGCGTTGATGTCAGCACCCTTTTCCAGAAGCATCTTCACCACTTCGGACTTCCTGGCTCCGGGCGGATACCATGGACCCCAGTCTGGTCCCAATAGTAGCCCCCGCAAAAGATACCATGGCAAAAGATACCACTTTGGGCCATTCAGTTGGTGATCTCCCGCTGCAGCCTCCAGCAAGGGCATCCGACCGTCAACGGTCTTAGCATTGACATCGGCTCCACTGTCCAAAAGTAGTTGGACCACTTCCACAGACACTCCTCTGTCGATAGCGTACAGGAGGGCCGTCCAGCCGTCCTTATCCTCCGCACTGGCATTGGCGCCATTGTTCAGAAGTGTCTTGGCAAGCGCCAAGTCCCTCAGTTTTACTGCCTCTATGAGCTGCTCATCGACGGTCGCTGTGTCCCTCGCTTTCACAACCCACGATACCGGCGTCAAGACCAGTGTCACGGCTAGCAACCACGTTACTGTGAGGGCAAAGCGATTAATTTGCATGGGAAATTCCCGGGTCATGGTACGGGCAAGTGCCAAGTCCGTGGCACTGATGTGCTGTTGATCGTCGAAGAAAAAACGACTTTAGACTGAAGCTTGTGCTGTGGTGAGTTGATTAAGCCAAAGGACTAGCGGGCGGTCAAGAAGAATTCCTTCATTTCGGCAAGCATTTGAATACCGTTGAGGGAATTGAGGATGATTCCGTCAGAGATTACGGCATATCGCGGAGATTCAGCCCGTAATTGGTGTGTGTTATCGCCCGGCAGGCTGGATGGCCTGCCCCACAATACCGAGTGATCAGCTTCGGGGCTGTTGTGGAGGCCTCCCCACCGAGCGGTCACGACCGACGGTGCACCGGATCGGAGTACAGCTTCCAGGTCGCTTCAAAAGCCCGGTCGAATGAGCGTTTCTCCGCGTAGGCCCGTGCTGCGCGGCCCATGCCACGGAGGCGTTCCGGCTGTGCAACCATCCGGCGCATCCCGTCGAGGAGGCTTTCTTCATCGTCCCCTTTCACCACGATGCCCGTTTTGCCGGGGACAATATTCTCCTGAGGGCCTCCGCTGTCCGTTACGATGACAGGAATGCCGGAAGCCTGCGCCTCGAGCACAACGTTGCCGAAGGTGTCGGTGGTGCTTGGAAACACGAACAGGTCCGCGGAGGCATAGAGCGAAGCAAGTGCGTCTCCTTCGAGGTATCCCGTGAAAACCGCCGGAATTCCGTCGAGCGCTCGCCGCATTTCGTCAAGGTACGGGCCGTCGCCCACAACCACGAGGCAAACTTTCTCCATCGAACGGGCAAGCTTGCTAAAAGCTTTCACGAGCAGTTCCAGGTTCTTTTCCTTCGAGACGCGACCCACGTAAAGGATCTTCACCATGTCAGCGTCGACACCGTGCCGAGCGAAACAACCGTTCCGGCGGGCGGGGTTGAACAGGCTCGTATCGACGCCTCTTGGAAAGAGCTTGACCTTCGATTCGGGAATTCCTTTAGCGATGAGTTCAGCAGCGGTACTTGCCGACGGGACGTAGATCAGGTCCATCTGTTCATAGTACCAGACCACGTATTTCCATACGATCTCAGCGACCGAAACGTCGTCGGTGAGATACTGCGCATACTGGGGCAGTGCTGTGTGATACGTGCCTACGATTGGAAGCCTGAGAATGCGTGCGATAGCGAGCGCTGCCAGTCCCAGGGGCCCCGGTGTAGCGGAGTGAATGTGAGTGAAGCGCTCCTGGTAGCAATAGTCCAGCATCTCCAGAAACGGAGGATAGAAGAGCTTCTGTTCCGGGTAAACGGAGAGTTCATACGCGCTGATTGGTTTGAAGTTGCGAATACCTTGACTGTCGGGTCGATCTTCCGCGTCACAGGTGATGACCGTGTAATTCTTGCCGTACTTTTGAGCCGCCGAGATCTGGTTTTTCAGGGTGCCCGCAACGCCGTTCACTTCATACAAGGTGTCCGTGAAGTGAGCAACGTTGATCCGGTTGTCACCACCTTGAGGCGGGGTGTGGCCGAACCGTTCGAGCACACTCGCCGTGAACTGACGGTCCCGCGAAAAGAGCGAATATGAGACGAAATAGGGTGCTAGTATAGCGTAGAGCGCTCCTGCAGAACCTAATGAATCGAAAAGGTTAAGGAAATGCGCTCCCGCAACACTATTGATGATGTGGTCTGCAAAATGACACAGTACCTTGTCGGAGACCTTGTTGACGAAGCCGAACCACTTTTCGTCAAGCTTTCCCTGGCCCGCATTGCCGTTGTGCAGGATCGCCGAGAGCTTCGGGTCGTCCCAAATGAGGCGGTGCGCTTCGTTCTTCAGCACACTCAGAACATTCCCGTTATCGCTGTCCGGATCGCGGCGCCGCACGCGTTGGTTCCAATAGAAGCTCAGGCGCGCCCTCAACGTGGGATTCGAGCCGTTTTCTCCGTGAAGGAACCGGCTAAGCAGGCTGAAGATCACGTCGCTGGACTCATAGCGTTCCAGGTGGAATTTTCGTCCGTAGAACTGGTATGCGATGCTGTAGATATTGTGCGCGAGGGTATTTGGCGTTGATTCAGGCCCCATAACCAGCGATCGCCCCTGTTCGATGCCCGCGAGGAATTCCGCGAGGTTGGTAGCCCCCGGTGTAACCGTGTATCTCCGTCCGATCGTCAGAGAGCTGTGGTCGTCCGAGCCGCCGGTGACGTTCTTTACCCACGGCTCGGGAAGCCTCGGCTCGATGGCGTGCTTGTTCGCGAGCGCATCGACAATCTCCGGCGTCAGGCTGCTGAGGACTACATGCAGGCATTTGTTCTGTTCGGTGCTGCGCGCGCCGTTCAACTCGAAATTGCGAAACAGGAGGAGGGTTTTCTCCACATGTTCTACGGTGAGCCGGTTGTTGACTGAATAGAGCGGATGCGCGAGCGCATGGACGACTTTTTCTCGAAGGAAGTATTCGCTTAAATCATAGACATTTTCTCGAATACGCTGGATCTCTCGATGGCGCTCTTCGTCGATGTCGTACACGAGCACGTGGAGCTTGCACCCGTCCTCCGGGAAATAGGTTGTGACCTCTTCGCTCACGAAGGTGTCAGGTAGTTCCGCGATTTCGAGGCACCCGTCGATCGCGTTGTGGTCCGTGATGGTTACTAGTGACATGCCGCGTCGTTTTGCGATGCGGTAAAGGCTTCCGGGCTCAGTAAAGCTCTCAGGTGACCCTAGTTTCTGGAGTATCCACTCCGCAGGTCTGCGAGAAAACTTCGAGTGGACATGCAAATCGGCTTTCATGTTGATTCACCTTCTTTCCGGCGCTGCATCGGTCCTATGCCAATGTGCAAAAGCAGCTGTGAAGCGACCGGATGCCTCCTCAGCTTCGGACGGCAAGCCTGACTTCGCTTCGAAGGCACACCGGTCGCTCGCAAAAATCCTTGGTTGACAGCGCATTGTTACTACTCGACGAGAATAGATTCGCCTGCCCGGACGATGTTTCCCGGCCGGACTTTGACGCGCATGTTCGGCAATTGCGGGAGGATCAGGTCGACCTGCGAGCCCATGCGGATCATCCCGAACACCTCGCCCCTGCCGATATCGACGCCCACGGGAAAGTAACTATCGATGCCATTGACGTGGCCGCCACCAATCTGGACCACGTAGCAAGAGATCTCCTCGCCGCGGAACCTGCCGGTGATGCGGGTTACAGTGCGCTCGTTTTGGAGCAGATGCATACTGTTCTTGTAGTACGGCTCAAGTCGTAGGAGCGTTCGTAAGTGCATCCAAGTCATCGCGAGGTTGCCGCCGTTAGAGGGATAGTGGCTAATGGCTTCGATCCGGCCGTGGATAGGAGAGCGGTTGTAGTGGACGTCAAACGGACTCATGAAGGTCCCGATAAGGACCTTCGGCGAAGATAGCTCCGACTTCACGATATCTTCTATCTTCGCGACGATCCCCTGCTTGATGACCATAATCTCTTCGCCGGGGTTTACGTGTTTCACGTACACCACGGTGCCGTCCGCAGGGCTGATGATGCCTTCGCCGCTTGGGACGGCCCGATCGGGATTCCTGAAGAACCACACGTAGCGCCAGAAGAGGAACGAAGCCGCGGCCGCCGCGACCAGGGCCACGACAACTATCACTGCGCAAGTTCCTTCCACCCGTTGGGCTCGACCACTCGAACTAAAGCAACGCCGGACGAAAAGGGGAAGTTGATTACCTCGAACGCCTTGTCCTCTTTCTTGAGGATGCGCACCCATCGCTTTACCCCCGCGTGATGCAGCGCTTCCCTGATGTAAGCGTTTGAATCATGGAGAAAGATATAGGAATCTCTCCGTGATCGCTGCACCACTTGCCGGAAATCGTGCTTCACGTGCTTGTACGCGTGGTTGCCATCGATGAACGCCATGTCGATCGGTGGAAGATTCAACTCGTCATATTTCTCGAAAAGCTGTTCGCTGGTCATCTTGTAGTGCGTTACTACCTCGTCGAGGCCGAATCGCCGAAAGTGACCATCGACAAACTCCGAGTCCTTCCACTGATTGCGTCCGCCGAGCGTCTTGAGCGGACCGTCGGTGAACACTGAGTACGAAGGATCCACAAACGAGAGACGGCCTGCCTCGTTATCCTTGAGCCCCAACGCAAGGCATACGACACTGAAGCCGTATCCCGAGCCGATTACCAACGTGTGTCTCGGTCGCATTGCGCGCACCGCGCCGTAGTAAATGAATCCGAAGCCGAGATTCAGGTTGCGCGGCCGCTCATTATGCCCGAGTGGTTTGGCGTGGCGAAGTATGTCCTTCAACAATCCGCTGTTGAGACTGAACGCTTCCATTTGCTTCAATCTGCTCCTCGTCGAATGAAGTCCCGCATGCACCGGCTCGAATTCGTTCTGCCGGTGCGTTTCACATGCAAATTCATAGCGTCGCCACGATTAGGGCATTACGAGGCGCGGATGAGTATTTGATGAAAGCGGCTTTACGCGCTGTTCGACTTGTAAACGAAGCGGTTGTGTCGGGCGCACTTAGCACGCCATTTCGCAGATGTGGCCCTGCATCCTTGCGAGTCAGATTGCGGATCTCGCCATCTTTCATAGTGGGGCCGGCCTCCGCGCCGGTCCTTGACTAATGGCCGGCAGAGACGCCTGCCCCACTAAGGGTCTGTGGCAAAATTAACCCGTCACCCCGACGAAAGTCGGGGTCCAGAAAATCCTGGATTCCGGCGTTCGCCGGAATGACGACAAATGCGGTTCCTTCGTCACCGTACTTACAAAATGGTGTACTAAGCACCTGTCGACTCGGGCGCTGAACGGGGATACAATTGATTTGTATGAAAACCGGGACGAGGACCGGCAAGATGCCGGTCGCTACTATTTTGTTTTCATGTTTCGTTGTGGCTTGTCGGCCGTGAGAGTTGCTATGATTACCGAGGAGCAGGAACGTGACACGCTCGCTCGCGCGTATGTCCCCGAGCACCTTGTCGGTTTGATGACGCTGGTATCGGGCGGTGAGCCATTCCTTGTGGAGGATTACCTCTGCTGCCGTGTGGGCGACCTCGTGATTGTCGCAGGTTATCCCCTGAAAGGTAGGTTTCGCGCCGATGAATTCGAACGGTTCCTGCACCGTGTCATCAAGATCTTTCGGCCGCGTGAGATCGTCAGCGCTGCACCCGAGCTGCCGCCTTCGTTCGGCTTTGCGTGCAGCGAGCGAGAGAGCGACGTGTATTACACGCTCGATCTCGGCCGGATGTCGGTGCGAGACGCCGCGCGTCGGTCGGTCGCAAAGGCGCTGCGCCTGGGATTCGCCGAGCGGACCTCGCGTCTCGATGCCGCTCACCGGGCTCTAGCGGAGGAATTCATCGAGCGTGTGGATCCGCCGCCTCGGGTGGCAACACTGCTGTTTCGCATGTGGGAATATGTGGGCCGATGCGATGGAGCACTGGTCGTCAATGTGTGGAGCAAAGGCGGGTCGCTGGCAGCCTTTTATGTTGTGGACTTGACCGCGCGCGATTTTTCCACTTACGTTATTGGATGCCACTCTCGGCGGAACTACCTGTCCGGCGCGTCGGATTTGTGTTTCCACGAGATGATCGAAGCAAGCCGCGAGGCCGGCAAGACCTATATTCATCTCGGGTTGGGGGTCAATGAAGGTGTGCGCCGTTTCAAGGAGAAGTGGGGCGGCGTTCCCACCATACCGTACGAGATGTGTCGTTTCGTGGTGCGCAAGCCGTCCTTGCAGAGCGCTCTTTTGGGATGGCTTGGCAGGAGATGACGGCCGAATATCACTGTTTGAGAGCGAATCGATCTGAGATGTTTCTGAGAAGACTGAAAGAGCGACCTTTGCGCATGGTGTGGCGAGTTGCGAAGGGCCCCGCTCGGTCGTTCCTCGTCGGCACCGCGCACTTTTCGCCGTACAGCTTTCGCGGTTCGCTTGTGCGGCTGCTCCAGGATTCCCGAGTTGCGCTGTTCGAGGGACCCTTGGATGCAGAGAGCATGGAGCAGGTCGTCCAAGCCGGCATGCAGGCCACGGCAGAGGAAAGCATCATACCCGAGATGGACCGGCGGACTCTCGACGCAATCGCTCGAGCATTGGATTTGCAGAGCGTCAGGTCCTCCGTGGGCTTGCATCTCATGGTCATGCAGACTATGCATCCCGTCTCGGAATTGGCGAAAGGGATGAAACCGTGGATGGCCTTTTTTACTGTCTATTCTCGATTCCTGGACCGGAACGGGTGGCGACACTCGGTCGACCTGGAAGCGTACAATCTCGCTCGCTCCCTCGGCGTCCGTGTGGTTGCTCTTGAAACGATCGAAGAGCAGATTAAGGTGCTTGAGACACTTTCCCGTGACGACATCGTGGATTTTCTACGGCGAGTGGACCGTTGGCGCTCTTACACTCGCGATTTCATGAAGTGGTACCTTGCGGGGGATTTGGAAAAGATCGCGCACAACCCCTACCGCTTTCCCACACGCAACCCGCAGGTTATCGATAACAGAGACAAGATCCTCTACGAACGTATGCGGCCCTATTTGGAGGAGGGTAACGCCGCAGCGTTCGTGGGATCGCCGCATGTGACTGGAATCCGGAGGATGCTCGTCGAGGACGGATACGAAGTGTTCCAGCAGCGGGTGTGACGCATGAACTGGTAATCATTCACGGGAGTGAAACGAAATCCTTTTTTCTCCCCGCGTAACTGAACGCTTTCATGAGCTGAGACATCCGCGTTGAATCGACCGGGCCTTTGTGATACTGTCCCCGGCAAAACGCGGCGGTCTTTCGGGACAACCAACCGAGCGATCCGCCGCATTGAGCTTTGTAAGCGGAAGTACTGCATGAAAGCCATGCTTGCAATCGCATTCCTGATTCTAGTCGCTCTAAACGCAGCCGAATCGCCGGTGTACGCTCAGGCTGCTCCCGCCGATTCTCGCCCCCAGCCAAACCAGTGGCTCAGCCACCAGATGAACCAGCCACCTCCGGAACCAGCAAGAAGGACCTCCCTTTCCGACGACATCATCGAAGAAATCCGGCAACTTTACCTTCAGGCGCAGAAGGAACTCGAACAGAAGACCGGCACGCAGAAGAAGACGCAATGAAGTGGCAGGCGGATCGGTCTGGAAGAGGAATAGACGTTGGGATGCACCGCGCGGCTCTTTGTAGGGGCGACCTGCCGGTCGCCCGCTGTTAGGATAGGTACAGACTCTCGCCAATTTCTTACCACAGGAAGCCGCAATGAAACGCACGCGACGTGTCTCTCTCAGATTACAAGGCTACGATTACTCGCTTCAGGGCGCATATTTCGTGACTATATGCACACGTCAGAAGCAACCTCTTTTCGGAGAAGTGGTGAATGGAGTTGTCGTCTTGAGCGATACGGGCCGGATCGTTGAAGAAGAATTGCGCAAATCAGCCCAGATGAGAAGTGACATCAAATTGGACGCTCATGTGGTAATGCCAAATCACCTGCACGCAGTAATAATAATGGGTAAACCCCCGGCTCTGCCGGGGGACTCACAGAGTTTGACATTTCCGGGAGTGCTCATCTTCCGGATCCCTGGGAAGCAGCGAGAGGCACGGAAGGCAGACGATGTCTG
>Ga0172368_10000069_pt1 | contig 127109 bp, 104 predicted proteins | sample Lak11m_FD_114540 | JGI IMG/M metagenome (GOLD analysis project Ga0172368, IMG submission 114540) | Freshwater microbial communities from Kabuno Bay, South-Kivu, Congo - kab_022012_11m | ecosystem: Environmental > Aquatic > Freshwater > Lake | place: Democratic Republic of the Congo...
CAGGATCCACGGGTTGTCGAGGAGCAGCAGCGGAATCTCGGTGTCGGCGTTCTATTCGTAAACCTAAGCGTTGATGAGGTGCTGCGGGATATTCAGCGCCTGCCCGGCGAGCGCCAGGGAGCGTTCGCGATACGCCGCCAGATCGATGCCTGCTTTTTTCGCTTCCGCCAGGCAGTGCGGGCAGAAGCAGAAGGAGCCCAGCGTGCGCAGCATCGGCTCCATGCGGCCGGCGAAGGCGTTTTGCTCGAGGCAGGCCTGCGGTATTTTGTCGAGCATGATCTCGTCCAATGCATACCGTTCGGCCATCTCTTCGACCACGCGCAACGAATACTCGCGCACCTGCGGGTGGTTGAAGCAGAGGAAAAGGCGGTCGGCGGAGTCATACATATTCTTCACCGCCCACGCCGGGTGCGCCTTGGCGATCATGCCGTTGGCGAAGATCGTCACCCACGCGCCCGTCTCCATGCCCGCCTTGCGCGCGCCGGCGCACATCTCGCCCAGCAGGTCATGCCCGGCGAAATCCGCGGAGGCTTGCGGCGCCACCGGCAGGTCCGCATAGCGCGACAGCTGGGGCTGATAGTAATACCGCCCTTCCTCCAGGCTGTAAATCGCCTTGTGCGGATAGCGCGGCAGCACCAGGCGGTACGGCGAGTAGATCACGCTGCAGAAGAGCGTGCGCTGCAGCCCGGCGTCCGCCATGCGCCGGTAACAATCCTCGCCTTCCACCGCGAGCGAAATGGGGAACTGGCAAACCCAACTGCTGACCATGCAAGCCTCCTATGGGCGAGATGCTTAACTAGTTAGACAAGCATACGTGATATCCTTTACGAAAGAAACCGCAGATTACACAGATTTACATCATGGCTTTTGCTCGGTGGCGGCTCGGAGACGCGGGCCCTCTCCCCCCAGCCCCCTCTCCCAATACTGGGCGAGGGGGAGAAGGCTTGTTGGTAATACGATACAATATTATTTTTGTGATCCGGTGCTCCCCCTCGCCCAGAATTGGGAGAGGGGGTTGGGGGGAGAGGGCCCGCGTCTCCGAGCCGCCACCAAGCGAAATACCCGAAATATTTGTCTTTCTGCGTAATCTGCGCAATCTGCGGTTTCTACTGAAAAAGGTATATCGTCCCACTCGTAGAAATATCAGTTAACGGCCCGGGTGCCTCTATGCCCGGGGCGGAGTGGCCTCCCTTGGCCGGGGGAGTGACCGACCACATTACACGGCAGAGGACAATACCGCTATGGCAAAAGTGCGTCTGGTCAATCTGACCAAACAGTTCAGCGAGATCGTCGCCGTCAACAACATGTCCCTCGATATCGACGATGGCGAATTCATGGTGTTCGTCGGTCCGTCGGGCTGCGGCAAAACGACTGCGCTGCGCATGATCGCCGGGCTGGAAGAGATCACCTCCGGTGAAGTCCACATCGGCGACAAGTGCGTCAACGACGTGGCGCCGAAAGACCGCGACATCGCCATGGTCTTCCAGAACTACGCGCTGTATCCGCACATGAACGTCTACGAGAACATGGCCTTCGGGCTGCGCCTGCGCAAGGTGCCCAAAGCGGACATCAACAAGCGCGTGCAGGACGCGGCTGACATGCTGGGCTTGAAAGAACTGCTGAAGCGCAAGCCGAAGGAGCTGTCCGGCGGCCAGCGTCAGCGCGTCGCCCTCGCCCGCGCCATCGTGCGCCAGCCGAAGGTCTTCTTGATGGACGAGCCGCTGTCCAACCTGGACGCGAAGCTGCGCGTGCATACCCGCGCTGAGCTCATCCGCCTGCACCGCGACCTGGGCATCACCACCGTCTACGTGACCCATGACCAGGTGGAAGCGATGACGATGGGCAACCGCATCGTGGTGATGAACAAAGGCCTGGTGCAGCAGGTTGACAGCCCGCTGAACCTGTACCATCATCCCGACAACAAATTCGTGGCCGGCTTCATCGGCAGCCCGGCGATGAACTTCATGCCCGCCACCCTCGCGCAGAAGGGCAGCGATGTGGTGGTCGACACTGGCGACTTCCAGGTGGTGCTGCCGGCGAAATACGCATCGCAGGTGAAGGACAAGATCGGCAAGAAAGTGACCTTCGGCATCCGCCCGGAGGATATCCACGACAAGACCATCGCCCCGGCCGGGTTGGTCGGCTCGCCGAACGCCGTCACCGTGATGGTGGACGTCACCGAGCCGCTGGGCGCCAACGTCTTCGCGTACCTGAAGACCGACAAGCTGGATTTCGTCGGCTCCTTCGATGCGAAAACCATCGCCCGCCCCAACGAGAAGCTGGACATAATCTTCGACATGGACCGCGCGCACCTGTTCGACGAAGAGACCGAGCAGTCGCTACTCAAAGAGGCGGTGGTGGAGCCGGAAAAGGTGAAGGCATAGTGATTAGTGGCTAGTGACTAGTGGGTCTGAGTATGAAAGCCTCTCCTGAATATAGGAGAGGCTTTCATTGTATGCGATTCGTAGGGTGGTGGCCTTTCCGCGCCTGCCGTTCTCGAGTATCAGAGCAGTGGGTAATTCGAGGGCAGGGGCGCGGAGAGGCCTTCGCGCCTTACGACTGTTATTCCGCGACCGGCGGGAAAGCGAAATCGAGGTAACGGTCGCCAACCCCGCCTTGCCCCGCATCACCGTTGTGGATAAACACACGGTAGCGGAAGTCGAGGGAGGCGCCGGCCTGGATGACGCGGTCGCCGTTGTAGAGCGGGTTGTCATGGAAGTAGGACTGGCCGAAGATGTTGGCGGTCATCAGACCGTAATCGCGGACATGCCAATTGGTAGGATAGCCGGGATTCTCGCGCCAGTCGAAGAGGGCGATGCCGACGTGCTGGCCGTTCACGGTGCCGGAATAATCGCACCACGGCGCGGGCTTGCCCCAGCATTCCGCCTCGCCGATACCGCCGCAGCCGTTCTCGATGACGCCGCCGCGCGTGCCTTCCATCAGGCTGTTTACGCGCACGGAGAGAATGCCGCCTTCCTTGGTATCACCGAGCCGCACCGGGCCGCAGATCGCGCGCAGGCTGACCGACCAGTCGAGCAGGCGCTGATCCTCCGGGGTGTTGAAGAAGATGATTTCACGCTCTTCGCTCATTAACTTCTTCCCTTCCACGCTCACCCAGTCAAGCTGCTCGACCAGCCGCCCGAAGACGGGGCCGCTCTCCAGCACGCTGAAGCCCTGGTGGTTGATGAAGGCGCTGCCCGGCTCCACTTCCGCCCAGTCGTCGACACCGTTCACGTCGCCGAAGGCCGTCCACAGACTGCGCTGGTGCGGGTGGTCCTTGCTGTCTTCCGGGAGATCGGGGATCATCGGGTAGCTGCGCGTCATCTGCACGCCGCCGGGGCCCAGCACGGGATAACAATACGGGCGGTTGCCCGAGCCCGCGTAATGATAGGTGGTGAAGGGCTGCCCGCCGATGGTGACGGCCACCTGTCCCGCGCCGTTATCCGCCAGCACCACCGCCGGCGCGACGTCGCCTGCGTCGCCGCAGATCACATCATACGTCGCGCCCGCCATGCCTTCCGGCAGGATGCAGCAGACGTAATTCGTGCCGCACGGCAGTTGAAGCCGCTGTCCGACCAGCGTATAATCGCCGATCTGCACCGAGCAGACCTTGCAATCGCAGGAGATGGGAATCAGCACCGGGCAGTTTTGCCGGTTATGTTTTCCGATGGTGAGTTGCATGCATTTAACCTCCGCGTCCACTTTCACATTCACCGGTCACCCGGCGGAACAAGCCTTCGGTATACCGGGCTCCGTCTCACTTTTCGCCACCCTGTCATCCTGTCCTGCCGTTCCCACAGGAAAAATCAGAGAGGGTGTTTTCATGGAGGAAAGCGCGGTATAATAGCATCCGGCACGCCGCAATCTCCAGGCTGCGCGGTACTTACCGGAAGCTTCGCTATGCGCGATCGAGAGGCATTTAGCTATTCATGAATATAATATCCACCGGGGCGTCGTCAGACCGTAAACCGAAAATATTCATCATCTACGCCAATACCGGCGGCGGGCATCTCAGCGCGGCTAAAGCGCTGCAAGCGGCCATCAACCTGCGCCACCCGGACCAATACCAGGTCGAGATTGTGAACGTCCCCCTCATCAGCGGCAGTCAGCGCATCCGCATGCTGTACGAAAGCTACAACATCATGCTGCGCGCCGACCCCCGGTATGCGAAGCACGGCCTGCGCCTGCTCAACGCTTTCAACGTCGAGCGCGTGGTGCTCCCCTGGGTGAAGCGCGGCTATCTCAACGTGCGCCGCTTCCTGGAGCGCGGCCAACCCGACCTGATCGTTTCCGTGCACGCCATCCTCAACCATGCCTTCACCCGCGCGCTGCGGGAATGCGGCTGGCAGCAGCGTATCCCGTATGTCATCATGTGCACCGACCTGACCGATAATTACCTGCGCGGCTGGGCGAATCCCGCCGCCACCAGAGCCATTACCTTCACCGAAACCGCGCGTCAACAGATGATCGACTACGGCATGCCGGCGGAGAAGGTGGTGGTGCATAACGGTTTCGCCGTGAACCCATCCTTTTTCACGGAAACGCTGACGAAAGCGGAAGCGCGCGATCAACTCGGGTTGGACCCGAACACATTCACCATCCTGGTCACGCTCGGAGGCATGGCCCTACCGCGGAAAACGGCGGCCATCGTGCGCATGCTGATCCGCAGCAATTTGCCGGTGCAACTGCTGGTGATCTGCGGCACCAACCGCACGCTGAAGCGAAAGATGCACTACGTCGCCCGCACCGCGAAGATCCGCATGCACGTGCACGGCTTCACCCAGCGCATCTCGCTGATGATGAGCGCCGCCGACCTGATGATCTCCAAACCCGGCCCCGGCTCCATCATGGAGGCGGTGATCAAAGAGTTGCCGCTGCTGCTGGACGATGTCACCGAGCCGATGCCGCAGGAAATAGGCAACCTGGCCTTTGCTCTCGAGCACGGCATCGCTCGCTCCATCACCAGCTATCGCCAGCTTCCGCGTATGGTCAGTCAGTTGATGAACGACCAGGCGGACTACGAGCAGATGCGGGAGAATATGCGCCACCTCAAAAACGAGAACGCCATCTTCGACGTGGCGGAAGAGGTGCTGAGCCTGTTGCCAAAATCGAGCACGGTCAGCTAAACCAGCGGGCCGGGCCCCGCGAAATTTTCATAAAAGGTATTCCCTCGTTATCCACGAAGAAAATTATAAATGGATAACGAGCTGCCTGCCCAACACGCTGGGAATGACACACAGACAACACCTGCCCCGTTCCGCTTCCTCTGGTATGCCGGTGAATGGCCGACAGCGCTCAGCGCCTTACGCCACGCAAATTTCCGCTATTTCTGGTTTGGCCAGCTTATCTCGCTGATGGGCACCTGGATGCAGAACACCGCCCAGTCCTGGCTGGTCTATCAATTGGCCAAAGGCGAATACGGCGCGGTCAACGCTTCCTTTTACGTGGGGTTCATCGGCGCGTTGGGCAGCGCGCCCATGTTCTTACTGATCCTGTATGCCGGCGTTGTCGCGGACCGGTACAACCGTCGGCATATCCTGATTCTGACACAGGCGCTGCTGGGATTGCTGGCCGCCGGGCTGGCCTTCCTGTATGGCACCGGTCACCTCCTGCTCTGGCATGTCGCCGTCTTTGCGGCGATGTCCGGGTTGGTGATGGCCTTCGACATGCCGACCCGGCAAGCCTTCGTGAAGGATATGGCCTCGCCGAAGGATCTGCTCAATGCCATCGCGCTCAACTCCTCCATCTTCAACCTGGCGCGTATCATCGGGCCCGGCGTCGCTGGCGTGCTGATGGGGGTGAAAAGCGTCGGGATTGCCGGCGTGCTGTATATCAATGCCGCGAGTTACCTGGCCGTGATTGCCGGCCTGCTCCTCATTCAGTATCGCCCGGAGAAGCTGCTGGAGCGCGCCAGCTCGGTGTGGGAGCACATGACCGAAGGTTTCCGCTACGTGTATCACCATCAGGTAATCCGCCTGATTCTCATCGTCATGGCGATCTACAGCGTGTTCGGTTTTTCCTACGCCGTGCTCATGCCAGTATTCGCCAACCAGGTGCTGAAGCAGGCGGAGCGGGGATTCGGCCTGCTGGTGGCTTCCACCGGGTTCGGCGCGTTTATCGGCGCCGTGTTTCTCGCCTCCAGCGCCCACCGGGCACGGAAGGGGCGGATGATGCTCGCCGGCGGCGTGATGTGCTGTATTGCGCTGATCCTGTTTGCCGAGAGTAAATCGTTCTACCTCTCGATGGCGTTCGTGCCGTTTATCGGCGCCGGATTGGTGGTGACCAGCGCCAGCATCAACAGCATGGTGCAGGAGATCGTGCCCGATGCGCTGCGCGGCCGCGTGGTGAGCATCTGGGCATTTATCTTTGCCGGCTTCACGCCGATCGGCGCCCTATATGCCGGCTCTGTCGCCCGCGCCCTTTCGCCACAGTTAGCGGTGTTGATCGGCGCGCTGGTCTGCCTGCTGACGCTGGCGGTGATCAGCACCCGCGCGAGGTGGCTGTGGAATATCGACTGAGCGTGATGTTGTGTTTTCGCGGCAGGGGCCGGCGTTGCGGTGTTGAATGTTAAAGCCATGCCGTCGCGGCTCAAGGCATTCGCCGATACTGTCTGGACCTGGATTCGCCGTCACCCGCTGTTCGCGGTGGCGCTTATCATCGTCGGCGTGGCGATCGATGCCTTTTTCGAGCTGGCGGAGGAGTTGCCGGAAGGCAGTCTCAGCCCCTTCGATACCTACGTGCAGGGGCTGGTTCAGCACCATCAGACGCATGGCCTGTTCCTCTTCTCATTGGTCATGACCCGGCTGCTGGTCTTTCCCTATGTGGTCATTATCCTGCTCGTCTTCCTGGTTTATCTTCTCGCCGCCCGGCGCTACGTATTGGCCGCCGGCATCGTCGTCATCCCCAGTTTGGCCGGCCTGCTGATCGCGCTGTTGAAAAGCATCTACCACCGCCAGCGACCGGCACATGAATTGATTATCACGCCCGGCTTCAGTTTTCCCAGTGGCCATGCGTTCTCCTCGGTGGTGATTTATGGGTTGCTCGGTTACGTGGTGTGGAAATGTTTTTCGCGGCATCGCTGGCAGCGCGTGCTGATCGTGATCGTGGTGGCGCTGCTGGTGCTGGCCACCGGCTTCGCGCGCGTCTACCTGGGCGTCCACTTCCCCAGCGACGTGGTCGGCGGCTGGATCGCCGGCAGCGCGGTGCTCTTCGGGAGTATTGTGCTCCTCGAGATATTGCAGAAGCGGTGGCGATAAGGAGGGCGAGGCTCCTGCCCAATACTGTTCCAATACGGCTTTTCGTAGGGGCGAGTGGCACTCGCCCCGTTACGGGAGCCTTATTCGTCTTGAGGCGCAATGCCGCACCCGGCTCTCTTACGGGGCGAGTGCCACTCGCCCCTACGAAAAGCCGTATTGGAACAGTATTGGGCAGGAGCCTCGCCCTCCCACTTTCATGGATATTATTGGTCAAGCTGCGAGATCGATATCATTTGAGGCTTCAACATGTTTTTCCGGCGGCAGTATCATCTTCACCGCTCGCGGGGCCACGGTGATGTGGACGGGGGTGGTGGCGCTCGCTTCGCCATCGATGTCGACGGGCTGCGGCGGGTCGGCGTCAATGCGCACATCGGTGGCGGAGATCGGCGACAAGCCGGTCAGGCCCGGTTTGCGCAGGACTAAAAAGCGGAATAAGCGCCAGAACATCTGCCAGAGATGCATCTCCTCCATTAAATGGACGGTCAACCGGGCGTCGTGAATGGAGGCTTCCGGCGACAGCAGTGTTTCTCCAAAGTACCGCCCGTTCGCCACGACTACCTGGCGAACCTTCGCAGAGACCAGCCGGCTGTCCATGCGAATGTGGCATTGAAACGGCCGTTGCCGGAGAAAGACGCGGGCGCCGGTCACCAGATAGGCGATCTTCCCCAGTATCTTTTTCAAGCGGTCCGGCGTGTTGCGGGCGGCTTCGGCGCTCAGTCCGATCGAGACGACATTCATAAAATAATCGTCGCCGATCTTGCCGAGATCGACGTCCGTCACCGCGCCGCGCACGATGGCCTCCACCGCCCGCTTGATGGATTGCGAGATGCCCAGCGTGTGTGCCGTGCTGTTGCCGGTGCCCAGTGGAATGATGCCCATCACGGCGTCAGTGCCGACAAAGGCATCCACCACCGCGCTGATCGTGCCGTCGCCGCCGCCGACCACCACCAGGTGCGAGCCGTGGTTGATCGCCCGTTGCATCACGTCCCGCAGACGTGACGGGTCGCGCACTGGATACGCGGCGATGATTTCCATGCCGCGTCGCTGCAACGCATCATAAATGCGGTAAAAATGGCGTGCACCGCTGCGCGAGCGCGCATTCACCACCAGCACCGCCGTCCGTTCGCGATGAATCAGCTCCGTCAGATCACGATTGTTCACTATGAAAAAAATGTTCCGAAAGCGGACATAGGGTAGACCCGGTGATTGGCACATTCCCCCCGTGTTGTGGACAGAGAGCGACACGAAACGGCGTGCATTGACGGCAGGATTTATGGGACGGATGGCAAGGAGATTGCTATCGTATTTTGTTGACGTTGTTAATGATATTTAGCATAATTTAGCCATGTTCAAGATCTTTCGGCCGCGCCATATTGTGCGCTGCTTTGACGAGTTAAATCATGAAGTGCTGCGGGAGTTCGGCATTCGCGGCGTGATGATCGATCTCGACAACACGCTGGTGCCGTGGCCGAGTATCGATCTGCACCCGACGGCGGAGGACTGGGTACAGCGCCTGCAGACAGCAGGCATCCAGGTCTGCCTGGTGACGAACGCGCTGCATCGCACACGCGCGCGTACCGCGGCGGAGCCGCTTGGCGTGCCGTGGGTGCACCAGGCCTCGAAGCCGTATTGGAAGGGTTTCAAGCGCGGGATGGAGATCCTTGGCACGACGCCGGAGGAGACGGCCATGGTGGGCGATCAGGTCTTCACCGACATCTTCGGCGGCAACCTGCTGGGGCTGTTCACGGTGCTGGTCGATCGACTGGGCGAGCAGGACGCCTGGCTGACGAAGGTGTTGCAGTGACCGTTTGAACGGCCGTTCCGCCGCTGCCCGTAACGTGAGTAAAAAGAGGCCGGCGTATACGACGAACATCCCCTTCCCATTCAAATATTGGCTTGCCCGGTTGCATAACAATGCTATGAAACAGAATCCGCTATACTTGCCTTGATCGGAGGCTTATTATGGATGTTCAGGGCAAAGTCGTGCTTATCACCGGCGCATCGGAAGGCATTGGCCTGTCCACGGCACGGCGGTTCGCGCAGGCAGGGGCGAAGCTGGCGCTGGCAGCGCGCACCGCACATCGCTTGCAGCAAATTGCCGAAGAGTTACAGACACAGGGGACGGATGTTATTGCCATTCCGGCTGACCTGCGCCATCCCGACCAGGCACGCCATGCCGTGGAGGAGACTATTCGGCACTTCGACCGCATCGACGTGCTGATCAACAACGCGGGCCAGTCGGCGGCCGGCACCATCGAGCATCTCGACCTGGAGGACTTCCGCGCCATCGTCGAACTGAACGTCTACGGGCCGTTCATCGCTATGCAGGCGGCCATCCCCGCCATGCGGCAGCAGGGCGGCGGCATCATCGTCAACGTCAGCTCCATGGTCTCGAAGATGCATATCCCCGGACTGGGCTCCTACGCGGCCACCAAGGCCGCGCTCAATCTGCTCTCCGATACCGCGCGCGCTGAGCTGGCCCCGGACAATATTCGCGTGATCACCATGTTCCCACGGATCACCAGCACCGACTTCGGCGCGCATGCGCGCGGCAACCCGGAGTTGCGCCGGCATCAGCGCACCCAGACCAACGCCCCCGTTGATACCCCGGAGCAGGTCGCCGATAAAATCCTCGCCGCGGTAGTCGGAGAACCGGAAGAGCAGTATATGGATCGGTAAGGCCTTTTGTGCGCGCGCTGTCCGCATCGCGGCGAATACCTGACAATTTAGCGCCGTCGCATCCCATATAATGCTCGCAACGGAGGTGAGCCATGAAGGCGATCAGGATACATGAGTTTGGCGGGCCGGAGGTGCTACTGCTCGAGGATGTCCCGGAGCCGGAGCCGGGATTGGGCGAGATCAGCATTCGGGTGATTGCGGCCGGCGTGAATCCGGCCGACTGGAAGATGCGACAGCGCCCGAGCAATCTGCCGCTGCCGGCGACGCCGGGCCTGGACGTGGCCGGCGTGGTGGAGATGGTGGGCCCGAGCGTAGACCTTTTCCACCTCGGCGACGCCGTCTACGCGAAAACGAGCTGGGGCCAGGGCAGTTATGCCGAATTCACCGTGGTGAAAGCCTCGCAAGCGGCGCACAAGCCGGAAAGCATCGACTTCGTGGAAGCCGCCGCGGTGCCCACCGCCGGACTTACCGCCTGGCAGGCGCTCTTTGACACCGCGCATTTGCAACCGCGGCAGACAGTGCTCATCCACGCCGCCGCCGGTGGCGTGGGCAGCTTCGCCGTGCAGCTCGCGAAGTGGAAAGGCGCTCGCGTGATCGGCACCGCTTCCGCCGACCATGCGGACTTCGTGAAAAGCCTGGGCGCGGACGAGGTGATCGACTATAAGGCCCACCGTTTTGAAGACAAGGTGCACGACATAGACGTGGTGATCGACACGGTCGGCGGTGACACGTTGGAACGGTCCTGGCAGGTGCTGAAGCCGGGCGGCTTCCTGGTCGAGTTGGTCGGGTCTTTTCCGGAAGGCGAGCCGGAGAAGCACGGGGTTCTCGGCGCCCACATTGTCACGCGTGCCGACGGCAGCGAACTGGCGGAGATCGCACGGCTGATTGACGAGGGAGCCATCAAGCCCATCGTCACCACCGTGCTTCCGCTCTCCGATGCGCGCAAAGCGCACGAGCAGAGCGAAAGCCACCACATGCAGGGCAAAATCGTGCTCCGCGTTGCCCCGGAACCGCAGGAAGGGATGGAGCGGAAGGCGGCGTGAACACGACCGGGACTATGTCAGCCTTACCATCATGCCGCGCATGCCTCGCCGGGTATACCCATCCGCGGAGGATACATTCATGCGCAATTGGGGATGGATACTCGGCGGGTTGTTCGTTGCGGACGGTATCATCGCGCTGGTCGGCGGCCCTCGCCTGCTGAAGTGGTCCTACAAGAAATACGGAAAACAGGCGCCGAAACACCTGGCACGTCAATTGAAGGAAGCCCAGGATCTCGGGCCGGCGATGACGGGGGCGTGGGGGGTCAACAACGTGGTCGCCGGGCTGGGCATGCTGGCTTTGACATTGCTGTCGCAGCGCCGGCCCGCGCGGATGTAGTGCCGCCGGCACTCCATGCTTATGCCTTCTCGGTGCGCAGCGGCTTCAACGCCGTCGCCCATTTCAGCAGTTCATCGAGCATGTCGAAGGCGGCTTTTTCCTGTACGTCGGGCGGGGCGAAGGCGCCGTTGTCGTCGATGTACTGCGTGAAGAAGGGGATGGTCACCGCTTCATACATCGGCATCATCTTCAGCGCGGTGACGGTCAGTTTGAGCATTTGCACCGACCGCGTGCCGCCGGAGACGCCACCGTAGCTGACGAAGCCGACGGGTTTGTCATGCCATTCCCGGTTGAGGAAATCCAATGCATTCAACAGCGACGGCGGGGGGCTGAAGTTGTATTCGGAGGTGACAAAGACGAAGGCGTCCGCCTCGTTGACGATGGCGCTCCACGCTTTCGTGTGCTCGTGCTGGTATTGCTGCAGGCGCGGGTGCAGCGGTTCATCCAGCAGTGGCAGGTTCACCTCGGCCAGGTCGACCAGCCGGTGCTCGAATTTCCCGTGTTGTTGCGCCAGCGTAAAAAACCACTGCGCCACCGCTGGTCCCTGTCGGCTCGGTCGCGTGCTGGCGATAATGGTGTGGAGTCTCAGCATCTGTCTTCTCCGGAAGTGAAGGCGTTCTTCCTGTATTATACGCGGTCACCGCTACCCGGCGATGCATGCCTCTTCTGACATGCGCAACAGGACCGCGGCAGGTCACCGCGGTCCCCACATTTCATTCAACGTTCCGGCTTACGCTGCCCGTCGCCGCATTTCCTCACTTTGAGCCGGGCTCAGCGTCAACGGCGCGCGGCCTTCCATCGGGGCTTCGGTGGCCAGGCGCTGCTGATATAGCTGCCATGCGCGCAATCCGGCCGGGATCATGGTGAGCACACCGGCCATCGCCAGCACCGGCCAGCTCAACACACGCCGCAGCAACGCGAAGGCGCCGACGCCGGCCAGCATGGTAATCCCGGCCAGCACCGGGGGCCGGCTGAGCTGCTCGACCGCCGAACCGGTGACCCGCTGGACGGTATCCGCCGTCTGATCCACGCGGTTGGCGATATTCTGCGTCACGCCCATCACCGTATCGCCCATCTTCGCGGTATCGGTCTTCACCGTATCGGCAACGTCATTGACGGTATGGATCAATCGGGTCGATTGATCCATAATCGGCCCGACGCGGTTCTGCACCTGCGCGGCCACATCCTTCACGGTGCCGCCGACTTGCGCGGCATCCGTCCGCACCGTCCTGGTCACATCATTGGCCGTATGCAACAACCTGACGGACTCGTCCATGACGGGACCGACGCGGCTTTTTACCTGGTCCGTCACGTCCATCACCGTGTCGGACACCTTCATGGCATCGGTCTTCACGGTAGCGGCGATATCATTGGCCTTGTGCAACAGATTCGTCGACTGGTCGATGACGGGGTCGATGCGATTGCGCACTTGCTGCGTCATTTTACTGACCCTCAGCAGCAGCGCCGTCATCACCCCCAGTTCCGCAATGACCACCAGGCCGATCACAATCAGCAGGATGGTCGCGACAATATTGAGTACAGTCATGACTGCCCTCCTCCATACGGGGTCGCGGAAGATGGGGACTCTCCCGCACAGAGATTTCTGCGTGTAGAATGTACCCAATGCGTCAAAGCGAAGCAGACAGCTGTGTGCAGATTGTTTCACGATACCCATGGCGTGCCGCGAGCTTCTTGCATCAACACTTCAGCGCCGACGGTATAGCCTTCGTGTTTCAATATGGTGATCATCTCATCTACGACATCCGGCACCCAGCCGCACCGGCCTGATTCGCTTTATTTCGCCGGCAAGGTAATCCGCGCGCCGTCACCCAGCTTCACCAATCCCATGCCGACAACGTCATTTCCCTCATATTGCAGGCCGGGCAGGCGCTCAGGATTGAGGACGAACAGGTCGGTACGGCCAGGTAAAGATACCTCGAACGCTTCGGCGCGGTAAGGAAGGGAGCCGTCAAGGTCGAGGGGACGAACTGCCACCGCGGGTGCTTCACTGATGAAGGGGAAGAGCACGGTGGTAAAGCCGATGGCGCCGTCGTAGCCGATCTCCGCCCAGCGGCGGGCGCGCAGGGCGTGGCGCTCGCGGTAGGGACCGGTCAGCTTCGTCTCATCTCCGCCGTAGTCCACTCCGGTCTCCAGGCGGCGCAGCCAGTCCTCGCGCGCCCAGGCCAGCAGCATGCCCGGCGACCCTTGGGTGCGCGCCTGCGTTTTGCCGAGGACCGTGAAGGGGAACGGCGAGTGCCAGTTCTGCGTGTGGGCAAATTCCGGATTGCGGGTGTCCTCCGACAGCGCGGTGTCGAAGACCAGCGCGTAGCCCGGGTCCTTCACGAAGACCACGGTGCGGCGGAGGGTGATGTTGCTGGACTGCGGCTCCAGGTCGTTGTGCCGGTAGGCTTGATGGTATACAGTGAGGAAATCGATCTCCGGTGTCGAGAACCAGACCGGATGTTGTCCCGCTCGCCAGTGGACGTCGGTAGCGTCGAAGTGCGCGCCGTCCACCGTCACCACGTTGTGGCACTCAGGCGCGCGGAACCAGTGCGAACGCGGGTTGTCATACCCCTCGAAGCGTCCCACCTCCTCGATCAACGGCTCACCATGGGCGTAGAAGCACAAGCTGGTCACGTCCATATGCGAGTGCCAGAATTCCGACGGGCCGAAGGTGTGAAGGAGATAGCACGCCTCATCGCCGGCGCCGTTGCGCATGGCGGCAAAGCCGCTGGGCTTGAAGAAATAGGACCGGTTGCGATCCACCCCGAGCCACGTATCGGTATTCTTCGGGAAGAACGGTTTGCCGATATCGAGCAGGACGGGATCCTTGCCATAACCGCAGTCGCCGATCGCCGGGTGCATGGCGCCAGGGCCCAATACGTGCGCCAGCCAGGTAAATGACTTATGAAGCCGCGCGCGGAAGAAGGCGTCATGCTCCCCGAATCCGCCAATGCGGCGTGCAGCGCGGAACGGTTCGGTGATGGCATCCAGGCTCATGTGCATATACCCGAAGCAGCGCTCGCCATGGCAACCGTCGGCGAAGAAGTCCTTCTCCAGGTGCTCGCGCTGGTAGCGGACGGCCGTCTCCAGCCACGCTTCGCTTTCTTTGAATTCGGGAAACCAGGAGGCCGCGAGGATGAGCGAGCCGCAGCCGGCGATCTGCCAGTTGCCCTGCCGGTAGCCCTGCTGCAGCTTGAGCAGGCTGCGCGCGCAGCCGAGGATGAGCTTGAGGATGGCTTCGCTGGACTCCGGCGTCGCCCCGCCACGGTTGACGAGGGCCAGGTAGGCCAGCGGCATGTTGATCAGCTTGGCGCGCGCGCCTAATTCGTAATACATGGGGTGCGCCCCCAGGCTGGGGTCAATACCGAGCCGCGCATCATAAGCGCTGCGGATGGTACGCGCGAGCCACGCCCCTACCCGCTCGTCGCCGGTCAGTGCGTAATGGCGGATCGCCGGATCGATCCAGCCCATGTAGTGGAAGCCGTATTGGCCGGCATTGCCAAAGGCGCGGGTGTTCCAGTCGATAGCCTCGCCGAAGTCCACCAGCGTAGTGTGCCAGCCCCGGATGCGGTTGCGCAGCAGGTCGGCAATCTCCGCTTCATTCACGGGACCGGCGGTCTCCCAGGTTCGGAGCTGCTCTGACCACATGTCCGCCAGCGCCATCCGGTGATACTCCGCCAGCGCGGTATAGGCGTCTGCCGTCATGCCTGCGTCACCATAAGCGATGGCGCTGTCGAGTGCGTGTTCCGGCGCCCGCAGAGCGCGCCAGAAGGCTTTCTCCGAGATGTCGATAATGGAAGCGGGTAACGAGTTGCCGGCCATGCGGTAATCCCCCGTATTTAACTTCGCCGAAACAGCATATGATGGATGAATGGATGGGAGGGCGAGCGTCCCCGCGAGCCGCGCGCGAGTAATTCGTGACCGACCCTAGATTCGTTATTTACGTAAAACGGGGTTCGACAAGCATTGTTTGATGAGAACGGGCTCATAATCGTGGCTCGCGGGGACGCTCGCCCTCCCATCCTCCCATCCACCCATCCATTCATCCATTCAATAACGCCATCAACTGCTCTTTGCCGATCTCAAACGCCTCGCTGTTCTCGGTGGCCGCGCCACAGCCGGTGTACCAGACGGAGGGGCTGACGTGATCGAGTTTACACACCTCCAGCGTGCCGGAGATGCGGGTGAAGATGCGCTGGTACAACTCGCGGGCAGGTAGCGTGGTGCCATATGTTACCCCAAGCTTCTGCAGCACGCGCAGGTCGCGCATCTGGTTGGACAGCCCACCGGCGCCGCGGTTGTTGACGCAGGCGTTGAGACCTGGTTGGCGGTAGGGGCAGGGGGCGCACATCATCCAGTCCGCGAAGGGCACCAGGGTGATTTTGATCTCCGGCTTCTGCAGGACTAACTGCAGCAACTCCGGCAGGTTGTCTTCCGGGTAGGGCGGCCGCGTGCCGGCCCCATACTGGCAGATCGAGCAGAGCAGAATGTGCGGGCGGATGGCGACCGCCTCCGCTCGATACATGGCCTCGATCGACTCCGCCTTGTCCTTTGCCAGCTCTGCTGCCGTGCGGGGAGGAATGATCGCGTCGATGTCTTTTGCCTGGCCGCGCTCGTAGCAGCCGCTGCAGGCCTTCGCGCAGCCTTGCCAGGCCTCGGAGGTGGCTTCGCCGTAGCCACAGATGCCGTCAACGGTCTCGATCTGCTGCAGCACGCGGTAGAAGAGCATCCGCGCCGTCAAGGTGGCGCCGGGATACAGGTTGAGCTTGTGCAGGATCTCCAGGTCGCGCCGCATGTTGAACTCCGCCCCTTCCGGCGTGTCGTTCTCGGTACCGGAGTCCTGGTAGACAAAGACATCGCCGGCGTGGCACTGCAGTGTCACCGGCATATCCGGCTGCTGCCGGACGGCCTCCAGCAGCGGATGCGGGGCGGCGTTCTCCTCGCCAAGCGAGCAAACGGCGCAGAGCAGTTCATAAGGTCGCAACGTCATTCCCGAAGACATGGTTCATTACACTCCGCATAGTGTATTCGCGCTGAATATGGGCTGCCCCTTTCGGACCTGCGAGCTATTGCCAGGGATCATATTCGTGGAAGGCGTCGAGCATCAGCTTTACCGCTTCCGGCGAGGTGTCGATAGCGGCGTGGTCGGGGTAATCCTGCAGCAGGAAGCCGCCCTGCGGGGTAGTCCAATGTTGGAGCAGCAGACGGGCGTCCTCGCGGATCTGCTCCGGCGATCCCTGCGGCAGCGTGGCCTGAATATCACACAGGCTGGCAAAGGCGATGCGACCAGCGTAGCGGCGGCCGACTTCCTCGATGCCCAGCGCCCGCGGCTGCTGCAGGTTGATGACGTCCAGGCCGATGTCGATCAGGTCTTCGATGATCTCGGTGATCTGGCCGCAGGAGTGCATCCAGACATCCCAGCCCAGCGCGTGGGCTTCCGCGAAGATGCGGGCGTAGCGGGGCTTGAAGAAGTCCTGCCAGAGCTGCCGGGAGATGAAGGGGGCGAGCTGGGTGCCCCAGTCGTCGGTGAAGTAAAAGGCATGCAGGCGGCCGTTCGCAGCCTTCGCCGTCCTCCGCAAGAAGCGCAGGTTAAAGTCGACGATGCGGTCGGCCAGTTCGGCGCTCAGTTCCGGCTCCGCATACAGGTCCTCCAGTGTGTTGGCGAACCCGCGCAGCGCGTGCATGCGCTCGAACAGCAGCATGAAGCGCTCAAAGAGGAGATACTTGTCGGCTTGTGCCTCCAGCCGAGTGTTGAAATCCGCGAAGGCTTCATCGCACTCCGGATCGGGGAAGCGGTAGCCGTCCAGCGCAGACCAGTCGGCCAGCGGGTGGACGCGGATCTGCCCCATGTTCCGCACCGCCGTCTTCTCCCAGACGCAACCCCACTCGTCGGCGCCCAGGCCGGTGGCGATATATTCGTTCGGAATATATGGTGTGACCCAGGTAAAATCCTCGATCCCCAGATCAGGCATGAAGATCGGCAGGCGGTCTGGGGTCTGAAAATGTACGCTCCGATAGACGCGTTCGTAACTGTTCATAGAAGCAGCCGTCAACCTTTCCCACATTGAATTATCACTTGCGCGGGTGGGAAATCGTCGGCGGTGACGGACAGCTCGATGCGGCCTTCCTCGCCAGTCGGCTGCACGATAATCAGGCCGTGGCCGCGCCACAGCGGGTGGGTGCTTCCGCTATAGAGATCGGTGTTCTGCGGGTCGGCGTTGGCGACCGCGGCGATGCGGCCGGGTCCGGTGATGGTCGCATGGAAGACCGCGGCAGACGGCACGGGCAAACCTTGGGCATCACACGCTTCTACGGTGACATAGGCCAGGTCGTTGCGGTCGGCGCGGACAGTATCTCGGTCAGTCGCCAGGCGCAACTGGCTTGGCGGGCCGGCGGTGCGCAGCGTGGATTCGGCAACGGCCGCCCCACCCTTCCGCGCGACGGCCTTGAGTTCACCGGGTCGGTAGGGCACGGTGAAGTTGGCGACGTATTTCGCCTCGACCGGCACCGGTACCACGCCGAGAGATTCGCCGTTGAGAAGCAGCTCAACCTCGTCACAGTCGAAGTAGACTTCCACCGGCAACATTTGCCCTTCGCAGCCGGGCCAGGTCCAGTTCGCCTGCACATCGCTCCACCCCCAGCCGGAGATCAGCACCTTTTTCCCCTCGGGAATCGGCGCGTGCACACCGATATAGGGGGTGTCCAGGCGATGCCAGAGGATATCCCGGTAATACGACTGCGGCCGCTTCTCTCCGCAAAGGTCGAGATCACCGCAGTTGGCCACTGTCCACGGCCAGTCGGGCAGGAAGTTGGCGTTCTCGCCTTCGAAATACTCGCGGCCGACGCCTGCCTCGCCCAGGTAATCGATCGCCGTCCAGACGAAATCGCCGACGACGTACGGCAGCTCCTCCACCGCCTTCCAGTAGTCATACTGGCGGGTGGGCGAGGTTTCGGTGGCGATGATGACGCTGTCCGGAAAGCGCTCGTGGTCTTCGCGGTAGACGTCGTCGCGGTAGTTGTAGCCGCGCAGGTCCAGCGTGGCGAGTAGCGCATCGGTGTCGTGCCAGTTCGTGCCTTCACCCCACACGTTGCAGACGCCGGCGGTGACGGGACGGGTCGGCTCGACGGCGCGCACGCGGTCGGCGAGCATGCGGGCGATCTGTGCGCCTTCCGGCAACCCGCGCTCGGTGGTCTCGTTGCCGATGCTCCACACCACCACCGAAGGGTGATTGCGGTCGCGCAGGAGCATGCTGTCCAGGTCGTCCTGCCACCACTTGCCGAAGTGACGGTGATAATCAAAGGGGATCTTCTCCGCGCGCCAGACATCGAAGGCTTCGTCCATCACCAGCATACCGAGCCGGTCGCAGGCGTCGAGGAAGGCGGGGGCGGGCGGGTTGTGGGCACAGCGCACGGCGTTATAGCCGCTGGCCTTCAGCAACTCGATTTTCCGCTCCTCCGCACGATCGATGGAGGCGGCGCCGAGCGGCCCGCAGTCATGATGCACGCACCCGCCGCGCATGTTCAGCGGCTGCCCGTTGAGCAGGAAGCCCTGCTCAACGGTGTAGGCGATGGTGCGAATGCCGAAGTTTGTCGCCTCGCGGTCCAGGCAGGTATCGCCGTCAGACACCATGGTTTCCAGGCGGTAGAGGTGCGGGGTGTCGGGCGACCAGCGCAGGGGTTGCGGCACGGTGAGCGTCTGCCGGGCATCCGCCGTGCTGTTGGCCGGCACGGTGATATCGATGGCGGCCGCCACGCCGCCCTTTCCGCCGGGGGCAATCACATTCCAGCGCACGGTGAGCGTGCGGTCAGTGTCCGAGTGGTTCACGACGGTGGTCTGCACCGCCACGGTGGCCGCATCATCGGCCACGTCCGGTGTGGCCACCGACAGGCCCCAGTGTGCCACGTGCACCGGGCCGGCGGTGAGCAGCCAGACATGCCGGTAGATGCCGGAGCCGGAATACCAGCGGGTGTGCTCATGCTGCGCGTTGTCTACGCGCACCGCCAGCACGTTTTCGCCCGGCTCCACGAACGGTGTCAGGTCCAGCAGGAAGGTGGAATAGCCGTAGGGATGCACGCCGACCGCGCGGCCGTTGAGCCAGATCTCCGCGTCGCGGTAGACGCCTTCGAACTCGACATACAGGCGCCCGTCGCGCAGTTCCGGCATGGTGAAATGCTTGCGGTACCACCCCAACCCATCCTGCGCGAAGCCGCCGCGCGGTCCGGACGGCGCATCCGCCTGCCGCGGCAGCTCGATGCTCCAGTCATGCGGCAGGTTCACGCATCGCCAGCCGGCATCATCGGCCGCCTTCGTATAATGCGCCTCACCGCGATGCTCATCGCGCCAGGTGCCGGCTTCGAGCAAGAAGCGCCAATCCTGATCCCATAACTCTCTCTGCATCACGATGTCCTTTCCGGGAGGGGTGTCCCGTGTTCATTTTATGGTCATCAGATCCATTCGCCGGCCCACAGGATGCCGCGGCGCAGCACCTTGCGGAAGCTTTCGTCCTGCCAGGTCTCGTTGTCATGGCCCGCCTGGTAGTTGAAGACACGCGAGCGATCGAGCTGGCGCGTCCACGCGATGGTCTTCATGCTCTTCGGATGATTGGTGGTCAGCAGCACGCGGCTGCCCGGACCGGCATCGGGCATGCTGTAGGTCTCGTCGGTCATCGTCCAATCGTGCAGGCCGCGCGTGATCGCATGATCAGGATTCGCGATGTGGGTGGTGACCTTCTCGCCGATGGAATAACCGAAGCTGCGCCCGTTGATGCCGGTCAGCTCGTTCCAGCGGCGCGAATACGGATAGGCGAGAATGCCGTGGTGCAGCAGCACGATCCCCTGCGGCGCCTGCCCCAGCTCTTCCAGTACCGTCTTCGGCTTGCCTTCGTACCAGGAATGCCCCTCGTCGGCCGGGCCGTCCATTAGCATGAGGTAGAACAGCACCACGTCATACCAGCGGCGCATCTCGGCGGAGGCGGAGGCGAAGTCATCCATGTGCTGGATGTAGACGTCGATGTCGTCGCCAATCGCGCGGAACAGCCGGTGGAAATTGACGACATCATACGCATGGCCGCCGGTGACGACGGCGAGTTTGAGTGATTCTGCCATGTTTCCCTCAAATGATGACTGCGTTATCCCGTGATCAGGCTCTGTTCCCAATATTCAATCGCCAGCCCGGCAGGATCAAGACCGGCGGTGAGTACCTGGGAGTCTTCCGGCGACAGCTCGCCGTAGATGAGCAGGCTCTTGCCCCGCTGCTGCACCTGGCGGCAACGGCGCAGCATGGTATCTCGATCCCAGAGCGCCGCCTCGCGATCCAGGCTGATCTCCACCGTACCGAGCGCCTCCAGGTCGAGCACGGCGTCCAGGTGCTGCAGCCCGACGCTGTGCAGGTGGATCAGCGTATACGGAAAGGCCTGCACGATGCGCCGGTCATACGCGAGGAAGTGCTCGCGATACACCGCGGCGGAGAAAAGGCTGGAGGCGTCGATCTGGTAATCCAGCACCGGGCCGGGCGCATACAGCTTCCAGCAGGACACCGAGCCCTCGTGCCAGGGCACCCGCCGCGCGTGCTCCCAGCGCGCCAGCGCGAGATGCAGCTCCGTCATGCGCTCCGCCAGCATTGCCAGCTCCTCCGGCGCGTCGATGACGGCGGTGCAGAGCAGCTCCTCGCCCAGGTAGGCGGCCAGCAGATCGATCACCCCGCGGAGGTGGCATTGCTGCACGGCCAGCCGTCCGCTGGCGTATTCGTGCGCGCTACGCAGCAGCACATCCATCACCCCCAACCAGGGCGAGCGCAGGCACTCGGCAACGGCAAACCGGTCAAGCGCCTCTTCGAGGCTGCCTGCCGCCGGTTTCGCCACACACCCGTAGGCGGAGGCGTAAATCGGGCAGCCCGCCACCGCTTCGAGCCAGGCTGCCGGGTAAGTGCAGCCGACCGAATTCACCAGATCACCGTCGAGCACGGCGGGAGGCGGTGCACCGATGCCAGCCAGCCGGTCGATATCCATCTCTGCCGGCAGGATACGGCGTGCGTCGTGGGCTTCCCCACCCCCATGGAGCGGGTACGGGCGCGGCGCCCACCGGCGCTCCGGCTGCGCCAGCACCAGCGGCCGGTCCACTGCACATCGCTCCCAAAAGGCGCGATGACGTTGCAAAATAGGTTGAAGGTTAGTTACAGAACCGGTCATTGGCTTGTACATATTCCCTGCCAGTGCCCAGTCTCCTCCCGCCGGCACTGGACAACCGGCGGATTGCGGGGTATAAATCAAGAAGGCATTGCCGCAGGAAGGGCATTATGCGCATTTTACTCATCATCAATCCCAAAGCCGGATCAGCAAGCCGCAACCAGGTCGATTTATTGAGCTGGCTGTCGCAGCTCGCCGGGCACACGCTGACCGTAGAGGTGCCGAAGGACGCGGAAGCCGCGACGACGATCGCGCGGCAGGGTGTGGAGGCGGGATACCACCGCATATTGGCCGCCGGGGGTGACGGCACCATTAACCGCGTGGTGTCGGCGCTGGCGGAGACGGAGATCCCGCTGGGCATTATCCCCATCGGCACCGTCAACGTGCTGGCACGCGAACTTGGTATTCCGCTCGATCCGGTGAAGGCGCTGCAGATCGCTCTCGGCCACCGGACCCGCTGCCTGGACCTTGGGATGGCCAACGGGCAATACTTCACACTGATGGCCGGCATGGGGTTCGACGCGAAGGTGGTATCGGAGATCGTGCCGCGCTTGAAAGAGTTGTTCGGCTCACTGGCATACGTCACCGCCGGGCTACAGACGCTGGCGCGCTACAAGCCCAGCCAGTTTTACCTGACTTTCGACGGCAAGACCGTCCGTTTTCCCGCCTGGATGCTGGTGGTGGGAAATGCCAGTTATTACACATACCAGCTCGCCGTCACCCCCAACGCGCGCATGGACGACGGCCTGCTGGACATCATCGTCTTCGGCGAGCAAAATGCGCTGGACCGCCTGTCCCAGATCGGCGCGGTCTTTCTCGGCCAGCACGTGAAGCACCCGAATATCCGCTACTTCCAGGCCTCCGCCCTCTCCGTCGCCGCCGAACCGCGCGTCCACCTGCAACTCGACGGCGATTCGGTGGGCATGTCGCCGGTCGAGATCAGCGTCAAGCACAAGGCTTTGCATGTGATGGTGCCGGCGGAGCAGGAGGGCTAGCTGATGGATCAGCGTTGTCTGTCACATTCTCAGTCTGGAAGGAGGCGAGAGCCCCGCCGAATTCAGGTAAGCCAACCTATACTCGGCGGGGCTCTCGCCTCCTTCCAGACTGAGAATGTGTTTTACTACGCCTGGCGCTACGCGGTCGGCACCTTGCTCACCGTTTTGTGATACACCTCCAGGTATTTCTTCGCGGAGGCTTCCCACGAATAATCGCACTGGAAGGCGTTCTGCACCACGCTGCCCCATTGTGCCGGATTATTGAAGGCGTTTAACGCGCGGCTGAAGGCCATGCGCAGCGCTTTCGGCGTATAGCTGCTGAAGATGAAGCCGTTGCCGGTGGATGCCTCCGGCTCGAATTCATGCACGGTGTCCGCCAGCCCGCCGGTGGCGCGCACCAGCGGCACGGTGCCGTAGGCCAGACTGATCATCTGCCCGAGGCCGCACGGCTCGTAGCGCGACGGCATGAGGAAAAGGTCGCTGCCTGCGTAAATGCGATGCGCCAGCGTATTGTCGAACTTCAGCGCCACCGCCAGCTTGTCCGGGTGCAACGCGGCCAGCTTGGTCAGCATGTCATGGAAATACTGGTCGCCGGTACCGAGGATCACCACCTGCATCTGTTGGTCCGCCAGCAGCGCGGGCAGCACCTTGTCCAGCAGGTCCAGCCCCTTCTGCGAGCTCAACCGCGAGATCAGCCCGAACAGCGGCACCTTCGGGTCAACCGTCAGCCCCATCTCGCGCTGTAATTCCTGCTTGCAAGCGGCCTTGCCGTCCAGGCGCTCCGGCGTGAAGGTGGCGGGAATGAGCGTATCGGTGCGCGGGTTCCAGATCGTGTAATCGATGCCGTTGACAATCCCGTACAGATTCTTCTTCCGATAGGTCAGCACGCCTTCCAGCCGCTCGCCGTATTCCGGCGTCTGAATTTCTTTGGCGTATGTTTCGCTGACCGTGCTGATGGTATCGGCATAAATGAGCGCGGCTTTCATGAAATTGAGCTGTCCCCAGAACTCCAACTGGTCCCAGGTGAACAATCCCCACGGCAGCCCGGCCAGGTTCATTACCTCCGCGGGGAAGGAGCCCTGGTAGGCCTGGTTGTGAATGGTGAACAGCGTGGCAATATCGCGCAGCGCCGGATTTTCAGCATAGATCGTCTTGAGATAGACCGGCACCAGCCCGGTATGCCAGTCGTTGCAGTGGATGATATCCGGCGTCCAGCCGATCTCGGGCAGCATCTCCAGCATGCCACGGCAATAGGCGATGAAGCGATGGTCATCATCGCCCTGGCCGTAAAGGCTGTCGCGGTTATACAGGTAATCATTACGAATGAAGTAGGTCGGCACCCCGGCGATGGCATCGCTCTGCTCGATGGAGATCGAGATCTCCTCCCGGCCGTGTGGTATGGTGAACGGCCCGGTGACCGGTTTCAGGCCATATTTATCGCCATCGATGCTGCCATAACGCGGCATGACGATGCGCACATCATGTCCCTGCGCGGCCAGTACCTTCGGCAGCGCGCCGGCGACGTCCGCCAGCCCGCCGGTCTTTGCGAACGGCACCACCTCCGCGGCAGCAAACAGTATCTTCAACTTCGAATCCATCCCTCAATCCTTTCGACAAGCGTGCTTTTCTTATGCTCGATATTTCAAGCGGGTACGCCCCAGATTGTGCAAACTGGCTTGCAAGCGTGCACTCCACTGTGCATCTTGCCCGCCCGGCCAGTATTGATCGATGGTCATACAGAGCCCGTTTGACCGCGCCCCCTGCGGCGCCCCGGCCCGCAGCATCCGGCTCCACGGAGCATCCTCTCCGCCGGACGAGCGCTCATCTTCCCGCTCTGCCAGGTATATATTCGACACGCGATCGGTTTTCATGAAGCTGCCCCCATGCCGCAGGTCTGCACCATTGGAAGTTATCTCCATCTCATATCAACGAAGTTATCGATATTATTAGAGTGAAGGGCGGCGAATATGCGCTCCATCGCATGACAATTCACGATACCATGGGATTTGTCTGCAGATGCAACCACTCCCGCGAAAAGGCAGCGGTCAGGCGGTGAGGGTGCGGGCCGCGAATTCCGCGGCGGCCTGCACGAAAGCGAGAAAGAGCCTGGTCTGCAGCGGGTCGGTCGCCGTCATCTCCTCGGGGTGCCACTGCACCCCCAGCGCGAAACGCGCCTGCGGCATGGCCAGCGCCTCGATGATTTCGTCATCGCTCCACGCTACCGGTATCTGCCCCTGCCCGCAGCGCCGCACGGCCTGGTGGTGAAAAGAGTTGACCTGCAGGCGGCCATCCGCATCCGCACCATCCGGCCAATACACGTGCGCTAACGGCGAATCCGGCGCAATCCGGACTTCATGAGATATTTCCGGACGCGGCGCCGTTTGAAAATGCCCGCGATTGCCGGGAAGTTGAGCAGGCAGATCCTGCCAGAGCTCGCCGCCCAGCGCCACCGCCATCAACTGCACGCCGCGGCAGATGCCGAGCACCGGCACGTCGCGTGCCAGCGTCGCCTGCAGCAGCGCCATCTCCAGCCGGTCGCGCCGCGGATCGACGGGACCCAGGTTGGGATGCGGCATTTCACCCCAGTGTGCCGGGTCGACATCGCCGCCCCCGCTGAGCAGCAGGCCGTGCAGCGTGGCAACCAGCTCATCCGCGTCTTCCGGCTGCACGCTGTTGGGTATCAACACCGGCATCCCCCCGGCCTGAAACACATTGTGCGAATAGGCCAGGTTGACATGGGTCGCCGTGGGTTTCGTTTCCTGATCGCGGGCGACGGTGCTGCTGGTGATGCCGATAAGCGGACGCATGAGCCTCTCTCTGCTCGCATTATACGAGCAGGCCGCCGTGGTTGGCAAGGATGCATAGTGACAGCGGGGCGCGCGGCGTTCCCTTACCCCCTATCCCCTAGCGCCTTCCACCCGACCTGTTGTACAATCATCAGTGGAGGGAGCGGCCGTGGGAGAGGACATCCGCTGCTTTCGCTGTGGAACGTGCTGTATCGCCCCGGATATCTCGACACTGGGCAAGCCGGTGGGGGTGCCGTGCCGCCATCTGACGCCGGAAAATCTCTGCGGCATTTATCCGGATCGCCCGTCGATCTGCCGCAATTATCGACCCGACGAAATCTGCGTTGCACTGCAGCAAATTTCCGCGTCGGAACGCGTGCCATATTTTTTGCAGATCTACGGTCTGGAAACCGATAATAAACAATAAGCCCATCGCGGCGTAAATTGAGCCTCCTGCGGCGATAGGGTTTTCCTTACCGCTGGGAGAGGGTATAACGAGTTTCGAGCCTGTGGCCACCAGCCCGATTGTCAAGGGGGGGCCGGCAGGATGACAACGAGCAAGCCATTACTTGCAGCATAGCGCCCCTGGTCGATCATGGCCACAGAAACGGGACCCCGCCCGCGCCATGATTATGTAACGGAGTATTACCAGTTACGAACACAGCTTTTCACGTTACCTTCCCGCCGCCGGCACCCGCCAGTGGCGCATAGCCGTAATAGCCGAAGCCGTGTTTGCTGAAATAAGGATTTGTCGTCATGTCTTTCCAAAAACTGCTCCGACACTGCCGGCCCATTTTGGCCCTGGTGTTGTTGGGAAGTGCCGGATCATATATTTCGGCGTATGTGCTGCCACTGGGCACCTATCCGAAACTCGAGATCAACGGGAATAACACGCTCTCGCTCAATCTGCATCAGATCGAGGGATCGAGCTCGTTTTATAGTGACGACAATTACGGTAAAGACCGCGCGCTGACCAATACCTCCAATCTGTATATCACCGGCGAACTGTATAATGACCTGTACCTGAACGCCAACGTCGCCGCCGACCCCTACTCACCGGATACCGTCAACTGGAATCTGCGGTATGACGGCAACGATGCCAAGGTGCTGCTGGGTGAATTCAACCCCAATATGGCCGGCAACGACTTTGTCGGCCTGAACCGCTCGCTGCAAGGCATGAAGGTCGATGTGGTGCTCCCGCGCGGCTCGCTGTCGCTGATCGGCAGCAACCTGCAGGCGCCGGTGCGCACCGACACCTTCTACGGGCAGAACACCAGTGGTCCCTACTATCTCACCTCGTCGCCGATCGTGGACGGCAGCGAGGTAGTGACCGTCAACAGCACGCAAAAATCGCGGACCAATGACTACACCATCAATTACCTCACCGGTGAATTGGACTTCTCCTCCGGCACGATTATCAGTCCGGCCGACAAGGTGACGGTGAGCTACGAAGTGAAGGCCAACGGCCTGGGCGGCGGCAAGCTGTATGCCATGCGGGCCACCTATCCGATCGCAAACGGCCTGCAGATCGGCGCCAGCCACCTGATCCTGGAAGGGCAGAACCAGGGCAGCACCGTGCGCGATGAGCGTGACCAATACGTAGGCATGGGCACGCCCGGGCCGTTTTACCTCACATCGCGCCCCATCGTGCTCGACTCCGAGACGGTCACCATCAACGGCGTGCTGGTCCCCAAGGTGACGGACACCGGCGTGCATCCGTATACGCTGGATAACCAGACCGGGCAATTGCTCTTCGCGCAAGGTTACGAGCCGCCCACCGGCTCGACCCTCATCGTGCGTTACCGCGTGGAGATCTCCAGCGGCGGCAGCGGCGACCGTTCGGTGACCGGCGTCGATGTCAACTGGGCGCTGCGCAACGGACTGAAATTCAACATGCAGGCCGCGCAAAGCAAAGGCAATGCCGCGACGGAAGCCAGCGGCAACCACACCGCCATGAGCTTCGGCGCACATTACGACAGCGACCGCCTGAACGCCTCCACCCAGTTCCGCAGCATCGGCTCCGGCTTCGCGCCATTGGAATCGGTCGGGTATCGCAACGTGGACAAGGACCTGCAGTGGACGCTCAATTACAAAGCGACGAAGGATCTGTCCATCTCCACCTACGGCAACAGCACGCGGCTGCCGTTGAACCCGTATTCCTCGACCAGCACCAGCAATATCATGATGGATGAGTTGAATCGCTTCTTCTCCATCGATTATCATAAAGAGAACTGGCCGCGCATCACCTACCAGCGCAGCATGCAGGACACCTCGCAGGCCGGGGTCGGCAGCCTGGGCAACAGCTCGACGACCGACACGCTGAACCTGAGCCTGGGCGGCCAGCATTTGAACGGCGCGCTCAGTTTAAACCACTCCACTAACAGCAGTCACCAGTTGACGGACCAGAATAATCCAAATTCTACCGTCTTCGATTACAGCGGCACGAACGATAACGCCAACCTGAACCTGCAGTACCAGCCGAACGACCGGTTCGACATGGGCATGAGCCTGGCGATGAACCGCGTCAAGGCGGACAGCACCGGCGGCATCACCTCCACCAACGGCAGCAACGCCGAGGTGCACGCCAATTACCAGGCCAGCACCAACCTGAAGCTCTCCGCGCAGATGATGATGAATGAAACCGGCTCGGCGCAGGGCGTCACCGGCGGCAGCATTAACGCGCTGAAGGACCAGAGCACCAACCTCAGTGCCACCTGGAAACCCACACACAACGTCGATGTCAACCTGTTGCTGACCAAACAGCGCACCGAGGGTGACTACTACAGCAACAGCGAATCGAACAACATCACCGCAAACGTGGGATGGCAGGCCAACGAGAAGCTCAATTTCACCGGCTACTGGACCCGCCAGAATTTAAGTTACCTCGATTCGCCGGGCGGTTCGATCAGCAACATGTTGGGTATACATTCGGATGTCGGGCTGTTAGGCAAGCTCAAGCTCGCCTTGGACGGCCAGTACCTGTGGGGTGAGACCAGCGAGGCCGTCAACCAGATGTATTACTCCACGGCGGCCAGCATGCGCTCGGTGCGGGTGCCGATCGAGGACCAGTATACGCAGGGCGGGGCGACCGGCAACCGGCTGACCACGCTGGCGGCACGGCTCAGTTATCCGATCGCGAAAAACCAGGAGATCTTCCTGACCGGCGACACGTCGCGCAGCAGCGGTTACCCCAGCAAATCCCTGAAGAATTCCTTTGGCCTGGGGTGGGATTACCATATCAACGATAATTTGACGTTCACACTGAACGCCGGCCGGGTACAATATCAGGACGATGCTAACGAGAGCCTCAATTATGGCGCCAATCAGTTGAACGCCCAGCTCTCGTGGCACTTCTAAAGGGTTGTTTTTCGAAATCTGCGGTTGGACGGATACTGCGGTGGCAACGCGTAAGATGAGGGTACACGCATGAAGATTCACTTGGCGCTTCGCGGCGGCTTGCTCGCACTGGCAGGCCTGGCATTGTTGTTTCTCCTTGCCGGCTGTGGCGGCGGCGGCGGCAGTACCCCCCCTTCGACTATCAATCCGATCAATCCCGTCCATGACCAGACACTGCCCGGCGCGGTCGGCGGGACGGTCTTCACCATGGCGCCCGGCCCCAATAAACCGGAAGGCATCATCGACCAGGCACTCGGCGCCACCATCACGCTGACCGGGACCACGTATACCGGGGCGGCCTTCAGCCGGACGACCACGTCGGTCATCCGCGGCGGCTACAATTTTCCCGATGTGCCGGAAGGCCGTTATACGCTGACCGGCACCGTACAGGCGCCATATGGACTGGATACCACGCTGACCGGCCAGGTGACGGATATTCGCGTGCAGGGCAACATACCCACGTTGATGGCGAACCTGATACTGGTCGAAGATTCGCATGCGGCAACCGTCAAAGGCACGGTGTATCAGAACGGTGCGCCAGCCGGCGGCGCCATCGTCTCGGTGGAGATGTGGGGCTATCCGGTGGATTATTTGAGCGGCACAGCGCGACCGATCTATTGTACGCTGTCTGCCACCGCCTCTACCGATGTGGCCACCCTGGGCCAGTATGAATTCCGAGTGCCGGCGGACGGGCTGAATTATTATGTCTCCGCGAACACCGTCAATTCATATACGAACGACCGTCAACTGGCAAAACCGAACCGCCAGGTGCTGGACTTCGACGGCACGGTGACCGGCGGCAGCCTCACCCTGTCGATGGACAGCGCGGTCAGCGGCACCTTCACCACCGCGGCATTGGCCTACGATATCAGCAATATCGACCTGCAGACGGCGATCGAAAACTTATTATCCAGTGCGGGTTATAGCGATGTTACGGTGAGTCTTGCAGGGGGGCCGGCGCCGGCTGATGTCACGGTAGCCTTCGGCGGCACGGGCGCAAGCTCGGTTCCGCTCATGACATACGCCAGCTCACTGACCGGCACCGATGCGACGGTCTCCGTCAAGGAGGACTGGCGCTATCTGATGCCGGGCGAGGTGCGGGCGAATCAAGATATCACGCTGGACAACGCCACTTCGTCGCGTTTCCCTTCGGTCGTGATGGATCTCATCTGCTCGACACTGCCCGCGCCGACCATGGACGCCAGCGAGCAGGCGATGATTACCCGGCTGGCGGTCGCCCGCAAGTTCAAGGGGTCGCGGAACCGGCTGGCCCAGTTGGAAGACCGGGCGCGCCAGGCACGCACCACCCGCAACACCGCGACCGGGCTCATCGAGAACGACCTGTACTGGGAAGCGGATGATCCGTCGGAAATTCGCGGCTTCCACGTCTACCGCGGCGTGCAAGCGAGCGGGGATTATATGTATATGGGCAGCGCGCAGGACCCGTATCAATGGTACTTCTTCGATAACGATCCGGCGCTCCCGCTGGATGCGGCGCGCTATTATACCATTCTGAGCTACGGCCCGAACGGGCTGGTATCGGCGCCCGCGAAACCGGCCATCATGGCGCTGCCGCTGCCGCAGATCTCCGTGCTCGGACCGGCAGGTCCCACCGCGCCGGCCGGCAACGTGGAGTTCAGTTGGGCAGCGGTGCCGAACGCGAAGAGCTATGTGCTGACTATTTATCCCACCGAACCGACCTATAACACGACGATCTACTACGAAGATGTGTCCGGCGGATCGGAGACCTCAGCCACGGCCTGGCTGGCCAGCGGCAAGGACTACTGGTGGTCGGTGTCGGCGTATAACAACGCGGATCCCAATTACGCAACCTCGATTTCCTATGCCGCTTATCGGAAGCTCACCGTGCCGTAAAGAAGGTCGGCAGCATCGTGAAGTGGAAGGTGAGCACTTATGGGACTTATACGACCGCTAGGACAGGCCGATATGTCCTATAAGTCGTATACGCCCATAAGTCCTATTTGACTGATAACAGATTGAGAGTGGCCTATGCACACCCTGCGTTTCATATCGATCGGCATCCTGCTGTTGCTGGGCATCGGCGCGCTGGCCGCGCGGCTGCCCAGCAACGCGCTATATTTCGGCTCGAGCGTTCGCGCGGAGACGCGGCAGTCGCAGCTCACTGCTCGCCTCGAGCGCATGAAGACCGGCACGCAGTCCGTGGAGCGCCTGCGCCGATTCATGGTCGGCAAGAAGATGATCTCACCGCGCACCGTGATGCCGAAGCTCGACACCCTCGTGGTGACCGGCACCCCGCAGACGCGCACCCGTGCGTTCACCCGGGACGCGAATGCGCTGACCTTCGCGTATAGCGAGAATTGGACCGAAACGCAGCGCAACCAACTGCAGGCCTTCCTGACCGCCGCTTATCCCAAGCTGGTCAGCATTTACGGCGCGCCTTTCAGCTCGGCGACCGTCACCCTCATCCCCGGAGACTATTCCACTGATCCGTCGGGCGGCCTGGTGACCATCAATAACGAGACCGGCGCGATCAGCATCACCATCCCCGCAGCACAGACGGGACAGATTCCCAGCGACTTCGAAACCGGCGACAACGAGCATTGGGGCAACAACCTGCTGCACCTGATCCTGCATGCCTTCCACGCGCCGTACCTGATGGGGTATGATGCCTGGGAAGAAGGCATGACGCGCGCCGCGGCGACGGTGGTCAGCCTGCAGCTCAATGCGAATTACGATCCGACCTTTGATGAGACATACCTGCTGACGCTCTATGATTATCTGAACCAGCCGTCCCTCTCAAACGCAACCTTCTTCCCCCCGCAGGGGCAGTGGACAGACATGACCGTCTGGCGGCTGGGCATGGCCACCTCCGCCTGGTTGAAGATCTACGCCGAACGGCCGTATCCGCAACCCTCGGTATTCGCCGATCTGAACGCGCAATACTACACCATGGTGGCCGGCAACCCGGGGATCGCCGGCAATCTCGTCGGCCTGAAAAGCCTGCTCTCCGCCGCCATGCCGACCGTTGAAGGCATCGATACCTTGACCTGGTATGACAAGCAATACGTGCTGAAGCCGCAGACGGTGTCCGGCTCCCGGGTGTTTGTCTATGAGGCGCCATACCAGGAGAACGTATATCTGCTGATCCACTATTTCTTTACCGCGACGGACGGCTCGGAGACGCCGCTCACCGGCACGGCCAATTTAAATTATTACACATATGACGGGATCGAATATTTCCCGCCGGAAGGGAATGCGGTCACTATTCCCAACCTGCAGGATATGCCCGGCGTGGGATTCATCGATCCCGGTTTTTACCATATCGGCGATCCGGGGATGCAGCGGGTGCGCATCAGCGTCAGTGTCAACGGCCTGCGCTCGACGCTGTATTATCCATATGGCGTGGAGGGGTTCTCCTTCGATCAGGACGGCTATGTCAACGACGTCAATGAGTTCTACGGCGCAGTGATCGGCGCCGATACCGGCACCATCGGTCTTGCCATTCCCGGCCAATCGCTGAATGCGAACCTGGTGCAAGGCGCCTTCGGAGTCAACCAGACCACCAGCGAGTACGGCCTGTCCTTCTTCTCGCCGGTTATTTACACCGTCAATTATGACGGACAGTCCGTCGATATCCGCAAGAACGTCGGGCCCGGCTTTTACGTGGCGCTGCTGCGGGTGGGCGATGAGTCGCACGTCTCGTTGACGCATACCTTTGTGCCGGGGCCGCACATGGTCAGCTTCCCCATCACCCCAGATGAGACGGACATCGCGAAGATGCTGGGCTACACCCCGGGCACTCCCGTCAGCATGGCATCGTGGGACCCCGTTGCAGATCAGTATAAATACTATCCTGACGTTCCGGCGATTCAGCCTGGACGGGCCTATTGGTTCAACGCGCCGACCACTTTCTCGCCGCTGATTATGGGCACGCTGCCGGAGGTGGATGACCAGCGCAACGTGACGCTGGCGCCGGGCTGGAATATGATCGGCAACACCTTTAACACCGACATGAACGTGTGGGCGATGGTGGTGGATACCGGCACGGTGGCCTACACGCTGCCCGAGGCGATGCTGGCCGGGCTGGTGCAGCCGGTCTGGCGCTACGGCAGCGGCGGGTATTACGAAGTCGCCCCCTCCCTCTCTGCCTGGGAAGGCGGTTGGATTCGCAATCTGACGAACGGCACGCTGGTGCTGCGTCAGCAGGAAGCGTCCCGCTCCACCCGTGACACGCTGGTGGATCCTTTCCGCATGCTGACCGAGGGCGGCTGGGGCATTCGCCTGGTCGCGGCGGGCACCACCACGCGCGACGGCATGGCCGTCGCCGGCATCAATCCCAAGGCGCGCGGCGGCATTGACGGGCTCGACTGGCAAAAGCCGCCGGCACTCGGCGACGGCGTCCGCCTGGCCTTCATCAACCCGGCCAACCGCATCGCCGGCGCGACCTACGCCACCGATATCCGCCCCATGCTGACAGCCAGTGGCGAAACATGGGAGTTTGACGTGACCACGCCGCAAACGGAAACCGTCACGCTTAGCTGGCCGGACCTGCGCGGGTTGCCGCGCGGGTATGAGGTGATATTGGAGGACATGACGAGTGGGCAGCGGCGGTATATGCGCACGGCGCCGGCCTATCTGTATAATGCCACCGGCGTGCCGGGTAAAGCGGACGTGCGCCGCTTCCGCATGGTGGTGCAGCCGCAGGCCAGCGCGCCGTTGTCCTTCGTGGACTTCCGCATCGCGCCCGTGCGCGGCAAAGGCGCCAGCGTGTCCATCCGTCTGAACGCCACCGCCGATCTGCGGATGGAAGTGCGCACGCTGTCCGGCAAGCTGGTCCGCGTCATCTCCACGAACACCGTGATGCCGAATGAAGACACGATCATCCCCTGGGACGGCCAGGCCATCGGCGGCAAGCTCATCCCCGCCGGCACCTATCTGCTCACCGTTACCGCCCGCTCGCCGGAGGGGTATGTGCTGCGGCGGAATATGTCGATCACGATGGGCCGCCAATAGGCCAGCGCCGTAAAGCCCATTCATAGCCTGGAAGGAGGCGAGAGCCCCGCCCGAGTATAGGTAAGCTTACCTATACTCGGGCGGGGCTCTCGCCTCCTTCCAGACTATGAATGGGCTTTACAGCCTATCCCTTCAGATATGTGTCAATCGCCTTCGCCGCCGTCTTCCCGTCGCCCATGGCGAGGATGACGGTGGCGGCGCCGCGGACGATGTCGCCGCCGGCGAAGACGCCGGGGATGCTGGTCATGCCCTGCTCATCTACCTCGATGTTGCCCCACTTATTCAGCTTCAGGTCAGGGGCGGTGGCGGTGAGCAGCGGGTTGGCCAGCGTGCCGATGGCCACCACGACGATCTCGCAGTCGATGACGAACTCTGAACCCTCGATGGGCACCGGGCGGCGGCGGCCGGAGGCGTCGGGCTCGCCCAACTCCATGCGCACGCACTTCAGGCCGCTCACCCAGCCTTGCTCGTTGGCGAGCACTTCGGTGGGGGCGACCAGCAGTTCGAAGATAATGCCTTCCTCTTCCGCGTGGTGCACTTCCTCAACACGGGCCGGCATCTCGGTTTTGCCGCGGCGGTAGGCGATAATCGCCTGGTCGGCTCCCAGGCGTTTCGCGGTGCGCACCGAGTCCATTGCCACGTTGCCGCCGCCCACCACCACCACGCGCTTGCCGCGCAGCACCGGCGTGTCCGATTCCGGGAAGGCGTAGGCGGCCATCAGGTTGACGCGGGTCAGGTACTCGTTGGCGGAGTAGACGCCTTTGTAATTCTCACCCGGCACATTCATAAACACCGGCAGCCCGGCGCCGTTGGCGATGAAGATGGCGTCGAAACGCTCGCGCAGCTCCGGCAGCGTGTAGGTTTTGCCGACGATGACGTTGCACTCGATCTGCACGCCATTGCGCTGCAGGCGCTCGACCTCCTGGCGCACGATATCTTTGGGCAGGCGGAATTCGGGGATGCCGTAGACCAGCACGCCGCCCGGGGTGTGGAATGCTTCGTAGATGATCACCTCGTGGCCGAATTTCACCAACTCGCCTGCCGCGGTCAACCCGGCGGGGCCGGAACCGACCACCACCACCTTCTTGCCGCTCGGCGCCGGCTTTTCCTTCGTTTCGCCGTCCATGTGCGCGCGCGCCCAGTCCGCGACGAAGCGCTCCAGGTAGCCCACCGCCACCGGCGCGCCTTTCAGCCCGCGGATGCATACCTCTTCGCACTGCGTCTCCTGCGGGCACACGCGGCCGGTGACCGCCGGCAGCGCATTGTCGCCCAGCAGGCTCTCCGCCGCCGCCTGCAGGTTGCCCTCGGCGACGAAATTGATAAAGCGCGGAATATCGACCAGCACCGGGCAGCCGGAAATACACTTCGCGTTTTTGCATTGCAGGCAGCGCTGGGCTTCGATCAATGCCAGTTGCTCGGGCAGGCCCAGGTTCACCTCATTGAAATTCTTGTTGCGGACGTCGGGGGCCTGCTCCCGCATCTTCTGCCGCTCGATGGCCATGCGCTCTTTCGCGCTGATCTGGTTGCTGCTCATCGTAGTCTCCCTATTCGTTCTTCAGCCCGATTCGGCAGGCTTCCTCGTGATGCTTCATGGCTTCTTCCTCGAAGATGCGGTAGGTGCCCAGGCGGTCGCGCAGCAGGTTGAAATCCACCAGGTGCGCGTCGAACTCCGGGCCGTCCACGCAGGCGAACTTCGTCTTGCCGCCCACCTCCACCCGGCAGCCGCCGCACATGCCGGTGCCGTCGATCATCACCGGGTTGAGGGAGACGATGGTGTGCACGCCGTAGGGCCGCGTCAGCTCCGCCACCGCGCGCATCATCGGCACCGGGCCGACCGCATACACGGTGTCAATGCCGCCGGTGTCCAGCGCGTCGCGCAAGGCGTCGGTGACGAAGCCATGGCGGCCGTAGCTGCCGTCGTCCGTGCAGACGATCAGCTCGCCGACCGCGCGCAGCTCGTCCTCGTAAATCACCAGTTCGTGCGTACGCCCGCCGATGATGCTGGTGACGCGCACGTTCTGCCGGTGCAGCGCCTGCGCAATGGGATAGACCACCGCGGTGCCCACGCCGCCGCCCACGCACACGGCGTGGCCGGACTGGAGCAGCTCGGTGGGGTGTCCCAGCGGGCCGGCGATGTCCTGGATGGTCTCGCCGGGCTCCAGCGCCACCAGCTCGCGGGTGCTCTTCCCCACCGCCTGAATGACCAGCGTGATGGTGCCGGCGGCGGGATCGGTGTCGGCAATGGTGAGCGGGATGCGCTCGGCGCGCGGGCCTTTGTGGACGATGACGAACTGCCCAGGCTTGCGCACCTCGGCGATGCGCGGGGCGGTGACGACGAGCCGTGACACGTTCGGGGCCAGCGGCGTGATAGAGATCACTTCATGCATGGAGATCCCTCGTTCTCTGGATAAACTGCTTCTCGGTGCTTACTTCACTGGCAAGCATTATAACCATGCCTTCCAATAAGGAATAGTGTTTTATATTATACCGCTAATAAAAAAACCTCGAAAGCGCGCCGGCTTCCGAGGTTCTCTGCAACTTTGGTGGAGCCAGGCGGACTCGAACCGCCGATTGTTCCGTGCGAGGGAACTGTTATCCCGCTTAACTATGGCCCCAAAGCGCTGTGAGTATAGCAAAGACGGCGACGCGTGTCAACAAATATTGGAGCGCGGATTGGCAATCCGTGCTCCGACTCGTTAGTTCGCCTCCGGGTAACTGCCCAGCACGCGCAGGAACATGCAGTGCTCGCGCAGGTCCTCCAGCGCGGCCTGGACGCGTTCCTCGGTGCGGTGCCCCTGGAAATCCACGTAGAAGACGTATTCCCACGGCATTTCCTTGGTGGGGCGCGACTCGATGAGCGTCATGTTGATGTGATGCCGTTCGAGGATGGTCAGGATGCGATGCAGCGAACCTGCCTCATGCTTGACGGAAAAAACGATGGAGGTTTTATCTTTGCCGCTGGGCTGCGACTGCGCGGGGCCAACTACGCAAAAGCGCGTGCGGTTATACGCGGAATCCTCGATACGGTCGGCCAACATCGTCAGCCCGTAATGTTCGCCAGCCAGCGGGCTGCAGATCGCCGCGATCTCCGGATGCCCCACTGCCTGCTCGGCGGCGCGCGAGGTGCTGCCGGTGGCCATCACCTGCGCCCGCGGCAGATTATGCAGAATCCAATTGCGGCACTGCGCCAGCGCCTGCGGGTGGGAATGCACCTGGATCACGTCCTCCAGCCGCCCGCAGCCCCACAGCGAATGTTGAATCGATACGTTCAACTCATCGGCGATGCTCAGGGTAGAGCGGTAGAGGGCGTCCAGCGTTTCACGCACTACGCCTTCGGTAGAATTCTCGATGGGCGTCACGCCGTAATTCGCCTTGCCATGCTCGACCATGTCGATGATCTCGCCGATGGAGTCCGCCGGCAGCAGCACCGCCGTCACCCCGAAGCGCTGCACGGCCGCCTGGTAGCAATTGCTGAATTCCGGACCGAGATACGACACCGCCACCGGCTTTTCCAGGTTGCGGCAGGCGGCGATGATCTGCTGGTAGATGCCGCGCACCGCCTCTTCCGGCAACGGACCCTGGTTGAAGGACTGCACGTGATCCAGCACCGCGCGCTCGCGGGCGGGCACGAAGGCGATGCCGTCCATCGTCTCCTTCAGCGCGCCGATCCGCTGCGCCAATTCGGCGCGCTGGTTCAGCAGCTTCACCAGTTGCTCATCCACCTGGTCCAGATTCCAGCGAATCGCCTGGATTGTATTTTCAGCAAGGTCACCCGGTTGTTGCTCGTTCATCGGCCTCTTAATCTCGGTTAAGTAATGTGGGCACCATTTTCCCATTTATAAGTAAAGATGGCAAGCTATATCGAATTTAGATATGCGGTGGAGGGCACACTCGCCTCCATCCAGACTGAGAGTGTGCTTTCCGCCACCTTATCAGGACGATATTCGCGTTATAACATTACCTGTATCCGTCCCTGGGCGATCAACCAGTCCACCGCCTCCCGCACTGCCTCCAGCGAGGTGTAACGCGGGCGATAGCCCAGTTGACCCATCGCCTTCAGCGGGCTGCAGTGCGTGCTGTGGATGAGGTGGCCGTAGCTGGAAGCCGCGTCGTTTGGCTCCATCGTTCTTTTCCACTCCTCCACCGGCAGGTAGCGCAGCTTCGCTTCCCGCCCGAACCAGCCGGCGACCGCTCCGGCATACCCGCGCAGGGTCAGCGCGCCGCGCGAGACGGCGAAGAAGCTCTCACCGGCTGACGCGTCCCAGTGCTCCAGCGCCAGTTGAAAGGTCTGCGCCACATCATCGGCATGCACGTGATGCATCGTCTCCAGACCAAGATTCGGCAGCGTCAGCTCTTCCCCGCGCGCCAGCATCTCATACACCTTCGGGTTGAAGTTCGCCTGCGGGTTGAGCGGCACCCACCCCACCCCGACGATGTGCCCGGGATGCACAATCGAAACCGGGAAATCGTTCAGCCCCAGCAGATACCGCTCGATGGCTGCTTTATTGATGCCGTATTCGTCGATCGGCTGCCTGGGCGCCGACTCCAGCATGGGCACTTCGACGTTGTAGCCGTGCACCCACACCGTGCCGCAATGCACGAAGCGCTGCACCTGCCCGCGCAATGCCTCCACCAGTTGCCGCGCGCTGGCCTCGGTGAAGCAGAGCATGTCGATCACCGCTTCCGGCTGCAGATCGCGGATGGCTGCGCCGAAGGTGCCGTCCTTCTCTGCCGCCTCCCGGTCGATGCTGACCCGCTGCACCTGCTCCCACGCCGGATGCGGCTGATACGGCCCGCGCTGCCCGCGCGACACCACCACCACCTCGTGTCCGGCGGCCACCAGGCGCGGCACCAGGTACGTCCCCACATGACCGGTTCCCCCGATAACGACTATACGCATGCCTGCTACCTCCGCTATTGAAATACGACGTTGGAAGCGGATTACCTGTCCGGTTGAGCAAATAGGAAATACAAACATATGTATTTACTTTGAATGGGTATTTGTGTATATTTCGTTTATGAAACTATTCGCAAAAGAAAACGACCCGGCTGATGCGACTCTGCTGGCGGAGAAGATTGCGGAGGTGGGATTCAGGCTGGTCAGCAGGCTGCGCGATGAAATTCGCCAACGGCAACCGGCCGGGCTCACCCTCTCGCAATTTCGCGCCCTGGCCTACATCGCGCATCATGCCGGCGTGTCGCTGTCGCAGGTGGCCGAGCACCAGGGATTGTCGATGCCGTCGATGTCGAAGGTGGTGCAGGATCTGGTCGTCGCCGGCTATGTGACGCGCGAATATGTGCCGGGCAATCGCCGCGCGCTGATGATCACCGTGACGTCGCGTGGAGCAGAGATTTTCGATCACTTGCGCCGCGAGGCGCTGGCCGGGCTGCAAACCGTGCTGGTGGAACTGCCCGCGGAGGAACGGTTAATGATCGAACAGAGTATTTTAACGCTCGAACACGTCCTGGCGCAACTGCCGAACGCGCACTGCGCGCAGGAGCGGCGGGAAGCATCATAAAGGATTTTACCGTATATGAAATCAACAACGTCAACGCGCCACGGGTGCGATCTCACCATCGGGAGTATCCCGCATCATCTCCTCAGATTCAGCCTGCCCATGCTGGCCGGCAACGTGCTGGTTGCGGCATATAGTTTCATCAATGCCATGTGGGTGGGGAAATTTCTCGGCGAAGCCGCGCTGGCGGCGGTGACGGTGAGTATTCCGCTCGTCTTCGTCTTCATGGCGCTGGCCAGCGGGTTGACGATGGCCACCAACATTCTGATCTCGCAACATTACGGAGCCAAACGGGACCACCAGTTGCGGCGGGTAGTGCAGAGCTCAGTATTGCTGATCGGCGTCTTAAGCCTGCTGCTCTTTGCGGCCGGCGAATATTTCGCGCCGCACCTGCTGCGGTTGATGAGCACGCCGCCGGCGGTGCTGGGCCTGGCCACCGGATATCTGCGGATCTACCTGTTCTCACTGCCCTTCGCGTTCGGCGTCTACCTGATCAGCGCGATGCTGCGCGGCATCGGCGATTCCACCACGCCGCTGTATTTCCAGACGGCGTCGGTGGTAGTGTTGGCCATCCTCGACCCGCTGCTGATGTTCGGCTGGCTGGGCATGCCGCGGCTGGGGTTGAACGGCACCGGCTGGTCGGCCGTGATCACGCAGGCGGCGGCGGTGCTGGCGATCTTCATCTACCTGGGGCGGAAACGCAGCCCGGTGTCACCGGATTGGCGGCGGCTGCGTTTCGATGGGGAGACGACCTTGCGTACCCTCAAGATCGGCTTCCCCTCGGCGATCCAGCAGTCGCTGGTGTCAATCGGCCTGCTCTTCGTGATCAGCCTGGTGAATGGCTTCGGCGAAAATGCCACCGCGGCATACGGCGCGGCCTCGCGCATCGATCAACTGGCATTCCTGCCGGCGCAGACCTTCGGCATGGCCATCTCGACACTGTCGGGGCAGAATATCGGCGCGCGCAAATATCACCGCGTGACGCAGACCTTCAAATGGGGCGTGCTGCTGAGTGTGGGCGTGACGCTCATGGCATCCGCGCTGGCATTGTTCATGCCGCAGGAACTGCTGCGCGCCTTCACCAATGACCAGGCGGTCATTCATACCGGCGCAGTCTACCTGCGCACGGTAGGCCTGGCATATGCGCTCTTCGCGATATCGTTCGCCTGCAACGGCGTGATCAACGGCGCGGGGCAGACGCTGATGACGACGCTGTTCTCGCTGATCAGCTTGTGGGTTGTGCGTGTGCCGGTGGCCTATTATCTCTCCCACCGGCTGCATGCCGTGCGCGGCGTGTGGTACGGCATGGCGATCAGCTACACGATTTCCATGCTGGTCAGCCTGCTCTACTATTTCTCCGGCCGCTGGAGAAAAGGCATCGCCGGCAAGGAGGAGCCGGTACTGCTTCCCCTGGAGATCGAGAAAGCGGCTGCTTGAGAGCGCCGGCTCGGAGACACGGGCCCTCTCTATCTTTTATCAATTCGCCGGCGTGTGTAACTCCATGATAAATGGAATATAATAGCATCATGAACAGCCGTCTTCTCCTCTGCGTTGTCATCCTGCTGTGCGGACTGGCCGCGCGCGCGGATCTGACCGCCAACCAGACGGCGGTCACGGTAGACGGCAAGACCTTCACCGTGAAAGTTGTCTGCGTGCCGTTGAACCAGTACCGGGTGAAGGTGGGATTGGCGCAAGGGCACGTGGGCGATACGCAGTCGCTGGCTGGCATCGCCAAGCAAGACGGCGCGGTGGCGGCTATCAACGGCAGCTTTTTCAACGCCTACACGAAATCACCGCTGAAACCGCCCTATCATCACCTGTTCACCGGCGGCGAGGCGGCACACATCGCCAACAACGGCACCACCCTCGGCTTCGATGCGGACGGCAACTACCGCATGGACACCGTGCATTTCCAACTGCAGGGGAAGACCGAAGGCGGCAGCTGGTACGCGTATTTCATGAACCGCCCGGCCGACACCAGCAGTGCGGCGATCCTCTATACCCGCTTCTGGACCGGCGAGCGCACCCCCGCGCGCGGCACGCAGGTGCTGGTACAGGATAACACGGTGAAGTGCGTGACCTGCGACGGCCAGGCCATGCCGCAAAAAGGCTACGTGCTGCTCTTCGCCGGCGGCGAAGAATACCTGGCCAAACGCTTTCGCACCGGCGCGTCCTGCAGCTTCCGCCTGGCGATCGAGGCGGAGGACACCGCCTTCTGGGGTCGCGTGCAGGAAGCGCTGGGTTGCGGCCCGCGACTGGTGAAGGCAGGCAACGTCGTGGTCAATCCGCGCGCGGAAGGCTTCGACGATCCAAAGATTATGCGCCTGGCCTGCCAGCGCAGCGCGGTGGGCGTCACGCGGGCAAACGAGCTGCTGCTGGTCACCTGCCCCTCTGGCACCATCCGCCAGCTTGCCGGCATCATGCGCGAGTTAGGCGCATATGACGCCATGAACCTGGACGGCGGCGCCTCCAGCGCCCTCTGGTATCAAGGCCGCTACCTGACTGCGCCGGGCCGCGACATCAGCAACGCGCTGTTGATATTGAAACGGTAAATCCGCTGGAAACCGCAGATTACACTGACTAACCACCTGCTCGGTAGCGGCTCGGAAACGCGAGCCCTCTCCCCCCAGCCCCCTCACCCAGGATTGGGAGAGGGGGCTGGGGGGAGAGGGCCCGCGTTTCCGAGCCGCTACTACGAGAAAGTCCTGTAATCGTAATCTGCGTAATCAGCGTATTCTGCGGTTCCCTTGCCTTCCTTTAAAGCGCATCCTTCTCGCATCCGGCTGTTTGCCCCGTTGTCAAAACCTATCAAACCTGCTACGATGACGTGCTATCGAGAATCGGTAGAAAGTAAATTTCAATTCCGGTGGAGCTCCGGTTTTTCCGTATGCAGCTCTGCCGATATCCCGAATATGAGGTTTGTCATGCCTGACATGGTGCAGCCACGTCCCCCGCGGGGAAACAGACCCACGAAAGAGCATATGGCAGGCATTCCCGCCGGCTTGTGGCAGAAATGCCCGAAGTGCAGCGCGCTGCTGTATGTTAAAGAACTGGAACGCAACCTGCGGGTTTGTCATAATTGTCATCATCACTTCCGGCTATCCATCGATGAACGGATCACCCAGCTGACGGACGAAGGCAGCTTCTCCGAGATCGACGCCGGCATGCGCTCCCTTAATCCACTGGACTTCCCCGAATACGAGGAAAAACTGGCCTCCGACCGTCGAAAGACGGGCCGGGAGGAAGCATTCCTCTACGGCGATGCCACGCTGGACGGCATTCCTATTGTCTTCGGCCTGGCGAACTTCGACTTTCGCGCGGGCAGCATGGGCTCGGTCGTCGGTGAAAAGGTGACCCGCGCGCTGGAGCGCGGCGCCAAACTGCGCCGCCCCGTCATCCTCGTCACCGCCTCCGGCGGCGCCCGCATGCAGGAGGGCATCATCTCCCTCATGCAGATGGCGAAAACCGCCGCCGCCTGCGCGCGACTGAAGCAGGCCGGCCAGCTCTATATGGTCATCATGACCGACAACACCACCGCCGGCGTGCTCGCCAGCTTCGCATCACTGGGCGACATCATCATCGCCGAGCCCGGGGCGACCATCGGCTTTGCCGGCCCGCGCGTCATCGAGCAAAACCTGAAGATCAAACTACCGCCGGGTACGCACTGCGCCGAATTCCAGATCGCGCACGGCATGATCGACATGGTGGTCAATCGCCGTGAACTGCGCACGACCGTGGGCAAGCTGCTCGGTTACCTCGCCCCGGCCAATGCGGAGCCGGAAGCGACTGACGACGTCCTCGTCGCCGTATCACAGAGGGATTAAGGAATATGGCCATCATTTCGCCCAGCCGCTGGCTTCCGTTCGAAAAACCGTTGCAGGAAATCGAGGAGCAAATCAAGCTCCTGGAAGAATATACCGCTTCCCATGGCATCGACCGCTCGGATAAGATTCACGAGATGCGCGTCCGGCATAACGAGTTGAGCCATCAGATCTTCTCGAATCTGTCGGCGTGGGATAAAACCATGATGGCTCGCCATCCGAACCGGCCCTACACGCTGGATTACATCAAGATCATCTTCGACGACTTCATCGAGCTGCATGGCGACCGTCGTTTCGGTGATGATGCGGCCATCGTCGCCGGTGTAGCGCGGCTGGATGGGCAAACGGTGATGGTGATCGGCCACCAGAAGGGCCGCGACGTCAAAGAGCGCCAGTTCCGCAACTTCGGCAGCGCCCGTCCGGAAGGCTACCGCAAGGCGATGCGCGTGATGGAGCTGGCCGAGCAGAGCGGCGTGCCGGTGATCTCCTTCATCGATACCCCGGCGGCAGAGGCGCGGCCGGAAGCGGAGGAGCGCGGCATCTCCGAGGCGATCGCCTCCAGCATGGCGCTGATGTCCCGCCTGCGCACCCCCATTTACGTGGTGGTGATCGGCGAAGGCGGCAGCGGCGGCGCCATCGGTATCGCGGTCGGCGACCACGTCGCCATGCTCGAACACTCCGTCTACTCCGTCATCCCACCGGAAGGCTGTGCCGCCATCATGGACGCCTTCGGCCGCGACGGCAGTCGCGGGTTCGAAGCCGCGCAGGCGCTGAAGCTCACCGCGCAGGACAACCTGCGCCTGGGCATCATCGACGAGGTGATCACCGAGCCCATCGGCGGTGCTCACCGCAACCTCAACGGCACCGCCGAGCTCATCAAAAGCTCCATCAAGGCCATCCTGCCCGGATTGCAGACACTGCCCGTCGAGACCCTGCTGGAACAGCGCTATGCACGCTTCCGCCGCATCGGCCAGTTCGTCGAAGAAGGCTGATCCGCGGCATGCCGATCATCATGACGACGCACACCTCACCGGGTGTGCGTCGTTTTTTTGCCTTAGCTCTTTATCTTGCTCATGCGCTGAGTCAGACTTGTCGGAAGGTCTGACATGTCCGACCGGTCGGACTCATCCGACAACTCACCCACAAATGACACACGCTTGCAACAAATATACCCGGCCACACTATCTCGCCAGGGGGAACACTAACTGTGGTCAGAACGAGGAGCAGCAACGCATGCAGATACCGTTGACGGACAACGAATATACCATACTGGATTACCTGGCCGACGGCGCGCAGCCGTTGATGTGGCTGGTGCGCGAATTGCACGGCGGTAAACGCGCTTGGGATCCCCCCGTGATCATCAGCAGCCTGGTGAAGCTGGTGGAGCAGCAGCTCATCCATTACAGTCAATCGCCCGGCGGCCCGCATTTCACCAATCCAACGCAGGAGATCATCCAGGCGCAGGTGCATGCCATCCTCAACGACACCGAGCAGCACTGGTGGCTGGAGATGACCGATACCGGTCAGAGTGCCTGGGAGGTGTGGCAGCAGAGCCGGTTTGGGTCGTAAGGAATGCGACAGGTAAATTGTAGAATGCGAATTGATCGGTGAATGATCAATTCGCATTCCGCGTTCTTCTTGTGCGAGCTCATCAACAACCAACCGCCAGTACGAGCCATATACTATCAATAACTCGTCAGACAACAGGTTCTGTGGTATGGTCTCACAACTCGCCTGTCCAATATGTGCCTCACCCACGCGCGAAATATTATGGCCGTCGGCCCGCATGCCCGACGCCGCCACCGTGGTGCGCTGCACCTCCTGCCGCTATATTTACCGGGCACAGGACGCTGCGCTCGCCGATCGCTCAACGCCGGCGCACACTCTTCCCACTGCGGAGGAGCCCTGGTCGGGAAGGCTGGATGCGCTGGGTGACGCGATGGGGCACGGCACGCTGTTGAATGTCGGTTCCGGCCCCGCGCCGTTTCTGCAACTGGCGCGCGACGCGGGTTGGCAGGTGGCGGAGATCGAACCGGACCCTCAACTCGCTGAAGAATCCGTGCAGAGCGAAGGCCGGTGGCCGGCGGGGTCGTTCGATGCAGTCACCATCTGGAGCGGCCTGGAATACAGCGCGCGCCCGGCGTCGCTGATCGCCGTCGCGGCGCATTACCTGCGCGTTGACGGCATGCTGGCAGTGCAATTATTGAACCCGGAGCGGATGGCGGAGTGGTGGCCGGTCGTTCACGCCGAACATGCGGATACTCCGCTCCCCACCCGGCTGTATACCCCCACCGCCATGCAGCGCTTCCTGGGACGTTATGGCTTCCGCATCGAGCGCCACCTGCCAGATCGCAAAGCGACCGTGGTGTTGCTTGCGCGGTACGTGCCGTAAGTTCACCGCCGGTGCACGGTGGCAATCTTCTCCGCCATCTCCTCCATCAGCAGCGTCATCTCGCTTTGCGACAGGTATTTTCGCTGTACGTGCTCTTCACCCGCTTCGGCCAGCGGATGGGATGCGAAGCGCGAGCGCCGGCTCAGGCCGACCGGCAAATGGATGCTGGGATCGACCCGCGGCATCTCGGAAGCGCTCAGCGGCGGCCGTGCGGTGAGGATGTAAAAGGCGAACAGCGGCGGCTGATCCCCGAATTTATATTCGTAGACGTGCCGATACGCGTTAAAGCCCGCTTCCGCCCCCTGCGCCATCGCCCGCAGCGACATGCTGGGGAACCCGGTGCAATCGCCGGCGGCGAACAGCCCCGGCAGCGCGGGATCGCCCTGCGGTCCGGTGCGGCTGTAGCCGGCAGCATCGCGCAGCTCCGCCGGCAGGATGGCCAGCGATGGCGGCGCCTCCAGCAGCGTATGATAATCCAGCATCGCCTTATCGCAAACCAGCTCGCGCGTTCCCCCACGCTCTTCGTAGCTGATCACCAGTTGGTCGTGCTCAATGCGCAACCCGGAGATGAGCTGGCGCGGCTCATACAACCCCTCAATGGTGTTACGCCCGTTGTCAAAGGCCTGGAAGACGGAGAGCGACTCCGCCAGCGGCTCCCCACCCACGATCACCAGCCGCTGCCCGGCGTGCTCGTTCGACCAGGTGATGAAGCGCTCCGCCGCGCGCTCATACCCACCGGCGAGGATCGACATCTTTTTCGCGGCAAACGCCTCTCCTTCATTCGTCAGCCGCCGCACCCCGGTCGCCACCACCACCGCCAGGCAGGACAACTCCCGCTCAGGCGTGCGCACGATCCAGTATGGGTCTTCACGCCGGATGCTGGTCGCCGCCTCGCGCAGCAGCGGCACCTCATACTGCTCGATGTCCGGAAAGAGCTTTGCCATCAGCTCCGCGCCTTCGAAGTGAAACGACGGCCCGGTCAGGTTGATGGTGCCCATGCGCGCCAACCCGCCCAACCCGGCGGGGTCGAGCAGCAGCACACTGGCCGGCACCGCGTTCGCCGTCTTCACCCACCGGCAGCGTATTGCCGCCGCCATCCCGGCCGGTCCCGCCCCAATGACAATCACATCGAAATCGTAAGACATTATTTCCTCGCTATGATTTTTCATCATACAGGTCAGGTGTGTAAGGCCGATTCTCAGTCTGGAAGGAGGCGAGAGCCCCGCCGATAACAGGGAGGCTTCCCTATATTCGAGCGGGGCTCTCGCCTCCTTCCAGACTGTGAATAGTATTTCCACCCTTTACTTTTCTAAGCCTAAATAGCGCAGCAGCCCGCCTGCCGCCAGAATTTTTTGCAGATGCTCCTCCGGCGGCACCAGCCGCACCTTCGCGTTGATCTCCGGCCGGTAGAGCGTCCACTCTTCCATATTGAACACCACCTCTTCTCCCGGTTGCAAGTCTCGGTTGAGCGTCGGGTGGGTCGCCAACGGGATGCCGGCATTGATCATGTTGCGGTAAAAGATGCGGGAAAAGCTGATAGCGATCACCGCGGACACGCGGGCAAATTTGAACGCGCGCACATAGGCCTCGCGGCTGGAGCCGCAGCCGAAGTTGCGCCCGCCCACCAGGATATCGCCGGGCTGGAAGCTGCGGGCATACTCCGGCGGTAGCCCCGCCAGAAACCCCGGCAGCACCGTTTCCTGGCTGATGCCGAAATATTGCGGCGGGTGCAGCAGGTCGGTATTAATATCATCTCCCAGCACGATGGCGTGGGCGCGGATTCCGGTGGTGGTCATTTTTCCTCCCATACATCCGCCGGCGGCGTGATATACCCCGTCACCGCGGAGGCGGCACAGGTGGCGGTGGAGGCCAGATACACCTCGCTCTCACGCGGGCCCAGCCGTCCCTGGAAATTGCGTGTGGAGGTGGTCAGCGCCACGTCGCCGGTCGCCAGCACCCCCTTGTCCAGCTTGCCGCACGCCCCGCAGCTCGGGTTGCTGATGCACACCCCCGCTTCACTCAATATCTGGAAATACCCCATCGCGATCACCTGCCGCTGCACGCTCACCGAGGAAGGCACGGCAATCACCTTCAGCCCGCGCGCCACCTTTTTACCGGCGAGCAGGTTGGCCGCCATCGCGAAATCCTCCAGCCGCCCGCCTGCGCAGGAGCCGATATACACCTCATCCAGGCGGGTACCCTTCACCTCTTCCACCGGGCAGATATTCGCCGGGCTGTGCGGCTTCGCCACCAGGCTGTCCACCTGGCCGACGTCGATGTGCAGATTCTCCTCATACGACGCCTCGTTCACCTCCACTGGCGGGAAGGGGAAGAGTATGTCATGATCGCGTCGCTGCAGGAAGTCACGGGTAGTCTCATCCGGCGTAAACAGCGCCGCCTTCGCGCCCATCTCGGTGGCCATGCAGCAGATGGCCGCCCGGCTGTCCATCTCCAGCCCGTCCTGCGTGCGGTCCCACAGCTCCAGCGCCTGGTAACTCGCCCCCGACTCGCCGAACATCCCCAGCAGGTCCAATGCCAGGTCGCGCCCCATCACCCACGGCTGGCGCCGCCCGCTGAAGGTAATCCGCAGACTTTCCGGCACGCGGAACCAGGTTTTACCGGACACCATGCAACCGAGGATGTCGGTGGCGCCCAGCCCGGTGGCGAAGCAGCCCACCGCGCCGGCTAACAACGTGTGCGAATCTGCCCCCACCACAATGCGTCCGGGTTGCACGCGGGAATCTTCCAGCGTCAGTTGGTGGCAGATGCCCTGGTAGATGTGCAGATCCGGAATCTCGTGTTGCGCGGCGAACTGCAGCACCGACTTCTGCAGATCGGCGTGATCGCTGCGCGCCGGCGGAGCGAAGTGATCGCAGGTGATCAGCATGCGCGTGTTGTCCCACAGGTTGCAGTTCAGCCGCTCGAAGTCCGAGATCGCCAGCGCCAGCGTAGCATCATGACCCATCACCAGGTCCACCGGCACTTCCACCACTTCGCCGGCGCGCACGGTGCGCCCCACGGCCATGCTGAATAACGATTCAAGCTGCGTCTGAGTAGAGAGCGTCATTGGCCATCAACTCCTTCGCGCGGGCGAGAATGATCTCCGCCTCCACGCCGAAATTTTTTCGATAATATTCGTCCAACCGGTCCACCATCCGCGCCAGCGGCAGGTGCGATTGTTTTTCCTTACGATGCTTGATTTCCGTCAGCAATTGATCGATGATCTCCGGCGAATGCGGAATGCCGTGCTGGTCGAGCAGCGCCACCAGTTGATGCCGCCCGGAGTGCTTGCCGAAGACGATCTCCCGTTCCCGACCCACCTCCTCCGGCATGATGGTCTCGTAGGTGCGCGGGTCCTCCAGCACGCCGGCGGCATGAATGCCCGACTCGTGCCGGAACGCGTTCAGCCCGATCACCGGCGCGTGCAGCGGCATATGCACGCCGCTTGCCCGCTGCACGATGCGCGACAGCTCGTAAAGGGCATGCTGCCGCACGCCGGTCTGCACGCCCATCTTCTGCAGCGTCATCACCGTCTGCTCCAGCGAGGCATTCCCCGCGCGCTCGCCCAGCCCGTTGATGGTCACCGTCACCGCCTTCACCCCCGCCTGCACCGCCAGTACCGTATTCGCGGTGGCGCAACCGAGGTCGTTGTGGCAGTGCACGCCGAAGATGAGATCTGCCGGCGAGTTCGCAATGATGTAACGGAAGAATTCGTAGGTGGTCAGTGGCGACGCCAGCCGCACGGCGGTGTCGCAGATGATCAGCCGCCGGATGCCCGCGTCGTGCAGCAGGTGCACCAGCCGCAGCAGTTCTTCCGGCTCCGCGCCGGTGCTGTCCTCGGCGATGAAGGTCACCGTGAACCCCATCGCCTGTGCCAGGCTCACATGCCGCAGCGCGCGCTCGTAGAGCTTGTCATAATCCCGCATGCCGAACTTGCAGAGCATATGCAGTGGGCTGACGGAGAGGAACATATAGACGTCGCGCACGCCGCAGTCCTGGGCGACCTTCAGGTCCGCCTCGTGGCAGCGCACCGTCACCCCGATCTCGCACGGCAGCTCCATAGCGATGATCTGCCGGACGGCCTCCGCCTCGTCGTCGGAAATGATCGGCATGCCCGCATCGATCGTCGAGGCGCCGGCCTCCGCCAACGCCCTGGCGATAGCCTTTTTCTCTTCCAGATGAAACGCCACACCCGGCGTCTGCTCGCCGTCGCGCAGCGTCTCGTCCCAGATGAACACCTGCTCCGGCAGGTGCTGGTCGGGCATGAAGCGCCCGTTATTATCGTATAACAAATCCATTCTTAACCTCTGATCCGTTGGGCCTTGCCTGGTATGCGCTCCAGCGCCCCCGGTTCGTGAATTTTGACGCTGACGCGCACGGGATACGCACGCCGAATGGTATGGATAATCTGGTTCTCGCCATCGGCTGGTATTGCGGCATCTGCTTTCCGTTCAACGTTGATCAACAGCTCGTCGCGGTAGGCGCCGGCGACCTGCAGATAAAATTCGTTGGCCAGCCACGGGATGCTGTAGAGCACCGTCTCGATGTCTGTGGGGTCGATGTTCACCCCGGTGACGATCATCACGTTGTCGAGCCGCCGCAGGATGCGTGTGATGCGCTTATGCGTGCGCCCGCACCGGCAGGGCTCCGGCATGATGGATACCGCGTCGCCGGTGCGGTAGCGCAGCAGCGGGAAAGCTTCGCGGAAGAGATTGGTGAGCACCATCTCGCCTTGCGTGCCGTCCGGCACCGGCTCGCCGGTCTGCGGATCAACCACTTCAACCAGGAAGGCGTCCTCCCAGATATGCAGTCCGTCCCGATATTCACACTCCGCGCCGACCCCCGGCCCGCACAGCTCGCCGATGCCGTAGGAATCGACCGCCCGCATATTGAAGCCTGCCTCGATGCGTGCTCTCGCCGCCTCTGTCCACGCCTCCGCGCCGAATGAGCCGATACGCAGCGGGCACTGCGCGGTGTCATACCCGACCTGCGGCAGCGAGTCGAGCAGGCGCAGCATATGCGTGGGCAGGCTGACGATGGCGGTGGGCACAATGCCCATGTCGCCGCGCAGCACCTCCGCCATCTGCGGGGTATGAATCGGGCCTGTGGGGATCACCGTACAGCCCAGGGAACGCAGTCCGCCGAACATACCGTGCCCCCCCGAAAACAATCCCAGCGGCACCGGCAGCAGCACCACGTCCTCCGGGCGCAGGCCATTGACCCACAGCATGCGCGCCGCCAATGAGTACCACTTCTGCAGGTCTTCATGCGTATATGGCAGCGTGATGCGCGCGCCGGTGGTGCCGGAGGTGGTCAAATACAGTGCGATGTGCTTGTTTTCCCCGCTCACCCACGCGCGTTTCCCGGCTTGCCGCAGATCCTGCTTGGTCGTCAGCGGCACCATTTGGACGAATTTTTCTGTCGGCAGAAACGTGGTATTGTCATCGATATTCGTCAGCCGATCGCGGAAAAACGGCGCACGTTTCGCCCGCCGCACGGCCTGTGCCAGCAGGCAGCCGTGTAATTCCTCCAGATCGCCGCGCGGCATGAATTCAATGGTCGGCTGGTAGGCCTGCACCGCCGGTACTGCCTCGGACATCTCATACGCCATGATTGAACCACACTCCCTTCGCCAGGCTGGGTGCCATCCCGGCGGCACCCACCGCTTGACATCATAAGGGATAAACCGGGTGGGCCGTTGCACGGTGCCCGCACGCTCATGTGCCCGTTCCCGCACACAGCGAGGACCATCAGCACAAAGAAGTTAGCAAGCGACCGCCGCAAACTGCTCGTCATGGGTCAGCGGAATATACATGGATTGCCAGCGGCCGAACAGGCGGCGTGAGGTAATAATGCCGATCCGCTGCCCGCCGCCCTTTTCGATGGCCCGGCAGGACGACGTATTGGTGATGGCAATGGTTAAAAACGACCGCGTATAGCCACGGTTCAACAGAGTCTGCATGGTGATGCGCAGCATGCCCGGCGCAATGCCCTTTCCCCGCCAACCGGGAATGGTCTCCGCGCATTCCATATACACGTCTCCCTGCTGCAGGTGCAGGGGGTAACCGATCACCACATAATCCTTAGGGCCAAGGATCACGCTCGCCCGGAAGATCCACCGGCTGCCTTGTGCCGCGATAAACGCAAGATCACCCCGCGTGATCCGGCTCCCGATCACCGGCGGAAACGGCTTGAGCACGGCCTTGAGCTGCTCGTAATTGTGCTGATCGCAGGCATACGGGGTCAATTCGGTCAACATGGGTGGGGCATGCCGCAATGTTTGCTCGATATCGCAGTAATATACAAAGAGCACATCGTGCTTATAACAATAGGACGCCAGACGTTTCAGGAAATCGATGATGAACATGCTCCAACCCTCCGATGAATGCGATCGAGGCTCTCCCTTTCGATTCTAGCCGCAGGCGGCGCCGGATATGCTGCAGGGAATAGACAATGGTCGGCGAGACTATCCTGTTTTGTCTGATGATCGAGCAAATTACAGGTCGCTGGCTTTAACCTTTACGGCGACAGATACATGGAATATATTAATAGTTGAAAATCATGGCATGCCTGCCAGTCCTATGCGCCTGAAAGAGGAGCTCACATGCAGTATCGCCTGGCCTACGGGAAAACCGGTTTATCCATCAGCCTTCCCGATCACCTGCAGATCACTGTGGTGGAGCCGCGCCGCGTGCCCGGGCTGCCCGACCCGGCCGGCGTGGTGCGGGAGGCGCTGGAACATCCCATCGGCGCTCGGCCCCTGCATGAATTGGTGAAACCGACCGACCGCGTGGGCATCGCCTTCAGCGATATCACCCGCCCCACACCGAACGGGCTGCTGCTGCCGGTGCTGCGCAAGGCATTGGCGCACGTGCCGGACGATCATATCATCCTCTTCAATGCCACCGGCACCCATCGCTTCAATACCGACATCGAGTTGCGCGGCATGCTGGGCGACGCGCTGGTCGACCGCCACCTGATCGTGCAGAATGACGCCGCCGCTGCCGCATCGCATACCGTCGTCGGCGCCACCACCAGCGGGAACGAGATCGCTATCCTCCACGAGTTCCTGGAATGCGACGTCAAAATTCTCACCGGCTTCATCGAGCCGCACTTCTTTGCCGGCTTCTCCGGCGGCGGCAAGGCGGTAATGCCCGGCCTGGCCTCGCTCGACACGGTGATGCGCAATCACTGCGCGCGCAACATCGATCACCCGCAGGCGCGCTGGGGCATCACCCGCGGCAACCCGATCTGGGAGGAAGCCTTCCAAGCGGCGATGATGACGTCGCCCACCTTCCTGCTCAATGTCACGCTCAACCGCGAGAAGGAGATCACCGGCGTCTTCGCCGGCGAGTTATTGGAAGCGCATACCAGGGGGTGTGAATTCGTGCGGGACAGCGCCATGGTGCCGGTGGACGCACCCTTCGACATCGTCATCGGGACCAATTCGGGGTATCCGCTCGACTTGAACCTGTACCAATCCGTCAAGGGCATGAGCGCGGCGGCGCAGGTGGTAAAGCCCGGCGGCAGCATCATCATCGCCGCCGAATGCTGGGACGGCATCCCCAACCACGGCGAATATTGCCGCCTGCTGCAGAGCGCGGAGAGCCTGGAGAGCCTGCTCGCCGCCATCCGTGCGCCGGGCTACGCCTGCCAGGATATGTGGCAAGCCCACGTGCAGGCGCTGATCTGCGGCCAGGCCGATGTCTACTTTCACACCCGCCACCTGACTCCCGAGCAGATCACCCGCGCCTTGCTCAAACCCTGCGTTTCCATCGAGAAAACCGTGCTGCAGTTACTGGAGAAATACGGGGATAACGCCAACATCTGCATCCTGCCGGAAGGGCCGCAGACAGTGCCGTATGTGCGAGAAGCGGTGTCGTCATAGATAAGCGGAGGAAGGCCGATTCTCAGTCTGGAAGGGTGCGAGAGCCCCGCTCGAACATAGGTAAGCCATCCTGAACTCGAGCGGGGCTCTCGCACCCTTCCAGACTATGAATCGACCTTCCACCGCTTAACTATTAAAGTGAAACGGCTTCGGTAATCGCCCTCAAGCTCCGCATCCCGGTATTCAACGGCACCGCGCATTCCGGCCCGATGATGTTCACACCGGCGTCCATCGCCGCCCGCACGTCCGCCGCGATGCGCGCTTCGTCGCCGGGGAGCAGGGATTCGATGTTGCTCACTCCGCCCATCAGCGCGATCTTTCCGCCGGCCAGCCGTGCCGCCGTCTGTGCAGGCACGCGCGTGTCGTAGTGGAAGCAACTCAAGGTGGTGTCGGCGAACAGATCGATACGGTCGGCGGTTTCGCCGCAGGCGTGCAATATCACCGGGCACGGCACGCGACGGGCCATCTCCTGGTGCAGCGGGAAGAGGAACTCGCGGTACGTAGCGGGTGAACACATATCGCGCGAGCAGTGGTCGCCCAGACAGAGGGCGTCGGCGCCGGCGCGCACCTGGGCAATAGCCGAGTGGATGCTGATCTCCATCACGCCGGCGAAGATGCGCTTCAACTTCTCCGGCTCCTCCAGCGTCATCACCAGCACATTCTCCACCCCGAACAGGTGAAAGCTGAGCGACCACGGGCCGAAGGTTTTGCCGATAATCGCGAGGTGAGGATACTCCGCCCGCAGCCGGCGCAGCGCCTCTAATGCCACCGCCATGCTCTCCCGTTGTTCGAAATCGTCGGGCACGGCAATGTCTTCCGGCTCGCGCCACAGCGGCTCGGTGATGGCCGGCATGATGTCGAACTGCCCCCAGTCCACCTTCGCCCCCAGCGCGGCGGATTCCGTCACCACGCTGAACAGCGGCATGATGCCATCATAGCCGGCATCCACCGTGGCGAATGCCGCCAGCCGCGCCATCAGCGCCGGGTCGAGGTGGGCGTCCGGGAAAGAGGCGCCGCAGCGTTCCATCGCCTCGGTGGTTGCCACTGAAGTCGCCGATGCGACAGCCGGGCGGTCGACAGGCCGGCCACTGACTGTTGCAAGAAATCGATGCCGCGGGATGGTGCTCTCTGCCATGCGCTCTCCTGCTTCACCAGCAATATAGTGAAAGTATATCATTTTAATCGCACTATTAACAGGCAATCCGGACAGCTTCAGCAAGCGCTACTTGGTCAGTAACGCATAATATTAGCCTCAAAATGATTACCGGGATTCTCAACATGCTACCATGCTCGAGCATGCTATTTTCCTGAAAGCAAGCAGGCATTCCCTCACTGAAGAGAGAAAGAAAGGGGCAATATGTGAGAGGAGCCCACCGTGCCGAGAACCGTTTTCCTGGTTTGCAACGCCCATCTCGATCCCGTCTGGCAGTGGGAATGGGAGGAAGGCGCCGCCGAAGCGCTCTCCACCTTCCGCGTCGCCGCCGACCTGTGCGAGGAGTATGACGGCTTCGTCTTCAACCATAACGAAGCGATCCTCTACCAGTGGGTGCAGGAATACGAACCCGCGCTCTTCGCCCGAATCCAGGGGTTGGTAAAAGCCGGCCGCTGGCACATCATGGGCGGCTGGTTCCTGCAGCCGGACTGCAACATGCCCAGCGGCGAATCCTTCGTGCGGCAGATCCTCTACGGGAAAACCTATTTCCGGCAGCAGTTCGACGTCGAGCCCACCACCTCCATCAATTTCGATCCCTTCGGCCATACGCGCGGCCTGGTGCAGATCCTGCGCAAGAGCGGCTACGACTCCTATCTCTTCTGCCGGCCGGACAACAACGACTGCCCGCTGCCCGCGGAAGATTTCCTCTGGGTGGGGTACGACGGTTCGGAAGTGATCGGCCACCGCGCGGAGGGTGCTTACCTCTCACCACGCGGCCAGGCGGCTGCCAAAGTGCAGCGCTGGCTGGATGGCCACCCGGAGAAGCAGGAAGGCCTGGTCCTCTGGGGCGTCGGCAACCACGGTGGCGGCCCCTCCCGTATCGACCTGGACCGTCTGGCCGAGTTGATAAGTAACAGCGACACGAAAATCGAGCATGCCACTCCCGAGGCCTACTTCGCCCGCCTGTGCGAGAACGGCACGCCCTTGCCTCGCCACGAAGGCGACCTGAACGCCTGGGCAGTCGGCTGTTACACCTCGCAGGTCCGCATCAAGCAGCGGCACCGCCAATTGGAGAATGAGCAGTACCTGACGGAGAAGATGGCCTCGCACGCCGCGCTGACCGGCCTCTTCCCCTACCCCAAGGCGGAAATCGACGCCGCGCTCTACGATCTACTCTTCGCCGAGTTCCATGACATTTTACCTGGTTCGTCGGTGCAGCCGGTGGAGGAGATGTCGCTGCGCCTGATGGACCACGGCCTGGAGATCCTCTCGCGGGTGAAGACGCGGGCCTTCTTCGCGCTGTCTACCGGGCAGCCGGTCGCCGCTGAAGGCAAGATTCCCATTCTCGTCTACAACCCCCACCCCTTCCCGGTCACCGGCATCTTTGAGTGCGAGTTCATGCTGGCCGACCAGAACTGGAAGGATGAATTCACGCTGCCGGTGGTGCATGCCGGCGGCCGGCGCATCCCCTCGCAGGCGGAAAAGGAACTCAGTAATCTCAACCTGGATTGGCGCAAGCGCACCGTCTTCCGGGCCACGCTGCAGCCCGGGCAGATGAACCGTTTCGACTGCACGCTGAAGGTGCTGCCCCAACGCCCGCAGCCGCAACTGGAGGAAAAAGATGGGCAGTTTACCTTCGCCACGGATGAGTTGCAGGTGACCGTCAATACCGCCACCGGCCTCATCGACCGCTACTGCACCGGCGGTGTCGAGTACCTGCGCCCCAACGCCTTCCTGCCGCTGGTGATCGAAGACAACGACGACCCGTGGGGCATGACCGTGCAGCAGTTCCGCACCATCACCGGGCAATTCCGCCTCGCTACCCCGCAAGAGGCCGCCCGTATCGCCGGTGTGAAGGCGCCGGAACTGGCCCCCGTGCGCGTCATCGAAGACGGCGACGTGCGCGCGGTGATCGAGGCGATCTTCGTCTACGGCAACTCCTTCCTGGTGAACCGCTACAAGCTGCCCCGGCAGGGCATGGAGATCGAAGTGGAAGTGCGCGTCCTCTGGACGGAGAAGAGCGCCATGCTCAAGCTGGCGGTTCCCACCACGCTGGCGGACGGCAACTATCTCGGGCAAGTGGCCTACGGACGTGAGGTGTTACCGGCGACCGGCAAAGAGGTGGTGGCGCAAAAGTGGACGGCGGTGGTCTCAGAAATCCAGGCCTTCAGTTGCATCAACGACGGCATCTACGGCTCCGATTGCGCGGATGGCGAGATGCGCCTTTCCCTGCTGCGCTCCGCCGCCTACGCCGGCCACCCCATCATGGACCGCCCCATCGTCCCACAGGACCGCTTCACCGCCCGCATCGACCAGGGAGAGCGCCTGTACCACTTCTGGTTCACCGGCTCCCCGGCAACCGAGCGCCTGGAGCACATTGAGCGGGAAGCCCTGTCGCACAATGAACGCCCCGTCGCCCTCTCCTTCTTCCCCTCGGGTGCCGGAGAAACTCCTGCACCACTGGTTGAATTGAGGGATGACACCGTTGTGCTAACGGCTTTTAAAGAATCGGAGGATGGCCAGGGATACATTGTGCGCCTTTTCAACCCGACAAGCCTGCCGCACGAAACCATATTGGTAGTCCCGACATTGGGGATTAACCACCCGGTGTCGCTCGGGAAATTCGAAATCAAGAGCCTGCGCATCGACCTCACAACTGCCAGCGCGCAGGAAGTGGACTTGCTTGAACGATCGTGATATTAGACAAGCGTGGTTCGTAGTGAGCCCCGTCAGGGGCGGGCCAGGTGGCGCATGTAGTGCTCGTGTGCAGACAACGAGAAAGGTTATCCGTCTCTTTGCGTCTTTGCGCCTTTGCGAGAAACCTAAATCCCGCATTGTTTCTCGCAAAGGCGCAAAGACATAAAGTACAAGATCATACGGCCGCGTCAATCTCTTCCTTGACGATCTTCACCCACTCCTTCAACCGCCAGGGTTCATTCTCCACCGTCTGCACGTCCTTCAGCGTGATGTCTACGTGCTGCCCCTTGCAGGCTTCCAGTCCGTCGCGAATCACGGCGCGCACGCGGTCAGGGTCCCAGCCGTTGCAGACCATCAGCGAGGGGTTGGGGCGCCAGGAGATGACATAATCCATGCCGATCTGCTCGGCGCATTTCTTCACGTCGGCCACCGGGGTGACGGCGATGCGGCGCAGGTTCTTGCACCGGCGCAGCACGTCGATTTTTCGCGCCAGGTCTTCGCAACAGCCGTAGGCGGTCAGGCCAAATTTTTCCATGATCGGCAGTTGATATTGGAACATGAACTCGTCGAACATCGCCGGCGACACCAGCGTCAGCTCCTGGCTGGCCATGAAGCCCCACAACTGCTTGCAGGTAACCGGCTCCGGGTGCGCGCCGGGGGGCGGCAATTCGGCGGCATAGGGCATCGCCTGGTTATTACCATCCGTCAGCCGCCAGTCACCTGCGCGCTCGGCGTCGTTATACATCGCCAGGATGGCGTCGCGCATGAAGGCCAGCAATTGGTGCAGCCACGCCGGGTTGTCATACATGTCCTCCATCACCTGCTCTAGCCCGCGCAATTGCGCCAGGTCGGTGGAGATGTCGCCCCGGAAGCTGCGGTAATACGGCGCGCGGATGGACTTCACCTCGATGATATCCCCCACCGCGTCGCGCAGGCGCTCCATCTTCGCCGCGGTCGCCTGCTCGTCGATCTCGTGGTGCGGCTTGACCAGCTTGTCGATGTCCGACAGCTCCTTCAGCGGCGGATTGAATTGCCACGCGCCGCCCTTCATGTCGCTGAGGTGGTGCTGCACTTCCACGCCCCATCGCCCATTCGGCGGCAGCACGTAGCAGGCCCACTCGTCCATCCACGGCTCGAAGATGGTGTCGTCGCCCAGCGTGTCCTGAAAGAGCGCGCGCTTGAGGATCATCTCCTGCGTGCGGAACAGCGGGTCCTCGCACACCAGCTCGGATTCCGGCATCTCGCACCACGAATCGCCGTACATCACCAGCACCAGCGGCCGTGTCGCCTGCAGCCCATTATGCCGCCGCCACAACTCCCGCCGCTCCTGCTGCTCCGGCTTATAACAGATCTCCAGGTAACGCTTTGCCAGGTCACGCAGGGACTGGACTTCATTTTGAATTGCCATAATGATCCTTCTCGTGCTTAGGTGTTCGTAGTAAGCTACGCAGCAAAGCGAAGTAGCGTTCGGTTATAGGAAAACTTACCCGTCAACGGACGGCACTTCGCTTCGCTGCGTGCCTGACTACAAACAACGATTGCTCGGGAACCGTGCCAACCCCTTTTGGGAAAAACAAGCGAAAAAACGCCAAAACAGGTTTAAAAACCGCTAATTTTGGGTATAGAGATAGTGCCTGCCGGTAATTCGGAGTGCCCCGAATTTTCCCGAATCCACGCTCAAAATATCTGTAGAACCGGGGATCTGCGGAGATCTGATCACCTGACCTTGATCACCACGCTCCCCATCTCAATCGTATCGCCAACCCGCAGCAGTTGCTCGGTGACGCGGTGGCCGTTGACGTGGGTGCCGTTGGTGCTGCCGGCGTCGCGCAGTTTCCAGCCTTCGTCCTCCAGCACGATCTCCGCGTGGTGGCGCGAGATGCCGGGGTCAGCGAAGGCCACCTGGTTCATCGGGCCGCGACCGAGGGACAGGTTATCGGTCAGCGGGATGGTGCGGCCGGCCGATTCCCCGGCGACGATCTCCAGCATGGAGGGCTGTACGTTGATAAGCGCCGTTTTCTCCGTCTCGGCGGTGGCGGTGTGCGCGGGACGGGCGGTGGAGGGGGCCACGTAGGAGCGCAGCACTGACGGCGTGGGGCCGCTGCTGGGCGTGGCGGTGGCGTTGTTGGCCACCGAGATCGTCAGTTCACCCACCCTGACATCTTCGTCCTCCGCCAGATGGATGGCCACCGGCCCGATGACCTGGTAATTCCGCTCGGAGATGTATTCGCGCAAGTACTGCTCCAACTCGCTCAGCATGCGCACGCTGATCGGCTGAAGGGATTGATGAGTGTCCGCCGCGAGATGGACGGTATATTCGTTGGGCACATAGGTGGCGCTGACGCTCACCGTGCGGTGGGTCTCCACCTCACGGGTCAATCGCTTGGCAATCTCGATCGGCTGCAGTTGGGTGCGGAACGCGCGTGTGAACACCCCTTCGACAACGTCCTCTAGCGCCCGCTCCAGACGGGAGAGAAGATCCATGATTCCCTCACTCTCGACTAATAAGTCCTATATGTCCTATTCGTCTTATAAGTCCTATTTCAAGCTTTCCAAAAACCGTCCCATCCGTTTCATCGCCTCTTCAATGAGCGGCAGCGCAGTGGCGTAGCAACAGCGGATGTAGCCTTCGCCGCACTCGCCGAAGCCGCTGCCGGGCACCACCGCCACACGGTGCTCATACAGCAGGCGCTCGGCGAACTCGACGGAGCTCAAGCCGGTGTGGCCGATGTAGGGGAATACGTAAAACGCCCCTTCCGGCTCGAAGCAGCGCAAGCCCATGCCGCGCAGCCGGTTGAGCACCACCCGCCGCCGCTGGTCGTATTCCTCACGCATGCGCGCTACATCTTCGTCGCCGCGCTGCAGCGCCTCGATGGCCGCCTTCTGCGCGGGAGTGGAGGCGCACATCGCGGTGTAGGCGTGCACCTTGTTCATCGCGTCGATGAGCTCCGCCGGGCCGGCCGCGTAGCCCAGCCGCCAGCCCGTCATCGCAAACGCCTTGGAGAAGCCGCTCAACAGCAGCGTGCGTTCCTTCATGCCGGGCAAGGCGGCGAAGGACACCGGCTCGCGGCCGTAGGTCAGCTCCAGGTAAATCTCGTCGGAGATCATCAGCAGGTTGCGCGCGACCGCCACCCGCGCCAGCGATTCCATGCGCTCCTTCGGCAGGATGGCGCCGGTGGGGTTGTTCGGGTAGCCGATGAGCGCGACTCGCGCGCCGCTCGTGACCACCGCGGCATCCAGTTCCTCGGCGGTGAGTTGAAAATTGTTCTCTTCCACCGTGGCGATTGGCGCCGGAATCCCGCCGGCCAGCGTCACCGTGGCGGGGTACGCCACGTAACACGGTTGCGGCACCACCACGCGGTCACCCTCGTTCAACAGCGTGCGCATCGCCACGTCCAGCGCCTCGCTGACGCCGACGGTGACCAGAATCTCTGTTGCCGGATCGTATTCCACGCCGAAGCGCCGCTGCAGATACTTGGCGATCTCGCGCCGCAGCTCGATGAGCCCGAGGTTGGCGGTGTAATGCGTGTAGCCGCGCTCGACGGAGAAGATCCCCGCCTCGCGCACCCGCCACGGGGTGACGAAATCCGGCTCGCCGATGCTCAATGAGATAGCATCCGGCATGGACTCCACCAGTCCGAAGAACCGGCGGATCGGTGACGGCGGCAGTTCCTGCACGCGTTTTGAGATAAAAGACTGGCAATCGATCGGCATGAAAATCCTCTTCCGCGATAGTAAGAGTATATCAAAGCATGATGCAAACGGGCAAGGCATGAAGGTTGGTCGTCTGCCTGGCAAAGGATATCCTCACGTTGAAAAGCGACTGGAAGGTATCTGCCTTTATTCCGCGAAAACTGTCATGAACGTAAAGGGGAGGCATTCGATGAAAATCACCTGGATGGGCGAAGCCTGCGACTTTCCGCCCGAGGCGGAGACGGGCACGCGCGTGACGCGCTTCACCGCGACGCCGTTATCGAATATCGATATTTATTGCGAGCAACCGTATACCACGCCGGACGGGCAGCGGTTCGCGGTGCTGCGTTCACCCTCGTCCGACCCGCGCATGCCGCCATCGGAGCTGTGCGTAGTGGATATGCGCACTTACCGGATCGGTCTGGTCGAGCCGGTGGTGCGCAGCATCCTCGTTGCCACCGCGGGATACAGCGGCATCCTGTATTATCTGGACGGCGATCTGCAATTGGTGCGGTTCGACATGACCACGCTAGAGCGCGAGGTGCTCTTCCCGTGGACGCATGCCGAGGATTTTATATTCCACTCCTCTACCCCTGACGGGCGCTACCTGGTGAGCACCGTGCAGGAGCCGGATTTCTACAGCGCCATCGTGCGCGTGGACCTGCAGACCGGAAAAGCGGAGAAGATTTACCGCGACCCGCAAATCCTTACCCACGTGCAGGTGAACCCGCTGCATGGCCGTGACATCCTCATCCAGCACAACCGCGGCGCGGCCGTCAACGACCAGGGCGAATCACGCATGGTCGAGACTCCGCACGGCGGCGCCACCCATTTCCTCATCGACATCGACGGCGGCAACGTCCGCCCGCTGGCCATCGGCGAGCCATATACCAGCAGCTCCACCGGCCACAGCGCGTGGGTGGCGGATACCGGCCGCATCGGCCTTTCTGTGGCCTATAACTGGGAGACCGTCAACCAGCCCGGCGCGCTGGACGCACGCTATCCGGACGGCAATTTCTTCATCGTTGGGCCGGATGATGCCGAACCGATCAATTTCCATACCCCAAACCACCGCTTCAACCACGTGGGTGTCTCGCGCGACGGCAGGTATTTCGTGTGCGATTGCTATGCAAAAGGGGTGCCGTACAACATCGCGCTGGTGATGGGCAACCTGCAGACGGGCAAGCACCGCACGCTGGTGGCGGACTGCGGCGCGACGGGCGGCTGCGCGGGAAACAGCCACCCCCACCCCTACATTACCGCCGACAACCGGTGTGTCATCTACAATTCCGACCGCACCGGCGTCTGCCAGGTGCACGCCGCGCATATCAGCGACGAATTTTTGCGGAGTCTGGATTAATGAGTCACTTACCCATCGTAACGAAATCCCTGTTGATCGCCGCCCTTCGGGATCTCGGGCTCGCTCCCGGCGATGCCGTGGTAGTGCACAGCTCGCTGAAAAGCTTCGGCCAGGTCGAAGGTGGCCCCGCGGCAATCGCGGAAGCGGTGATGGACGTCGTCGGGACGGGCGGGTTGGTGACCATGCCAGTGTATGCCCAGAGCGAAGATGAGCATGGCGACCTGCTGCGCGTGCCGGACCCGGCGGCGCGGGTCAACACCGGCATTATCCCCGCCACCTTCGGCTGGCTGGCGTGCGTGCAGTTAGCAGCCCATCCGCTGTATGCATTCGGGTTTTATGGACGTGATGCGGAGGAATTAGCACGAAAATATGAGCGGTTGCTGCTGCCCTACGGCCCCGACCAGCCGTTGAACTGCCTCTACCCGCGCTGGGGGAAGATCGTGCAGCTTGGAGTGGATGACGTGACCAACACCTCCATCCACGTCGCCGAGGAGCTTGCCGACCCGGCCTACCTGGCGGCAAAGAAATCGGTCAGCAAAACCACGGTCGACGAATACTTTGCCTTGCCGGTGGAGGCGCGGCGGGAGATCATGCGTAAACATCAAACCGGCCCACGGCGGGATTTCAGAAAATGCACCCCCCTCATCGAAGCGGCCGGCCTACGCAAAACCGTCATGGTGGGCAGCGCCCGCGTCGCCGTCACCGACTTCGTGGGCATGATCGACTTGTTGAGTGACGAAATCCGGCGCAATCCGGAATTAATGATCAGAGGTGAAGCATGAAACTGAAGACCATGTTCAACAAGATGATTGAAGTCGGGCGCAAGGCCGCCTGGCGCGATGCCTCGGTACTCGAAGCGCAGCTGGCCGCGCGCCGGCAGGAATACGAAGGATTGACCGGCACCGCGAAGCAGTTTTACGATACCAAGCGGCTGACGAATCCGTTCGGCTGCTCGCGCATCAGCTCCGGCGACCCGGAGCTGGATATCCACGGCATGGCGGTGGGCATCAACTGCACGCTGTCCGACCTGCTCTACGTCGAGCGCCTGCGCGACCGCGGCCGCCGCGTCGACGCTTACTACTCCCATCACGGCATCCCGCCCGCGGGCAATATTTACGAGGATATCAACTACACGCATCACCAGGTGCTGCTTGACTACGGCGTCCCGGCGGAGACTGCGCAGCGCGTGGTCTCGGAAGCCATTCACGGCTACCACCTGCGCATGGGCGGCGAACCGTGGGGATATGAGCGCTATACCGACATGGCGCTCTTCTGCGTACACAATCCCATCGACAATATGTTCACGCTGCACACCGCGCAGACCATCGCGAAGGAGCAGCCGCGCACGGTGGCCGATGTCATCGATGTCCTGCTCGGTATGGAGGAGTTCGCCATCTCCGCACGCGCCGGCGTGCCGCCGAAAATTGCCGCCGGCAGCGCGGACGCCGACGCCGGCCACGTCTACATCGACGCGCTGGGCGGCATCTGCCTCAATGACGACGAGCTGACCGCGCTGCTCGCCACCGGCCGCGTGCAGACCGTGGTGCGCCTGAACTACAACAACTGTATCCGCGTCTGCCGGCAAGCCGGTGTCAACCTGATCTTCCTCCCACACAACGCCCACGACAATGTCGGCATCAACCTGATGCTCGACCAGCTCACCGCCGAAGAAGAGCTCGACATTATTCCGATGGACCTGTTCTACCGCGTTCCCCGCCCGGCAAAGACCGATTTCGCCTGGCCGGCCGCCTGGCGACCGGCAACAAGAGTCTGAGCTCGCAATACGCATCTTAAATAATGGGAGGGCGAGCGTCCCCGCGAGCCACGATTATGAGCCCGTCATCGGATCTAGCGCTGTTCGAGACCGGCTCTCGAAAAGCGTTATAACCAAAACCGGGCTCAAAATCGTGGCTCGCGGGGACGCTCGCCCTCCCATTTTTTTATTTGGACTTCCCTCGGCTGCAGAACCGGCACGCCGGATCGTCACACAGCATCAGGTTGGGATCGTCCGCCAGTGCCCGCATGCCGAGATCATACATCGGTTGGGCGTCGATGGCCTTGATGGTGGCGTATCCAAGCGGCGCGGTGTGAATCTGCAGGCCGTCCTGCAGCAAACGACGGTACATTTTCGTCTCTTCGCCGGGGAAATGGTAAAACTCGCGGTGGCCGGGCAGGTGTTTAGGCACCACCACCGGGCGCTGGCTGCCGTCCGGGTTTGCCACCATGCAGACCGCGTCCTTCAGGTAGGGTAACTCCGCCACATCCTCCAGGAAGTGGAAGAAGGTAGTGGAGGCGAGATCGGCACCGAGCCAGAGCATCTTGCCGCCGTGATCCAGCAACTTGCCGAACGGGCTGCTGCGGCCGGTGGGCGAGTCCGTTTCCAGGTGATCCCGCAGGCAGGCTGCCGCCAGCGGGCCGCTGCCCGCCACCGAGTGGCTGGGATGAGCGCTGCGCAGCACGCCCTGCCGCTGTAGGAAGACGTTCGGAATGCGCCCGGTCCAGGCATCTGGCACGGCGGGATTGAAGGGACGGAATGCCCGGCGTGCGAGACTGTCGCCGCCCAGGTAGACATGCGAGTTGGAGAAGGCCGGCATCAGCAACGTGCCCTCATTCCCGATCACCTCCTGCAGGGCATCGATGACCGTGTCCGCGCCGCCTTCGATATAGCCGAGCGGCGACATCGCGCTGTGCACCAGCAGCAGGTCGCCCGGCGCAATCCCCACCCCCTTCAGCGCCGTGACGATCTCCGCCCTGCCGATGGCCCGCAGATAACGCGTCTGCAGATACCCGTGTTCCGTCAGATATTCGACCGCACCGAGGAACTGTCGCATCTCTCCTGATGCCAGCAGCTTTCCGCGCTCCCAGCCGACTTCATTGAACAGCTCGCGCAGGTTTTTCCGGCCATCCATGCCGGCCAGCAAATTGGCCAGTGGGCCGTAGATCGTCTCGCCAGGCAGGCTGCGGCGCTCATCCTTCGGGATCCGGTGCAGATCGTGTGGAAAGCCGTGGGCAGTGCGCGCCGGGATGATGGCTTCAGCCATTTGCTCCGGCAGCGATGACGCAGCTTCCTCTTTCGGCCGATCCACAAGCGTTGCTCTGCACCGTCTCGCAAAGCGCTCTACCGATGCCAGCGCAGTGGCAACGTCCTCCTTGGAAAGGACACGCAGGAAATCCTCTAATCGGCTCAGCTCCCGCCGGCAGGCAAAGGCCATCGCCTGCTCGTCACCCCGCAGCCGGTCGGCCTCGCGCCGAAGGCGCCGTTTCGCCAGTGCCGTCGCGCGCTTGAGCACCGGTCCGGCCGTCTCCCGATCAAGCGTGAGCATGCGTGCCAGCCAGGCGGCGTAAATGGCCAGGAATCGCTCCGTCGCCGGCTGATCGAAGATGGACATATCCTGCGACGAATTGTGCCAGCGGTTGATGTCACAGATAATCCACAACGTGGGCAGCCCCACCGTGGGGTCAGTCAGCAGTGTGTCGTCTCCGTAATACCCCGTCTCGTGGAAGCGAAGTTTCAGGCCGCGCGACTGCCGGACGATGTCCTCCAGCAGGTAATCGCCGAAAAACGGCAGCGCGGCCGGCGACAGCACGACCCGCCCGCTGCGGCTCATCGGCACGCCGTCAAAATTGAGGGCGCCAATGGTCTCCGCGCGCAGGTGGTCACCACGGTGAGCGGCATAGGCAGAGAAGCCGTATGCCTCCGCCCCGAACACCAGCCGCAGCGTGAATCGCGGGCGGGGCATGAGGCCTTCATTGACCATCTGCTGCAGCATCCTGGCGATTTCGATACTGCCTACCACGCCGATCGAGTTGTCATCCGCCAGCGGTTCGTACAGGTGGGCCAGCAGCCAGATCTCGCGCGGATCGTCGCCGGGAATGACGCCGGTCACCACGTCGATCTCGCCCGCATAGCGCCGACCGTCGGACTCGGCGCGGGCCAGCACCTCGCCCGCGCGCGCCGCCGCCCGCAGGCTGTCGCCAACGCGCGGGCTGACGCTGAAACCGATGAACGGGCGATCATCATCATGCACGTGCCACTGCGGGCCTTCCGTCGAGGCGTTGTGCCAGGACACAGCGTCCGGCGTTTCGTAACGTCCCGTCAGCGCACTCGATACGTAGCCGATAGCCCCCAGGTCGAGCAGACGAGCCAACGGCTCACGCGGCCGCGTCTCGGCTTCCAGCACCACCAGCGCGCCGCGGGCATCCGCTCCGCTCAACAACTGATCTTCGGTGATCAGCCGCACTACTTGCCCCTCTGGTGGTGTGCTCACCGAGCCACAGACCAGGTGGAACGGGTGCCGTCCGTAATCCGCCACCACCGGATTGCTGAAGGGGAGCGGAGAACGGAGCACTGTCAGCTTCCCGCGCGTGGCCTCCCACGCCATCGGCATGGTCATGTCCTGGTAGGTCGCCGCGCCGTCCGCCGGAAAGGTAATGCGCTCCACGCGTTCGAGCCCGGCCTCGCGGAGCAGTCCCTCAGCATACTGCGCCGACGCGCGAAACGCGGCAAAAATCTGGGGGAGCTCAAGGCGCCACAACGCCTCGGTATGCTGCAACAGCCAGGCGGTGTCGACGTGCTGCAGGCATTGCTTCAGGAGATCGTCAGCCAAGGGATCACCTCGCGCAACAAGAGAATGCGTTCATATTTGCACCTTTGTCGGCGCTTTCCTCTTGGGGACGGTTGGAAAGTGTTATAGCGCTTGCAGTCGCTCCACCACCTGGTGGATCAGCCAATCCGGCGTAGAGGCGCCGGCGGTGACGCCCACCCGCCGGATGCCGCGCAGGTCGGCCGGGTTAATCTCGTCGGCGGTTTCGATGAGGAAAGTTTGCGGACAGGACTGGCGGCAGATCTCCATCAGGCGGTTGGTGTTCGAGCTGTGACGGCCGCCGATGACGTAGATCGCCTCCACCTCGGCGGCCAGCTCGCGGGCGGCTTCCTGGCGTTCACGGGTGGCCAGGCAGACGGTGTCCTCCACCACGCAGTCCGGGTAACGGGCAGTGATGCGTTCGACCACCTCGCGGAAGGTGCGCTCGTTGACAGTGGTCTGCGCGATGACGCCGGGGGTGATGCCCGCCGGCAGCTCGTCCACCTCGTGCGGTACGGTGATGATATAGGACGGCCCGTGGAAGTAGCCGAGGATGCCCTGCACCTCCGGATGGCCGGGGTGGCCGACTACCACCAGCGTCAGGCCTTGCTCGGCGAATTCGCGGGCGATGCGCTGGGATTTCGCCACGAAGGGGCAGGTGGCGTCCACGGTATTCAGCTCGCGCATTTTCAGCTCGTCAATGGTCTCCGGCCGCGCGCCGTGGGCGCGGATCACCACGGTGTCGCCGGTGATCTCCTCCAGCCTCTCGGCGGGGTGGATGCCGGCGGCGTCCAGCCGCGCCGTCTCCTGCGAGTTGTGCACCAGCGGGCCGAGGGTATGCACAGCGCGGCCTTCGTGCTGCGCCGCCTCCGCCAGCTCGATGGCGCGCCGCACGCCAAAGCAGAAACCGTAGACATTGGCAAGTAACACTTCCATAAATACACCGTGTAACTGTCGTTGAAAAGCTTACTGATGGAATATCAAAGTGGCTAGTGGTTAGTGACTAGTGGCTAGCGTTTCCGGTCAGTGATAAGTAAACCTAAAACAGGCCAGCTTTTCCTAACGGCGGGCACTAGTCACTAGCCACTAGTCAGCAGTCACTTCTACAATTAATTCAATTTCAATGCACGCCCCCAGCGGGAGTGCCGCCGCACCCAGTGCCAGCCGGGCGTGCTTACCGGCGTCGCCGAATACCGCGGCCAGCAGATCGGAGGCGGCGTTGAGCACTGTCGGTTGTCCGGTGAACTCCGGGGCAGAGAAGACGTGGCCGGCCAGCCGCACCACACGCGTCACGTTCTCCAGCCCCACGGCGTCGTGGATGATAGCCAGCGCGTTCAGTGTGGCCTGGCGCGCCGCCGCCTGCGCGTTGCCGACGTTCACCTCGGCATCGAGCTTGCCGGTATATTCAGCCGGCAGCTTCCCCTCCACCAGCGGGAGCTGACCACTCAGGAACAGCAGCTTGCCGGTCCGCACTACCGGGATATACGCCCCCAGCGGTTTCGGCGCCGGCGGCAGCGAAAGCCCGAGCGCCGCGAGTCGTTGCAATGGCATGCGCACCTCCAGGAAAACTGATCCGCAATTCGCGGTAGATTCATTATAGCCGTTCGTGGGGGAGGAGGCCAGAGTATTCATACCCCCCATCCTTTTCGGGGACTGTCCCCGCGTTGAATGCCTGGTGAGAAGTTACCCAAAAACCGAGCAAGCCCGTATGTAGTAAGCCACGCAGCCGCAGCGGAGTGGCGTTCGTGTTTAGGAAGGCTCACCTAAACACGACGCCACTCCGCTGCGGCTGCGTGGCTTACTACGTACGGGCTTGCTCGGTTTTTGGGTAACCTTTCTCAACAGCCCCACAGTCCCTAATACGCTTGCATGAATCTTATTTCGCCGCCGTATCCCGCACATAGAAATACATCATCGTTCCCCCTTGCGGCGCACCCCTGAAGCTGGAACTGCAGGTCATCTCCAGCTTTTTCGAGCCCCAGGCCGCGGGAACCAGCAGGTATTTGCCGTCGTTCCGCAGGGCGGTGAGCTGGGTGACATCGCCGCCGTCCAAGTTGACTGCACCCCAGGCGCCGAAGGCCTGCCAGAAGCGCTGCAGGTCGGCGACCGTCCAGCCGCCGTCGTCCGTCCGGTGGGTGACGCGGGCTTCGAAACTCACGGATTCGTTATCCGGCTCTTTCACGACGAGCAGGTAGAAATGCCGGTTGTCGCGCGACCAGGCCATCGAGGTGCGCGAGGTTTTGATCTCATTGACACCCGGAACGAATCCGGCTTCCTGCGGCGTCGATGGCACCGGCCGACGCTTTTTCACACCTGGACTGGGCTCCAGTTGCAACGGTGTCCCATTGCGGATCAGGCATTGCGTGGCCGCGGCGGCATAGGTGAATTCCGCAGCGTGCGTTTTGCCGTCCGGTTGATGCAGCGTTTTGAAAATCGGCTTGCCATTCTTATATTGCACACCCACTGTCCAGCGGATGCTGCCCACGTTGAAGTAAGCCTTGCCGTTCAGTACCACCGGGGCAACATGGTTGGCGATGCCGCCGGCTTCACCACCGGAGTTGAAAAAGGTGCCGTTCCATGCCGCCAGCACGCGGCCACGACTGCGATCATTCAGATGGCGTGTCACCTGCCCCACCCCGCGCGGCCAGAAGTCCACACGATTGTCGAAAGGCTTCGCGTCGTCCTCGTCCTGGTCATACAGCTCCAACCGTAGGTTCGGGTTGGCGGTGAAGTCGAAATCAAACAGGTACAATGTGTCGCCGATCGACGAGGAGCGATCCGTATAGAGCGTGACGCCCGGATGCGGCGTCTCCTTCACCGCCCGCGGCCACGGCCAGACGGTGAGCGGTGACCGGGAATCCCGCGGAATCGGTTTTGGCCCGCAGAAATGCCAGCCGATCAGCACGCCGGTGATAACGACGAGCAGCACAATACCGAGAATCAGCTTTAACCGTGAGAGTCGCTTGACGGACAAGGGAGCCTCCGTTCCGGCATCAACGATAGTCCAGGTATGTAAGGCACATTCACAGTCTGGAAGGAGGCGAGAGCCCCGCCGATAACAGGTTAGCTTACCTAAATTCGAGCGTGGCTCTCGCATCCTTCCAGACTGTGAATGTGCCTTCCACCGCTTACGATTATTTCGCCGCCGTATCCCGCACAAAGAAATACATCACCGTTCCACCCTGCGGCGCGCCAGCGAAGGTGGACGGCAGGATCATTTCGTGCTTATTAGAAGCCCAGGCGGGCGGGAGCAGCAGGTAATTGCCGTCCTTGCGCAGGCAGGTCATCTGCGTCACCACGCCGCCGTCCAGGTTGACCGCGCCCCAGGCGCCGAAGGCGCGCCAGAAGCGCTGCAACTCGAGCAGCGTCCAGCCGCCGGTGCCGGGCTTGCGCTGCAGGAAGCTCTGGATGCTGCTGAACTCGTCGTCCGGCTCCTGCACGATGAGCAGGTAGAGGTGGGTGTTGTCCTTCGACTAGCCCATGGAGGTGCGCGTGGTCTTGATGTGATCGACGGTGGGGATGTGCCCCGCGTCCTCCGGTGTGGAGGGCACCGGCTGCTTCAACGTTTTATCTCCGGGTTCCGGATAGGGCTGCAGCTTGAGAGGCTTGCCGTCCTTGATCAGGCACTGCGCGCCGGCGGCGGCGAAGGTGAATTCGGCGGCAAGGGTTTTCCGGTCGGGTTGGTGCAGTGTTTTGAACACCGGCTTGCCGTCCTGATACTGCACACCGGCCGCCCAGCGCACGATGCCGACGTTGGCATGCACTTTGCCGTCCAGCACCACCGCCGCCACGTGATGTCCCAGTTGCCCGTCGAGGCTGAAGAAGGCGCCGTTCCACGCGGCCACCACCTTGCCACGACCACCCGTGTTGAGATCGCGCGTCACCTGCCCCACCCCGCGCGGACGGAAGATCACGTTGTTGTCGAACGGCACTGCATCGTCCTCATCTTGATCATACAGCTCCAGCCGCAGGTTCGGGTTGGCGGCGAAGTCGAAGTCGAGCAGATAGAGCACGGTGTTGTCCGGCGAGGAGCTGTCTTTCCACTGCGTCACCCCCGCATACGGCGTCGTCTTATATGCCTGCGGCCACGGCCAGCAAGCGAGCGGCGAGACCGTATCCGGTGACGCGGCATGCACGGTAAAGCACCCGCCAGCTAGAAGGATAATGACTACCAATAACTGCCGAATACTCAGCACGCGCTCTACCTCCATGCCTTCGCCTGAAGGATTATGGCATGGGAATATCCTGATGTCAAAAGTTCGTTATGGCGGTATTGCTCCAGGTATCGCCAGCGCCCGGTCGATCCGCGCCAGCGCGTCGTCCAGGTGAACGCGGGTGTATTGATCGGTCGCCATGGTGCGGGCGGTGGCGATTTTCGGCCGCAGGTTACGCAGCGTGGTGCGGGCCAGCGTGCGCGCATCGGGCGGCACCTGTGCGGCCGCTTGGCCTACCGCCATGTCGATCATCAGGTCCAGGTGGTTGTTCTGCAGGTCACGCTGCAGGGGGGTGATGGCGGTTTTCGTGGCCAGCGGCGCCCAGACGGTATCGCTGACGCCGGTGAACAGGTCCACCATGCGGAAAGCGCCATCCGCGACGAATTCTCCGTTGGCGATGCGGGACAGGCGGTCAGGGGCAAAGAGGCTGGCCAGCAACCCCTGTCGCAGATCGCCGATGACATCACGCATGGGGAAGGCGTTATCGGCCAGCAGATCGTCCTGGAAGGGATTATATACGAGCTTCGTGTAATAGGCCTTCGGGATATTGAAAGCGGCGCCGGAGAAGATGTACGTATTCAATTGCCGCAACGCGCGGTATTGCTGGGCTGCCGGCACCGGAGTCAGGGGCGGTTGCTCGCGGAGGTCGCCGCGGTCATTCAGCCGCACATGGTATCCCCCGATATACCGTGCTGTCTGCTCCCCGGTGCCTTCCGCCATCTCGAGCAGCGCCAGCAGGTTGAGCGTGAACTGGCGGTAACCCTCACCCGGCGCGGGCAGGCGCGCGGCCAGGGTAGTCAGCAGTTTGGCGTTGAGCGCCAACTCGGCTTCCGAATAAGCCAGTGGATCGGCACTGAGGTCGAACATCACCACCGCCGGATCGAAGTCGTTCACCAGCTCGTCGCTGGCATACGGCATGCCCGGAGTATTCGTCTGGGCGGCAATGGCCCGCAGCGCCGGCAGCTCCTCCTCCGGCGTGGCGACGAGGAGAGGCGTGTAGCCGTAAGCGATGGCGCGCTCATCATAGACGCCGGGACCGGCGGTATAATACGGCACGCCGGGCCGGTCGAGGGCGAAGATATTGAACGGGTTGTAATCCATCAGCGAGGCGGAGACCGTACCCTTCGTCGTGCTTAATTCCGCTGGGGTCAGGAAGGTGCTGGCCATGAAATTGTGGCGCAGGCCGAGGACGTGGCCCATCTCATGCCCGACAAACTCGCGGATGACCGTATCGACATAGGCGTTTTCATCGACGGGATTGCCAGATGCCACCAGCGCCTGCCAGCCGTACCACGCCTGCCGCGCCAGGCCTTGCGCGTAGGCGCACCCGTCGTGCCGGGTCAGGTTGGCCGGCTCCACCCGGTAGCGATCCTCCAGCCGCACCACGCGGGTCAGGCCGGCGTCCACGATAATGCTGGCGTTGACGATCTCGCCGGTGATCGGGTCCTGACGGAGCAGGCCGAGGGAGGCGGCGCCGGCGTCCAGCGGGGTGGCAGCCCAGTGGATCGTGTTGTAGCGCATGTCGGCGGCATCCCAATCCGCATCGACGGGCATCTGCTTGACGACGATGGCGTCGCTGATGCCGATGCGCGCAAAGACCGGGTTCCATTGCAAAATGCCATCGCGCACCGCCTGGCGATATTGTTCCGGCACATCGTTGTCGATCCAGAAGACGATGGGCTGCCGCGCCGGCGACACGGCGGCCAGCGGGTCCGTCTTCTGCAGCCGCCAGCGGGTGATGTAATAGACGTTGGGATCGGCCTTCGTGTCGTCGTTGAACTGCTGGAACCCCGTGTTGCCGTTCATATCCTCGTTGACGAAATAGCCCACCCGCAGGTCGGCCAGGCGCGGCCGGTAGCCGGGCGCGGGCATGCGCCAGAGATTGTAGACCACCTTCACCGGCAGGCTGCGCGGGTCGGCCTGGGTGGCGACGCCGGGGGAAGTGACGACGGCGGAAGCGGGACGGGCAAAGTGATAATTCACCTCCACCACGTCGTTCTCAGGGAAAGACTTCACCCCGGTCACGAAGGTCATGTCCTCATCCAACGCATATTGCGGCGGATTGGGAAACGCGGGATCGTGCAGCGCCCCGCTGAACAGCGCGCTGAGGCCGGAGACATCGCCGGTGAAGAAATCGCCGACATCGATCAGCAGGCTGTTCCGCTCCGGCTGCTCGGCCACGACGGGGAAGACGGCCAGGTAACCCTCGGGAAAGCCGCGCTTCACCGCGGCGGCGATGGGCGTGCCCGCTGTAGCACGGTAGGTCAGGTTGGGCGTGGTCAGCAGCAGTCGCCCGTCTGGTATGCGCTGAAAAGCGAGGACAAAATCCTGAATCGGCATCCCCGCGGCAAGCATCATCCCGTTGCCGCTGCCGAAGGTCGACTGCATGAAGAACGGCTGGCCGATCTGCGCCTCATTCACCTCCATCAGCAGGCTGGTTTGGCCTTTCCCCGCTTTGATATAAAAGGTGAACAAACCAGGCAGCTTATCGAAACCGTCCGTCACCTGGTCGATGGTCTTCGGCGGCTGGTTCTGGTCTCCAGCTCCGGTAGCGTCATCCGCTCGCCCGGTAAGCGCGAAGCACGCGACACATAGCATCAGCGCAATGCGGCAGATCTTCCACCCGCGCATGGCATACTCCTCCCCAGCCTGGAAATTCTACTGGCAGTTTAGGCAGGGAATCGACGCAGAGGTGGGCAAATAATCGGACAGCCAATTATCGGAGTGCGGCGGCTCGACGCCGCTTTCACTTGCGTAAGGTTAACAGAACAGTATTACGTTACGTGATACTATCTCGATTACCTTACGCAAGTGAAAGCGGCGTCGAGCCGCCGCACTCCGAAAGATTATCCTTTTAGAACATTTTCCAGAATAACCACTTCCTTCGGCTTCACGATATACACCGAGTCGCCCTGCACGTGGTAGCCGTGGCAGCTTGCATCGTACCGGCGGAAGATGACGCGCAGGCGCTTCATGCGGCGCATGTCCCTCAGCTCCAGGCGCTGGCCGACATACAGCACGAACAGGCCCGGGCGGTTGGCGGCGTAGATGGCGCCGCAGCCCTTCGGCTCGGGTTTCATCTCTTCAAGCGATGGCACTGTGAAAGCAGCCAAGTCGAGGGTGAACAAGCGTCGCCCCTCCGCCAGGTCGCAGGCAGCCAGGTAGCGTCCCTTGCCCAGTGGGCCGAGGATGCGCGCGCCTTCCGTGCCGGCTGGAGCAGGTACCTTGACCTTGATCCGCGGCTGCAGCGTGTCGGGATCGAGCACGGCGAAGTAGCACAGATCATCGGTCGGCGGACAACTACGGCAGTCGGAGTGCATGGTGGTGGCGCAGACCAGGCCGTGGCTTGCTTTGTCGTACCACAGCGACCAGATCTGCTGGTTGCCCAGCGGGCGCAAGGCGTAACGGGTCTCGCCGGTCTTCGTGTCATATTTCGCCAGCGCCGAACCGAGCGTACCGTATTCGGTGCTGCAAGAATAATAGATATTCCGCCCGTCATCCGTGCCGGCCACCGGGCGCATACCGTGCGGCGGATCGGCCACCACGCGCGGGTTCTCCGGGAAGTGCGGGAATTCATCCGGGTCGTATTCGGTCAACTCGGCGCCGGTGTAGGAGGCCATGTAGACCTTTTTGCCGATCTTCCACGTCTGCAGCACCTCGCCGGCGCCGGGGGCGGCGCGGCCGCAATCCATGCCCTCGCCGGTTCGGATATTCACCTGCCAGAACCGCTGCGTGATGAACGGCGTGCCCAGCAGCCGGTCCTCGTCAATGCGGAGCAGGCAATCTACATAACCCCAGGAATCAGACGGCAGCCGGCGGCTCATCTCCAGCGCGCCGGTCTCGCCGTCGAAGCGGAAGAATTCGCCATACAGGTTCACCGACACCAGTTTGCCGGAGGCGGTCAGGTTCACGTTGTGCAACTGGCTGTCAGAAACGGTGCAGAGATCGCGCACTTTGCCCGTGGAAAAATCCCACTGACCGACTGTTACCTTGGCGTTCTCATAATTCACACCCCACGCGCGGTCTCTCCGCCGGGCGAACCAGGTCATCTCGCGCGCCGGGCGCGGACCGTCCTCGAAGGCGCGCGTGTTCGGGTTGAACCACCCGGCGCCGCGGATATATCGCCGGCCGGCATCGTCGCCAATCAGGCGGTAGGTGGTGCCCTGGCTCAACACCTCGGTGTCAAGCGATTTACTGTATTCGAGGTAATCCACCGTTTCCGTCCGCGGATCCCAGCGCAAAAGTGTTTCTCCGGGGCAGTGCAGCACGATGGAGTAGCTGCCGTCGCCGTTCGGGAAATGACAGCGCATGTAATGATCCAGGCAGCCAATCTCATGCACGGCTACCGGCTTGCGGTTGCGGAAATCGAAGGAGAAGGCCACGGTTTGTGTATACGGCGCGGGAAAGGCGGCGGCGAAGAGCTTACCGGTGGCGTGATCGAGCACCATGCCCTCGAAGACCAGTGCGCTGGGCGCCCCGGTGTCATATGTCTCATATTTGCCGGTACTGAGCGTCAGCCGCACCACTTTGTTCAACCAGCCGCACAGCCAGAGTGTGTCCGCGTCTTCCTGCGCCGCGCTGTAGAATCCCGGGTGATCGGGAAAGCGGTAAATGCGATGCCGGCCGTCCTCCGTCACCAGCGCGGCCAGCGTGCCGGCGTTGCTGTTCCAGGTGGAGATCCAGAACCGCTCGACGCCGTCCTCGCCGGGACCGAGGGAAAGCAGCGGGGTATTCACGAATGGGTCACGGCCCTTGGGGATCGGCACGCGGATGATCGTGCCCGTCTCGCTTGCGCGCTCTGCTGTCGCCACCATGGGAAACCTCCGGATGCTGAATGGAGCGCGGACAGTTGTCCGCGCTCCATATGGTTTTCGTTCCCCCGTATTGTTTTCCTTCCCCGATGACTTACCTGATGACGAACCAGCATACGACAGTCAAGACGCTCACCAGCATGGCAATGGAGACCGAGAGCAGTGCATACTTATACCGGCGAACGCGGTATTGGCCGAACCAGGCCCCCAATCGTTGGAAGGGCGTCTGTGCCCCATCCGGTGAGGGAAGCTCGATGCAGGTCCACGCCCGGCGCGCAATCGCGCTGCGCAGCCGCTGTGCCGACCGCCAGCAAAGGACGACGGAGATAATGCCCAGCACCCAGAGCGCCGCCGGCAGCGTGATATGTGTAGCCAGAAACAACAATGACATAATGTCTACCTTCACTTCCCGGACAAGCTTTCCCCGAAGGATCAACTGCTGCGGAGAGTGCATCCGTATTGTTACAGATTTATGTTCTGTTAGTCAATAATATTAGATATCTCCGGTGGCATGCTACCCATGCATAGTCACGACTGCAAATCCGCGGTGAATCTCCAAGCAGGCAGGGACCCGAGATGCCTGTCACTAAAGACGCGGGCCGGCGGCGGCCGGTTCCATAAGAGCAACAAAAAATTGATACATTGATGGAACCCGATTCGGCATGGCACCGTCCTGATGGGTAACCGGGTCGATGCGAAGGCGCTGGTCTCGCCATCGGCCACACCATTTCCGCCTGAAAGGACAAACCGATGAGACAGACATTAATCTTTACCTTGCTGGCTCTGCTGGTCGCCACCGTGGTGACGATGCTGTATGCGGCGCCCGGCAAGACGAACAAGCAACCGGTGCTCTCGCCAGTCACGGTCAATATCGAGGGGTTCCAATGCGCGGGCTGCGCCACTTCACTGCAGGGCTATCTGGCGAAACAAAAAGGTGTCTCCGAAGTGAATGCCACCATGAAGCCGGCACAGGTTACGGCGATGCTCGACGAGAAGGTGATGCCGGTCAGCAAATTCGTTGCTGTCATCGATAAACAGAAAAATCTGCACGACAAGCTCTTCTCGGCCTCATTCGTCACCTACATTGACGCAGCAATGTGCAAAGGCCAGGCAAAAATGTGCGAGGGTTGCCCGACCGAGATCAAGAAGATGCTGAAAGACGTCAAGGGCATCACCGGTATCACCTTTGACGAAACCGGCCGTGTTGCCACCATCGGGCTCGATCCCAAAGTGAGCGTGACCACCACGCAGATCGCTGCCGCGCTGAAGAAGAGCAAGTTCAACTTCATCGTCAGCTTCACTGATCCGAAACCGGCGGACAAAGACAGTAAAGAGCAGGCCACCGGCAGTTGCCCGATGGGCGGCGACAAACAAGCCAGTGAAGGCGGCTGCAATATGGACAGCAACGGCGGTGGTTGCGACATGGGCGGCGGCGACTCCGGCGGCGGTTGCCCGATGACGGCCGGCAAATAATCCGGCAGGTCATCATGATCATATGTGCTGACGGCCGTATCGGAACTGCACGGGTTTCGATACGGCCAATACATATGCAATTGAGATGGAACCGGAAGTGAATCGGCATCGTCATATGAGATGAAAGGATGATCATGCTGGCGGCAAGTATTGGATGCTGCCGGATTGGGCTATAATGAGGGTACGACAATGAAATGCCCGGACATCGAACAACTTGCGGCTTATCAGACGGACGCGCTGGACGCGGCGGAGCGCCGGCGAATCGGCGAACACGTCACGGCTTGTGAAACGTGCCGGCACGAACTGGCGGCGCTGGAGGAGGTCGCGGGGATGGTCTCCGTGCTGCCGCAGCCGGCGATGCCGGATAACCTGTGGCCGGGGATTGCCGCCCGCCTGGAACCGCGCCGGCGGTCGGTCTCGGTCTGGTGGCGCGCGCTGGCTGGCGCGGGGGTGCTGTCCATGCTGCTGATGGGATCGGTGCAGGCGTTCCGCGCCTCACAACCGTTGCCGGTGGCTTCCCAAACGGCATCGGCCCTTGTCACCCGGCATGAATTTCTTGCCGCCCAGGATCCGCTGACGGACCGCGCCAGCCTGGGCGTAATGATGATCTCGCAGGAGGAGCGGCCATGAAGGCGCGCTTGACGTTGTTAATGCTGATCATCGCGGTGGCGTTCGCGCTGGCCGCCGCCGGTTGGCACTGGTCGGAGAATCGACGCGTGGACGGGCTGTCCGGCCGCGAGTGGCTGGCGAAGACCGAGCGCGCGGCGCAGACCGTGTCGTATCATGCGGAGGGCCACACCACCGCCGAAGGGAAGCAGGCGAAGTTCACCGTGGACCAGGGCACCGGCGGCCGGTACTGTATGACAATCGTCGATGCGGGTGGTCGTGACTGCTCGATCGGTTATGACGGTAAGCGCACGTGGTATGCGGCGGAAGATAAGCAAGAATCCGCGGTGCCCGGTACGAAACAACCGCCGGCGGTGCTTCACGGCCGCGTCACCGGTACCTCCACCGTTGCCGGCCGGCCGGCGGTGCTGCTGTCGGTGCGCAGCGGCTCGTTGAAAAAGCTCATCGCCGTCGATCGCAAGACCGGCGTCGTCCTCTCCATGCGCACCCTGTTCGGCGACAAGCCGGTCAGCGAGATGGCGCTCGAAAAGATCGAGTACCGCGCGGTAGCGCCGGTCAAACAGGCGCGGGACGCCCAGCCTGTCCTGCAGGCGGCTACCACGCAGCAATTGTCCAAATTGCTGGGGCACGCCGTGCTGCAGCCGAACAAGGCGCCGCGCGGCATGAAGCTGGAAGGCACCTATCGCGACCGCTGCCCGTGCTGCGGTGCGGACATGGCGGTGCTGCGCTACACGGATGGCCTGGCCACGCTGACCCTCTTCGAGATGCGCAGTGATATGATGTGCGCGATGGATGGCGGCTGCCACATGGCTCCCGGCAACAACGCCCTCGTCGAATCCCGCACCATCGGCGACATCACCGTCGCCGCTGTCGGCACGTTGAGCGCGAAGGAATTGGACCGGGTGCTGGATAGTCTGAAGTAACTATCGGAGTGCGGCGGCTCGACGCCGCTTTCACTAAGCGTAAGGCTTCCGGGTTAAACATTACGTGATGCTTATCCCGGAAGCCTTACGCTTAGTGAAAGCGGCGTCGAGCCGCCGCACTCCGAAAAATTACACTCGTGCTTCCAAATACCCCGCCAGCACCTTCTTCAACTCCGCGCGGGCGCGGGCGAGGCGGGATTTCACGGTGCCGATGGGGACGCCGAGTGTCTCCGCGATCTGCTCGACCGGCACGTTCTCCAGGTGATGCAGCACGACGACGGCGCGATGGTCGGGAGAAAGCGCGCCCAGCGCGTTTTGCACCTGCGTGCTCAATTCGCCGGACAGCAGTTGATGCTCCGCAGTGGCATCGTCGGACGCCAGTTGCCACTCCGAACCTTCATCGGTTCCGGGCGGCGGCGCATCCAGCGAGAAGGTCTGCGGTTTGCGGCGGCGGAGGTGGTCGTGGGCCATATTCATCGCCAGCCGTGTGATCCACGCATGAAAGGCCTGCCCGTCATGCAGTGAGCCTAACCGCTGGTAGGCGCGCACGAAGATATCCTGCGTCAGGTCCGGCGCATCCTCGTCTCCCACCATGCGCGCGGCGACACGATACACCAGCGGCCCGTAGGTTTCGAACAGCTGGCGAAATGCGGCCTGATCCCCGGCTTGCGCGCGGGCGACCAGGCGCGCATCGTCTTTATGGAAGTCTGTAATCGATGCTCCCATGTGTTGCTATCTTTCCCCAAACCGCTACCGTCGAACCCGTATTTTATGATGCTTCTGATAGGTTAACTCGTATTTCAACTATTATACCGCAGGCACGGCTTCAATGGGAACAAGCGCCAGGAGATGAAAAAGGGAATCATCGCCAACTCGACGAATTGGCAAATCATCGACAGGAGGCATCTATGGTGACGACAACTCCGCTCTATACCCAGCCGATTCCGATTCGCCGCTTTCGCTCCCGGCCGGAGTGGGAAGCCTATGCCGTCTGGCTGCGCCGGCATGCCCGCGTGAGCCTGGGGCTGCTGCCGGAGCCGCCGCGCACGCCGCTGAATGCCCGCCTGTTCGATCACTGGAAGGGCGACGGCGTGCTGTGCAGCAAGGTGTATTTCGAATCGCTGCCCGGCTTCTTCGTCACCGGCAACCTGTTCCGCCCCGCTGAGCTGAATTATCCGGTACCGGGCATCCTGAGCCCGCACGGCCACTGGCCGCAGGGACGCCTGCAGGATTACAACCCGCTGGGCAGCGGCGTGTCGCGCGCCTACAACCTGGCGAAGCAAGGCGCGGTGGTGCTGGCGTATGACATGGTCGGCTACAACGACTCCTGCCAACTGCCGCACGGTTTCCCCACTGACGCGCCGTGGGGGTTGTCATTGATGGCGCTGCAGACGTGGAACAGCGTGCGCGCTCTCGATTTCCTGCAGAGCTTGCCGGAGGTGGACCCGGAGCGGCTGGCCTGTACCGGCGAATCCGGCGGCGGCACGCAGACCTTCGCACTGGCCGCGGTGGATGAGCGGCTGACCGTCGCCGCGCCCATCGTCATGGTCTCCTCCATCTTCCACGGTGGCTGCCAGTGCGAAAATGCGCCGTTGCTGCGGGTGGCGGCGAACAACGTGGAGCTGGCGCGCCTCTTCACGCCCAAGCCGCTGTTCATCGGCAGTTGCACCGGCGACTGGACGCAGCACACGCCGGAGGTCGAGCAGCCGGCGATCCGCGACGTGTATAAGTATTACCACGCCGAGGGGTTGGTCGGCGGTCTGCACGTGGATTCCGAGCACAATTACAACCAGCAGATGCGCGAGGCGGTGTATACCTTCTTCCGGCATCATCTCTACGGCGTCCGCTCAAACAAGCCGGTGCGCGAGGTGGATTTTGGTCGCCCGCCCATGCGCGACCAAATGGTCTGGTGGGGCCGGGAAGCACCGCCGCCCTTCTCGTATGGTGACTTCCACCAGCTCTGGCGCCGACGCGCGGAGGACGCGCTGGAGCCGCTGATGGATTCACCGGCGGCAATGCGGGAAACACTCGGCGCACTGCTGCCGCATGTGGTGGTACTGACGCAGGAGAGCCTGGCCGAATACCGGGCGAAGAAGCCGAAATATATCAAAATCACCAAGCGCGGCAAGGACCTGTGGGTGACCCCGAAAGAGGCGAAATTACCCGCGGAAGCGGCCGACCGCGATTACCTCACCTACCGGCACGCCCCGCACGCGGAAGCGGTGATGGAGATCCTCGCCGCGCTGCACAACACCGGCGCCGTGCGGCTGCATGGCTTGGACGCCGCCGGCCCCTGGTGCCTACTCGCCGCCGCCCTCGCCCCGCCAGTCACCGCGGTGGACGCGGAAGTGTTCGGCTTCGATGCCAACGATGACGGCGCCTGGGAAACACACCTGAACATCCCCGCCATCCGCCAGATCGGCGGCCTCGCGCTCATCTTCGCCCTCATCGGCCCCCGCCCGCTCATCCTGCATGGCGCGGAGAAGTCGGTGCTGGAACTGGCGGAACGGTTTGCGCGGGAGTAACTCAGGGACTGTCCCGACCCCGCGGAACTGAAACCCGTTTTTCGAAGATAATACTAGAAATGGGATCAGCGGGACTGTCCCCTTACATGAGTAAGCTTATCTCTGTAAGGGGACAGTCCCCCCGCTGGGCATACGAGCGGTGTTGGGGAAGACGGACGTCTCTGGCCCCGCAGGCTCGGGACAGTCCCGGGGACAGTCCCTGACGCTCATCAATCCCGGTTAGCATTACAACCGCTTCTGCGCTATAATACCTACCGGTGTCATGTTGCCTGGCCGGCGACGCCCCGCGCTCCAGCACGCGGTCAGCGCGGTGTGTTTCGCGCACGGGTTCCATCGAAGGCGCATGCCACGCTTCCGGTAGCTCAGCGGTAGAGCACCAGGCTGTTAACCTGGAGGTCGCAGGTTCGACTCCTGTCCGGAACACTGTAGCTCAGTTGGGTAGAGCACCAGGCTGTTAACCTGGAGGTCGCAGGTTCGATTCCTGCCACAAGGGCTGAAAACCCTTTTACGCAACACGGGGAGAGACGCCTCTCGCCCGTCCCGATGTTATCGGGACAGCACCGGTCCGCCCTGCAACGCGCGGATACCACCGGTGCACGCGCCGGAACGCGATGGGCACCGTTCCTCGCCGGCGCTTCGACTTCGGTCGTTGCGCTTGCGTCGTTCGTCCCACCGCCGCCCGGAAAGCTGCGCCGGTTCAAGCAGCGTTCCGCGAAGATCGCTGTGGCGGGATGCGTCTCACCTCCGTATGATTGAAGGAAATGGAGTACGTTCATGAGGATGGGCACTGTACTGATCCGCTCGTTCGAGCGCGGACTGCTGTTTCAAAATGGTGAATTTACAAGGCTGCTGCTACCCGGCAAGCACCGCATCTTCTCGCCGTTCGCTGATATCCGTATCGACGTCATGTCGCTGCGCGACCCCTGGCTGAAGCATCCGGACCTAGATCTGCTCATCACCGCCGGAGTGCTTCGCGAGTTGGCGACGGTCATCGACCTGCAGGACTACCAGCGCGGGCTGGTATGGATCGACGGGCGCTTCTTCTGCGTGCTGGGACCGGGGCGTTATGCTTACTGGCATGGTTTCCGTGAGGTGCGCATCGAGACGATTGACGCGACACCGGTGCGCTTCGAGCACCCGGAGCAAGGCGTCATCCTCAATACGGTTAATTCCAATCTGTACCTTGAACCCTGCCTGATTGCCGAAGGTTTCACCGGTCTGTATATCAAAGACGGGCAATATATCGAAACGCTGGTGCCGGGTCGCTACGCTTTCTGGCGTAACCTGGCGCAGGTAAGCGTGACGCCGGTTGATCTCCGCGAGCAGGTGCTCGACGTCTCCGGCCAGGAATTGATGACCGCTGACAAGGTGACGCTGCGCCTCAATGCGCTGGTGACATACCGTGTTGTCGACCCGCTGAAAGCGACGAACGTCACCGGCGACGTGAAACAGGCGTTATACCGCGAGGTGCAGCTTGCGCTGCGGGCGGTGGTCGGTCTGCGCTCTATCGACGCGCTGTTGGAAGAGAAGGATGGCGTCGGGCAGGAGCTCGACGCGCTGGTGCGCCGCCGCGCCGATGACTTTGGTTTGGCGATTGAAACCGTTGGCATCCGAGACGTGATTTTACCCGGCGACATGCGCGACCTGCTGAATAAGGTGACGGAGGCGAAGAAAGCGGCGGAAGCGAACCTGATCACCCGCCGTGAAGAGACCGCCGCCATGCGCAGCCAGGCCAACACTGCGAAACTGATGGAGAACAACCCCACACTGATGCGTCTGCGCGAGTTGGAGGCGCTGGAAAAGGTTGCTGACAAAGCCAAGTTGCAAGTCATGTTGGGAGAGAAGGGGCTGGCGGATCGGGTGGTGAATTCGATCTAATCCTGGGCTCGCAGGCCTGCGGCGGTACTCCGCCGCATATTTCGCGCCTGCCCTTTCACGGTAGGCTTTCCTACCAGGGCAGGCGCGTGACGCCTGTGATCCCAGGATCACCGATCAAGGAACAGGCACCGCTCGACCGCCATGCCGTTTAGCATCAGCGGCTTCTCTGTTGCATCGCGCAGGTCCAGGCCGACGCGCTTGGAGCCGTTGGCAGTGTTGATTATCAACCCAATTCCATCCGTCTCCGCTACCGGTTTTCCATCCAGCGTCAGCGGGATGCGTGAAACAGCCTGCACGTTCTTCTCACCGGAGAGATCGTAGACGGTCACAAAGACCGTCGATGCCGCTTCGCGCCGGCGCAGCAGGAAGGGCACGCTGTCGGTGAGGTTGTAACCGATGCCGGCGCCGGACACGCATAACGTCTCCGGTCCATCCGGGGTGAACATGCGGTAGGACCGTTTATCATCCTGCGTAAACGTGCTGATGGCATCCGCTGCCCCGGTCGCCTGCTTCAGCCCCTTCAGGTGCTGGTAACCATTCTCCGTGCCCAACGGCGCCGGCCGGTCATTCAGCGCGAGGGTGGATTCCAGCGTGCCGCGGCTGTGCAGCACCCAGTCGAGCTGTGCCTCTTTCTCGCCGCGCACCGCGAACACGTCGATCAGCAGGCTGTCCGTCAGCACCAGGAAGCGCCGTAATGCATACCCTGGGTAGGCGCCGTCGCTGGCGGCCAGCACGGCGGTGTATTGCGGCGTCTCTTTGAAGAAAAGCATGCGGCCGGTGTCTTCCTGCTGGTTCTTCCCATCGATGACCACGGTGTTGTGGGCCACCGTGGTGCGGCACCAGCTCTGGTACTCCGGCACCGAGTAGCTGATGCGGCCATTATCGAGCACCAGTTCGCGCCCGAGACCGAACAGCACAATGCTCAGCTTGTCCGGATGACCGTGGCTGCCGCCGTGGATGCCGTAATCGATCATCGCGCACAGCGGGTTGTCACCGTTCTGCCGCCGCAATACGCCCAGGCCGATGCCGGACAGATCCGCGCTGGCCAGCGGCGCTTTCTCGCCGGCTTTCCCGACGCCCGCCAGCTCCGCAAAGCGCGCATCCTTGAAATAGTCATACGCCCAGCGGTAAAAGACCTCGCGGTCGCGCAGGTTGCCGGGGTCGCTGTCGTGAAAGACGGGGAAGGCGCCGTTCGGGTAGGTGGACTGCATCGGTCCCAGCCACAAGCTTTTCAATTTGGCGTTGTCGGCGAAGGTCCAGCCGGCGCGGCGGGTGGCGTCCAGCGTGTCCTGCACCGCTTGCAAAGCATAAAAGTGGTAGGCCATGGTGCCTTCATACCAGATGCCGTCCGAGGTGATGCTGTTGTCGAGCTGCCAGAGCAGCCCGCCCTGCGCGTTGATGGCGTCGTCCAGCAGCTTTTTGTCCCCGATGGCGACGCCGACATTGGCATAGGCAGCGTTGAACCAGGTGCGGTGGTTGTTCTTGGGGTCGGAGAAATATTGAAATTGCTGGATATTCCGCGCGACGTAACCGAGCAGCTTCTCCTCGATGGTCTTCCGCTCGTCAGCCGTCAGCCCGTTGGCAATCAGGTCGTAGGCGTCCGACAGGTCAATGAGCGCTACCGCCTCGTCCAGCAATTGCGCGTAGCGCCACCCCCCGATGCTCGCCAGCGGGCCTTTCCGCCCCCAGCGGTCATGCCGCTCGAAGGTGGGATACAGCCGCGCCATCTCCAGCATGGCATCGCGCACCGGCTTCGCATATTTCGCGTCGCCGGTCAGGGCATACGCCAGCGACAGCGTGCGGCAGTTGCGGTCGATCTGGTAATTGAGCTGGGTGCGGTAGGCGGCGCAGGTGCGCTCGTCGGTATACACCTTGCCGCAGCGCGGGCAAATATGCTTCTCCGGCGTTTCCGCGCGCAGCGTGGCATCATCGTCCGGGCAGGCGTAGTAAAAGATCCAGTCGCCGGATTTTTGCGGCACCTCCAGCGGCTTGCCCAGCAACGCGTCCGCCGCCGCGACGTCTCGCGTGATCTCATCCTTCCGCGCCGGGTCCGCCTTCCACGCCGCCAGTTCCGCTGCCGTGTATTCCAGCCGCGGATGGGGAAGGAAGACGGGCTCTGCCGCCCAGGTCTGCATGCCACAGAGCAACAACGCCAGCATAAGCCATCGCATCATCACGGCTCCTTTTGCTCATTGTAACAAACATTGGATGGGCTGTGGGGAATGGGGCTGGTCCGTGCCCGGGTGACCGAATTGCTGCACGTGACCAAACACCTGATCCGGGTTTTGTGGCGGGAAAAATGCGGGGGCCGGGCACGGAGAGGCCTCCGTGCCCTACGGACCGATCTCATTATCCCTCAGCTCTACCGCGCCACCTGCTCCGTCCGCCCAATGATCATCTCCTGCCACTCTTCGCTCAGCGTGACGAAGCGGGCGGACCAGCCGGAGACGCGGACGGCAAGGTTGGCATGCTGTTCGGGGTGCTGTTGCGCCTCGCGCAGCATCTCGCTGGAAACCACATCGACGTGCATGAAAAAGCCGCCGAGGGTGAGGAAGGTTTTCATCAGGCCGACCAGCGCTTCGATGCCGGTCTCGCCTTCCACGCTGGACGGCACGATCTTCAGCTCGAGCGCAGTGCCGTTGGGCAGGCGCTCCAGGTCCATGCCGCAGTGCGAGCGGATGACGGCGGTCGGGCCCTCTGTGTCCGTGCCGGGCGACGGCGAGAAATTGGTCGCGAGGATGTCGCCCCGGAGGTGTCCGTCGGGGGTGGCGGTGCGCTGGTCGCGCCAGCCGATCTCGCGGCCGAAGGTGCTGACGCCGGGCGGACGCAGCACGCCGTTTCGCTCGCGCACCAGGCTGACCAGCGCCAGGAAGTCGTCGAAGACGCGCTTCGTCATCTCGTCGGCCTCCGCCACATCGTTGCCGTAGCGGTCGAGTCTGTGCAGCACTTGCCGGCGCAGCTCCTCATGCCCTTCCCAGTTTGCGCGCACGCACTCCACCAGCTCGGGATATGAGATCTGTTTCTCGTCGAATACCAGCTTCTTCACCGCCAGCAGACTGTTCCCGGTATCCGCCAGGCCGCCGGCATGCGGGGCACACACGGTGTAGCGGGCGCCGCGGTTGTGCAGGCTACGCCCCGTCTCGATGCAATCCTTGATGAGGAGCGAGATGAGCGGCTCATCAGGCCAGCCCAGCGCGAAGGCATCCGCTTCCGCATGAAATTCGCGCACGCGCGCGGCCAACCGGCTGCGGAACACCGCATACAGGCTGTTGAAATCCGGGTAGTCCGGGGACACGCCGTCGTCGGTCAGGCCCATCGCCTCCTGCAGCAGCAGCAGCAGGTCGATCGGATGGTAGGAGAACTTCGTTTCGCCGGGGATGAGGATCTCCCAGCAGCCGTCGTTGGCGAAGCAGCGCGCTTCTCGTTCGTGATACCCGAAACGGACCAGCGCACGGATGATCAGCTCCTCATTATAAATGGCCACGATGCCGCCGCCCAGCCGCTGGACATCGGCGATGCGGCGCAGCAGCCAGTCGGGCGTGTGCGCGCTGATGCGCACGGCGATGGGGAATTCGCTGATGTGCAGCTCCTCCACCACGTCCAACACCAGGCCGGTGACCGCATTCGTCAGGTCGTTCCCGTCCACGTCAACGCCGGAGAGCACGATATTCTGGTAATACTGCGCATCGCCAGAGCCGTTTTGGAAGCCGCCGGCTCCGATCCAGTCACAGCCGCGGATCCAGAAGTGGGCGATCAGCTCGCGCGCTTCATCCAGTGTGATCCGCCCTTCCGCCAGGTCGCGCTGCAGGTAGGGCCCCAGCATCTCGTCAATGCGCCCGATGCCCGGCCAATTGCCGCACAACCGCTGGAAGGCAAAGGCGAACCACAACGCCTGCACCGCTTCGTGAAACGTGACGGGTGGATCTTCCGGCACGCGGGCCAGACCGGCGCGCACCTGCCGGTACTGCCGCTGCATTTCACCTTCGGAGTCGGCGATGCGTGCGTCCAATGCCTCCAGGTAGCGTCTATGCCAGATTTCGGCGGCCTCCAGGCAAAGGTGTATGGCGCGCAGCAGGTCCTCACCGGCTTCATCCAGCCGCCCGCGCGCCAGCCGCCACTCCACCTGCTGGCGCAGGCCGCGGTAGCCAACTTTCAGTACATCGTCGAAGGCGGGGGTCAGATGGCTGATGCTCGGATAGGCCAGCTTCCCATCTTCATAGATCGGCAGCACATGCTTGATGCACGCCTGCAGGGTGGTGGCGCCGACAATGCGCTCTCCCGGCAGTATCCGCACCGGCGCCTGCTCGGCAATCAATTTGATGCCGAACGCCCGCCGCATGGCCGGCGACAATTCCGCAAGGTCGGGACGGTCATCGAGTGTCAACGGCAGGTCGATCAGCGCGCGCCCCCAGGCGCCGTCCAGCGCCTGCCGGGCCAGCGCAAGGGTCTCTTCAGATAGTCGATTTTTCTTGGTTGTCATTTTCGGCCCTTATTCTGCCGTGAATTCGCCATGAATGCAAGATTATTCAGTATTTTTTCGGAGTGCGGCGGCTCGACAGTTTACCCTACGCTATACAAATGCAGGAATCACCAGGTCAGGCGGATAAATAACGGGTATCTTACTGATAGGAACACTGTATGCCACACGTTGAGACTGAAATCTTCATCCCGGTGCCATTGGATGCCGTTTACGCGATTGCCAAGGACATCGAGCGCTTTCCGGAGTTTTTCCCGGACGTTGAGTCCGTCACCATCACCGAGCGCACGGAGAACGGATACGTCTCCGACTGGGTCGGCGTGGTGGAAAAGCTCAACCGCAAGCTGAAATGGCGCGAGGTGGATGTCTGGGACGATGCCGCCCATGTCTGCCGTTTTAACACGATCAGCGGTGATTGGGATCAGTATGACGGTGTCTGGAGCTTCGAAGAAAAAGACGGCGGCACCCGCATGCACATGGCGCTGGACTGCGACATTAACGTCCCCCTCATCGGCCCGATCATCAAAACCCTCATCGGCAAACTGGCGCGCGTGAACGTCGAGAATATGTTCGAAGGCATTCGCAAGCGCGCGATGGGCGAAGCGTAAATAGATTGATGATTGGATGGGTGGATGGTTAGATGAGTGATCCCTTGTTCGGTGGTCGAGTAGGCAAGTAAGCTTTTCCGCGTCTTTCCGCGGCTTCCGCGCCGTATCGAGACCACCACGTATATAGCGGGCGCTATTAATGTGGTGGTCTCGATACGGCGCGGAAGCTGAGGAAAGACGCGGTAAAGCTCACTTGCCTACTCGACCACCGAACCGGGCACTGATCACTCATTATTCCAACCTTCCAATCTTCCATTCTTCCAACGTAACTTATGTTCTTTCAACGCCTGACAATGCTGCGGTTTATTTTACTGGCGGCCTGCCTGATCTTTGCGGGGCGGCTGGTCTTCCTGCAACTGCTGCAGGGGGGCGCGCTGCGCGAGAAGTCGGAGCATAACCGGCTGCGCTGGGTGCGGGTGTCGGCGCCGCGGGGGCAGATTCTGGACCGGAAGGGTCGCGAAATCGCCACCAATATCCCGGGATCGGCGGCGTGGCTGGTGCCGGGCGAAGTGCCGCGCAAAGCATGGCCTCGGGTGATGCAGCGGTTGGTCGAGCTGGGGATCTATCCCGATCCGCAGACGGCCGAGAAGGCGCTGGAGGATTTCCGCCACTTTCCCAGCTACCTGCCCATGCGGCTGGCCAGCAACATGAACATCGAGACCGTCACGCAACTGCAGGAATCGCTGCCCTCCCTGCCGGGCGTGTATGTGCGCGACGAGCCAGTCCGCTCCTACCCCGACCGCACGCTGGCCTCACACCTTATCGGCTACCTGCGCGAGATCGACGCCAACGAGCTGGCTGCCTTGCGTGTAACAAAGGGTTACCGGCTGGGCGACCGCCTTGGTAAAACGGGCATCGAGCGTGCTTACGAAGAGACGCTGCGCGGCGTTGAGGGCGGCGAAGAGGTGGAAGTGGATGCGATAGGCCGGGTGCTGCGCCGGCTGCGCACCGTGCCGCCGCAACCCGGCCATCCGGTGACGCTCACCCTCGACCGGGATCTACAGCGTATTGCCGAAGCAGGCCTGGCCAAACACCAGGGCGCGGTGGTGGCGCTGGACCCGGCCACCGGCGAGGTGCTGGCGCTGGTCAGCACGCCGGAATACGACCTGAACCTGATGTCCGGCCGCATCACCCCCCAGATGCTTGCCTGGCTGCATGGGGCGGGAAAACCGGAGCTGAACCGGGCCACCTGTGGCGCCTATCCGCCCGGTTCGGTGTTCAAAATCGTCACCGCCGTTACCGCGCTGGAAACGGGCGCCATCACGCCCAACACCTCCTTCTATTGCAACGGCGTGTATCATAAAATTCATTGCTGGCAGCGCAGCGGCCACGGCACGCTAGCCTTGACCGAAGCCGTTGCGCAATCTTGCAATGTGGCGTTCATGCAGATGGCGGAGAAGGCGGGCATCCAGCCGCTGGCCGACATGGCGCGGCGCTTCGGCCTCGGGCAGCCGGTCGGCCTGCTGCCGCAGGTGAAACCGCTGATCTCCGCTGACGGCAAGCTCACCGGCATTATCCCCGAGCAGCGCGGCCTGGTGCCCGATCCAAATTGGGCGGAGAACGTCCGCCTCTCACCCTGGCAGTTGGGCGAGACGCTGCAGGTGGGCATCGGCCAGTCGTCGTTGAATCTCACCCCGCTGCAGGCGGCGCGCATCATTGCCGCCATCGCCAACGGCGGCCAACTGGTGCACCCGTGGCTGGTAAAGAGCGTGGGCAGCAGGCCGGAGCCGGTCATCCCCCCCACCCCGCTCGGGTTGAAGCCGGCGACCATTCAGAACGTCGCCCGCGGGCTGCGCGCGGTAGTGGCGGAAGGCACCGCCAAATCACTGGATCCCTCGCTGCACATCGCCGGCAAAACCGGCACCGCCCAGAACGCCGGCGGCGACCACGCCTGGTTCGTCGGCTACGCCCCGGTGGAAAACCCGAAGATCGCGGTGGCGGTATTGGTCGAGAACGGCGGCCACGGCGGCGCCGTCGCCGCCCCCATCGCCGAAGCGATCATCAAGGAAGCTCTGAAGTAATCAAGCAAGGGTAGTTCGTAGTAGCGCCGTCAGGCGCGTGCCCGTTCACGAAACTAAAGCCCGTTATCGATCTAGAACGAAAGGTTTTCTCCTTAGTCGATAACGAGCTTTATGCTTGGTCACGGGCACGCGCCTGACGGCGCTACTACGAACTACCCTTACGTATGCTTACTCGGCCAACTTCTCCGCGCTGCCGATGATGCGGTAGTCTTCCAGGTGCTCGCGGGTGGCACGGGCGGTGGCTTCCTGGGCTTTGGCGACACTGCCGGTTTCGCGCAACACCTCTTCGTACGGCTGGCGCACGGCGGTGCCGACGTTGATCTTGGCGATGCCGTTCTCGATGGCCTGCAGCACGCACGCCAGGTCGATGCCGGAGCCGCCGTGCAGCACCAGCGGGATGCCCACCGCGTCGGAGATGGCGCGCAGGTGCTCGATGTTCAACCGCGCCTGCAGCTTCTTCTCGCTCTTCGCCGCCCCGCTGATGGCGCCGTGAATGTTGCCGATGGCCACCGACAGCCAGTCCACGCCGGATTCGCGCACGTAACGCCGGGCTTCCTCCACATCGGTGAAGCCGCGGCCGGAAGCGAACAGCTCCTCATACGGCGGCAGCGGCCCGGCCTCGTGCCCGAGCACGGCGCCCAGTTCTGCTTCCACCGCTACGTTGGGATGCGCCAGCGCCGCCACTTCGTGGGCCACCGCGATGTTCTCTTCCAGCTCCAGCCGCGAGCCGTCGACCATCACCGAGTCATACCCCAGCGCCAGCGCTTCCTTGATCAACGGGCGCCAGTCGACGCGGTCCAGATTCTGGTCGATCACCGGCACGTGGTCCTGGTGCAGGCGGGCAAAGCGCCGGTCCGCGTCCCGCGCGAACCCCTCCGCCACCGCCTGGTAGCTCTCCGCGCCGAACATTTCGATGTCCGGCCGCGCCACCTCGATCAGCCCGAAGGAGCGGCACTCCTTGAGCGTGTCGGCGATAGGCTTGAGCATCGGCATATACGCCACGTTGAACGCCGGAATGACCACGTGGCGCCGATATGCGCGCACCATGATCTCTTTGAGCGACAGGGTAGACAGGCTGTCAATATTCGGTTGAGACACAGTAAGAAATCCTCTCTGGTGATATTAACCGCGGAACGGCGCCAGCGCCGGATACAGCGTCCGGTATTGTTCCGATTGCTTCCGGTAGGCTTCAGCCCACTCAGGATTCGGCTCGACGGTGCCGGTGACCTTCACCGCTTGCGCGGCGGCTTCGGCATAATTCGCATACACCCCGGAAGCCACGCCGGCCAGCAGCGCGGTGCCCAGGCACACGGCCTCGCGGCTCTGCATCAACTGCATGCGGCAGCCGGTCAGCGCGGCGCGCAGTTGCACGCCCAATGCCGAGCGCGCCCCACCGCCGTAAATGTGGATGGCGTCGATATTCCCCACCGCGCGGGCCAGCATCTCCGTCACGATGGACAGCTCGCACGCCACGCCTTCCAGTACGCCTTTATAAAGCACGTAGCGATCCACCGTGGGCGTCAGCCCCGCGAACACGCCCGTCGCCCGCGGATCGAAGGAAGGCACGCTGGTGCCGATGAGATGGGGCGTGATGCACACGCCGGTCGGGCCTTCCGGCGCGCGCGCTTCCATCGCCGCGTAAAACTGCTGGTCTTCCTCGCCGCCGGTGAAAAGATCGTGGAACCACTTCACCATCAGGCCGGAGGGGAAGTAGGCAATGGTGGCGTAGAGTTCGGGCAACACGTGGCAGCCGGAGTTCAGACTGGCGGACAAGGCCACCTCGTCCAGGCTGGGCTCCTCCACCGCGGCGAGCAGGCATTCATAGGTGCCGGCGGAGTCGGAAACCATGCCCGGCGCTACTGCCCCCGTGCCCAGCGCGCCCGCGGGCTGATCGTGCCCGCCCACCACCACCGGCGTGTCCGCCGCCAGCCCGAGATCGGCGGCCAACGTGCGCGACAGCCGGCCGGCAATGGTGCCCGCGGGCGCCGGCTCCGGCAGGCGATCGGCGGACAGGCCGGCAGCGGACAGCAGCTCATCCGACCAGCGCCGGGCGCGCACGTCCAGGGCCATGAACCGCGACGCCAGCGACAGGTCGATATACGGCGTCACTTCCAACCGGTGCATGATGTAATCGATCACGCTCATAAAGCGCGCGGCGCGCGCCATGGTATCCGGTTGCTGCAGTTGCAGCCAGCGCATCTTCGCCAGCGGAAACATGGGGTGCACCACCAGGCCGGTGATCTCGAAGATGCGCCGGCGGCCGAGGGTGGTTTCGAACCAGTGCGCTTCCGCAATCGCCCGGTTGTCGATGTTGAGCACCGCGGGCCCGACCGGCTCGCCCGATGCGTCGGCGGGGAAGAAGGTCTCGCCGTGCGAGCTGATGGCCAGCGCGGCTATGGGGTCCGCTCCCGTCTGCCGCGCCGCTTCGCGCGTGACGGCGCAAAACGCCTCCCAAAAATCGCGCGGATTGGCCTCCGCCTGCCCCGGCGCCGGAAAGGTCGGAGTGTAATCGTGGGTCGCCGAGGCGAGGATCTCTCCGGATGCCGAGAAGACTACCGCTTTGCACTGACTGGAACCGATATCGATGCCCAATAAACTCATCGCGAATACCTCGACAGACGCATAGATGTTACCAACACCAAGTATCTCGTTTTTCTTGCTCTTGCTCTCACCTCTTGCTCTTGCTCTACAAAGACCTCACGGCAATAGGCTTTTTAGAGCAAGAGCAAGAGGTGAGAGCAAGAGCAAGAAAAAACCTTGCGCAAGGTGTAAGGCGACGCCAATGCCCACCACCTCATGCCAATGCGACATGCCGACTCATCGGCATCGCGCTGATCAACAACCTGGCGACACCATGCCTGCAGACGCCGGGGCTATTATACCGCGAACGCCGTGTTTGCGACAGCCGGAGATTTTCTGCCTGTTCAACGACCAACTCGGTTATTAATTAAGAAGCATTCCAGATTCCCGGAGGATTGTTCTGGTTGCAGGTTCCAGCTTGGCCTCTTTTCTGTGAATTGCATAAAATATTATAAAAAACACCTCAATTTGCTCTTTTCGTCAATTGATTTTTTCGATAAAATATTGTGGCTTGAGAATTATTTCACAAGTCAATAAATCCCGGTAAGGGGTTGACTTTCAGGCGAGGTATTATCATAATTACACCCGCTTCATGTTTGCGAAGCTGGCGGCTAGTCGTTATCATCGCTTTTGCCGTCCAAAAAGCAAGCGGAAGTAGGAACAAGGGATATCGCTCATGCTCGTGATTTCGTGTATTAAGCAGGTACCGGATACCACCCAGGTAAAGATCGACCCCGTCACCAATACCCTCATCCGTGAAGGCGTGCCGTTCATTATGAACCCCTTCGACACCCACGCGCTGGAAGAGAGCCTGCGGTTGAAAGATCGTTACGGCTTCCGCGTGGTGGCCCTGTCCATGGGACCGCCGAATGCCGACGCCACGCTGCGCAAGGCGCTGGCGCTCGGCGCGGATGACGTGGCGCTGCTCTCGGACCGCGCGTTCGGCGGGGCTGACACATTGTCCACCAGCAAGGTGCTCGCCGCGGCCATCGAACGCCTGTCCAAACAGGACGAGTTGGCGCTGGTCATCTGCGGCAAGCAGACCATCGACGGCGACACCGCGCAGGTCGGCCCCGGCATTGCCACCCGTCTGGGCTATGCGCAGTTGACGCTGGTCGACGAGGTGCAGCTCATCGATGTCAAGCGCAAAATCGTGCGCGTTCGCCGCAAGCTGGAAGGCCGGCACGAGATTGTGGAAGCGCCGCTCCCCGCGGTGATCACCGTGGTGCGCGAGATCAATAAGCCCCGCTACCCCACCGTGCCCCGGCGCCTCTTAGCGCAGACGGCCACCATCCCGATCTGGGACAACAAGGTGATGGAGCTGGACGTGAACACCATCGGCCTGAAAGGCTCGCCCACGCAGGTGAACAAAATCTTTTCACCGGAGCGCGCGAAAGGCGAGATGGTCGGCGACGGCGTGAACGACCCGGAAGGCGCCGCCAACCTGCTGATGAAGAAGCTGGTCGCAAAAGATCTGCTGAACGTGTAATGTGATTGGATGACTGGATGGGTGTGATGATTGGATGAATGGTAGGGAACGCCCTCCGTGGCGTTCCAGTTCGCGCGAAACCCACACCGGGTAGCACGACGGAAACCGGAACGCCATGGAAGGCATTCCCTACGCATTGATCTAACCTGCTACTCCTCCAACCGAGGTAACCATCAATGGCTGACGAGAAGAAACCGAAAAAACCACGCGGCATCGCCCAACTGAAACCGGGAGCCTGTATCGCCTGCGGCGCGCGCTGCGAAGCGTCGTGCCCGTTTGACGCGATCATTATGGATGCGGATGGCGCGCCCATTATCTCGGCGGAGAAGTGCAAAGGCTGCACCAAGTGCGTGAAAGTCTGTCCGGCGGAAGCGCTGGTAATGTATTTCACGCCCGAGGAGCTGAAGATCCTCGAGGAGCTGGCGAAAGGCCCGGCCGCGGAAGCCGAAGTCGATGACGAAGAAACAAAGCTGGCGGCCTACCTGGCGGCCTACCGCGACGTGTGGGTTTTCGTGGAGCAGACCGACGGCGAAGTGGCGAAGGTCTCCTGGGAGCTGCTGGGCGTCGGCAGCGAGCTGGCAAAAGCGCTGGGCGTGCGATTGTGCGCGGTAGTCATCGGCGAAAACGTCGAGGGGCTGTGCGCGGAAGCCTTCGCCCACGGCGCGACGCGGGTACACCTGCTCGACGCGCCGGTCTATAAAAACTACCGGACCGAGCCCTACCTGGACGCGATCCTCTTCCTGACGGAAAAGTACAAGCCCGAGATCATCCTGATGGGCGCCACCGGCCTGGGCCGCGACCTGGCCGGCGCGGTAGCCACGCGGCTGAAGACGGGCCTGACCGCCGACTGCACGGGCCTGTCCATCGACGATCAGCGCAACCTGATGCAGACCCGTCCGGCCTTCGGCGGCAACATCATGGCCACCATTCTCTGCACGCGCACCCGCCCGCAGATGGCCACCGTCCGCCCGCACGTCATGCCCATGCCGCAGCGGAATCCCGGCGTGACCGGCGAGATCATCCGCGACACCTTCACCCCCGAGGAGACGAACATCGCCGTCAAGGTGCTGGAAGTGATCCATGACAGCAAGCGGAAAGACGCGGTGGACGTGGCGGCAGCAGATATCATCGTCTCCGGCGGTCGCGGCCTGATGTCGAAAGAGAATTTCGCCATCCTGCAGGAACTCGCGGATGAGCTGGGCGGCGTGGTGGGCGCTTCGCGCAGCGCGGTGGACGCCGGCTGGATGCCGGTGGAACGCCAGGTGGGCCAGACGGGCAAGACCGTCCGCCCGCGCATTTACATCGCCTGCGGCATCTCCGGCGCCATTCAGCACCTGGTGGGCATGCAGGACTCGGACCTTATTATCGCCATCAACCGTGACAAGGACGCGCCGATCTTCGAGGTAGCCACCTACGGCATCGTCGGCGACCTGTTCCAGGTCGTGCCCGCCTTCACCAATTGCATCCGGGAGCTGAAACGCCAGGCCGGCCGGTCGGAGACGCCTGCATCGTAAAACACGCCGCATCATCAGGCGTTTGTCTGCACGGACGCAGTAGAAGTGGATATCAGGTAACATCATGGGAAATGAAAAGATATTTGCCGTCGTTCTCGCCATCAGTCTAATCGTATTCGTGGCGAGCTGTATCAGACGCTTCCGGCTGACGGCGCTGGGCAAGAAGGCCAATCGCATCGATCAGCCCGCCCGGCGTTTCTGGCACATGCTCGTCTACGCCTTCGGGCAGAAGCGCGTGGCTACCAGCCGTTATAAATTCGGGTTCAACCACTTCCTCATCTTCTGGTCGTTCCTGGTGCTGCTGGTGGCCAATGCGGAGTTCGTCTTCTCCGGCGTGTTCCCGGGCATCGGCGAGAAACTGCACGCCATGGCCTTCTGGCCGTATCTGGCGTTCATCTTTGACATGGTGTCGCTGCTGACGCTGGGAGTGATCCTGCTGGCGATGGCGCGGCGCCTGTTCTTCCCGCCCAAATATATCGAAGCGCGCAGCCGCGATGCCTTCATCATCCTGAGCATGATCGCCGGCCTGATGGTAGCCTTCTTCATCATGCACGCGGCGGAGATTGCGCTCTTCAGCGAAGGATTCCGCAGCGGTATGCCGGTCTCCGCGAGCCTTGCCTTGCTGATGTCCGGGATGGGCATGCCGGCGCTGGCCGCGATCATGATCGGCTTCTGGTGGATCCACGCCATCATCCTGCTGTGCTTCCTGAACTACCTGCCGTTCAGCAAGCACATGCATATCCTGGGGGCCATCCCGAACTGCTTCTTCCGCAGCTTCGACACGGTGAACACGCTGCCGCGCGAAGAGTTCGCCGCCGGAAAGACCTTCGGCGTAAGCGCGGTGAACGACTTCACCTGGAAAGACCTGTTCGATTCCTACGCCTGCACCGAATGCGGGCGCTGCCAGGACGTCTGCCCGGCGTCAAGCACCGGCAAGCCGCTGAGCCCGAAGAGCGTGGTGCACGAGCTCAAGATGAACCTGCTGGAAAACGGCCCGCGCATGCAGCAGGGACAGCCGCCGGCGTGCCCGCTGATCGGCGAGGGCGAAGGCAGCATCAGCGAAGAAGCGCTGTGGGCCTGCACGAGCTGCGGCGCGTGCATGGAGGTCTGCCCGGTCTTCATCGAGCAGATGCCGAAGATCTTGCAGATGCGCCGCAGCCTGGTAGAGGAGCACGCGAAGTTCCCAGAGGAGCTGCTGAACCTGTTCGAGAACATGGAACAGCGCAGCAACCCGTGGGGTATCGCCCCCGCCGAGCGCACCAAGTGGACCGCGGAGCTGGACATCAAACCGTTTTCCGAAGAGATGGAGTACCTGTTCTTCGTCGGTTGCGCCGGTTCGTTCGACTCGCGCAGCAAGCAGGTGACGGTGGCGATGGCGAAGATCCTGGACGAAGCCGGCGTCTCCTGGGGCATCCTCGGCCGCGACGAGAAATGCTGCGGCGACAGCCTGCGCCGCCTGGGCAACGAATACGTCTTCGACCGCATGGCGCAGGAGAACGTGAAGCTGTTCAAAGAGCGCGGCGTGAAGAAGATCATCACCCAGTGCCCGCACTGCTTCAGCACGTTGAAAAACGATTACCGCCAGTATGGCCTGGAAGTCGAAGTGCTCCACCACAGCGAGGTGATCGAGGGGCTCATCGCGTCAGGCAAGCTGAAGGTCAAGCCCGGCGCCGATTTCGGCAACGTCGTCTTCCACGACTCCTGCTACCTGGGCCGGCACAACGACGTCTACGACGCCCCGCGCGCGGTGGCGACGGCGGCGACCGGCACAGCGCCGGCGGAAATGGAGCGCAATCGCAACAACGCCTTCTGCTGCGGCGCCGGCGGCGGACGCATGTGGATGGAGGAGAACACCGGCACGCGCATCAATCTGGAGCGCGTGAAGGAAGCCCTGCGCGAAGGGCCGGATACGGTATGCGTCTCCTGCCCCTACTGCATGACCATGTTCGAGGACGGGTTGAAGGACGAAGGCGCTGACGAGAAGGTGCGCGTTCGCGACATCGCCGAGATGGTGGCGGCCGCCCTGCCGGCAGAGCGCAAGACACCGATCTAGTCAGAACTCGGGGAATGAAGAAATTACGGGCCGCGGCGAATGCCGCGGTCCGCACACGTTGACGATCATATATGCAACGCATCGGTAAAGGTGCGGCTGATATACCGTTCCTCGTCCAACAATGCGGCGGAAGGAATACCCAGCATCGTCAGGTGCATAACCGCTTGTTGCGTCTCATTTTCATACCGTGCGATGACCCCCTTGACCTCCAGGCGGTAGCCGACGTGCAGGTCAATGTTCGCAGCGTATGCCTGGCCCGTGCTGACCGCCTCGGGGGCAATCCGAAAACGCAACCCATTCTCGGACACTTCCGTTAAAGGAAACGTTTGCGTCCCAATGGTGATACGGGCAGGATATTTGGGCGGATAGCGCAACCGGGAGAAACGCCGGCGCAGCATCTCCGGGTGATGCTTGATGATATAACGCTGTTCGTCGAACATGACGGCGGCTGGAATCCCCTGCACGATTAAATGCAGGACCACCTCTTTCATGGCATTATCGATACGCAGCACGACGCCCTCAACCCGCGCCTTGTGGCCGCTGCGCGTCTGCACGACGGCAACGGCTGCCTGCCCGATGGCGACCAGGTTCATGTTGCGTAATCTGAAGCGTACCCCGCGCTCCGATATCTCGGTCAATTCATATTCGCGCGACCCAAAAGTGATGCGCGCGGTATCTCCTGGCGGGTAACGCAACCGAAAATATCGTCTTCGCTCTTCAACCGCGGATTGAGTCATCAGCCTGTTCCCCTGGACTATCAACAAATCGTGGATTGGAGCATCCGGTTAATTACTTATCATTTAGAGAGACTTCAACACTTTGTAGATTAAAGAGGTTAGACGTCTTTTGTCATATACCAGAATTATCGGTCATTTTCTTTCCGAACCTTAATGTAGTTGCACGATGCAATTCTCAGCTTCGAAAAGCAGGATTATCACTCGTGTTCTTTGGCAATGGGTACAAGAGGATGGTCTGAAACGACTCCAAGGGAAGTTTCTGCTCCATTCAGGCCAAGATATTTATAAAAGATACTGGTAAACGAAAACACTTTTGTGTATACTATCTGCTTGTCGCATCCAGCCTCAGGTCTGGCGGCGATGCCTATGAGTCCGTAGCGTGCACAACCAGGACTTGCGAGTATTCGGGCACCATTATCTTGGGTTGGCTTTGAATGTAGCCACTCTGGCCGTTACCGGCCGGGGCCAGCTTGGGGGTGGTGCTTTCGCACGTCTATGTCGCCCTTGCGGATGCGGGGCGACTTTTGTATGTGAGGAAACAAACTGTGCGCTGGTCAACACCGAATTGCATCTGGCCGACGGCCGGGGACGCGGAAGGCGTCACCGAATTGAACGCGTTTGACAACGCACTATTGGTTGCCGGCATCGGCAACTTAAACTTGATCAAGGTGAGCAGCATCGTACCAGCCGACATCGAGTTGCTGACCGGGCGCCCCGACATGGAGCCGGGGGCGCTAGTCCCGACGGTCTACACCGTCAGGACCAGTGACACGCCGGGCGATATCGTCGCGGCGGCAGTGGGTATCGGGTTACGTAAAGACGGGCATGGGATGATTTTCGAGAATACCGGCGGTTCTCGCGAAGCGGTCGAGGACACGGTCCGCCGGATGGTGAAGGAAGGATTTGCCCGTCGTGAGATGGAGCTGGACGAACTCCTGGTTTTTTCGTCCGAGCACAAAGTCGAGCGCATTGGTTGCGCGGTTGCCGCCGTTGTGCTGTGGTGGAGGTAGAAATATGCAGCGAATTGGTCGCCACCTGATTTTGGAGCTCTGGGGATGTGACGCAGAGCGCATTAACTCCATAGAGACCATTGAGCGTGCCATGACAAACACCGTCGAAGCCTGCGGCGCGACGTTACTGGATCTGCGCGTGTACCCATTCACGCCCATCGGCGTCACCGGAGTGGCGATCCTTTCCGAATCCCATATGATGATTCATACCTGGCCGGAGCATGGATACGCGGCGGTCGATGTCTTCACCTGCGGCCAGCACACCGACCCGGCAAAAGCCGTGCCGGTGCTGAAGCACTTTTTCAAGCCGGAGCGCATCCAGGTGATGGAGATGAACCGTGGGCTTATCCTGGAAGATGAACTCAGCGGCATGTCGGAGAATGTATATGCGGGAGTTTGCTGAGCCGTACCGGCATGGCTGGCGGGAATCGATCCAGGTCCGCGAGCTGCTGTATGACGGCACATCCGCGTTCCAGCACATCCAGGTGCTGGACACGGTCCCCTTCGGCCGCATGCTGGTGCTGGACGACGCCTGCCAGACCAGCGAGGCGGAGGAATACACCTACCACGAGATGCTGGTACAGGTGCCGATGATGGCGCACCCCGATCCCAAGCGCGTGCTGGTGATCGGCGGCGGCGACGGCGGCGCGTTGCGGCGCGTGCTGGAGCATCCCGTCGAGCGAGCCACCATGGTGGAGATCGACGGCGAAGTGGTGCGCGTCAGCCGCGAGCTGCTACCCGGCATCGCCGGCGACGCCTTCGACCACCCCAACGGCGAGTTGATCATCGGCGACGGCGTGAAGTACCTGCGCGAAACCCAGGAGCACTTCGACGTCATCCTGGTGGACTCCACCGACCCCGTCGGCCCGGCCGTTGACCTGTTCAACGAGGAATTCTACCGCAACGCGAAGCGCGCCATCGGCGAAAACGGCATCATCGTCACGCAGAGCGGCTCGCCGCTGGTAATGCTGGACGAGCTGATCGCCGCCGTGCAGCAGTTGCGCTCGGTGTTTCCCATCGTGAAGACCTACCTGGGCTGCGTGCCCATCTATCCCGGCGTGCTGTGGAGCTTCACCGCCGCCTCCAACAGCCTGGACCCGGCCGCCGTCGACCCGGCGCGGATCGCCGCCCGCCTGCGCGCCAACGGCAAGCCGACGGGCTGGTACACGCCGGAGGTTCACCGCGCCGCCTTCGCGCTGCCGAATTTTCTCGCCGCGGCGTTAGGAATGCAGACTGCCGATGAACCGTCCGCCCTCCCCCTACCCATTTCTGGCGAGTAAGCCGGATCATATCGGGCGCATCACGCTGCTGGGCGCACCGCTGGACGCTACAGGGTCATTCCGTCCCGGCGCCGCGGAGGGTCCGACGGGCATCCGCTGGGCCTCGGAGAACCTGGAAACTTTCAGCCCGGAGCTGGATCGCGACCTGGAAGATTACGACTTCGGCGACGCCGGCGACCTCGAGCTGGCCGGGGTGTCCGTTACCGATGCACTGCCGCTGATCGAGACGGCGGTCGGGAAGCTGCTGGATGCCGGTTCGATCCCCTGCGTCCTTGGCGGCGAGCACACCATTGCCCTGCCCATCGCCCGCGCCGTCATCGCCCGCCACCCGGACGCCATGATCCTGCACTTCGACGCCCACGCCGACCTGCGCGAGGAATACGCGGGAGAGGTATATTGTCACGCGTCCTGGGCATACCACGCCGGCCGGGAGTTCGGCTTCGACCGCATGGTGCAGCTCGGTATCCGCAGCGGCCTGCGCGAGGAATTCCGCCTGGGCCGCGAACGCTGCGCCTTCTTCAGCAAGGACGTGGAGCTCCCCGATCCCATCCGCGCGCTGCTTGTCTCGTATCCGGTCTACGTGAGCCTGGACATCGACGTCCTCGACACCCCCTTCGCCCCCGGCACCGGCACCCCGGAGTGCGACGGTCCCACCTTCCGCGAGTTGGCCGCCTGCCTGTATAGCCTGGCTGACCTGAACGTCGTCGCCATGGACATCAACGAAGTCGCCCCACCCCACGACCCCAGCGGCATCACCTGCGCCGCCGCCGCCAAGCTGGCACGGGAGATGATGTTGATGTATGGCTCAAAGTAGATCGGACATCACTTCCGGCAAATCGCCGCTTGCCAGCAGCGGTCGAATGAGGAACACATCGACCCACGAAGGGCGGTTCTCCGGGCTGATCACCCAGTAATCATCATCCGCTTTCTTATGAAATACCAGTAGAGGATGGTCGAGAGAGTTATCGTAGACTGTCGCCTCATCCGCGATTCTCACCGCGTCGGCAAGCTGCTTCATGCTTCGCGCGTAACCGGCTTCGATTCTATCCGGTGGAATATCATGCCCGCCTTGTTCGACGCGCATTCTGACACGTGCTTTATTGATCTCGTGATCAAATGTAGTGACAAAGACTAACTCAACGCGGTAACCAATCGATTTAGCGTATTGCATGAAGGCAAGGGAAGTAATGGTCTCGATCGCAAACGACTGGCCGGCGGCAATGAGCTCTTTTCGGAGTATATCGGCGTAATGGAGCGTCTCGCGAGGGATTGTAGATCATACGGCACGCTGCGCGAAGGGTATCTCCCGCGCGATGGCATCTGGATTGATGAATTGGGTCGGAAAACAGGAAGAATCATTCGTTTTATGAACGATGCTTGTCTTCCCTGACCCATTCGGTCCGGAAAGCACCACTATTCTTTTCATCGCTTTTTCTTATCTTCTTGTTTAATGAATTCTTCGGGAGTCGGAACACCTCTGGCAACGCAATAGGCAATGGTGTTCCGAGTCAGTTTCTGAATAACTTCAGCAGTTTCGGCATACGGTTGTTTACCGACGCTCATTACGGCATGCTCGAATTCAGCGGTGCCGATGCACGTCTCATTATTCGCCTGGTCTTTTTCTTGCCGCTCGTATTTTCGTTTTCTCATCACTGTTGTCATGGTAGCACTCCTGTCAATCCTTCGTTGTGGATGCTGGTGGACAACGATCTTGCCTGTTGTATTCCTCATTATTTCACCGATGCTGATAGAAGTCAATCGTTTGCTCCCCCGACTTTTCAGCATAAGAAGGAGATTGGTTCTCTTCAGCAAATAGAGGGCAGTATGATTGAGCTTACCAACCAGCATGCCACGCTGCAGATCGACGCGGATGGGTTCTGTGCCCTGGTCGACCGGAAAACCGGGACGAACTATTTCGCCACCGACGTGCCCTTCTTCTCCATCCTGAAGGCGGGAGAGAGCCTGCCCGCCATAACACTGTTACGTGACGGCGAGCGGCTCACCGTCGAGTTCCCCGGCGCACGCGCGGTGTTGCGCATCACGGAGGATGAAGGCTGCTTCCTCTTCGAAGTGGTCGAGGTGCAGGGGGACATCGAGCAGTTGACCTTCCTCGACCTGCGCCTGGACCTGCCCGGCACGCTGGATGAACCCTTCATTGCCTGTGCGCTGGCGTTGAATCTGCAGACGAACGTGCCGGACATTCCGGGGCCGATGACACGCCCGCAGGCGATGTGCTACGCGCGCACCGGGCTGGTGGGGGCGAAGGCGGCGCTGATCGCCTGCCCGCCCAAGGAGATGCGCGGCATCATGCAGGAGGTGGTCAGTGCGGCGCCCGATCTGCCCCACTCCCAGTTGGGCGGGCCGTGGGCGCTGGATGCACCGCTCAACCGCGGTTCCTACCTTTTCAACTTCACCGACTGCACCGAAGAGAAGGTGGACGAGTGGATCACGCTGGCGAAGGCAATCGGCTTCACCCAGCTCGACTTCCACGGTGGGCAGTCCTTCCGCTTTGGCGATTGCGAGCCGAACCCGGAGCTGTATCCGGAAGGCCGGAAAAGCCTGAAACGGGTGATCGACCGGCTGCATGACGCCGGCATCGCCGCGGGCCTACACACCTACGCTCATTTCATCCACAAAAGCTGCCCATGGGTGACACCGGTGCCTGACCCGCGACTGGGGAGCGACTCCGTTTTCACGCTAGCCGCCCCGTTGGATGCCGATGCGACGGAGCTGCTTGTGCGGGAAACCACCGAGTGCATGTCGACCATCACCGGCTTTTTCGTGCGCAACAGCGTCACCTTCCGTATTGACGAGGAGCTGATCACCTACGCCGGCATCGCTCCCGGAAAATTCACGGGCTGCACCCGCGGCGCCTGCGGTACCAAGCCCTCGGCCCACGCGGCGGGGGCGAAGGCCTATCATCTGAAGGAATGCTTCGGACTCTTCGCGCCGGACGGCGACAACACGCTGCTGGAGGAGGTGGCGGCAGCCACCGCGCGCACCTTCAACGAGTGCGGCTTCGACATGATGTACCTGGACGCGCTGGACGGCGAAGACATCCTGGGCGGAACGGATTGGGGCTGGCACTACGGTTCCAAGTTCGTCTTCGAGATCTGGAAGCGCATCGGCAAGCCCGCGCTGCAGGAGATGAGCACCTTCCACCATCACCTCTGGTACGTGCGCTCGCGTTTCGGCGCCTGGGACCACCCCAACCGCGCACACAAGCACTACATCGACATTCACGCCGCCTGCAACGCGAAGGACGCGAAGATGTTCCTGCCCGCGCACCTGGGCTGGTGGGCGTCCACGCCCTTCACCGACCAGCAGAACGAGCGCACCTTTCCCGACGTGCACGAGTACCTGTGCGCGAAGGCCGCCGGCAATGACACCGGCTTCGCGCTGATGGGCATCAATCCCGCCTCACTGGAGAGCCCGGAGCTGCGCTGCACCGCCGGCATCCTGCAGCGCTGGGAGAACCTGCGCCACTCCGGCACGCTCTCCGCCGAAATGAAGGCCCGCCTGCGCGAGCCCGGCGCGGAATTCACGCTGCGGGAAGACGGGAGCATCTGCCCCATCAGCTACCTCAAGCACAAGGCCGAAGGATCAGACGCACGCTGGACCGTTGACAACCCGTTCGGCCCACAGCAGCCGCGTCTTCGCATCGAGGCGCTGTTCACGGCGGAACCGTATGACTCCGCGGAAGCCGAGACGGTGCTGGACTTCACCGATGTCTCGCTGTTCACCGAGCGGGGGGCGGCCAACGCCGTGTCGACGGAGCTGTCCCCGGCCGATTTGCGCCCCGGCGCCGGTCGCTTCATCGCGCGCAACCACGGCACCCGCCCCAACGGAGCGTGGGCGAAGATGCGCCGGTACTTCACCCCGCCGCTCAACCTGCATGCCCGCCAGGGTCTCGGCGTGTGGGTCTACGGTGACGGACAGGGCGAAGTGCTCAACGTGCAGTTGCGCAGTCCGCTGCACGTCAGCAACGCCCTCGGCGAGCATTACATCATCGTCGACTTCACCGGCTGGCGCTACTTCGAGCTGATCGAGCCGGAGAGCGACCGCTACCGGAACTATCGCTGGCCATATGCCGTTCCGGAGAACACCTGGGAGTCGCAGCCCCTCGACGAGGAAGCCCAGGAGGCGCTGCACTGGTACATGGGCGGCTACCACATCTATCGCGAGCGGGTGGAATACGACCAGGTGGAGTGCATTGCGCTGTACCTGAACAATGTGCCGGAAGGCAAGGAAGTCACCGTCCACATCGGCCCGATCAAAGCGCTGCCGTTGAAGAACGGCTCCCTCGTCCACCCCATCCTATCGGTCAACGGTGAGACGGTGACGCTGCCGGTGACGCTGGAGACCGGGCAATACCTGGAGTTGGAAGGCGACGGCGCTTACACGGTGTATGGCCCGGACGGCGCGGTGGTCCTCACCGAACGCCTGGCAGGTGCCATCCCGCAGCTCAATGCCGGTCAGAATGAGATCGCCTTCACCTGCGAGCAGCCGGACGGTTATACGCCACGGGCGCAGGTGACTGTGATCTCCCATGGAAAGACGTGATTCCTTACTCCCTGAAATTTGCGACAGCGTGTTGAGAATTCGGATGATCAGCTTGCCGCTTAAGACCTGGTCTTTGGTTCCGGCTTGCTGAATTAGGATTTAATCATTATCCGTAATGTTGTAAACAATTGCATCTTCCAAACGATAGTCCGTATCACTGTCTTTCTCAGCTTTTTTATACAGATTGCTTGAGATACCTGTGACACGGATTATATCGTCTGATATGTCTCCCCAAGGGTAGATGAAGGAGACAGCGAAGATAATCCCATCGATCGGCGGCGTATATTTCAAAAAAGCGTTAGGGGGTATCGATAAAACAGTGATCTCATCGATTAGGGCCTTCTCGGGATGCTTGGCCCACTTTCGGATAATGTCCATTACTTCCAGGCGCAGATCTTTGGGAACACGATAACGAAAATCACGGCAGGCGTTTTGCGCATATTTAACATTGGCCATCCTATACAGGTCCTCTCGCACAAGTCAAACATTTATATTCCAAGTTGGCGCCGCAATTCCTCCTCGGTCATATCGCTGTTATCGGATCCCTGTTCCAGCACTCGTAACACTTTCTCCTCGTCCAATACGCTGAACAGCTTCTCCAGGATGGTCAGCGAGTGTAACGGCACCAGGGCAGCGATCGGCTTTCCCTGCCGTGTAATTACCACACGCTCATCCTGATAGGCAACCTTATTCAGCAGGTCCGCAAGGTCTGTTCTCACCGCGACTACCGGCACTGTAATCATTCGATACCTCCTTCGATTTCTCTCTGTACATTCTTTACATTTTTAACACTTATTACACCTACCGTCAAGATCCTATTGCATACGCTCGATTATTGAGAACTCCCGTGCCGAACCATCTGCGGCTTCGGTTCGGTAAAGACCACTGTGCCGAAGCGCCAGGGGCGGTGCAGGTCGTTCGGTTCCATGATGGGCGACCAGGCGTAGAATTCGTACTTGTCCTTCGCCGGAACGTCCACGCGGAACAGGTTCAGCCGCCACTTTGTGCCCGGTTTCGGCGTCCCCATCTCCGGGCCGATGAGGCCGGCGATGGGGACGGCGATCTCCACGCTCCAGCTTTTGCCGGCGCCGGGCTTATTCAGTTCACCGTCGACATGGGTCATGGTGAGCAGGCCATCGATATTGTGCTCGAAAAAGGTGTGGAAGTTGTCCCAGCTCATGCTGTCGCGCGGCTTGCCGTTGAGGACGAAGGTGTCGGCGACGGTGTTGAGCGGGCTCACTTCGATCTCATAGTAGTTGCGGACGAAGCCGGTGGGCGAGAGGAACACCTCGATGACTTCTTCGTTGTAGATGGGGTCGTCGCGCTTATACATTGTGCCCCAGATGTAGTCGTCCTCGCAGGAAAAGCCCACGTATACATAGCGATCGTTGTAGAGCATGCGCGCGGTGGTGGCGAAGCGCATCGGCTTGCCGTCGTTGGCGCCGACCAACGGCACCACCTGCGCCTGCGCCCACAACGGATCGTCGACCTTGCCGGAGAGGACGAGGTCGCGGTCGATCTTCATGCACTTGATAGTGGGCAGCCCGTCTTTCGCCGCGCACCAGATCGGCAGGAGGGTAAGGATCAGGCTGGCAATCAGCAGCAGTGAGCGCATGGGCAGCCTCCTCAAACTTAACATAACATTTGATGTTTTACGCACGAATCGAAAAAATACATCAATTTGTACCCGTAAGATATTCTCCCCCTCCATCATCCTGCCGGTAGGAAAAGAACCACCAGAGCGGGCACGCAAGAATCGGATGACATGAGAGGGGAAGGGAAGCATGATGTTGTTATACCCGTGTTTGCCGGAGTTTAAACCGGTTCGATATGTAAGCGGTGAAACAACACCATTGATATAGGCTTACCTCACCGCACCCGTAAAGGGATGCGGATTACCGCATCCGTAAAGGGATGCGGATTACCGCATCCGTAAAGGGATGCGGATTACCGCATCCGTAAAGGGATGCGGATTACCGCATCCGTAAAGGGATGCGGATTACCGCATCCGTGATGCGGCTAAGGGCGATTCATTCATCATCCGTCTTACACAGTCACCGACAACGGCAGCCCGTAAAACTCGCGCGGATTGTCGTAGAGGATGGCGCGGGCGTAGGACTTCGCCACCTCTAGGCCGAACTGACCGCGACGCAGCTTTTCTTCCAATACATCACCCAGCACGCGGCGGAGCAGGCGGACGGCGCCGACCATGCACTCGGTGGTGCCGCAGTCGGTGCCGACGAGGATCTTGTTGCGCGGGGTCATGTCGATGGCCGTGCTGAGGATGTGCCGGCCGAGTTCGTAGCTCATCAGCGGCGTCCAGCAGAGGTTGAAGTAGCAGCCGCGATAGGTGCGGGCCATCAGCAGCGCCCCACCCTCGTTCGGCCAGCCGGAGTGCGCCAGGTCGATCTTCAGCGATCGGTGCTTCTGCGCCAGGTTCAGCAGGTTTTCCGGGTCACCGAGTTTCGAGGGGTAGCTGTAGCCGGTATGCACGATGAGCGGCAGATCGCGATCCACTGCCATCTGCATGAGCTTCCAAAACAGGTTGTCCTGCAACTGGCACAGCGGTTCGCCGGTCAGCGTCTCCGGGTCCTGCGCATACAGCTCCTTCGCCCGGCTGTCCGGCACGTCCTGCGCGAAGTACAGCGAGCGCGCGTAGGCGGCCAGCAGCTTCACCGTGCGGCCGGGACCGGTGTGGGCGATGAAGCAGTCCAGCACCTTCTCGCAGAACGCCAGGTGCTCATCATACGTCTTCGGGTGCAGGCCGACAATCTCCATCGCCTTCCGGCGTGTGGTTTTGTGCACGGGGAAGCCGGTGAAAAGCAGTCCGTCGAGGATAAGACTAGGCATGAGGAAATTCTTCTGCGCTTCGTATTCTTTATCCGGCAGCTCGTCCCAGTTCTCAGTCACGTAGGAGAGCACCACCATCTGGTTCTGCCGCTCGATGCCGATCTGCTTTGCCGCCTTGCGCAGCCACGCGCGCTCGCCATGGGTGCGGTAGGCATTGACGATACTGTCGTTGATCCCTTGCCAGTTGGCCGGCGTGATGTCTTCGCCTTCGAAGGGATGCAGCTCGCGGATGCCTTCGCGCAGCGCGGCGTAGGTGGTCAAGCCGCGGTATTCTTCGAACAGCGGCTGCAGGGCGAGGAAGTGCTCCTCCGCGTCGTCGACCGTCCATTCACCGCCGCCCGGCTTCACCGGCAGCTCGCCGCACGAGCCGGTCAGGTAGAGGAGATAATCGCGCATGAGGATCTGCGGCAGGCTGTAGCCGAAGGCATCGTCCAGCGGCGGCCCGTCATCGAAGCCGCAGGCGTGGCTGTGGGTATCGATCATCGGCATAGTGTCGATATAAGCGCGAATATCTGAGTTGCTCATCGTGATACCTCATAATACCAGCCCGCCCCGGCGATCAAATCGCCGGGCTATTATAAGACGCCGGATGAATCCGGCTTTGCAGGAATGAGATCAAACTCACGTCTGCCACCGATACTTCTACCAGTATTCCTTCATAATTTCGCCAGCCCATGCCGGCTCTCGCACTTCGCCACGGGGGAGAAACAGCTTCATTACCGGTTTGATGTCCAGCACCGGCGTGCCGTCGATGGCATCCAGGCCGCGCACCTTCAATGTCAATCCCTCAACCGCCAGCAGTTGGCAGACGGTCACCCCGATACGGTTCGGGCGTCCTTTGCCTCGCTGGGCGAAGATGCCGGCCAGCGGCCAATCCTCCCGCCCGCGCGGGTGGCGTGCCCCGACGCTGATCTCTTCGTCGGGCACGCGGTCGAAATAAAAGACCACCTCGATGTGCGAGAAATCCGTTAAGCCGGCGGTTGCCTCGATGCCGAACTGCTCGGAATCAAGCTCAATGCGCGACTCGACCGCATCCCAGCGATCGTCGACGGGCTCTCCACGATCGTTATGCACATATCCGATAGGATGCATGATGATGTCAGTGCTCATAATGTTTCATACGCTCGATTCGTAGGGCACGGAGGCCTCTCCGTGCCCAGGTAACCGAATTTATCGCCGTCACCAAAATCCAGATTAGTCCGTTTGGTCACGTGCAGAAATTCATGATCGTAGGTCACGGAGAGGCCTCCGTGCCCTACGATCTGTTTATTCCTGCGCCACTTCCATGGCAATTTGGGACCACTCCCAGAGCCGGCGGGGGTCATTGCGTACGGTGGAAACGTCTTTCATAATGAATTCGATGCGGCAGCCGTTGCACTTCTCCAGCACCTCCCGCAGCTCGGCGCGGGCGGCGTCGGGGTTGAAGGCGTCGCCGGCGAAGACGGCGGGGTTGGGCTTGTAGGAGAAGACATAATCGGCGCCCACCGTCTCCGCCGCCACCTCCTTGTCGATCCAGGTGCTCATGGAGACGCGGCGCAGGTTCTTTACTTTGCGCAGGATACCCATTTTACGGTGCAGCGGCTCGCAGCAGCCGTAGCAGGAGAGGCCGAAGCGCTCCATGTAGGGTTGCTCGTATTGCAGGCAGAATTCGTCGTGCATGTCGGGCGAGACTTCGGAGAAGATCTGCCCGGTGGAACTGCCCCACTGGTCGATCAAGCGCGCGGGATGGCCGGGAAGGTAATCCGGCTGCGGCAGTTGATCGGTGATGCCCAGCCCGCCGGAGCCGACGCGGTGGTTGCCGTTGCTGATAGAGAGCAGACCCATCGCCTGCTGTTGATCCAGCACCTCGTGCGCGGCAGCCATAAAGCGCGTCAGCAGGCCGTGCACCAGCTCCGGTTGGTCGATCATGTCGGTATAGAGCCGCTCGATGCCGTACCAGTGGATCATCTGGTCCCACGGCGCGCCCCACTGGGTGACGATGCCGCGCTTTTCCACCGGGATGATGCCGTCGCACACCTCGCACATGCGCTGGTAATTCTGCTCGGTCTGCTCCCAGTCCACCGTGACCTTCGGCGTGCGGATCTTCTCCACGTCGGCCAGGCTGTTGATGATCGTCTCCCAGCGCACGTTCTGCCCGCCCTCGTTGCGGATCACCTTTTCCTCGATACCGTAATCGGCGTAGGTGCTGGTGGGCCCGCAGAGGTATCCCACGTAAAGCACCGGATCGAAGACCATATCCGCCGGCAGGTGCCGCCACTGGTAGAGCTGCAGGCGCAGGCCGTATTCGACCCCCTGCGCCCATTCGTCTTCGCAGCGCACAGTCAGCTCATCGTCCACGTTCATCTCCCACCAGGGGATCTCGTTGATCCACACCAGCGGGCGCACCGGCTCCAGGCGGTTGAGCTTCCGCCACAGCTCCGCCTTCTCGGCATGCACCGGCAGCGCGGCGATCTCGGCGTATTGCCGGACCAGGTCGCGGAGGATGAGGGTGTCGGTATTGGAAAGTGTCACGTTGGTCTCCAAAATGGCAGGCGGATGGGAAAAATGGGACGAATGGGAATGAATGAGATTGAATGAGAGTCATGCCCTTGCCATTTGGGCTTTATCTCATATAATCCCATTCTTCCCGTTTTTCCTATTCTTCCCAATCGGTGCGGACTGACCTCTTGCACGCGGGGGGACAGTCCCGTGATCCCATCGCCAGCGTTAAATGCGAAAGCGAGCGCTGGTTCCGCGGGCACGGGACAGTCCCGGAGATAATTACGCCAGCACCTTCCGGCTCATCTCCCGGCCGCGCTCGACGAAATATTTCATCGTCGCGTATTCGACTTCCGGGGGTTCGGAGTGGTCGCTGTGCAGGATATACCCGCCGCCGCCCTGCAGCACGGGGAGGATCTTCTTGTCCATCTCCTCGTCGATGAGCTTGCGGTCGTTGCTGATCAGCGTGCGCACGTCCACGCCGCCGTAGAAGGAGATTTTATCGCCGAAGCGCTGGAAGAGGGTCGGCAGGTCCATGCCCGCCTTCACTTCCATCGCCTGCAGGCAATCCATGCCGGCGCGGATGAGGCCGGGCACCAGCGGCTCGACGTAGCCGCAGGAGTGGACGATGACCTTGCAGCCGATGGAGTGCGAGAAGTCGAACAATTTCTTATGTCCGGGCTCGATGATCTCTTCATACATCGCCGGCGACATGAACGGCCGGTTTTTAAAGCCCATATCTTCGTAGAAGAACATGCCGTCCGGCTTGCCTTCTTCGGCGAACAGCGTTTCCAGGCACATGAGGGTCATGTCGACGTAGGTGTTGACCATGTCCTGCACCCACTCCGGGTCTTCCGCCATGCCCATCAGCATATATTCGTGCCCGCAGATGGGGTGCATCTGCTCGAAGGGGGCGACGCCGGACCAGGCATAGAAGCGCTGCTTTTCCGCGGCATAGGCCTTCGCCTGGCGGTAGCCTTCGAAGGGGATGCGGCGGCGGTCCAGATCGATCAGAAAGGGCTTACCATATTCTTCCCAGGTCGCGCGATCGCGCACGGTGAAGTCCACGTGCTCCGGCGTGCTGTCGTGCTGTTTATGGCGGCGCAGCATGGCACCGTTGCCGTCCTTCTGCAGGATGGTTTCCTCCGTCTCCTCGAGGGTGACGGGCTCGAAATCCAGGTTGGCGGTGCTGTTCAGCCAGCCGCCGCCGCACAGGTCCTGGCCGAAATGCTCGGCCACGTCTTCGCCTTCTTTCAGGTGACCCTGTTCGATCCATTTTTTGACCGTCACGCCCCACGGGCTGATGGCAATGGGGATGTGATCCACCGGTTTACGCGCGAGCGTGTTGGTCATGCGCTCGATGCTGGTCATCTCCATCGGTGTGTTCCTCTCTGCAAGTCATTTCGGACAACCTGTTCCGCATAGGTATTACGCGGTCAACTGGGAATTCCCTTTTCGATTTCGGGGAGATTTATGATGATGAACCTGAGTTATCAGCAGGCATGCGGAAGGCGAAGAAGATGCCGAGTAGAAATACAAGAGTGATATAAGAATCGGAGGCAACGATGGCTGACCTGTACAACCCGGTGGATATCCTGGCATTCGGCGCCCACCCGGACGACGTGGAGATTTGCTGCGGCGGCACGCTGTTGAAGGCGGGCGCGCAGGGGCAGCGCGCGGCGGTGGTCGATCTGACCCGCGGCGAGATGGCATCGCGCGGGACGGCGGAGGAGCGCGACCGCGAGGCGGCGGAGGCAGCGGAGATAATGGGGCTGGCCGCGCGCCGTAACCTGGACCTGGGCGACGGCCGGCTGATGGATACGCAGGAGGCGCGCGAGCAGGTGGCGGCGGAGATTCGCCGCTTCAAGCCACGGCTGATCTTCGCCCCGTTCCCCGGCGACCGCCATCCCGACCACGACGCGGCGGGTAAGCTGGTGCAGGCGGCCTCCTTTTATGCCCGCATGAAAAACCGCGTGCTGCTCGATCGCGAGACGGGTGAGCCGTTGGAGTCGCACTCCCCCACCCTGGTGCTCATCTACCCGATGCACGAGCAGGTGGAGGTGACGCTCATCGTGGACGTCTCCGAGTTTCATGAGCGCAAAGTCGCCGCGGTCAGTGCCTACCGCTCGCAGTTTTTCAATCCGATGCCGGACGATTACCAGTTCGTCGGCACCGCCGATTACATCCACATGGTGCAGGCGCGCGGCGCCTTTTTCGGGTCGCGCATTCAGGCGGTGTATGGCGAGCCGTTTATTGCACGGAGCCCGTTGAAGATTGCGGATCCGTTGATGCTGGCCGGTGGGAAAGCGGGGTTATAATAGGAGCGCGGACCTCTGAGTCCGCGCGAGTTCCGAATAAGAAGGTTATGTTTATATCGGCATAAGGCAAGGATTTCATGGAGAGCAAACAGATACTCTGTACTGTGAATCTAGCGAATCATGTTCAAACTGGAAACACCCGGCATTTTGTGCATGGAAGCTTAAAGGATAAGCCAGATAGCCTTGCTATTACCCAATTTCAAGGCGATAGTGGATATTATTTACTTCATTTGGACGCCAACGGCGGAGAGATATCTGACACCTACCATGAAACCTTGAATGAGGCATTCGATCAGGCTGAATGGGAATTCAACGTCCAAAGGAGCGAGTGGACAACTAGCCAGGAAGAGTAACCTAAGTGTGGGTCAACACTACGCGCGGACTCAGAGGTCCGCGCTCCCAACCGGAGGGGTATATCATGCGTCAGGCGATGATTGGCCTCGTTCTGGGAATGCATATTGTTATGTGTCTGCAAACTGGATGTAGTCAAACCGTGCTGAACGATCCGATTCCGTTGAACAGCGGTAAAATTCGCGGCGTTACCCAGCAGGGCATGCAGATTTATCGCGGCATCCCCTTTGCCGCGCCGCCGGTGGGCAACTTGCGTTGGAAGCCACCGCAGCCGGTGGCGCCGTGGGAGGGGGTGCGCGACTGCACCGCCTTCGGCCCAGCCTGCCCGCAGCCGAAGCAGGCGCTGATGCCCATCAACGCGGACGGGCAGAGCGAGGATTGCCTGTACCTGAATGTGTGGACCCCGGCGAAAACGACGGGAGAGCGGCTGCCGGTGATGGTATGGATACACGGCGGCGGCTGCACGACCGGCGCGGGCTCGCTGGCCATCTACGACGGGTCGAACCTGGCGCGGCAGGGCGTGGTGGTGGTGACCATCAATTACCGGCTGGGGCCGTTCGGCTTCTTCGCCCATCCGCTGCTCTCCGCCGAGTTGCCGCAGGGGGTGTCCGGCAATTACGGGTTCCTCGACCAGATCGCCGCACTGCGGTGGGTGCACAACAATATTGCCGCGTTCGGGGGCGACCCGGGATGCGTTACGATCTTCGGCGAGTCGGCCGGCTCCTGCAGCGTGGTGCGCCTGCTGATCTCGCCATTAGCGAAAGGCCTGTTCCACCGCGCCATCGCGGAAAGCGGCGGCATCGGGCGCAGCCGCCACCTGCGCGAGAACTGGGGCATGAAGTCGATGGAGCAAGTGGGCGAAGAGATGGCGCAGGCGCTGGGCTGCACCAACCTGACCGCCTTGCGCGCGAAAACCGCGGAGGAATTGCTGCAGACGGCGAATCCCGCGCAGGGATTGTTCGGCAAAGGCGTGAAGTTCGGCTGGGTGGTGGACGGCTGGGCGATTCCGGATGACCCCGCTTTGCTCTATGCCGCCAGGAAATACAGCGACGTGCCGCTGCTGATCGGCGCCAATGCCGACGAAGGCAGCATCTTCATGGCGCAGCTTCCCACGCAGACCGTCCAAACGTATCGGATGACGGTAAAGGCTCTGTTCGGGCCGGAATCCGACGCCGTGCTGAAGCTGTTCCCCGTCGAGCGCGACGAGGATGTGAAGCCAGCGATGGAGCGGCTGACCACCGTCTTCGCCTTCGTCGCCGACGCGCGCGCCATCGCTCGCATGAAGGGCCTGGGGCAGGAGAAAGCCTATCTCTACCACTTCACCCGCGTGCCGCCCGCCCTGCGCAACCGCGGGCTGGGCGCGGCGCACGGGATGGAGATTCCGTACGTGTTCGACAACCTGCCGCGCTTCATGAGCGCCGAGGATCAGCAACTGGCGGCGACGATGAGCGCCTGCTGGGTACGGTTTGCGAAGACCGGCGACCCCAACGGGCTTGGCCTGCCCGCCTGGCCTGCCTATGATGCGGCAGACCGGTACCTGGAGTTCGGGGATGGGGTGTCGGTCAAATCGAGATTGTATAAAGAGGCGTGCGATCTGTATGACCGGCTGCATAAGCAGCGGCAAACAGGGTTGGGGTATCAATTGTAATTGGGCCTGTCAGTTAGCGAAAGGGTTGTTCGTCGTCACGCCGTCAGGCGCGTGCACGTTGACGATCTTCTACACCGGGTCACGGGAGGCTAGAACTAGTGAGGATTGGATCGGGGGGCTGGTAAATAAGTGTACGCCATGGGAAAAATGGGAGTGAATGGGAAAAATGAATGGGATGTATGGGAGAGGCTTTCTCCCACACATCCCATTCATTTTTCCCATTCACTCCCAATTTTCCCATGGCTCTCGCCAAAAGGTGAGCCTGCCGGCCCGATCCTCGCCAGCACCAGCCTTCCGTGACCCGGTGTCGAAGATCGTCAGCGGGCACGCGCCTGACGGCGTCATGACGAACTACGCTTTCTCGGCTAATGCGCGTTCTACCGCCAGCAGATCGTCCAGCTTATCCACGTCGAAGCCGATCTCCGGGTGCGGGGAGATGATGGCGCGGGCGGGGGCGTCGAGAATGCGGGTGGCGACCGCCTCGATATAGGGCAGCGTGATGGTGCCGGTGATCAGGCGCAGCACGGTGCCCAGGCCAAGGAGCTTCGCCAGCTTCAGCGGCTGCTTGCGGGCGGCATACAGGCCTTGAATGAGCTCCGCCTTGTCGTCCAGCAGGTTGGCGGTGGTAAAGATGGCATTGCCGCCGGTGAAGGTGCCTTCGCGCAGCTTCACGTAGGTGCGGCGGGCGCCGGGGAAACGGATTTCGCTGGCTTCGCGTGGGATAATCGGATAGGTGAGCGCGGCGCCGGTGCCCAGGCTGGTGCGGATGTAATTCTCCAGGCCTTCCGGGGTGACGAGGGGTATATCTCCGGTCACAAAGAGCAGGTGCGTCACCTTCTCGTCGATCAGCGCATTCGCCCCGCGCTGCATATTCTCAACGATAGATTCACCAGCGGCGACCCGATATCCGGGCAGTGCGGCCAGCGGCGGCAGCGCCGCCGCATCGGTGACAATCGCCGTGGCGACCACGGACGGCGTGGCCTGCAGCGTCTCCATCAGGTAATCGAGCAGGTAGCGGCCGTTGAGCTGCAGCAGCGCCCGATGATCGCAGAGGTGTGCCAGCGTGGGAGGAACGTGCCCGCCGGCCAGCACGACGGCGCCTATTCGTGGAGATTCTGCCATGATACCGGCATTATACAAGTAATGTCGCGGATCGCCAAGGTGCCGTGAAGCCGATCCGTAGGGCACGGAGGCCTCTCCGTGCCGCTGTTCTCGAACTAATTAAACGGCACTAATGATGATACCGGGCGGCACGGAGAGGCCTCCGTGCCCTACGACCGGGAATTATCCTATTTTCACCTCAACGCCCGCTTCTCGCAGCTTTTCCGCCCACGGCTCGATCTCCGCGCGTTCGGCGGCGGGGATGTCGTCGGGCATGGTGGATTCGCCGCCCAGCGCGGGCCATTTGCCCTGGCCCAGGCGGTGATACGGCATGAATTCCACCGGCGGCGGTTTGGGCAGCGAGCGTAGGAAGGCGAGGAGGCCGTCGAGGAAACCGGGCTCCGCGTTATGTTGCGGCACCCAGGGGATGCGCAGGATCAGCGGCCAACCGGCGTCGACCATGCGGCGAATATTGGCGAGGATGCGGCGGTTGGGCACGCCGGTGAGCGTGCGGTGGCGGGCGGGATCGGTGTGCTTCAGGTCGACCAGCCACAGGTCGAGCAGCGGCGCCAGCGCAACCAGCCGCGGCCACGACGCCAGTGCGGTGGTCTCCACCGCGGTATGCATGCCTTCCGCCTTCGCGGCCTGCAATAAGGCCCGCGAGAAGGGGAATTGCGCCAGCGGTTCGCCGCCGGAGAGGGTCATGCCGCCGCCGGACTGCTCGTAAAACGGCATGTCGCGCCGCACCACCGCCAGCACGTCCTCCGCCGACATCCGCTTCCCCACCAGCTCCAGCGCGCCAGCGTAGCAGGCTTCCGCACAACGGCCACAGCGGATGCACTCCTCAATATGCAGCGCATGCCCCTCCGCGGTCACATCATGCCCGCCATGCTCGCAGGCTGCCGCGCAGCGCCCGCAGCGTGTGCACAGGTTGAGCGTCAAGCGGATCTGTGGCTCCTGCTCCAGCCCCTCGGGATTGTGACACCATTTGCAGCGCAGCGGGCACCCCTTGAGGAAGACCGTGGTGCGAATCCCCGGACCGTCATGCAGCGAAAACCGTTGTATATTGAAAACCCAACCGTGCGTAGTCATCGCACCAGATAATAGCGGGTGAGGCGTGTATTGGCAACACCTGGGACCGCAGTTTTATCGTAAATAGCATAGCGGTGGAAGGCCCATTCACAGTCTGGAAGGAGGCGAGAGCCCCGCCGGATATAGGGAAGCCTCTCTAAACTCGGCGGGGCTCTCGCCTCCTTCCAGACTGTGAATGGGCCTTCCACCGCTGTACTACACCAGGAACTCCATATTGATCTGCACGGCGGAATAATGCGATAATGAGATGTTATGAGCATTACGGTCACGCGTTGTCCCGTCCTGAAGAAGGTTTCGCCGCGCGAAGGTCTCATCGATCTCACTCTGCATTGCCCGGACATCGCCCGTCAGGCGGCGCCGGGGCAGTTCCTCATGATCCGCTGTGAAGGCTTTACGCTGCGACGGCCACTCAGCATTTGCGACGCGCAGGGGGATCTGCTCCGTGTGGTGTTCGAGGTGCGGGGAGCGGGCACGGCCTGGCTGGCCGGTGTCGAAGAGGGCGACCCGCTGGATATTCTCGGGCCGCAGGGCAAAGGCTTCGACCTCGGTGACGTTTTCCGACCTGTCGTCTTCGTCGGCGGGGGAATCGGCGTCTTCCCGCTGCTGCACGCCTGCCGGCCGTTCGGCGCCAACGCCACGGTGCTGCTGGGGTTCCGCACGGCGTCGATGATCGCACTGACCGACGATTTCCGCGCCACCGGCGTTGACCTGCGGTTGGCCACCGACGATGGCTCGGAGGGGCACGGCGGACTGGTGACCGACCTGCTCGCCGCCCGGCTGGACGAAGGCCCCTGTGCCGCCGTCTTTGCCTGCGGCCCACACCCGATGTTGAAGGCGACCGCCGCCGAAGCGATGCGCCGCGGCATTCCCTGCCAGGTGTCGCTGGAGCAGCGCATGGCATGCGGGATGGGCGCCTGCCTGGGGTGCGCGTATAAAATCCTCCGCGCCGACGGCTCCGAAACTTACGCCCATGTCTGCGTGGACGGCCCGGTATTCGATGCGAAGGATGTTATATGGTAACCACGCCGCAGATGTCCGTGAATATCGCCGGCGTCACGCTGGCCAACCCCATCGTCACCGCCTCCGGCACCTTCGGCTTCGGGCGCGAATACGGCGCGCTGTTCCCGCTCTCCGAGCTGGGCGCGGTCACCGTGAAGGGGCTGACGCTGCAGGAGCGCATGGGCAATGCCCCGCCGCGCGTGGCGGAAACACCGTCCGGCATGCTAAACAGCGTGGGCCTGCAGAACCCGGGCGTGGAAAAGTTCATCCGCCAGGAGCTGCCGTGGCTGAAGACACAGGGCACGGTGATCATCGCCAACATCGCCGGCAGCACCATCGAGGATTACTGCGCGATGGCGGAGCGGCTGTCGGACACCGAAGTCGATCTACTTGAACTGAACATCTCCTGCCCGAACGTGAAGCAGGGCGGCGTGGCCTTCGGCACCACCTGCGAGAACGCCGCCGGCATCACTGCCGCCGTGAAGCCGTATTGCAAAAAACCGCTCATCGTGAAGCTCTCGCCCAACGTGACCGACATCGCGGAGATCGCCGTAGCGGTGGTGGACGCGGGTGCGGACGCGCTCTCCCTCATCAACACGCTGCTGGGCATGCGCATCGACATCAACACGCGACGCCCGATCCTGGCGAACAACGTGGGCGGGCTCTCCGGTCCGGCGGTGCGGCCCATTGCGGTGCGCATGGTGTGGCAGGTGCGGAATCGCGTGACGGTGCCCATCATCGGCATGGGGGGCGTGGCGACGTGGGAGGACGCGGTGGAGATGCTGCTGGCCGGCGCCAACGCCGTGGCCGTCGGCACCGCGCTGTATGCCGATCCGTATGCGCCGGTGAAGATCAAGCAGGGATTGCGGGATTACCTGGAGCGAAACGGGATTGCTGACGTTAACGCTTTGAGCGGCGCAGTGCAGGCGAACTCGTAACCGCTGGGAATAATGCTATACCAAAATTAAAAGCCCGCGGTTTTCACCGCGGGCTAACTTGGTCGGGGTGAGAGGATTTGAACCTCCGACCTCACGGACCCGAACCGTGCACTCTACCAAGCTGAGCTACACCCCGAAAGCAGCAACACTATATCAGAATCCCTCAGGCGCGTCAAGGGCGCGCGGCGGCTTCTTCGAATATCTCCAGCAATCTTGCCGCGGTGTGTTCCCAGGTGTGGGCGGCGGCCCAGGCGAGGCCGGCGCGGCGCATGGCGGCCAGGCGTTCCGGCTGGTCCAGTAATTCGGGGATCTCCAACTCCCAACGATGGTCGTGCAGCGGGAGGATCAATCCGGCGCCATTCACCACTTCCGGCAGCGAGCCTTCATTGGAGACGGCGACCGGCGCGCCGGCGGCCATCGCCTCCAGCGCGGGCAGCCCGAAGCCTTCATACCGCGACGGCATCAGCAGCAGGTCCGCGGCGGCCATGATGGGCGGCAGCTCGGATTGCGGCACGTAGCCGGGCAGGTGAATCTCATTCGCATACGGCGACTCCGCCAGCGCCGCGTGCACCGGCCCGCACCCCCACCCCCAGTTGCCGATGATGACGAGTTGATGCGGAATGCCCTGCTCTTTCCAGGCATTGAACCAGTAGATGAGGCTGTCGAAATTCTTCTTGGGCTCGATGGCGCTGACGGCGAGGAGGAACGGCGGAGTAATGCCGTAGCGCTCCAGCAGCGCCGCCTGCTCCTCCCTGGTGAAGGCCGGCGGCATCTTCACCCCCAGCGGCGCCACGCGGATGCGTTCCGGCGCCACGCGGCAAAAATACGCCACATCGCGCGCCGAGGCATGGCTGGGCGTGGCCACCAGCGTGGCATGCCGGGCCGCCGGAGGCAGCAGCAGCCGGTAATTGAGCGCATTGCTGAAGGTGCAGAGCTGTGGATGCGAGAGGGCGATGGCGTCATGCACGAAGGCCACCGATGGCCCGCGCCAGCGCAGCGAGGTGAGGTAGCCGGGTGAGTAGAGCAGATCCACGTCCAGGCGCCGGAGCGCGTCCGGCAGCCCGAACTGCTGCCACCAGGCGCGCTGCAGTTTCTGCCCGCTGCGGATCGGCGCCCGCAACACGGCATACGGCCGGGCCGTCTCGCCGAGATGCTCCTCGATCGGTACGTCCTGCAGGGCGATGATGGTGAAATGATGATCATGCTCGAGACTGAGCAGTCCCCGGAGCTGGTGCAGAATGGCGTGCTGCACGCCGGAAAATGCGCCATATACGAGCAATGCATCGACGGCAATGTGCATAAACGGCGTTTATCTTACCACGAATCGGGGCGCGCGGGGAGAGCTGGCTAGTGTTCAGTAAGAAGTGATGCGTTATCACTTCTCCTGACGTTATGCGGCTTGCCTCATCTGCACGGATTCCACAATGCTTCCCGTCCTGCCGGCGATGGCGTCCAGGTAGGCGGCTTCGAGCCGGGTCACGACGTTCTCCATGCGGTGGTTGAGCTCTATCTCGCGGCGGGCGGCGGCGCCGAGTTGCAGACGATAATCGGCGCTGCAGGCCATGATGCGCACCAGGCCTTCCGCGATGCTGTCGTCGTTCGGCGCGCACAGCCAGCCGGTCTCTTCGTCACGCAACGGTCCGCCGGCCAGCGACGGGATGTCGGTGGCCAACACCGGCACGCCCATGGCCATCGCCGCCAGCAGTGCGTTTGACAACCCTTCGGCGGCATGCGAAATCAACGCCAGCGCATCGAGTCCGCCCACCAGGCGGAACGCCGCATCGCGCGGCAGCCAGCCGGTGAAGCGCACGCGGTCGGCGATGCGCAGCGCTTTCGCCAGGTCGCGCATGTGAGACGCATAGCGGCCGTCGCCCATCACCAGCAGGCGCAGCGCAGGCGCATGCGGCGCCACGCTGGCGAAGGCCCGCAGCAGGCCGTCCACATTCTTATTCCTTGAGATGCGGCCGAGATACCCGACCCACACTTCTCCCTCGCGGAAGCCGCTCTCGGCGCGAAGGATGGCCCGGTCGGCGCACGGCAGCGTGGTGGTGTCGATCCCGTTGGGGATGACGTGCAGCGCCGGTGTATGAATGCCGTAGCGCTCTTCGACGAAGCGGCCGACACCTACCGACACGGCGATGGTCCGGTCGGCCAGCGGCGCAAATCTGCAGGCCATCTCGCTCAATTCGCGACAGGAGTAACAGGTGGGGACGCCGGCCTCGCGGGCAACCTGCAGCGCAATATCGGCATCTCGCTGCGAGTGCACGTTCAATATGTCGATCTGCTGATCATGCAAGAATCGACGAAGCTTCAGCCGCAGCCATGCATAATGCCACTTGCCCAGCCAGAGATACGTGGTATGGGCGGGGGTACGCCTTGAGCGAGGAATCCATCCGGCAGAAGATCTGCACATCGTGCCCGCGCTCCGTCAGCAGGCGACTGACATCCATGATGGACCAGGTGACGCCGTTGGCGCTTTCATGACCGTAGAAATGAGCGATGCGCATAAGGTCTCCGATCAGTCGCTTTTACAGGCGGTTTTCAGGGTGTGAGAATGGACCACGCGTCCTTCTCATTATTTTCCGAGAAGATTAATTGGGTTGATGGATGAATCGACAATTGTTCAATTATTCAAACAAGGGCAGGATGCTCGTGCGAGCCCTTCTTACTCTTCACGCAACGGCAACCAAACGGTAAACGTGCTACCTTTGCCGATGCCCGGGCTTTCCGCTGTCACCTTGCCGCCATGCATCTCCACCAGCCCCTTGACCAGCGCCAGGCCCAGGCCCAGGCCGCGGGAGATGCGCTCGCGGCCGATCTGCTGGAACCGCTCGAAGATCAGTGGTAGTTGCTCGGGGGCGATGCCGACGCCGGTGTCACTCACGCTCAACCGCGCCATCGTCCCCTCCCGCGCGCCGGCGACGGTGATCCGCCCGCCGGCGGGAGTGAACTTGATGGCATTGCCCAGCAGATTGTTGATGATCTGCTCCAACCGCACCGGGTCGGCCAGCACGGACAGCGGTTCCGCTGGTGGCTGCAACTCCAGTGCGAGCCCTTTCTCCTCGATGGTCCGGCGCTGCTCCTCCGCCGTGCGCTGGGTAATCAGCCACGCATCCACCGGTTGCTTATCCAGACTCATCTTGCCGTAGATCACCCGTGAGATATCCAGCAGGTCGTCGATAATCCGGCGCTGCGCCTGTGCACTGCGCTGTATCACCTGCAGCGCTTCACTGCTCAGCGAGGGATCGTCGAGCGCCAGATCGGCCCAGGAGATGATGGCCGCCAGCGGCGAGCGCAGTTCGTGCGTGATCAGCGCCAGGAAGGCATCCTTCGCCCGGTCCGCCGCCTTCAGTTGGCTCACATCCTGGCTGACCCCCACCACGGCAACCGTCTTCCCCTCGACAACCACCGGTGCGGCATGCACCAGCACCGGCACCTCGTGCCCATCCGGGAAGACCACAATCTGCTCGACATCGGTAATAGCCTTTCTGTCACGCAGCGCCTGCATGATGGGCCAGTCCTCCAACGGAATCCGTGTGCGCGTGTCCGGACGCAGGCGCGGCATACGCAAAAATTCACCCCGGTCGATGAGATTGTCATACATCTCCCGCGCCGCCTCGTTATACATGGAGATCCGTCCGCCCGGCTCGACCACATACAACGGCAGCGGCACGGTATTGATGATGGCCGTCAACCGTGCCTGCGCGGTTTTCAGCTCCTCCTCCAGTCGCTTGCGGTCGGTGATGTCGCGGATAATGCCCACGAAGTGCCGCTCCGGGCTGTATTCCTGCGATTCCGCCACGGAGAGCTCCATGGGAAATGCCTCACCGTTCTTCCGCCGCCCCTGCACCTCGCGGATGGTGCCGATGATGTGCGGCAGGTTGGTCTGCAGGTAACGCTCCAGGAAACGGCCGTGCTCCTCCTGGTAGGGAGGGGGCATGATCATAGTGACCGGCTGGCCGACCAGCTCATCGGTGGAATACCCGAACACCCGGCTGGTGGCCGGATTGGCTGCAAGGATGACACCGTCTGCATCGATCACCAGGATGGCGTCGATTGCCGTGTCCAGAATGCTGCGCAGCCGCTTCTCCGAGGCGCTCGACAGGCGGGCTTCCTGACGGTCGGTGACGTCCAGCATATAGACGACATACCCGTCGACTTCATCATTGATAATCAAGGCCATTGCGGTGACATCCCAGGAGCGTTGAATGGAGGGCTGGCGCGGATAAGTGAGGCTGGCGTTATATTCATCAACCGGACGCTGGATATTGCGAGCAGTCTCAAACATGCGGCGCAACAATTGCGTCCACGCGCTGTCGATCTCACCCAGCCGGCGCCCGCGCAGGCTGGCCGCCGGCTGCCCCTGGGTGGCCGCATAGGAAGAATTCGTGTAGCGATAGACCAGGTCGCGGTCGAAAATCGCCACCGCCACCGGCAGGTTGTCATACAGCCAGGTCTGTACCAGAGAGATCGCGTCCATCACCTGTTCCTGTTACAGATTAGCGGCAACAGGCGGATGGAGGATGGGCAGGGACAAGACAAAGTGGTTCGGAGTGTTGTGATTTGATAAGAGCGTAGGGACTGTCCCGACTCAGCGGAACCCGAACCGGTCGCCTTCCTCAATATTCGTGAGAATGACCAGCGGGACTGTCCCCTTCTACAGGTAAGCTTACTCGTGTGAGGGGACAGTCCCGCTGGTCATGGTAATGGCGTTAGATGCGAAAACAGGCGCTGGTCCCGCTGAGCCGGGACAGTCCCTAAAAGTGATCAGCGGGACTGTCCCCTTGTATAGATAAGCTCTCCTATGCAAGGGGACAGTCCCGCTGATCAGATCACTAGCATGGAATGTGAAGAACGGGCGCTGGTTCCGTTGGGCCGGGACAGTCCCTAAGTTGTTGGCAGCGCGGCCTCCCGTGCCACGATGGCGGTGACGGAGGGAGAGGTGATGCTTTGCGCGGCGGCCTGCACCTCGTCGATGGTCACCTGCTGTGTGCGCTGCATGAGTTGTTCGCTGTAATCGGGCGGCAGGCCGTTGATGTGATTGATGGCCATGTCCAGGCAGTACTGGCCGTTCGTCTCGTGCCCGAGCACGAAGGTGCCGGCCAGGCGGCCGCGGGCAAATTCCAACTCGTCGTCGGTGATCGGCTCCTGCTGCATGCGGGCGATCTGCTCGGCGAAGCCCTGGCGGGCGCGTGCGATGTTCTCCGGCGAGGTGCCGATGGCGACGGCGAATTCGCCGGTGAGCCGCATGGTGATATACTGGCTGCGCACGGAGTAGGCCAACCCCTGCTTGTCGCGCAGTTCCAGGAACAGCCGCGAGCTCAAGCCGGCGCCGCCCAGGATGGTGTTCATCACCGTCATCGCCGCCTGCCCATCGGAGCCGGCGGGCGGGGCATACCAGCCGCGCAGCACCTGCGCCTGCTGCGCGTTGGGGCGCGCCCGCGTGACCACCTTGTCGCCCTGTACCGGCGCGATCGGCGGCGCGTTGATCCCGTCTTCCCGTTTCGCCAGGTTGGCGAAGAACGCCGACAACTTCGGCATCACCTCGTCCGGCACGAAATCGCCCACCAGCACCAGGTTCATGCGGTCGGGACTCAAGCCATGATAATACCACTCGCGCACGCGCTCCGGCTGCAGCCCACCGATGTCCTCCAGCACGCGCGTGCTGCTGTGCCCGTAGGGGTGGTCGCCGAACAGCGTGCGCGTCAGCAGGTCCTGCGCCAGCTCCCCCGGGTGATCGAGCGCCGCCTGCGTCTCGCCAACCAGCTTTTCGCGCTCCTTCTCGAAATCGGCAAAGGTGGAGTGAAAGAGCATGTCCTCAACCAGATCGAGCGCGTTATCCAGCTCGCGATTGATGAAGGCCGACGCCAGCACCATGCTGTCCGCCAGCACCAGCGGCCGCACGTCGATGGCCCGCTCGTCCAGCTCGCGCGCCAGTTCTTCCGCGCTGCGCCGCTCGGTGCCTTTCTCCAGCAGGCGGCTGGCCATCTTCGCCGTGCCCGCCCCCGCCTCGCGCGACACCCCACCCCGCATCGCCACCGCCAGCGTCATGCGCGGCGTATTCGGCCGCGGCACCAGGATCGCCGGCATGCCGTCGGTGAGGTTGGTCATTTCGTAATGCATATCGTTACCTTCCCAGGTTTCAATACAAATGATACAGGCCAAGCGTGGAAGGCACATTCAAAGTTTGGAAGGGTGCGGGAGCCCCGCCGGTGATAGGTAAGCCTTCCAAAACTCGGGCGGGGCTCTCGCACCCTTCCAGACTGAGAATCGTCATTCCACCGCTTACTGAAACATTAACGACTAACCACTAATTACTTACTCGCCCCGCCCGGCGCCACCAACACGGAACAATGCCGCTCCACCGGCAGGTACATCCCGGCGAAGTGCGCCAGGTCGTCGCGGGTGATGCTGCGCAGGACGTCCAGGTAATTGACGTAGCCGGTGGGGTCGTTGAGCCGCGCCATCGAATCGGCCACCGCCACCGACAGGCCGGCGGCGGTTTCCGCCTGCGCGGCGAACTGCGTCTCCAGGCGCGTGACGGCTTTTTCGAATTCTCGCGTGGCCGGCGGGTCACTCGACAGGCGTTCCACCTCGCCGCGTAATAGATCGTAGGCCGCCTCCACCGCGTCAGGCCGCGCGATGCCGTAGGCCATCACGTTGCTGCTGTCGCGGTAGGTCCAGTGCGTGCTGCCCACGTCGAAAAAGGGTGTGTCGGGCCGCTGTTCGAGCAGGTGCTGATACAGGCGGCTGCTGATGCCCTCGCCGAGGATCAGGCTCAGCATGTCCAGCGCCACCGTGCCGCGCAGGTCGCTGGACGCCGGCCCGAGGAAACCCATCACCACATAGGCCACATTCAGCGGATTGGTCAGCCGCTCCACCCGCGGCGCGGTGGGTGTTCCTTCCGGCGGAAAGCCGGGGTGCATCACCGGCTCGACACCGTGAAAGGTGAAATGCTCCGCCACTTCCTGGATGACCCGGTCCTGGTCCAACTCGCCGGTGACAATGGTGACCATATTCGACGGCTGGTACCAGGCGCGGTAATACCCGAAAATGTCAGCCCGCGGGATGCCGGCGATCACCTCCGCGGTGCCGATCACCTCGCGCCGGTAGGGATGGGTGGGATACAACTGCTCGTTCAGCGTGAGGACCGCCTGCCGCCACGGATTGTCGCGGCCCATTTTAATCTCTTCGATGATCACCATCCGCTCGCGCTTCTCCGTCACCTGCGGGTCGTTCGGATCGAAGGTCGGGCCGATCTCCTCCTCCGGCAGCGCGGCGTGCAGCAGCATGTCGGCGTGCAGGTCCAGCGCCAGCCGGTAATGGCTGTGGTCAGGATTGTCCGGCAGCGTAATATAATACTGGGTGAAGTCCTTCGAGGTGGAGGCGTTGATGCGGCCGCCGAGACCTTCCAGCATGCGGTCGAACTGCCCCGCCGGAAAGCGCTCGGTGCCTTTGAACATCAGGTGTTCGAGGAAATGCGATACCCCGGTGTTCTGGTCCGTCTCGTTCACCGACCCGGTGCGCACCACGGTGTGCAGGTGCACCACGCTGCCCGGTTTATACACGGCGAAGATCTGGTGCCCGTTCGCCATCGTCGCCCACCGCGCCGGCCGTTCCAAAAACGGCAGCGCCACCTCGTGCAATTGCGCGATCTGTTCCATATGCCTATGCTACCGTATTCTCTGGTGGAGGGAAAGGGCGGGGATGAATCATTTTTAGTGGCTAGTGACTAGTGACTAGTGACTAGTGGCTAGTGGCTAGTGGCTAGTGG
>Ga0172368_10000073_pt1 | contig 124132 bp, 116 predicted proteins | sample Lak11m_FD_114540 | JGI IMG/M metagenome (GOLD analysis project Ga0172368, IMG submission 114540) | Freshwater microbial communities from Kabuno Bay, South-Kivu, Congo - kab_022012_11m | ecosystem: Environmental > Aquatic > Freshwater > Lake | place: Democratic Republic of the Congo...
ACCGCGCGCGCAGCCGCCGGTGACCAGCTATGATGATGAGCCGGAATTGAGCGCCGATCAGGAACGGATCGAGATTCCGGCTTTCCTGCGCCGCCAGGCCAACTGACGCCGGTCACATCCTGATCCTGGGAAACCCGGGCGACTTGGCTTTTTAGTGCGTTACAACAATGGGTTGCACCGGCATTGGCGGATTTGTGCAAAGTCCGCCCCGCCACGTTACAACCCGTCACAAAGCGTGTGTTGTGGGAATCATCCGATCGTCTTAGCTGACATTCGCCACAGCCAGCTGCCGCCTGTGGTGTCTTGCTGGGTGATGATCGGGGCCGACACTTGCAAAATACGCTGAAATCCGCCGCCACGTTCAGCGGCCTAGGGCTGCACTCGGGGGCGCCGGTCCGCATGACGGTCAACCCGGCGCCCGAGGATCACGGCATCTGGTTTCGCCACAGCGATGTGGCCCCTGACGCGGCGCTGATCCCGGCGCGCTGGGATGCGGTGGTGCCGTCAAAGCTGTGCACGCAGGTCGCCAACGCGGCGGGCACCCGTGTGGCGACCATCGAGCATCTGATGGCGGCTCTGGCAGGCTGCGGCATTCACAACGCCCTGATCGACATCGACGGGCCGGAAGTGCCGATCCTCGATGGCTCGGCCGAGCCGTTCGTTCAGGGTTTTCTGGCGCAAGGCATCCGTTCCCAGGCGGCTACGGTGCGCGCGATCCGCATCCTCGAGCCGGTCGAGGTGCGCGATGGTCAAGCGGTGGCGCGGCTTGATCCATCGGACATGCTTGAGATCGACTTTGCCATCGACTTTGCCGAGGTGGCGATCGGGCGGCAGGAAAAGCGCTTGAGCATGGCCAACGGCGCCTTTGTGCGCGAGCTTTGCAACAGCCGCACCTTCTGCCGCAAGCAGGATGTCGAGGCCATGCGGGCCAATGGTCTGGCGCTTGGCGGCAATCTGGAAAACGCGGTGGTGTTTGCCGGCGATCAGGTTCTGTCGCCCGGCGGCTTGCGCCACGGTGACGAGCCGGTTCGCCACAAGATGCTGGACGCGATGGGCGATCTGGCGCTGGCTGGGCGGCCGATTCTATGTCGCTATACCGGCATCCGGGCGGGACATGCGCTGACCAACCGCCTGCTTCGGACGTTGTTCGCCCGCCCGCAGGCCTTCGCCATGGTCGATTGCGGCGCGCAGACCGGCTGCAATCTGCCCGGCGTCGGGCTGTGCCGCTCGGATATCCCGGCCTTTTCCTGAACCCGGAACCGGCCGCGAAAGGCATTTTGCGCGCCGGATTTTTCTGTGCTAGGACAAACGCCAATCGGCCCAAGTGGCGCGAAGGCCCTGCCTTTGCCCGGGTCGGAAACGACCAGGCAGGTGGGCGGAATATGGTTGGCGGAAATTCGGGCGCGCAACTTCTTGGCACGGTGTTGCTGGTTGCGGTGCTGTCAGGTTGTGGCGGTGGTGCTGCTGACGTGCCGCTTGACACCCTGACCGCCGAGGAGATCTTCAAGCGCGGCGAATTCGCGCTGGAAACCAAGCCCAAGCCCGACGACGCAATCACCTACTTTTCCGAAGTCGAGCGGCTTTATCCCTATTCCGAATGGGCCAAGCGCGCGCTGGTCATGGAGGCGTTCAGCTATCACAAGGCGCGCAAATACGAAGACGCCCGCGCCGCGGCGCAGCGCTTTCTCGACTACTATCCCGGCGATCAGGACGCGGCTTACGCCAAGTATCTGCTGGCTCTGTCGTATTACGATCAGATCGACGAAGTGGGCCGGGACCAGGGTCTGACGTTCCAGGCGTTGCAGGCGCTGCGGGCGGTGATCGAGGAATATCCCGACACCGAATATGCGCGCTCGGCAATACTGAAATTCGACATGGCGTTTGATCACCTGGCCGCGAAGGAGATGGAGATCGGGCGCTACTACCTCAAGAACGGTCATTACGCGGCGGCGATCAACCGCTTCCGCGTGGTGGTGCAGGATTTCCAGACCACCACCCATACCGCCGAGGCGCTGCACCGGCTGGTCGAAGCCTATCTGGCGCTGGGTCTGACCGACGAGGCGCAGACGGCGGGGGCGATTCTGGGTTACAACTACCAGTCGAGCCCGTTCTATGAGGACAGTTTCAAGCTGCTGACCGGGCGCGGGCTGGAAATGAAGCCCAAGGGTGACAGTTGGCTGGCCAGGGTTTACCGCCAGGTGGTCAAGGGCGAGTGGCTCTGATCGGGAGGCGGGGCGGTGCTGCGCGGCCTTGATATCCGGGATCTGCTGATCATCGACCGGCTGGCCCTGGCGTTTCAGCCCGGCCTCAACGTGCTGACCGGCGAAACCGGCGCGGGCAAGTCGATCCTACTCGATGCACTGGGTTTCGTGCTGGGCTGGCGCGGGCGCAGCGACCTGCTGCGGGTGGGTGCGCCGCAGGGCGAAGTCACAGCGGTGTTCGATCTGCCGGTGGGCCACGCCGCCCGGCTGGTTCTGGCCGAGGCTGGAATCGGCGCTGACGACGAGGTGATCCTGCGCCGCATCACCGATCGCGAGGGCCGCAAGACCGCCTGGGTCAATGACCGACGGGTGTCGGTCGAGGTGCTGCGGGCGCTGGCCGACACCTTGGTGGAACTGCATGGCCAGCACGACGACGGCGGCCTGCTGAACCCGCGCGGCCATCGCCTGCTGCTCGACCGCTTCGCCGGGGTGGATGGTGCGGCGGTGCGTGGCGCCTGGGTCGCACTGATGCAGGCGCGCAAGGCGCTGGCCGAAGCCGAGGCGGCGCTGACGGCGGTGCGCGCGCAAGAGGATTTCCTGCGCCACGCGGTGGCCGAGCTTGATCAGCTCAAGCCCCGGCCCGGGGAAGATGCTGATCTTGATACCCGTCGCCGCCGGATGCAGGCTGCCGCGCGCATTCGCGACGACATCGCGCGCGCCCATGCCGCCCTGTCCGAGCAGGGGGCCGAGGCGGGGCTGGTCGATGCGCTGCGCTGGCTGGAAGGGGTCGCGGGTCAGGCCGAGGGGCAGCTCGATGCCGCCATCGCTGCCATTGGCCGGGCGATGATCGAGCTGGGCGAGGCGCAGCAGGGGGTCGAGAGCGCGCTGGCGGCGCTGGATTTCAATCCGGCCGAGCTTGAGGCGCTGGAGGAACGGCTGTTCGCGATTCGCGCGCTGGCGCGCAAGCACGGGGTGCTGGCCGACGATCTGGGCGGGTTTGCCGATGATTTGCAGGCGCGACTGGCGGCGCTGGAGGGCGGCGCGCACCAGATTGCGGCGCTGGCTCAGGCGGTGGATCAGGCGCAGGCCGCCTATGACCAGGCCGCAGCCAAGGCAAGTGCGGCGCGGCGCGCGGCGGCAAAACGGCTCGATGCCGCCATGGCCAGCGAACTGGCCCCGCTGAAGCTGGAACGCGCGCGCTTCCGCACCGAACTGGCGGCAGCCGAACCCGGCCCCGAGGGACGCGACAGCGTCACCTTCACCGTGGCCCCCAACCCCGGTGCGCCCTCAGGGCCGCTCAACCGCATTGCCTCGGGGGGCGAGCTGTCACGCTTCCTGCTGGCGCTGAAGGTCTGCCTGACCGGGCAAACCCCCGGTCTCACGCTGATTTTCGACGAGATCGACCGCGGCGTGGGCGGGGCCACGGCCGATGCGGTGGGGCGCCGGCTGAAGGCGCTGGCCGAAGGGGCGCAGGTGCTGGTGGTGACCCATTCGCCGCAGGTAGCAGCCCTTGGCGCGCATCACTGGCGGGTGGAAAAGCAGGTGTCGGGTGGCACCACCGCCTCGAGCGTGACGCCGCTTGACGGGGCGGCGCGGGTCGAGGAAATCGGCCGGATGCTGGCGGGCGGATCGGTCTCCGACGCCGCCCGTGCCGCCGCGCGGGCGCTGCTGGCGGGCTGAGCGCCTGGCCGGGCAACCCGGGCCGACCGGTGGCAGGGGGGCGGGGCGGGGCCGGGGTCAGGCCGCAAGCGCGATTTCAAAAATTCCAGCGCTGGCGAAAAGCGTGCGGCAACGGCTTCGCCAGCCTGCCGAGGCGCTCAATCCTCAAGCCGCAGCGCGTCCGCGCCGAGCGGCATCAGCATCTGCGCCACGTCGAGCGTGGTCACGGCGGCCGCATCGGGGTGGTGCCAGTGCGGGGCGTGATCCTTGGCGATGACCGCGGCGCGGATACCTTCGAGGAAATCCGACTGCGCCTGGGCGCGAAAGGTAAAGCGGTATTCAAGCTCCAGCGCCCGCGCCAGGGTGGGGCTGCCGCCAAGGCGGTGCTGCATCTCGACTGCGCAGGCTGCGGCCAGTGGCGAGACGCGGGCCAGCACCGCCAGCGTTTCGCGCGCGAAAGCACTATCGGCACCTCGCAGGCTGCGCCAGATGTCGGCAAAGGTTTCGCCCGCGAAATGGCGGTCGATCTCGGGCATCAGGGTGGCCAGATGGCCCGGCGGCGGCTGGGTCGCGAAGGGCGCGAGGGCGGTGATCCCGCCGCCCGCCAGCGCGGCCATCAGGGCGGGCCAGTCGGACTCGGGCACGAAGTGATCGGCAAAGCCCGCGTAGATCGCGTCGCCGGGGCCCATCCGGCTGCCGGTGGTGGCAAGGTATTCCCCCAGCCGCCCCGGCGCGCGCGCCAGCAGGAAACTGCCGCCGACATCGGGCACCAGGCCGATACCGCATTCCGGCAGGGCGATATGGCTGGACCGGCCGACCACGCGGTGGCTGGCGTGGCACCCCACTCCGACCCCGCCGCCCATGGCGAAGCCCTGCATCAGGCTGACGACCGGCTTGGGGAAAAAAGCAATTCGGGCATTCATCCGGTATTCGTCGCGCCAGAACTGCTGGCCGTGAGCGAGGTTGCCGCCGCTTGCCTCGGCGTAAAGCCGGACGATATCGCCCCCGGCGCAGAAGGCGCGCGGCCCGACCGCGTCGATCAGCACCAGCCGCACAGCCTCGTCGTGCTGCCAGTCGCGCAGGGCACCGTCCAGCGCGACACACATCGGATAGGTCAGGGCGTTGAGCACCGCCGGGCGGTTGAGCGTGATCCGGCCGGCCAGACCGTCGCGGCGGATCACGATGTCAGGCATCTTGCGCCAGCAACGCGCGCGCGATGATCACGCGCATGATCTCGTTGGTGCCTTCGAGGATCTGATGCACCCGCAGGTCACGCACGATCTTCTCGATTCCGTAATCGGCCAGATAGCCATAGCCGCCATGCAATTGCAGGCACTGGTTGGCGACCTCGAACGCGGCATCGGTGACGTATAGCTTGGCCATGGCGCAGGCCTTGGTGGCATCGGGTGCCTTGCTGTCAAGTTTCCATGCCGCCTCGCGCAGGAACACCTGCGCGGTTTGCAGCCGCAGCTCGAGATCGGCCAGCCGGAATTGCAGCGCCTGAAACTGATCGAGGCTTTGACCGAAGGCATGGCGCGCCGCCATGTAGCGCCGGGTGGAATCAAACGCCGCCTGCGCCCCGCCAAGGGCGGTGACGGCAATATTCAGCCGCCCGCCATCAAGCCCCGCCATTGCATAAGCAAAGCCTTGCCCTTCGCAGCCGATCAGGTTGGCCGCCGACACCGGGCAGGCGTCGAACCGCACGGCGCGCGTGGGCTGGGCGCGCCAGCCCATCTTGACTTCTGGCTGGCCGAACGAAAGGCCGGGACTGCCCGCCTCGACCACCAGCGCCGAAATTCCCTTTGGGCCGGCCCCGCCGGTGCGGCACATCACGATGTAGCCATCAGCATAACCGCCGCCAGAGACGAAGGCTTTGACGCCGTCAAGCCGGTAGCCGTCGCCGGTGCGCGCGGCGCGGGTGCGAAGGGCGGCGGCGTCCGAGCCACAATCGGGCTCGGTCAGGCAGTAGGCGAAGATGTGCTCCATCCGACAGATCGCGGGCAGCAGACGGGCCTTGAGCGCGGGGGAAGCGAAGCGGTCGATCATGGCGGCGCACATGTTGTGGATCGACAGGAACGAGGCCACCGCCGGGCAGGCCATCGCAAGGGCCTGAAACAGCAGCGTGCCATCCAGCCGCGTCAGGCCCGCGCCGCCGTGCTCGACCGCGACGTAGAGCCCGCCCAGCCCCATCCCGGCCGCCTTTGTCCACAGCGATCGCGGAATGGTTCCCTCGGCCTCCCAGTTGCGGGCGAAGGGGGCGATTTGATCCTGCCCGAAGGCGAAAGCGGTATCGAAAATCGCCTGCTGCTCGGTGCTGAGGGCAAAATCCATCGCGTTTCCTCAAGGCCGGGCACCCGCGCGCCCGGTATCGTTTTCAACCCTTGCGGCGAATTTGCAAGGGGGCTGTTCATCCGCCCTTGCGGGCGTCTTCGCTGGTGCCAGCGCAGACGCAACCGCAAGGGCGCGACAAGCGGCCCGGTCAGTCCATCGCCTTGAAGTTGAAGGCAGTGCCTTCCTTTATGCCGCTCGGCCAGCGCGAGGTGATGGTCTTGGTGCGGGAATAGAAGCGGAAACTGTCCGGCCCGTGCTGGTTGAGATCGCCGAAGGCTGATTTCTTCCAGCCGCCGAAGGTGTGATAGGCCAGCGGCACCGGGATCGGCACGTTGATGCCGATCATGCCCACGTTGACGCGGTGGGCAAAATCGCGCGCGGTATCGCCGTCGCGGGTGAAGATCGCGGTGCCGTTGCCGTATTCGTGGTCCATGGCGTAGCCCAGGGCCTGCTCGTAGGTCTTGGCGCGCACGGTCGAGAGCACAGGCCCGAAAATCTCCTTGCGGTAAATTTCCATGTCGGTGGTGACGTGGTCGAACAGGTGCGGGCCGACGAAATAGCCGTTCTCATAGCCTTGCAGGCTGAACTTGCGGCCATCGACCACCAGTTTCGCCCCGGCGGCAATGCCGCTTTCGACCAGCCGCAGGATATTGGCCTTGGCAGCTGCCGTGACCACCGGGCCGTAGTCCACGTCACTGCCCGCCGTATAGGGGCCGACCTTCAGTTTCTCGATCCGCGGGATCAGCCGGGCGATCAGGGCATCGGCGGTGGAGTCGCCGACCGGCACCGCCACCGAGATCGCCATGCAGCGCTCGCCCGCAGCCCCATAGCCCGCGCCGATCAGCGCATCGGCGGCAAGGTCGAGGTCGGCGTCGGGCATGATGATCATGTGATTCTTGGCGCCGCCAAAGCACTGCACCCGCTTGCCGTTGGAGCAGCCGCGCCCGTAGATGTATTCGGCGATCGGGGTCGAGCCGACAAAGCCGATCGCGGCCACGGTCGGGTTGTCGAGGATGGCATCGACCGATTCCTTGTCGCCATTCACCACTTGCAGCACGCCGTCCGGCAGGCCCGCCTCTTGGATCAGTTTGGCCAGCATCAGGGGCACCGACGGGTCGCGCTCGGAGGGTTTGAGGATGAAGGCGTTGCCGCATGACAGCGCCGGGCCCATTTTCCACAAGGGGATCATGGCGGGGAAGTTGAAGGGGGTGATGCCGGCGGCAACGCCGACCGGCTGACGCATCGAATACATGTCGATGCCGGGGCCGGCCCCGTCGCTGAATTCGCCTTTCAGCATCTGGGCGGCGCCGATGCAGTATTCGATCACCTCGAGCCCGCGCTGCACATCGCCCTTGGCGTCGGGCAGGGTCTTGCCATGCTCGCGCGACAGCGCTTCGGCCAGCTTGTCCATGTCGCGGTTCATCAGGCGGACAAATTCCATCATCACCCGACCGCGTTTCTGCGGGTTGGTGGCCCCCCATTTCACCTGCGCCTTGGCGGCTTCGGCCACGGCATGATCCAGCTCGGCCTTGCTGGCCAGTGGCACCCGCGCCTGCACTTCGCCGGTGGCGGGGTTGAAAACATCGGCGAAACGGCCCGAAGTGCCCTTGACGTGGCGGCCGTTGATCCAGTGGGTGAGTTCTTGCATGGTGTCCTCCCGAATGCGTTGGCGATACTCTAGTCTTGCAATATTGCCTGACAAAGAGGCAATTTTTCAAAAGGGTTTTGCGTTTTTGCATGGCGACGCGAGCCAGAGGCTTTGGACCTTGGGGCAAGACGGGAGGCGCGGGATGGATTGGGATGATCTGCGGATGTTTCTGGCGGTGGCGCGGGCGGAAAGCCTGTCGGGCGCGGGCAAGGGGCTGAAGCTAGACCCGGCGACCGTGGGGCGGCGGATAGCCAAGCTGGAAGACGCGCTGGCGGCGCGCCTGTTTGCCAAAAGCCCGCAGGGCTACGGGCTGACGGTCGAGGGCGAGCGGCTGCTGGCGCATGCGATCAGGGCCGAGCAGGCGATGGCGGGGGCATATCAGGAATTGCGCGGAGTGCCGGGGGCGCTGTCGGGGCAGATCCGGATCGGCGCGCCCGACGGCTGCGCGAACTATCTGCTGCCGCAGGTGCTGGCGGCGATCTGCGACGCCAATCCGGGACTGGAAGTGCAGATCGTGGCTTTGCCGCGGGTGTTCAACCTCTCGAAACGCGAGGCCGACCTGGCGATTGCGGTCAGTCGTCCCGAGGCCGGGCGGCTGACGGTGCAGAAGCTGACCGACTATCAGCTTCACCTCGCCGCCAGCCGTGATTATCTGGCGCGTGCGGGCGCGATCACCCGGCCTGAGGACATGCGCCGGCACCGCGTGGTGGGCTACATTCCCGACATGATCTTCGACAAGGAACTGGACTATCTGGCCGAAATCGGGGCCGGGCGGGTGCCGCTGGCGTCGAACTCGATCTCGGTGCAACTGAACTGGCTGCGCCATGGGGCCGGGGTGGGGGTGGTGCATGATTTCGCCATGCCTTCGGCGCCAGAACTGGTGAAGCTGATTCCCGACCAGATTCACCTGACGCGGGCGTTCTGGCTGATCCGCCATGCCGACGACGGGCGGGTGGAACGGCTGAATCGCTTTGCCTCTCTGCTGGCGCAGGGGTTGCGGCTCGAGGTGGCGCGGCTGGAAGCCATGACTTGACATATGGTTGCGCCGGGTGGACGCTATTTGCAAGAAAAGAAGGGGGAACAGCGATGCTCGTTTCACAGATTCTGAAATCCAAATCCAGCTATGAGGTGGTAACGGTGCCGCCCGGCGCGTCGGTGGCCGAGGTCGCCAGCATCCTGGCGGCGCGCAGGATCGGCACGGTGGTGGTCTCAAGCGATGGCAAGCATCCGCTGGGCATCGTGTCGGAACGTGATATCGTGGTCGAGGTGGCGCGCAATGGCAATGCCTGCGTGATCTCGAAAGTCGATGCGATCATGACCCGCAACGTCACCGGCTGCTCGGTGTCCGATCACGCCGACACGATCTTGCAGAAGATGACCGACGGGCGCTTTCGCCACATGCCGGTGATGGACGGCGGCGTGATGGTCGGGCTGATCTCGATCGGCGACGTGGTCAAGGCGCGCCTTGCCGAACTGGCGATGGAAAAGGACGCGCTGGAAGGGATGATCAAGGGCTTCTGACGGCGGTGGCGCACGATTCCGCTGCGGCGCAGAAAGTGTCCTCTTGCCAAACGGTGCGCAATATTGTTGCCTGCGACTGACGCGGTCAGGGGAAACCGATGCGCATTGGTCTCTATCCCGGCACTTTCGACCCGATCACGTTGGGTCATGCCGATATCATCCAGCGCGCCATGGCGCTGGTGGACCGGCTGGTGATCGCGGTGGCGATCAACCGCGACAAGCACCCGTTGTTCAGCCTTGAAGAACGGGTCGCGATGGTCGAGGCCGAGTGTGCAGGCATCGTCGCCCGCACCGGCGGCGAGATCAGGGTGCACCCGTTCGAGAACCTGCTGATCGACTGCGCCCGCGACGTGGGGGCGACGGTGATCCTGCGCGGGCTGCGGGCGGTGGCGGACTTCGAGTATGAATTCCAGATGGTCGGCATGAACCGGGCGATGGACGCCAGCATCGAGACGGTGTTTCTGATGGCCGACGCGCGCACGCAGGCGATCGCCTCGAAGCTGGTCAAGGAAATCGCCAGGCTGGGCGGGGATGTCTCGAAATTCGTGACCCCCGAGGTGCGCGATGCCCTGCTCGCGCGCTATGCCTGAAGGCTCGGGGGCTTCACGCCCCCGCACCCCCGTGGGATATTTGGGCAAAGGAGAAGGGGGCGCGGCGGCGCCCTCACCCGGTGTCAGCGCCAGAACACGAGATACTCCAGCATGTCGGCGAATTTGCGCGCAATGAACATGCTGGCCATGCCGCCGTTGGCGCTCAGGTCAAGGGTGATGGCCGCGATCACACAGGCGGCAAGGATCAAGGCGATACGGTCGGTCACGCTTCCTCCGCTACTGGAGCAGCCGCCCCATGGCGCCAGCCACATCGGCCATCCGGCAGGAGAAGCCCCATTCATTGTCATACCACGCCAGCACCCGCACCGTGCGGCTACCCACGACGACGGTCTGGTCGGGGGCGAAGATAGACGAATAGGGCGTGTGATTGAAGTCGATAGAGACCTTGGGTTCGGGATCATAGGCCAGCACCATGCCCATGTAGCCCGCCGCCGCTTCGCGCATGATCCCGTTGACCTCATCGCGGGTCACCGATTTGCTCGCGACGAAGGTCAGATCGACCGCCGACACGTTGGGGGTCGGCACCCGCATCGCGGTGCCGTCAAGGCGGCCCGCAAGCTCGGGCAGAACTTCGTCCAGTGCCTTCGCCGCCCCGGTCGAGGTGGGAATCATCGCCATCGCGGCCGAGCGGGCGCGATAGAGATCCTTGTGGCGGCGGTCGAGCGTGGGCTGATCGCCGGTATAGCTGTGAATCGTGGTCATGATGCCCGACTCGATGCCGATCGCGTCGTTGAGCACCTTGGCCAGCGGCGCCAGGCAGTTGGTGGTGCACGACCCATTGGAAACCACCAGATGCTCGGGCGTGAGTTGGCGGTGGTTGACGCCGTAAACCACGGTCTTGTCGGCGCGTTTGGCCGGGGCCGAGACCAGCACCTGTTTCGCCCCGCGACCAAGGTGCACCGCGGCTCGGTCGCGGTCGTTGAACTTGCCGGTGCATTCAAGCACCACATCCACCCCGTCCCAGTCAAGCGTGGTCGGGTCATAGCTTGACATCACCCGGATCGGGCCGCGTCCGAGATCAAGCGTGTCACCCGCGACCCGGATCACACCGGGAAAACGGCCATGCACGGAATCGTATTTCAGGAGATGGGCGTTGGTTTCGATCGGGCCGGTGGCGTTGATCGCCACCACCTGCACGTCATTGCGGGCGGCCTCGGTGATATGCGCGAGGGTGCAGCGCCCGATCCTGCCGAAGCCGTTGATTCCGATGGTGACCGTCATTTCCGCTGTCTCCGCCCTGCTGATCGCTGGCGCTGCGATAGCCCGGTTCCGACCGCAGGAAAAGCCGAAAAGCGACCATCTATCATCATGTTAGCGCAAACCTGCCAGATTTGCGCTAACAGCCCGGCGGATTGACGATTTGCGCCAGGGTCTGCTTCTGATATGGCTCCGACAGGTCTTGCGATGGATGGTGTGATGAGCGGTCTGCTGGCGTTGCTCGACGATGTGGCGGCGATTGCCAAGGTGGCGGCGGCGTCGATCGACGACATCGCGGGGGGGGCGGCCAAGGCCGGGGCCAAGGCGGCCGGGGTGGTGATCGACGATGCCGCCGTGACGCCCAGATATGTGCACGGCTTCGAGGCCGACCGCGAACTGCCGATCATCTGGCGGATCTCGCTTGGCTCGCTGCGCAACAAGCTGGTGATCCTGCTGCCGCTGGCGCTGGCGCTGGCGGCCTTTGCGCCGGGGGTGATCACGCTGCTGCTGATGCTGGGCGGGGCCTATCTGTGCTTCGAGGGGGCCGAGAAGATCGAGCACCGCCTGAGGCCAGGGGGCACCCACGCCGCGGCCGAAGGCACGGCCGCGGACGACCCGGCCCATCTCGAAGAGGCCAAGGTGGCGGGGGCGATCAAGACCGACTTCATCCTGTCGGCCGAAATCATGACGCTGGCACTGGCCACCATTCCCGAGGGCGCGTTCTGGGTCGAGGCGGTAACGCTGGCGCTGGTGGGCATCGCCATCACGGCGTTGGTTTACGGGGGCGTGGCGGTGATCGTGAAGCTCGACGACATCGGTCTGCACCTGGCGCGGGTCGCGCGGCTGGCCGCGACGCGGGCGTTGGGCCGGGGGCTGGTGCGGGCCATGCCGATCACCATGGCGGTGCTTTCCACGGTCGGAACGGCGGCTATGCTTTGGGTCGGCGGCTCGATCATCTTGCATGGCGCCGAGACGCTGGGCTGGGGCTGGCTGGCCCATCACATCGAGACCTTGGCGGCGGCGGTGGGGCATTTGGGGCCGGATCCGGCGCTTGGCGCGGTGGAATGGCTGGTAACGGCCGCGCTCGACGGGATGTTCGGGCTGGTGTTGGGGCTGATGCTGATCCCGCTGGCAAACCGGGTCGTGGTGCCGCTCTGGAGGGCGTTGACCGGCGGGCGGGGGAGGGCTGGGCATTAGCTGCCATCGCGCCGGGGTTGAACCGCATCAATGTCGCCGCTTAAGGCGCTGGTTCAAAACGCGGTGCGTCTTGCATCCGGTTGGGGCAAAGTCCGGGAAAAGTCGGGCGTCAGTCCGATTAACCGTTGCGATTTTTCGCCCTTGGCGCGACGATAAGGCGGTGTCAGCGCGCAACAAGGGTGAGGCATGGGCGAGATTGCAGAGCTTGAGCGCCGGATCACGGCGGCGCTGGAACGGATCGGGGCAGGGATCATCCGGCTGCCTGCCGCGTCGGCCGGGGCGGCTGGTGATGAATCGGCAGCGCTGCAAGCCGCACTCGCCGAGGAAAAGGCCGCCAATGCCCAGTTGATCGAGCGGTTTCGGACGGTGAAGGCACGCGAAGCGCAGGCGGTCAGCGAGCTTCAGGCCCGGATCGAGACCCTGACCGGGCAGCTCGATGGCCAGGGGCAGGATCTGCGCCGGATGCGCAAGGCCGTGATCCAGTTGCGCGAAACCCTGCGCGCCATGCGGGCGGCGCAGGTGGCAAGCCTGCCGGACCCGGATCTGATCAACAAGGCGATGCTGGCCGAGCTTGAGGCGTTGCGCGAAACCCGGCTTGGCGAGACCAGCGAAATGGACGCGATCCTGGCCGAGTTGACGCCGCTGCTGCAAGAAGTGGGACAAGATGCCTGAAATCGAGATCACCATTGGCGGCAAAAGCTTTCAGGTCGCCTGCCAGGCGGGCGAAGAGCATTTCCTGCGCTCGGCGGCGCAGTTGCTCGACAATGAGGCGCAGCCCCTGCTGGCGCAGATGGGCCGCCTGCCCGAAGCGCGGATGCTGCTGATGGCCGGGCTGATGCTGGCCGACAAGACGGCCGCGACCGAGGACGAGTTGCGCACCCTGCGCGCCAAGGTGGCCGAGCTTGAATCCCGCGCGGTGCCCGAGGCGCAGCGGGTCGAGGTGCCGGCGATCCCCGCCGCCGTGTCGGACTCGCTGGCCGAGATTGCCACCCGAGCCGAGGCTCTGGCGGCGGCGGTGGAAGAGCGCGTGTCGGGGTCTGACGCCTGACGGCGGTTCTTAAAGCTTCAGGCGGTAGCGGATATGGCCGTCTGCCGGGATGAAGCTGTCGTAAAGCCGGCGCGCCGTCGCATTGCCTGCGTCGGTGTGCCAGTAAAGCCGGTGCCAGCCGCGCGCCCGGGCCAGTGCCATGAGATCCTCGATCAGCGCGCGCCCCACCCCGCTGCCGCGCGCGGCCTCGGTCACGAACAGGTCTTCCAGATAGCAGTCGTCGCCCATCACCCAGGTCGATGCGTGGTGATGGTGCAGGGCAAAGCCCAGCATGACCCCACCCCGGCGCGCCAGCCGCGCGGTCAATGGTGCGCCATCATCAAGGATGCGCGCCCAGGTGTGGGCGGTGATCTCGGCTGCCAGCGTGACCCGATAGAAAGCCAGATACTGGGCCCAGAGGTCCCGCCATTCGGCCTCGTCGGTGGGGGTGGCGGGGGTAATGATCAGGCTCATGCCACGAGCTGCACGATGAGGGTCGAAGGAAACATCACAATCCCCATTGCCCCGGTTTCCGCCCCGCGTTCCCGGTGCCCGAAGGCCACTAGGCCGCAGGGCAAGGGGGGGTGGGCCTGGGAGTGTTTGAAAATCAGGCCGCGCCTGCCGGGGCGGGCGCGCCACGCGCCTGCCGGGGGCAGGCAGGCGCGGCCTGATTTGGTTGGAACCAAATCAGGCAAGAAACAAAGGAGCGAACGCAATCCCCATCACGCATCATCCTGCCCCAGTCGCGCCAGGATCCGCGCCCAACTGCGGATGCCCTTGTGAAAGCTTTCCATCGCGTATTTCTCGTTGGGCGAGTGAATCTGGTCGTCGTCCTTGCCAAACCCGATCAGCATCGCGTCCATTCCGAGCAGGCTCTTGAAATAACCGGCAATCGGGATCGAGCCACCACAGCCGACATAGGCCGCCGTTCGGCCCCATTCCTGGCTCAGCGCCTGGCGCGCCAGCTCGAACGCCGGGTGGTCGATCGCCATCTGCCCCGCTGGGCTGGTGCCGTGGCCCGCGAATTCCACGGTGCAATCGGCAGGCAGCATCGCGCGCACATAGGCGCGGAAACTTTCGCGCAGAACCTCCGGGTCTTGCCCGCCGACCAGCCGGAAGCTGATCTTGGCATGGGCCTCGGCTGGCAGCACGGTCTTGAAGCCGTCGCCGGTGTAGCCGCCCCAGATGCCGTTGACCTCGCAGGTCGGGCGCGACCACAGCATCTCGAGCGGGGTGCGGTCGGCCTCGCCCGCCGGGACCGACAGCCCGACATCGCCGAGAAAGCGGGCGTGGTCGAAGGCAAGGCTTTGCCACTGCGCCCGGATCGCGTCGGGCAGTTCGCGCACGCCGTCGTAGAACCCCGGCACGGTGATGCGGCCCTGGGCGTCGTGCAGGCTGGCGATGATCCGGGCCAGCACCCGGATCGGGTTGATCGCCGCCCCGCCATACATGCCCGAATGCAGATCCTTGTTCGGGCCGCGCAGGGTGATTTCCTCGCCCAAAAGCCCGCGCAGCATGGTGACGATCGCGGGGGTCTTTGAGTCGAACAATCCGGTGTCGCAGATCAGCGCGAGGTCGGCGCGCAGCTCGGCAGCATTGGCTTGCATGAACGGGAGCAGCGAGGGCGAGCCGGATTCCTCTTCGCCCTCGAAAAAGATCGTCAACCGCCCCGGCAGGCTGCCGTGAACCTCGCGCCAGGCGCGGCAGGCCTCGATGAAGGTCATGAGCTGCCCCTTGTCATCGGACGAGCCGCGACCGCGGATCACCTCGCCGCCCAATGTTTGCTCGACCGCCGGATCGAACGGGTCGCGCTGCCACAGCGCCAGCGGATCGACCGGTTGGACATCGTAGTGGCCGTAGAACAGAAGGTGTGGCCCGGCTCCGCTGCCGCCCTGCGCCAGCACCATAGGATGGCCGGGGGTCGGGCGCTTTTCGGCCTGAAACCCAAGGCTTGCAAGTTCATCGACCAGCCAGTCGGCGGCCCGGCCACAGTGGGCGGCAAAGGCGGCGTCGGTCGAGATCGAGGGGATGCGCAGCAGATCGAGCAGGCGCGCGGTGGCCTGCGGCAGATTGGCGTCGATCTGGCGCAGCACGGCATCAAGCGACATCGGATTCTCCGGTTTGATGGTCTCGCGCACCCTATCAGCCATGGCCCCCCTGTCCAGTGGTGCCGGCGAACGCTATCTTGCCCGTCAAGCGATGGCGGAGGTTGAAATGCGGCTTGTGGGTCTGGTGCTGGCGGTGCTGGGGTTTGGCACGATGGCGGTGGCGGCTGATCCGATCACCGGCAAGGCGGCGCGCGCGCTGCTGTTTTCGCCCGAAGGGGCCGAGGTCGCGCTGCTGCTGCCCGAACTGCTGACCGAGGCCGAAGCGGAGGCGCTGCGGGTGGTGGCCGCGGCTCAACCCTATTACGGCGCGGTGGCGATCGCGGCCGACGACGGCCTGATGGCCGAGGCCACAGTGGCTGCGGCAAATTACCACGATACCGATGCGGCAACGCGCGCCGCCTTGGCGGAATGCGACGCCAAGCGCACGGGTGCCGCTCCTTGCGTGGTGGTGGCGCTGATTCGCCCCACGGGCTGGGAGCCGCGCGGGGTGCAGCTTTCGGCCGCCGCCACTGCCGGGTTTGCCAAGGATTACAAGGGGCGGGGCGGCAAGGCGCTGGCGATCTCGGCCAGCACCGGGCGGTGGGGCATTGCCACCGGCGACGGCGCGGCGGCGATCGCGGCCTGCGCCGCCATGGCTGCGCCGCCCGTCGCGGATTGCGCGGTGGTGGTGGCCGACTGACCGCGCCGCAGGGGGGCGTCAAATTGACCACTTCGCGAATAGGAAATTGACCGATATCAAAGTGGCTGTCAGCAACAAGTCCTAGATACCATCTCGCCGGGCTTGCCACATCCCCGGGCCAAGGAGACGCCGATGACCTATGACACCGCTCTTGATGCCGCGCTGAACCGGTTGCATGCCGAAGGGCGCTACCGCACCTTCATTGATATCGAGCGCCGTCGCGGATCCTACCCGAATGCGATCTGGCACAAGCCCGATGGTAGCGAGCAGGAAATCACGGTATGGTGCGGCAACGATTACCTTGGCATGGGGCAGCACCCCAAGGTGCTGGCGGCGATGCACGAGGCGCTGGAATCGACCGGCGCCGGTTCGGGCGGCACCCGCAACATTTCCGGCACCACGATCTATCACAAGATGCTGGAAGTCGAACTGGCCGATCTGCATCGCAAGGAGGCGGCGCTGGTGTTCGGCTCGGCCTATATCGCCAACGACGCTACCCTTTCGACCCTGCCCGCGCTGTTCCCCGGCCTGGTGATCGTGTCGGACGCGATGAACCATGCCTCGATGATTCAGGGCATCCGCCGTGCCGGTTGCGAAAAGCACATCTTCAAGCACAACGACATGGCCGACCTGCGCCGGGTGCTGCAGGGAATCGGGCGCGGGCGACCGATCGTGATCGCGTTTGAATCGCTCTACTCGATGGATGGCGATCTTGCGCCGATGGCCGCGATTTGCGACCTGGCGGAAGAATTCGACGCCCTGACCTATATCGACGAAGTGCACGCCGTGGGGATGTATGGCCAGCGCGGCGGTGGGGTCAGCGAGCGCGACCATCTGGCGCAGCGCATCGACATCATCAACGGCACCCTGGCCAAGGCTTACGGCGTGATGGGCGGCTATATCGCTGCATCTGCGAAGATGGTGGATGCAGTGCGCTCGTATGCCTCGGGCTTCATCTTCACCACCTCGATGGCCCCGGCGATTGCCGCCGGCGCGGTGGCGGCGGTGCGGCACCTGAAGGTCGATGGGTCGTTGCGCGAGGCGCAACAGACCAATGCCCGCATCCTGAAGATGCGGCTGCGCGCGGCGGGGCTGCCGTTTGTCGATCATGGCACCCATATCGTGCCAGTATTCGTGGGCGACCCCATCCATTGCAAGCTGGTGTCGGACCTTCTGCTTGAGCGTTATTCGATCTACGCCCAGCCGATCAACTACCCGACCGTGCCGCGCGGCACCGAGCGGCTGCGCTTCACCCCCTCGCCGGTGCACAGTTCTGCGCAGATCGACGCGCTGGTGCGGGCGATGGATGAGCTCTGGCAGCACTGTGCGCTGAATCGCGCCGAAATGTCGGCCTGAGGGCAGTTCTGCGTATGCAAAGGCTCTTGCCCTGTGTTAATTTATTCTGAATAGAACGGGCAACGAGTCGCCTCCGGGCGGCGGCGGGGCAACGGGCGGGGACGGGACATCACGCATGATCTGGCGAAGGACGCAACCTTCGACGACGGAGGTCGATAAACCAAAAGGGTTTGACGACTTCGAGTTGCGTCTGGGCGACGTGATGCGCGGCGAACGGGCAACGCTCGGAAAATCCCTGCTCGATGTCCAGCGCGAGCTGAAGATCAAGGCCACCTACATTGCGGCGATCGAGAACTGCGATGTCTCGGCGTTCGAGACCCAGGGTTTCGTGGCCGGTTACGTGCGCTCTTACGCCCGCTATCTGGGGATGGACCCGGATTGGGCCTTCAAACGGTTCTGCGCCGAGGCCAATTTCGTGGTGGCGCATGGCATGTCGGCGGCGGCTTCGTCGGCGGCGATCTCGACGGTGCGCAGCCGTGGGGGCAACGAATTGCGGGATCCGTTGGCCAACCCGAAAGCCTCGTTCGTGCCGCGCGGGCCGGGGTTCATGGCTCATGTCGAGCCCGGTGCGATCGGATCGCTGCTGGTGCTGGTGGTGCTGATCGGCACTCTTGGCTACGGCGGCTGGTCGGTGTTGCAGGAAGTGCAGCGGGTGCAGTTGGCCCCGATCGACCAGGCTCCGGCGGTGGTGGCCGAGCTTGATCCTTTGGGCAATGTGCAGGGGGTGGCCCCGCTGGTGCGCTCGGCTCCGACCGGAGATGCCGTGGTCGAGGCGGTGCCCGCTGCCAGTGATGCGATGGATCGGCTTTATCGCCCGCAGGCGCTGGATGTGCCGGTGATGGTGGCGCGCGACGGGCCGATTGCGGCGATTGACCCGGGCCGAACCGCCGCGCAGCTTGATGGCACCACCGATCCGGTGCAGGCGGCAGCCGAGCGCGCGGTGCAGGTGGTTCAGGCCGAAGCTCCGGCGGTTGAACTGTTGGCGGTGCGGCCCTCGTGGGTGCGGGTGTCGGCGGCGGACGGCACGGTTCTGTTCGAGAAAATTCTCGATGCCGGCGAGAGATATGTCGTGCCGCAGATGGAACAGGCGGCGTTGCTGCGGGCGGGCAACTCGGGCTCGATCTATTTTGCGGTCAACGGCCAGACCTATGGCCCGGCCGCGCCCGGCGCGCAGGTGGTCAAGGGGGTTGTCCTTTCGCCCGAGTCCCTGAGCGCGACCTATGCCGTGGCCGACCTGAGCGGCGACGCCGACCTGGCGCGGATCGTGGCCGTGGCCGCGGCCGACCTGACCTCACCCGAACCACTGCAATAAGCCGATTTCCCGCGCGGTCGCGTTGCCCGACCGGCGGGTTCGGGTTATCTGTGGCGTGAATTGGAACGCGGGCGCAAGGAGCCTCGAAGTTGCAGCATGACCTGCGCCCGTGGCGCAACATCATCCGCCGCCCGTCGCGCCAGATCATGGTGGGCCGGGTGGCCGTGGGAGGGGATGCACCGATCTCGGTGCAGACCATGACCAACACCATCACCCCGGATGTGGCAGCCACCCTGGCGCAGGTGCGGCGCTGCGCCGCGGCCGGGGCCGACATCGTGCGCATCTCGACCCCCGATCAGGACAGCACGGCAGCGCTGCGCGCGATTGTGCGGGAATCGCCGGTGCCGATCGTGGCCGACATCCATTTCCACTACCAACGCGCGATCGAGGCCGCCGAGGCGGGCGCGGCCTGTCTGCGCATCAACCCCGGCAACATCGGCGACGCGCGCCGGGTGCGCGAGGTGATCAAGGCGGCGCGCGACCATGGCTGCTCGATGCGGATCGGCGTCAACGCCGGCTCGCTGGAGCGGCATCTCTTGGAAAAATACGGCGAACCTTGCCCGGATGCGATGGTCGAATCCGGCATGGACCATATCAAGCTATTGCAGGATAACGATTTTCACGAATTCAAGATTTCCGTGAAGGCGTCGGACGTGTTTCTGGCCGCCGCTGCCTACAGCGCCTTGGCCGAAGTGACCGATGCGCCGATCCATCTTGGCATCACCGAGGCCGGCGGGCTGATGTCGGGCACCGTGAAATCGGCGGTGGGGCTTGGCAACCTGCTGTGGGCCGGGATCGGCGATACCATAAGGGTGTCACTGTCGGCCGAACCCGAGCAAGAGGTCAAGGTCGGCTTCGAGATTCTGAAGGCGCTGGGGTTGCGCCACCGCGGCGTGACCATCATCTCGTGCCCCAGTTGCGCGCGCCAGGGGTTTGACGTGATCAGGACGGTGGCGGCGCTCGAGGCGCGGCTGGCACATGTCACCACCTCGCTGAGCCTGTCAATCATCGGCTGCGTTGTGAACGGGCCGGGCGAGGCGCTGATGACCGACATCGGTTTCACCGGCGGCGGGGCCGGGTCGGGGATGGTCTATCTGGCGGGCAAGCAAAGTCACAAGCTGGGCAACGCCGCGATGATCGACGAGATCGTGGCGCTGGTGGAGCAGAAGGCAGCGGCGATAGAGGCGAGTACCGCGCCGCCGCTTGTCACTACCCTAGCGGGCGTTCCGCGCTGAGCCTGCGATGAGCGACCGCGAGACAAGCGAAGTGCGGCGGGTCAGCCCTTGCGCTGTTCGGCCACGATCTGGCGCATGCCCTCAAGCGGCACGTAGCCGCGCAGCATGGTCTGATCCACCACGAAGGTCGGGGTGCCGGTAATCTGCAAGCGGTCGCCAAGGGCGCGGGTGGCGTCGATCACTGCGGTGACTTCAGGCGTGTCCATCTGCGCCATGATCGCTGCCCCGTCAAGGCCAAGCTCACCCGCGAGGCGCACGAGGGTGGGCAGGGTGGCATCGCCGCGTAGGGTGATCAGCGCATCATGGGCGCGGATGTAGGCCTCGTCGCCGGCCAGTTGCCGCACTGCGATGGCGAACCGCGACGACAGCACCGATTGCTCGCCGAGAATCGGGAACTCTTTGATGATGAAGCGGATATTGCCGTCACTTGCGACCAGCTCGGCAATTTCCGGATGCGCCTTGCGGCAATAGGTGCAACGGTAGTCGGAAAATTCGACCAGGGTGATGTCGCCATCAGGATTGCCGCCGACCCAACTGGCGGGGTCGTTGAAAATGGCGTCGGAATTGGTTTGCACCAGGGTCGCATCGTTGACCACGGCGGCCTGCTGCTGGCGCTGTTTTAGCACGTCGATCGCCTCCATCAGAACTTCGGGGTTTTCCATGAGGTAGGCGCGCACCTCGGCGCGAAACGCGCTGCGCTCGGCATCGGTCATGGCGGCAGGATCGAAGGCAGCGGCGGGGCTGGCGCAGGCCAGAACCAGAGCGGCGGCGGGGAAAAATCTCATCATGGCTCCGAAGCTGGCGCGGCGCGAGCCGCTGGAATGGGGGAACATCGCAGAGATTGGCCGCAAGGCCAAGACCCGACCGCCGTGGCTTGACCTTCGGGCCGGCTGCGGGGCTTATGTGGAGCAAGTCTAGCGGCAATAAGGTGTCGGTTGCAAGGCGGTGTGCCGCTGATCCCGGCAATGTGATGGTGGTTCCGGCTTGCCTTCGGCGAGGATATTTGGGCCAAGATGAAGCAGGGGAGCAGGGGCATGCGGGCAATCGTCTGGGCGGTGCTGGCCCTGTGTTGGTCGGCACTTGCTTTGCCCGCGCAGGATCTTTCGGCGCTGGCGCGGCTTGATCCGGCGCGCTCGACGGTCAGCGATCGGGGCGATGGGGTCGAGATCACTCTGGGGCTGAGTCAGGCGGTGCCGTGGCGGCTGCGGCTGATGGCGGCACCGCCGCGGCTGGTGCTGGATTTCCGCGAAGTGGACTGGCGCGGCACCGCCGATCTGGCGCGGGCCAGTGCGCGCGTGAAGGCGTTGCGGGCGGGGGTATTTCGCCAAGGCTGGTCGCGGCTGGTGCTGGAGCTTGACGGCCCCTACCGGGTGGCGCAGGCGGGCATGGTGACGGACGGTCCGGTGCAGGTAACGGTGCGGCTGGCGCCTGCCAGCGGCGAAGAATTTGCGGCCATGGTGGCGCAACCCGAGCCCGAGGGCTGGGCCGTGCCCAAGGTCGCGGATCTGCCGCGGCCGCTGCCGCAAGGGGCCGGACCACTGGTGGTGGTGCTTGACCCTGGTCATGGCGGGATTGATCCGGGGGCCGAACGCGGCGAAGCGAGCGAGGCCGATCTGGTGCTGACATTTGCGCGCGAGTTGAAGGAGGCGTTGCTGCGCGACGGCGATTTTGCGGTGGTGATGACCCGCACCGAGGACGTGTTCGTGCCGCTCGAGGCGCGGATTTCGGTGGCGCATGCGGCGGGGGCGCAGGTCTTTCTGTCGCTCCACGCCGATGCTCTGACCGAAGGCGAGGCGGTGGGGGCCAGCCTCTACACCCTGTCGGACGAGGCCACGGATGCGGCCTCGGCGGCGTTGGCCGAGCGCCATGATCGTGACGATCTGCTGGCGGGGGTCGATCTGACCGGGCAGGATGATGTGGTGGCGGCGGTGCTGATGGACATGGCGCGCACCGAAACCATGCCGCGCACCGACCGGCTGGCGCAGGCGCTGGTCGCGGCGATCACCGCGGCCGATCTGACGATGTATCGCCACCCGCGCCAGCAAGCCGGGTTTTCGGTGCTGAAATCGCCCGATATTCCCTCGGTGCTGCTGGAGCTGGGCTTTCTGTCCAGCCCCGGCGATCTGGCGCGGCTGAGCGACCCGGACTGGCGGGCGCGGATGGTGGCGGCGCTGCGTGACGGCTTTCACAGCTGGGCCGCCGAGGATGCCGCCCTGGCCGGGTTGCGGCGGCGTTAGACTGCGTTGCGGCCAGTCATTTTCACCCAGCCCGGGTCGCTTCGCGGCCCGGGCATGCGCCCGCCGGACGACGGGCCCATGCCCTCGGGTCAGGACCGAACGCGACCGGTCACCTGCGCCGCTCTCAGGGCGGGTTTGGCCGGCTTTTGCCCAAGGCCGGCAGGTGGGGTGAATTGCGGGTTTTGTGTCTGGCGTTTGCGCCCTATATTGGCGCGGCAGGCAGGGGGTCTTTGAGTGCTCAGGTTCGTCGGTTCCTTCTTTGGGGCAATTTTCACGGCGGTCACGCTGGGGCTTTTCTTTGGCGCGCTGACGATTGGCGCGATTTTCTGGATGTATGGCCGCGATCTGCCCAGCCACGAAAGTCTCGTGCAATACCGCCCGCCGACGATCAGCCGCATCTACAACGGTCAGGGCCGGATGATTGACGAATTCGCGCAGGAGCGGCGGATTTTTGCGCCGATCGACGATATTCCCGATCTGGTCAAGCACGCCTTCATCAGCGCCGAGGACAAGCACTTCTACACCCACAAGGGTTACGACGTGACCGGCATGCTGCTGGCCGCGCGCGATGCCATCATCTCGCGCGGGCAGAACGTGCGCGGGGCCTCGACCATCACCCAGCAGGTGATGAAGAATTTTCTGCTGTCAGGCGACCGCACCGGCGAGCGCAAGATCAAGGAGCTGATCCTGGCCACCAGGATCGAGGAAACCCTGAGCAAGGACAAGATTCTCGAGCTCTACATGAACGAGATCTTCCTTGGGCAGAATTCCTATGGGGTGGCGGCGGCGGCGCAGACCTATTTCAACAAGACCCTGGCCGAACTGGCGCCGCACGAGGCGGCGATGTTGGCGGCGATGCCGCAGGCCCCCAGCCAGTATCACCCGGTGCGCGCCAAGGCGCGGCTGACCGAGCGGCGCAACTATGTGCTGCGCGAGATGTGGCAAAATGGCTATATCGACGAGGCCACCTACAACAGGGAACAGGCGTTGCCGCTGCGCTCGGTGCAGAACGGCGATTTTCCGGCATTCCGCGACAGTCTGCCGCCGCGCGACTATTTCACCGACGAAATCCGCCGCCAGCTTTCGGGCACCTTCGGCGAGGCCGAATTCTTTGGCGGCGGGTTGACCATCCGCGCCACGGTGGACCCCGATCTGCAAGCCGCGGCGGCGGCGGCGCTGCGCGAGGGGCTTGAGAAATTCGACCGCGCGGGCGGGGTGTGGCGCGGCACCGGCAAGACGATTGCGGCCGAAAGTCTGGGCGACGCGGTCACTTGGAGGGCGGCACTGGCGGCGGTGGAGGTGCCGCGCGACATAGCAGGCTGGCATCCCGCGGTGGTGCTGGCAGCCGAAGGCAAGGCGGCGCGGATCGGGATCGAAGGGGTCGAGGACGACTCCGACGGTCATTTCATTCCCGCCGAAGATGTGGGCTGGGCGCGAAAGCGTCTGGCGGACGGCAAACTGGGTGCGAAAGCCAAGGTGCCTGGCGATCTGGTCGAAGTCGGCGACGTGGTGCTGGTGCAGGCCGTGACCAATGACGACGGCAGTTTCAAGCGTTGGTCGCTGCGTCAGGTGCCCGAGGTGCAGGGCGCGTTCATGGCGATGGACGTGAACTCGGGCCGGGTGCTGGCGATGCAGGGCGGCTTCAGCTATCAGGATTCGGTCTTCAACCGCACCACCCAGGCCACCCGCCAGCCGGGCTCAAGCTTCAAGCCCTTCGTCTATGCTGCCGCCCTCGACAGCGGTTTCAGCCCGGCCACGATCATCATCGACGCGCCGATCGAGGTCAACACGCCGCAGGGGTTGTGGCGGCCCAAGAACGCCTCGAACAAGTTCTACGGCCCGGCCCCGATGCGCACCGGCATCGAGCAATCGCGCAACCTGATGACGGTGCGGATTGCCCAGGAAATCGGCATGGACACGGTGGCGATCTATGCCGAGCGCTTTGGCGTCTATGATCCGATGGACCCGTTTCTGGCCAATGCGCTGGGGGCGCAGGAAACCACCCTGTTCAAGATGGTGGCGGCCTATTCGATGTTCGCCAATGGTGGCGAGCGGGTCGAGCCGACCCTGGTTGACCGGGTGCAGGACCGCTACGGCAAGACCATCTACCGCCACGACCAGCGCGAGTGCAAGGATTGCCAACTGGCCAGCCTTGACGCTGGTTTAGCCCCCCGGATCGTGTCGCAGCGCGAGCGGGTGATGGACGCGATCACCGCCTATCAGTTGACCTCGATGCTGCAAGGCGTGGTGCAGCGTGGCACCGGGCGTGGCATCCAACTGCCGGTGCCGTTTGCCGGCAAGACCGGCACCACCAATGATTCCAAAGATGTCTGGTTCATCGGCTATACCAGCAACATCGCGGCGGGCTGCTACATCGGCTATGACCAGCCGCGCCCGATGCCGCATGCCTCGGGGGCGGGAATGTGCGGCCCGGTGTTCCAGGCCTTCATGCAGGCGGCGGTGGCGAAATACGGCGGTGGCAAGTTCCGGGTGCCGCCGGGTGGACATTTCATCAACGTCGATCGTTTTACCGGCAGCCCGCTGACCGACGGCAGCAGTGGCGACAACGTGGTGGCCGAATACTTTCGCGATGGCGAAGAGCCGACCTTCGGCATGCTGGTCGATGGTGGTTTCGGCATGGGGTCGAATCTGCCGCTGTTCGCCTATGGCGAGGTTGGCAGCGACGAGGGCGACGCCACCGTGATCACCGGCTCCGGCGAGACCAAGGTGATACCGGGCAAGGCCGACTTCGGCACCCTGAGTTCGGGCGGGCTTTACTGACCGGGCGCTCGGCGCGGCGCTTGCGTCTCGCGACGGCGCGCGGATGGGCCGCCGCCCTTGCTCGTGTTGGCCGGGCGCGCTATCACCGCGCCCTGACCGTCTTGCCCGAAAGTCTGAAGTCATGCGCTCTGAAACTCAAAAGGATGTTGACGCCATCGCCAAGTCGCTGGCCCTGCTGGGGCAGCGGATGGATCTGCCCACGGCGCCGCACCGGCTCGAGGAAATGAACGCCATGATCGAGGATGGTGATCTGTGGTCCGATCCGGCCCGGGCGCAGAAGATGATGCGCGAGCGTCAGGGGCTGATGGATCAGATCTCGACCTACAAGCTGATCGAAACCGGGTTGCGCGAGAATGTCGAGCTGATCGATCTCGGCGAGACCGAGGGGGATAGCGAAATCGTGGCCGAGGCGGAGACCGCGCTGCACGAGCTGGTCGATCTGGCGCGAGGCAAGGAACTCGAGGCGCTCCTCGACGGCGAGGCCGATCACAACGACACCTTCCTCGAGGTCAACGCCGGAGCAGGGGGCACCGAATCCTGTGACTGGGCCGCCATGCTGGCGCGGATGTATGTGCGCTGGGCCGAAAAGAAGGGCTACAAGGTCGAGTTGCAGTCGATCAGCGAGGGCGACGAGGCCGGGATCAAGTCGGTCGCCTACAAGATCAGCGGGCCGAATGCCTATGGTTGGCTGAAGTCGGAAAGCGGCGTGCACCGGCTGGTGCGCATCTCGCCCTACGATTCGGCGGCGCGGCGGCATACTTCGTTCAGCTCGGTCTGGGTCTATCCAGTGGTCGATGACAATATCGAGATCGAGATTGCCGACCGCGACATCCGCATCGACACCTACCGCTCGACCGGTGCCGGCGGGCAGCACATCAACACCACCGACTCGGCGGTGCGGATCACCCACCTGCCGACCAATATCGTGGTGACGAGCTCGGTCAAGTCGCAGCACCAGAACCGCGCCAACTGCATGGCGGCGCTGCGCGCGCGGCTTTACCAGCTGGAGCTCGACAAGCGCACGGCGGCGATCACCGCCCAACATGACGCCAAGGGCGAGGCGGGCTGGGGCAACCAGATCCGCTCTTACGTGCTGCAACCCTACCAGATGGTCAAGGATTTGCGCACCGGGGTCGAGACTTCGGATACCCAGGGCGTGCTTGACGGCGATCTTGACCGCTTCATGGCGGCGACGCTGGCAATGGATGTGGCCGGCAAATCGCGGGCCGAGGCTCAGGCCGGGGTTTAGCCCGGGGGGGGGCGTGATGCCAGCGACCACCGCCCGTCGGGTGCCGTTTCACGTCATGGCCAAACCCAGCGGGCCGCGCTGCAATCTGGCCTGCGACTACTGCTTTTACCTCGGCAAGACCGCGCTTTATCCCGATGTGCGCCGGTTCCGGATGATGGACGCGGTGCTTGAGAGCTACATCCGCGACCATATTGCAGCGCATGTTGAGATCGGGCTGAATGAGGTGATGTTTGTGTGGCAGGGGGGGGAGCCTACCCTGATGGGGCTCGCCTTCTTTCGCCGCGTGCTCGAGGTGCAGCGCCGCCATTGCCCGGCCGGTTTTCGGGTCGCTAACGCGCTCCAGACCAACGGCGTTCTGCTGACTCCGGAGTGGGCGGCTTTCCTGCACGACGCCGGCTTTCTGGTCGGCATAAGCCTCGATGGCCCGAAGGCGCTGCACGACCGCCACCGGGTCGATCGGGCCGGGAGACCCTCGCACGGGGCGGTGATGCGGGGGCTTGAGCAGCTGCGCCGCCACGCCGTCGAGTTCAATGTCCTATGCGTGGTCCACGCGCAGAACGTGCTGAAACCGAAGGATGTTTACCGCTTTCTGCGGGCCGAAGGGGTGGAATTCATCCAGTTCATCCCGCTGGTCGAGCCACTGCACGGTGGGGGTGGTGCGGTCACGCCTGCTTCGGTGCCGGCCGCCGCCTATGGGCGGTTCTTATGTGAGGTCTTCGATCTGTGGGTTAGCCATGACGTGGGCCGGGTGTTTGTGCAGTTCTTCGACGAGCAACTGGCGCTGTGGATGGGGCGACCGGCCAGCCTGTGCGTCTTTGCCCAGGTCTGCGGCCCGGCGCTGGCGCTGGAACAGAATGGCGATCTTTATTGCTGCGACCACTACGTCGATCCCGACCACCGGCTTGGCAATATCCTTGAGCAACCGCTGGCGCAGATGGCGTGGTCTGACCGGCAGGCGCGGTTCGGGGCGGCCAAGGCCGATCTGCCGCGCCAGTGCCTTGACTGCCCGACCCGGTTTGCCTGCAATGGCGGCTGCCCCAAGCACCGCATCCTGCCCACCGGTGACGGCGCGCCGGGGCTGAATTACTTTTGCGCCTCGTATCGCCAGTTCTTCCGCCATGCAGCACCAAAGCTGCGCCAGATGGCGGGGCTGATTGCGGCAGGCGAACCGGCGGCACAGATCATGCGGGCCGGCGCGCGGTAAGGGCGGAAACGAAAAGGGCACCCGAAGGTGCCCAGGCCGATCGTGAATTCACCCCGCGATCACACCGTCTCGTCGGGCTTGGCCGGGGGCGGCAGGCTTTTGCCCCCTGACAACGGGTCTTCCTGACGCGCCACCGAGCCTTCGAAATGGGCACCCGATTCGATCGCGATGGTCTTGTGGATGATGTCGCCCTCGACCCGCGCGGTCGAGGTCAGGCGCACTTTCAAGCCGCGCACCCGGCCCACGACGCGGCCGTTGATCACGATGTCGTCGGCCACGATCTCGCCGCGGATGGTGGCAGTTTCGCCGACCGTCAGCAGATGGGCGCGGATGTCGCCTTCGACCGTGCCTTCCACCTGAATGTCGCCGGTGGTCTTGAGATTGCCCACCACCGTCAGGTCCGACGACAAGACCGAGGCTGCAACCTTGACCTTCGGCCCCGACGGCACAAAGTCGGCCGACGGTCTGGCCCCCGCGGGCTCTGCCGCTTTCGGCTTGTCAGTCTCGGCCGGTTTGGTTCCGGGTTCGTGGATTCTGCTTTTAGAAAACATCTCTTGCCGCCTTGATGAAGGTCATCGGATTGACCGGCTTGCCGCCGATCCGAACCTCGTAATGAAGATGAGTGCCGGTGGAACGGCCCGAGCTTCCCATATCACCGATACGGTCGCCGCGCGATACCTTTTGTCCGATCGTGACACGGATTTGCGCGAGGTGGGCATAATAGGTCTCAACCCCGAAGGCATGCCTGATCCGCACCAGACGACCGTAGCCACTGGACCAGTCGGCGTGGACCACCACGCCATCGGCGGTGGCCAGCACTGGTGTGCCCGCGGCCCCGGCAAAATCGGTGCCGGTGTGCATCCGGGTGCCCCGACCCTTCGGGTCATGGCGATTGCCGAACCCCGAGGTAAAGCGGAACGACGCCTTGACCGGCATCGAGAACGGCGATTTCTCGGCAGCGATGCGGTAGAGGTTCATCCGGTCCAGCCCTTCGAGAATCGCGTTGGCACGAATCTCGTCGGGGCTCAGGGCGGTGTCGCCCATGGTCGAGGGCACGAACGGCATCAGCGGGCCACCCTGACCGGAATAGGCGCTGCGCACCTGATCCAGCAGGTCTTCGGGGGCCATTCCGGCGGCGCGGAACATCTTGTCAAGCGGCTCCATCGACACCGTCACGGCCTCTTCGAGGCGGGAAAAGATCATGTCGTTGCGCAGCTCGAGCGCCTGTTTCTCCTGAGCGACGGTGGCGGTTTCCTCTTTTGCTGCCAAGGCGGCATTGGCCAGATCGTCGCGCTGCCGGGCGGTCGCGCCTAGCGCAGCGGTCAGAAATTCCAGCGTGTCCACGGTGTCGCTGACGCCGCCCCCGGCCAGCGCGGTGCTACCGTCTCGCTCGGCCAGCGCCAGCGTGGCACGGCTGGCTTCAAGGCGGGCCTCGTCGCGTTCCTTGATGGTGCGGCGCAGGGTGTTCTGGATCACGTCGATCCCGGTTGCCAGTTCCTTGCGGCTGTCTTCAGAGGCCAGCAGTCGTTCCTGCATCTGCGAGACTTCGGCCAGCGCCAGGTTGAAGCGCTGCTGCGCATGCGCGGCCTCCTCGGCGCGCAGATTGCGGTCATCCGAAAGGGCGGTCAGGCGCTGTTCGTAAAGGGTCTGCTGGCGCAGGGTCTGTTCGCGCCCCGATCCTGCCCCGATCCAGTCCATCAGCAGAATCGCCGTGGCGATGATGGCCCAGCCCAGCACCAGGGTGCTGCCGGTCAGGGCAATCGCCTGCGTGAGCGGGCGGAGGCGGAAGAACCGGGTCGAGTTATCGTTCTTGAGAAACAGCCGTTGCTCGGGCAGATACCGCTCCAGCGTCAGGTTGATGCGGTGATCAAGGCGCGTCAGCACGAGGCTTGTTTCCGTTCTTTGTGATCCGGGCCGACGCCCGGGTTGGCGCGGGGCCGCACCGGCCTGTCGGGGTCATCCCCCAAAGGGTTAAAGTTCCGTTGCCAATGTCGCAACAAATTTGACCGATCCGCGGCGAATTTGGCCGAGCGCGCGGGCAAATCGGCAGAAACCTGCCGATCAGGGGGCTTTGCCTGTCACGACGCCGCATCCGGGTCCGGGCTTACCCCAGGGCCTGAGCTGCGGCCAGAACCTCGTCCACATGTCCCGCCAAGCTGACCTTGCGCCAGACCCGCGCGATCCGACCGCTGCCGTCGATCAGAAATGTTGCGCGCTCGATCCCCATGCTGGTTCGGCCATACAGGGTTTTCTCGACCCACGTGCCGTAGGCCGCGCAGGTGGTCCCGGCCTCGTCCGAGGCCAGCGTGATGCCAAGGCCATGTTTTTTCACGAACTTCTCATGGGACTTGATGCTGTCTTTCGAGATGCCGATGGCGGTCGCTCCAATCGCGGCAAAGTCGGCGGCGCGGGCGGTGAAATCCAGCGCCTCAAGGGTGCAGCCGGGGGTGTCGTCCTTGGGATAGAAATAGAGCACCACCACGCCTGGGCGCAGGGCGGATAGCCGGATGCTGCCGCCGCCATCGCGGGGCAGGGTGAAATCGGGGGCGGGTTGGCCTGCGGCGAGGGCGGGTGTGGTCATCACGGACTCCTTGGGTGACGGGATCAGGCTTTTGTTCTAGGTGTCTTGCCAGCAAGATAAAGGCCATCGCGGCGATAACGGCGCAGGCTAAGGATCCGCAGGCGGAAAATGAACGACGCAGGCAACCAACCAGACCGTGACCGCGGCGCGCCAGTGTCGGCACCGGCACTGGCACGCTTGCGCCGCCGCCGGGGGCGTGGGGGTTTGTGGATGCTGCTCAGCCTGGCCGCCCTGGCGGTGCTGACTGGCTTTGGTGTGATGGGTCTGACCGGCAAGACCCTCAACCTGCCGGTCTGGGCGGTGGTTGAGGTCGAGACCCGCCTCAACCGGGCGACCGCGGGCCTTGGCGACACCGCGCTGTCGCTGGGGGGAATCGAGATCACGGTGGATGCCGACTGGGTGCCGCGCCTGCGCCTGCAAGACGTGGTGCTGGCGCATCGCGGCGGTGGCACCATTCTGACGCTGCCCGAGGTGCGCGTGGCGTTCGACCCCGGCACCTTGATGCAGGGTAAGGTGCGGGCGCGCAGCCTGGTGCTGGTGGGCGGGCGGATCAACCTGCGGCGCGATGCCGAGGGGCAGTTCGATCTCGATTTCGGCGCCGGGGCGACGGGGCTGGAACTGGGCAGCCTGGCCGAGCTGCTCGATGCGATGGACGCGGCCTTTGCCCTGCCCGCGCTGTCGCAGCTGCGCCGGATCGAAGCGCAGGCCCTGACGCTGACCTTGCAGGATGCCCGTGCACGTCGGGCCTGGCAGGTGGGCGACGGTCGCCTGACGATCGAGAACCGCGACAGCGACCTGGCAATGGAGCTCGGGTTTTCGCTGGCCAGCGAGGGCCTGGCCACGGCGCAGGCGATGCTGACCTTCATCACCCGCAAGAACAGCCCGCAAGCCCGCATCCGCGCCACGGTGGCGCGGGTGTCGGCGCGCGATATTGCGGATCAGGCGCCGCCGCTGGCTTGGCTTGGGGTGCTGGACGCGCCGATTTCCGGGCAGTTTGCCACCGAGATCGACGACCACGGTCAGATTGGCGCGCTGCAGGCCGAGCTGACGCTGGCGGCGGGGGCGCTGCATCCCAACGGCGAAACCCTGCCGATCGTCTTCGACCGCGCCGCGCTATCGCTGACCTATGATCCGGCGCGCGAGCGCATCAACCTGAGCCGGGTCGCCGTCGAAAGCCCGCAGCTGCGGTTTGTCGCCAGCGGTCATGTCGATGTGCCGGGGGCTTCGCGCGGCCTGCCCCGCGAATTTCTGGCGCAGGTGCGTCTTGATCAGGTTCTGGTCGATCCCGAAGGGATGTTCGTCGAACCGGTGACACTTTCCGAAGGCGCGATTGATCTGCGGCTGCGGCTTGACCCGTTCCGGGTCGAGGTGGGGCAGTTGGCGCTGGTGGAAGACGGGCAGCGGCTGGTGGCCTCGGGCCGGGTTGCGGCCGAGCCTAAGGGCTGGAACCTGGCGCTGGATCTGCATCTTGATGCGATCCGTCACGACCGCTTGCTGGCGCTGTGGCCGGTGGCGCTGGTGCCACGCACCCGCGCCTGGCTGGCGGCCAACGTGCAGAAAGGGCTGCTGTCCGATGTCCGGGCGGCGCTGCGGCTGGCGCCGGAGGCCGAGCCGAAGCTGTCGCTGGGCTACGAATTTGCGGGCGTCGATGTGCGTTTCATCAAGACCATGCCGCCGATCCGCAAGGGTCATGGCTATGCCACCATCGAGGGCGCGAGCTACACCATGGTGCTGGATCAGGGTCAGATCACCCCGCCCGAGGGTGGCGCAATCAACATGGCGGGCACCGTGTTTTCAGTGCTCGATATTTTGCATCGACCGCCGCAGGCGGAAATCCGGCTGCTCACCGACAGCAGCCTTACCGCGGCGCTGTCGTTGCTGGACGAGCCGCCCTTCGGCTTCATGACCAAGGCCGGGCAGACCGTGGCTTTGGCCGAGGGTCGAGCGCGGCTTGACGCCGTGCTGCGGCTGCCGCTGAAGGAAAAGATCACGCTCGAAGATGTATCCTATCAGGTGAACGGGCAACTCAGTGATGTCCGCTCGACCGTGCTGGTGCCGGGTCAGGTGCTGACGGCCCCCGCCCTGACGCTGACCGCCAGTCGCTTGGGCATGGCGATTGCCGGTGCGGGCAAGCTGGGTGCGGTGCCGTTCGACGTGACCTATACGCAGGGTTTTGGCCCCGAGGCGCAGGGTCGATCGGCGGTCGCAGGCACGGTCGAGTTGTCGCCGCTGGCGGTGACCGAATTCGGGCTGGGGCTGCCCGACGGCATGGTGCAAGGTCGCGGGGTGGGGCAGATCGGCCTGGCGCTGGAGCGCGGCCGGGCCCCCCGGCTGATGCTGAGCTCTGACCTGCAGGGCGTGGCGCTGAGCCTTCCCGAAGTGGGCTGGGCCAAGCCCGCCAACGCCACCGGCAGGTTGGCGCTCGAGGCCCGGTTGGCCACGCCACCGGTGGTTGATCGGCTGGAAGTCGAAGCCAAGGGCCTGAGCGCCACCGGCGGCGTGATCCTGCGCCCGGGCGGCGGGCTTGCGGTGGCACGGTTCGATCCGTTCCAAGTGGGCGACTGGCTGGATGCGGCGGTCGAGCTGACCGGGCGCGGACCGGGGCGCGATGTCGATGTTTCCCTGACCGGCGGCAGGCTTGATCTGCGCCGGATGACGCTTGGCGCCAGCGCAGCGGGCGGCGCGGGTAGCGATCTCAAGGTGGTGCTGGACCGCGTGACGGTCTCGGACGGCATTGCGCTGACCGGGTTCAATGGCAGCTTTTCGCCGCGCGGAGGCTTCAACGGAAGCTTCGCGGCCAGCGTGAACGATCAGGCAGCGGTCAAGGGCACGGTGATGCCGACCAAGCAAGGCAGTGCGGTGCGCGTCACCTCGCAAGACGCCGGGGCGGTGCTGGCGGCGGCGGGCATCTTCACCACGGCGCGCGGCGGCGCGCTCGATCTTGCCCTGATTCCGACCGGCCGCGACGGCTATTATAACGGCACCGCCAAGACCACCGACCTGCGCCTGGTCGAGGCGCCGGTGCTGGCCGCCCTGCTGAACGCGATCAGTGTGGTCGGAATCCTCGAGCAGTTGAACGGCGATGGCCTGGTGTTCAATCAGGCCGACGCCGAGTTTCGCCTGACCCCCGAGGCGGTCGAGATCACCCGCGGTGCGGCGGTCGGGTTGTCGCTGGGGATCTCGATGGCCGGGCTATATTACATCAACGACCAGAGGTTGCGGTTGCAGGGGGTGATCTCGCCGTTCTATCTGCTGAACGGCATTGGCGCGATTCTGACCCGGCGCGGCGAGGGGCTGTTCGGCTTCAATTACAAGCTGCGCGGCACCGCCAATGAACCACACATATCCGTCAACCCGCTGTCGCTTCTGACGCCGGGGATGTTTCGCGAGATATTCCGCCACGCACCGCCGACCATCAAGGATGCCCCATGAAGCTCAAGGACTTCGATTATGCCCTGCCCGAGGCGCTGATCGCCACCCGCCCGGCCCGCCCGCGCACCGCGGCGCGGCTGCTGCTGGCCGAAGGTGACGCGATCGCGGATCGGCAGGTCGGTGATCTGGTGGACATCCTGCGCGCCGGTGACCGGCTGGTGCTCAACAACACCAAGGTGATTCCAGCGCGGCTGAGTGGCACCCGCCTGCGCGCAACAGCCGAGGGGCTTGTGCAGGCGCGGGTGGAAATCACCCTGCTGGAGCCGCTGGCGGAGGGTGGCTGGCGGGCCCTGGCAAAACCACTGCGCAAGCTGCGGGTGGGCGAGGAGATCGGTTTTTCCGCGGATCTGAGCGCTCGGGTTACCACCAAGGGCGAGGCCGACCTCGTGCTGGCCTTCAACCTTGGCGGCGCCGATTTCGACGCCGCCCTGGCGCAGACCGGGGCAATGCCGTTACCCCCCTACATCGCCGCGCGCCGCCGGCCCGACGCCCAGGACCGCACCGATTACCAGACCGTCTTTGCCCGCAATTCCGGCGCCGTGGCTGCCCCCACCGCATCGCTGCATTTTGATGCCGCTCTGCTGGCGGCGCTGACGGCCAAGGGGGTGGCCATAAGCGAAGTCACCCTGCACGTCGGCGCGGGCACCTTTCTGCCGGTCAAGGAGGAAGACGTGAGCAGCCACAAGATGCACGCTGAATGGGGCGAGGTCACGGCCGCGGCGGCGGATCAGATCAATGCCACTCGGGCGGCGGGTAGGCGGGTGATTGCCGTCGGCACCACCGCGCTGCGGCTGATCGAGACTGCCGCCGCCAGCGGGCAGGTAAGGCCCTGGCAGGGCCTGACCGACATCTTCATCTACCCCGGCTACCGCTTTCGCGTGACCGATGCGCTGATGACCAATTTTCACCTGCCGAAATCGACGCTGCTGATGCTGGTGGCGGCACTGATGGGCAAGGACCGCATCGACCGCATCTATGCCCATGCGATCGCCAAGGGCTACCGCTTCTTCTCCTTCGGCGACGCCTCGCTGCTGGTGCCGTGACCGCGCCACCCGCGCCTGTGTCAACGCAGGACGAGGACTGATGGGAACAGCGTTCGAAACTTTTTCCTACCGGATTTGGTTTTGACCAATTCAGCTCGCGCCTGCCTGCCCCCGGCAGGCGCGAAATGCGCTAGCCAGGCAGGCGCGGCCTGATTTTCAACCTCTGAGCCGAGCCGAACCCCACTTGCCCTGCGGCCTCACGGCCTTTGGGCAAGGGACCGGGCGACCTTGCACCGCACGGCCGCTATACCGGTCCCGGCACCCGGATACCGGGGGCCATGTTCGTTGTGAGGTTTCCATCCGCCCACATCCTGCGCTAGTCTGGCGGGGCAACCAGCGGAGACAATCGTGGTTAAGGCCTTTGCCACCTCGTGGCCCCTGTTGCTGGGGGTAATGCTGCTGATGGTCGGCAACGGGGTGCAGGGCACGCTGCTCGGCATCCGGGGCAGCCTTGAAGGTTTCACCACCTACCAGCTTTCGGTGGTGATGTCGGCCTATTTCCTGGGTTTTCTCGGCGGCTCGCAGCTTGCCCCCGGCCTGATCCGGCGGGTCGGGCACGTGCGGGTGTTCGCGGCGCTGGGATCCTTGATCTCGGCGGTGCTGGTGATCTACCCGGTGCTGCCGGAATGGATCACTTGGGCGGGGTTGCGGGTGCTGATCGGGTTCTGCTTTTCCGGGGTCTATGTCACCGCCGAAAGCTGGCTCAACAACACCGCAACCAACGAGACCCGCGGCCAGGCGCTGTCGCTTTACATGATCGTGCAGATGATCGGTATCATCACCAGCCAGGCGCTGCTGAACGTGGCCGATCCTTCCGGCTTTACCCTGTTCGTGATCCCGTCGGTGCTGGTGTCGCTGGCGTTCATGCCGATCCTGCTGTCGGCCGGCGAGGCCCCACGGTTCGAGTCGACTCGCCCCTTGGGCTTCCGAGCCCTGTTCGCGATCTCGCCGCTGGGCTGCGTCGGGATGCTGCTGACCGGGGGCATCTTTTCAGCGATGTTCGGCATGGCGGCGGTGTGGGGATCAAAAATCGGCCTGTCGGTGCGCGAGATTTCGATATTCATCGGCACGATGTATGTCGGCGGGCTGGTGCTGCAATACCCGATCGGCTGGCTCTCCGACCGGGTTGACCGACGCCAGGTGATGCTGTGGCTCGCCTTGCTGGCGGCGATCGCAATGCTGACGGCCACGCTTCTAGCGCTGCCCTTTGCCGGGTTGCTGGTGGTATCGGTGATGCTGGGCGGCATCACCAACCCGCTTTATGCTCTGCTGATCGCCTACACCAATGATTTCCTTGGCAAAGAGGATATGGCGGCGGCCTCGGCCGGGCTGATCTTCCTCAACGGTCTGGGGGCAATTCTAGGGCCGCTGGCAACCGGATGGCTGATGGAAACGGTGGGGACGCAAGGATTTTTCCTGTTCATGGGTATCCTGTTCGCCATCCTCGCCGCCTATACCGGCTGGCGCATGACGCAGCGCGCCACCCCCACCGTGACCGGCAGTTATGCCACCCTTGCCCCCAGCGCCTCGGCGATTGCCGTGGGCGCGGTGATGGATCTGGCCGAGGGCGAGGGCAGCCACCGCTAGGCAGCGATCGGGCGTTGCGAGGCTGGCAAAGACCTGTCAGGCTGAAGCCGGGGCAGGGTGCCCCGCAGGAAAATCATGTCCGATCCGGTTGATGTGCTGGACTTTTGGCTGGGCGAGGTGGGCCCGGCGGGCTGGTATGGCGGCGGGGCGATGATCGACGCCGCTGTCCGTGACCGCTTTGCCGATCTGTGGCAGGCGGCGCGCGATGGGGGCCTTGATCATTGGGTGCAAGGGGTGGTCGGCAGCCTTGCCTATGTGATCGTCACCGACCAGTTTGCGCGCAACATGTTTCGGGGTCAGGCGGCGGCCTTCGCCAGCGACCCGCTGGCGCTGGCGGCAGCGCGCCAGGCGGTGGCGGCGGGCTGGGACATGGACGCGCCGGAACCCGAGCGGCAGTTCTTCTATCTGCCCTATGAGCATTCCGAAGATCCGGCTGATCAGGCACTGGCGGTTCAACTGATGGCCGAGCGGCTGGCCTCGGATTCAGAAATGGTGCTGCACGCGCGTGCCCATCAGGCAATCATTGCGCAGTTCGGCCGGTTTCCCACCCGCAACGCCGCACTCGGGCGGGAAAACACGGCCGATGAAGCGGCGTTTCTGGCAGCTGGCGGCTATGGCCAGGTGGTGGCGCGGTTGAAAGCCAGCCATGCAAAGGGCGCATAGGCCCCCGGCGCAGGCTTTATTGCTTGATTCGGAAAAGTGGTTTAACGCCAAACTACTTTTTGAGGGAGGGAATGATGGCGGCCAGAAACTTTGATGTGATCGTGATCGGGGCGGGCCCCGGTGGTTATGTGGCGGCCATCCGGGCGGCGCAACTGGGGCAATCGGTGGCGATTGTCGAGCGTGAAAATCTTGGCGGCATCTGCCTCAACTGGGGCTGCATCCCGACCAAGGCGCTGCTGCGCTCGGCCGAAGTCTATCACCTGATGCACCGCGCCAAGGAGTTCGGCCTTGCCGCAACCAGCGTCAGCTTCGATCTGGGCGCGGTGGTGGCGCGGTCGCGGGCGGTGGCCAAACAACTGTCAGGCGGCATCGGCCATCTGATGGAGAAGAACAAGATCACCGTGGTGATGGGCACCGCCACGCTGCCCGCCAAGGGCCGGGTGACGGTGACGACCGACAAGGGGGTCGAAGAGCTGAACGCCAGGGCGATCGTGCTGGCCACCGGGGCGAGGGCGCGGGAGTTGCCGGGACTCGAGGCCGACGGCGATCTGGTCTGGTCTTACCGCCACGCGCTGGCCGCCAAGCGCATGCCCAAGCGCCTGCTGGTGATCGGCTCGGGCGCGATCGGGATCGAGTTTGCCAGCTTTTTCAACACCCTTGGCGCCGACACCACGGTGGTCGAGGTGCTGGACCGGGTGCTGCCGGTAGAAGATGCCGAAATCTCGGCCTTCGCCAAGAAGGCCTTCGTGCGCCAGGGCATGAAGATTTTCGAGAAATCGACGGTGAAGAAGCTTGACCGCAAGCCGGGGGTGGGGGTGACGGCCCATATCGAAACCGGCGGCAAGGTTGAAACGATGGCGTTTGATACCGTCATCGCCGCCGTCGGCATTGTCGGCAATGTCGAAGGGCTGGGGCTGGAGGCGCTGGGCGTCAAGCTTGACCGCAGCCATGTCGTGACCGACGAATTCTGCCGCACCGGGGTGGAGGGGCTTTATGCCATCGGCGACATCGCCGGGGCGCCGTGGCTCGCGCATAAGGCCAGCCATGAAGGCGTGATGGTGGCCGAACTGATCGCGGGCGGGCATCCCCACCCGATCAGGCCGGGCAGCATCGCCGGTTGCACCTATTGCGCGCCGCAGGTGGCCGCGGTCGGCCTGACCGAAGCCAAGGCGATCGAGGCCGGGTTCAAGGTGCGGGTCGGGCGCTTTCCCTTCATAGGCAACGGCAAGGCAATTGCTTTGGGCGAGGCCGAGGGCATGGTGAAAACCGTGTTCGACGCCGCCACCGGCGAGTTGCTGGGGGCGCATATGGTGGGAGCGGAAGTGACCGAACTTATACAGGGCTATGTCATCGGGCGCAGCCTCGAGACCACCGAGGCCGACCTGATGAACACGGTTTTCCCGCACCCGACCCTGTCGGAAATGATGCACGAATCGGTGCTGGATGCCTACGGGCGGGCGCTGCACGTCTGAGCGCGCTCAGGCGGGCACCACCGCCCCGCCACCCGCGCGCCAATCGCTCAGGCTGCCAAGGTTGTAAACCCTGGAGTAGCCCAGCCTCAGCAGCATCTGCCCGGCCATCTGGCTGCGCGCGCCCGAGGCGCAGTAAAGCACCACCGGCCGATCCGGCGACAAGGTCTTGAGGTGCTCGGGGTGGCGCGGGTCAGCCTTGTGGGCCATTACCACCAGCGGCACATTCACCGCCCCCTTGGCCTTGCCGCTGGCGCGCAGTTCGGCGGCTTCGCGCACGTCGATCAGGATCATCGCCCCCTTGGCCACCTGCGCCACTGCGTCAGCGGGCGCAATCGCTTCGACCCGCGGGCCGGAGGGTTTGAGAAATGAAAACATCGGAAAGGCCTTTCAGCATGGGGGCAGCCGGGTGGGGCGCGAAAAATATTCCAATATCTGAATTTGAATCGATTGCAAGGCCACCGCCGGAAATTCGCGCGTTAATCGCTGTGCCTCGAGGTTTGTTCATTCTATGTTCACGTTTTTCGGTTGGCGACTCGCGCCCGTTCGCTTATGAAGTCCGGGTCCGAGCGGGGTGCAGCCATGGCCGAGCAGAAGTTCATCGAAGTGCGCGGCGCGCGCGAGCATAACCTCAAGAACATCGACGTCGATATTCCACGCGACCAGTTGGTGGTGATCACCGGGCTGTCGGGCTCGGGCAAGTCGAGCCTGGCGTTCGACACCATCTACGCCGAGGGTCAGCGCCGCTATGTCGAAAGCCTGTCGGCCTACGCCCGGCAATTCCTCGACATGATGGGCAAACCCGATGTCGATCACATCTCGGGCCTGTCTCCCGCGATCTCGATCGAGCAGAAGACCACCTCGAAGAACCCGCGTTCCACCGTCGGCACCGTGACCGAGATCTACGATTACCTGCGGTTGCTGTTCGCGCGGGTCGGGATTCCCTACAGCCCGGCCACCGGTCTGCCGATCACCGCCCAGCAGGTGCAGGACATGGTCGATGGCGTGATGGCAATGCCCGAAGGCACTCGCGCCTATCTGCTGGCCCCGATGATCCGCGACCGCAAGGGCGAGTATCGCAAGGAATTTCTCGATCTCAGGAAACAGGGCTTTCAGCGCGTGAAGGTCGATGGCGCGTTTTTCGAACTGGACGAGCCGCCGACGCTTGACAAGAAGCTGCGCCATGACATCGACGTGGTGGTGGACCGGATCGTGGTGCGCGATGGCATCCAGACCCGGCTGGCCGACAGCTTTCGCACCGCGCTGAATCTGGCCGATGGTATCGCCGTGCTGGAAACTGCGGTGGCCGAGGGCGCGGAACCCGTGCGCACCACGTTTTCGGAAAAATTCGCCTGCCCGGTGTCGGGCTTCACCATTCCCGAGATCGAGCCGCGGCTGTTCTCGTTCAACGCGCCGTTCGGGGCCTGCCCGGAGTGTGGCGGGCTGGGGGTTGAGCTGTTCTTTGACGAGCGTCTGGTGGTGCCGGATCAGGGGCTGACCCTGGCGCAGGGCGCTCTGGCCCCCTGGGCCAAGTCGAAAAGCCCGTATTTCCTGCAAACCATCGACGCGATTGCCAAACACTATGGGTTTGACAAGAAACTGAAATGGAAAGACCTGCCCGCCGCGGTGCAGCAGGTGTTCCTGCATGGCTCGGGAGAGGCGGAAATTCCGTTCCGTTACGACGAAGGCGGGCGGATCTATCAGGTCAGCCGGGTGTTCGAGGGCGTGATCCCCAACATGGCGCGGCGCTACCGCGAGACCGACAGCGCCTGGGTGCGCGAGGATTTCGAGCGCTTCCAGAACAACCGCCCCTGCGGGGCCTGTGGCGGGCACCGGCTGAAGCCCGAGGCGCTGGCGGTCAAGATCGGCGGGTTGCACATCGGCCAGGTGGTGCAGATGTCGATTGCCGAGGCGCACCGCTGGATCGCCACCGTGCCCGCGGCGCTGAGCGCGCAGAGCAACGAGATTGCCAAGCTGATCCTCAAGGAGATTCGCGAGCGGCTGGGATTTCTGGTCAATGTCGGGCTGAATTATCTGACGCTGGCGCGCAATGCGGGCACCCTGTCGGGCGGCGAAAGCCAGCGCATCCGGCTGGCGAGCCAGATCGGCTCGGGCCTGACCGGGGTGCTTTACGTGCTGGACGAGCCCTCGATCGGGCTGCACCAGCGCGACAACGACCGCTTGCTGACCACGCTCAAGAACCTGCGCGATCAGGGCAACACCGTGCTGGTGGTGGAGCACGACGAAGAGGCGATCAGGGCGGCGGATTATGTCTTTGACATCGGCCCCGGTGCGGGGGTGCATGGCGGCAAGGTGATCAGCCATGGCACTCCGGCCGCCGTGGCAGCCGATCCGGCCAGCCTGACCGGGCAGTATCTCAGCGCAAGCCGCGCGATAGCGGTGCCGGGGCGACGGCGCAAGGGCAACGGCAAGAAGCTGACGGTGGTCGGGGCCAGCGGCAACAACCTGCGCCACATGACGGCGGAGTTTCCGCTGGGGAAATTCATCTGCGTCACCGGCGTGTCGGGGGGGGGCAAATCGACCCTGACGGTCGAGACCCTGTTCAAGACCGCTGCGGTGCGGCTGAACGGGGCGCGCGAGACCCCGGCCCCGTGCGAGACCATCACCGGCTTCGAGCATCTCGACAAGGTGATCGACATCGACCAGCGCCCGATCGGGCGCACCCCGCGCAGCAATCCCGCCACCTATACCGGCGCTTTCACCCCGATCCGCGACTGGTTCGCCGGTCTGCCCGAGGCCAAGGCGCGCGGCTATCTGCCGGGGCGGTTTTCGTTCAACGTCAAGGGCGGGCGCTGCGAGGCCTGTCAGGGTGACGGCGTGCTGAAGATCGAGATGAATTTTCTGCCCGATGTTTATGTCACCTGCGAGACCTGCAAGGGCCACCGCTACAACCGCGAAACGCTCGAGATCCGGTTCAAGGGCAAGAGCATCGCTGATGTGCTCGACATGACGGTCGAGGAAGCGCAGGCGTTCTTTCAGGCGGTGCCGGCCATCCGGGAAAAGATGGATGCGCTGATGCAGGTGGGCCTGGGCTACATCAAGGTCGGCCAGCAGGCGACGACGCTTTCGGGCGGCGAGGCGCAGCGGGTCAAGCTGTCAAAAGAGCTGGCCCGCCGCGCCACCGGCCGCACGCTTTACATTTTGGACGAGCCGACCACCGGCCTGCATTTCGAGGACGTGCGCAAGCTCTTGGAAGTGCTGCACGAACTGGTCGAACAGGGCAACACCGTGGTGGTGATCGAGCACAATCTCGATGTCATCAAGACTGCCGACTGGATCATCGACATCGGCCCGGAAGGCGGCGATGGCGGCGGCGATATCGTGGCGATGGGAACCCCGGAAGCGGTGGCCAAGGTCGAGGCCAGCTATACCGGGCATTACCTGAAGGCGATTCTGAAGCCGCGACTGGCGGCAGCGCAGTAACCGCCCTCGCGGGCACCGAGCCCGTTCGGCGGGGTGCCTCCGGCGGGGATATTTGGGAAAAGGTGAAAGCTCGGTTCGACTTCGGGCTACTTTTTCATCGGGCAGGTTGACATGCCCAGGATCGTGTAGATCGGGCAGCTTGAGACCAGGCCGGTGACCAGCGGGATGATGCCGATCAGGTAGAGGTAGCGCCACGCGCTTTCGCTGGGGTTGAGAAAGAAGCCCGCCAGCATGGCTAGGCCGAGGACAACGCGGATGATGCGGTCGGTGGTGCCGACATTGGTGGGGAACATGATGTTGCCTTTTCTGACGGTAGTTGCGGTCTGCTGTGATACTAGCACGAATTTGAATGTGTGTCTTGCCCGAATGCGCAGAGCGGTTGCGTGATCGCTCGGGCGGGGGCTACCAGCCCGCCACCTTGCGCAGCATGTTGAGCGCCACCACGATGATGAAGCCGGCAAACGCGCGCTTTAGCGGCAAGGGGTTCATCGCGTGGGCCAGCCTGACGCCCCAGGGGGTGGTGATCAGGGTCATCGCGATGATCACGCCGAAGGCCGGCAGGTTGACCGCACCGATGGTATAGGGGGGGGTGATCTCGACCGTCATGGTCAGAAAGCCCAACACCGAAGGCGTGGCGATGATCAGCCCGAAGCCGGCAGCAGTGGCGACGGCGCGGTGGATTGGCAGGTTGTAAAGGGTCATCAGCGGCACACCGAAGGTGCCGCCGCCGATCCCCATCAGCACCGAAAAGAACCCGATCGCGGTGCCCGTGACCCCGCGCCGGATGCCGCCTGGCATGGTCTGCCCCAGCCGCCACGCGGGGTTGCCAAACGCCAGGTAGAGCCCGGCAGCCAGGGCGAGGATGCCGAACACCAGTTGCAGGGTGGTCGAGTGCAACCGGCTGGCCAGCGCCATACCGAACACCGCCCCGCCCGCGATCCAGGGGCCCCAGTGGCGCAGGATCCCCCACTCGACCGCGCCCTTGCGGTTATGCGCCAGCACCGAGCGGATCGAGGTAACCAGGATGGTGGCCAGCGAGGTGGCAAGGCAGATCTGCATCAGTTGCGGGCCACCATAGCCGAGATGCTCGAAGGTATAAAAGAATGCCGGGACCAGCACGATCCCGCCGCCGACCCCGAGGAGCCCGGCGATCACCCCGGCAAAGGCACCGATCACCAAAAGCAGAGCCAGCATGGGGACGAGGGTCGCAAGATCGGGCATGTTCAAACCTTTTGCAGCGGTGCTGCCATGGCATAGCCGGCCGCGGTCGGGCTTGCCAGCGGATTGGCGCAGGGCTCGCGGTCAGGTCTGCACTTCGGCCAGCGCCGCGTCGAGCACCTCGAGCCCGGCGCCGGGGCGGCTGGCCCCTTCCGACAGCAACCGCCGCCAGCCACGCGCGCCGGGGCGACCGGCAAACAGGCCGAGCATGTGGCGGGTGATCTGGTGCAACTGGCCGCCGTCGGCAAGGTGGCGGGCAATGTAGGGCCGCATTGCCTCGGCCACCTGAAACGCATCGAGCCCCGGCCCGTCGCCCCAAAGCGCGTCGGCACCGATCAGGGTGGCGCCTGGGTCGTGATAGGCTGCACGCCCGATCATCACGCCGTCAAGCCCCTGATCGAGCAGCGCTTTCGCCTGTGCCAGGGTGGTGATGCCGCCGTTCAGGCTGATCGCAAGCTGCGGAAATTCCTGCTTCATGCGCAGCACCAGCGGGTAATCGAGCGGCGGCACCTCGCGGTTTTCCTTGGGGCTGAGGCCCTTGAGCCAGGCCTTGCGGGCGTGGATGATGAAGTGGCGGGCACCGGCGCGCGCGACCGTGGCCAGAAATTCCGGCAACATCTGCGCGGGGTCGTGGTCATCGACACCGATGCGGCATTTCACCGTCACCGGTACCGCGCTTTCCGCCTGCATCGCCGCTACGCACTCCGCGGCCAGAGCCGGGTTTTCCATCAGCACCGCCCCAAAACAGCCAGACTGCACCCGGTCCGAGGGGCAGCCGGCGTTGAGGTTGATCTCATCAAAGCCGTAGGCGGCAGCGGCGCGCACTGCGGCCGCCAGCAGCTTTGGGTCGGACCCACCCAGTTGCAAGGCCAGCGGATGCTCGCAGGGATGGTAGCCCAGCAACCGCTCGCGCGGGCCATGAAGAACGGCGGCGGCGGTGACCATCTCTGTATAAAGCAGGGCGCGGCGCGTCATCAGCCGTTGGAACACCCGGCAATGGCGGTCGGTCCAGTCCAGCATCGGTGCCACGGATAGCCTGCAAGCGTCCTTATCCGTTGATGTCATTTCGATTTCAGGCACTTTCGACACCTGACAGATCGGCGCGATTCCGTGTGATCTTGCTCAAGATTCACCTGTTTTGTCACGCGGTATGACGCAATGTCATACACCGCAGCGGGTCATACAGCGGCAGCCGTCAAAACGCGAGTTTTCCAGGCGGCGTGGCGGCGCTGACGCGGTCATTGGATGCGCAACGCGCTCGCCCATATGCCCAAGGGGCAGCCCACCGTGGTCGCGGCCGCGATCAGGCAGCGGTTCAATCAGCCCGACCAGAACTGCGCTGTCGAGGTCTGGCGTCCCGTCGCCGGCCAACTCGGCCCAGATCAACCCGCTTCCAAGCATAACCCCACATGCCGCCGGACCGATGATCCCAAGTGGCCGTCGATCCTGTCCCGAAATTTACACCAGCTTGACGGACGCTACCTGCGCGGGACTTATACGTCTTGATCCAGTTTTCCTGATCGGCCACGCCGCCTGTGACCGGCGAAAGACGGGTATTCCAGACAGGGTTCGTGCGCAGCGCGTGAACTTGGGCGGCGTCAGACTTCTCGATCAGGGGCAGGCGAAGGTTCGGTCCTTCGACCGGAGTCATTTCGAAGCCACCTTGTCCACAAGATCCAGAAGATACCGCCCGTATCCTGTCTTTGCCATGGCCTCGCCCCTCAGGCGCAGGGTATCGGCGGTCAGCCAGCCCTGCGTGTAGGCAATTTCCTCCAGACAACCGATCTTCAGCCCCTGCCGGGTTTCAATGGTCTGCACGAAATGACCCGCTTCCAGCAGGCTGTCATGCGTGCCGCTGTCCAGCCAGGCGTGGCCGCGACCCAGAACTTCGACCTTGAGCGCCCCTCGCTTCAGATAGGCGTCGATGACGCTGGTAATCTCCAACTCACCGCGCTCGGAGGGGCGCACGCCTCGGGCGATCTCGACGACGTCACCGTCGAAGAAATAGAGTCCGGTCACGGCATAGTTGCTCTTGGGGTGATCGGGTTTTTCTTCGACCGAGATGGCATTGCCCGCGCCATCGAATTCCACCACACCAAAGCGCTGCGGATCGGCGACCCGGTAGCCGAACACCGTCGCCCCTTCGCCTTGCGCGTTGGCATTGCGAAGCTTCTCGGTCAAACCATGGCCGAAAAACAGATTATCGCCCAGCACCAGGCAGGCCGGCCGGCCGTCAAGAAACGCCTCGCCGATCAGGAACGCCTGTGCCAGCCCCTCGGGCCGTGGCTGGGCGGCATAGCTGAGCGAGATGCCGAAGGCGCTGCCATCTCCCAGAAGGCGCTGGAACTGTTCCTGGTCCTCGGGCGCGGTGATCACCAGAATTTGGCGGATCCCCGCCAGCATCAGGACCGAGAGCGGGTAGTAGATCATCGGCTTGTCATAGACCGGCAGCAATTGCTTGGAGACGCCCATGGTGAGGGGAAAAAGCCGTGTCCCTGAGCCGCCAGCAAGAATAATGCCCTTGCGATTTGTCATGATGCCCCTTTCAGGTCGCGGATGACGTCCTTCAGCGCGGCGCGCCAGTCGGGTTGGCACAGTCCGAATGTTGCCAGCGCGCTGCAATCGAGCCGCGAGTTCAGCGGGCGGCACGCCGGGGTGGGGTAGTCACGCGAAAGGATGTCCTCGATTTCGCAGGCCAGTCCGGCTTCGGCCATGATCGCGCGGGCAAAACCGGCCCAGCTGATGTTTGGCGTGCCGCAGAAATGGTAAGTTCCGCTTGCCGCGGGTTCGTCCTGCAAGACCTGCGCAATCCGCAGGCAGGCCGCCGCCATGGTGCGCGCCGGGGTGGGCCCGCCGATCTGGTCCGCGACCACACGCAGGCTCTCACGCCCGGCCCCCAGCCGTAGCATGGTTTTCACGAAATTGCTGCCATGGGCCGAAAAAACCCATGAGGTGCGCAGGATCGCGTGCGTGCCGCCCGCAGCGCGCACCGCCTCTTCGCCCTTTACCTTCGAGCGACCATAGGCCCCCAGGGGCGCGGTCGGATGGTCCGGGGCAAAGGGCTGGTCGCCTGCGCCGTCGAAGACATAATCGGTCGAGAGATGGACCAGCGGGATCTGCAACTCGGCGCAGGCCCGCGCCATCGCCGCCGGTGCCGCGCCGTTGATCAGCGTGGCCAGCGCCTCTTCGCTTTCGGCACGGTCCACAGCCGTCCAGGCCGCAGCATTGATCACGGCGCGCGGGGCGTGACCGCGGATCACGGCGGCGCAGGCGAGGGGGTCAGCAAGATCCGCGGCCTCGCGTCCGAGATGCAGCGCTTCGGGGGCCAGACGCGCCAGTTCGGAGGCCACCTGCCCGGTCCTGCCGAACACCAGGATCATGCCTTGACACCCAGCCGTTGACCGACCCCTTGCCGATCCATCAGTGGGCGCCACCAGGCGGCGTTGTCCAGATACCAGCGCACGGTTAGCCTCAGTCCCTCGTTCAATGTGACCGAGGGTCGCCAGCCCAGCTCCTGGCGGATGCGGGTCGGATCAATGGCATAGCGCGAGTCATGCCCAGGACGGTCGGCAACAAAGGTGATCAGACGCGCATGCGGAGCGCCGGACGGGTGCATCTCGTCCATCAGTGCGCAGATCGCTTTCACCAGGTCGATATTGCGCGCCTCGTTCTCGCCGCCGATGTTGTAGTTGCGCCCGACCGCACCCATTGTCAGCACGGTCAGCAGCGCATCGGCGTGGTCCTCCACGTAAAGCCAGTCGCGCACGTTCCTGCCCGTCCCGTAAACCGGGATCGGCCGACCCTGCAGCGCATTCAGGATCACCACCGGGACCAGCTTTTCGGGGAAGTGATAGGGGCCGTAGTTGTTGGAGCAATTCGACAGCACCACCGGCAGGCCATAGGTGTGGTGCCATGCGCGGACCAGATGGTCGGATGCGGCCTTGCTGGCCGAATAGGGCGAGCGCGGATCATAGGGGGTGGTTTCGGTGAACCGCCCGTCAGGCCCGAGACTGCCGAACACCTCATCGGTGCTGATGTGGTGAAAGCGGAAACCCTCGGGCCGCCCCTTGCCCTGCCAGTAGGCGCGCGCGGCCTCCAGGATCTCGCAGGTGCCAGTGATATTGGTCGAGATGAAATCACCCGGCCCGTCGATCGACCGATCGACATGGCTTTCTGCGGCCAGATGCATCACCGCATCGGGCTGGTGGGTCGCGAAGATCAGGTCGAGTGCCTGGCGATCGCGGATATCGGCCCGCTCGAAGGCATAAAGCGGGCTGTCCGCAACATTGGCCAGGTTGTCAAGGCAGGCGGCATAGGTCAGCGCATCCAGATTGACCACCTTGTGCCCGCGCGCCACCGCCAGCCGCACCACGGCTGAACCGATGAACCCCGCCCCGCCAGTCACCAGAAGCTTCATTATCTACCCCCCGAACCGAAACGGGCTGTCGAAATCGGCAAAGGCCGACGCAGCCGCGTCCTTGTCCGACAGCACCGGCCTGTCTGTGCCCCATTCGATGCCGACCGAGTTCCAGGCAACGGCCCCGTCGCAGTCCGGCGCGTAGATGTCGGTGCATTTGTATTGCACCTCGCAGTCGTCGGTCAGGGTCAGGAAGCCGTGCAGAAAACCCTTCGGCACAAACAATTGCGCGCCCGTCTCGGCCGACAGTTCGACCGCGACATGCAGCCCGTAGCCGGGCGATCCGCGCCGGGCGTCAACGGCCACATCCAGGATCATCCCGCGCGAGCAGCGCACCAGCTTGTCCTGGGCATGGGGCGGGCGCTGAAAATGCAACCCGCGCAGCGTGTGGCGAAGCGCGGAATAGCTGTGGTTGTCCTGAACGAAATCGGGCCAGTCCAGCCCTGCCTCTTGCAGGGCGGCCTTGTTCCATGTCGCGGAAAACCAGCCGCGGGCATCGCCAAATCGGCGCGGGGTGAGCACCACCACCCCCGGCAGTCTTGTGCTTTCTACCTGCATGTCTCAGATTTTTCATTCATGTTTTCAGTTGGATACTCGCTGCAAAACCAGTCGACAAAGCGCTGGACACCGTGCCGGATGTCGGTCTGCGGCGCATAACCGGTCAGACGCTTCAGCAGCCCTGCATCGGCCCATGTGGCGGGCACGTCACCGGGTTGCATGCCCATATAGTTGCGGATCGCGCGGCGGCCGGTCGCGGCCTCGATCGCGTCGATGAACTCTTCCAGCCGAACCTTGGTTGAATTGCCGATATTGACCACCCGCCAAGGCGCGACGGGCGACAGGCTGTCGCTTTCGACCCGTCCCCCCTGCCCCGGCACGGCATCCATCAGCAGGCGGATCCCGCGCGCCAGATCGCTGACATAGGTGAAATCGCGCCACATCCGGCCGTGGTTGTAGACGTCGATGGGCTGGCCTTCGAGAATGGCCTTGGTAAACTTGAACAAGGCCATGTCGGGCCGTCCCCAGGGGCCATAGACCGTGAAGAAGCGAAACATGGTGATGGGCAGGCCGTGGATATGCGACCAAGCGTGGGCCATCGCCTCATTGGCCTTCTTGGTGGCGGCGTAAAACGACATCTGCGTGTCGGCCTTGTGGCCTTCGGCATAGGGCATCTCGGTATTTGCGCCGTAAACTGAACTGGTCGAGGCCATGAGAAGATGCGCGGGCCGCGCGGCCAGCGCCGCTTCCATCAGGTTGAACGTGCCGACAATGTTGGCTTCCACATAGGCGCGCGGGTTCTCGATGGAATACCGCACCCCGGCCTGGGCCGCGAGATGCACGATGACATCGGGCCGCGCCTCTGCCACCGCACGCGAGAGTGTGGCAACATCTTCCAACCTGGCCTCGGTCGCGTGGAAATGCTCATGCTGGCGCAAGAGCGCATGGCGCTTTTGCTTCAGCGTGACATCATAGTAATCGGTCATGCCGTCAAAGCCGGCCACCGCCCAGCCTTCTTGCAGCAGCAGTTTGGCCAGATGGAAGCCTATAAATCCGGCGGTGCCTGTGATGAAAGCGCGTTTCATCGGGCGACAGTCCGCAGCGCCTCTTTCGGCTCGGCGGGGGCGGCGTGGCCCACAGCGTCAGCCGCGACATGGCGCGCCATGACCGCCTCAAGCCCGGGCTCGTAGATCGGAGCCTCGCCCCGTTCCAGCATGGCGATCTTTTCTGGCAGCTTGTCCACACCGACCCCACCATTGCCGAAGTCGGAGAAACAGACCCCGGAGACAAGGCAAACATGGCCCGTGCCGATCATGGCGATTTTCAAGATTCAGAAACTCCGAGGCTCATTTCGTCGCCAGCGCGCGGCGCAGATCCCCACCGCCCCGGCCTGCTCAACTGAAAACTGGATAAGCGGCTTGTCGATGATCGGCAACAACTCTTTGAGCATCACCCTGGTGACCGGCCGAAACCGCGTTCCAAGGTCCGCAGCCGGCAAGGCTGCCTTGGGGATGGAATGTCTTGGCGTGTCGATCGCCTAAATCAGTAGGTGATGCTTCTTTTTTCTGCCTTGTGCCGCCCTTCACACATCCAGCTCCTCCACGAACCGCGCATTCTCCTGGATATACTGAAACCGCAGTTCCGGCTTCTTGCCCATCAGGCGCTCGACCAGATCGGCGGTCTCGCCGGGTTCGTCCTCGTCGATGCTGACCCGGATCAGTTTGCGGGTCTCGGGGTTCATGGTGGTGTCTTTCAAATCCTTGGCGTCCATCTCTCCGAGGCCCTTGAAGCGCTGCACGTCGATCTTGCCCTTGCCGCCCAGACCCTTGGCCAGCCACAGCTCTTTCTCGGCATCGTCCGAGACGTAAAGCCGCCGCGCTCCCTGGGTCAGGCGGTAAAGCGGCGGGCAGGCCAGATAAAGGTGGCCCTTGTCGATCAGCGGCCGCATCTGGGTGAAGAAGAACGTCATCAAGAGGCTGGCGATATGCGCGCCATCGACATCGGCGTCGGTCATCACGATTATCTTGTCATAGCGCAGATCGTCGAGCCGGAAGCGGCTGCCCATGCCGACGCCAAGCGCCTCGCAAATGTCGCGAATCTCGGCGTTGTCGTTGAGCTTGCCCGAGGCCGCGCCCAGCACGTTCAGAATCTTGCCTTTCAGCGGCAGCAGCGCCTGGGTCTCGCGGTTGCGCGCGCCCTTGGCCGAGCCACCGGCGCTGTCGCCCTCGACGATGAACAGTTCGGTGTTGTCGCGGTTCCTGGCGCTGCAATCGGTCAGCTTGCCGGGCAGGCGCAGCTTTTTTGTCGCAGACTTGCGCGCCGTTTCCTTTTCCTGCCGCCGCCGCAGGCGTTCCTCGGCGCGCAGCACCAGGAAATCGAGAATGGCACCGGCCGATCTGCTGTCATTGGCGAGCCAGTGATCGAAATGGTCGCGCACCGCGCCTTCGACATAGCGCGCGGCCTCCTCGGTGGCCAGCCGGTCCTTGGTCTGGCCGACGAATTGCGGCTCGCGGATGAACACCGAAATCACGGCGCAACCTCCGGCCAGCATGTCGTCGCGCGAAATCTGCTCGGCCTTGCGGTTCTTCACCCGCTCGCCATAAGCGCGGATGCCTTTCAGAATGGCGGCCCAGAAACCCGCCTCGTGGCTGCCGCCTTCGGGGGTCGGGACGGTGTTGCAGTAGCTTTGCAGAAAGCCGTCGCGCGAGGGGGTCCAGTTGATCGCCCATTCGACCGAGCCGGGCACCCCGAATTTTTCCTGGAATTCGACCTTTCCGGCAAAGGGGCGGTCGGCGTAGCTGGTTGAGTCTTGCAACTGCTCGACCAGGTAATCGGCCAGACCACCGGGAAAGCGAAAGGTGGCCTCCAGCGGAATGTCGCCATCCGGGATCGCGGTTTTCCAACGAATCTCGACCCCCGAAAACAGATAGGCCTTCGAGCGCGCCATCTTCATCATGCGCGCGGGCTTGAACTGCAGGCTGCCGAAAATCCCGGGGTCGGCGTGAAACGTGATCGCGGTGCCGCGCCGGTTCGGGGCGGGGCCGACCACCTGCAACGCACCCTGCGGCAGGCCGCGCGCAAAGGACTGGGCAAAAAGGGTGCGGTTGCGCGCCACCTCGACCCGCATCACATCCGAGAGGGCGTTGACCACGCTTGCCCCCACCCCGTGCAGCCCGCCCGAGGTCTGATAGGCCTTGCCGCTGAACTTGCCCCCCGAATGCAGGGTGCACATGATCACTTCCAGCGCCGACTTGCCGGGAAAGCGGGGGTGCGGATCGACCGGGATGCCGCGGCCGTTGTCGCGAATGGTGACGCTGTGATCGGCCGCCAGTTCAACCTCGATGCGGCTGGCAAAGCCCGCCACCGCCTCGTCCATCGCATTGTCCAGCACCTCGGCCACCAGATGGTGCAGCGCCCGCTCGTCGGTGCCGCCGATATACATGCCGGGCCGCTTGCGCACCGGCTCTAGCCCCTCGAGCACCTCGATCGACGAGGCGTCATAGGTCTCGACGGGATTGGAAAGAAGATCGTCTGCCATCGGCTGCTCGTTTCAGGTTTTTTGGGCTTTGGCCCGGGATTAGACCACCCGGGCGGGGCGAGCGCAAGATGTGGGGTCAACCCTGCTGGCGCATCCCGCAGTCTCGCGTTCTCCCGCCGCCTGCGGCACCCGATTTCAGCTTGGCGAAATATCCCGGGGGTCCGGGGGCAGAGCCCCCGGCTTCGCCGCCATCAGGCCGGTTCCGCCAGGCGCGCGGCCATCATCGCCTTGAATCCCGGGCGCGCCTGGCAGCGCGCGAGCCACGCCGACGTGACGGGATGAGCGGCCATCAGGGCCTTGTGGCCCTGCGCATACCGCAGGCACTCGGCCACCATGATGTCGGCCACGGTGAAGCGCGCCCCCAGCAGCCATTGGTGCGTCGCCAGATGGCCTTCGAGCCGCGCCAGCGGACGGGCGAGGCGGGTGGCACACTCGGCAACCTTGGCCGCCCCGGCGGCGGTCTTGTCCTCGCCCGCCTCCTGGGCATAGAGGATTTCCAGCGCCGCCGCCTCGATCCCGGTGGCGGCAAACAGCGCCCACTGGTCGATCAGCGCTGCCTCATCGAGATTCTGCGGCCCGAGGCTGCCGCCCGCCTTGCGCGCGATGTGCTGGCAGATCGCCAGCGACTCGGTCAGCACCAGATCGCCGTCGCGCAGCGCCGGAATCTGCCCCTGCGGGTTGATCGCGAGAAAAGCGGGCGAGGCGGTGTTGAGCGGTGCCCCCGCTGCGCCCGGGTCGCGAACGCGGCGGGCCTGAACCACCGGCACATGGGCGAAGGGCAGGCCAAGCTCGGCCAGAAGCCACAAGGGGCGCGAGGCGCGCGAGCGATAGACACCGTAAAGAGTCAGCATGATCACCCTCCGGGTTGAACTGGTGCCAGCCTAGCCCGGCGGCGCGGTGGCGGAAAGGCGATTGTCGGGGGGGCGAAGCGCGTTCTGCGTTGGCTTGTGGCCGCCAGCGGCGCGGGGTAGTCGGAGGGCATGATGCTGCCCGTCACCCGATCCGCCCACGCCCGTGCCACCCTGGCTCTTGGTCTGCCACTGATCGGTAGCCATCTCGCGCAAATGGCGCTGCATGTCACCGACACGGTGATGCTGGGCTGGTATGGCGTGGTCGAACTGGCGGCGGTGGTGTTGGGATCGTCGGCCTTCTTCATCGTGTTCATTCTCGGCTCGGGCTTCGCCCAGGCGGTGATGCCGATGGTGGCGCAGGCGATCGGGCGCGGCGACGAGGTTCAGGTGCGGCGCGACACCCGCATGGGGTTGTGGCTGTCGATCGGCTTTGGCGTGGTCTGCTATCCGCTGTTCTGGTGGTCGGGGGCGATCCTGCTGGCGGCCGGGCAACAGCCCGAGGTGGCGGCGCTGGCGCAGGACTATCTGCGCATCGCGGGCCTCGGGATGATTCCGGCGCTGCTGGTGATGGTGTTCAAAAGCTACCTCGCGGCGCTCGAGCGCACCCAGGTAGTGCTGGCCGCCGCTCTGGGCGCGGTGGTGTTGAACGGCGGGCTGAACTGGATGCTGATCTTTGGCCACTGGGGCGCGCCGGAGCTCGGGGTGCAGGGGGCGGCGCTGGCCTCGGTCGCGGCGCAGGTGTTGACGGCCTTGGTGCTGGCCGCCTATGCCGCCGCGCTGCCCGAGCTGCGCCGCTTTGCGCTGTTCCAGCGCTTCTGGCGGCCCGACTGGCGCGCGCTGGCTCAGGTCGCCAGGCTGGGCGGGCCAATCGGGCTGACCGGGCTGGCGGAAGGCGGGTTGTTTCAAGCGGCGGCACTGATGATGGGCTGGATCGGCACGGTCGAACTTGCCGCCCACGGCATTGCGATCGAGATTACGGCGCTGACCTTCATGGTCCATCTCGGCCTCGCCAACGCGACAACGGTGCGCACCGGGCGGGCGCAGGGGGCGGGCGATGTGCGGGCGCTGCGCGACGGGGCGATGGTGGCGATCGGATTGTCCCTGATCTTCGTGCTGGGCACGGTGGTGGTGTTCGTCACCCTGCCGGAGTCGATCATCGCGCTGTTTCTCGATGCCACCAAGCCCGAAAGCGCCGGGATCATCGCCTTCGGCAGCCGCCTCTTGATGCTGGCGGCGCTGTTTCAGGTGGCTGATGCGATACAGGTGATGGCCCTTGGCCTGCTGCGCGGGGTGCGCGATACCAAGGTGCCGATGATTCTGGCCGCGGTCAGCTACTGGCTGATCGGTATCCCCGCCAGCTATGTGCTGGCGTTCGAGCTTGGCTACGGCGGCGAGGGGCTGTGGCTGGGGCTGGTGGTCGGGCTGAGCCTGGCCGCGACCCTGCTGATGCGCCGGTTCTGGAGCCGCGCCCCGCGGCTGTGAGTTTGGCCTCGCGCCTGTGCGCTGATCACGCCCTGGCGGTCGTTCTTCGCTGGAGCCCGCGCGGAACGCCTGCAAGGGCATGACGAGCGACCGGTTCGGATTTTTCCGACTGCCGCCTACCAACGGCCCGAAAGATTGACATCTCGTCGATCGTCCCCGCCGGTCCGCTTGCGGACCGGCATGCGCAAGCCCGCCCCCAGGCGGGCGCATGCGTGGGGAAGAGTCTCCTTCAAAGGCCGTTGGCCTCAGCGATAGACCGCGGGCAGGGCGGCCAGCAGGCCCGGCCCGAAATGGTGCTCGCCCGAGGTGCTCCAGTGGTCGCCATCGCTCCAGTAGATGGTGTCGCAGGTCATGAAGTCGGTGCTCATCGCAAGCGGCGGCAGCGCCGCCAGCGGCAGATAGCGCAGCCCCGGCACGTTGGCCTGTTCGGTCGCCGCGGCAATCGCTGCGTCAAGTCGGGTAAAGACCTCGGCCTGACCGGCGCGCAGGGTGTAGCGCGCATTGCAACCCTGCCGCAGGACCCGGTTGACCGAGACATGCGGCTCGATCCGGGCGGCAAGCCAGGTGACCGGCACGGTTCGGGCCAGTTGCGCAAGGTAGCTGATGGTGCGCGCGATCCGGTCCGGATCGGGCGGATAGGGCGGGATCGGTTTGACGCGCGAGGCACGGACGAACAACTGGCGGGTGCCTTCGCGCCCGTCGGGGGTGGTCAGCAGCCAGTTGCCGGTCTGCACCAGCAGCACATGGGCAATCAGCTCGGGGCGGGTGGCGGCAAGATCGGCCAGGGCGGCGAACGGGCATTTGTCCCACGGGCCGGTCACGTGGCAGCCGAGCCCGGTGAAACCGACCACGAACGGCGCACGGCCAAGCTGGGTCACGGCCTCGTAAACGTCGATCGCATGGCTGTCGCCCAGAATGGTCGCAGCCGGGCCGTGGCGCGCGGCGCAAGCGGTGATGCGGGCCAGCGCGTCGGGGGTGATCGCGGCCAGACGAAAGCGGCAGCTCTGATCGCCCGCCAGCGGCGCGTGCGGGTCGCGGGCAGCCAGCAGGATGTCGAGGGTCGGGCCTTGATCCGGGTGCAGGGCGCGCCAGCCCGCGTTGTTGCCACCGCTGACCATCCCCAGCCCCGCGATCAGCGCCAGCCCCAGCGCCGCCGCAGCGGTGGTCTGGAACAAGCGGTGGGTGTCGGGCAGCCAGCGCGCGGATTTGCGTCGGAACGGTTGCTCGACATAGTGCCACGACAGCGCCGCCAGGGCAAAGCTGGCCAGCGTCAGCCCCGCCATCAACCCCGGCGAAGGGCCTTCCAGCGCCTGCACCCGCGCCAAGGCGAACAGCGGCTGGTGCCAGAGGTAGGCGCTGTAGCTGATCAACCCGATCCCGACCATAGGCCGCAAGGTCAGCAGTTGTGCCACCCTGGTGCCGGGACGGGCGTAAAGGATCAGCAGCACCGTGCCCCCCACCGGCACCAGACCGGCCACCGACGGGTAGGGCGTGGTCTCGCTTTGCAGCTCCAGCGCCGCGATGATCAGGGCAAGGCCCGCGAGCGCCAGTATCTCTTGGGCCGCGCGCCCGACCGGGCCGGGCCAGCCGCGCCGCAGCCACAAGGCGGTGGCGGTGCCCGCCAGCAACTCCCAGAACCGCGACAGGGTGAAGAAGAAGTTGATGTCGGGATGGTGGCGCCAGCCCCATTCCGCCAGCCCGAGGCTGGTCGCGAACAGCAGCCCCACCATCAGCCCGACCCGCTGCGGCGCGCGCCGCACCATGAACCACAACAGCAGCGGGAACAGCAGATAGAACTGCTCTTCGACCGCAAGGCTCCAGGTGTGCAGCAAGGGGGCTTCTTCCTCGGAGGGCGTGAAATAGCCCTTGTTGGCCCCGAACACGAAGTTCGAGATGAACAGGATCACGCTCAGCAGGGTGGTGGAATAGGCCTTGAGCTGGCTTGGGATCATCATTGCCCAGGCGAGAATCGAGGTGACCGCCAGCACGAAAACCAGCGCCGGTGCGATTCGCCGCACCCGGCGCTGATAGAAGCCGCGCAGGCTGTAGCTGCCCGCCGCCATCTCGGCCAACAACAGTGCCGAAATCAGATAGCCGCTGAGCACGAAAAAGATGTCCACCCCGACAAACCCGCCAGGAATCCTGACCAGCTGGCTGTGGAACAGGATTACCGCGGTGACGGCAATCGCCCGCAGCCCGTCGATTTCGGGGCGATAGGTCAGCGACATGCCGGGATCAGGCCTTGCGGTCATTCCGGCGGCGCGTCCGTGATCAGGCGTTCGGCCTTCTTGCGCACCAGCACCGTGCGCAGATCGTGCATCGCCAGCAACAGCTCGTCGGTGACTTCGTCGAGTTGCGCCGTGCTGGCGCGGGTCTGGGCCCATTGCGCGGTGAGATTGAGGTAATCGACCGCGCGGTGGATGTCGTCGATGTCACGCGCCGCGAGCAGCGCGGTGCGGCGCACCAGCCAGTCGGCTATGGCGGCCTTGTCCTCGGGCGACAGCGCGGTTTCGCCATGCGCCTTGATCTGGCCGTTTTTCACGTTGACGCTGGCGATTTCCTGCATGTCGATCCGGCGCTGGCGGTTTTCGGTGTCAACCCGAAACACCACCGCGCCGTTGTCACGGATGCGAAAGTAATAGTCCGGCAGATCGCCCGCCATGGTTTCCTTACCTCAGACCGGCACAAAAGGTCTGGATGCGGGTGCAGGCGTCAACCAGCGACGCGTCCGACGTAGCGTAGCTGACGCGGAAGTTGGGCGAAAGCCCGAAGGCCGCACCAAACACCACCGCCACCCCGGACTCGTCGAGCAGCGCGGTGGCAAACGTCTCGTCATTGCTGATGCGCGCGCCCCCCGCGCTGGTCTTGCCAATGCAGCCGGAAATGTCGGGATAGACGTAGAACGCGCCTTCCGGCTTGGGGCAGGTGATACCGGAGGTGGCGTTCAGCATGCCCACCACGAGATCGCGCCGGCGCTGGAAGGCCACTTTGGTGGTGGCGAGAAAATCCTGCGGCCCGGTCAGCGCTTCAAGCGCGGCATGTTGCGATACCGAACAGGGGTTCGAGGTCGATTGGCTTTGGATCGTTGCCATCGCCCTGATCAGGGCCACCGGCCCGGCACAGTAGCCGAGCCGCCAGCCGGTCATGGCATAGGCTTTCGAGACTCCGTTGCAGGTCAGGGTGCGATCGTAAAGCCGGGGTTCGACCTCGGCCGGGGTGCAAAAGCGGAAATCGTCGAACACCAGATGCTCATACATGTCGTCCGACAGGATCCAGACCTCGGGGTGGCGCAGCAGCACATCGGTCAGGGCCTTGAGTTCGGCCCGACTGTAGCCCGCCCCGGTGGGGTTCGAGGGGCTGTTGAAGATGAACCACTTGGTCCGAGGGGTGATCGCCGCCTCAAGCTGGGCCGGGGTCAGCTTGAAGGCGGTCTCGATCCCCGCCGCCACCGCCACCGGCGTGCCCCCCGCCAGCAGCACCATGTCGGGGTAGCTGACCCAGTAGGGAGCGGGAATGATCACCTCGTCGCCCGGGTTAAGGGTGGCCAGCAGCGCGTTGAAAAGAATCTGCTTGCCGCCAGTGCCGACGCTGACCTGGGCGGGGGTGTAGCTCAAGCCGTTTTCGCGCTTGAACTTGGCGCAGATCGCTGCCTTCAGCTCGGGGATGCCATCGACCGCGGTGTATTTGGTCTTTCCTGCGTCGATTGCGCGCTTGGCGGCATCCTTGATGTGCTGCGGCGTGTCGAAATCCGGCTCGCCCGCGCCGAGGCCGATGACATCGCGCCCCGCCGCCTTCAGCTCGGCCGCCCTGGTGGTGACGGCGATGGTGGGCGAGGGTTTGACGCGGGCGATGGTGTCGGACAGAAAGGCCATGGAATGCTCCGGCGGCTGGACGTTGCGCGCGACCTGTCTTAGGGTGCCGGGCAGCCCCTCGCAAGCAGGAATGGCAATGGAAACCGGAGACGCTCGGCTGAAACGCTTGACGATGCGCTCGTGGCGGCGCGGCACCAAGGAAATGGACATGATCCTAGGGCCATGGGCGGACAGCCAGTTGGCCGGGCTTGATCCGGCGCGGCTGGAACTTTACGAGACGTTGCTGGCCGAGAACGATGCCGATCTGCTGAACTGGGTGCTGGGCAAGGCGGCCCCGCCTGCCGCACTGGCCGGCATGATCGCCGAGATCACCGCCCATTCGCTGAGCCGGTTCCAGCGCGCGCGGTAACGACGGGCGGCGAAATTGCGGAGAAATCGCCGCGAGTTTACGGAATGTTTGTGGTTTGTGCTGATTATACCCCCTGTCAATCGCGGTGGAGAACAGGCATGGGCATGCAGCAACAGGTTCTGGATGGGTCGCAGAAGGCCTTCATGTTGGGGTATCTCGAAAACCTGGCCCTGGTCGAACGCTTGCACCGGCTGTTGCTCGATGTCGTAAAGGATGAATTCGAACGCCTGAGCCTGCTGGAAATCAACCCGGTGCAGGCGCTGTTGCTGTTCAACGTCGGCGAGAACGAGGTGACGGCGGGCGAGCTCAAGTCACGCGGCTACTATCAGGGCAGCAACGTCAGCTACAACCTCAAGAAGCTTGTCGATCTGGGCTACATGCACCACCAGCGCTCCGAGGTGGACCGCCGCTCGGTGCGGGTGAAGCTGACCGAGAAGGGCAGGCGGGTGCGCGGCGTGCTGAACGAGTTGTTTGCCCGTCATGCCGACGGGCTGGACCGGCGCGGGCTGATCGGCGCGTCGGGGATGGAGGATATCAATTCGTCGCTGAAGCGGATGGAGCGTTACTGGACCGAACAGATCCGCTACATCTACTGACTCTACTGACCGGCCCCCCCCCGACCGGCGCGAATTGCAGGGTCTCAGCCCTGCGCCGCCGGATCGGTTGCGGGATCGGTTGCGGGGTCGGCGGCAAACTCGGGGTCAGGGACGAACGGCACCAGGTAGCCGTCGGCATCATCCATCATCGCACCTTCCAGTTCGATCGATTCCTCGAGACTGCGCGATTTGACCTCGGTGCCGATGGCTGCACGGCTGTAAAGATCTATCGCGTCCTGGTTGAACAGCCGGATGCAGCCCGCCGATGTCGCCCGCCCGATCGAGGTATCGTCGGCGGTGCCATGAATGCGGAAATAGCTGTCACGCCCGCCGCGATAAAGATAAAGCGCCCGCGCCCCCAGCGGGTTGTAAAGCCCGCCCGGCATGCCCGCGGCATAGGGGCCGTAAATCTCGCCCTGGGTGCGCAGCATGTTCGCGGTGGGCGTCCAGGAAGGCCACTCTTCCTTGCGCCCGACATGGGCGCTGCCGCGGAACGCCAGCCCCTCGCGCCCGACCGCGATGGTATAGCGGATCGCCCGCCCGCCTTCGAGAACGTAGTAGAGCCTGCGCGCAAAGGTATCGACCACGATGGTGTCGGGGGCCTCGGGCCCTTGGTAATCGACCTCGGCCCGGGCCACGGCGTCGCGCAGGTATTGGGGATCAACCTGCGGGATCAGTATCTCGCCATCGTGCACCGCATCATAGGGCTGGGGCGCGGCGCGACTGACCGGCTTGTCGCCGCAAGCGGCAAGGAAAAGCACAGCGGCCAGCGCCAGCAGGCGGAAAAGAGTGAATTGCACGGTGAACTCTGCGTGTCAGGTTAATGTTTGGCATACCAATCACTGCACCGCTTGTCAGGTCAAGACCCCACGTCGCCGAACCATGATTATTCCGGGCGAGGTGGCGGCAAAGTGCAGGTTTTCCCATGTGCTATGTGGTTTCCCGGAAGTGTCGGGAAGATTGACCGCGGTGGCGCGATTTACCAACCGGTACATCGGTTCTGGTGTAGAATGCCCGCAAACCACGGCCAAAAGGATCGCCAACCATGACATTTGCCGCACTTCTTGCCATCGTCATCATCGGAGCCTTGGCGGGCTGGCTGGCCGGGCTGATCGTCTCGGGCTACGGCTATGGCCTGCTGGGCAACATCGTGGTCGGCATCGTCGGGGCCCTGATCGCCGGGGCCTTGCTGCCGCGCCTCGGGATCGGCCTTGGCACCGGCCTTGGTGCGGCGATCCTGCGCGCCACCCTGGGCGCGGTGATCCTGCTCTTGCTGATCAAGGTGGTCAAGCGCGTCTGACCGGGTCTGGTGGCGGGGTGGGCAGTTGCGCCGCGCCACCGCGCGGCCTCAATGCTTGTCGTCGTCCTCGTCGTCGTCATCGCCTTGGGGCAGGTTGAAAAAGCTGTCAGCGTTGGAAAAATCGGCGGGTTTTTCCATCTCTTCGCGGCGGGTGAACTGTTCCAGCGCGGCCAGACCCGAGGGCATCTTGGGGTCGGTCGCCATGCCCAGCGACTGCTCGGTGGAAACCAGCTTGCGGCGCTCGTCATCGCTCATCACGCCACCCTCGCCGGCCTTCTTGCGCGCCGCGATCTGCACCGCCGCGTCCAGCTCGGATTGCTTGCATACGCCAAGCGCCACCGGGTCGATCGGGGTGATCGAGCCGATGTTCCAGTGGGTGCGATTGCGGATGGCCTGAATGGTGGGCTTGGTGGTGCCGACCAGCTTGCCGATCTGGCCGTCGGTCAGCTCGGGGTGGAATTTCACCAGCCACAGGATCGAGGCCGGGCGATCCTGGCGCTTTGACAGCGGGGTGTAGCGCGGCCCGCGGCGCTTTTCCTCGCCGATCGCGGCGGCGTTGAACTTGAGCTTGAGCTTGTAGCTCGGGTCTTTCTCGCCGCGTGCGATCTCGGCGGCGTCGAGCTGATTGTTGGCTACCGGATCAAAGCCCTTGACCCCGGCGGCCACGTCGCCATCGGCGATGCCCTGCACCTCGAGCTCGTGCATGCCGCAGAAATCGGCAACCTGCCGGAAGCTGAGGGTGGTGTTGTCAACCAGCCATACGGCGGTTGCCTTGGCCATCAGCGGCTTGTTCATCTGAGCCTCCTTTACAAATCTCTCCCAAGCCGGGAAAACGGCTGCGGGCAGGGCCCGCGTCTTCTCGTTTTCGGGAAGTCAGCGGGTTATATAGTCGCGAAACCGGGTCGAGGAAAGAGCAAATGCACAGGTTGGCAGCCGGGCTGCTGGCGGGGTTGGGGGCGGGTGCGGCGCAGGCCGAGGGCGAACGCGCCGGCGTTTTCGACTACTACGTGATGGCGCTCTCTTGGTCGGCCAACTGGTGCGCGCTGGAAGGCGATGCCCGCGGCGACGACCAATGCAGCGCGCGGCACGATTTCACCTTCACGCTGCACGGGCTGTGGCCGCAATACGAGTCGGGTTATCCTTCTTACTGCCGCACCGATGCCGCTGACCCCAGCCGCCAAGACTCGGCCGCGCTGGCCGACATCATGGGCGGGTCGGGGGTGGCGTGGCATCAGTGGAAAAAGCATGGCCGTTGCACCGGGCTGAGTGCGGCCGACTATTACGCCACCCTGCGCCGGGCCTGGGGCGCGGTGGAGATCCCCGTAGTCTTTGCCCGGATCACCACGCCCCTGACCCTCCCCGCCGGGGTGATCGAGGATGCGTTCATCGAGGCCAATCCCGGCCTTGGCCGCGACATGATCATCGTGACCTGCGAGCGCGGCATGATCCAGGAAGTCCGCATCTGCCTGACCAAAGACCTTGCGCCGCGCCGCTGCGGCGCCGATGTCAGCCGCGACTGCGCGCTGAGCGCGGCCGTGCTGGAAGCGGTGCGCTGACTGGTCTCAGGTGCGCTTGCCGGTGCCGCCCCGGTGCCAAGGGGGGCCAGTCGGGGCTGTCAGCCCTTGGCGCGCTCGACGTACGAATTGTCCTCGGTCGAGATCACGATCCGGGTGCCGGGGCCGATGTGCGGCGGCACCATCACCCGCACGCCATTGGCGCAGACCGCGGGCTTGTACGACGACGAGGCGGTCTGACCCTTGACCACCGGCTCGGTCTCGATGATCTCGACCGTCACCTTCTGCGGCAATTCGATCGCGATGGCGGTGCCTTCATAGGTTTTCAGGAACACCTTGATGCCGTCGGTCAGGAACACTTTCTGCTCGCCCACCACCTCGGGCGACACGGTTACCTGCTCGTAGGTGGCGGGTTCCATGAAGTGAAAGCCTTCGCCGTCACTGTAGAGGAAATCATATTCACGCTCATCGACCGTTGCCTTTTCCACCATTTCGGTGGTGCGCCAGCGTTCGGCAACCTTTACCCCGTCGGCAATCCGGCGCATATCGACGCTGGTGGTGGGGGTGCCCTTGCCGGGGTGGAAATTCTCGGCATTCAGAACGACATAAAGCTTGCCGTCGAGTTCGACGACGTTGCCCTTGCGCAGCGAGGATGCGATGACTTTGACCACGGAAGTCCCCTTGTGAACAGCGCCGGTGCGGGTTACGAGCCCGCATATTGCAGCCGCCCTAACTCATTTTGTGCCAGATCGCCAGCCTCTCAGGGAGATTTTTTGATGCTCGACCCGTCCTGCTGGTGGAACCCCCCGCGCCACGCCGCCCGCCGCCCGCTGCTCTTGGCGCGCAACCGCATCCAGGACGCGATCCGCGGCTGGCTGGCCGAGCAGGGCTTTACCGAGGTCGATCCCGCCTGCCTGCAGGTCTCGCCCGGCAACGAGGCGCATCTGCACGGCTTTGCCACCACCATGATCGGCAGCGACGGGGTGGCGCGGCCGATGTATCTGCACACCTCACCCGAGTTCGCGCTGAAAAAGCTGCTGGCAGCGGGCGAATCCCGGATTGCCGCCTTTGCCCATGTCTGGCGCAACCGCGAGCGCGGGCCGCTGCATGCGCCCGAGTTCACCATGCTGGAATGGTATCGCATGGGCGAGCCCTACGAGGCGCTGATGGCCGATTGTGTGGCGCTGCTGGCTCTGGCCGCCACGGCGGCGGGGGCGAGGGTGCTGCGCTACCGCGACCGGCAGTGCGATCCGTTTGCCGCCCCGGAACGGCTGTCGCTGGCCGAGGCCTTTGCCCGCCATGCCGGCATTGATCTGCTGGCCACCGTCGCGGCGGACGGAGCACCCGATACCGCCGCCTTGCGGGCGGCGCTGGCGCAGGCCGAAGTGCGTTCGTCGGCCGACGACACCTGGTCGGACATGCTCTCAAGGGTGCTTGTCGAGCGCATCGAGCCGCACCTCGGGCTTGGCCGGGCGACCATCCTTGACCGCTATCCGTTGGCCGAGGCCGCGCTGGCGCGGCCTGCGGCGGATGATCCGCGGGTGGCCGAGCGCTTCGAGTTATACGCCTGCGGGGTCGAGCTTGCCAACGGCTTTGGCGAGCTGACCAACCCGGTCGAGCAGCGCCGTCGCTTCGTGCTGGAGATGGACGAAAAGCAGCGGGTTTACGGCGAGCGCTATCCGCTGGACGAGGATTTTCTGGCCGCGCTGGCGCTGATGCCCGCCGCCAGCGGCATTGCGCTGGGGTTCGAGCGGCTGGTAATGCTGGCCACCGCCGCCGCCCGGATCGACGACGTGATCTGGACACCGGTGGCGGAAGGCCAGGGCCGGGCGTAACCGCGGCGGCGTCGCTTGTACGGTTGCCATCACGCCACATCCCGTGTGGCACAGGGCGGCGGTCACAACCAGGCTGGGCTGGCGCGTGGGAATTCAGCCTACCATCAGCACGATCTTGCCGATATGCGCCGCGCTTTCGATCCGCCAGTGCGCGGCCGGGGCCTGACCCAGCGGGAATTCGCTGTCGATCACCGGCTTGAACGCGCCGCTCGCAAGCATCGGCCAGACCTCGGCTTCCAGCGCGCGGGCAAAGCCGGCCTTGGCGGCGTCGGATTGCGGGCGCAGGGTCGAGCCGGTGATGGTCAGCCGCCGCACCATCACCTCGGCAAAGTTGACCTCGACCTTCGGCCCGGTCAGAAAGGCGATCTGAACCAGGTGGCCATCGTCGGCCAGGGCGGCCAGATTGCGCGGCAGGTAGCTGCCGCCGACCATGTCGAGGATCACGTCCGCCCCGCCCGCGGCGCGCACGACCGCGACGAAATCCTGATCGTGGTAGTTGATTGCGACCTCGGCCCCCAGCGCGCGGCAGACTTCGCATTTGCGCTCGCTGCCGGCGGTTGCGAATACCCGCGCCCCCAGCGCGCGCGCAAGCTGGATTGCGGTGGTGCCGATGCCCGAGGTGCCGCCATGGACCAGAAAGCGCTGGCCCGCGCGCAGGCCGCCGCGCAACACCACGTTGGGCCACACCGTGAAACAGGCTTCGGGCAGCACGGCGGCCTCGCGCAGGGTCAGCCCGGCCGGGATCGGCAGGGCGTGGTCGGCCTGGGTCAGGGCGTATTCGGCGTAGCCGCCGCCCGGCAGCAGGGCGCAGACCGCATCCCCCACCGACCAGCGGCTGCCCCCCTCTCCGACCGCGACCACCTGCCCCGAACACTCCAGCCCCGGCAGCGGTGAGGCCCCGGGTGGCGGGGCGTAAAGCCCGGCGCGTTGCAGCGCATCGGGGCGGTTGACCCCGGCGTAGGCCACCTTGATCAGGATCTGGCCGTAGCCCGGCACCGGCACCGGCACCGGCACCGCGCAGGGCTGCAGCACATCCGGCCCGCCGGGCGCGGCAATTTCGATCGCAAGCATGCTGGTCGGAAGGGTCATGGCGGCGTCCTTTGGCTAGCGTTGGCGCGGGGTCAGCGACCCCGGCAAATCGTCACGCCGCTGCGGTGCCCTGATCCGGCGCAGATACCCCAGCGGCCCGGCCAGCACCACCTTGCCGAGCGGGTTCTCGCGCAGCCGCGCCTTCAGTTTTTCCACCTGCATCACATTGTCAATCCGGCGATCAATGAAATCCCATGTCGCTAGGTGGTCGGGGCTGTCGTCGCCCAGCCAGTAAAGGACTGCGGCCGCATAGACCGCGCCCAGACTGCCGCGCTTGGAATACCAGTGGAGGTTGGTGTCGCGGTCCCCGAAAGCGCGCCAGATCGCGTCCGCCGTGCCCCAGATCGCGCGTGCCCCGTCGGCGGCGTGGCCAGGCAGGGCAAACAGCGCACTGGCGCGCCGCACCAACTCGCGCTCGCCGCTGACCTCCAGCCGCAGGCGCAGCGCGGTGGCGATGCGCTCGCGCATCTTCATCCCCGCCAGATTGCTGGCGGCCAGCCGCGCCAGCATGGCATCGTCGCCCGCCTGATGATAGGCCAGCGCCAGATCGACCCCGCCGCGCGGGAACAGGGCGCGCGCCAGCCCGTCGGCCACCCCCGCATCGGCCATGGCCGCGCGCAGGGTGGCCTCGGACCAGCCCTCGAACGGCACCAGCCGTTCTGCCGCCCGCAAGAGCGCTGCCTTTGCCTGCTCGATGGTGTCTTCGGGCTCCATTTGCGTTCCTTTCCTACTGGGCGGTGGACAGCCCCCGCCGGTCTTGCTATAGGCGCGGGGCCTGCACGATCAGTGCAACTCTAACCCGGAAAGGTGGTGACAACCACATGCAGGTCAGCGTCCGCGACAACAACGTCGATCAAGCCCTCAGGGCCTTGAAGAAAAAGCTCCAGCGCGAAGGCGTGTTCCGCGAAATGAAGCTCAAGCAGCATTTCGAGAAACCTTCGGTCAAGCGTGCCCGCGAGCAAGCCGAAGCGATTCGCCGCTCGCGCAAACTCGCGCGCAAGAAGGCCCTCCGCGAAGGCGGTCTGTAACGACGTCCGCGAACCCTGGGACCGCTTGGTCCACCCCGATCAACCCCCGCGCGCGAGTGTCGGGGGTTTTTCATTTGGCGATTGTCGGCAACCGTCGCGAGCATGGGTTGCGCCCGCCGTGGGTGCGGGAGGGACCGCGTGGTATCCCCCTCAGACCGCCAGCGCGGTGGTCTTGACCACGGTGCGCAGGGCAAAGCTGGTCTGCATCTGGGCCACGCCGGGCAGGCGGGTCAGGTACTGGCGGTGGATGCGGGCGAAATCGTCGGTGTCGGCGGCCACGATCTTGAGCAGGTAATCCGCGGTTCCGGCCATCAGGTGGCATTCCAGCACGTCGGGCACCCGTGCGACCGCGCGCTCGAAGGCATCCAGCACCTCGTCGGCCTGGCCTTGCAGGGTGATCTCGACAAACACCGTGGTCGGACGGCCCATCCGGCGGGCGTCGAGCAGGGCCACGTAAGCCGCGATGAACCCTTCCTCCTCCAGCCGTTGCACCCGGCGGTGGCAGGCCGATGGCGACAGGTTGACCAGATCCGCAAGCTCGGCATTGGTAATGCGGCCCTGCTTTTGCAGAGCCGTCAGGATACGGCAATCGGTTGCGTCAAGTTCCATGTCAGCGGTGATTTCTGCGGTCATATGGCCGGTTCTTCGCAGATACTACCACGAACCGCGCCGCCGTCACCCCAAAATTCAAAGCAATTGCTTGCCCGCCGCAGTATCATCGCCTGATCACATAGGCGCCACCGCGCAGCAGGGAGAAGACAATGAAGATCGGTTGCCCCAAGGAAATCAAGCCGCAGGAATTCCGCGTCGGGATCACCCCTAACGCGGCACACGAAGCGGTGGCGCATGGCCACGTGGTTTATATCGAGACCAACGCCGGTACCGGCTCGGGCTTTGCCGACGCCGATTATGTGGCGGCGGGGGCCAAGATCATCGCCACCGCAGAAGAGGTGTTTGCCCTTTCCGAGATGATCGTCAAGGTCAAGGAACCGCAGGCGGTCGAGCGCAAGCGTCTGCGCAAAAATCAGATTCTGTTCACCTATCTGCATCTTGCACCCGATCCGACCCAGACCGCCGAACTGCTGGTCTCGGGCGTGACCGGGATTGCCTACGAGACCGTGACCGATGATCGCGGCGGCCTGCCGCTGCTGGCCCCGATGTCCGAAGTGGCGGGCAAGCTGGCGCCGCAAGTCGGGGCCTGGACCTTGCAAAAGGCCAATGGCGGGCGCGGCATCCTCCTGGGCGGGGTGCCCGGCGTTGCGCCGGCCCGGGTGCTGGTGCTGGGCGGTGGCGTGGTCGGCACCCATGCCGCCAAGGTGGCCGCCGGGATGGGCGCGGATGTGACCGTGCTTGACCGCTCGATCCCGCGGTTGCGCTACCTTGACGACGTGTTCGGCACCACCTTCAAGAATGGCTACGCCGACGCCGCCACCACCATTGATCTGGCGCGTCAGGCTGATCTGATCATCGGCGCGGTGCTGATCCCCGGTGCCGCGGCCCCCAAGCTGATCTCGAAGGCGCAGTTGAAGCTGTTGAAACCCGGTGCGGCGCTGGTCGATGTGGCGATTGATCAGGGCGGCTGTTTCGAGACCAGCCACGCCACCACCCACGAGAATCCGGTCTATGCGGTTGACGGCGTGATGCACTACTGTGTTGCCAACATGCCGGGCGCGGTGGCGCGCACCTCGACCCTGGCGCTCAGCATTGCCACCATGCCGTTCATGCTGGCGCTGGCCGACAAGGGCTGGCGCAAGGCCTGCGCCGACGATCGCCACCTGCTGGCAGGGCTGAACGTCCACGCCGGGCATGTGACCTATGCTGCCGTCGGCAAGGCCCTTGGCCTGCCGGTGATGGACGCAACGGCCGCGCTCAAGGCGTGATCCGACCGCGCAAGCGACATGACAAGGCCCTCCGTAGGGAGGGCCTTTTGCCATGCGGCGATGGCTCAGGCGCGCGCCTTCAACAGATCGCGGATGTCGGCCAGCAGTTGCACCTCGGTCGGGCCGGCCGGGGCGGCGGGTGCCGGTGCTTCCTTGGCGATTGCCGCGTCCTTGATCCGGTTGACCATCTTGACCAGCAGAAAGACCACGAACGCGATGATCAGAAAGTTGATCACCGCCATGATGAAGGCACCATAGGCAAACACCGCCGCTCCCGCCTCGCGCGCCGCCGTCAGCCCTGTGCCGGGCGCAACCTCGCCCTTCAGCACCACATACATGTTGGAAAAGTCGATCCCGCCGATGATCAGCCCGATGATCGGGTTGATAAGATCGCCCACCAGCGAGGCAACGATGGCGGTAAACGCCGCCCCGACGATAATGCCCACGGCCATGTCCATGACATTGCCCTTGGCGATAAAAGCCTTGAATTCGTTCAGCATGGCATTTGCCCCTCGGTTGTTACCCGGCGCCCGCGCCGACTGTTGTGCAGCCATGCACCGCGGGTGGCGAATAATACACCCGATCCCCCCTTTGCGCCCGCGAAAAGATGTCTATCTGTCCGCCATGACGAAAGGTAACGAAATGAAACATCTCGCCGACTTTGCCATCACCCGGCGCTGGCCGCCGCGCCACGCGAATGCTATCCAACTTTATTCGCTGCCCACCCCGAACGGGGTGAAAGCGTCGATCATGCTCGAGGAAACCGGGCTGCCTTACGATGCCCATCTGGTCGATTTCGCGAATAACGATCAGATGTCGGCGGAATTCCTGTCCCTGAACCCCAACAACAAGATCCCCGCCATCATCGACCCGCAAGGGCCGGATGGTGCGTCGCTTGCGCTGTTTGAATCCGGCGCGATCCTGATCTATCTTGCGGAAAAGTCGGGCAAGCTGCTGCCTGCCGCGAAGCGCTACGAAATCCTGCAATGGCTGATGTTCCAGATGGGCGGGATCGGGCCGATGTTCGGCCAGCTTGGCTACTTTCACACCTTTGCCGGCAAGGAAATCGCCGACCCGCGCCCCAAGGAGCGTTACCGCGCCGAGTCCGCGCGCCTGCTGCGTGTGCTCGACGGCGCGCTGGCGGGGCGCGACTGGATCGCCGGTGACTATTCGATCGCCGATATCGCCATTGCTCCCTGGCTGCGCACCCTGCGCGATTTCTACCACGCAGGAGACATCACCGGCTGGCGAGAGCTCAAGCACGTCCCCGCCTATCTCGAGCACTTCCTTGCCCGCCCGGCGGTGCAGCGCGGTCTGGTGCAGCCGCCGCGCGCCTAAACCAAGGCGCGCGGGGTTCAGCGCGGCAGCATGGCCGCCCCTTCGGGGTCGGCGATCTCGGCCAACAGCCAGTCGCGAAACGCGACAAGCGGCGGATAGCTGGCCGCGACGGCGGGCCAGACCAGGTAGTAACTGCCGCTGCCCGTCACCGGAGCGCCCCAGGCATTGACCAGCCGCCCGTCGGCCAGCTCGGCCAGGGCCAGGAACTCGGGCAGCAACGCCACTCCCATGCCGTAGATTGCGGCCTGAATCATCGGCGCAAACTGATCGAACAGCATCCCTTGCGGCGCCACCGCCGCCACCCCGTGCTGGTGAAACCACCCCGCCCAGGCGTCGGGTCGGGTCTCAAGCTGCAACAGTGGCAGCCCGATCAGATCGCCCGCCCCCCGCACCGGATGCGCCGCGAGATACCCCGGCGCGCAGCAGGCCACCAGGGTTTCGTCGAACAGCTTGACCGCGCCCGCCTCCGGCCACGAGAGCGAGCCGAAATGAATCGCGGCATCAAAACCTTCTTCGGCAAAGTCGAACGGCCGCAGCCGGGTGCCGAGGTTGATCGTCACCCCGGGATGGCGGGCCAGAAAGCGCGGCAGGCGCGGGGCCAGCCAGCGCGTGCCGAAGGTCGGCAGGATCGACAGCGCCAGCGTGCCGTCGCCGGTGGTCGAACGCACCCGCATCGCCCCCCGGCTGATCAGGTCCATCGCCCGGCCCACCTCGCGACCGTAGGCCAGCGCCGCCTCGGTCGGCACCAGCCGCCGGCGCTGGCGCAAGAACAGCGTCACCCCCAGTTGCGATTCAAGCCTCATCACCAGCCGACTGACCGCGCCCTGCGTCAGGTCGAGATCTCGCGCCGCAGCAAGGGTCGATCCGGTGCGGCACACCGCCTCGAACGCCGCCAGCAGCGAGAGCGAGGGTAGGAACCGCCGTGGAGTGGCCATCTATGTGCTCCGTGCATATAAAATCGCCATTTTAGCGTTATTATAGCCTGCGGCAATGGCCTATAAGGCATATGAAACCCCCAGCAGTCGAGGTTGCCGTGGCCCTGAAACCGAAAGACGCGCCCGATCTTGGCCATTTCGACTGGAAAGACCCGTTCCGGTTTGACGACCAGTTGAGCGAAGAAGAGCGCATGCTGCGCGACGCGGCCCGGGCCTACGCGCAGGACAAGCTGCAACCGCGCGTCATTGCTGCCTGGCGTGACGAAGCGATCGACCCCGCGATCTTTCGCGAAATGGGGGCGATGGGCCTGCTCGGCAGCACGGTGCCCGAACAGTATGGCGGCATCGGCGCCTCCTATGTGGCCTACGGCCTGATCGCGCGCGAGGTCGAGCGCGTCGATTCCGGCTATCGCAGCATGATGTCGGTGCAGTCATCCCTGGTGATGTACCCGATCCACGCCTACGGCTCGGAAGCGCAGCGCCTGAAATACCTGCCGAAACTCGCCTCTGGCGAATGGATCGGTTGTTTTGGCCTGACAGAACCGGATGCCGGGTCCGATCCGGCGGCGATGAAGACCGTGGCGCGCAAGACGGCCGCAGGCTACGTGCTGAACGGCGCCAAGATGTGGATCTCCAACGCCCCGATCGCCGACGTGTTTGTGGTCTGGGCCAAATCCGAGGCCCACGGCGGAAAGATCCGGGGGTTTGTGCTCGACCGCGGCACCAAGGGCCTCACCGCCCCGAAAATCGCGGGCAAACTCAGCTTGCGTACCTCGGTCACCGGCGAGATCGTGCTCAAGGATGTCGAAGTTGGCGAGGACGCGCTGCTGCCCGGTGTCGAAGGGCTGAAAGGCCCGTTCGGCTGCCTCAACCGCGCCCGCTACGGCATCGCCTGGGGGGTGATGGGGGCCGCCGAATTCTGCTTCAACGCCGCCCGCCAGTATGGGCTCGACCGCAAGCAGTTCAACCGGCCGCTGGCGCAGACCCAGCTTTACCAGTTGAAGCTGGCCAACATGGTGTCCGAGATCGGCCTTGGCCTGCAAGCCTGCCTGCGGGTCGGTCGCCTGATGGACGCGGCCAACGCCGCGCCCGAGATGATCTCGATCATCAAGCGCAACAACTGCGGCAAGGCGCTCGATATCGCGCGCTGGGCGCGCGACATGCACGGCGGCAACGGCATCCAGCAGGACTACCAGATCATGCGCCACATGGTGAACCTCGAGACCGTGAACACCTACGAGGGCACCCACGACGTGCATGCCCTGATCATCGGCCGCGCCATCACCGGGCTGCAAGCTTTCTTCTGACTTCTTCTTTTCGAAAATATCCCCGCCGGAGGCTCTGGCGGCTGGGCCGGGAGCCTCCGGCGGGGATATTTGAGAAAATGAGAAAGCCAAAAACCAAGGGGTCCAGATGGATCGAGCGGCCATCGTTCACGAGAATTTCCTGCGGCGCGTGGCGGCGCGGGACTTTCCGGCTGGCGCTGCGCCCGTCGGGCCGCTGGCGGCGGTGCAGGCGGTGGCGATCTATCGCGCTGCCTGTCTGAGCCGGGCGCTGGACCGCACCTCGCGCGCGATGCAGAAGGCGGGGCAGGGGTTCTATACAATCGGCTCCTCCGGGCACGAGGGCATGGCGGCGGTGGCTGCGGCGCTGCGCCCGACCGACATGGCGTTTCTGCATTACCGCGATGCCGCGTTCCAGATCGCGCGCGCCGATCAGGTGCCGGGGCAGAGCGCGGCCTGGGACATCCTGTTGTCGTTTTCGGCGTCATCGGAGGATCCGATCTCGGGCGGGCGGCACAAGGTTCTGGGCTCGAAGGTGCTGAACATCCCGCCGCAGACCTCGACCATCGCCAGCCACTTGCCGAAGGCGGTGGGGGCGGCCTATGCCATCGGGGCGGCGCGACGGCACCCGCCAGAGCACAAGCAAATGCCCGACGACTCCCTTGTGATGTGCAGCTTCGGCGATGCCTCGGCCAACCACTCGACCGCGCAGGGGGCCTTCAACACCGCGGGCTGGACCGCTTATCAGTCGATCCCGCTGCCGCTGCTGCTGGTGTGCGAGGACAACGGCATCGGGATTTCCACCAAGACCCCGCGCGGCTGGATCGCGGCGGGGTTTTCGGCCCGACCCGGTCTGCGCTATTTCGCCGCTGACGGGCTCGACATTTACGCGACCTTCGCCGTGGCGCAGGAAGCGGCGCGCTTCGTGCGTCACCACCGCAAGCCTGCTTTCCTGCACCTGCGCACCGTGCGGCTTTACGGCCATGCCGGGGCCGATGTGCCGACAACCTACTTGTCGCGCGACGAGGTCGAGGCGGACGAGGCCAACGACCCCTTGCTGCACACGGTGCGGCTGATGGACGCCGCCGGGGCGCTGACCCGCGATCAGGCCTTGGCGATCTACTGCGAGACCAACGCCCGCGTGGCGCGGATTACGGCCGAGGCGGTCACCCGCCCACGGCTGAAAACCGCGGCCGATGTGATGGCAAGTCTGATTCCGCCGATACGCGCCTGCAAGCCCACCAATGGCCCGACCGCAGCGGCGCGCGCGGCGGCGTTTGGCGGCGATCTGAAGCAATTTGACGAACGGCAGCCGATGAGCCGGATCCTCAACTGGGCGCTGACCGATCTGATGCTGGCCTACCCCGAGATCGTGATGATGGGCGAGGATGTGGGGCGCAAGGGCGGGGTTTACGGTGTCACGCAAAAGCTGCAGGCGCGGTTCGGGCCGGGCCGGATGATCGACACCCTGCTCGACGAGCAATCCATCCTCGGCCTTGCTATCGGCATGGCGCAAAACGGCTTTCTGCCCATGCCCGAGATCCAGTTTCTGGCCTATCTGCACAATGCCGAGGATCAGTTGCGCGGCGAGGCGGCGACGTTGCCGTTTTTCTCGCAGGGGCAATACACCAACCCGATGGTTCTGCGCATCGCCGGGCTTGGCTATCAGAAAGGCTTTGGCGGGCATTTTCACAACGACAATTCGGTGGCGGTGCTGCGCGACATTCCGGGGCTGGTGCTGGCTTGCCCCTCGAACGGGGCCGATGCAGCGCGGATGCTGCGCGAATGCGTGCGGCTGGCGCGCGAGGAGCAGCGGCTGGTGGTCTTTCTTGAGCCGATCGCGCTTTACCCGATGCGCGATCTGCATGCCGAAAAGGACGGTGCCTGGATGTGCCGCTACCCCGACCCGGCCGAGTCCACCGCGCTTGGCGAGGTCGGTGTTTGCGGCGCGGGCAGCGACCTTGCGATTGTCACCTTTGCCAACGGCAATTACCTTGCCCGGCAGGCGTTGCCGCGCCTCGAGGCGGCGGGAATCAACACTCGCATTATCGACCTGCGCTGGCTGTCGCCGCTGCCCGAGGCGGGGCTGCTGGCGGCGGTGCAGGGTTGCAAGCACATCCTGATCGTGGACGAGACCCGCCGTTCGGGCGGCGTGGCCGAGGCCTTGATGGCGCTGCTGGCCGAGCAGTCGGGCCTGCCGACCGCCCGGCTGACCGCGACCGACAGTTTCATTGCCACCGGCCCGGCTTACGGGGCGACCATGCCGTCGGCGGACAGCATCTTTCAGGCGGCGCTGGCGCTGACCGGGGGCAAGCTATGAAAACCGCAGTGGTGATCTGCCCCGGCCGTGGCACCTATGGCAAGGCCGAACTGGGCACGCTGGCGCGCCGGTTCACCGACCGCTCCCTGCTGGCCGGGTTTGACGCCATGCGCAAGGCGCTGGGGCAGGAAACCCTGACCGCGCTCGACTCGGCAGGCAGCTTTTCGGTGGCGCGCCACACCAGGGGCGACAATGCGAGCGGGCTGATCTACGCCGCAACCCTGGCCGATTTTCGCGCCCTGTGCGGGGTTGAGGTGGTGGCGGTCACCGGCAACTCGATGGGTTGGTATTCGGCGCTGGCCTGTGCGGGCGCGCTGAGTGCCGAGGCCGGCTTCGAGGTGGTCAATACCATGGGCACGCTGATGCAGCAGCATCTGATCGGCGGCCAGACCCTCTATCCCTTTGTCGATGACGACTGGCACCCCGATCCAGTACGGCGCGGCGAACTGTTGGCGATGGTCGAGGTGATCGCCACCCGCCCGGGCCATGTGCTGGGGCTTTCGATCAGCCTTGGCGGCATGCTGGTGCTGGCGGGCAACGAGGCGGGGCTGGCGGCGTTCGAGGCCGCGGTGCCCCCCTTGCAGGGCCGCTTTCCGTTGCGGCTGGCCAATCACGCCGCCTTTCACACGATGCTGCAAGCGCCGGTGGCGGCCGAGGGTCGCGCCCGGCTGGCCGCTGATCGGTTCAGCCCGCCGATAGCGCCGCTGATCGACGGGCGCGGGGCGATCTGGTGGCCGGGGGCCACCGATCCCACGGCGTTGTGGGGCTATACCCTGGGCCATCAGGTGACGGAGCCCTACGATTTCACCCGCGCCATCACCATTGCCGCGCACGAATTCGCCCCCGATCTGTTTATCATCCCCGGCCCCGGCTCCACCCTGGGCGGGGCAGTGGCACAGTCGCTGATCCTGGCAAACTGGCGCGGGATGGGCAGCAAGACGGATTTCCAGACATTGCAAGCCGCCACGCCGCTGCTGGTCTCCATGGCGATGGACGATCAGCGCCGCCTGGTCACAGGAGAGTGAAATGACCCACGCCCAAATCCTCAAGGCCGCCGGGCTGACCCAAGCCGAACTGAGCGGCGGCAGCCTGGTGGTGCGCTCGCCGATTGATGGCGCAGAGGTTGCGCACCTGCGCGAGACCCATGCCGCCGACATGCCCGCCGTTATTGCCCGCGCGCAGGCCGCGTTCAAGGCGTGGCGCGATGTGCCCGCTCCGCGCCGGGGCGAGCTGGTGCGGCTGCTGGGCGAGGAACTGCGCGCCGCCAAGGCGGAACTGGGCGCGCTGGTGACGCTGGAAGTCGGCAAGATTACCTCGGAAGGCCTGGGCGAAGTGCAGGAGATGATCGACATCTGCGACTTCGCGGTGGGGCTTTCGCGCCAGATTTACGGCTTGACCATCGCCTCGGAACGCCCCGGCCACCGGATGATGGAAACCTGGCACCCGCTGGGGCCTTGCGGCATCATTTCCGCCTTCAACTTTCCGGTGGCGGTGTGGGCGTGGAACGCGGCGCTGGCACTGGTGTGCGGCGATCCGGTGATCTGGAAACCGTCCGAGAAAACGCCGCTGACGGCGCTGGCGACGATGAAGATCATGGCCCGTGCGCTGGCGCAGTTTGGCGATGCGCCCGCCGGGCTGGTGCAACTGGTGATCGGCGATCATGCGGTGGGCGAGGCCCTGGTGAATGCGCGCGCGGTGCCGATCATCTCGGCCACCGGCTCGACCCGGATGGGCGCGGTGGTCGGCCCCAAGGTCGCGGCGCGCTGGGGGCGGGCGATCCTGGAGCTTGGCGGCAACAACGCGATGATCGTGGCCCCTTCGGCCGATCTCGACATGGCGGTGCGGGCGATCGTGTTTGCAGCCGTCGGCACCGCCGGGCAACGCTGCACCAGCCTGCGCCGCCTGATCGTGCATCAGTCGATCGCGGCTGATCTGGTGGCGCGGCTGACCAAGGCCTATGCCAGCCTGCCGATTGGCGATCCGCGGGCGGCAACCACCCTGATCGGCCCGCTGATCGATCACGGCGCGCGCGACCGGATGCTGGCGGCGCTGCAAGCGGCCAAGGAAGAAGGCGGCACCGTGCATGGTGGCAAGACCGTCACCAGCGGGGTGCCGCAGGGCGGGGCCTACATTGCGCCCGCGCTGGTCGAGATGCCCGGCCAGACCGCCACCGTCAAGGCCGAGACCTTTGCCCCGATCCTTTACGTGCTGGAGTATGACCGTTTCGAGCAGGCGCTGGCCTTGCAGAACGACGTTCCGCAGGGCCTGTCGTCGTGCATCTTCACCCTGAACCTGCGCGAGGCCGAAGCCTTTCTTTCCGCCTCGGGGTCGGATTGCGGCATTGCCAACGTCAATATCGGGCCATCGGGGGCGGAAATCGGCGGCGCGTTCGGTGGCGAAAAGGAAACCGGCGGCGGGCGCGAAAGCGGCTCGGACGCCTGGAAGGGCTACATGCGCCGCCAGACCAACACCGTCAACTATTCCGCCCATCTGCCGCTGGCGCAGGGCGTGAAATTCGACTTTTGAAGGGAATACAAGATGTCTTTCAACAAGATAGCCGTGCTCGGTCTGGGCAAGGTCGGCCACCTTGCGGCCGAGATGCTGCACCAGTCGGGCTTCAGCGTCACCGGGGTCGACTCCCGTGACGTCACCGCCCCTTTTGCCACCAGGGTTGCCGACCTTGGCAACACCGCCGGTCTGGCCGGGGTGCTGAGGGGTCAGGATGCGGTGCTGTCGTGCCTGCCCTACCATGTCAACATCGGCGTCAGCACGGCAGCCCACGCATTGGGCCTGCACTACTTCGACCTCACCGAAGACGTGCCCACCACCCACCACATCCGCGATCTGGCCAAGACCGCCAAGGGACTGATGGCGCCGCAATGCGGGCTGGCGCCGGGCTTTGTTGGCATCGTAGCCGCCGACCTGGCCGGGCAGTTCGACAAGGTGCGCTCGATCCGGTTGCGGGTGGGCGCGCTGCCGCAAAACCCGACCGGCCTCTTGGGCTACGCCTTCAACTGGTCGCCGGAGGGGGTGGTCAACGAATACCTCAACGACTGTGAGGTGATCGAGGAAGGGGCGCTGAAAACCGTTTCGGCGATGGAGTGGCTGGAGACCGTCTATATCGACGGCATGCAGCTGGAAGCCTTCACCACCTCGGGCGGGCTTGGCACCATGTGCGAGACCTACGCGGGCCGGATCGACAACCTCGATTACAAGACCATGCGCTACCCCGGCCACGTCGCCCTGATGAACTTCTTCTTCCACGAACTGTTGATGCGCGAAAACCGGGCCGAGGCGGGGCGGATTCTGACCAACGCCAAACCGCCGGTCGATGCCGACGTGGTTTACGTCCACATCGCTGCCGAAGGCTGGGTGGGTGGCGCGCTGCGGCGGCGCGAATTCGTGCGCGCCTACTACCCGCTGGAAATCGGTGGCAAATCCCGCACCGCCATCGCCTGGACCACCTCGGCCTCGGTGGTGGCGGTGATCGAGATGGTGCGGGCAGGCGCGCTGCCGGCGCAGGGATTCCTCAAACAGGAAGAAATCCCGCTCGCTCCCTACCTCGCCACCCGCACCGGCACCTATTACAACATCGGACACAAAAGCCGCCACGCCTGATGATTTGCCCCCAGGCAAATCCAGCCTGGGGGCACCCGGTTTCGGCCGGGGCTACTTCGCGTTACGATAGAGGTTCCACGCAAAGACCAACACCCCCAGCACAATGGCGACTTGTGCCAAGGGCAAAACCAGTGTCAGCTTCGCTTCTGGAACCCGGCCGCTCAACATCAGAAAAGGGCAACCAGCATCACCAGTGCCCCGATCTGATGCAGCCAGAAATGGGCCATCGCCAATACCGACCCGGCCAGTTCCGGCATCAGCCGATAAGCGGGGCCGAAGATCGACATCAGGGTGAAGCCCAACAGGTTGATGTGGGCATGCACCGGGATAAACGCATGCTTTCCGGTCGCCCCCATGTACATTCCGAAACCGAGTCCAACCAACAGATACAGCGGGCCGATCAGCAGAAAGTTTCGCGAAACCGTCATGACAAGTCCCTCGCATTGCGCGGCTCCGTGGCGGCTGGTGCGAAACATACCCGATTCCAGGGCGGCGTCGAAAAAAATATATTTAAGAGATATCTTTGCGTGTTCCGGAGCGTGGCCGTGAACGCGCTCCGTGTACGTCAAAACCGCCGACGGGCCCGAAGGGCGGCACCGATGGTGCCGTCGTCAAGGTATTCCAGCTCGCCGCCGATCGGCACCCCCTGCGCCAGCGACGTCAGGGCCACGCCGGTTGGCACCAGCACTTCGGCAAGGTAATGCGCAGTGGTCTGGCCATCGACCGTGGCGGCCAGCGCCAGGATTACCTCGGTGATCCCCTCGGCTCCGATCCGCGCCAGCAGGGCGGGGATGCGCAGGGTCTCGGGGCTGACCGCATCCAGCGCCGACAGGGTGCCCCCCAGCACCTGATAGCGGCCCTTGAAGGCCCCGCCGCGCTCCATTGCCCAGAGATCGGACAGGTCTTCGACCACGCAAAGCTCGCCGGTGGCGCGACGCGGGTCGGCGCAGATGTCGCAGATCTCGGCGCTGCTGATATTGCCGCAGATGGCGCAGTCGCGCGCCGAAATCGCGACCTCGGCCATGGCCTTCGCCAACGGCACCATCATCGTCTCACGCTTCTTCAGCAGCGCCAGCACCGCCCGCCGGGCCGAGCGCGGCCCCAGGCCCGGCAGCCGGGCCATGAGATCGATCAGGCCTTCGATGTCGCGCGGGGCGGTGGCCATGTCAGAACGGCAGCTTCATGCCCGCAGGCAGGCCAAGCCCTTCGGTCAGTCGTGCCATTTCCTGCGCACTGCGCGCGGCGGCCTTGCCCTGCGCATCCTTGATCGCCGCCAGGATCAGGTCTTCCACCACTTCCTTCGCGGACGCGACGAAGATCGAGGGGTCGATCTCAAGCCCGGTCAGCACGCCTTTGGCGGTGCAGCGCGCCCGCACCAGACCGGCCCCAGCTTCGCCGATCAGCACGATGCGGTCCAGATCGGCTTGCAGGTCGTCCATCTTGCCCTGCATGTCCTTGGCGGCCCTCATCATCTTGGCCATGTCGCCAAGCCCGCCCAAACCTTTCAGCATCGCCTGTCCTTTCAGTTGTCCTCGAACGGATCCCAGTCTTCATCGACCTCGGGCAGCGCCGCCAGGGCGGCCGCTTGCGCCATGGCCTCGGGGGTGCGGATCGCAACGATCCGCGCCCCCTCAAAGGCCGCGATCACCGTTTGCACCAGCGGGCTTTGCATCGCCTCGGCCGCGGCGGCCGATCGGTCCTTGTCGCGGCTTTCGGCCAGGGTCGCGGCCCCGCCGACATTGACCACCGATACCCCCCAACGCGCCCCGGTCCAGCCTTGCAGGCGCTGCGCCAACCGGGCGGCAAGGTCGGCCGGGGCGTCGGGGGTGGGCTGAAACTCGATCCGGCCCGGCGCATAACGCACCAGCCGCAGGCAGGTCTCGACCTCGACCAGCAGCTTCACGTCACGCTTGTCGCGGATCAGAGCAACCACCTGCGCGAAATGCGCGAATTGGGTCAGCGCACCCTCGGCCAGCACCGGAGCGGTGGCCCCGCCCGCCACGGCGATGCTGCACCGAGCGGCCATCGCCGGCCCTTGCGGCCGGGCCGCGGGTGCGACCGGGCCGCCGCTGGCCGGGGGCAGCGGCGCGCCTTGCAGCTTGCGCATCAGGGTTTCGGGGTCGGGCAGGTCGGCCACGTGGGTGAGGCGGATCACCGCCATCTCGGCGGCCATCATGGCATTCGGGGCCAGCGCCACTTCTTCCAGCGCCTTGAGCAGCATCTGCCACATCCGCGTCAGCGCCCGCATCGGCAGATGCTGCGCCATATCCAGCCCGCGCGCCCGCTCGTCGGGCGGCGTGGTGGGGTCATCGGCGGCCTCGGGGGCAACCTTGATCACCGAAATCCAGTGGGTGATCTCGGCCAGATCGCGCAGCACCGCCAGCGGGTCCGCCCCTTCGGCATATTGCCCGGCCAGCTCGGCCAGCGCCGCCGCCGCCTTGCCGCCCATGATCAGACCGAACAGATCGAGCACCCGCCCGCGGTCGGCCAGCCCCAGCATGGCGCGCACCTGCGCGGCACTGGTTTCCCCCGCGCCATGGGCAATCGCCTGATCCATCAGGCTCATGGCATCGCGCACCGAGCCTTCGGCGGCGCGGATGATCAGCGCCAGAGCATCGGACGCCAGCGTTGCCCCTTCCAGCGCCGCGATCCGCAACAGATGCGTCAGCATCACTTCGGGTTCGATCCGGCGCAGATCGAAGCGCTGGCAGCGCGACAGCACCGTCACCGGCACCTTGCGAATCTCGGTGGTGGCGAAGATGAATTTCACATGCGCCGGGGGCTCCTCCAGGGTCTTCAACAGTGCGTTGAAGGCATTGGTCGAAAGCATGTGAACTTCGTCGATGATGTAGATCTTGTAACGCGCCGAGGCGGCCCGATAGTGAACAGAATCAATCACCTCGCGGATGTCGTTCACGCCGGTGCGCGAGGCTGCATCCATCTCCATCACATCGACGTGGCGACCTTCGGCAATCGCGCGGCAGTGTTCGCAGACGCCGCAAGGCTCGGTGGTGGGGCCACCCTGGCCGTCGGGGCCTGTGCAGTTCAGTCCCTTGGCCACGATCCGCGCGGTGGTGGTCTTGCCGATCCCGCGCACCCCGGTCAGGATGAAGGCATGGGCGATGCGGTCGGCCGCGAAGGCGTTCTTGAGGGTGCGCACCATCGCCTCTTGCCCGATCAGATCGGCAAAGGTCGCGGGGCGGTATTTGCGGGCAAGCACCTGATAGCGGTTGGACTGCGGCTCGGTCATGGCTGCCTTGAGGGATTCGGGTCAAGGTTGCAGCCTAATGCCATGACGCAGCGGCGTCCACCGCGGCCATGCACCGGCGCTGCCGCGGGGGATCGGCGCAAGGGCGGACCTCAGGCCACCAGTTGCAGAGCGGCGACCTGGGCCTCGCTGGTTCGCAAGGCCATTTCCCGGGTCTTTTCTGCGGCCAGGGTTCCATGCGCCAATTCGGGAAAAATCTGTTCCAGTTCGAGCATCTGTGCCTGGCCGAGCGTGGCGCGGGTCTGGCTGCCCAGCAGCAGGCTTTCGGCCGGCGCGCCGTTCGCGCTCAGGATACGGTGCCCGTCGAGCAGCAGATGAAAATAGGTGACATGATCAAGCTGCGTTTCAAACTGCGCGCGGCCGCTTGCAACCAGGCTTTTCGCTGGGACCAGCACCCGCGATGTCCCGAACCAGAGGTCGATCTTTGGCCCCTCGAGCAACACCCGGTGCTGGGGCGAGACCACCAGGTCGGATCGCGGCCGTCCGGCACCCAGAGCACCGGCAAAGATCAGCACCGGGCGCAACCGCGGGTTCACCGCCAGATCCCACCACGTCAGATGCCTTCGACCGATCCACCGGACCGGAAGGATGTCGCCGTCCCAGGTGCAGATCTCGTCACCGACGCGAAGCTGCTCGACCGCAATTTCGCCGTCCGGCGCCGCGATGAGCGTGCCGGCCGCGAAACAGATCACCAGTGGGTTGGCCGCCCAGTTCGTGACCGCCCCGTTCAGGACCATGGTGCCCGTCTGCGTTACGCCCGCGGCATCGACGAAGGTGAAGTTCATCACGCCCGGATTGGCCGGGTCCACCCCCGTCAGGTTCGCCCCGGCCAGTTGGATGGCATCGACCGCGTTATAGCCCTTGAGTGTGATCTGAAGCGGTCCGGGGCCAAAGCTGGTGACATCGACAATAACGGTATCGGCCTGGGTGGCATTGTCGAAATTGACTTTCAGACTGGTGACGGGCGAGCCATCGCCAACCAACGTTGCCGTCACCGGCGCGTCGGCTTCCAGTTTCACGCTCATGCCATTGGACACCACATAGGTGCCACTCTGGCTGATCTCCAGCTTTTTTCCCATTTCTGCCCGTCGCGGATCGCTGCCTCGACCGGATGCCCTCGTTCACGCGGGGCGTCTCGGTGCCGGGGCCGCCGCTGGCTCCCGACCGATCAAGCGTGCCACAGCACGGGTTGTTGTGCAAGACCCTGGGTCGGGCGGGCATTACCCTGTGGGCTGCATCAGGATCGGTGGGGACGCGCAGGGGAGAGGGGCGCGGGCGGGGTGAGAGGGGGGGGGTGAGAGGCTGGACAACGACCCAAGCGGGGCTCGTTACGGCTGCTTCCTTCCGGACCTGACCGGGTTGGCGAGGTGCTTGCCCGCGCCAACCTCTCGCCGCCCATATAGGGCCGGGGCGCGCGACAATCAAGCGCTGGATGCGCGCGGGCGGGGCATCGGATCAAGAGCCCATTCCGGCGGATCCTGAGCGCGTCAGGCGATCAGCCCGACCAGCCGCGCGCCGGTCAGAAGGTCAGGGGCCACATGATGCGCGAAACGGCCGCTGGTCGGCAGCAGGTCGGGCACCTGCACCACCACCATGCCGGCTGCGTGCGCCGCCTCGGCCCCGGCCTCGCTGTCCTCGAACGCGACGCAGCGCGCGGGGGCGACGGCCAACCGGGTGGCGGCCAGCAGATAGGGCTCGGGGGCGGGCTTGGCCAGGGTCACGTCGTCGAGGGTGATGACATGGGCAAAGGCCGTGGCCAGCCCCGCCCGCGCCAGCTTGTAGCTTGCCCCGTCGCGATCCGACGAGGTCACCACCGCCAGCGGCAGGCGCAGCGCTGCCACCAGAGCCATCGCCCCGGGTTTTGCCGTCAGGCTGCTGGCAATGCGCTGATCGAACCCGGCCCGCCAATGTTGGTTCAGCGCCGCCAGGTCGAGGTCGGGGCGATGCGCGCGGATCAGCCGGGCGCAGGCGGGTCGGTCCTTTCCCACCAGGCGATGCAGGAACTCGACATCGACGGCGGCCCCAAGACTGGCAAAGGCCGCAAGCCCCGCTGCCAGCGACAGGCTTTCGGTATCAACCAGGGTGCCGTCAAGATCAAAGATCACGGCGTCAAGGGCGACATTGTGGCGGGCGGGCAAGATCATCCAAGGCTCCGGGGCGCGCACCAGGTCGGTGCGCCCCGGCGCCTTAACAGATCACAGCGCGATGCGAAAGCGCGCGAAGCCGTCGGGGCCATCACCTTCCGGTGTGATCGCCATTCCCTTCACACCGTCGAGATAGTTCGCCGCCTTCGGCCCGGTGTCGAACAGCACCGAGGTGCCCGGCAGCGGCGCAAAGCGCCAGTTGCCATCGGCGGCGGGGTTGATGGTGCCCTGCTCGACGATGTAGCGCACGATGATGTCGCGGTTGGTATCGGGGCCCTCGAAGATGATGGTGTCACCCTTGGCACCGGGAAAATCGCCACCCCCCGAGGCACGGTAGTTGTTGGTAGCCACGATGAATTCGGCCGCCGGGTCGATCGGTGCGCCGTTGTAGCTCAGGTTCATGATGCGGCTGGCGTCGGGGTTCAGCGGCTCGCCCTTGGGGCCGTAGCGCGACGGCTGACTGAGGTCGATCTGGTAGCTGACGCCGTCGATCACGTCGAAATTGTAGCTCGGGAAATCGGGGTTCAACAGCACCTGATCCGCGCCGCCGGGGGTGATCTGGTTGAACATCCCGGCCGAGCGCTCCAGCCAGTCCTTGACCTGCGCCCCGCTCACCTTCACGGCGCGGATGGTGTTGGGATAAAGGTAAAGGTCGGCCACGTTGCGGATCGCCACATCGCCGGTCGGCACATCGGTATAGTAATCCGCCCCGCCGCGCCCGCCTGCCTTGAACGGGGCCGCCGCCGACAGGATCGGCAGACCCTCGTAGGGCGTGCCCTGTATCACCTGCGCGATATACCAGCTTTGCGCGATCGACACGATCTGCACCGAGGGATCATCGGCCACCAGCGCGAAATAGCTTTGCAGCGGCGCCGAGGTCTTGCCCACGGGGCGGCGCACGTAGTCGAGCGTCGCGTCATGTTCCACCTGCACCGCCGCCAGCACCGCGGGCACCGAGTCCACCAGGGCGGTGATCGAGCGGTCGTCGTTGCGCTTCGAGATCGGTCGGGCTTCCGAGCTGGCCGCGACCACCTCCCATCTGCTGCCGCTGCGTTCCAGCAGCAGATCAATCAGCCCCAGATGCGAGCCCCAGAAGCCGCCCATCACGGCCGGCTTGCCGCCGACCGTGCCCTTGGCGACATCAACTTCGGCAAAGCCGTCGAAGGTGGGCGAGGGGAACACCAGGTGGCTGTGGCCGGTGACGATCGCGTCGATGCCGGGAATTCGCGCCAGCGGGTTCGAGGCGTTCTCCATCCCGTCGCTGGCTTCCGCCGGGCCGATGCCGGAATGCGACAGCGCGATGATGATGTCGGCACCGTCTTCCTTCATCTGCGGCACCCAGGCGGCGGCGGTGGCCAGAATGTCGCGGGTGCTGACCCGGCCTTCCAGGTTCTTGCGGTCCCACTGCATGATCTGCGGCGGCACGAACCCGATCAGCCCGACCCGCAGCGCCCGCTTGGCGCCGCTGCCGTCGGTGACTTCGCGGTCGAGGATCACATAGGGCGGGATCAGCGTTTCATCGTCACGCGGGCCGGCGCCCTGACGCTTGGCCAGGTTGGCCGATACGATCGGGAAATTCGCCCCGGCCAGGGTGTTCATCAGGAAGTCGAGGCCATAGTTGAATTCGTGATTGCCAAGGGTCGAGGCCTCGAACCCCAGGGTGTTCATCGCGGCAATGATCGGGTGCATGTCGCCCGGCTTCATGCCGCGCGCATAGGCGATGTAATCGCCCATCGGGTTGCCTTGCAGGAAATCGCCGTTATCGACCAGCAGGGTGTTGGTGGCCTCGGCCCTGATCGCGGCGATGATCGCGGCGGTGCGGGCCAGACCCACGGTATCGACCGGCTTGTCGGCATAATAGTCGTAGGGAAAGACATGCACATGCAGGTCGGTGGTCTCCATGATCCGCAGATGCGCCTGATCGGCAGCGGCGTGGGCAGAGTAGGGGTGAAGCACGATCAATCCAGCACCTGCGGCGGTATGGGCAAGAAAATCCCGGCGCGTAACGCGGGCATTGTGCAATCGGGTCATGCCGATCTCCTGTTTCACGACATTGGAAACAAGCCATGCACCGTAAGTCGGAACGACCGACCATAACCCCGGTTGCAACAGCATGGCATAAACCAGTGGGAGTATGAAGTGCAATCACAACAACCGTGAGATGAATTTGTGACAGTTTTCCGCGGCTGCGGAATGGCTTGCCACGGTGCGGGTGGTGGTGCAGGACTGCGCGGGCGGGCAGGGGAGCGACATGCGGATAGCCGAGAGTGTGACGTTTGGCGGATCAGGTCTTGAGCGCGCGGCCGAGTTGCGCCGCCAGCCCGCCCGGATCGCCCAGATGTTGCAGGCCGGGCGGGTGTTGCCGCTGTGGCGTGGAAAACCGCTGACGGTGGGCGACGTGGGCTTGGGCTGGGTGCCGACGGGCAGCCCGGTGCTGGCGCACGGTGGGGCGCTGGTGTTTCTCGGGCTGGACGGCGCGGTGGCGCGCTTTGCCCAGGATATTTCCGACTGGTCGCCCGAAGCCGGGGCCGCGGCGGTCGAGGCCGGGTTTCTCGATTCCGCGGCGCAGCACCACCCCTCCCTGCCCGACAGCCACGCCTTCGTTGATCTGCGTGCCGTGATGGCGGCGCTTTCGGCGCGTGACGCCGAGCTTGCGGCCAGCGCCAAGGCCTTGCTGCACTGGCACCGCAGCCACGGTTTCTGCGCCGCCTGCGGCACGCCCACCACCGTTGCGATGGCCGGCTGGCAGCGCGACTGCCCGGCCTGCGGGGCGCAGCACTACCCGCGCACCGATCCGGTAGTGATCATGCTGGTCGCGCGCGGCAACCGGCTGCTGCTGGGCCGCTCGACGGGCTGGCCCGAGGGCATGTATTCTTGCCTTGCGGGCTTTGTCGAACCGGGCGAGACGGTCGAGGCGGCGGTGCGCCGCGAGGTGGCCGAGGAAACCGGGGTTGCGGTCGCGGGGGTGCGCTACCTCGCCAGCCAGCCCTGGCCGTTTCCAGCCTCGCTGATGATCGGCTGCCTCGCGCAGGCCACCAGCGACGCGATCACGCTGGACCCGCTCGAGCTGGCCGATGCGCAGTGGCTTTCGCGTCAAGACCTGGCCCGCGTGCTCGCGGGCACCCATCCGCGCCTCAAACCGGCGCGAAAAGGGTCGATTGCCCGTTTCCTGTTGGAAAACTGGCTTGCAGACCGGCTGATTTGACGCGAAAGCAAAGAGGCAGGCGGATCCGGTGGGTTGGCGACCTGATCGAACACAGAGCGGGCAGACGGCATGAAACTCGGCACACGGCAAGACATCGAGGTATCCCTGGCGCAGGTGTTCGCGGATTTTGCCGATGTCGAGGCCTGGGAGCGCGCGGCCTTGCGGCGTGGGGCCGAGGTGACGCGCACCGACAGCTTGGGCACCCTTGCGCCGGGCATGGCATGGCACGCGATCTTTGATTACCGCGGCAAGTCGCGCGACATGATCGTGACCCTGGCCGAGATCGAGGCCCCGCATCGGCTGGTCTTCGGCGCCACCTCCGGTTCGGTCGAGGGAACCATGACGCTCGAGTTTCTCGAACTCGGGGCGCGACGCACCCGGGTGACGTTCGGCACCGAGATCAAGCCGCGCACCCTGTCGGCGCGGCTGTTCGTGCAGTCGCTGAAGCTGGCCAAGACCAAGATCAGAACCCGCTTTGCGGACCGCATCGCCAAGCTTTGCGCCGATATCGAAGATCGCCACCGCGCTGCACCCAGGCGCTAGCTGCGCTGCGTGCAATTACATTCGTCCCGCCCGGGCCGCTTGCGACCCGGGCATGTGTCCGCCGCCCCACGGCGGGTGCGTTTGCGCCCACCCGGGCTGCCGCAAGCCTCGGGTCGCGACCGAATGACGCGGTCCGTGCCCCTACCCGCGGGCGCGATCCGACGGGTAAACCCCGAGAATATCGACCACGCTGCTGAAGTAGCGCAGCTCGTCCAGCGCCCGCGCCACGCTCGCGTCGTCGGGGTGGCCTTCGATGTCGGCATAGAAGGCGGTGGCGGTGAAGCTGCCGCCCACCATGTAGCTTTCCAGCTTGGTCATGTTGACGCCGTTGGTGGCGAAACCGCCCAGCGCCTTGTAAAGCGCCGCCGGAATGTTTCGCACCCGGAAGGTGAAGGTGGTGATCATCGGCCCCGTGCCGCGCCGCGTCAGATCGGGCTCGCGCGCCATCACCAGAAAGCGGGTGGTGTTGTGGGCCTGATCCTCGATCTGGCGCGCGACCACGTCCAGCCCGTAGATCTCGCCTGCAAGTTCGGAGGCCAATGCGCCAAGCGCCGGATCCGCCTTCTGCGCCACCAGTTTGGCCGACCCGGCGGTATCGGCCCCGGTGACTGCGTGCAAGCGGTGGGCGCGCAGAAAGTCGCGGCACTGGCCCAGCAGCACGGTGTGGCTCATCACCGAAGTGATCGTGTCGAGCGGCGTGCCCGGCACTGCCAGCAGGTTGATATGCACCCGCACGAAAGCCTCGTCGATGATGCGCAGGCCTGATCCGGGCAGCAGGGTATGGATATCGGCCACCCGTCCATAGGTCGAGTTTTCCACCGGCAGCATCGCCTGATCGACCTCGCCGGAGCGGCACAGCTCGATTGCATCCTCGAAAGTGCGACAGGGTATCGCCTCGAAGGCCGGGCGGGCCTCGCGGCAGGCCTGATGCGAATAGGCCCCGAGTTCACCCTGAAATGCGATCCGTGCCGCCATCTTGCCGTGCTCCAGCCTGAAAAGCCACCGCAGCGGCATCCGGTCGCGCTACTACACCTTGAAGTCAACGGGTGGAAGCGGCTACAGAGCGGGAAATCGAAAACGCCGGGGGAAAGCCGAGATGACAATCACCAAGATACTGGGCGCGGTCGTGGGCGCGTTGGTCGTGTTCATGCTGCTGGGATGGGCCGCGACCGGGCTTTATCGCCTTGCGGGCCAGAACGCCGAGCCCGCCTATGTAGTGGCTACCGGCGCGGAAGAACCGGCAGCGGAACCGGCAGCGGAACCGGCGGCAGAGCCTGCGGCAGAACCTGCGGCAGAGCCTGCGGCAGAACCTGCGGCAGAACCTGCGGCAGAACTGGCAGCCGCGCCTGCGGCAGAACCTGCGGCGGCAGCGGCCCCTGCGGCCGAAGCACCGGAAGCGACCGAGGCTGAGGCGGTTGAAGCGGAGGCACCGGCCGCGGATGACTCGGACCTTGCCGCGCTGCTGGCGGCGGCTGACCTCAAGGCGGGCGAGAAGGTCTTCAAGAAATGTGCGGCCTGCCACAAGATCGACGGCAAGGATGCGGTCGGCCCGCACCTCAATGGCGTGGTGAACCGGCCGCGGGCCTCGGTCGCGGGCTTTGCCTATACCGATGCGTTGAAGGCGCTGGCGGGCGAGAACTGGACACCCGAGAACATTGATGCCTTCATCACCAAGCCCAAGGACTATGCGCCGGGCACCAAGATGACCTTTCCGGGGCTGAGCAAACCGGCCGATCGCGTCAACGTGATTGCCTATCTCGCGACGCTGAACTGAGCACTCGCCAGCGCGGCGATCCGATCAGGGCCACCCCGCCGGGGGTGGCCTTTCCCTTGTCAATCGCCCGCCGTCACGCAATCGCGCCTTGAGCCGCCGCCGGGTTCCGCCTTAGGATACGCGCGACTTCAACGCGCGACAGGGAGTGGCACGCATGACCAATCGTCGGAACGGGGCAATGGCGCGGGCCACCGCCATCTCGGCGGCATGGCGCGGCGGGCTGGGTGCGGGGGCGCTGCTACTGGCGCTGGCCGCCTCGGCACCGGCGGCGCGGGCCGAGACGGTGATCACCGCACACGGCATTTCGACCTTTGGCGATCTCAAGTACCCGGCCGATTTCAAGCATCTCGATTACGTCAACCCCGACGCCCCGAAGGGCGGCGAGATTGCCGAATGGGCATTCGGCGGGTTCGATTCGATGAACCCCTATTCGATCAAGGGCCGCGCCGCCGCGCTATCTTCGGCAATGTATGAATCGATCCTGGTCGGCACCGCCGACGAGATCGGGGCCAGCTACTGCCTGCTGTGCGAGACCCTCGAATATCCCGAGGACCGCAGTTGGGTGATCTTCAACCTGCGCCCGGAAGCGCGGTTTTCCGATGGCTCGCCGCTGACCGCCGAGGATGTGGTTTTCAGCTATGAAACCTTTCTCGCCAAGGGCCTGACCGATTTTCGCACGATCTTTGCCACCAAGGTCGAGTCGGTCAGCATCGAGGGCCCGTATCGCGTGAAGTTCACCTTCAAGCCCGGCATCCCCACCCGCGATCTGCCGCAGGATGTCGGCGGTCTGCCGATCCTGTCGCAGGCGCAATATCTGGCGGCGGGGCTGGACATGGAGGAAAGCAGCCTGACGCCGTTCCTCGGCTCGGGCCCCTATGTGCTTGACCGCATGGAGGTGGGGCAGACCGTGGTTTACCGCCGCAACCCCGACTACTGGGGCCGCGATCTGCCGATCAACCGCGGCACCGCCAATTTCGACACCATCCGGTTCGAGTATTTTGCCGACAGTAGCGCCGCGTTCGAGGCGTTCAAAAGCGGCACCTATACGTTCCGCAACGAAAACTCGTCGAAAAGCTGGGCCACAGCCTATGATTTTCCGGCCCTTGCTTCGGGGCAGGTGGTAAAGGCCGAGCTGCCCTCGGGCGACAAGGCGACGGGGCAGGCGTTCCTGTTCAACCTGCGGCGCGACACCTTCAAGGACGCACGCGTGCGCGACGCGATCGGGCTGATGTTCAATTACGAATGGTCAAACGCCACCCTGTTCTACGGACTTTACGCGCGGATCAATTCGGTCTGGGAAAACAGTTGGCTGGCCGCCGATGGCGTGCCCTCGCCCGAGGAAGTGGCGCTGCTCAAGCCGCTGGTGGACGAGGGGCTGTTGCCCGCCTCGATCCTGACCGATCCCGCGGTGATGGCGCCCACCTCGGGCGCGCGCCAGCTTGACCGCGCCAACCTGCGCCGCGCCAGCGCGCTGCTCGATGACGCTGGCTGGACAGTGGGCAGCGATGGCCTGCGCCGCAACGCCGCGGGCAAGGTGCTGCATGTCGAGTTCCTCAACGACAACCAGGCGTTTGACCGGGTGATCAACCCTTTCGTCGAGAACCTGCGAGCGCTTGGGGTCGATGCGGTGATGACCAAGGTCGATAACGCCCAGATGGAATCGCGCACCCGCCCGCCGGAATACGATTTTGACATCATCACCGGCAACGCCCAGTCGGGTTATTTCTCGGGCTCCGAGTTGCAGCAGTTCTACGGCTCAAAGACCGCCGATGTGTCGAGCTTCAATGCGATGGGGCTGAAAAGTCCGGCGGTGGACCGGCTGATCGAAGTGGTGCTGGCCACCACCACCCGCGATGCGCTGACTGTGGCCACCAAGGCGCTGGACCGGGTGCTTCGGGCCGAGCGCTTCTGGGTGCCGCAGTGGTTCAAGAACAAGCACACGGTGGCCTATTTCGACATGTATGAGCACCCCGCAACCCTGCCGCCCTACGCCTTGGGCGAGCTTGATTTCTGGTGGTTCAACCCCGAGAAGGCGGCGGCCTTGAAGGCTGCCCATGCGTTTGAATAGGGTGTGGCCGGTGGCCTGCCCTGATGTGCGCGTCTGACCGCGATGGGGGCCTATATCCTCAGGCGGCTGATGCTGATCATCCCGACGCTGATCGGGATCATGGTGATCAACTTCGCCCTGACCCAGTTCGTGCCCGGTGGTCCGATCGAGCAGGTGCTGGCCCGGCTGGAAGGCGGCGGCGACGCCTTTCAGGCGATCGGCGGGGCCGGCGACGCGGGGACTTCGGGGGCGGGTGCCGAAGACGTGGGGGCGACCGACGAGCGCTACATCGGCTCGCGCGGTCTGCCGCCCGAGTTCATCGACGATCTGGAACGTCAGTTCGGCTTTGCCCGTATCGTCTGCGCGCCGGGCTTTACCGGCAAGCCCTCGACCGCTGCGCCGGAATGCCACAAGGAAGCGATTCCGATGTTCAATCGCTTCTTCATCATGCTGGGCAACTATGCCCGGTTCGATTTCGGCGAAAGCTACTTTCGCTCGATCTCGGTGCTGGATCTGGTGCTGGAAAAGATGCCGGTGTCGATTTCGCTGGGGCTGTGGTCAACCCTGATCGCCTACCTGATCTCGATCCCGCTGGGGATCCGCAAGGCGGTGCGCGATGGCTCGGGTTTTGATACCTGGACGTCGGGCGCGATCATCGTGGGCTATGCCATCCCGGGCTTTCTGTTCGCGATCCTGCTCTTGGTGGTGTTCGCGGGCGGGTCTTATTACCAGTGGTTTCCGCTGCGCGGCCTGACCTCGGAAAATTTCGCGACCCTCAGCCTGGGCGGCAAGATTGTCGATTACCTCTGGCACATCACCCTGCCGGTGGTGGCCTCGACGATCTCGAGTTTCGCCACCCTGACATTCCTGACCAAGAACAGTTTCCTTGACGAGATCCGCAAGCAATACGTGATGACCGCCCGCGCCAAGGGGCTATCAGAGGGCCGGGTGCTTTACGGCCATGTCTTTCGCAACGCCATGCTGATCGTGATCGCCAGCTTTCCGGCGGTGTTCGTGTCGGTGTTCTTTGGCGGCAGCCTGATCATCGAGACCATCTTCTCGCTTGACGGGTTGGGACGGCTGGGCTTCGAGGCGGCGGTGGCGCGCGACTATCCGGTGGTGTTCGGCACCCTCTTCGTGTTCGGCCTGCTGGGGCTCGCGGTGGGGCTGTTGTCCGACCTGATGTATGTCTGGATCGACCCGCGCATCGACTTCGAGACCCGGGGGTAGCCATGGCCCTTTCCCCGATCAGCCAGCGTCGCCTGCGCAATTTCCGCGCCAACCGCCGGGCGGTGTGGGCGCTGATGCTGTTCGCGCTGCTGTTCGGGCTGTCGCTGTTCGCCGAGGTGCTGGCCAACGACAGGCCGCTGCTGGTGCAGTATCGCGGCACCTATTACACCCCGTTCCTGAAATTCTATCCCGAGACCGCCTTTGGCGGCGATTTTCAGACCGAGGCCGGCTACCGCGACCCCGAGGTGCAATGCCTGATCGTGGCGGCGGGCAATGCGGCGTGCTGGGATGACCCCGACGGGGTGATGGCCGAGGCCCGCGGTGGCAGCGTCGCCGGGGTGGCCCTGACCCCCGGCTGGATCCTCTGGCCCCCGATCCGCTACAGCTTCAACACCATCAACGACATCGGCGTGGCCGCGCCCTCGGCGCCCGACCGCCAGCACTGGCTGGGCACCGACGACACCGCGCGCGACGTGCTGGCGCGGGTGATCTACGGCTTTCGCCTTTCGGTGGCGTTCGCGCTGATCGTCACCCTGCTGACCTCGGTGATCGGCATCGCGGCGGGGGCGGTGCAGGGTTATTTCGGCGGGCTGGTCGATCTGTTCTTCCAGCGCCTGATCGAGCTTTGGGGCTCGACCCCCAGCCTTTACATCATCATCATCGTCGGCGCGATCTGGCAGATGAATTTCTGGCTGCTGGTCGGGCTGATGGTGCTGTTCGGCTGGACCGCGCTGATCGGGGTGGTGCGGGCCGAGTTCCTGCGCGCGCGCAATTTCGAATACGTCCGCGCCGCCCGCGCGCTCGGGGTGCCGGACCCGGTGATCATGCTGCGCCACGTGCTGCCCAATGCCATGGTGGCGACCCTGACCTTCCTGCCCTTCATCATCACCGGCACCATCGGGTCGCTAGCCGCGCTCGATTTTCTCGGCTTCGGTCTGCCGTCATCGGCCCCCTCGCTGGGCGAACTCACCCAGCAGGCCAAGCAGAACCTGCAAGCGCCGTGGCTGGCCTTCACCGCCTTCTTCACCTTTGCCATCATGCTGTCGCTCTTGGTCTTCATCTTTGAAGGCGTGCGCGATGCGTTCGATCCGCGAAAGACCTTCCGATGACCGAAGCCGCGCCAACCGTGCTCGACGTGCGTGACCTCAGTGTGCGCTTTCGCCAGGACGGGCGGATCATCGACGCCGTCAGGTCGGTCAGCTTTAGCGTGGCCAAGGGCGAAACCGTGGCGCTGGTGGGCGAGTCGGGTTCGGGCAAGTCGGTCACGGCGCTCTCGACGGTGGGGCTGCTGCCCGACAGCGCCGAGGTCAGCGGCGGGGTGCGCTATCTCGGGCAGGAAATGATCGGTGCCGATGCCGCCTTGCTGCACAAGGTGCGCGGCAACGACATCAGTTTCATCTTTCAGGAACCGATGACCAGTCTCAACCCGCTGCACACCATCGAGCGTCAGGTGAGCGAAAGCCTGGCGCTGCATCAGGGCCTCGCCGGGGCGCAGGCGCGGGCGCGGGTGATCGAGCTGTTGCTCAAGGTCGGCATCCGCGAGGCCGAAAGTCGGCTGGGTGCCTACCCGCACCAGCTATCCGGCGGGCAGCGCCAGCGGGTGATGATCGCGATGGCGCTGGCCAACGGCCCGGAGCTGCTGATCGCCGACGAGCCCACGACCGCGCTGGACGTAACCATTCAGGCGCAGATCCTCGATCTGCTGGCCGAGCTCAAGGCGCGCGAGGGGTTATCCTTGCTGTTCATCACCCATGATCTGGGGGTAGTGCGGCGAATCGCCGACCGGGTTTGTGTGATGCAGGCGGGCGAGATCGTCGAGCAGGGCCCCGCCGCCGCGATCTTCGGGCAGCCACAGCATCCCTATACCCGCAAACTGCTGACCGCCGAAGCCCGCGGCCGCCCCGATCCGGTGCCCGAGGGCGCGCCCGAGATCCTTCGCACCGAGAAGCTGCGGGTATGGTTTCCGATCCACCGCGGCCTGCTGCGCCGCACCGTTGGCCACGTCAAGGCGGTGAACGAGGCCTCGGTGTCGGTGCGGGCGGGCGAGACGCTGGGGATCGTCGGCGAAAGTGGCTCGGGCAAGACCACGCTGGCGCTGGCGATCATGCGGCTGATCCCGGCCGAGGGGCCGATCGTGTTTGCCGGGCAGGATGTGCAAGGCTGGCACGCGCGCCAGATGCGGGCGTTGCGGCGCGACATGCAGATCGTGTTCCAGGATCCGTTCGGCAGCCTCAGCCCGCGCCTGACGATCGAGCAGATCATTGCCGAAGGGCTGGGGGTGCATGGCGTGGCGCCGGGCCGCAACCGCCATGACATGGTGGCCGAGATCATGGCCGAGGTCGGGCTCGACCCCGCCACGATGGCGCGCTACCCGCACGAATTTTCCGGTGGCCAGCGCCAGCGCGTGGCGATTGCCCGCGCCATGATCCTGCACCCCAAGCTGCTGGTGCTGGACGAGCCGACTTCGGCGCTTGACATGACGGTGCAGGTGCAGATCGTCGAATTGCTGCGCGCCTTGCAGCGCAAGTGGGGACTTGCCTACCTGTTCATCAGCCACGATCTGCGGGTGGTGCGGGCGCTGGCGCACAAGGTGATCGTGATGCAGGCGGGCGACGTGGTTGAGGCGGGCGAGGCGCAGGTGCTGTTTGCCTCACCCCGCACCGCCTACACCCGCACCCTGATGGCGGCGGCGTTCGGCGCGGCCGCGCCCGCCTTGCCATGAAAATCCTGTTCGTCCACCAGAATTTTCCCGGCCAGTTCCTGCACCTTGCCCCCGAAATGCAGCGCCGCGGCCACCAGTGCCTCGCGCTGACCGACAGCGGCAACCCCCGCCCCTCGCCGGTTCCGGTGGCGAAATACCGCCACACCGCCGCGACCGTCGATCCCGCCGCCTGTCGGCTCGGGCGCAACTACACCCAGATGAGCGACCGCGGCGTGACGGTGGCGCGGGCAGCGCTGCAATTGCGCGACCAGAAGGGTTACACGCCCGACGTGATCTTCGGCCACTCCGGCTGGGGCGAAACGCTGTTTCTGCACGAGGTCTGGCCCGCAGCGAAACTGCTGGTCTATGCCGAGTTCTACTATCGCGGCCAAGGCGCGGATGTCGGTTTTGACCCGGAGTTCGACCCGCCCGGCTTTGACAAGCTGATGATCGCGCAGGGCCGCACCGCCCACCTTGGTCAGGCGATGCTGCATGCCGATGCCGGGCTGTCGCCGACCAAGTGGCAGGCCAGCACCTTCCCGCCCGCGCTGCGCGACCGGATCGAGGTGATCTTCGACGGGATCGATACCGAGCTGATGCGGCCCGATCCGCAGGCCAGCGTCACGCTGCCGAATGGCCGTGTGCTGCGGGCGGGTGACGAGGTGCTGACTTTCGTCAACCGCAATCTCGAGCCCTATCGCGGCTACCACATCTTCATGCGCGCGCTGCCCGCCGTGCTGGCGGCGCGCCCTGAGGCGCAGGTGGTGATCGTGGGCGGCGACGAGGTCAGCTACGGCCGCCCCGCCCCGGTGGGGCGCAGCTGGAAGCAGGTGTTTCTCGACGAGGTTGCGGGTCGGCTGGATCTGGGCCGGGTGCATCTGCTGGGCCGGGTGCCCTATCCCACCTTCACCTCCCTTATGCAGGTTTCGCGCGTCCACGCCTACCTGACCTACCCGTTTGTGCTGTCGTGGTCGATGCTCGAGGCGATGGCGGCGGGGGCGCTGGTGGTGGGGTCGCGCACGGCGCCGGTGCAAGAGCTGATCAGCGACGGTGTGAACGGGCGGCTGGTCGATTTCTTCGACGTGGCGGGCTGGTCAAAGCTGCTGACCAACGCTCTGGCGCACCCCGATCGCTTTGCCGACCTGCCTCTGGCGGCGCGCCAAACCATCACCCAAGGCTACGACCTGCGCCGCAACTGCCTGCCGCGCATGGTGGAATTTGTCGAGAAATACGCCCCGGCCAAAGCCGCTCATCGGCCATGACCGGCTTCATCGCTGCCGGCGCTGACCGACCGCAGGAAGGAAAGAGCGCGGCGGCGTCAGATCGCCGCCGAATGCTGCGCCTTGCTTTGATCATAGGCGTCGAACGCCCGTGCGATCATCCGTGCCAGCGGCCGGGCCGGATGCGGGATGTGAAAGCCGGCGGCATCTACCGTGACCATGCCGGGGAACGCCTGCGCCGCCGCCTGAAACAAGGTCTCGACTCGCGCCGGATCGGCCCCGTAATCGCGGATCAACGCGTCCCGATGCACGTCGAAATCGCACATCAGGGCCTCGATGATGCGCCCGCGCAGCAGGTCTTCGCCGGCGAAGATGTGGCCGCGATGGGTGGAAAACTGCCCGTCACGGATCGCCTTGGTGTAATCCGAGGTGCCCGAGACGTTTTGGGCATAGCCTTGCGGAAAGCGCGAGATCGACGAGGCCCCTAGCCCGACCAGCACCGGGGCGGTGTCGTCGGTATAGCCCTGAAAGTTGCGCCGCAGGGTGCCGCCTTTCAACGCCACCGCCAGACCATCCTGGGGTCGGGCGAAATGGTCGATGCCGATCTCGACGTAGCCATCGGTGGTGAAAAGCTGTTGCGCAATCTCGAACAGGTGCAGCCGCTCGGCCGGGCCGGGAAGGGCGTCGGCCGGAATCAGCTGCTGGCGGCGTGACATCCACGGCACGTGGGCATAGCCGTAAAGCGCCACCCGGTCGGGTGACAGCGACAACAGCTTCTGCACCGTGTCACTGATCCGCGCGTTGGTCTGGTGCGGCAAGCCGTAAAGGATATCGGCGTTGAGGCTCTTGACCCCGCGCGCCCGGATTGCCTCGGCCACCTGGCAGGTCAGCTCATAGCTTTGCTCGCGCCCGATCACCTGCTGGATCATCGGGTCGAAATCCTGCACCCCGATCGAGGCCCGGTTCATGCCCGATTCCGCCAGTGCGTCGAGGCGCGCGTCATCGACCTCGCTGGGGTCGATCTCGACCGAGAACTCGGCCCCCGCGCCCATTGGCACCGCGTCAAAAATCGTGGCCGCCAGATCGCGGATCACATCGGCGGGCAGGAAGGTCGGCGTGCCGCCCCCCCAGTGCAGCCGCGACAGCGTGACTCCCGGCGCGAGGCGGGCCTTGAGCAGGGCGATTTCGGCTTTCAGCACCTTGGCATAGGCGCGCACCGGCGCATCGTTGCTGGTGCCCTGGGTGCGGCAGGCGCAAAACCAGCACAACCGCCGACAGAACGGCACGTGAAGGTAAAGCGATATCGAACTGCCCGCCGGGATCGCCTCGATCCACTCGCAAAATAGGCCATGACCGACCGACGCCCCGAACTGCGGCGCGGTGGGGTAGCTGGTGTAGCGCGGCACCCGGGCGTCGAACAGCCCGAGCTGTTTAAGTTGAGATTCTATATTCATGTTTCCACGTAGATATGCAAAAATCAGTCCTGACCTTGATGCAGATCAAACGAAAGCTCAAGCATGACCGTGGTCGACACCCAAATGGCGCAGATGCAATGCACCGGTTGCCCGATCAAGCATCGGGCGGTGTGCGCGCGCTGCGAGGTGGACGAGCTGGCGCAGCTTGAGGCGATGAAATACTACCGCAGCTATCAGGCTGGCCAGACCCTGATCTGGGCAGGGGACCGGATGGATTTCGTGGGCACCGTGGTGACCGGCATCGCGACCCTGACCCAGACCATGGAAGACGGCCGCCGCCAGATGGTCGGGCTGCTGCTTCCGTCTGATTTCGTTGGTCGCCCCGGCCGCCCCGGTGTCGCCTATGACGTGACCGCCACCACCGACATGGTAATGTGCTGTTTTCGCAAGAGGCCGTTCGAGGACATGATGCTGGCGCTACCGCATATCGCCCAGCGGTTGCTGGAAATGACGCTCGACGATCTCGATGCCGCGCGCGAGTGGATGCTGCTGCTGGGGCGCAAGACCGCGCGCGAAAAGATTGCCAGCCTGATTGCGATCGTGGCGCGGCGCGATGCCTCGTTGCTGCTGCGGCCCGCCACCGGGCAAATGATCTTTGATTTGCCGCTGACGCGCGAGCAGATGGCCGACTATCTGGGGTTGACGCTGGAAACCGTCAGCCGCCAGATTTCGGCGCTCAAGCGCGACGGGGTGATCTCGCTGGTGGGCAAGCGCCACGTGACGGTGCCCGATTTCGACCGCCTGCTGGAATTGGCGGGCGACGACAACGATGGCGGCATGCTGAGCTGACGCTTGCCTCCTAGGCTGTTGTAATACTGTATTTCGCGATTCCCGCAGGCCGGGGGCTTTGAGCCCCCGGCCGGATCGCGGCCATGGCACCGAGTGGCCTCGACGATGGCCCAGGCCAAGGCGAGGGTGCAAGCGCCGATTTCCAGATTTCTACCTGGAGCGAAACGCTTGCGGTGACTTTTTCAGCACCCTGCTAGTGGGCCAGAAATACCGGCACCTCCGAGTGTTCCAGCATGTTGCGGGTGGCCCCGCCCAGAATCGCCTCGCGAAAGCGCGAGTGTCCGTAGGCTCCCATCACCAGCAGATCGGCGTTCTCGTCCACCGCATGGCGGCCCAGCACATCCGACACCCGCGGCATGGTGCGCGCCAGCACCGAAACTTCGGCATGAACCCCGTGGCGCACCAGCATCTGGCACAGCGCGCCGCCGGGGTCTGACCGTTCCGGCCCATGGGTCGGCGGGTCGACCACCGCGATATCGACGACGCTTGCCCGTTTCAGGAAGGGCAGGGCACGACGCACCGCCACCATCGCCTCGCGGCTCTGGTTCCAGCCGATCACGATCCGACTTGGCAACTTGCCTCCCGCCAGGCCGCCGTCGGGCAGAATCAGCACCGGCGCCTGACCCTCGAACAGCGCCGATTCGACGATGGTTTCGGCCTCGACCCCCTGGCCGGGGCCATAAGGCCGGGGCAGCACCACCAGATCGCTGAACCGCGCCCGCAGCATCACCAGATCGACCAACCCGCCAAGTTGGGCCATCGCGCTTTCGACCGTCCAGCGCAGCCCCATCGGCTGGTTCTCGAGCGTCGCGCGAACCGCCGCCTCGGCGGCCTTGGCATCAGCCTCGGCGCGCTCGGTTGCCACTTGCAGCAGCACCGCGCCGCCACCGACATAGGAGTAGCCGACCTGGGTTCGGTCGATGCCGAGGGCGAGCACATCAAGATGCGCGTCCAGCGCCAGCGCCAACCGGGCCACCGCCGCCACCGCAGGCCCGGCTTTCTCGACCGATGTCACAATGGTGGTCAAAGACTTGTAGGCCATAAGCGGAACTCCTTGCCAACCTCATCAAGACGCAGTCTACTGCGCCTACGTTGCCTGTGCATTGACTTCGATCAACGGCGATACGGCGATTATTTGACATGGATCAAGATCTGTACTTGACATAGATCAAGGTCGCTTTGTCGCATTGCCAAATATGGCTGAGCCGTCAGAAGTGAGACAACAACAATAATTCCGGTCGAGACCCGTCTCGAGCCGGGAGCGGGACATAACGGAGGGACGCAAAATGTGGGATTACGTCAAACTGATCGCGCTGGGCGCGGTCGCGGTGCTTGCCGCGATCGCCGCCAGTTACGCGCGCGATCTGGCCTACCAGGTGAACGCAATCGAGATCATGGTTGCCGCTGGTATCGCCTTCTTGTGGGTGCTGCGGCACACGGGCCCAAAGGAGGCGCCGTCGAAGCTGGAATACATGGATGATGTGATCCGCGCCGGCGTGATCGCCACCATGGGCTGGGGGGTGGTCGGCTTTGCGATGGGCGTGACCATCGCCAGCCAGCAGGCCTGGCCCTGGCTCAACCCCGACTGGTCGATGGGGATTCTGAACTTCGGCCGGCTGCGCACGGTGCACACCTCGGCGGTGATCTTCGCCTTTGGCGGCAACGCGCTGATCATGTGCGCCTTCTACATCGTCCAGCGCACCTGTGCGGTGCGGCTGTGGGGCGGGAACCTTGCGTGGTTCGTGTTCTGGGGCTGGAACCTGGTGATCGTGCTGGCGGCGTCGTCCTACATCCTGGGCGCAACCCAGTCGCATGAATATGCCGAACCGGAATGGTATATCGATATTCTGCTGACGATCGTCTGGGTGGCCTATCTGGTGGTGTTCATGGGCACCCTGCTGACCCGCAAGGAGCCGCACATCTACGTCGCCAACTGGTTCATCCTGGGCATGATCCTGACCACGGCTATGCTGCATCTGGGTAACAACCTGACGGTTCCGGTGTCGATCTGGGGATCGAAATCGGTGTCGCTGTTCTCGGGTGTGCAGGATGGCATGACCCAGTGGTGGTATGGCCATAACGCGGTCGGCTTCTTTCTGACGGCGGGCTTCCTTGGCATTATGTACTACATCGTGCCGAAGCAGGCGCAGCGCCCGGTTTACAGCTACAAGCTCAGCATCGTGCACTTCTGGGCCCTGATCTTCATGTATATCTGGGCCGGTCCGCACCATCTGCACTACACCGCGCTGCCGGACTGGACCACGACGCTTGGCATGACGTTCTCGGTCATGCTGTGGATGCCGTCGTGGGGTGGCATGATCAACGGTCTGATGACGCTCTCGGGGGCCTGGGACAAGCTGCGCACCGATCCGATCCTGCGGATGATGGCGCTGGCTATCGGGTTCTACGGCATGTCCACCTTCGAAGGCCCGATGATGGCGGTGCGCTCGGTCAACGCCCTGTCGCACTTCACCGACTGGACCGTGGGTCACGTGCACTCGGGGGCGCTGGGCTGGAACGGCATGATCACCTTCGGGGCGCTTTATTACATCACGCCGATGGTGTTCAACAAGGTCGGCATCTACAGCGTCAAGCTGGTGGCCTGGCACTTCTGGCTGGCGACGATCGGCATCGTTCTCTACATCTCGGCGATGTGGGTGTCTGGCATCATGGAAGGCCTGATGTGGCGTGAAGTCGATGCCAATGGTTTCCTGGTGAACGCGTTCGCGGACACCGTGGCGGCCAAGCATCCATTGCTGGTGACGCGGATGGTCGGTGGTCTGTTCTACCTGACCGGTGGTGTCATCATGGCCTACAACCTGTGGAAAACCGTCACGACCGCGCCCTCCCGGGCGACGGCCGCCTCGGTTGTCCCGGCCGAATGAGCGGAGGGAATCATGGCCATTCTTGACAAACACGCGATCATCGAAAAGAACGCGATCCTGCTGATGGTCCTCAGCCTGCTGGTGGTTTCGGTTGGGGGGCTGGTGCAGATCGTGCCACAGTTCTACCTCGACAACACCATCGAGAAGGTCGAGGGCATGCGTCCCTACAGCCCGCTTGAGCTGGCGGGGAAGGACATCTTCATCCGTGAAGGCTGCATGAACTGCCACAGCCAGATGGTGCGCCCGCTGCGCGACGAAGTGGAACGCTATGGCCACTACAGCCTGGCGGCGGAATCGATGTATGACCACCCCTACCTGTGGGGCTCCAAACGCACCGGGCCGGATCTGGCCCGGGTGGGTGGGCGTTACTCGGACGCCTGGCATGTCGATCACCTGACCAACCCGCAATCGGTGGTCCCGGAATCGATCATGCCGAAATACAGCTTCCTGTCGAAAGTCGAAATCGACGGGCGCTATATCCAGGAAGAAATGGCGACCAACCGCTTTGTCGGTGTGCCTTATACCGACGAGATGCTGGCCGCCGGGCTTGAGGACTTCAAGGCTCAGGCCGACCCGGATGCCGATACCGAAGCCTTGCTTGCGCGCTATCCCAAGGCGCAGGTGCGCAACTTTGACGGTCAGCCGCAACTGACCGAAATGGATGCGCTGGTTGCCTACCTTCAGATGTTGGGCACGCTGGTCGATTTCTCGACCTTCACGCCCGACGCCAGCCGGTAAGGGGGTGCGGAATGGATGACTCAACCTACACCGTCCTGCGCACCTTTGCCGATACCTGGGGTCTGGTCGGGATGTTTGTGTTCTTCGTGGGTGTGCTGTTCTGGGCGTTCCGTCCCGGTGCCAGCAAGGTGCACGAGGTGGCAGCCACCGCGATCTTTCGCAATGAAAAGCGGCCTGCCCGCTTTCCGATCGACCCCAACACCGGCGCCCAACTGAAGGAGGCATCGAAATGAGCGAACGTCATGGGAAAAGTGAACCGGGCAAGATCTCGACCACCGGTCACAGTTGGGACGGCATCGAGGAGCTCAACACGCCGCTGCCGGGTTGGTGGGTGTGGTGCTTCTACGCAACCATCGTGTTCTCGATCGGCTACATGATCGCCTACCCGGCGTGGCCGCTGGTGCACAGTGCAACGCCCGGGCTGCTCGGGTTCTCCAACCGCGGCGCGGTGGAAGCCGAGATCAAGCGCTTCGATGATGCCAACGCGGCGATCAAGGCCAAGCTGATTGAAGCCGACCTGACCGCGATCAAGGACAATCCCGAATTGGCGGCCTATGCCAAGAACGCAGGGGCGGCCGTGTTTCGGGCCAACTGCGTGCAGTGTCATGGTTCGGGTGCCGCAGGCGTGCCGGGCAAGGGCTACCCGAGCCTGCTTGACAACGACTGGCTGTGGGGCGGCGACATGGAGGCGATCCACGCCACCATCACCCACGGCATCCGCAACACCACCGACGAGGACGCCCGGTTCTCGCAAATGCCGGCCTGGGGCGAGCAATTGTCGCCCGAGGAAATCGCCCAGGTGGTGCAATACGTGCGCCAGGTCTCGGGGCAGGAAAACGACGCGGCGCTGGCAACCCCGGGTGCCACGATCTTTGCCGACAACTGCGCCGCCTGCCACGGCGAAGACGCCAAGGGCGGGCGCGATTTCGGTGCGCCCAACCTGACCGACAAGATCTGGCTCTACGGTGGCGACGTGGCCGAGCTGACCGAGACCGTGACCTTTTCACGCTTCGGCGTGATGCAGAACTGGAGTCCGCGCCTGTCGGAGGACGAGATCCGTTCGGTCGCGTTCTATGTCCACGGTCTGGGTGGCGGCGAGTAAGACAGAACTACCCGGGGCGGCATTTTCCTGCCGCCCCGCAGGCAAGGCGCCGGTATCCCCAGCGATCAGATTGGCGGGGGTATCGGTGTTTTCGTCTTGGCGAACGCGCGGAAGCGCCGTCGATTTGCCACGGTCGATAGGTGTTTTGCGCATTCGAATTTGATAAAGGTCAAGCTATATCCCGATCCACGGCAGGATACTCACTGCAACCACTGACGACCGGAGACAGAGTTGTGACAGCCCCAGACAGCTCCAATGACAGCCTTTACACCAAGCGCGAGCCGATTTTCCCGCGCAGCGTCCGCGGTCGCTTTCGCACCCTCAAGTGGGTACTGATGGCGATCATGCTGGGCGCATACTGGGCCTTGCCGTGGGTGCGCTGGGATCGCGGGCCGAACCTGCCCGATCAGGCGGTGCTGCTGGATATCGCGCACCGGCGGTTTTTCTACTTCACCATCGAGATCTGGCCGCACGAATTCTACTTTGTCGCGGGCCTCTTGATCATGGCGGGGCTGGGCCTGTTTCTGTTCACCTCGGCGGCGGGGCGGATCTGGTGCGGCTATGCCTGCCCCCAAACGGTCTGGACCGACCTTTTCCTGCTGGTCGAGCGCTGGATCGAAGGCGACCGCAACGCCCAGTTGCGTTTGCACCGGCAGAAATGGAACCGTGAGAAGATCCGCAAGACCGGCCTCAAGATCGTGATCTGGCTGCTGATCGCGCTGGCCACCGGCGGCGGCTGGGTGTTCTACTTTGCCGATGCGCCCACCCTGCTGCGGGATCTGGTTACGCTCAACGCCAACCCGGTGGCCTATTCCACCATCGCGATCCTGACCTATACCACGTTTCACTTCGCGGGCTTTTTTCGCGAACAGATGTGCATCTATGCCTGCCCCTGGCCGCGGATTCAGGCGGCGATGCTGGACGAAGACAGCATCACCGTGGCCTACCGCTCGTGGCGGGGCGAGCCGCGCGGCAAGCTGAAGCGCGGCGAGCTGCAACCCGATCAGGGCGACTGCATCGACTGCATGGCCTGCGTCAACGTCTGCCCGATGGGGATCGACATCCGCAACGGCCAGCAACTGGCCTGCATCACCTGCGCGCTGTGCATCGACGCCTGCGACAACGTGATGGACAAGATCGGCAAGCCGCGCGGGCTGATCAGCTACATGGCACTGACCGACGAGGCCAACGAGCGCGCCGGAAAGCCGCCGAAGTCGATCTGGAAACATGTCTTCCGGCCGCGCACGGTGATGTACACCAGTATCTGGGCGGCGATCGGCATCGGCCTGGTGGTGGCGCTTTTCGTGCGCTCGGATGTCAACCTGAACGTGACCCCGATCCGCAATCCGACCTATGTCATGCTGTCGGACGGCAGCATCCGCAACACCTACGACCTGAGGATTCGCAACAAGCTGGGCTCGGACCGCGATTTCCGCATCTCGGTTCAGTCCGAGGCCGATCTTGGCATCAGCCTCGAAGGCATCACCGGCGATATCGTGCGGGTGCCGGGCAACGAAACCCTGTCGCAGCGGCTTTACGTGATGGCGGCACCGGGCAGCGAGGCCGCGACGGACGATCGCACTGAAATCGACATCTGGGCCGAGGAAACCACCGGCAGCGCGCGCGTGCATCACGACACGATCTTCAATGGGGAGGATGACTGAGATGGCCGAATTCACCGGGCGCAAATTCTTCGTTCTGACCGCTTCGATCTTTGGCGTGATCATCGCGGTGAATGCGGGCATGGCCTACAAGGCGCTCTCGACCTTTCCCGGCATGGAAGTTGCCAATTCCTATGTTGCCAGCCAGACCTTCGATGGCGACAAGGCGGCGCAGATCGCTTTGGGCTGGACCCTTGCCACCGATTACGATTTCGCGGCCCAGACCCTGCGGCTGAACTTTACCGACGCCGCCGGGCAGCCCGCGCCGGTGGACCGGCTAGAGGTTCTGGTGGGGCGCCCCACCGAGGCGGCCGATGACCAGCACCCCGATTTCCTGCGCGAAGGGGGCGCCTTTATCGCTCCGGTGGCGCTGACGCCGGGCAAATGGATGCTGCACGTCGATGCCTTCACCGCCGACGGCATCCGGTTCCGGCAGCGCATCGACCTGATGGTCAAGGGCTGAAGCCATGTCGGTCGCCGGCCGCATCGAGACCGATCGGGCCTACGGCGGCGGCCCCACTACGGTCTCGGCGTGCCCTGCCTGCGGCGTTGCCCCCTCGGCGGAACGGCTGGCCGAACTGTCGCAGCCGCTGACGGCGCGACTGATGCTGACGATCCCGGCAGCGCATTGCGCGGCCTGCATCAGCACCGTCGAGGGCGGCCTTGCCGCCATGCCCGGCGTGCATTCGGCGCGGGTCAACCTGACGCTCCGGCGGGTGTCGGTCGAGGCCGATCCGGACATCACCGCCGACACCGTCAAGGCCGCGCTGCTGGGTCTGGGCTACGAGGCGCACGAGCTTGACCCCGGCCTGCTGTCGGCGACCGAGACCGACCGGCAGGGACGCGAGCTGCTGATGCGCCTTGGCGTGGCCGGGTTTGCGATGATGAACGTCATGCTGTTGTCAGTGGCGGTGTGGTCGGGGGCAGCCGACGCCACGCGCGACATGTTTCATTTCATTTCCGCCGCGATCGCGCTGCCGACGGTCGCCTTCGCGGGGCAGCCGTTCTTTCGGAACGCCTGGCTGTCGCTGAAGGCGGGCCACCTTGGCATGGATGTGCCGATTTCGCTGGCGATCATCCTGGCCTCGTCGATCTCGCTTTACGAGACCTTCCATTCCGGCGAGCATGCCTATTTCGACGCCGCCCTGATGCTCACGTTCTTTCTGCTGGCCGGGCGATATCTGGATCACCGCACTCGCGCCGTTGCGCGCTCGGCGGCCGAAGAGCTGGCGGCCCTTGAAGTGCCGCGCGCCACAGTGCTGCGCGGCGGGGTCGAGGTGGTGGCGGCGATCACCGATCTAGGCGTGGGCGAGCAGGTGCGGGTGCGCCCCGGCGGCCGGATGCCGGTTGACGGGGTGGTGGTCGAGGGCAGTTCCGAGATCGACCGCTCGCTGCTGACCGGTGAAAGCCTGCCCGATTACACCGGCCCCGGCTCGGTTGTCTCGGCGGGCGAGGTCAACCTGACCGGGCCGCTGCTGGTGCGGGTAACGGCGGCGGGCAAGGACAGCAGCCTGCACCGCATGGCCGATCTGGTGGGGATCGCGGAAAGCGCCAAGACCCGCTACACCTCGCTCGCTGAACGCGCGGCGCGGCTTTATTCGCCGCTGGTGCATCTCTTATCGTTCAGCGCCTTCGCGGTCTGGATGTGGATCACCGGCGGCGATGTTCGTTTTGCCATCAACATCTCGGCGGCGGTGCTGATCATCACCTGCCCCTGCGCGCTTGGGCTGGCGGTGCCGGCGGTGGTGACGGCGGCGTCGGGGCGGTTGTTTCGCAAGGGGCTGCTGATCAAGCACGGCACGGCGCTGGAACGGCTGGCCGAGGTCGATTGCGTGGTGTTCGACAAGACCGGCACCCTGACCATGGGCACGCCCGAAGCGGTGGATATCGACGCGCATTCTGCCAGCGATCTGGCGCTGGCGGCGGCGCTGGCGGCGGCCTCGTCGCATCCGTTGGCACGCGCGCTAGAGGCGGCTACAACGGCCAAAGGCGTGCACCCGGCGGTGGTGGAGGAACTGCGCGAGGTTCCGGGTTACGGCGTTGAAGGCCGGTGGCAGGGTGCGAGCGTGCGGCTGGGGCGCGCCGCGTGGTGCGGGGCGGAAGGGCTGGCGGTTAGCGCAACCTATCTGCGGTGCGCCAGCGGCCCGGCGCAGGCTTTTGCCTTTGCCGATCGTTTGCGCCCAGGGGCCGAAACCGCCGTGGCGGCGCTGGCGGCCCAGGGCAAGCGCATTCTGCTGCTGTCGGGCGACAGCGAAGCGGCGGTGACGCAGATGGCCGACCGACTGGGAATTGCCGAGTGGAGCGCCGGCGTGCTGCCGGCCGAGAAGGCGGCGCGGATTGCCGCCCTGATGGCGGCGGGCCACAAGGTGCTGATGGTGGGCGACGGGCTGAACGATACCGCGGCTCTGGCGGCGGCGCATGTCTCGATCTCGCCCGCCTCGGCGCTGGATGCGGCGCGGGTGGCCTCGGACATCGTGCTCTTGGGCCACGACATGGCCCCGATCGGCGACGCCATGCGCATCGCCTGCCAGTCAACCCGCCGGATCAAGGAAAACTTCGCCATTTCCGCACTTTACAACGTGGTTGCGGTGCCGCTGGCGCTGGCCGGATTTGCCACCCCGCTGGCCGCCGCGCTGGCGATGTCGCTGTCCTCGATCACGGTCTCGCTCAATGCGCTGCGGCTGAGGTAGAGCCTTGGAAATCCTTGCCTTCCTGATTCCGGTTACCCTGTTCATCGGGGGCGTCGGCCTGGCCGCCTTCATCTGGGCGCTGAAATCGCACCAGTTCGAGGATCCCAAGGGCGATGCCAACCGCATCCTGACCGGGGATTGGGATCAAAAGCCCAAACCCTGAGCCTTCACCTTGGTCGAATATCTCCGCGCGGCGCGCCTGGTGGTGGCAACGCCTTCGGCGAGGATATTTGGGCCAGGATGAAAGCCGCGGTCAGACCACCATCACGCGCGCCGGGCTGAGGCCCTCGATCTCGATGGTGCAGGTCTGGCCACGCGCGATCGGGCCAACCCCGGAGGGGGTGCCGGCAAAGATCAGATCGCCGGGCTGCAGGGTGACAAGCAGCGACAGGGCGGCGATGATCGCAGGGACGTCCCAGATCATCTCGGTCAGGCGCGCCGACTGGCGCAGTTGGCCATCCACCCGGCAGGTGATGCGGCCCTGCGGGGCACCCTCGCCGGCGGCGGAGTGCAGCAGGCCGACCACCGCCGAATTGTCAAAGCCCTTGGCCATATCCCACGGGCGGCGCAGGCTTTTGGCTGCGGCCTGAAGATCGCGGCGGGTCAGGTCGTTGCCGGCGGCGTAGCCCCAGACATGCGACAGGGCCGAGGCGCGGGCAATGTTGGCGCCAGCGCTGCCGATTGCCACCACCAGTTCGGCCTCGTGGTGCAGATCATGCGTTGCGGGCGGGTAGGGGATTCGGGCGCCGTCAGGCACCACCGCGTCGCCCGGTTTGGTAAAGAAGAAGGGTGGCTCGGCCTGCGGGTCGTGGCCCATCTCGACCGCATGTTCGGCGTAGTTACGTCCGACGCAGAAGATGCGCCGCAGCGGAAAGCGGGCGGCGCGGCCTGCTACCGGCAGGCTGGGCGGGGTGGGGCAGGGGATCACGGTGTCAGGCACGGTGCCCTCCTTGGCTCAGGGGCCGATGGTGAAGCACTGGGTGCCGCGCGCTTGCAGGCGACGGCAGGCGAGATCGGCCATGTCCTGGGTCAGGCCCATGAAGTTGGCGTCAAACCCGCCGCTTTTCGGCACGATCTTGCGCAAGCCGTCGCCGAGGGTGGTGCTTTCGGCCAGCATGGTTTGCATCAGCGCCCGGTCAGCGGCGGCTGACGTGTCGAACCGCCCGATCGTGACGCCCCAGTGTCGCCCACCCGAGGTCGATACCGCCATCACCACCTCGGGCTCGGTCGGCACCGGATCGGCGCTGGCGGCACCTTGCGGGGTGGCGGTGTGGATGATCATAGCGGTCGTCTGTTCGGGTTTGGTGGCGGGTCGCGGGGCGGGGGCGCGCACCGACGCCAGGGCTATGATGTTGGTGGCCTCGGGCAGCGGGTCGGCGGGGGGGGCGGTCGGCGCAAGTTGGGCAAGCGCTGTCTCGGGGTCGGGCAGGGCGGCTGCTGCGCCGGCCTCCAAGGGGGGCGCTGGCTCCAGCGGCGGCGCTGCGGCGGCATCGGCCAAGGCTTCGGCGATACTGTCCTGCAGCGCCGCAACCGCCACTTCGGTGGCGGCGGCCGGCTCGGGCCGGCCTTTCGGGCGCGGCGAGCGGGTGACGGCGGTAACCAGCCGAAGCGTCTTACCGGCGGCCACGCCGTTTGCCTCGCCCTGTGCCACCAGATCTTCGGCGGGAGCGGGTTCCGGCACGGGGGCTGCGGGCGCTTGCACGGCGGCATTGGCGGGGGCGGCGGCAAAGCCGAGATCAAGCAGCTCGGCCATCTTCGCGTTGCGCTGCGCGGTCGAGGTGCCGCCGAACACGGTGGCGACCAGACGGACATTGCCGCGCTCGGCCGAGGCCGTCAGGTTGAACCCGGCCGGCCCGGTGTAGCCGGTCTTGATGCCGTCGGCCCCTTGATAGCTGTCAAGAAACTTGCGGTTGGTATTTTGCACCTCGGCCAGGCCGGCATCCGCCGCGCGACGCGAGAAGATGTTGTAATACTGCGGAAAATCGTAAAACAGCCGACGCCCCAGCAAGGTCATGTCGCGGGCGGTGGACAAATGACCGTCGCGGGTCAGGCCATTGGCGTTGCGAAAGGTCGAGTGTTTCATGCCAAGTGCCTTGGCGGTGCGGTTCATCCGGGCGGCGAATTGCTCTTCCGATCCGCCCAGATAGTCGCCGATTGCGGTGGCGGCATCGTTGGCCGAGCGGATGGCGGCGGCGCGGATCAGGTAGCGCAGGGCGATCTTCTGACCGGCCTTCAGCCCGAGGCGCGAGGGAGGCTCGGCGGCGGCGTTGGCGGAAACCGTCACCAGGGTGTCAAGGCTGATCTCGCCGCTCTCGATCGCGGCGAAGGTGATGTAGAGCGTTAGCATCTTGGTCAGCGAGGCGGGGTGAAGCCTGGTGTCGGCATTGCGGGCGTAAAGGGTCTCGCCGGTGCGCGCATCCATCACCATGGCGGCATAAGGGGCGGCAAGCGACGCACCTCCGCTTGCCGTCCCCAGACCAAGGGCAAACGCCAGAACGGTCAATAGTCGCGCAAGCTGCCCGAAAAGCGCCGCCACGTCACCTGCCCCTTGATCCTGCCTCGAATGCCCCTGTTTTTGCCGGGGCTTATCTACCGAGACCAAGGCTAGCACAGAGAATGATTCAAGAAAAGCCCCTACATTCAATGGCTTTGATAAAAGACTTGAAGTGATCTCGGCAGGGCTTGGGGGCAGGCTTTGCGCACCCCCAAGATACAGGGGTCAGCGCAGCCCGGCCACCAGCGCCGGCAGGGCCGCCAGATCGGTCAGGGTGTGAAACCGCGCGTGATCCAGCGGGGCCTCGGCCTGTTCCAGCGCCCAGGTCAGGCCATGCGGCACATGCACGCCCCAGCCGCCCGCCGCGATCACCGGCACCACATCCGAGCGCAGCGAATTGCCCACCATCATCGCTCGGTCGGCCCCGTCGCCATGGCGGGCAAAGATCGCGGCATAGACGGCGGGCGTCTTGTCCGACACGATTTCGACCGCATCGAACAAATCACCCAGGCCCGATTGCGCCAGCTTGCGTTCCTGATCCAGCAGGTCGCCCTTGGTGATCAACACCACCCGATAATCGACCGCCAGGGCCTCGAGCGCCTGACGCGCATGAGGCAGCAACTCGACCGGGTGGTCGAGCAGCTCGCGCCCGGCCGCGATGATTTCGCCGATCACCGATCCCGGCACCCGGCCGGCGGTCACCTCGATGGCGGTCTCGATCATCGACAGCACAAACCCCTTGACGCCAAAGCCGTAGCGGCCAAGGTTGCGGCGCTCGGCGGCCAGCAGGCGGTCGTGCAAGGGGTCGGGGGCCGAGTGATCGGCCATCAGGGTGGCAAAGCGATCCTGGGTCAGACGAAAGAACGCCTCGTTCTGCCACAGGGTATCGTCGGCGTCGAAACCGATCAGGGTCGGGGCTTGGGTCATGGCGGCAGAGTGAGCGTGATGCGGCGCGCCTTCAAGCCGAAAATGCCGGACTTTCGCCCCCTTTGCGCCGCGCCGGAATCGACTATATTGAAGGGTGCCTTGTTCAACCCCGAATCCGCCCGTTTACCGGAGCTTTGACCGTGACCCCTCGCCGCTTCCAGATGTCCGACAAACCCGGCGAGGGCGGGCCCGAGATCACGATTCTGACCAAGCCACGCCCCCGCACCCAGCGCCCGCCGCTTTACAAGGTGTTGTTGCTGAACGACGATTACACCCCGATGGAATTCGTGGTGCATATTCTCGAGCGTTTCTTCGGGATGGATCACACCCAGGCTTTCGAGATCATGTTGACGGTTCACAAGAAGGGGCTGGCGGTGGTAGGGGTATTTTCCTTCGAGGTGGCGGAAACCAAGGTGGCGCAGGTGATGGATTTCACCCGTCGTCATCAGCATCCGCTGCAATGCACGATGGAAAAAGAGTGACCGGCCGCCGATGCGATCTGCCCGTCTGAGAGTTGCGCTGGACAGCGGCACCTTCGCGCTGCCTGCCACCGGTAGCATTGTGGTTTTTCGCCCGGTCGCGGGCGATGATCTGTCGCCGCTGCCCAAGGACCGGGTGCTGGTGGCGACCGGCTTTCGCCCCGATCACGATGCTTTCGCCGCGCAGGGCTACAAGGTGGCGGTCCGCGCGGGCAGTGGCCACGTCGCGGCGCTGGTCTGCCTGCCGCGCGCCAGACTTGCCGCCCGGGCGTTGCTGGCCGAGGCGGCGGCGACCGTTGTGCCAGGCGGGCTGGTGCTGGTCGATGGTCAGAAGACCGACGGGGTTGACGCCGCCTTGCGCGACCTTCGGGGGCGGGTGGCGGTATCCGCGCCGGTGGTCAAGGCGCATGGCCGGATCTTCGGCTTTGCCGCCGGGCCGGAGTTGGCCGACTGGGCCGCAAGGCCGACCGTAATAGAGGGCGGATTCCAGACCCTGCCGGGGGTCTTTTCGGCCGATGCGCCCGACCGTGGCTCGGTGCTGCTGGCCGCCGCCCTGCCCGACCGGCTGGCGGGACGGGTGATTGATCTGGGCGCGGGCTGGGGTTTTCTGGCCCGTGCGGTTCTTGCCCGCAGCGGGGTGACGGCGCTTGATCTGGTCGAGGCCGAGGCAGCGGCGCTGGACTGTGCCTGCGCCAACATCTCCGACCCCCGCGCCCGGTTTCACTGGGCCGACGCCATCCGTTTTCAGCCCGACCACAAGGCCGATGCGGTGGTGTGCAACCCGCCGTTTCACACCTCGCGCGCCGCCGACCCGGCGCTTGGTGTGGCTTTTTTGCAGGCGGCGACGCGGATGCTGGCACCGCATGGCACGCTCTGGCTGGTGGCAAATCGCGCGCTGCCCTATGATCGCGCCTTGACGGCGCTGTTCCACGAAGTCGAACCGATCGGCGGCGACGGTGCTTACCGTCTGACCCGCGCCGCCCGCCCGGTGCGTAGCCACCGCTGACCCCAGATCCCGGAGCCCGAAATGTCGCTATCCATCATCGGCAAGACTGCGATTGTCACCGGGGCTGCCAACGGTATCGGTCTGGCGATTGCCCGGCATTTCGTTGACAAGGGCGCCAACGTCATGTTCGTCGATATGGACGAGGCCCGGCTGGAAAGCGAGGTTGGCGAAGCCGCCCGCGCCGAGGGTCCGGTGCGGATGTTCGCCGGTGATCTGCGCCAGAAACTGACCATCGCCAATCTGTTGTCGGCCACCGTCGAGGCGTTCGAGCGGATCGACATTCTGGTCAACGCCAGCCGCCAGATGGTGGCTTCCGATCCGCTTTGTGTCGAGGACGACGCGGTTGAAATCCTGCTCGAGCAGAACCTGCTGACCAGCCTGCGGGTCTCGCAGATGACGGCCAAGCGCATGATCGCGCAAACGGAAAAGACGGGCGAGGATACCAGAGGGGCCGGGGTGATCATCAACCTGTCGTCGATTGCCGCGCACCACACCCAGGGCGCGCTGCTGGGCTATTCGATTTCCTGTGCGGCGGTCGATCAGATGACGCGCTCGCTGGCGGTGGTGCTGGCCCCCAAGGGCATCCGGGTCAATGCGGTGGCGTTTGGCAGCGTGCTGAGTGCCAGCCTGCAAGCGGTGCTGAAAGACCATCCCGATTACCGCGATGCCATCGCCGAAGGCACGCCGCTGCACCGCATCGCCGCCCCTGACGAGCTGGTCGAAGCGGTGCAGTTCCTGGCTTCGGACGCGGCCGGGTTCATGACCGGGCAGGTTCTGACGATTGACGGCGGGCGCAGCCTGATTGACCCGGTCAGCGCTCCGGCGCACTAGGCTGATCGAGCCTATTCGGGGTATTGCGCCTGACACTGGGCAATCATCGGAGCTGCCGCTGCGGCCAGTTCCTTGCGCTTGGTCAACAGCCCGGCAAGCTTGGCCCTTTCCGCCACAAGGTCGATCGCAACAGGCTTTTGATAGGTGATGGGCTCACTGTCCCAGCACATCTGGGGCGCGGGTGCCGGTTGCCCCGGCGCGGCCGGAAAGCCCGAGCAAAAAGTCCAGACATCGTGAAATACCGTCACGTCCTGCAAGCCATAGCCGCGCCGCAGGTTCGCATCGGTCTCGCCAATCAGTTGGTCCACCACGCGAAGATCGCGGGTCACACCCGAAATGCAACGCTCCTGCGGCGTGCCGCAACCGGCCAGCAGACAACAGAGGATCAGGGTGCGTTTCATGGCGGCTCCGATGGGGCTCAGAATAGCGCGGATTTGCGCCCGCCCCAAACCCAATCTGGCAGCGCCTGGCAGAAACTGCTAGGCACGCAAGAAACCGCGAGGAGAGACCGCGATGAGTGACGCATTCCACGCCCGCAAGGCCCGTGCCGCGGCCTGGTTCAGAACCTTGCGCGATCAGATCGTGGTGGCCTTCGAGGGGCTCGAAGACAGCCACGGCGGGCCGGGCGCGGCCGGGCGGTTCGAGGTCAGCCCAACCACTCGCGCCGATGGCGGCGGCGGGCTGATGAGCGTGATGCGCGGCGGCAAGGTGTTCGAAAAGATCGGGGTCAACGTCTCCGAAGTGCATGGCACCCTTGGCGAGCGGGCGCAGCGCGCGATGGCCGGGCGGGGGGTGCCGGGGCTGGCCGATGACCCGCGGTTCTGGGCCAGCGGGGTCAGCCTGGTGGCGCACATGCAAAACCCGCACGCGCCTGCGGTGCATCTCAACACAAGGATGTTCTGGACCCCGGGGGCGGCGTGGTTCGGCGGCGGCACCGACCTCAACCCCTGCCTCGAGTACCCCGAGGATACTGCGCATTTCCACGCGGTGCTCAAGGCCGCCTGCGACCGCCACGATGTCGGCTATTATCCGAAATTCAAGGCCTGGGCGGATGAGTATTTCTTCGTGCCGCACCGTGGCCGGGCGCGCGGGGTGGGGGGGATCTTCTTCGACGACCTGAATACAGGCGACTGGGAGGCCGACTTTGCCTTTACCCGGGCGGTCGGCAGCGCCTTCCTGCCCGCCTTTCTGCCGCTGGTCGAGCAGCGCCGCCATATGGCCTGGACCGAGGCCGACCGCGAGGTGCAACTGGTGCATCGCGGGCTCTATGCCGAATACAACCTGGTTTACGACCGCGGCACCAGGTTCGGACTGGAAACCGGCCACGATGCCAACGCGGTGCTGATGAGCCTGCCGCCGGTAGCGAAATGGCCGTAAGGATCAGTCTGCGGCGCTTGGGCGCGCCCAGAGGTTGACGTCTTGCGCGCCCGATTTGCTCGGGTTCTTGATGCCCCCGATCGCCGAGGGCGCGATGCCGCCGCAGGGCCGCACCCAGGCCGGCGCACGCACTGCGATCATGGCGGGATCAGGCGTTGCTCCGGCTCGCGCGACTGCCGGGCGGTGCCCTCAGCGCTTCCTGCCGGGCGCTCTTCGCCGCTCAGCGGAGACGCCAGGAACGGGCGGATGAGCGGTTCAGAGGTAGCGGTTCCACAGGTTTTCCAGCCGCTCCTGACGCCCGGATTTGGGCTGCGGGTTGATGGCGCGGGCCAGCACGTCGGCGGCGATGCTTTCAAGGTTGCCGTTCAGCATCGCCTGGGCCGCGGGCGTATCCCAGCCGGCATAGCGCGCCTTGCGCGCCGCTTCCAGCTCGCCGCTTTCGAGCAGCGCCGCAGCCGCTTTCAGCCCCCGTGCGCAAGTGTCCATGCCGCCGACATGGGCCAGCACCAGATCGGCGGGGTCAAGGCTTTGCCGCCGCAGCTTGGCGTCGAAATTGGTGCCGCCGGTGGTGTAGCCGCCCGCGCGCAGGATCTCGTAGAACGCCAGCGCCATTTCGGAGTGGTTGTTGGGGAACTGGTCGGTATCCCAGCCCGACTGGTAATCGTTGCGGTTCATGTCGATCGAGCCGAACAGGCCAAGGCTGGTGGCCAGCGCAATCTCGTGCTCGAAGCTGTGGCCGGCGAGGATGGCGTGCCCCTGCTCGATGTTGACCTGCACTTCGCGCTCCAGCCCGAAGCGCTTGAGAAAGCCGTAAACCGTGGCCACGTCATAGTCATACTGATGCTTTGAGGGCTCCTGTGGCTTCGGCTCGATCAGGATCGCGCCATTGAACCCGATCTTGTATTTGTAATCGACCACCATTTGCAGGAATCGCCCGGCATGTTCGGCCTCGCGCCCGAGGTTGGTGTTGAGCAGGGTCTCGTAGCCCTCGCGCCCGCCCCAAAGCACGTAATTCTGCCCGCCCAGTTTCAGCGTGGCATCCATGCAGCTTTTCACCGTGGCGGCGGCATAGGCGAACACCTCGGGGTCGGGGTTGGTGGCCGCCCCCGCCATGAAGCGGCGGTGCGAGAACAGGTTGGCGGTGCCCCACAGCAGCCGGGCCTGCGATCTGGTCATCTTGTCGCCGATGTAATCGACGATGGCCTCGAAGTTGCGTTTGCTGGTCGCAAAGTCATGGCCTTCAGGGCGGATGTCGGCATCGTGGAAACAGAAGAACGGGGCACCGAGGATGTCGAACAGATCGAACGCCACATCGGCCTTCAGCCTGGCATGGGCCATGCTGTCGCCGAACCACGGGCGCTCAAACGTCTGGCCGCCGAATGGGTCGCCGCCGGGCCAGGCGAAGCTGTGCCACCACGCGACCGAAAAGCGCAGGTGGTCCTTCATCGCCTTGCCCAGCACCACCTCGTCGGGGTTGTAGTGGCGAAAGGCAAATTCAGAGGTCGCGTTTTCCCCTTCGAAGCGGATCGCGGGGATGCCCTTGAAGAAATCGGTCATTTGAGGCTTCTGATGGCGGTTTGCGCGGCGCGGTAGCGGGCGTGGCCGGTATCGAACGCCGCTGCGAGAGAACGGTCGGGGGCGATCACCCGCGCGATCGGCGGCAGCGTGGCAATCTCTGCCCCGGCCCCGGTCGCGGCCATGATCGCCAGACGCGCGGCCCCGAAGGCCCCGCCGAAATCGCCGGCGGCAGGCAGCTGCACCGGGCAGTCGAGCGCGGTGGCAATCGCGGCCAACCAGTAGTCTGATTTCGCGCCACCGCCGACCGCGATCAGCTTGTCGATCCGGGTGCCAGTGGCGGCCAGCGCGTCGCGGCAGTCGCGGATGGCGAAGGTCACGCCTTCCAGCACCGCGCGGGTGGCAGCGGCGCGGTCGGTGGCGTGTTCGAGGCCGAGAAAGGCGCCGCGAATGGCGGCGTCGTTCAGCGGCGTGCGCTCGCCGCCAAGGTAGGGCAGGAACAGCGTCCTGCCGGGGGCTTGCAATGGCCCCATCGCAGCGGTCAGGCCGGCGGCGTTTTCGCCCACCAGATGCGCATACCAGTTCAGCGCGTCGGTCGCGGCCAGGATCACCCCCATCTGGTGCCAGCTTCCGGGCAGGGCGTGGCAGAAGGTATGCACCGCCGTGTCGGCGGCGGGCCGGTAGCCGTCGCTGGCGGCAAACAGCACGCCCGAAGTGCCAAGCGAGACGAACGCCGCGCCCGCCCGCACCACACCGACGCCAACGCCCGCGGCGGCATTGTCGCCGCCACCGCCCGCCACCACCACCGACGCTGACAGGCCCCACCGCGTTGCGAGTTGTGCGCGCAGGGTGCCTGAGGCGGCCGAGCCTTCGACCAGCCGCGGCATGTGATGGCGGGCAAGGTCGGTGGCTGCCAGCAGATCATCGGACCAGTCGCGCGCGCCGGTATCGAGCCACGAAGTACCTGCAGCATCCGACATCTCGGCCACATGCTCGCCGGTCAGCCACAGGCGCAGGTAATCCTTGGGCAGCAGCACCCGCGCCAGCCGCTCCCACAGGCGCGGCTCATGGTGATGCACCCAGACCAGCTTGGGCGCGGTAAAGCCGGGGAACACGATGTTGCCGGTGACGCGGCGAAACATCGGGTCGGCGTCAAGCGCGGCGGCCTCATTGACACTACGGGTATCGTTCCACAGGATGCAGGGGCGCAGCACCTCGTCGGCCGCGTCGAGCAGCGTTGCCCCGTGCATCTGGCCCGACAGCCCGATGCCCTTGACGCTGGCCAGGCTGTGGCTGGCGGCCAGCGCATCCAGCACCAGTTCGGCGGCCGCGATCCAGTCGGCCGGCGATTGCTCGGACCAACCCGGATGCGGGCGCGAGACCGTCAGCGGGGCGCTGGCCTCGGCCAACGCTTTTTGGCCTTCGTTGATCAGCACCCCCTTGAGGCCCGAGGTCCCGAGGTCGAGGCCGATATACATCAGGCCGCCTGCGCCGGTTTCTTGCCCATGATGATCATGCCCAGAATGTCGTCGCCGGTGACATCAGCCACGTTCACCGTGCCGACCAGCTGGCCGTTCTTCATCACAGATGCACGGTCGCACAGCTTCATGATGTTGTGGATGTCATGCTCGATCAGAAAGATGCCCAGATCCTGGCGCTTGAGCTCCTGGATCAGCTCCGCCACCATCTGGGTCTCGTGTGGGCCAAGGGCGGCGGTCGGCTCATCCATGATGAGGATTTTGGCGTTGAAATAGACTGCCCGTGCGATCGCCACCGATTGCCGCTGCCCGCCCGACAGCGCCGAGACCGGGACGTTGAACTTGCGGAAGTTGGGGTTGAGACGGGCCATGATCTTGCGGGTTTCGGCCTCCATCCGGCTGTCATCGACAAACCCCGCCGGGGTCATCAGCTCGCGCCCCAAAAACAGGTTGGCCGAGGCGGTCAGGTTGTCGGCCAGCGCCAGGGTCTGGTAGATGGTCTCGATGTTCTGCGCCCTGGCATCGCGCGGATTGGTGATCTCGACCTTCTTGCCGTTGATCAGAATTTCGCCGCTGTCGGCCTGATAGGCCCCTGACAGGCATTTGATCAACGTCGATTTGCCCGCGCCGTTGTGGCCCAGCAGGCCCACGACCTCGCCCGCGTGAAGATCGATCGAGACGTGATCGACCGCTCGGATCCCGCCGAAGGCGATCGAGATGTCGCGCATCTCGACCAGCGGCACAGCCTGCCCAGTGGTCATCTTAAACCCCCGTCCGTTTGCGATACTGAATGTCGATCCACACTGCCAACACCAGCACGAAGCCGACCACGATGTTCTGGAACGGCGCATCGACGCCCACCATCGCCATGCCCGATTGCAGTGATTGCATGATCAGCGCGCCCAGAATCGCGCCGTAAACCGTGCCCATGCCGCCGGCCAGCGCGGTGCCGCCGATTACTGCCGCGGCAATCACCCGCAACTCGTCGAGCGTGCCCAGATCGAGCGAGTGGTTCGACAGCCGCGCCGAAGCGACCGCGCCGGAAAGGGCGCAAAGACCACCCATCAGCGCGAACACCTTTACCGTCAGCCAACGGGTGTTGATGCCGGAAAGCTCGGCCGCGTCCGGGTTGCCGCCGGTGGCAAAGATATAGCGCCCAAACCGGGTGCGGCCGGAGACCACGGTCAGCACCAGGGCGACAGCGAGCAGCAGCAGGACCGAAATCGGGATGCCGTAGAAGGCGGTATAGCCGTCGGGCATCACTTCGCCGCGCGCCGAGAACAGGCGCTGCAACCGCGCGGTGGGAATTTCGTTCGAGTTGAGCAGCGCCACGAAGCCAAGGATGGCCGCCGCCGCAACCGCCGAGAGCAACGCCTCGGCCCACACCGGCTTGACCGGAAAGCCGTGCCCGGCCCGCGCCCGGCGCGATTGCCAGACGCCCCAGATGGCCCCGACCGAGGCGATGGAGCCGATCGCCCAGCTGGCGGTGACGCCGATGGTGCCGTTGGTGCCGCCCAGCATCAGGAAGGTGCCGTCGAGCGGGCCGATGGTCTGGCCACCGGCCACGAAATAGGCAACCCGGCTCCAGATCAGCAGACCGCCAAGGGTCACGATGAAGCTCGGGATGCGCTGATAGCCGATCAGCCAACCCTGAAAGCCGCCGACTGCAACCCCGGTGACAATCCCGACCAAGACCGCAAGCGGCGCGGTTGCCGGATTTTCCAGGCCAAGGCCAAAGGTATCCGGCAGGATCTCGGTCTGGAACACCGCCATTACCGCCGAGCACAGCGCCAGCAGCGACCCCACCGACAAATCAATGTGGCGCATCACGATCACGAACACCATGCCGGCCGCCATGATCGCCACCGACACGGTCTGGATGGTGATGTTGAAGGTGTTCTGTGGCACGAAGAACCGCCCCGCGCCCAGCCAGGCCAGCGGGTTGGGCACGAAATCGGGTAGGGCGCGGATGCCGGTCCACATCTGGAACGCGAGGCAGATCACCACGAACGCGCCGATCATGCCAAGCAGGCGGGTGTCGATCTCGAGCGTTTGCAGCAGGCTGCGTTTCGGTTCGGTCTGGGGGGAATGCGAGGCCGCGTCGGTCATGGTGTGTCCTTGCCAGCGAGGATAGCCGCGTGGGCCGCGCGGCAGCCAGAAATACCCCGGCAGCCGAGCCGGGGTATCGGTTGTTCAGACCTGCGCGATCAGTTGCAGGGGGCCGGGCCAGCGGTCACGCCCTGGCACAGATCTTCCTTGGTGATCCAGCCACCGTCAACCACCAGCGTCAGGTTGTCCTTGGTGATCGGGACGGGCTTCAGGAAGATCGCGTTCATCTCGTTGCCGCCGGGGGTGGTGAACTTCACCGCGCCCGGAATCGCGTCGGGCGCGGTGCCACCTGCCAGTGCCACGGCGATCTCGCCCGCGGCCTTGCCCAGATCACGCGCGTCCTTCCACACCGAAACGGTCTGGGTGCCGAGGGCCACGCGGTTCAGCGCGGCGTGATCGCCATCCTGCCCGGAAACCGGAACCACCATGCCTTGCGCGGTCAGCGCGGCGATCGCGCCACCAGCGGTGCCGTCGTTCGACGCTACCACGGCGTCAACCCCGTTCGCGGTTTCGGTCAGAATCTGCTCCATGTTCTTCTGGGCATTTTCCGGCTTCCAACCATCGGTGTAGGCCTCGCCGACGATGGTGATGTCGCCCGCGTCGATCGCCGCTTGCAGCACTTCCTGCTGCCCGCCGCGCAGGAAGTCGGCGTTCGGGTCGGTGTTCGAGCCCTTGATCATGACATAGCGGCCCTTGGGGGCAGCGGCCAGAACCGCAGCGGCCTGCATCCGGCCGACTTCGACGTTATCAAAAGTCAGGTAGAAGGCGCGACTGTCTTCGATCAGGCGGTCATAGGCAACGACCGGCACGCCGGCATCGGCAGCGGCTTGCACACCCGGAACCACCGCCGCGGTATCCTGGCCCAGCACGATCAGCGCGTTCACGCCTTGCGCAAGCAGGGCCTCGATGTCGGACAGTTGCTTGGCCGACGAGGCTTGCGCATCGGCCGAAACATAGGTCGCCCCGGCAGCTTCCAACGCGGCCTTGATTGCGGCTTCGTCGGTTTTCCAGCGCTCTTCCTGGAAGTTCGACCACGACACGCCGACCGTCAGGCCTTCGGCCAGTGCGGCGGACGAGAAACCTGCGGCGGCCAGAACCGCCAGCAGAACTGCATTGCGCATGAGTATCCTCCCTATGGATGCGGCCAGCGAATGGCCGGTCCGACAGATTCGTCGGCACCGTGCGAAAATGCCGCTAATAATTTCAGTTGTCAAAATAAAAATGATAGTAGAAGTTGCGGATGTACGGATATTTGTGGCGATTGTGCTGCTGTGCAGCATTCTAGCGCCAAATTCGGGCTGAGTAGCGGGCGTTTTGTTCGGAGGCCAAAGAAATGATGCCGCAGGTGCAAAAAGCCACCGCTGGCAAGGCGGTGCGTGGCTGTGGTCCGCTGATTCCGCCGCTGTCGGAAACCACCCGACCCTTGCGCCAGCAGGTGTTCGAGCGGGTGCGGGCGGCGGGGCTGATCGCGCGGGTGCGACTGGCCAAGGAACTGGGGGTCTCGCCCGCCTCGGTGACCACCATCACTTCGGAACTGATCGAGGCCGGGCTGATCGAGGAAGTCGCGGCCCCGCGCGGCAGCATTGCCGGTCGCGGGCGGCCTTCGGTTGCCCTCGGGGTGCGGGCCGAGGCGCACCGGGTCGCCGGGATGAAGCTTTCGGACCGCGAGCACACGGCCGTGATCGTCGATTTCGCGGGCAACCTGATTGCTGATGATGTCATTCCACGTCGCCCCGGTGCGCTGGCGCTGCCCGAACTGCTGGACGCGATGGCGACCCTGCTCGAGCGGGTCTGCGCCAAGGCCGGAATGGCGATCGGCGAACTCAGCGCGCTTGGGCTTGGGGTGCCGGGGTTTGTCGATTGCGCCGAAGGCATGGTGCTGTGGTCGTCGGTGCTGAGCGCGCGCGCGGTGCCGCTTGGCCCGGCCGCCAGTGCCCGGCTGGGGCTGCCGGTCCATGTCGATAACGACGCCAATCTGGTGACGCTGGCCGAGCTGTGGTTCGGCGCCGGGCGGGCGCTGTCGGATTTCGCGGTGGTCACGATCGAGCATGGCGTCGGCATGGGCGTGGTGCTCAACCACCGCATCTATCGCGGCGCGCAGGGGCTGGGGATGGAGCTTGGCCACACCAAGGTGCAGCTTGACGGCGCGTTGTGCCGCTGCGGCCAGCGCGGCTGTCTCGAGGCCTATGTCGCCGACTATGCCCTGGCACGCGAGGCCACCACGGCGCTGAACTGGAGCCACAAGGAAAGTCCGTCGATCACCGTTCTGCTGGAAAGCCTTTACGATCATGCCAAGGCCGGCAACGGGGCCGCGCGATCGATCTTTCGCCGCGCCGGGCGCTATCTCGCGGTCGGGCTTTCCACCGTGGTCAACCTGTTCGATCCGGCGCTGATCATCCTGTCGGGAGAGCGCATGCGTTTTGATTATCTCTACGCCGCCGAGACTTTGGCCGAGATGGAAAACCTGGCCATCAATACCGGGCGGCCGCGCCCGCCGATCGAAATTCACGCCTGGGGCGATCTCTTGTGGGCGCACGGGGCAGCGGCGCTGGCGCTGTCGGTGGTCAGCGAGCGGCTGGTGGCCCCCTTGCGGGAGATGGCAGCACAATGAGAGCGGTTCTGATCTTGCTGGCCCTGCCGGGCATGGCGCTGGCCGATCCGGCCTTCATCGACCGCGCGGGGGCGCTGCCGGTGGCACAGGTCTATGACGGCGAGTGGGAACATTTCGTCGGCGGCGGGGTGGCGATCCTCGATTGCAACGGCGATCACAAACCCGACCTCTACGCCGCCGGCGGCACCAACCCGGCACGGCTGTTTGTTAACACCACCTCTGCCGCGGGGGCCGACATCACCTTTGCCGAAGGCCCTGTCCCGGCGCTGACCGGCGTCACCGGGGCCTGGCCGATCGACATCAATGGCGACGGCTGGCTTGATCTGGCGGTGCTGCGGGTCGGGGCCAACGCCTTGTTGCAAGGCGGGCCCGAGTGCGCCTTTACCGACGCCACCGCCGCATGGGGCTTTGCCGCCGGTGAGCGCTGGTCCACCGCGTTCACCGCCACCTGGGAAGCCGGGCAGGACTGGCCGACGCTGGTGGTGGGCAATTACGTTGACCGCAGCCGCAAGGATGGGCCGTTCGGGGCCTGCGACGTGAACGAGCTGCACCGCCCCGATGGCCGGCGCTACGGCGCCCCCATCCTGCTCGATCCCGGTTACTGTGCGCTGTCGATGCTGATCTCCGACTGGCAGCGCAACGGCGTGCCCGATCTGCGGATCTCGAACGACCGGCACTACTACGTGCGCGGCGGCTACGAGCAGATGTATCACCTGGACCCTCTGGTCGAATACACCGAGGCCGAGGGCTGGAAGCACGTCTCGCTGTGGGGCATGGGCATCGCCAGCCGTGATCTGACCGGCGACGGGCTGCCAGAGGTGTTTCTGACCTCGATGGCGGATCAGGTGATGCAGATCAACGACGGTGGCGGTCGGCTGCATGACGCGCCCTACAGCATTGGCACCTATGCCCAGCATCCGTTTCTGGGCGACGACGGCCGTCCCTCGACCGGCTGGCATGCCGAATTCGGCGATATCGACAACGATGGCCGCCCCGATCTGTTCATCGCCAAGGGCAACGTGCAGGAAATGCCCTCGAACGCCATGGCCGACCCCAACAACCTGCTGATGCAACGCCCCGACGGCACCTTTGCGGAAAAGGCGGATGTCGCCGGGGTGGCTACCCTCGAGCGGTCGCGCGGCGCCGGGCTGGTCGATCTCAATGGCGACGGGCGGCTCGATCTGGTGGTGATGAACCGGCGCGCGCCAATGGAGATCTGGCAGAACGTCACCGCTGGCACCGGCAACTGGCTGGAAGTCCAGCCCTTGCAGGTCGGTGGCAATCGCCGCGCGGTCGGCGCCTGGGTCGAGTTGCGGGCGGGCGGGGTGGTGCAGGCGCAGGAAATCACCGTTGGCGGCGGGCATGGCTCGGGTCAGGCGGGGCCGCTGCACTTCGGGCTGGGCGGGGCCGGGAGGGCCGAACTGCGGGTGATCTGGCCGGGCGGTCAGGCGTCGGGCTGGCTGCCGCTTGCCGTTAACCGGCGCTGGGTGGTCACGGCCGACGGGGCCGGTTTGCGGGCCAGGTAATACCATTGGCCCCAAAGATCTGCGTCGCGCGGGTCATCCCCGCCGGTCCGCTTGCGGGCCGGCATGCGCCCGCCCGCCCCACGGCGCGCGCATCCATGCCAAGGGAAGAGTTACCTTCAAAGGCCGTTCGTATCAGGGCGCGGCGATATTTCGGGTGGCCGCAGCTTCGCGATCTGGCATAGTGGGGCAGGGAACCAGACAGGGGAGGGCAACACATGTCGTTCAAGGCACTGGTGGTTGAAAAGGATGCGCATGGCCACACCGCCGCATCGGTGCGAACGCTGGCGATCGAGCGTCTGCCCGAAGCCGAGGTGACGGTGGCGGTCGAATATTCGTCGCTCAACTACAAGGACGGGCTGTGCCTTGGCTCGGGCGGCGGTCTGGTGCGGGCCTGGCCGCATGTGCCGGGGATCGACTTTGCCGGCACCGTCGAGACTTCGTCCGACCCCCGCTATCGCCCCGGCGACAAGGTGGTGCTGACCGGCTGGCGGGTGGGCGAGGCATATTGGGGCGGTTACGCGCAGAAGGCGAGGGTGCGGGCCGACTGGCTGGTGCCACTGCCCGTGGGGCTGAGCACGCGGGCGGCGATGGCGGTCGGCACCGCCGGTTTTACCGCCATGCTGGCGGTGATGGCGCTGGAAGATCACGGGCTGACCCCGGCCCGCGGCGAAGTGCTGGTGACGGGGGCGGCGGGCGGGGTGGGGTCGGTGGCAACCGCGCTGCTCGCGCATCTTGGCTACCGCGTGGCGGCGCTGACCGGCCGACCCGAGACCGAACCCTATCTGCGCGCGCTGGGGGCGGCGCGGACCCTGCCGCGCGCCGAGCTGGCCGAAACGGTGAAACGCCCGCTGGAAGCGGAAACCTGGGCCGGCTGCATCGACGCGGTGGGGGGGGCCATGCTGGCGCGGGTGCTGGGGCAGATGAAATACGGCTGCTCGGTCGCGGCGGTGGGGCTGGCGGGGGGCTCGGATCTGCCCGCGTCGGTGATCCCGTTCCTGTTGCGCGGGGTCAACCTCTTGGGCATCGACTCGGTGATGCGCCCCACTGCCGACCGGGTGCGCGCCTGGGGCCGGATCGCGTGCGATCTGCCGCTGGCCAAGCTCGAGGCGATGATCCGCTCGGCAACGCTGGCTGATCTGCCAGCCCTTGGTGCCTTGATCCTGAAGGGTCAGGTGCAGGGCCGGGTGGTGGTGGACGTCAACGCCTGACGCCCGCCATCCGTTGCGGTGCTCGGAGCAGGCTTTTGGCCTGCATTATTGTGACCGATGGCGACAACAGGCGACGGCACTGCTGGAAGATCACCGTCGTCCCAAACGGTCTTGGTGGCCTTGGGGCGCGAAGAGGCTCTGTTGCACAAATCGGGTGATGGACGGAGTTTCTCTTCCCGCGGGCAGACTTATCCCGCGACCTCTGTGACGGGCGTTCCGAGTGCGGTGAAGCCGTTGAGAACGGCGACCCGGACCTGGAACTCGGCAACCTGACGGTCGAAGTCCCGCGCGGACAGGCGCTGACCGGGCAGTTTCACACAGTGGATCTTGGTTTCTGCCCGACTTCGGCGGTGATATCCACTCCAT